>ERZ772878.21-NODE-21-length-215045-cov-14.8287_pt1 | contig 215045 bp, 192 predicted proteins | sample MGYA00580578_ERZ772878 | MGnify/ENA primary metagenome ERZ772878 (study PRJEB29015, sample SAMEA2737686) | human gut metagenome | biome: human gut; feature: human-associated habitat; material: faeces | place: China | collected 2012 ...
AGTATAGACAAAAACTCGGCCTATCGGCATAGTCCAAGATTTTGTCCGCACCCCCGTAAAAACATGATACTGCGCATTGTACACATATAAATGCGGAAAACAGAGTCAGGAGGCAGACGAGTATGTTGAAGATTGGTATGCTGACCAGCGGCGGCGACTGTCAGGGTCTGAACGCGGCACTGCGCGGTGTAGCGAAAACACTGTATAACGAACTGGGAGATAAAGTAACTATCTATGGTATTCGGGACGGCTACCGCGGTTTGATCGAGGGCGATTACCACGAAATGCTGCCCGAGGATTTTTCGGATATTCTGACGGTCGGCGGCACTATTCTCGGTACGTCGCGCCAGCCGTTCAAGGAAATGCGCAAGACCATCGAGGACAGCGAGGAGACCAAGCTGGATAAAATGCTGCACACGGTGAAAAAGGCAGGCTTTGACTGTCTGGTCATTCTGGGCGGCAACGGCACGCACAAGACCGCAAACCTGCTGAGCATGAAGGGCGTAAACGTGGTAACGCTGCCCAAGACGATCGACAACGATCTGTGGGGCACCGAGCTGACGTTCGGTTTCCAGTCCGCGATTGATATCGCGTCCACGGTTATTGATTCCATCCATTCCACCGCATTTTCGCACTCGCGTGTGTTCATCGTGGAGGTTATGGGACATAAAGCCGGCTGGCTGACGCTGTACGCAGGCATTGCCTCTGGCGCGGATGTCATCGTTATTCCGGAGATTCCCTACTCCGTAAAGAAGATTGCCGCAGCGATCGAAAAGCGTGCCAAGGCGGGCAAACGATTCTCGATCATCGCGGTCGCGGAGGGTGCCATCAGTCAAGACGAGGCGAAAATGAGCAAAAAGGAATTCAAGGCTGCCCGCGAGGCTATGACCTATCCGTCCATCTCCTACCGCATTGCGGACGAACTCAAGGAGCTGACCGGGCAGGAGATCCGCGTCACCATCCCCGGACATTATCAGCGCGGCGGCGCTCCCTGCCCGGCCGACCGCGTGCTGACCAGCCGGTTCGGCGTAGCGGCAGCGCAGCTTATCACGCAGAAAAAATTCGGCTATATGGTTGCGCTGCAGGATAACCATATCGTGCCGGTTCCGCTGACCGAGGTCGCGGGCAAGCTGAAAACCGTTCCGCCCGATGGCGAACTGGTGAAGCAGGCAAGAGCGCTCGGACTGTCGATGGGCGACTGATTGCCGAATTGAGAATTGAAAATGGAGAATGAAGAATGAACGCAGCTATTTAATCCGTTCCAAAAAGGACGCATAATATGCGTCCCTTTTTCGTGCGAAAGCACATATAAAATTCCGGTTTGCTTGCAAACCGCAACTACATGACAGGATTTCGTTCAGAAATCTGAGTCATTGTCCCGTGCCGTGCACGACCGCCGTTTCACGGCGGCATTCAATCGCGTTTGCCGTGCAAATGCAAAAAAACGCAGGACATGCGCGCGCAGCGCGGACATAGCCGCGCAAGGATAGCGCCTGCGTTTTTTTACAAGAAAAAAGGGATTTTGTGTGCCCGCCAAGGCGGACGCGCAAAATCCCGTATAGGACGTATCAGAGCCATTGGCTCGGTACGTCCCTCTCGTCCGAAAGCGTGGTTTCGGACGAATTATTTGATGGTCATAACCTGATCACGAGCAGGGCCTACGCCAAGCATGGTAATCGGGCACTCGATGATGCGCTCCAGCTCCTTGATGTAGGACTGCACGGTTGCCGGCAGCTCCTCGAAGGAACGGCAGTCCGTGATATCCTCGGTAAAGCCGTCGAACTCCTCGTAAACCGGCTCACAGTCTACCAGATCCATGAAGTTTGCTGGGAACTCGGTAACGGTCTCGCCGTTCTTCAGCTTGTATGCAACACAAACCTTGAGCTTCGGCAGGCCGCGCAGCGGGTCGATCTTGTTGATGACAACGTCGGTCAGACCGTTTACACGAACCGCGTAGCGTGCAACAACTGCGTCGAACCAGCCGGTACGGCGCGGACGGCCGGTAACAGTACCGAACTCGCCGCCTGCATTGCGGATATAGTCACCGGTTTCGTCGAACAGCTCGGTCGGGAACGGACCCTCGCCCACACGGGTGGTGTAGGACTTGAAGATACCCATAATCTCGTTGATGGCAGTCGGGCCTACACCGGAACCGATGCAGCAGCCGCCTGCTACCGGATGAGACGAGGTAACATACGGATAGGTGCCCATGTCGAGGTCGAGCAGCGTGCCCTGTGCACCCTCGAACAGCACTTCCTTGCCGGACTTGATGGCGTCATAGGTCATAACGGTGGTGTCGCGCACCATCGGACGCAGACGGTCTGCGTAAACCTTGTACTCTGCGATAACAGCGTCCGCGTCGATCGGCTCGCCGCCGTAAACGCCGGTGATCACGCGGTTCTTGCGGGCACAGGTCTCGCGGATAACCTCCTCGAAACGCTCTGCGTCTACAAAATCGTGCATGCGGATGCCGCTGCGCTCGGACTTGTCCATATAGGTCGGGCCGATGCCCTTCTTGGTGGTGCCGATTGCGGTACCTTCCTTGGCCTTCTCCGCCTCGCTGAGCGCATCCAGCTCAAGATGCCATGGCATGATGCAGTGGCAGCGTGCGTCGATGAACAGCTTGTCGGTGGAAACGCCCTTCTCGTGCAGGCCGTCGATCTCGCCGAGGACAGCCTTCGGGTTGACAACAACACCCGGGCCGATGACGTTGACGCACTCCGGATACAGGATGCCGGACGGAATCAGCTGCAGCTTGTACTTCTCACCGCCGGCTACAACGGTGTGACCGGCATTGTTGCCGCCCTGGCTGCGGACAACCAGATCCGCCTTGCCTGCGAAAATATCAATAAACTTACCCTTGCCTTCGTCGCCCCACTGGGCGCCGAGAATTACCTTACCTGGCATTAGGATTTCCTCCCTTTCTATCTGCAACGTGCTCTTGTCACGCAGTATACTTATAATAGGTAACAGCCATACCCTTAAAATTATAGCATACCCTTTTCTACTTTTCAATGCCGTTTTGCACGTTTTTGTCTTGTAAAAGGCGGCCCGCCGTTGTAAAATATTTTATAATAGCGGGAAGTATGGCCGCACGGCGGTCTGCCCCGATGAAGGAGTTCGTTTTTCTATGCATTATCTTGATAACGCGGCGACGACCCGCGTGCTGCCCGAAGCAGCCGAAGCGGCCGTTCACGCGATGTGCGAGGAGTTCGGCAACCCGTCCAGCCTGCACCGCATGGGTCTGGAGGCCTCGCATCTGCTTGAGGACAGCCGCAGGACGGTCGCGTCTGCGCTCGGCTGTCTGCCCGAGGAAGTATATTTCACCGCCTGCGGCACGGAGAGCACCAACATCAGCCTGCGCGGTGCCGCTCACCTCAACCGACATAAAAAGGGCCGCATCATCACGACCGAGATCGAGCACGCGGCAACCGTCAACACCGCAAAGCAGCTTGCTGCGGACGGCTTCGACGTAGTTTTCCTTGCACCGGACGCAACCGGTCATATCACGCCCGAGGTGCTGAGCGAAGCACTGACCGAGGACACCATTCTTCTCTCCTGCCAGCTGGTCAACAACGAGATCGGCACGGTACAGCCGGTCGAACAGCTCGGAAAGCTGCTCAAGACCAAGGCACCCAAGGCGCTGTTCCATATTGATGCCGTACAGGGTCTTTGCCGTGTACGCCTGACGCCGAAAAAATGGAACTGCGACCTGATGAGCGTTTCCGGCCACAAAATCGGCGCACCCAAGGGCATCGGTGCACTGTATGTCAAGAAGGGTCTGCGTCTGCCGCCGCTGACCTTCGGCGGCGGTCAGGAGCGCGGCATGCGTCCGGGCACCGAAGCCGTGCCGAATATTGCCGCGTTTGCCAAGGCGTGCGAGATTCGCATGGCGCATTTCGACGAGGATTACGCCCATGTGCAGGAGCTGGCCGACTACCTCAAGCAGCAGGTCAGCGCCGAGCTGCCGGATGCTGTAGTTAACGGTGAAGGCGATATCCCGCATGTTGTCAATCTTTCCATGCCCGGCTGCAAGAGCGAGGTCATGCTGCATGTACTCGAGGGGGACGAGGTTTACATTTCCAGCGGCTCAGCCTGCTCCAAGGGCAAGCAGAGCGGTGTGCTCAAGGCACTCGGTCTGCCGAAGGCGCGCACGGACAGTGCGCTTCGCGTGTCGTTTGCGCCGTTCAACACCAGGGAAGATGTGGATGCGTTTGTTGCAGCGGTCAAAAAGGGCGCGAAAATGTTCCGCAGATAAGCTAATTCGTAATTAGGAATTATTGCGAGGAGGTAGGGTTATGAGTAAAAAACATATTATGAACGCCGGTATCTGCTGTATCTGCACGGCCGTGATTTTCGGTCTGCACTTCTTCGTGTACGGCCGGATGCTGCTGGACAATCCTGTGCTGGTTGGCGCTACCTGCGCTGTTTTTATTGCATCAGCCGCAGGGCGCACAGGCGAGGAACGAGAACCATGGTTTCCGCCTAATCATATCGTTACACGGCTTTGTCAGCTGATATTCTGCGGTATCCTCTGCACCATTCCGTACATACTGTTCACGGAACCGTATTCTCTCGACAACTGGATTTTCCTGCCGCTTTGGGCTACGTTGAGCATTATCGAGCTAAGATATCGAGAGCAAAATTCCACTGCTTATGCGGTTACTATGGCAGTCGCTCTGTGTATTACCGGTGCATTTCTGCTGATTACCCACCCGATTACCGCATCGCAGGCACAGAGTATCGTCGAGCAGGCAGGCTATACCGACTGCGCTTACTACAAAGTCAATCCCAATAACAATACCGCATATAAAGACGGTCGGGACAGCGAGGCTCTCTACTTTACTGCGCCCGAACCGGCTGACAAGTCCGACTGTTACGCCTTTTCCGCAAACAAGGATGGCGAAAAATACGGTGTTCTTGTTTCTTATTTTCGCGGAACCATTGACGAGGAACAAAAACAAGGAGTTTAATCTATATGGAATACAAAACCATCACCAAACCGGACGGCTCGGAGCAGAAGCTCGCCGTATATGACGGCAAATGCCGCTTCTGGATGGAGGGCCTTTACGACAGCCTGCCGGAGACCGCGGAAAAGCGTGCGGAGGAATGCAGTCTGCCGGTCAAAATCGACCGCCGCGCGGACGGCACGGTCAGCGTCGGCACGCAGTCGCTCGTACCGTGGGAGACCGATTACGGCAAGCTGGAAATCATGGCGGACGTTTACTTAAACTATCTGGCACAGGTGTTCAACCTGCCGGATGATGATTACGTCAAGACCCGCTTGGAGTTCGGCTCGGACAGCGCCGACCGCGACAGCCTGATGACCGCCGAGGAGAAGGAAATCATCAGCGCAAACAAATAAATTTACCATCAAGGAGACAATAAATGAAAGAAGTATTACTGCTCAAGTGCGGTGAGATCGTCCTCAAGGGACTCAACCGCAAAACCTTTGAGGATCGTCTGCTGAAAAACCTCAAGCGCCGCATGGCGCACGTTGCAGACTGCGAGATCACCATGCGCCAGTCGGTCGTTTATGTGGAGATTCCGGACGACGCGGACGCAGATGCGGTTATGGAGTGTGCAAGCCGTGTGTTCGGCTTTGCGACCATCTCCCGCGCAGCGGTCTGCCCGGAAAAGACGCTCGAGAGCGTCATTGCGACCGCAAAGGACTACCTTGCGCCCAACTTTGCCGCGGCTAAGACGTTCAAGGTCGAGTCCAAGCGCGGCGACAAGAAATTCCCGATGACCTCCACCGAAATCAGCCAGCACGTCGGCGGTGAGCTTGCTGATCTGTTCCCGGATGTTCGTCCGGACATGCACCATCCCGACCTCATCGTACACGTTGAAATGCGCGAAAAGTACGCCTTCGTTCACGCCGGTCCGGTTCCGGGTGCAGGCGGCATGCCGATCGGCTCGAACGGCCGTGCAGCGCTGCTGCTCTCCGGCGGCATCGACTCCCCTGTTGCCGGCTGGATGATGGCCAAGCGCGGTCTGGAGCTGTGCGGCATCCACTTTTTCAGCTATCCGTATACGTCCGAGCGCGCCAAGGAGAAGGTGCTTGAGCTGGGCCGCAAGCTGACCGCATGGTGCGGCCGCATGAGCGTTATGGTCGTGCCGTTCACCCACATTCAGGAGGAAATCCGCGACAAGTGCCACGAGGAGCTGTTCACGCTCATCATGCGCCGCTTTATGATGCGTATTGCCGAGCGTGTAGCCGTTGAGTACGGCTGCGGTGCGCTCATCACCGGTGAGTCGCTCGGTCAGGTTGCCAGCCAGACCATGCCCGCCATGGCCGTTACCGGCGCGGTGTGCGACCTGCCGGTGTTCCGTCCCTGCATCGGTATGGATAAGGAGGAAATTGTCACGATCGCCCGTAAGATCGACACCTTTGAGACCTCTATCCTCCCCTACGAGGACTGCTGCACCGTATTTACCCCGAAGCACCCGAATACCAAGCCGAAGATGCCGAAAATCCTCGAGGCGGAGAGCCACCTCGACGTTGAAGCACTCGTGGACGAGGCGGTTAAGGGTGTGGAGATTATTCATCTGCCGTAAACACAGGTATTCGCTATGCCGCAGGGCGGGGACACCCCGCCCTGCAATATAACCTCTATCACGTTTTTCCAAAGGAGGAAAATCCATTGAACGCAGAACTTATCGCAGTCGGCACAGAGATCCTGCTGGGCGACATCGTAAACACCGATGCACAGCTCATCTCGCAGGGTCTGTCCGAGCTGGGCATCAATGTATTCTACCAGACCGTTGTCGGTGACAATCCGGCGCGTCTCGAGCGCGTAGTCCGCGAGGCAAAGGACCGTGCTGACATCATCATCACCACCGGCGGCCTTGGCCCAACCCTTGATGATCTGACCAAGGAGACGCTGGCAACCGTTTTCGGCAAAAAGATGGTGCTGCATCAGCCATCCATGGACCGTCTGACCGACTTTTTCAAGACCATTGGCCGCGAAATGACCAAGAACAACGAAAAGCAGGCATGGCTGCCCGAGGGCTGCACCGTATTCACCAACCTGTGGGGCACGGCGCCCGGCTGTGCGTTTGAGGCCGATGGCAAGCACGTTCTCATGCTGCCCGGTCCTCCGCGCGAGTGCAACCCGATGTGGAAGGAATGTGCAATGCCGTATCTGTACAAGCTGGCAGGCGGCTGCATCGTATCCCGCAACATCCGCGTATTCGGCCTCGGCGAAAGCAACATGGAGAATATCCTGCACGACATGATGGAAAAAAGCGCAAATCCGACGATTGCGCCGTATGCCCGCACCTCGGAGTGCTTCGCGCGCGTTACCGCCAAGGCGGACACCCCAGCAGAATGCGAAAAGCTGCTCGATCCGGTCGTTGACGAAATCCTGAAGCTGCTCGGCGACGACGTTTACGGCGTAGACGTTGACTCTCTCGAGCAGGTAGTCGGCGACGGCCTGCGCGAGCGCAAGCTGACCCTCGCAGTAGCCGAAAGCTGCACCGGCGGTCTGCTGTCCAAACGTCTGACCGACATCCCGGGCGCATCCGATTACTACCTCGGCGGCGTATGCTCGTACAGCAACAGTGTCAAGATGAAAGTGCTCGGCGTGAAGAAGGAGACCCTCGACACGGTCGGCGCGGTATCTCCCGAAACCGCAGAGCAGATGGCTGTCGGCGTTGCAAATGCGCTCGGCTCGGACATCGGCGTAGGCATCACTGGCATTGCCGGCCCGGGCGGCGGCACCGAGGACAAGCCGACCGGTCTGGTCTATATCAGCGTTTGGTACGACGGCAAGTTCTTTACCCGCAAAATGCAGTCCTCGCTCGGCCGCGACCGCGTGCGCATGCAGGCTGCTTCTACTGCGCTTGATCTCATCCGCCGCCATATTTTCTGAACAAATTTATATCGAATTGTACGTTATTTTGTCATTTTCGCTCAAATGATGTGGAAAGCAAACAAAATTTCTGTAAAGAAAGTCCAGTAATTGTGCTAAATTGCTGGACTTTTCTATTTATGTGATGTATACTATATCTAACTAAAGTGAGGGTATTCCGCCAAAATTCTGTCGAAGTACACAAACTGTTGGAAAATATTCTTATTTTCCTCCATTTGGCGGCTGTAAAGGGAGAGATGCTGTATGAAGAAAAAATCCGCAGCACCCGCCGCTGAAAAGCGAAGCGAGCTTTTCTATTCCGGCCGGGATTGTCGCGCATTCGATTACATGGGAGCCCACCCTTTCGTGCAGGATGGTGAACAGGGTTATCTGTTCCGTGTTTATGCACCGGAGGCCGAAAAGGTTTCTGTCATGGGTGAGTTCAACGACTGGAACCGCAACGCCGATTATATGACGCGTGATGAACAGGGTATCTGGGAGAAATTTATTCCGAATATTCCGGAATATGCCGCGTACAAGTATAGTGTATGGGCTAAGTCCGGCGATGTGTTTGACAAGTCCGACCCGTACGGCTTCCATTTTGAGACCCGTCCGGGCAACGCCACCAAGGCATATGACCTCGACGGCTACGAATGGGGCGACGCCTCGTGGCTGGACTGGCGTAAAAAGCACCTGCCGTATTCCAATCCGGTCAACATCTACGAATGCCACCTCGGCTCGTGGAAGATGCACGAGGACGGCAACTTCTACTCCTACCGCCAGCTGGCGGACGAGCTTGTGCCGTATGTCAAGGAAATGGGCTACACCCACATCGAGTTTATGCCGCTGACCGAGTATCCGTTCGACGGCTCGTGGGGCTATCAGGTAATCGGCTATTTTGCCGCCACCAGCCGCTACGGCACGCCGAAGGATCTGATGTACCTGATCGACAAGGCGCATCAGGCCGGTCTGGGCGTTATCATGGACTGGGTTCCGGCGCACTTCCCGAAGGACGGCTGCGGACTGGTCGAGTTTGACGGCTCGCACCTGTACGAATACGCCGATCCGCTCAAGATGGAGCACAAGGAATGGGGCACGCGCGTATTCGACTACGGCAAGGTCTCCACGAGAAACCTGCTGTTCTCCTCTGCGATGTTCTGGATCGAGAAATTCCACATGGACGGCCTGCGCGTGGACGCGGTCGCTTCCATGCTGTATCTGGATTACAACCGTCAGGGCGAATGGCGGCCGAACGTTCACGGCGGACGCGAAAATCTGGAGGCCGTTGACTTCCTGCGGCTGCTCAACGAGTACATTCTGACCGACCATCCGGACGTTATGATGATCGCCGAGGAGTCCACCGCATGGCCGATGGTGACCAAGCCGGGTTACGACGGCGGTCTGGGCTTCAACTTCAAGTGGAACATGGGCTGGATGAACGACATGCTGTGCTACTGCTCGGCAGACCCGTTCTTCCGCAAGGACATGCACGACAAGATCACCTTCTCGTTCATGTACGCCTTTTCCGAAAACTACATTCTGCCGCTCTCGCACGATGAGGTCGTGCACGGCAAGTGCTCGCTCATCAGCAAGATGCCGCCTCCGTATGAAAATCAGTTCGGCGGTCTGCGCGCGCTGTACGGCTATATGGCCGCACATCCGGGCAAGAAGATGCTGTTCATGGGCGGCGAGTTTGCACAGTTCTCCGAATGGGCGTACCAGCGCGGACTGGACTGGATGCTGCTGGATTATCCGGCGCACCGCCAGATGCAGGCGTACGTCAAGGCGCTCAATCACTTCTACCTTGCTACTCCGCAGCTGTGGGAGCAGGACACCGACTGGCGCGGCTTTGAGTGGATCAGCCATGAGGACAATCGCAACAACATCATCGCCTTCCGCCGTGTGGCGAAGGACGGCTCGGATATCGTGGTCGTTGTCAACTTCTCTCCGGAGGAGCAGCAGGAATACCGCGTCGGCGTTCCGATCACCGGCACTTATGAAGAGATATTCACCTCGGACAAGACCGAGTTCGGCGGCAGCGGCATGGCAAACGGCAAGCTCAAGACCGAAAACAAGCCCATGCACGGTCAGGAACAGTCCATTGTTCTGAAGATTCCGCGCTTCGGCGTGCTGTTCCTCAAGGGCAAGGCAAGAGCCAAGCGCCGCACCAAGGCAGAGATCGAGGCCGCAAAAGCCGCGGCTGCCAAGAAACCGGTAAAGCGCACCCGCTCGACCAAGGCAGTTGCGAAATCCGGCACCAAGGCCGTTGCCCGCACAACCGAGAAGGCCGTAGCCAAGACCGGCTCCAAATCCGTTGCAAAGACCACTGAAAAGGCGGTGGCACGCACCGGAACCAGGGCAGTTGCGAAAACCACCGAAAAGGCGGTGGCACGCACCGGAACCAAGGCAGTTGCGAAAGCCACCGAAAAAGCGGTTTCCGTACCGACAGACAAGGCAGTAACCGCAACCGGCGGTTCTAAATAAGCAAGCGCAAGTTTGCTGCAAAAGAGATACACAGAGGGGATACGCCAGACGGCGTATAGATTGCAGCGATGCAAACTGTGAAAAAGGAGAATTTACATGTATCGGAAAAAAGAATGCGTAGCCATGCTGCTCGCAGGCGGCCGCGGCAGCCGTTTGTATGTGCTGACCAAAAAGGTCGCTAAGCCTGCCGTACCGTTCGGCGGTAAGTACCGTATTATCGACTTCCCGCTTTCCAACTGCGTCAACTCCGGCATTGATACTGTTGGCGTTCTGACCCAGTACGAGCCGCATGTGCTCAACGCTTACATCGGTTCCGGCCAGACGTGGGACCTCGACCGCCTGCGCGGCGGCGTCTATGTTCTGCCGCCGTACGAGAGCAAAAAAACCGAGTGGTACAAGGGCACCGCAAACGCCATCTACCAGAACATTCAGTTCCTGGAGGATTACGATCCCGAGTACGTCCTCATTCTCTCGGGCGACCACATCTACAAGATGGACTACAACAAGATGCTCCAGCAGCACAAGGAGACCGGCGCTGACGCGACCATCGCGGTGCTGGACGTTCCGCTTTCCGAGGCTTCCCGTTTCGGTATCATGAACTGCAAGCCGGACGGCACCATCTACGAATTCGAGGAGAAGCCGAAGGAGCCGAAGTCCACGCTGGCTTCCATGGGCATCTACATCTTCACCTGGAAGAAGCTGAAGGAATACCTCATCAATGATGAGGCCAACGAACAGTCCTCCAACGACTTCGGCAAGGACATCATTCCGGCGATGCTGAATAACGGCGAAAAGCTGGTTTCCTACCGCTTCAAGGGCTACTGGAAGGACGTAGGCACCATCGAGAGCCTGTGGGAAGCAAACATGGATCTGCTCTCTCCGAACTCCGGCCTGCAGCTTTCCGATGACAGCTGGAAGATCTACGGCCGCACCACCGGTTCGCCTCCGCATTTCACCTCCAAGCAGGCTAAGGTTACCCATACCCTGCTCTCCGAGGGCTGTGAGATCTACGGTGACGTTTCCGAGTCCGTCCTGTTCTCGGATGTTAAGATTGGCAAGGGTGCCAAGGTGGAATATTCCATCCTGATGCCGGGTGCCGTGGTTGAGGAAGGCGCGACCGTGCGCTACTCCATCGTAGCCGAAAAGGCCGTTATCGCCAAGGGCGCGGAAGTCGGCGGCAGCCCGTCCGACAGCGACGTAGACAACTGGGGCGTTGCGGTAGTAGCCGAAGGCGTTCGCATCGGCAGCGGCGCAAAGCTGGCCGCTAAGGAAATGGCAGACAAGGATCTGCCGGATGTAAAGTAAGGGGGCGGCACAAACATGAACAGCGTTTTAGGCATGATCATTGCATTTGATACCGACAGCGATCTCCGTGAGATCACCGAGCACCGCACGGTCGGTGCGGTACAGTGGGGCGGTCGGTATCGCATTATCGACTTTATGCTTTCCAATATGGTAAACAGCGGCATTTACCGCGTAGGCGTACTGATGAAGGACAAGTACCAGTCCCTTATCGACCACATCGGCAACGCCAAGGACTGGGATCTTTCCCGCAAGAACAGCGGCGTAACCATGCTGCCGCCGTATTCCTACTCCAAGAAGGCGTCTCCGCTGGTAACCGGCGAGTACCGCGGCAAGATCGACGCACTGGCCGGTGCGGTTGACTTCCTGCAGAAGAACCGTGCAGACTATGTAGTCGTAGCGGACGGCGACATTGTTGCCAATGTACCGCTCGACGACGTTATCGACCGCCACATCAAGTCCGGCGCAGACCTGACCATGGTATGCACCAAGAAGCAGAAGGATTCCCCATTTACCACCTATGTGGAGCTGAACCGCAAGAAGGAAGCCGTTGACATCCGCGTTGGAGACTGCAACGAGGGCAAGTGCAAGCATGCGGCACTCGGCATTTACGTCATGAGCCGCCAGTACCTTATCCACATGCTGTCCGACTGCGTAACCCATAACTGCATCCACTTCGAGCGCGAGTTCCTCACCCGTGCCCTGATGGACGGCACGGTAGCCGGCTACCTGTTCAACGAGTACGCCGTCAAGGTCGAGGACACCTTCGACTACTACCGCTCCAACATGGACATGCTCGACAAGGATGTCCGCAACGAGGTATTCAAGCGCACCCGTCCGATCCTGACCCGCATCAAGGACGAGGCTCCGACCTACTACGGCGATGAAGCCGATGTAGAGGACTGCCTCATCGCCGACGGCTGCCGCATCGAGGGCAAGGTAAAGAACTCCGTTCTGTTCCGCGACGTTGTGATTGAAAAGGGCGCCGAAGTCAATAACTGCATCATCATGGAAGGTGGACGCATTATGACCGAGGCTTCGCTCCGTCATGTCATCACCGACCGCAATGTTATTATCCGTGATGGCCGCACCATGATGGGACACGAAAATTATCCGATCACCATCGCAAAAAACGCAACCGTTTGATCCTTTTCTGTTAAATCCGCATAAACTTCTGTTTAGAAGTTGCTATCACAGCAAAAACGCATTTTCCGCAGCGCAAATGTTCGTGAAATATTGCTATATTACATTCAGACAGAAACGAGTATAATAAAATTACAACGGGTGCGGAAACGGTCAGCGCTGTTTCCGCACTCTCTGTTGGGGAGGCTCGGCTTTATGAAAATCATGTATGTTACCAGCGAATGCGCTCCGTTCATCAAAACCGGCGGATTGGGCGATGTAGCAGGTTCGCTCCCGCAGGCACTCGCTGCCAAGGGACATGACGTGCGTGTATTCTGCCCGCTGTATTCTGCGATCGACCAGAGTATGCGCGAAAAGTTCTATTACATCAAAAACGCTTACGTCCGTCTGGGCTGGCGCAACCAGTACTGCGGTATCTTCCGCTATGAGGCGGACGGCGTTACCTATTATTTCATCGACAACGAGTATTACTTCGCACGCGGCCAGATCTACGGCGAGTACGACGACGCAGAGCGCTTCGCGTACTACTCCAAGGCGGTACTCGAGGTACTGCCCGATCTGGACTGGAAGCCGGATGTGATCAACTGCAACGACTGGCAGACTGCCCTCGTTCCGGTTTATTACAACCTGATGTTCGCTTCCCGTCCATTCTACGAGAATATCAAGACCGTGTTCACCATCCACAACATCCAGTATCAGGGCCGCTACGGCCGTGAGATCCTGGAGTATGTGCTCGGTATTGACGACGCACACTTCCGCTCCGGCTTTATGGCGATGGACGGTGACGTCAACCTGATGAAGGCTGCTATCGTAGCTTCCACGGCTGTCACCACGGTTTCACCGACCTATGCCAACGAAATTCAGACCGAATACTACGGCTACCGTCTGGATTCCGTGCTGCGCATGAACAGCTATAAGCTGCACGGCATCCTGAACGGCATCAATATGGATGCGTTCAATCCGGAGACCGACAGCAAGATCTTCAAGAAATACGGCCCGAACAATCCGCAGGATAAGCAGGTCAATAAGACCGAGCTGCTCAAGCTCTGCGGCCTCGAGGGCGATGCAAACACGCCGGTTATCGGCATTGTCACCCGCTTTGTTGACCAGAAGGGACTCGACCTCGTCGAAGCAGTCCTGCCGGATATTCTGGCGGATGATATTCGCCTGATCGTGCTCGGCACCGGTGACTACCACTATGAGCAGATGTTCATTGAGGCAAAGCGCCGCTGGCCGGATAAGGTTTCCGCATCCATCATGTTCTCCGGTGATCTGGCAAACCGCATTTACGCAGGCGCCGATATGTTCCTGATGCCGTCCAAGTTTGAGCCGTGCGGCCTGGCACAGATGATCGCACTGCGCTACGGCACCATTCCGATCGTCCGTGAGACCGGCGGCCTCAAGGACACCGTTCACGCCTTTGTCGATTACGCCGGCACGGGCAACGGCTTCACCTTTGCAAGCTACAACGCGCATGACATGCTGCACGTTATCCGCGAGGCCTGCGGCGTATTCCGCTTTAACAAGCCTGCGTGGAGCAAGCTGATTATGCAGGGTATGCAGAGCGACTTCAGCTGGGGCAGCTCTGCCGATAAATATATCGAGGTTTACAAGACCGCGATGGGTCAGTAACCGACCTGTCAGCCCGACCCGTCACCCGATTTGAGGGAATACGGTGACGGTAACTGGTGATTCCGTAATTTTCATCCCATTGAAATCTACGGCACCCTTAGAGGTGCTGACGAGTAATGCGGCAGCCGCATCGCTCAGCAGTACCTCCAAGGCAGTCCCGCGCGGTTCAGCGGCGAGGGATTGTCGAGCAAATTTTGCGTCCTGACGAGGCGCGGGTTTGCAGCAATACTTTGTGTATTGCAAAAAGCCGCAACGAAATCAGGGCACAAAATTTCCGACAAGCACCGCCGATGCAACCGCGTGGGACTGCCTACCAAAATTATGTGAGGAGATAAGAAAGACCATGCCAAAGACCCAGTACACAAAGACCGCTTTGAAAGAAGCCATTGCAGGTAAACTGCAGCGACATTTTGCCTGCGAGGTAGAGGACGCTACCAAGGATCAGGTATACGAGGCTTGTGCCCTCGTAGTGCGCGATGCACTGACCGAGCACATGATCGAGACCCAGAATGAGGTAGAGCAAGACGGAGAACGTCAGGTCCATTACCTGTGCATGGAATTTCTTGTCGGCCGCAGCCTGCGCAACAACGCCTACAACCTCGGTATGCTGGACGCTCTGACCGCAGCCCTGAAGGACATGGGCTTCGAGATGGCGGACATCTTCGAGGAGGAGGCTGATCCCGGTCTGGGCAACGGCGGTCTTGGCCGTCTGGCTGCCTGCTACATGGACGGCATGGCGACCGACGGCGTACGCGGCACCGGCTACTCCATCCGCTACGAGCACGGCATTTTCAAGCAGAAGATCGTAGAAGGCCAGCAGGTCGAGCTGCCGGATTCCTGGCTGTCTACCGGCGAGGTTTGGCAGATTCCGGCAATGGATGAGACCCGCGAGGTCAAGATCGGCGGCACGGTTGACACCTACTTCGATGATAACGGCAAGCTGGTTGTCAACTACCACGATTACACGCCGGTTCTGGCAGTTCCGTATGATATGCCGATCTCCGGCTACGGCACCAACAACATCGCGCGTCTGCGCCTGTGGAAGGCACAGAGCCCGATCGCACTGGACATGAAGCTGTTCTCCTCCGGTGAGTATCTGAAAGCACTGGAGAAGCACGCACTGGCGGAGACTATCTCCATGGTCCTCTATCCGGAGGATAACCACCGCGAGGGTCAGTCCCTGCGTCTCAAGCAGCAGTACTTCCTGGTTTCCGCAACCCTGCAGGACATCTGTGCAAAGCACAAGGCCAAGTACGGCACGCTCGAAAACTTCGCGCACAAGCACGTCCTGCACATCAACGATACCCACCCGACCCTCGTTATTCCGGAGCTGATGCGCATCCTGATGGACGAAAACGACATGAGCTGGGAGCAGGCCTGGAACATCACCAGCCAGTCTGTTGCTTACACCAACCACACCGTTATGCCCGAGGCACTCGAGTGCTGGCCGGTATCGCTCGTTCAGGAGCTGATGCCGCGTGTTATGCAGATCATCTACGAAATCAACGAGCGCTTCTGCAAGGAGCTGTGGAACTACTTCCCGAACGACTTCCAGAAGATCTCCAAGCTGGCTATCGTTGCCGACGATACCGTCCGCATGGCGCATCTGGCTATCGCAGGCTCGTTCTCCATCAACGGCGTATCCGCGCTGCATTCCGAGATCCTCAAGGAGCGTGTATTCACCGATTTCTACAAGATCTACTCCTCCAAGTTCTGCAACGTCACCAACGGCATTGCACACCGCCGCTGGCTGTGTGAGGCCAACCCGGAGCTGGCTGAGCTGATCGAGAGCAAGATCGGCACCGGCTACCGCACCCATCCGTCCGAGCTGCAGGTTCTGAACAACTATGCAGACGACAAGGAGCTGCTCAACAAGCTGGGCGAGATCAAGCGCCACAACAAGCAGCGTCTGGCGGACTATATCAAGGAGCACAACGGCATCGAAGTCAACATGGACTCTATCTTCGACGTACAGGTTAAACGTCTGCACGAGTACAAGCGCCAGATGCTGAACATTCTGCACATTATCAGCCTGTACCACAAGCTGAAGGATAATCCGGATATGGATTTCGTTCCGCGCACCTTTATCTTCGGCTCCAAGGCCGCACCGGGCTACGCAGTTGCGAAAAAGACCATCCAGCTGATCAACTCCATCTCCAAGATGATCGACAACGATCCGGCAGTACACGACAAGCTGAAGGTCGTATTCCTCGAGGACTACAAGGTGTCTCTGGCTGAGATCATCATGCCGGCCGCCGAGGTTTCCGAGCAGATCTCCATCGCCGGCAAGGAAGCATCCGGTACCGGCAACATGAAGTTCATGATGAACGGTGCTCTGACCATCGGCACGATGGACGGCGCAAACGTCGAGATCTGCGAGGCAGTCGGCAAGGAGAACATCTTCATCTTCGGCATGGAGACGCCCGAGGCTGAGGCACTGGCCGCTTCCGGCAGCTATGAGCCGATGGTCATCTACCAGAACGATCCGGTGATCCGCCGCGTGCTCGATCAGATGATCCACGGCTTCGGTGACGGCGTGGACTACACCGATATTGCCAACCTGCTGCTGCACGGCGGCAACGGCGGTCCGGCTGACCGCTATATGAGCCTCAAGGACTTCGCATCCTACGCTGAAGCACAGGAGCGCGTAAGCCAGACTTACCGCGATCAGGATCAGTGGAACCGCATGGCGCTGATCAACATTGCAAACTCCGGCCGCTTTGCAGCGGACCGCTCGATTGCTGAGTATGCACAGAATATCTGGAGAGTTAAGACCAACTTCGCTTTCTAAGGCTCCGCCCTTGTTAGAAAGGACGTGATCGTCCTTTCTAACGATTAACGCCCTTGACAGGCAAGCCTGTAAGGGCTATTGCAGAAAAATCCCTCGAAAACTTCTTGGTTTTCGGGGGATTTCTCTGTTTGTTAAAAAAGTCAGGCACATGTCCTGACTTTTTTGTCGCGCTGCGCGCTCCTTTTCATATGCGAACAAGGTTCGCAATTTTCCATTCTCAATTTTCCATTTTCTTCACTCTCTGCTCTCCAATTTCAACTCTGTATGCGGATAATAGTGAGCCAGTATTTCCGTGTAATCGCTTCCCTGCTCCGCCATATATTTAGCACCGTACTGCGACAGACCAACACCATGTCCGTATCCGATGGTGTGAAACGTAATACTGTCCTCGGTGGTTGTGATGGTGAAATTCGTGGACTGCAGGCCGAACAGCGCCCGCACTGCGGTTCCCTCGACGGTCACGCCGCCGAGCTTCACGGTTTTCACACCGCCAGCCGCCGAGCGCACCGAGGACGCAAACCAGCGGTCGGGCTTGCCGCTCACATCCGCTTTGGGCAGAGTCTGCGCGACCTTTTCGCGGAACGCATCCGCCGTTAGTGTCACCGCGCTCTCGTATCCGGCGTACTGCGTGCCGCCCGGACTGACCACGCTCTGCAGATACGGAATATCCTCGCCCCAGACATCGGCGGCAGACTCGGTCTTCGGACCGCTGACGCAGTGGAACACAGCCGCAATCGGTGCACCGTCGCAGGTCAGGATCTGCCCTGCCGTGTCCTTGACCGCCTTGCGTATCCGCGAATAGCCGACACTGAACGTCTTGACCGCGTCCGGCTGGTATGCCGCACAATGGCTGTAATCGTCGCAGACGTCCGCATCCGGATGCTCTGCCGGCCGTCCTCTCGACTGCTTATACACCGCGTATGTCCGCGCTGCGACTGCCTGTGCGCGGATGGCTTCAACCGGAAAATCGTCCGCAATCTCTGCCGCCGTCACGCCTTCCACATAGGTCTCCAGCGGCATTTCCTGCGCCTTGCCGTTCACCAGAACCGTGATGTCCGAACCGCCTGTCGCTGCCGCTGTGGCGCTTTCTGAGGGTGTCTGCGGCTCTGTCTTGTCCGTTTCCGCTGGGTAAAATACCGGCAGCAAATACAGCACCAGCACCAGCCCGACACCGGTCAGCAGCAGTCTGTGCATGGTATCTCCTCCTTCCCTCTCTACCACAATGTATGATGCGAATTTTAGGAATATAACACAAAATATAGTTTTTCATTGACAACTCATACTTTATGTTGTATTATAAGGGACATAAAGAATCGAACATTTGTTCGTATATCGTAAGGAGGGGCCGCCATGAAATTGTGTGAGATGGCGCAGGAATACCGTGTAAATGTCGCTCTGCTGGAGCTGCGTATCAAGCAGCTTCAGGCGGCACAGAAGCGTACGCGTCAGCCGGAGGTGCGCTACCGGCTTAAGCAGCGCGCGAAATTCCTGCAGACGCTGATCAACGAGAGCCGTCAGACCGTATTCCTGATGGAGCACTACCACGACCACAGCGAAGAAGGTGACGCGCATGCGGACTGTCGCGCTGTCTGAGCACACAGCGACACGGCTGGCCTACCGGCAGTATCTCGGTCTGCTCGCGGAGGACGACCGCGGCTTCCGGCAGGCATTCCGCACGGCCTTCTTCCGAGCCATGCGCGAGCAGCTGACACCGCGGCAGTACGAGGTGCTGTGGATGATCGAGGTGGAGGGATTATCCTGCAAGCAGTGCGCCGAACGGCTTGGGATCAGTCCATCGGCGGTATCGCGGCACTGCTCCCGCGGCAAAAAGCGGCTGCGGACGCTGCTTGCGTACAATCTGGAGCTGAGACATCAGTATTTTTCTTAGCTGCAAGCGAAAACCGGCACATACAGAGGTTTTTCTCCTTATGTGCCGGTTTTGTTTGTTTGATTGCCAAATCGAGATCGAACACTTGCGAAGCAAACGGAATCCTGCCTGCAAGGCGCGATTTTTCTTCGGAATTCGACCGAAAGCGTGGTTTTGATCGAGAGGCGGCTCGAAAAACGTTAGTTTTTCGACAGCTTCAAAAAAAGAGCGGTCTCCCGACCGCTCTTTTTTATTCCGAAGCATCAGCATGCGCCCTTTTCCGAGCAGAATTTGACTTCTTTGCCCTCAAGGATCATATTTGTGGTACGCACGGCGCACATTTTACCGCACATCGAGCAGGTATGACGCTCGGTCGGCGGAACCTGATTATAGAAGCGCTCGGCCTTTTCCGGATCGAGTGCCAGTGCGAACTGTGCATCCCAGTCCAGCTTGTGACGTGCCTCCGCCATTGCGTTATCGCGGTCACGCGCACCGGGCAAACCGAGTGCGATATCGGCGGCATGAGCCGCGATCTTGCTGGCAACGATGCCCTCGCGCACGTCATTTTCATCCGGCAGACGCAGGTGCTCCGCCGGTGTAACGTAGCACAGGAAGTTCGCGCCCGCCTGTGCGGCAATAGCGCCGCCGATGGCCGAGGTAATATGGTCGTAACCCGGTGCAATATCGGTGACGAGCGGCCCGAGGACATAGAAAGGCGCTCCATGGCAAAGGCGCTTTTCCATCTGCATATTGGCCGCAATCTCGTTCATCGCCATATGGCCGGGGCCTTCGATCATAACCTGCACATCCTTCGCCCACGCACGCTGTGCAAGATTGCCCAGCTCGATCAGCTCGCTGATCTGACCCGCGTCGGACGCATCATCAATGCAGCCCGGACGCAGTGCGTCACCCAACGAAATGGTAACGTCGTAGCGGCGGAGAATGTCCAGCACCTCGTCGTAATACTCAAAGAACGGATTCTCATTGCCGGTCATCTTCATCCACGCGAACAGCAGCGAGCCGCCGCGGGAGACGATATTCATTTTGCGGCCCTCACGCATAAAGGCTTCAACCGCACGGCGATTGATACCCGCATGAATGGTCATGAAGTCCACGCCCTCCCTGGCGTGCGCCTCAACGACCTTGAGGAAATCCTGTGCGGTGATCTCGAGCAAGTCCTTTTCCAGATACCCGATCGCGTCGTACATCGGCACGGTGCCGATCATCGCCGGCGACATGTCGATCAGCTGCTTGCGGAAGGTGTTGGTCTTGCCGTAGTTGGACAGGTCCATGATGGACTCCGCGCCCATGTCAACGGCCATGCGCACCTTGCGCAGCTCCATCTCGTAGTCCTTGCAGTCACCCGAAATGCCGAGATTGACATTGATCTTTACGCGGGTGCCGTCGCCGACCGCCTCTGCGGACAGGCTTTTGTGATTGATGTTCGCCGGAATCGCAATCGTACCCTTTGCGACTCGTTCCATGATGAACTCGACCGGACGGTTCTCCTTTTTGGCGACCGTTTCGATCTCCGGCGTGACGATACCGCGCTTTGCGGCATCCATCTGCGTTGCATAATTTCTCATGGCTTACTGATACTCCTTCGGAATAAAATTTATTGCTTCCGGAGTGCGGTTTTCATATAAATCTGCAGTGGCATGCGGTGCGCTCTGTCCTCAGCAGATTGCCGCACTTCGGCGGCTGACAAGCCTTGTTCTAAGGGGGACTCCGTCCCCCTTAGATACCGAACAAGTTCCCAGGGAAACTTGTCCGGATATCCCCCTCTCGTTTGCACAGCAAACGAGGCCGCGCCGCTACGGCGCGGGCCGTGGTATCAAAGTCCGGCAAAGCTGGACTTTGATAGGGAATTTTATGCGGCGCACTGCGGTGCGCCTGTTCTGCTTGTTTTGCCTTCGGCAAAATACAGCAGAAATGTGTTAAACATACAGATAATCTGCCATTACAGGCTGCAGATTATGCTCTACGATTGCGTCATACACCTCATCGACCGAACGGCCGTCCGAGATCTCGAACTGCTCATCGCCCTTATCCTCGCCGGAGTGACCGCCGATACCGACGTCTACGCCGGCGGAAATCTTGGTGGCGGCGATGCCGATGATATTATCGCGGAAGCCCGCGCGCTCGCGGGTTGAGATGGTGATGGACGCGAACGGCATGAAGATGCGGTAGGCACAAATGACCTGCAGCAGCTGCGGCTCGTGCACGTCCTTCGGATTGATCTTATCGTTATTGATGATCGGGCGCAGGCGTGGACACGAGAAGGCGATCTCTGCGTGCGGATACTTGCGCTGCAGCAGGTACGCGTGCAGACCGGTCGCAAACGCGTCCTTTCGGAAGTCGGACAGACCGAGCAGCGCCGCAAAGCCGACACCGCGCATGCCGCCCATTAAGGCACGCTCCTGTGCGTTCAGGCGGTACGGAAAAATGCGCTTGTGACCGCCGAGGTGCAGGGTTTTGTACTTCTGGTCGTCATAGGTCTCCTGAAATACGGTAACGTAGTCCACACCGCACTCATGCAGATAAGCGTACTCATCCACGTTGAGCGGATAAATCTCGATGCCGATGACACGGAAATACTTGCGCGCCAGCTTAACGGCCTCGCCGATGTAGGATACCGGCGACATGGCACGGCTCTCGCCGGTCAGAATGAGGATTTCCTGCAGACCGGTCTCCGCGATGGCCTTCAGTTCCTGCTCGATCTCGTCCATATCCAGCTTGGCACGACGAATCTTGTTATGACAGTTGAAACCGCAGTAAATGCAGTAATTTTCGCAGTAATTGGCGATATACAGCGGCGTGAACATCTGCACCGAGTTGCCGAAATGCTTGCGCGTTTCCGCCTGTGCGCGCTGTGCCATCTGTTCAAGGAACGGCAGCGCCGCGGGAGACAGCAGTGCGCCGAAGTCCTCCGGCGAGAGAACGTCCTTGCGAAGCGCACGCAGTACGTCAGCCGCCGTATAGGCATCCGCGTCATAGGCGTTCATGCGGGAAATGACCTCGTCCTGCACCTCGGAGCCAATGTTGTCCATGCCCGGCTGATACTCCATGTGGTCGGTATCAGCAGTGATGTATTTCGCGGAAATCATTTCGTTTTTTTCGTTTTCCATGACAAATATCCCTCTTTCCGTCTTAATCCTGCAGGAAACCGGTCAGCGGAGAGGATGCCGACGCCGTCTCACGGACGCGGCCCAGACCGGCAAGGTACGCCGTGCGGCCTGCCTCAATCGCCTGCTTGAACGCCTCAGCCATCGCCGGAATATCGCCTGCGGTGGCAATCGCGGTGTTCGCCATGATGGCTGCCGCACCCATTTCCATTGCCTCGCAAGCCTGTGACGGACGGCCGATGCCTGCGTCTACGATGATCGGCAGGTCGATTTCGTCGATCAGGATTTTGATGAACTCGCGGGTGGCAAGACCCTTGTTCGTGCCGATCGGAGCCGCCAGCGGCATGATGGAGGCCGCGCCCGCGTTGACCAGATCACGCGCAACGTTCAGATCGGGATACATATACGGCATGACAACAAAGCCTTCGTTTGCGAGAATCTCGGTCGCGCGGATGGTCTCCTGATTGTCCGGCAGCAGGTACTTGCTGTCGCGCATGATTTCGATCTTGACGAAATCGCCGCAGCCGCACGCACGCGACAGACGCGCAATGCGAACTGCCTCGTCGGCATTGCGGGCACCCGAGGTGTTCGGCAGCAGCGTTACGCCCTCCGGAATATAGTCGAGGATGTTAGCCGTGCCGCCCTCATTTGCTCGGCGCAGTGCCAGCGTGATGATCTGTGCGCCTGCATTCTGCACAGCAGCGTTGATCAGGTCGAGCGAATACTTGCCGGAACCAAGGATAAAGCGGGACTGGAACTCGTGTCCGCCGATTACAAGCGTATCTTTCATGTGAAAAACTCCTTTTTCTTGACCCATTTAAGGGAAACGTATAAACTGATAGTATAAATAAGAAAGGGGAACGTAAAAGTGAAAAAGTTTATCGAAGAATTCAAAGCCTTCGCGCTGCGCGGCAACGTGATGGACATGGCGATCGGTGTTATCATCGGCGGTGCGTTCACCAGCATCGTCACCTCGCTGACCGAAAATATCATCAACCCGATCCTCGGTGCGGCCGGGAGCACCGACCTGAGCGCGTTCGTGCTCAAGATTGTCGGTGTGGAGCTGCGCTACGGCGCGTTCATCACCTCGATCATCAACTTTTTGATCATGGCATTCGTGCTGTTCTGTCTGCTCAAGGCAGTCAATAAGCTGACCGCGCTCGGCAAAAAGCCGGAAGCCCCCGCAGAGCCGACCACCAAGGTCTGCCCGTTCTGCTGCAGCGAGATTCCGATCAAAGCTGTCAAGTGTGCACACTGCGGTTCCGATCAGCCCAAGGAATAATTGAAAATGGATAATAAAAGCTGCGGCTTCTGTTCTCCGTTTTCTATTTACGGCTCTGTTTCGCCAATGAGCAGACGCAGCACCATGGTTCCCTCGTGTGCCGAGCAGACCGCTACGCGCGGCGCCATCAAGCCGAGACCGTTGGCTACATCGCTTGTACCGTCACCGCAGAGATACACATGGCCGAAGCGTTTTTCGGTCTTGATCAGGTTCGCTGAGCCGTAGCCTGCCATGCCGCTGCCCGACACGACCGGCTTTTCCGGCAGTCTGGTAAGCAGATTCTCGAGCAGCATGGCCTTCTGGTCCGGCTTGTCGAACGCCTCTACGACCACATCACAGCCGGAGAACAGCCGCTCCACGTTGGACGGAACGACCCGCTCGGTGTAAGTCTCGTAGGTGAGATAGGGATTGATGGCCTCAAGCTGCTCGACCAGCGCGAGCGTTTTCGGAATGCCGAGGTCTTTCATCGTGTAATGCTGTCGGTTGAGGTTGGTGATGTCCACCACATCGAAATCCACGAGGATGAGATGACCGACACCCAGCCGCGCCAGAAAAATCGCAAGGTTGGAGCCAAGCCCGCCCAGACCCGCAATGCCGACACACGCCTTGTCCAGCTTAGCCTGAATATCCGCGCCGTGGCGTTCCACCAGTGCGTCATGCAGTTGTTCTTTGGTTAAAATCATGGGAATTCTCCTGTAATCACGCGCAGCGTGCATTTAATCGGAAATTGCATTGCAATTTCCATGAAAACCGAGAGCATGTATCTCGGTTTTCATACCAGTAAGAAATTTGTGTGCTGCTTGCGGCGTGCAAATTTCTTTGGGATATATCCGCGTCTTACGCGGTATGTCCCCTCTCGCACCAAACTGCAGTTTGGCGCGAAGCGGTATCAGCCGCCGCCCACAAAGCATACGACTTCCAGATGGTCGGCATCGGTCAGCTTCTCTTCCGCGAACTGCGCGCGCGGAATGATGGTGCCGTTCTTCTCGACAGCCACACGCTGCGGGTCGTGACCCAGCTCCTTCAGCAGCGCCAGAACTGTGCCCTCTGCGGGAACAGCACGTTCGTTACCGTTTACTTTCATGCAAATATCCTCTTTTCCGCAAGAAAAAAATGCTCCGGTCTCACCATGCGGTAAAACCGGAGCATTAAAATTTCAAGTGTATGCGACAGCTTCCCTACGATGGTGCTAACCAACAGGTTCAAAAGGTTAGGCTCTCGCCCTCTCAGCCGCTCATCACGGCACCCTTGCTTGCAAATACAGTATGCACCTCATTCTCCCACTTGTCAAGCACATTTTTTTCGGATATAATGCAGTTATATGATGCAAACATTCGTTCGAGAGGAGATGATGACCGATGGACCGAACCATTCTGCACTGCGACTGCAACTCGTTTTTCGCGAGTGTGGAAACGCTGCTCGACCCGTCGCTTGCTGACGGACCGACCGCCGTCTGCGGTGATCCGGAGAGCCGTCACGGCATCATTCTCGCCAAGAACGAGAAGGCCAAAGCCTTCGGCGTACAGACCGCCGAGACCATCTGGCAGGCGAAACGAAAATGCCCGGATTTACAGCTGGTAGCACCACATCGGAGCGAATATGTGAAGTTTTCGCGCAAGTGCAACGAACTGTACCTGCAGTACACCGATCTTGTCGATCCGTTCGGCATTGACGAATCCTTCCTCGATGTCACCGGCTCGATGCACCTGTTCGGCTCCGGCGAGCATATCGCGGACGAGCTGCGCCGCCGCATGCGCGAGGAGGTCGGACTGACCATCTCGGTCGGCGTATCGTTCAACCGCGCATTCGCCAAGCTCGGCAGCGATTACAAAAAGCCGGACGGCACGACGGTCTTTTCGCGCGAAAATTTCAAGCAGCGCGTATGGGCCTTGCCCGCGAACACGCTCCTGTATGTCGGCAAACGCGCCAGCGACCGGCTCAACCGACTGGGCGTGCGCACGATCGGCGAGCTTGCCGCCTGCGATCCGGCGTTTATCCACAGCATTCTGGGCAAAAACGGCGATCTTCTGCTGCGTTACGCCAGAGGCGAGGACGATGAGCCGGTGCGCTCGTTTTACGCGGAACGAGAGGTCAAATCGGTCGGCAACAGCATGACGTTCGCGCACAATCTGCTCGGCGCGGACGAATGCCGCATGGGCATTACGGCGCTGTGCGACAATGTCGGCAGACGGCTGAGAAAACGCGGCATGGTGTGCCAGACCGTGCAGCTCGGCATCCGCGACCCGGAATTTCACAACCGCTCACGGCAGGTAACGCTTGAGCGGCCGACCAATTCCACGCGTGCGCTCATCGACCTGTCCATGCAGCTGCTGCTCGGACATTGGCCGATGGACAAGCCGGTGCGCCTGCTCTCGGTCACGGCAGCCAATCTGCTGCCGGAAAATCAGTCGTGCGAGCAGCTTTCGCTGTTTGACGCCGCCGAGGATATCCAGAAGCGCGACCGTCAGCATAAGCTCGACCAGACGGTTGACGCGCTGCGGCAGAAATTCGGTGATAAATCGGTCGTGTTCGCGCATTCGGTGAAGAAAAAGGATAAAACGGATAAAAAATGAGGACATACCTGCCGGATATGTCCTCATTTTTGCGTTACTGCGTCAGCCGGAAGGATACCGCCCAGCTGCCGTCCATCAGGTCGCTTGCGGTGTAGATATCACCGGTAAGTGTACAGCCGGCAACATCCTCGTATGCCATCGGAAAAACGTATTCGGTGACTTCTGCGTCCGCGTCAGCATCGACGTAGGAAACGTCGTAATCTCGCCAAAGCTCAGTGCCGTCCGTCATGCGGAGTACCGCAAAATCCGCATGGTTGTCGCGCGACAGCTTGCCTTCCGTGCGGTATGACAGGTGCAGTGCACCATCGTGCCACGCTGCCGCAGTGAGCGTAACATTGCCGTCCTCGCTCTGCCAAAGCGTGCCCTGCGGAACAAGAAAATCATAGTCGTGCATGGTTTCGTACAGCGAGATATCCGACGCACTCAGGCCGTTGATATCGTGGTTCTCGGTCGGTGCATTCTGCGGCACAGCGGACAAATCCGCCGTTACCGGAACGTCTTCCTGTTCCACTTTGCCAATCAGCAGCTTGTTAAACGAAAACTCGAACGCGCCTGCCGGAATTTCTCCTCCCAAATCGTCAATTTGAAGAAAATACGTTGCCGTGTGGGTACTTGGGTCGTAGTCAACCGTCGAGCAGCCGCAGGACAGCGGTGCAGTTCTGCCCAAGCGCGGATAATCCAAATGCCAGCTGTCGTACATATCCGGCGCGGCATCGCCGAACACGCTGCCCGTGGTGTCGGTCAGCGACAAATAAACCTTTGCCGTGCTGCCTTCCACGTCCGCCGAAACGACCTCCAGCTTGACGCCCCGGTCCTCGCAGACCTGCCCGACCGGCTGCAGGTACTCCGCCATGCCGGGTGCGATTTGGTACAGCACCCGCAGAACCGCCTCCTGATTGGCGGCTACGGCGGTGCTCACGCAGGCCAGTGCCGCCGCAACCGCAAGGATGATCTTGAGCGATTTTCGCGCTCTGTGCGGCCTGCCGCTCTCCATTTTGGCGATCGTCTGCTGCACCAGTGTGTCGCTCGGCGTGATATTCTCATTCATGTCGCGGTACTGCTTGTGAAAATCCATCGTCCAGTTCTCCTTTCATCAATTCGCGCAGCTGTGCCCGTGCGCGCGTCAGCCGTGTGCGTATCGTGGACGGTTTTTCCCCGCTCATGCGCGCAATCTCCTCTGCGGTGTAGCCCTCGCAGTAGAATAAATGCACTGCCGCGCGGTACTTGGGCGTCAGCCGCCGCAGGGCTTCATCCAGTGCGCTGTCCTCCGGCTCGGGAAACGGAATGCGGTCATCGAGCGGTGTGTCGTGCCGCCGCCATGCCATGCGCCAGTGGCTTTTCAGGCAGTTGAGCGTCACCCGCAGCAGCCATGCCTTTTCGTGCTCCTCGCTGTCGAAAACCGGCTTTTTACGCACGGTCTGGAGAAAGACCTCCTGAAAAATATCGTCCGCGTCGTGACGGCTGCGCGTCTGCGCATACGCCAATCGGTATACCATGTCGCCGTAGACGCTGACGAGTTGTTCGGGTGTTTTTGTGGTCATGCTCCATCCTCCTTTCACCGGTAATACGAAATAAAAACCCGAAGTGCTACAAATCTTCGCGGAAATTTATCGCACTTCGGGTTGCATTTATTTTGTCCAGGCTTGCTTGAGCCGCTTTGCCGCCTCGCCGATTTGCTGTTCGGTCAGACCGGCATAGCCGAGCACAAGCGTTGCTCGCGGCGGCTTGACCGGCGGCGTATAGTACGCCGAAAGCGGGTAAACACGCACACCGACCGCCTTTGCACGCTCAATAAGTTCGTGTTCGAGCATGCCGTTGCGCATGTGCAGCAGCAGGTGCAGACCGGCCTCCGAGCGCGAGACCTCATGCGGCAGATCGGCCAGCTCGCGGTCAAGCGCGGCCATGAGCGCGTCGCGGCGTGCCTGATAGACCTTGCGGCTGCGGCTGATGTGCCGCTCGAAGCCGCCGGTGTGCATGAAGGCCGCCAGCGTGTACTGGTCAAAGCTCGGCACGGTAGACGAGTACCGCGAAAACCGTTCGCGATAGCGCGCCATCAGCGCATTCGGCAGCACCAGATAACCGATGCGCAGTCCGGGGGCAAGGCTTTTCGCAAAGGTGTTGACGTACACGACGCGTCCGGTCCTGTCCAGCTCACCCAACGCCGGAATCGGGCGTGAGGCATAGCGGAATTCGCTGTCGTAGTCATCCTCGATGATGTAGCGGTCGGGGGCTTCCGACGCCCAGCGGAGGATTTCCAGTCGGCGGGCAGCCGTCATAACCGTGCCCAGCGGGAAATGGTGCGACGGCGTAAGGTATACCACCGATGCGTCACTCGCGGCCAGCGTGTCAGCACGCAGACCGTGCTTGTCCAGCGGTGTCGGACGCACGGTCACACCGTTCGCTGCGAAAATCTGGTACAGCTTGCGGTAGCCGGGGTTCTCGAGCGCGTACACGCGGTCGCGGCCGAGCAGCTGAATGACAAGATGCATCAGATACTCCGAGCCTGCACCGATCAGGATGTTGTCCGGCGAGACGTTGATGCCGCGGAAGTCGTGCAAGTAGCGCACGATCTCCTCTCGAAGTTCCGCCGCGCCGCATGGGTCGGTCGCACGGAGCAGCGCACTCGAGTATTCGCTCAGCACACTGCGCGACAGCCGCGCCCATGTGGAGAACGGAAAGCAGCCGTTATCGACAAAATCCGTGCGAAAATCGTAAGGATAGGTCTCCTCAGAGGCGGAAATCGGCGGCAAAGGCGGTGTGGATGGCTCCTGTGGCTCGGAAATCGGCACGGCAAGCTGCTCCTGCACAAAGTAGCCGCGCCGTGGCGCAGAGGCGATGTAGCCTTCGGCGGCAAGCTGGCCGTAGGCGGTTTCTACGGTAATCTGGCTGACGCGCAGATTAGCCGCCAGCTTGCGTTTGCTCGGCAGACGCGTGCCGCCGGGCAAGGCGCCAGACATGATGTCCGCACGGACAGCGTGGTAGAGCTGCTCGTAGAGCGGCTGTTGATCGTGCGGTTTAAGGTGGTAAGTCAGCATGACCGGATGCTCCTTTCTTTGCGTCTTTTGCAAAATCTGTGCTGATTTTATGAGTTATCGCTTGCGAAGCGAACGAAATCTGCGCTGACGCCGCGCGGGCGCACAAGAGGGTAGACACCAAGGTTTCTACCCTCTTGTGAATCACCCGTTTCCTGTCATAGTCTGGCGCAGACCAGAGACCGGCGACCGCTGCGAAAATAGGGGTACGGCAGTCGGGTTACTCTTGCGTTTGTTTCGTAAAATATTTGCAGTTCCCGGATAGTTTACTGCTACACAGACCGGCTACTTCCAGCAGGCGCGACATACCCGTGTCGCGCAATTCGTTAGCGTGTTATCACAGACGGCACCTACGAAGATAAATGTTACCAAGTGTCTATATTCGCAGGTGCTGTCTACAATCTCCAGACTAACGATTCGTGCGGCACTGTTATGCCGCACCCAGCGTAGAGTCGCCGATCTGTGTAGCAGTCAGAAAACAGCTTGAGCATCTGCGGTTGAGAAATGGGCGGCCATTGGCCGCCCCTACGGAAGATGAACAGTACGGCCGTTCCCCCATAGTCTCAGCTCTGCAAATTTCGCCGTGCTCTCCCAAAGGGAAACGGGAGCCCCAAGAGGGTAGAAACCGCAGGTGTCTACCCTTTTGGTTTCCCCGGCGAAACCGCCGGCGTTCCCCTCGCCTCGAAGGCGAAAAACTTACGTTAAATAAGCGCCATCGAACGCAGAATGAACAGCGTCAATGTCAGCGTAACCGCACTCAGCGCCGTGCTGAGCACAATGATCGACGATGACAGCACATGATCGCCGCCCATATTTTTCGCCATAACATAACCGGAGGCTGTGCTCGGCGCACCGCACAGGATGACGATAGCCACCAGTGTCTGCTCGCGGAAGCCGAGCGCCACGCCCATCGGCAGAAAGATAGCACTCAGCAGCACCAGCTTGATAAACACGGCTGCACAGGTCGGGCCGAGCTTTTTGATGGCCTTTGCGCCCTCAAAGCCCGCGCCGATGCTCAGCAGCGCCATAGGCGTTGCGCAGCTGCCCAGCATGGACAGACCCTTGTCCAGCATCGGTGGAAAGTCGATTGCCAGGAGCGAGAACGGCAGACCCGCGAAAATACCCAGTATGATCGGGTTGGTGATGATACCGCGCAGCGTTTTGCCGACCAGGCCGCAGTGGTCCGCCTGCTGTGCGTCCGGCGCGGTGACAGTCAGCACCAGCACCGAAAAGATGTTGTACAGCGGCACACTCGCCACGATCATCAGCGGCACAAGACCGGCATTTCCGTACAGATTCTGCACAAAGGCCACGCCCAGAATCGCCTGCGAGCCGCGGAAAGCGCCCTGTGTGAACGCGCCAACCATGCTCTTATCTTTAAGAAAGAGGGACGCGCCGATCCAGACGGCAAAAAAATACACCGTCGTCGCACCCGCGCAAAAAAAGAAAAACACGGGGTCAAACTGCTCGGTGATGCGTCCCTGCGCGATATCGCGGAACAGCAGGATCGGCAGCAGCACCTTGAACGACAGACGGTCGATGTCGGTCAGCGTCTGCTTGGTGAAAAAGTTTTTGCTGCGCAGCCAGCGGCCAAGCACGATGATCGCAAAAATCGGCACAGTGGCATTCAGACAGAATATCAGGTTATCCATTGGTTTCTCCCTCCACAGCTGCTTCCTCGTGGCGGAAGAAGTCCTGCAGTTTCTCCAAGCTCTGCGCTAAAAGCGCGGTCTGCTCGGGCGAGAGCGTATCCACCAAAGACGCGATCATGCGCTCGTGAAAGTCCTTGTGGTACTCGTAGGCGGCTCTGCCCTTGTCGGTGAGCATGATATTGACAACGCGGCGGTCCTCCTGGCTGCGCACGCGGCGCACCAGTCCCTTGGAGACCAGCTTGTCGCACGCAACAGTCAGCGTGGCCAATGTTACGCCGATTGACCTGGCAACCTCGCTCATACGCACAGGTTCCCTGTCACCGATCTTCTCGATGATATGGATTTCGGTGATGGACACCGCGCTGCCCAGTCCGCCGGCCATAGCGCGTTCTTCGATTTTGTTGATCCGGCCGAACACATCGACCAGAAAGGAATTGAGCTGCTCTGCGTCTTCCATGTTCGTGCTGTCCCTCCGTTAGTTCGTTAATCTAACTAAATATTAGCATAAAATTGTCGAGCTTGCAACAAAAAAGGCGCAATCGAATGATTGCGTCAATGGATATAGGATTTTTCGAGCTAAATAATGAAGAAAGGAAAATCGACGTGGTCGTGAATCGGTTTGGAAAACGGCGGGGTGAGGGCAGCCCGCCCTCACCCCGCCGTCTATCTGATTGGCACCATTGATAATAAACAAATGAAACCGTCACATACGCAGCACAAACGAAACTCGCGCAAGGATAGGCCATTTTCAATTCTGTATCATTTCACTGTGCATTTGTGCATTTTTATACAGACTTACACATTGCACAGTGCCGCTATCGCGGCCCTCAGGAGGGCACTCAGCGCGGCGAGCGTAATGCACAGGAAATACGGCATCCTGCACGTTCGGCGCGAATACCGTCCGGTGGCTTCGCCGCCCTGCCAGACCATAGAGCACGCGGCAAGCAGCGCGGAGACGCTCAGCACGGCGGGTACACCGGCCGCTCCGATGATGATGGCACTTTCTTCTCCCACACTGACCGCGACGGTCATGGCAAGTACGAAGCCGCGTGCCGCGGCAACCGCACTCAGCAGCAGCTCTCTCGGGCGCAAAAATGCGCACACGAGCGGCAGCAGCACCCAGATGAGCGCGCACAGCGTGCTCTGCACCACATGCGCGGGCAATTCAGCCAGCAGACCGGAAAGCACTGCCGCGCCGTCCCCTTCGCCGGCCCGCAGACCGGTCAGACCGCCCGCCGCTGCACCGCACAGGAACATCGCACACAGGAACAGGAACACCGGTGTCCGCACCAAATCGTCAAAAAAACCGAGAATATGCTGTTTGTTCATACGTCTTCCCCCTTGGAAAAGTCATAGAACAGCATATTCCCGGTTTTATCTTTTTAGAACAACAGACGGACTTAGCCTTCCTCGTTGATCATCTCGCACATCGCGTCCACCATGTCCTTGCAGGGCTGGCGCAGGAACGGGCGTGCCTTTTTGTTGATCTCGTAGGTTGCATACAGCTTGCCTTCCTCGTCACGGTGCAGCACGGCCGCGATCAACTCGGTTGCAGCGGCGATGCGGTCAGCCAGATACGCAAGATCCACCTTTTCGCTGTCGCACACGGAAACCACCACGCGCTTCTGCGAACTGCTGGAAATCTTGGCAAGCTCGGTCGGCATTTCACGCTTCGAAGCGGTGAGCAGCACGATCTCACTCTTGATCACGGCAGCAAGTTCGTCCTCGCAGATACGAACCTCGTCGTAGCCCTCTGCAGCCTTGCAGGCCGCCGCATTCTTCGCGGACAGGAACAGATTGCGCTGCGGTATGACCTCCTTCTCCAGGATGGCGCGGATCAGCTTCTGAAGATATTCACCTTCACCAAGCACGGAAACCAGTACATTCTGCGGCATAATATCATCTCCTTCACAGGGCAGTACAAATACAAGAGCAATTATACGCACAAACAGCCCGTTTCGCAACGGATTTTACATATTCTTTTTGCAATTCATCACTTCGACTGATTTGCACAAATTTTATCCATTGCCTTTAGGTAAATTGCACATTCCAGACGCTTACGTTCCATCTCGCAGCCGAGGTCGTAGGAGTCGTTCATGTCGTGGTTCATGTTGTAGTTTGCTGCCGAGCAGCCGCCCGAGCAGTAGAACTTCGCCCAGCACTTCTGGCACTTCGGACGCGAATAGATGTTCATGCCGGCAAACTTCTGCGCGATGTCCATATTGAAGGACTGGTCGAGCACACTGCCCTGCTTGAACTCATCCTTGCCGACAAACTGGTGGCAGGGATAGATGTCGCCGTCCGGCGTTACGGCTACATACTCGTAGCCCGCGCCGCAGCCGCGCAGACGCTTAACAACGCACGGACCCTGATCCAGATCGACCATGAAGTGGAAGAAGGTAAACGGCTTGCCTTCCTTCTTACGCTCGAGCATGATATCGGTCAGACGGTCGTACTCGGCCTCAATCTTCGGCAGATCGTCCTCGGTCAAGTCGTAGCCGCAGCCCGGGTCAGCCGTTACCGGCTCGACGGAAAGGCGGTCAAAGCCTGCATCCGCGATGCTCAGCACATCCTCAGCAAAATCGAGGTTGTGCGAGGTAAACGTGCCGCGCGCGTAGTAATCGAGGTTCGGGTCGCGCTCGTCCACCAGCGCCTTGAACTTGGGCACGATGGTGTCGTAGCTGCCCGTACCGGCTACCGTCTTGCGGAACTCGTCGTTGACCTCACGGCGGCCGTCGAGCGACAGCACGCAGTTGTCCATGTTCTCGTTGATGTACTTGCGCTTGTCCTCATCGAGCAGCAGGCCGTTGGTGGTGATGGTGAAGCGGAACTTCTTGTTATGCTTCTCCTCCAGGCTGCGGGCATAATCGACCGTCTGGGTAACGGTATCCCACGCCATGAGCGGCTCACCGCCGAAGAAATCGACCTCGATGTTGTGACGCACGCCGGAACGCGCGATGACAAAGTCGATGGCCTTCTTGGCGATCTCAGGCGGCATGATCTTGCGGCCCTGGCCAAAGTCGCCGGTGGATGCGAAGCAGTACTTGCAGCGCAGGTTGCAGTCGTGCGCTACATGCAGGCACAGAGCCTTGACCGGTGCATTCACCGGAATGTAGCGACTTACATCGATGTAGTCATCCTGCGCGAACAGCTGACCGGCCTTTTTCAGCTCGTACAGCTCGCCATATGCCTCGCGGATCTCGTCCGCGGTGTAGTCCGGCAGGGCGTCGATGATGCTCTGCGGACAGGTATCACCCATGTTTTCATCCAGCAGTCCGGACACTGCATAGCTGATATCATCGAGCAGATGTACCGCGCCCGAGTTGACATCGAGCACGAAATTCAGCCCTTTTTTCTGATAACGATGAATCATTTATTTTCCTCCGATATACAGGAACAAGGCGCACCCGCAGGCGCGCCTTGCATATTCCTTTTAAGCGTGATTACTTTGCGTGCTCGCACTTCTGGTTTGCCACGGTGCAAGAGGTCTTGCATGCGGACTGGCAGGAAGTCTGGCACTCGCCGCAGCCGCCGTGTGCTGCAGTCTGCTTCAGGGTTGCAGAAGTCAGGGTAGAAATATGCTTCATTTGATTTCCCTCCTATTTTTTGATGTGGCTGTAACGCTTCTTTTTCCGCATATTGGCACCGGCGTAACCGCCCAGTGCCGAGGCGATCAACGAGCAGAGCAGGCTGATCACCGTGCGTACAAAATGAATGGATTGACCGAGCGGCAGCACCGCAACGATCAGCAGGATCAGAAAAACCGCAAAACCTGCGCCGAGCGACCAGTAAAACTGTTTTTCGCCTGCGCGCTTTGCAGCGACCAGTGCGGCAAGCGCACTGCCGAGTGCAAGGAACACCAGTGCACAAGGCGCTATTGCACCCTCTGCCAATGTGCCGCGGTGAACGAGCACCGCACCGAGCAGCATCAGCAGCAGAGTACCGAGCAATCCGGCAAGCACCGACGGTAAAAGGATACCGACCGGTGACTGACCCTCATTGGTTTTTCTCATCATTTCATAGCCTCCCGCCGAATTTTATTTATATGTCATGCTATTCGGCAAGAAATGGGGTTATTACTTTGCGTCCTTCTTTGCTTCCTTGGGCGCCTCGACCGTCTCGGTCGCCGGAGCCTCCTTACCGCGGATCGCCCAGCGGTAAATCTTGAGCTTCGTGCGGTCGCTCGAAGACTCAATGACCAGAACGTCGTCCTTGATGCTGACTACGCGGCCGATAAAACCACCGATGGTGGAAATCTCATCACCGATCTCGATGGAGTTACGCATATCGCGCTCCTGTTTGTCGCGCTTGCGCTGCGGACGGATCAGGAAAAAGTAGAATACGACGATCAGAACTACAAACGGCAAAAACTGCGCGATGATCGCGCCATAATCCGACAGAGCCGGCATTTTGTCCAATGCCATAACCATGGTTACACCTCCCTATGCAATTTGCTGTAAATACTCACTATATTATACTGGATATTCTGTCAAATTACAAGTCCTTTTTGGAGGCAATACCACATAATTCAGCTGCGGCGCTTTACGGAAATTTTGTATCCTGATGTCGGCCTTGGTTCCTTGCGCGAGTTCCATCCGCGCTGCCGCGATTTCTTGCAATACACAAAGTATTGCTGCGAAACCGCGCCTAATCAGTACGCAAAATTTACTCGTAAATCGCTCTTGCTGTATTATGCGGTACTGCCTCTTTATTTGTGCTACTTAAGCTATTCACAGCATAAAATAGCAGTATCTTATCGAAACGAGGTGCTGACCATGCTTTTCCCTGCTTTATTTGCGCTCGGCGGCGCATTTTTCTTCTTTGTGCTGCGTGTACAGGGCGCGGACGGATCGTTTCCCAAGCCGCTCACGCCCGATGAGGAGGCGGTTCTGCTGCGCCGCATGCAGCAGGACGGGGACGCCGAGGCACGGGAAAAGCTGATCGAGCACAATCTCAGACTGGTAGCGCATATTGTAAAAAAGTATTACGCCGTAAGTACGGAGCAGGACGATCTGCTGTCCATCGGCACGATCGGGCTGATTAAAGCCGTGAACACCTTTAAAGCGGATAAGAATATCCGGCTGGCGACATACGCCTCCAAATGCATCCAGAACGAGCTGCTGATGTATTTTCGGCAGAAGCGCAAGAGTGCGGGCGAGCTTTCGCTCTCGGACACGCTCGAATCGGACGGCGACGGCAATGCGCTTGCCCTGCAGGATATCATCTGCTGCGAGGACAGCGGTCTGTCCGCCGTTGAGGAACAGGACCGGTACTATGCCATGCACCGCGCGCTGGCAGGCTGTCTCTCTCCGCGTGAACGCGAGATCATCCGCCTGCGGTACGGCATCGGTCTGGCATCTCCCCTGCCGCAGCGCGAAATTGCCGCGCGGCTGGGTATTTCGCGCAGCTATGTTTCGCGCATTGAAAAGCGTGCGCTCGAAAAGCTGCGGGAGGCTCTCGAGCGCGAGGGACGGCCGCCGTAAAAGCGACGGTTGTCCCCTTCCGAAAAAAATTTTAATTTTTTTTGAAAAAAGGGTTGACGAATCCCGGATTCTGATATATACTAAACAAGTCGTCAGCGATAAGTCATCAAAACGACAGCAAAACTTAACAAATAGCCGAATTGTGTAAAGGTAGCACGACAGACTCTGACTCTGTTTGTGAGGGTTCGAATCCTTCTTCGGCTGCCACCGAAAACCGTCTTTTCTTTGAAAAGACGGTTTTTCTTTTGCCTTTTCGTAGTTTTCCTGTGACGGCTATTTGACAGACGGCCTCTCTCTCGATATACTAAAGTATATATAAAGGAGCGATTACCATGTTTTGCATGAACTGCGGCACGCAGCTGCCGGACGGCGCAAAATTCTGCATGAACTGCGGCACAAAGGTCGGTGAGGTCGGCGCCGGCGCTGTCCCTTCCGGCAAAAAATATCCCTCGTACGCGATGCTGTATCCGAACAGCATGGCTTATCTCGAGTCCCCTGCCTATCAGCGCGAGCGCGGTCTGATGAAGCAGTCCGAGCTTGGCGTGACGCCGTATGCAGGCTTTGATTTTACCAACTATGTTTCTCTGGACGACGGCACGTTGGTCGGCTTTGTGTTCGGGCACACCGTGCGTTACCGCGCTGCCGAGGACTTCGGCTACAATCTCTATCGCCTGAATCCGGACGGCACAGCTGTTTTTCTGAACGCCGGCTGCAAACGCGGCGGCACCGAGCTGTATGTGCAGGACGGAAAAGCGCACTGGACGGTGAATGGAGAAGCATTTTCCGCATCTATTTGAGTATTAAGGCACCTGGTATCAGGTGCTTTTATTTTTGCATAATTTTTCGTAAAACCGCTTGACTTGGAGCACACTCCAAGTGATAGAGTGAGTTTAGAAAAAATATTCAGGAGGAAAACTATGTATATCGAGAACATCAACGGTCCCGCTGACGTGAAGAAGCTGAACATTAAGCAGATGACCGCGCTTGCATCTGAAATACGTGATGCACTGCTGACCAAGCTGAGCCGTCACGGCGGCCATTTCGGCCCGAACTTCGGCATGGTAGAGGCAACCATCGCACTGCACTATGTATTCGAGTCCCCGAAGGATAAGTTTGTATTCGATGTTTCCCACCAGTCCTACCCGCACAAGATGCTGACCGGCCGCAAGGACGCCTTTCTCTACGAGGAGCACTACGACGACGTTTCCGGCTACAGCAACCCGCACGAGAGCGAGCACGACCATTTCACCATCGGCCACACCTCCACCTCGGTCAGTCTGGCCTGCGGTCTGGCCAAGGGCCGCGACCTCAAGGGCGAGGACGGCAACGTGGTTGCTATCATCGGTGACGGCTCGCTCAGCGGCGGCGAAGCACTGGAAGCGCTCGACTATGCGGCAGAACTGGACGGCAACCTGATCATCCTCGTCAACGACAACGATATGTCCATCGCGGAGAATCATGGCGGTCTGTATCAGAACCTGCGCCTGCTGCGCGAGACGGGCGGCAAGGCCGAGTGCAACCTGTTCCGTGCGATGGGTCTGGATTACCGCTTTGTAGCCGACGGCAACGATATTGCTTCGCTGATCGAAGCATTTAAGGCCGTAAAGGACAGCAGGCAGCCGGTTATTGTGCACATCGTCACCCAGAAAGGCAAGGGCTATGCGCCTGCCGAGCAGCACAGGGAGACATGGCACTACTGCGCTCCGTTCCATCCGGAGACCGGCGAGCCGCTGATGGACATGAACGGCGAGTGCTATGAGAGCATTACGCTCGACTTTATGATGAAGAAGATGCAGGATGACCCGTCCGTGTGCATGATCACCTCGGGTACGCCGACCGTACTTGGCTTCACCGAGGAGATGCGTAAGAAGGCCGGCAGCCAGTTCATCGACGTAGGCATTGCCGAGGAGAACGCGGTTGCACTGGCGTCCGGTATCGCAGCAAACGGCGGCAAGCCGGTCTACGGCGTGTACAGCACGTTCATTCAGCGCGCTTATGACCAGATTTCGCAGGACCTGTGCATCAACAGCAACGCAGCTACCATTATCGTTGCGTGGGGCTCGGTTTACGGCATGAACGATGTAACGCATCTCGGTCTGTACGACATTCCGATGCTGGCGAACATCCCCAACCTGGTTTATCTGGCGCCGACTACCAAGGAAGAATATCTGGCAATGCTCGACTGGAGCATTGAGCAGAACGAGCATCCGGTCGTTATCCGCATGCCGGGCGGCGCACTGGTTTCGGACGGAAAGGCTGTTACCAAGGACTTCGGCAGACTGAACACCTACGAGGTTAAGGAGAAGGGTGCCCGGGTTGCCGTGATCGGTCTGGGTTCGTTCTACCCGCTCGGTGAGCAGACGGCGGCGCTCATCAAGAAAAAGACCGGCGTACAGCCGACCCTTATCAACCCGTACTATATCACCGGCGTGGATACCGACCTGCTCGAGAGCCTCAAGACGGAGCACGATGTGGTCATCACCCTCGAGGACGGCGTACTCGACGGCGGCTTCGGTGAGAAGATTGCGCGTTTCTACGGTGACTCTGACATGAAGGTACTGAACTTTGGTCTCAAGAAGGAGTTCCTCGACCGCTATGACGTAGACGAGGTACTGAAGGACAATCATCTCACCGTAGAACAGATTGCGGAGGATGTGGAGAAGGTTCTCTAAAAATCGCGCGTAAGCGCGCATAAAATAGCATTTGCTCTGCAAATGCAAGAAAACCGAGGACATGCGCCACGCAGCGCGGCCAAAAAAGCCGCGCAAGGATAGCGTTCGGTTTTTTACATCTGGAGGGAGAAAGTTTCTGAATAGGAACTTTCGGACGACTTTGGAACGGCCCACGGTCCGTTCCTGCTTGTCGGCGGAACCGTGGTTCCGCGACAGCCCAAACGCGAAAGGCTTCGGAGCAATGCTCCGAAGCCTTTCGCGCTGTATGTCAAGTTTGGGGAGGTTTATGCCAATCCAAGCTCCTTTACGCGAGCCTGTGCCGCTGCCAGACGTGCGATCGGCACGCGGAACGGCGAGCAGGAAACGTAATTCAGACCAACATTGTGGCAGAACTCGACGGAGGACAGGTCGCCGCCGTGCTCGCCGCAGATGCCGAGCTTGATGTCCGGGCGGGTGCGCTTGCCTTCTGCAACAGCGAAGCGGATCAAGCGGCCTACGCCGTTCTGGTCCAGACGAGCGAACGGATCGGACTCGAGGATCTTCTTGTCGAAGTAAGTCTCCAGAATGCGGCCCACGTCATCACGGGAGAAGCCGTAGGTCATCTGGGTGAGGTCGTTGGTGCCGAAGGAGAAGAACTCCGCTTCCTTGGCCACATCGCCTGCGGTGACTGCGGCACGCGGCGTCTCGATCATCGTGCCGACCATATACTTCATCTTCAGGCCGGACTGCTCGATCAGCTCGTCAGCCTTAGCCTTGATAACCTTCTTTACAAAGCGCAGCTCATTGACCTCGGATACCAGCGGAACCATGATCTCCGGCGTGATATGCAAGTCGTCTTCCTTCCAGACGTTGATAGCTGCGGATACGATAGCCTCGGTCTGCATCTCGGCGATCTCCGGATAGAGAACGTCCAGACGGCAGCCGCGGGTACCCAGCATCGGGTTGAACTCGTGCAGGCTTTCTACCTTGCCCTTGAGCTTGTCGAAGGATACGCCCATCTCATCGGCCAGCTCCTTGATCTCGTCATCCTCGTGCGGGAGGAACTCATGGAGCGGCGGGTCAAGCAGACGGATGGTTACCGGCAGGCCGCCCATCGCGCGGTAAATTGCCTCAAAGTCGCCGCGCTGCATAGGCAGGATCTTGGCCAGAGCCGCCTTGCGCTGCTCGAGCGTATCGGAAATAATCATCTCACGAACCGCCTTGATGCGGGCCGGCTCGAAGAACATATGCTCGGTACGGCAGAGGCCGATGCCTTCTGCGCCGAACTTGCGGGCCTGCGTTGCATCACGCGGGGTATCGCCGTTGGTGCGAACGTGCAGGGTGCGAATCTCGTCAGCCCAGCCCATGAAGCGGCCGAAGTCGCCGGTCAGCTCAGCCTCCTGCGTTGCGATCTCGCCGAGGTATACGTTGCCGGTGGAGCCGTCGAGCGAAATAACGTCACCCTCGTGCACTACCGTGCCGTCGGCAAAGGTCAGGGTCTTATCCTCTTCGGAAACCTTGATGCCGTTTACGCCTGCTACACAGCAGGTGCCCATGCCGCGGGCTACTACGGCTGCGTGCGAGGTCATGCCGCCGCGGGCGGTCATGATGCCTTCGGATACGGCCATGCCGTCGATATCCTCCGGAGAGGTCTCCTGACGGACGAGGACAGCCTTGATTCCGGTCTTGTGGGCCTTAGCTGCAGCATCTGCGGTGAAGTAAACCGCGCCGCAGGCTGCACCGGGAGATGCCGGCAGGCCGGTGGTGATCGGCGTAGCTGCCTTGAGAGCTGCCGGATCGAACGTCGGGTGCAGAAGTGCGTCAAGCTGCTTTGCCTCGACCTTCATAACCGCCTGCTCCTTGGTGCAGACGCCTTCGTCTACCAGATCAACCGCTACCTTGAGCGCTGCCTGTGCGGTGCGCTTGCCGTTACGGGTCTGCAGCATGTAGAGCTTGCCGTTTTCGATGGTGAACTCCATATCCTGCATATCGCCGTAATGCTTCTCAAGGCGGCTGGAAATGTCAACAAACTGCTGATAAACCTCCGGCATGGTATCTGCCAGCGCGGAGATCGGCTGCGGGGTGCGGATGCCGGCTACAACGTCCTCGCCCTGTGCATTCATCAGGAACTCGCCGTACAGCTTCTTTTCGCCGGTGGCCGGGTTGCGGGTGAAGGCTACGCCGGTGCCCGAGGTCTCGCCCATATTGCCGAATACCATGGACTGTACGTTTACGGCTGTGCCCCAGCTGTGCGGGATGTCGTTCATGCGGCGATAGGTGTTCGCACGCGGATTATCCCACGAGCGGAATACCGCGCGGACAGCCTCCATCAGCTGCTTCTTCGGGTCCTGCGGGAAATCTTCGCCGAGGGACTTCTTGTAGTGATCCTTGAACAGAACGATCAGCTCGGACATATCGTCCGCGTCCAGTTCATTATCCATCTTAACGCCCTTTTTGTCCTTTACCTGGTCGATAAACTGCTCGAAGGTGGACTTAGGCAGCTCCATAACAACGTCAGAGAACATCTGAATGAAACGGCGGTAGGAATCGCGTGCGAAACGCGGGTTATTGGTCAGCTTGGCAACTGCTTCGCAGATCTCGTCGTTCATGCCGAGGTTAAGGATGGTATCCATCATGCCGGGCATGGATGCGCGTGCACCCGAGCGAACGGATACGAGCAGCGGCTTCTCGGGATCGCCGAGGGTTTTGCCGGTAACCTTTTCAAGCTGATCGAGGTACTCCAGAATCTGATCCTGAATATCCGGATAAATAGTCTTGCCGTCCTCATAATAACGGGTGCAGGCCTCGGTGGTGATGGTGAAACCCTGCGGCACAGGCATGCCCAGTCCGGTCATTTCAGCCAGATTGGCACCCTTGCCGCCAAGCAGCTCACGCATTTTTCCGTTGCCCTCCGGGAACATGTAAACATACTTTTTCATTTGGGTATTTCCTCCGTTTCGATTGATGCTCTCTCTAATACTCATTCTCTTTATCACGCAAGCACATTATAGCACGTTAGCGGTGAAATATTCCATTGTAGTATTATACCGATTTCCCACGAATATATTGTGCACTTTGACCAATTATGTATTTTTAACCAAAACTCAAACGTTTGCGTAAAATCCATCTTTTTAATTTATCAGAAACTTTGTCCGATTTTTATTTTATCTTTTCCTGTTTTTCTCGATTTTTACGGTGTTTTGGGCGTAAATACGTTTCATGCCCGCCAGCTTTCATTTCATTAGGCGTAATGCACAAATTCCTGCAAAAGAAAATCGGCGGTCTGAGGCAGACCGCCGATAGAAGCGAAGGAATTGCTGGAAACCACGACACTGATCGCAGGGATGCCGTCGTAGCTGGTCTCGTAGAGCTTGACCGAATACGGATACGTCGAGGACGAGGTGAACGAGCCGCCGGTGAACTGGTAGAAGGTGTTTTCACCCAGTGCGGCGTAGTAGCGGAGCAGAATCTTGTCGCCGGCTTCTACCTCTCCCCTGTCGTAGTAGTAGGTGGTCGTGGTGCCCTCCCGGATGGTGCCAAGCAGTGTGACACCGGTCACCGTGCCGAAATCCGGCACCGGATAGTGCTTGCTGTAGCAGCGCGACGCATCCGGCTTGTGGTTGCGGTTATACTCGCCGGGAGAGTACGCCGTACCGTCTCCGATCAGGTTGTTCAGGTAGCGGATCGGCACCGAGTAAGACGGTACGCCGCCGGAATGGCTGCTGACCGTAATGCCGACAACCTTGCCCTCATCGTTGATGAGCGCACCGCCGGAATTGCCGCTGATGACCTGCGCCGTGCTTTCGATCATCGGTGCAAGGTAATCGTCGTTTTCCGGGTCGGTCACCTTGCCGGTCGTAACCGTTGCGGCGCCGCCGCCCGGGTAACCAAGCGCGTAGACCGTGTCGCCTTTCTCGACCTCGGTGGTAACACCGAGGTACGGCAGCGTGCTGCCGACAACACGGATATGCGCGATGTCCGCGTCCGCGTCAAAGTTGTAGATCGTGACCTCACGCTTGGTGCCGTCGTACATCTCGGCCACAAGGCGGTAAACGCCGTTGACAAGGTGTCCGCAGGTCACCGCATCGCCGCGTGCGCTGAGCACAACGCCGCTGCCGATGCCGAGGATGTTGTTCTTGTAATCGTAGGCGTACAGCTTGAAAATCGCCGGTACACAGGCGCTGAACACCTCGTCCGCCGTCATGCCGACATGTGCTTCGATGGTGAAGCTCTGCCGCAGATTCGGCTTTGCCATACGGGTGACGATAGCCGCAACCTCGCTGCGGCGAATGTTGGTGTTCGGCTTGAAATCGTGCGCGTTGTTGCTGCCCGTGAGCACGCCCGCCCGGTACAGACGGTACACATCAGCGGCATAGCCTGCCGACATGTCCACGTCCGCAATCGCACCGTCCGCAATGTCGTTGATCGCGGTCAGAGCGTCCTCCGGCAGCGCGTTTGCAAAGATGGACGCAAACTGTGCTCGGGTCGCCGGCTGATCGTAATTCACATAAGTCGTGTTAATAATACCATTTTCCAATGCATACGTCACATACGGCTGATACCACGGACGGACTTTGTCAAAATCCGCACTGCCGTTAACATATATACTATGTAGGCAAGCCGCCAGCTTGATCGCCTGTGCGATCGTCAGGTTGCTGTTCGGCTTGAACTGGGTGGCGTTTACGCCGTCCACCAGCTTGTATTCATACGCCGCCTGAACATTCTGCGCGTACCACTCGGTTGAGGGCACGTCGGTGAACTGTCCGGCAGGATACGTTGTTTTCGAAGTAAAGTTTTCATAGCCCGCAAAAGCCGCAGGCAGCATGCCGACCATCAGCGCAGCCGCTGTGATCAGACTGAGCAATCGTTTTTTCACGAATTGCATTCCTCCCTTTTGAGGCGTGGGTTTGTGGATTGGGATACAGGGCCGCAGAGCGACCCTGTACTTCTTTCTTGATAATACACCAAAACCGTGAGGAATTGGTGAATTTTCTGTGAAATCAGTTCTCGTAAGCGGCTACGATCTCGCCGATATACATGGTGTGGTAATCGTGATCGCCGTACCACTTGTCCTGCACTTCCTGAGCCATATCGTCCGGTGCGATGTCGGTCACACCGCGCTTGCGGCAGATGAGTACCAGCTCGGCCTCCTCGAAGGTCGGCTGACCCTCTACGAATACCGGCGTCAGGCCGCTCTCGTGCATCTTATCCATGTCACGGCCGGACTTGGAGCCGAGGGTATTCAGTGCCTGACGGTTGCCGTCCTTGAGCACGGTCAGGGTGAAATACTCGCCCGCGTCTACAAACTCCTTGGTGAAGCGGCTCTTGCGGATATAGCAGGTCGCACTCGGCTTGCCCCACATAACGCCTACAGCACCCCAGCTTGCGGTCATGGTGTTCCACTTGTCCTCAGTGCCTGCGGAAATCAGCATCCACTTCTGACCGATCAGGTCGAATGGGTTGAAAGTCTTTTCGGCAATGTTGATCTTCTTCATGATATGTTACCTCCTAAGAGATTTGTTTAGCAAATTGAGCATTGAAAATGGATAATTACGGAATGGCACAAAGTGCCGGATTCAATACGCGCTTCGCGCGCAAAGATAGCGTTCATTTTTCATTACTGCTGCTTGTCGAGCGGCATTGTGCGGCGCAGTTTCATCTCCTGCCAGTCCTCACGCGAGATGAGAATCTGGCGCGGCTTGGAGCCTTCGGATGGGCCGATGATACCGCGGTCCTCGATTTGGTCGATGATACGCGCGGCACGCGAATAACCCAGCTTCAGACGGCGCTGCAGCATGGATGTGGATGCCTGACGGCAGTCCATGATGACCTCAATGGCTTCCTCGATGAGTTCATCCTCATCGTCGCCCAAATCGTTCGTGCCGCTGCTGCCGCCGCCCTTGTTATTGCCCACCTGCTCGGCCTGCTGCTCGATGTGCTCAAGGATCTCCTCGCTGTACTCGGCGGTGCTGGTCTCCTTGATGCGGGCAATAACAGCTTCGATCTCCTCGTTGGAGATGAAGCAGCCCTGTACGCGGGTCGGCTTGCCCTCACCGAGCGGTGCATACAGCATATCACCCTTGCCGATCAGCTTTTCTGCGCCGGTCGTGTCCAGAATGATACGCGACTCGATCTGGCTGGCTACCGCAAACGCGATACGCGACGGGATATTTGCCTTCATGATACCGGTGATAACGTCAGCCGACGGACGCTGCGTTGCTACAACAAGGTGCATGCCTGCGGCTCGTGCCTTCTGCGCGATACGGCAGATGGAGTTCTCGACTTCCTTGGCGGCGACCATCATCAGGTCAGCCAGCTCGTCGATAACGATGACGATCTGCGGCAGCACCTGATACTGCTCGGGATGACCGTCCTCGGTCTGCTCGGCTTTGGCCTTTTCGGAACGCATGAGGTCGTTATAGCCGACCAGATTGCGCACCTGATGGTCTGCGAACAGCTTGTAGCGGCGTTCCATCTCACCAACCGCCCAGTTGAGCGCACCGGCGGCCTTTTTCGGATCGGTAACGACCGGAATCAGCAGGTGCGGAATGCCGTTATAGTTGCCCAGCTCAACCATCTTCGGGTCCACCATGATGAGGCGGACTTCCTCCGGCGTGGACTTGTACAGCAGCGAGATCAGCATGGAGTTGATGCACACCGACTTACCGGAGCCGGTGGTACCGGCAATCAGCATGTGCGGCATCTTGGCAATGTCACCGATGACCGGCTTGCCGGTGATGTCCTTGCCGACAGCAAAGGACAGGCGGCTTTTCGCGTTGGCAAACGCCGGAGAGCCGATACACTCGCGGATAAAGACCGTATTGACGGTTTTGTTCGGCACCTCGATGCCGACCGCGACCTTATCCGGAATGGGCGCGATACGCACGTTTGCCGCGCCGAGCGACAGTGCAATGTCGTCCGCCAGTGCGGTGATGCGCGAGATTTTGATGCCGCGCGGGATGGTCAGCTCAAAGCGGGTGACGGACGGGCCGCGCACGATGCCGATGATCTGTGCCTCGATGTTGAACGAGTCGAGCGTATCGAGCAGGCACGCCGAGCTTTCGCGCAGCTCGGTCTCCGCACCGGCTACCGAAGCGTGCTTGCCCTGCGTCAGCAGGTCGATCGGCGGGTAGTCGTACACCGGCGCGGGAGCCTTCTGGCTCTCATCGATCTGCTCGTTCATGGCCGCCTGCTCGATTTCCGAGATGTTCTCGGTCTTTTTCGGCTTGGATGCCGGTGCGGAAGCCGCCTCATGCTCGGGCTCCGGCTCGGAAACGTGCGCTGGTTCTTCCTCCGGCTGCTTGTTTTCGACCAGATCCATAATGCTTCCGGCCTTTTTCTTCACGTTATCGCGCAGTGAGCGCAGATATTCGTCCGGCGCGATTACCTTGCCGTGGTGCTTGTTCGGGTCGATCAATTCCTCGCCCGGCTTATCCTCTCCGGGCGGATCGGCGTCGATCGGGATGTCAAAGTCGGATTTACGGTGCGCACGGCGCTCTTCTCGGCGCTGTGCATGCGCAGCTGCCGCTTCGTGGATGTTCGGCAGCTGAACAGGCGCTTCGTAGCGCTCACGCTCCTCCTCGTCCTCGTATTCATACTCCGGCGGACGAACCATGTCGTACAGCGCCTGCGGCGTGATGCGACAGGCCACCAGCAAAGTCACGATGAACAGCACCAACAGGATGAGCAGCGCGCCGATGGACGAGAGCGCCCACTCGAGCAGGATGTACAGACCGCCGCCCAGCAGACCGCCGGACGAGCCTTCCATACCGGTAGAGAGCAGACCGCTGAGCGTGCTCATGGACAGGTCGTACTCATTTGCACACGAAAAGGCGTGAATGATACTGCCGATCAGCAGCGGCATGAGCGCGATACACGTTCCGCGCAGACGCACGGGACCCTTGGGACGCGCAAACAGCAGCACGGCGATGCCGATCAGCGCAAACGGCATGACATACGCGCCCTTGCCGATGAGCGCACCGATGCCGCGGTGCAGCCACTTGAGCAGCACGCCGTCGATCGGCAGGATCGACAGCAGGCACAGCAGACCGACAATGCCCCAGATCGCGCCCCAGACCGGACGGGACAGGATCGGGCCGAGTTCCTCCGGCTGCGGCTGTGCCGCACGCTTGCCCTTGGGTGCGCTTTTCGTCGATTTTTTAGTTGTGGTTTTCCTTGCAGCCAAAACTTTTATCCTTCAACTTTCTTTGTGATTCAATCTGACGGCGTTCTGCGCCGTTTTTCCGCTTTCTGCGGATACTCTGCAAGTATATTATAGCATAGAAATCCGATTTTTACCACTGTTTTTCCGGAAAACAGCGGCCGGTCTGCTCGTTTAGCCGTTCTCTGCGATGATGCGGTCGATGGCTGCTGCTACGCCGTCCTGTGCGTTGGTGAGCGTCTCGCGCAGGCACAGATTTTTAACGGCTGCGCTTGCGTTTCCCATCGCAATCGGGAGGGCTACGGCGTTCAGCATTTCGAGGTCGTTTTCGCTGTCACCGATGGCGGCGGCGTGGTCGAGGTCGGTGCCCAGCTCACGGCACAGCATACCCAAGGCAACGCCCTTGTCCGCGGCCGGCGTGATGACCTCGAGGTTGTCAGCCGCGCTGCTCATCACGCGGATACCCGGGATCTGTTCCAGCTGTGCACGGGCGCGCACGAGCATGACCGGGTCCTGGCTGCGGATGAACATTTTATCGACCGAAATGTGGTTTGTGGCAATATATTCCGCAACAGACGGCACAACTTTTTTCGCGCTTAAATAGCCTTCATTCGACTTATACTTACCAAATTCGATATCATCATACGGAGTAATGAGCAGCGTCTCCCCTACATACACCATCGTGATCATGCCGATGCGCTCCACCACGGCAGACGCACGCACAGCAGCTTCCCACGGCATGGACATGCGCATGGTGCAGCGCTCCTGCGACACGCTCGACAGCGTCGCGCCGCCCGAGGTGACCATCTGGTCATCCGTGCCGAGCATGAGTGCAAAGTCGCGTGCCTCACCGCAGATTCGTCCGGTGGAGACCACAACATGAATACCGCTCTCGCGGGCACGGCGCACGGCATCGGCGGTCGCCGGAGAGACCTGATTCTGCGGATTGAGCGCGGTTCCGTCTAAATCGAGCGCGATAAGGTCGATTTTTTTCATCTTCTTTCCTCCTGATACTGGCGCTGCTGCGCCGCATATTTCCCATCTTATTCAGCATACCGCAGCTGGGCAAAAATTGCAAGCAAATAAAAAATCGAACATTTGTTCTTGACAAATTCGGATTTTGCTCCTATTCTATGGCTCATCGAAAGGAGGTGAGGCCATGTGCAGCGAAAACGAAAAGCCAGATCGGCTGATCCGCATGCTGTACGACATCGCAGACGATGCGGAAGCACCGGCGAACAGCCGGCTCAGCGCGATCAAGGAAATCCTCGACCGGACGGTCGGCAAGGGCGTGATGCTGGGCGACGAGCAGACCGAAGCTCAGCCGGTGGAGATCGTGTTTCGGATCGTAGACGATACGAATTCCCCGTAACACGGCGGCAGGCGGCGTTCATGCAGTCGGACACGCTTGAAACGCTGTTCGGCGGCGCGGCAGGCGGCGGCAAAAGCCACGGTCAGCTGCTCGATGCTTTGCGGTTTGCGGTGTGCTATCCGGGTTCGCGGCAGCTCATGCTGCGAAGGACCATGCCGGAGCTGGAGCGCTCGCTTGTACCGGCGGCTTTGCGGCTGTATCCGCAGTGCATTGCAAAGTACAAGGTGAGTGAGCACCGGTGGGATTTTGCAAACGGTTCGGCGCTGGAATTCGGGTACTGCGACGCGGAAAGCGATGTGACCAAGTACCAGAGCGCGGAATACGATGTCATCCGGTTCGATGAGCTGACACATTTCACCGAAAGCCAGTTCACCTATCTGCTGTCGCGTATCCGCGGCACGAATGGATTCCCCAAGCAGGTCAAGGCGACGACCAATCCCGGCGGTGTCGGTCACCAGTGGGTCAAGAACCGTTTTATCGACTCCATGCCGCCGGACACCGTGCGCGAGTTCGACGGCGGCACGCGGCTGTTCCTGCCCGCAAGACTGGGCGATAACCCGTTTCTCCGCAAGGCGGATGCAGGCTACGAGAAACGCCTGAAGCTGCTCTCTCCCACCGACCGGAAAGCACTGCTCGACGGCGTGTGGGAACTGAACGAGGGACAGTATTTCAGCGAATTTTCGCGCGACCTGCATGTTGTAAAGCCGTATGCCATCCCGCATGACTGGCGGCGCTGCCTGACCATCGACTACGGTCTGGACATGCTGGCGGCGCTATGGATTGCGCAAAGTCCGGACGGACACAGCGTGGTCTACCGCGAACTCTACCGTCCGGGACTCATCATTTCGGATGCAGCAGCGCAGATACTTGCCTGTGAGACGGCCGGAGAACGCATTGACTGCCGTCTCGCGCCGCCCGATCTGTGGAACCGACGGCAGGAAACCGGCAGAAGCGCGGTAGAGCTGTTCGCGGACAGCGGACTGGATTTTGTCAAAAGCAGCAATGAACGCGTCGCCGGATGGCTGGCGCTGCACGAACTGCTTATGCCGCGCAAGGATACGGACGGCGCCGTTCGACCTCGGCTGACGATTTTCGACACTTGCCGCAATCTGATCCGCACGCTGCCTGCGCTGCAGCACGACAAACGCAATCCGTCCGACACAGCGAACACGCCGCACGAGCTGACCCATGCGCCGGATGCGCTCCGCGGGTACGCCGCGACCGTGTACGAGCCGGTTAAGGCTGTCCCTCAGTCGGCGTATGACTGCGAAGTAGGAGAATTTCTCAGGTTTTGAGTGAAAGGAGGCATTATGGAAATTTTATGTTACGCGCTGTCTGCGGCGGTACTGGTCCTGACCGGTGCAGTCATCTCCGGCGGTGTGGTTCTGCCGCGGCGTTTGCCGAAGGAGCACACGGCAGAATCTACGCCGGAGGATACGCTCAGCCGCGATCTGGCGGCGCTGATGAACTATGGACGAGAGGAGGACAACGATGAAATTTGATCCGTCACCGACGGCAATCTGGAAGAAATATGAGCGCGACCGCGACTACAAGCGCTCGATCGGTTTATACGACCGTGTACGGCGCAACGAGGCGTTTTACCTTGGCAGGCAGTGGGAGGGTCTGCGCGTGCAGTCCCTCGACCCGCTGATTTTCAACGTGCTGCGCCGCTGCGTCAACCTATTTGTGGCCATGCTGGTCTCCGACGATGTGGCGGTACGCGCCCAGCCGTTTGACATGGATGAGGACGGGCGGCAGACCGCGCATGTGCTCGAACGCGCGTTTGCATCCGCGATCGAGCGTTCGGGTGTCAAGGCGCTCGGCCGCCCGCTGCTGAAAAACGCCTGTGTGGACGGTGATGCTTGCTTCTACATGCACTTTGATCCGGCGCTTGAGACCGGTCAGGCGGTCAAGGGCGATATTGCGGTGGAGCTGATTGATTCCACGAACATCTGCTTCGGCAACGCCGCCTGCGATGAGGTACAGCGCCAGCCGTACATTATCATTGCCATGCGGCGCGACGCGGACGAGGTGCGCCGCGAAGCGCGTGCCAACGGCATCTCCGCGAGTGACGCGGAAGCCATTCGACCGGATGATGTGGGCGAGTACCACCGTTACCGTACCTCGGCGGACAGCGACCGCGTGACCGTACTTCTGCATATGCGCAGGACCGAGAACGGCATTGCCTTCTGCAAGACCACGCGGAATGCCGTTGTCATGCCCGAAAAGGTGCTTCCCTATCGGCTGTATCCGGTGACGCATCTGTGTTGGAACCGCGTGCGCGGCTCGTGCCACGGCGAAAGTCCGCTGACCGAAGCCATTCCGAACCAGATCGCCATCAACAAGCTGTACTCGATGTACGTCCAGTGCATCAAGCAGGTGGCGTTCCCTAAGATCGTGTACGACATGACGCGGTTCCCGAACGGCTGGTCGAACGACGTCGGCAAGGCAATCGGCATGCGCGGCAACCCGAACGACGCCATCGCGGCGGCGTTCCGCGCACCGGATATCTCGGCGCAGGTGCTGCAGCTGCTCAAGCAAATGATGACCGATACTGCGGAGCTCATGGGCGCAAGCGAGGCCGCACTCGGCACGGTCAATCCGGACAACACCTCGGCGATTATCGCGGTGCAGAACGCAACGGCGGCTCCGCTCGAGCTGACAAAAATGGAGTTCTACCGCTTCACTGAGGACTGGGCGCGCGTGTTCCTTGACCTGATGGGCGCGCACTACGGCGTGCGCACGCTCGTTCTGCCGAATGAGGACGGCGGCGAACCCGAAAAATGCACGTTCGACTTCTCCGCACTCGCCGGACAGGACATGCGCCTGCAGGTGGATGTCGGCGCGGCAAGCTACTGGTCCGAAACCATGCAGACGATGACAAACGATCATCTGCTGGAGAGCGGCGTTATTTCCGACCCGCTCGTATATCTGGAAAACGTACCGGATTATCAGGTACGCGGCAAACACGACCTGCTGCACGCACTCCGCGTACAGCGACAGCAGCAAAAGGAGGCAAACAGTAATGCAGAAAACAGCAATGAATCCTAATCCCGAGCAGGAAATGGCGGTCAATCCGTTCGCACAGGAGCAGGCGGCAGAAACCCACCCGCAGGAAAATGCGCAGACCTATCCGGTCGAGGTGGACGGCGATATCGTCGAACTGACGCTCGAAGAGCTGATTGACGCAGCCGCACAGGGACTTTCCAAGCGCAACGCGTACATTCGCCGCAACCGCGCGGCAAACGCCATGCCGAACGGCCAGATCTACGCCGCATTCGTCGAGGAATATCCCGATGTCCGTCCCGAGGACATTCCGCAGCAGGTATGGGAGTGGGCGCAGCAGGAAGGCTCGCTCGTATCCGCGTACCGCAAGTGGGAGATTGCCGAGCTGAGAGACGAACTGGCAGCGCTCGAGATGAACCAGAAGAACCGCCGTGCGGCGGTCGGTCCGGCACAGTCGGACGGGGAACCCACGGGAGCAGACCCGGTAACCCTCGCTTTGCTCGGCAAGTAACACTCTCATTACTTCACGATTTAACATTTATATAGGAGGTAAATTCTTATGGCTATCAATCTCGCAAGCAAGTATTCCGACCAGATTGCGGAGGTATTCACCCGTGCGTCCTTCATCAAGGGCAAGACCGCGGAGACGTATGACCTGACCGGCGTGAAAACGCTCAAGGTTTACACCCCGATCACGGTGGAGGAGGTCGATTACGACCGTGACGGCGGTCTCAAGCGCTACGGCGATGTGACTGAAATGCAGGACGTGGTGCAGGAACTGACCATGACGCAGGACAAGGCGTTTACCCTGACCATCGACAAGGGCAACAACCTCGATCAGAATCTGGTCAAGAACGCCGCCGACATGCTGCGCCTGCAGCTGAACGAGAAGTCCACGCCGGCGGCAGACAAGTACGCATTCAAGCGCTTCGTCACCATGGCGGGCAGCATTGTTGAAAGTGCAAAGCCGACCAAGGCGAATATCATCAGCAAGATTGCGGATGCATCGCAGGCGCTCGATGACGCGCTCGTGCCGGACGACAACCGCTATCTGTACCTGACGAGCGAAATGTACAAGCTGGTGTGCACTTCGGACGAGTTTGCAGGCGTGGATGTGCTGGCGCGTCAGTCCATCGCCAAGGGCGTGTGCGGCGAGGTATTCGGCATGAATGTCGTCCGTGTTCCCAAGAGCTATCTGCCGGAGGACGTGTACTTCCTCGTTGCACACAAGGATGCCGTGCTCATGCCGTACAAGATTGCGGATGCCAAGGTGCATGAGGACCCGGTCGGCGTGTCCGGTGCGCTGATCGAGGGCCGTCACTACTACGACGCGTATGTGCTCGGCGCAAAGTGCGGCGGCGTATATGCACTGGTCGATGAGGACTGCCGCTCGAGCGCACCGACCATCAGCCAGGGCAAGATCACCGCGTTCGGCAAGGTGCGCTACACCCTGGACGGCTCGGATCCGCGCTACTCGGATTCCGCGAAGGATTATGTTGCCGGCACCGTGCTGACGCCTGAAACCGGCTGCAAGATCCGCGCATACTGTGTGCAGTCCGGCGCGTATCCGTCCGAGGTAGCGGAGGGCTAAATTCAGATAGGCGTTAGGAGTGAGGAGATAGGAGTTTTTCTTCGTTTACTCCTCACTCCTTCTCCTAACTTCTCACTGTATCCAATGAACCCATCACAAAGGAGGTAACCCTATGACCGGAACCGAATGCTTTCGTGCAGCGCTGAATATTTTATCCGAAACACCGGACAGCGGTGTGTATTACGAGCAGTTTGCGCTCGGTGCGCTCAACCAGCTGTTAGCGAACAGCCTGCGCGAGATGAACGCAGAACGTGCGTCTGACGGCAAAGACGTGCTGCTTGTGCCGCCGCGCATGACGGCGCTGACCGAGGAACTGCCCGCCGGCGACTGGCTGGCGCGCGAATGTTTTCCGTACGGACTGGCGGCGCTGCTTGTCGCGGATGACGACAAGGCCAAGTTTAATTGGGCGGCAACCGAGTACAGCGAACGCCTGCTGAGTCACTGTCCCGCGCAGTTTACCGCCGTGCAGGAGATGATTTAATGCAAAGTTACGAATTTCCCTATCCGGAGGCCGAGCAGCAGACTGTGGTCAGCCGGTTCGGCGGCATCGACTGCCGCACGCATCCGACCAAGGTGTCTCTCTCCCGCTCGCCTGATATGCAGAACATGATCTGCGACCAGAACGACTTTCTGGTAAAGCGCACCGGATGGCGCACACAGGCGCAGTTTAACGCACCCATCTATGGGTTATTCGCTATGCCGGATGGCATTGGCTGTGCCGTTCACGTAGGTGCAAAGCTGTATTTTCGGACACCGGACGGCACGCAGACCGAGCTGTGCGCGGACATGAACGAGGCGTTTTCCCAGTCGTTCACGATGAAGGGTGTACTCTACCTGATGGACGGCAAAACCTATCGTGCGGTGCGCAAAAGCAGCAAAAACACGGTCTGGGAAGCCGTTCCGGTATCCGGCACGGCCTATGTGCCGACCACGACCATCTCTGCGGCACCGACCGGCGGCGGCACCAGCTACGAGGCGGTAAATCTCTTGACGCCTAAGCGCATCAACACCTTTATCGGGGACGGCACGGCGACCCAGTTCAAGGTGGACGCGACCGACCTCGACGAGACAGCTGTCACAGCTGAGGTGAACGGCTCGGCGGTTACCGTTTCGGCGGTCAACCGCTCGACCGGTCTGGTAACGCTGGCCGCTGCTCCGGCAAACGGAAACGGTCTGGCAAACGTGTCCATCGCGTTTTCCAAAACCGTCAGCGGGCATGCGGACAAGATCAACAAATGTCGCTTCGCCGGGCTGTACGGCGGCAAAAACGACACGCGTGTGTTCCTCTCCGGCAACCCGGACGAGCCGGACTGCGACTGGCAGAGCGGCCTATACGACCCGACCTACTTTCCGGACACCGGCTACACTCGCATGGGCACGGACGCATCTGCGATCGTCGGCTATCTCAAGCAGTACGAAAGTCAGGTCGTGGTCAAGTCCGGCGGCGCACAAGAGGCGACCAGCTATCTGCGCACCTACATGATGGCGGATGACGGTTCCGCGCTGTATCCGCTCAAGCAGGGCGCGCAAGGTGAAGGCGCGATTTCGAGCCGCTGCTTCGCCGTGCTGAATGACCTGCCGCTGTATCTCTCGGCGCGCGGTGTGCAGGGCGTGTACGGCACCGCCGTTGCCGAGCAGCGGACGATCCGCTCGGTATCCGATGCCATTGTGCCGAAATTATCGCAGGAGGCCGACCTCCAAAGCGCCTGTGCGGTGGTATTCGAGGGCAAATATTATCTGGCAGTGAACGGACACATTTATGTCGCGGACGGCTCTCTGACCGAGGAAAACGGCGATCCGGCGTGGTTTTTCTGGGTGAACGTGCCTGCACAGTGTCTGGCTGTGCTGAACGGTCAGCTGTGGTTCGGCACCGCAGACGGTCGGCTGTGCCGCTTTGCCAAAAGCGAGGAGGAGCACGCCTATCTGGATGACACGGCGGCGATTGCCGCGTATTGGCGCACGCCTACCCTGCCGCTCTCCGACTGGAGCCGCTTCAAGACCGTGCGGGACGTAATTCCGACGCTCATGCCGCATTCCCGCTCGGGCGCGACCGTGCAGTACGAGAACGAAAACGGTGCCCAGCTTGCGCTTTCCCGCAATATGGACCTGTTTTCCTTCCGCACACTGGATTTTTCGCGGTTCTCCTTCCGGTGCATTCCGGGTGCGGTGACGTACCGCACCCGCTGGAAGCAGCACCGCAGTCCGCTGTTTGCCGTGCGCATCGGCAACGACCGGCCGGATGAGCCGTTTGGTCTGCTCGCGCTCACCATCCGCTGGACACAGGGTCAGACCGTAATTTAGAAAGGAGGATTCCCCTTTGGCAATCATCAAATCAACTTCCACACGCCGAACATCAACGATAAAGTCAACCGCATCCAAGTCCACTTCGACTAAGACGGCGACAAGCAAATCGACGTCGAGCAAGTCCTCCGGCACGCTCAATTCCAATGGCTACCGCGACAATTTTGATTACTCGGCGGCGATTGCCGGCACGACTGATTCAGCGAAACGCCAGCAGCTGCTGAGCGAACGCCAGAACAAGATTGACTCGCTCGGTCTCGGCGGCAAGGTTGCGTCCAACGACGCGGTTTCGACATGGAACGGCAGCTACCGTCCGTACTCGGTTTCAAGCACAACAACCGGTGCAAACCGCGTCAGCAGCCTGTATGACGCGGCGGAAAATGCCCGTTTCAAGCGATTTGAAACCGCCCGCAGCCGCATTGCAAGGCAGCTGGAGAGCAATCTCGTGTCCATCGAGAACGACTACGCCGCCGGTATGCGTCAGACCGATATCAATGCCCGACAGTCCGCAGTGAATAACGAGGAAAAGCTGGCGGCGCTCGGACTTAACATGGGCGCACGAGGGCAAGCGACCACCAGCGGCATGGCAGAGACCAGCCGTATCGCGGTGGACAACCGGTACCGCAGCGACCTGAATGCGCTCGGCCAGGCGCGTCTGTCCGCGCGTGCGGCGGCGCAGAATGCTGCCGATGAACAGACCGCAGCCGCCGAGAGCAGCTACTATACCGCATCGGAAAATGCAGCGCTCCAGCAGGCGCAGGCGGCGCTGAGCCAGTTTAACGCCGACCGCGATTACGGCTTGTCCGTAGCCGGTCTGACCGGCTTCCTGAACGGCACGCCGACGCTGAACTGGCGCAATTATCAGCTGAATGTCGGCAGTGCGGCGGCGAATGCACAGACCCGTGCCTACGAGCAGGCGCTTGAGCGCTGGAAAACCAGCGGCTACGTACGGCAGGGTGACGCGGCGATCCTCGGTGTGCCTGCCGGAACGCCGACCGCCGATGTCAGCTACAAGAACGCAGCACTTGCGCTGCAGCGATGGAAGAACGGCTACGGCGGTTGATTTTCTCAAGTCGCGTCTATCCGAAAAAATAAATCACCTCTGCACACAAGGTGCAGAGGTGATTTATGATAAAGAAATGAAAATGTGAGCAATTTTATCCAAAACAGCCAGATTCTCCGTTTCAGCACAGAGAATTCGCTATGTTACTGCAGTTATGATAGCACAGGTTTGTCCGTCCGTCAACCCAAGCGCAAGAATTTACTATATATTCGCAAGAAATTTCTATATAAAAAAGCTCAATCATTATATCAAAAATCCTTCATCCCACAGCTTTTATGATTAAGCCATAAAAAACCGCACGCAAAAGCGTGCGGTTTTCTCATATTGCAGTAACGGTAAGGACGGAGACTTACTTGTTCTTCAGGTTGAAGAAAGCCTTCTTGCCCAGGAACTGTGCAACATCCTCGCCCAGCTCTTCCTCGATGCGGAGCAGCTGATTGTACTTTGCAACGCGGTCGGTACGAGACGGCGCACCGGTCTTAATCTGGCCAGCGTTCAGTGCAACAGCGATATCAGCGATGGTTGCGTCCTCGGTCTCGCCGGAACGGTGGGATACAACTGCAGTGTAGCCAGCGCGGTTAGCCATCTGGATAGCATCCAGGGTCTCGGTCAGGGAGCCGATCTGGTTAACCTTGATCAGGATGGAGTTAGCAACGCCAAGCTCGATGCCCTTGGACAGACGAGCGGTGTTGGTTACGAACAGGTCGTCGCCAACCAACTGGATCTTGTCGCCCAGAGTCTTGGTCAGCATAGCCCAGCCTTCCCAATCTTCCTCTGCCATGCCGTCCTCGAGGGAGATGATCGGGTACTTCTCAGCGAAGTTCTTCCACATCTTAACCAGCTGCTGCTGAGTCAGCTTCTTGCCGGACTTCGGCTGGATATAGCACTTCTCCTCGTCGTTCCACCACTCGGAGGAAGCAGCGTCGATTGCGATCATGAAGTCCTCGCCCGGCTTGTAACCAGCTTCTTCGATTGCCTGAACGATAACCTTCAGAGCATCCTCGTCCTTCTTCAGGTTCGGAGCGTAGCCGCCCTCATCGCCTACACCTGCTGCCGGAGTGCCGTTCTCCTTCAGGGTGGTCTTCAGCTGATGGAATACCTCTGCACAGCGGCGCAGAGCCTCACGGAAGGACGGAGCGGAAACCGGCATGATCATGAATTCCTGAATCTCAACGTTGTTGGTAGCGTGTGCGCCGCCGTTGAGGATGTTCATCATCGGCATCGGCAGGGTCTTAGCGTTGCAGCCGCCAATGTAGTTGTACAGCGGCAGGCTCAGAGCCTCTGCAGCAGCCTTGGCAACAGCCAGGGATACGCCGAGGATAGCGTTTGCGCCAAACTTGGTCTTGTTCGGGGTGCCGTCAGCCTCGATCATAGCCTTGTCGATTGCCTGCTGGTCGAGAGCGTTCATGCCGATAACAACTTCAGCGATCTCGCCGTTTACAGCGTCAACAGCCTTGAGTACGCCCTTGCCGTTGTAGCGGGACTTGTCGCCGTCACGCAGCTCGCAAGCCTCGAAGATACCGGTGGAAGCACCGGACGGAACAGCAGCGCGGCCCATGTATGCGCCGGTGTCGCCCTCAACGTAAACCTCAACCTCAACGGTCGGGTTGCCGCGGGAGTCCATAACTTCGCGGCCGATTACATCAACAATTTCAATGTAGCCCTTCATAATTCTTTCTCCTTCTTATTATATAAAATAAAATGGTTGGCTAACGAAACAGCAAAAATCACATTTTTGCTGCGCCGCGCGCACGCGGCGATAAAATTCCCCATAAAAGTCCAGCTCTGCCGGACTTTTATACCACTGCTTCGGGACACGTGTCCCGAACCGTCTTTGCCGTGCAAAGATGAGGGGAATATCCGAAAAAGTTTCTTTGGGAACTTTTTCGGTATCTAAGGGGGACAGCGTCCCCCTTGGAGACTTACTTAACAAGCAGGCTGTGACCCGTCATCTCTGCAGGCTGCGGAATGCCCATCATGTCCAGCATGGTGGGAGCCAGATCAGCCAGTACGCCGCCTTCTGCCAGCTTGCCCTCGTGACCGACCATTACGAGCGGCACCGGGTTAGTGGAGTGTGCGGTGAACGGAGTCACGCCGTCAGCGTCGAGCATCTGATCGACGTTGCCGTGGTCGGCGGTGATCAGGCACTGGCCGCCCATCTTGAGGATGGCATCAACGACCTTGCCTACGCCGTCATCGGTAGCCTCAATCGCCTTTACGGCAGCCTCGAATACGCCGGTGTGACCGACCATATCGCAGTTTGCGAAGTTGAGAATAACAACGTCGTACTTGCCGGACAGGATGCGCTTTACGCACTCCTCGGTAACGGCAGGCTCGCTCATCTCCGGCTGGAGATCATAGGTTGCAACCTTCGGGGACGGGATCAGAGCACGATCCTCGCCCGGGTACTCCTTCTCAACGCCGCCGTTGAAGAAGAACGTAACGTGTGCGTACTTCTCGGTCTCGGCAATGCGGAGCTGGGTCATACCCAGATCGGAGATATATTCACCGAACGTGTTCTTCAGACTCTGCGGCTTGAAGGCGATTTCCACGCCCGGAATAGTAGCATCGTACTGCGTCATGCAGACGTAGTGGATCTTAGGCTGTACGCGCTCAAAGCCGGTGAATTCCGGATCAACGAATGCACGGGTGATCTCACGCGCACGGTCGGGGCGGAAGTTTGCGAAGATGATCGCGTCGTCGTCCTTGACGGTCGCGCCCTCGGTAACGATAACCGGAACAACGAACTCATCGGTTACGCCGTTTGCGTAGGACTGCTCCATGGCCTCGTGTGCGGTAGCAGCGTGCTCGCCTTCGCCGAGTGCAATGGCGTTGTACGCCTTCTGCACACGATCCCAGCGGTTATCACGGTCCATTGCATAGTAACGGCCGGATACGGTTGCGATGCAGCCGACCTCGACAGCGTCGATCTTGGCCTGCAGGCGGTCGATATACTCGATACCGGACTGCGGCGGCGTGTCACGGCCGTCCATGAAGCAGTGGAAGCAAACCTTGCGCAGACCATTGCGGCGTGCCAGCTCGAGCAGCGCAAACATGTGGTCAATGTGGGAATGCACACCGCCGTCAGACAGCAGACCGAAAATATGCAGGGTGGAATCGAACCACTTGCACTGGTTGATAGCGCTCATCAGAGCCGGATTCTCGAAGAAATCGCCGTCCTGGATGGCCTTGGTGATGCGGGTCAGCTCCTGATATACAATGCGGCCTGCACCGATGTTGGTGTGGCCAACCTCGGAGTTGCCCATCTGGCCGTCCGGCAGACCAACGTCCAGACCGGATGCACCGATATAGGTGAGCGGGTTCTCTGCGAAAATCTTATCGAGATTCGGCTTTTTAGCAGCCTCGATGGCATTGCCCTTGGTCTCCTCGCGGTGACCGAAGCCGTCCATGATGATCAGAGCGGTCGGCTTCTTCGGGCCCTCGGCCTTCTTGGCAGCAGCGGTGGCTGCCTTGGGCTTGCGGCCGCGCTTTGCTGCCGGCTTTTTCTCCTCGGCAGTCTTAGCAGCCGTCTTGCGAGTACGCTTTGCCGCCGGCTTTTTTGCAGGAGCCGGATCTGCCAGAACATTAACTGGTGCGGAAGTCTTGATCTCGACTACCTCTACCTCCGGCATGCCCGGCATAGTGGTTTTTTTCATACTGATAAAACTCCTTTACAGAAGCGAACGATAAGAGAATAAAAGGGGACACGATATGCACCATGTCCCCCTCCGCAAAACGGTGAGGGAGCGTTTCCCTTTCCCGTATCCTTATCTTACTGGTTAGCTGCTTCTACGATGGTAGCGAAGTCAGCGCTCTTCAGGGAGGCACCGCCGATCAGGCCGCCGTCAACGTCCGGCTGAGCCAGCAGCTCGGAAGCGTTCTTCGCGTTCATAGAGCCGCCGTACTGGATGGTGATGCCGCGTGCAGCGCGTGCGCCGTACTTCTCGCGCAGGCAGTCACGGATAGCGGAGCAAACCTCGTTAGCCTGCTCTGCGGTAGCGGTCTTGCCGGTACCGATTGCCCAGATCGGCTCGTAAGCGATAACGACCTTCTTGATGTCCTCAACAGCTACGTTCTGCAGAGCGATCTTGATCTGCTTGCGGATAACTTCCATGGTAACGTCCTGCTCGCGCTCGGTCAGAGACTCGCCTACGCACAGGATCGGGCGCAGACCGTTCTCGAGAGCGACCTGAACCTTCTTGCCGCAAGCCTCGTCGGTCTCGTTGAAGTACTGACGGCGCTCGGAGTGGCCGATGATAACGTACTTAACGCCCAGCTCCTTGAGCATGTCAGCGGAGATCTCGCCGGTGAACGCGCCAGACTTCTCGAAGTGCATGTTCTCAGCGCCGATTGCAATCTTGGAGCCCTTAGCAGCCTTTACAGCAGCCTGAATATCGGTAAACGGTACGCAAAGAACCATCTCGCACCACTTGGTCTTGGACAGGAGCGGCTTCATCTCTTCGATCAGAGCCTTTGCCTCTGCCGGAGTCTTGTTCATCTTCCAGTTGCCGGCGATAATGGTCTTACGATATCTGCGATTCATGTTGGTTTTACCCCTTTCAAACATTCGGACGGACTTTTCCGTCTTAAATCTTTATGTATTTATACGGAGCGCTCAACAGAACGCGCTCCGATATAAAGCGTTCCTAATGGACTTACTTGTCCTGCAGGCATGCGATGCCCGGCAGCTCCAGACCCTCGAGGAACTCCAGAGAAGCGCCGCCGCCGGTGGAGATGTGGGTCATCTTGTCAGCAAAGCCCAGCTTCTCAACAGCAGCTGCGGAGTCGCCGCCGCCGATGATGGAAACAGCCTTGCTCTCAGCGATTGCCTTGGCAACAGCCTTGGTGCCGACTGCGAAGGTGTCAAACTCGAATACGCCCATCGGACCGTTCCAAACAACGGTGCCTGCGTCCTTAACAGCCTCGGAGAACAGCTCTACGGTCTTCGGGCCGATGTCCATGCCCATCATGTCAGCCGGGATCTTGCCAGCCTCGTATACGACCGGAGCAGCGTCCGCGCCGAAGTGATCTGCACAAACGGTATCAACCGGCAGGAGCAGCTTAACGCCCTTGTCAGCAGCCTTCTTGAGCAGGCCGAGTGCCAGCTCGATCTTGTCTTCCTCACAGAGAGAGGTGCCGATCTCGCCGCCCTTTGCCTTGGAGAAGGTGTAGGCCATGCCGCCGCCGATGATGATGGTGTCGCACTTATCGATCAGGTTCTCGATAACGCCGATCTTGTCGGAAACCTTAGCGCCGCCCAGGATTGCAACGAACGGACGAGCCGGGTCGCTCAGAGCCTTGCCCATGATGGAGATTTCCTTCTTGATCAGGAAGCCGCATACAGCCGGCAGGTAATCTGCGATGCCTGCGGTGGAAGCGTGTGCACGGTGTGCGGTGCCGAATGCGTCGTTGACGTAAATGTCAGCCATGTCAGCCATAGCCTTTGCCAGCGCAGCGTCGTTCTTGGTCTCGCCCTTTTCAAAGCGAACATTCTCAAGCAGAACGACCTCGCCCGGCTTAACCTCAGCGGCCAGCTTCTTAGCGTCCTCGCCTACAACGTCCTTTGCCAGCTTGACTTCCTTGCCAAGCAGCTCGCTCAGGCGCTTAGCGACCGGAGCCAGCGAATACTTCATGTTTACTTCGCCCTTCGGACGGCCGAGGTGCGAGCACAGGATTACAGCAGCGTTGTGATCCAGCAGGTAGTTGATGGTCTCCAGCGAAGCACGGATGCGCTTGTCGTCGGTGATGTTGCCGTTCTCGTCCTGCGGTACGTTAAAATCGCAGCGGGCAATTACCTTCTTGCCGGATACGTCGATATCCTCAACGCTCTTCTTGTTATACTGCATAAATATCCCTCTCCTTTAAGATGTATTATAAAGTTACGATAAGGAACAAAAGCACGGTTGTTATTACTACAATAATTCCGTTTCCAATACAGAATTATACTCGTAATTCGTGTCATTCGCAAGCAAAATTGTGAAAATCATCACATTCCAACTCGCTTTTAGAGGATTTTTGCGTTTTTCGCCAAAAAGTTGCGAAATATTAAACAACATTCACAATTTTTGCATCAATCCCGCGGCGTTCCATAATACGCTACAGCCATCGCCAGCGGACCAGTATTTGTCAGAACCGAGGGACCGATCACTACGCGTTCCACATCGCGGAATCCAATTTCGGTACGCAGACGCTTTTCCATTTCATCCAGACGTTCAGCGGGTACGTCGCCGTAGAGCAGGATAGCCGTCTGCTTATCCGGCTGCACCACACGGGCGGAGACTTTTTTGCTCATTCCGGCAACGAGTGCCTTCTCACCGCGCACCTTGTCACACACCTTTACAGCACCGTCATACACATGGCTGATGGGCTTGAGACCGAGCGCCTCGCCCACGAAAGCCGCGCCGCCCGAAATACGGCCGGACTTCTTGAGGAACTTGAGGCTGTACACGCCGAGGTAGGCTTCCACGCGGTTAAGACGGCTCTTTACCACGCTGACGATCGCGTCGAAGCTCTCGCCCTGCTCGCGCATTTCGGCAGCCTTGACAACAATGTGTCCGTAAATGTAGGTGTAGGTCTTGGAGTCAATGACCTCGATGGTCATTTTGCCTTCCCCCTGCTCCTCCTCGAACATGGATTTTGCAAGGCACGCCGCCTGATAAGTACCCGAGCCGCCGCCGTTGATGAGCACTGCCAGCAGATGCGTGCAGCCGCGCTCAAATGCACGATTGTAGGACTCGAGGAATACGGTCGGCGTAGTCATGGCCGTGCCGGGAATCTCGCTGCTGGTCTCGAGCAGCCTGCAGTACTCTGCGGACGTAATGTCATAGTATTCGCGGAAGCTGCGTCCCTCATGCGTCAGCATGATCGGAACGATCTCGATTCCGTGGGCTTCCACCAGCTCATGTGGAATATCCGACGAGGAATCGGTCAAAATATGAATCTTTTCCATGCTTTACTCCTTTATGCCTGCGGAAACGGTCCCGCAAGTCTCAGATTTTCAAAGCCGGTCTGCCGCAGTGCCTCAAACGCAATAACAGCGACCGAGTTAGACAGATTAAGGCTGCGCGCGCCCTCTCTCATGGGAATGCGGACGCAGCGTTCCGGGTGCTCGATGAGCAGCGCTTCCGGCAGACCGCGGGTCTCTTTGCCGAACATCAGGTAGTCGCCGTCGCGGTATTCCACCTCATGATAGGCGTGCGGCGCCTTTGTTGTCGCATAGAAGTAGCGGCCGTCCGGATTTTTCTCAAAAAATTCATCCAGATTTTTATACATACGCACATCGAGCAGATGCCAGTAATCCAGACCGGCCCGCTTCATGCGCTTATCGTCGATAGCAAAGCCGAGCGGCTCGACCAGATGCAGCACACAGCCTGTCGCCGCACAGGTGCGGGCAATGTTGCCGGTGTTCTGCGGGATCTCCGGCTCGACCAAAACAATGTTGAGCATACTTTCGCCTCATTTACGAACTAAACTTCTTCTATTTTATGCGATAACACCGTATTTTTCAAGGTATATTCCCATTTTTTCGCAAAAAAGTTTCCTCTGAACACAAGATTCAGAGGAAATTTTCATGCACTATGCTAATTTTCTAATGATTTTGGATGAACGGCACATATCTTCAATTACTCAATATCCGCATAGACGCCATAGATATAGCCTTCCGCTGCGGCCTGCTCATCGGTCAGCACTTCGCCGGTAAGGCTCGGACCGGACGTATCGTCCTTGTATTCCACGCCCAGCTTGCCGGTGTGCAGCGTCATCGAGCGGGTCTGCTCCGAGCCGTCAGTAAAGGTGATGGTAACGGTCAGCTTTGCGCCCTCAAAGCCGTCCACAGCCGCGTGCCACGAATCCTGCAGATCATCGTCCGTGGTTCCCGGCTGGCTGGACAGCCACAGACCGTAGCTGGTGTCCGGGTCGTACGCGTCGATGAAGCCGTTATCCAGCTTCCAGCACAGGTCGGCGTACATATGCATCTCGTCACTGCCCCAGACCATGATCCGGTCTACGCCGTCGAGTTCAGGGTTCGTGCCCTGATGCATCGAGCGCACCCACTCGTCACGGTCGGCCGATGTATCCTTGACGGTTTTCGTGCGGTAGACTGCGCCCTTGTCAATGGTTGCGGATACGGTCTTGATATCCTCACCGGTGACTTTGAACAGACAGCCGGAGTAGAAACCCTTTTCCGGATCGTCTGCGCCGCTGCCGGTATCGAACACGATCTTGCTGTCCTTCGGCTGACGCAGCTCGCCGGTGTCGGCGGCATAGGCTGCAAAGCCGAATGTGTGACTGATGGCATCCGCTACGGCTACACTGCCGGTCTGCGCGGTGCCATTATGCGTGCGATAAACCGCCGTACCGCCCAGCACAATACCGAACGCGCAGGCTGCCGCCAGAAGGCGCTTTGCCATTCCCCACGGATGGCGCGGCACCGCATGCAGCGGTTCATTCGTCAGTTTACGCGCTTCACGAGCTGCTGCCAGCGTGCGCTCCTTGAGCTCCTGTGGAGCCTTGATGTCCTTCAGTTCGTTCCAGTTGTTCTTCATCGTAAGATCCCTCCAAATCCAGCTTTAATTGCTTTCTTGCGCGATGCAGCCGCGTGCGTACCGTTGCCGGACGGCATCCGACCATTTCCGCGATTTCCTCTGTGCGGTAGCCCTCCACATAGTGCAGCCACACCGCGATTCGCTGATCGTCCGGCAGTGCGTGTACCGCCTGCCACAGCTCACTGCTGCTTTCCGGTTCTGGAGCGGCAGCATCCGCGGCGGCTTCCATCGGTGCGGTGCGCTTAAACCACGCCGAGCGGCGAAGATCGGTGCACCGGCTGAGCGTTACGCGCAGCAGCCATGCTTTCAGATGCTCGGTGTCGCGGAAATCGGTGTCGTCCCGCAGCAGCCGGAGAAAGACTTCCTGATAGACGTCCTCTGCGTCCGCACGGCTGTTCAGTCTGCACAAAGCTAATCGGTAGACCGCATCGCCGCAGGTGACCATCGCCTGCTGCAGAAATGCGTCCGACCTGAGTTTTGTCTGCATTGCTCTCTCCTCCTTTCACCAGCAACACGTTTTGCAGCGGCAAATCGTTCCCGCTGCCGCCGGATTTTTTGAGATTTCGGCTTATTTTCCCTTTGCTTTGTGTTTACCTACAATTTACAGATGTTATTCTTGTGATATATGCACAAAAACTTTCGTATTTTCTCTGGAACATTAAACAAAAAATCTATTGCATTTTTATCTAAAACGACTATAATAATAATTGTTCTAAGGAACACAACAAATCGACAATAACCAATAACCACATTGGTTTTTATATTTCATTTGCTCTCTTTTTTTCTTTTTTCTTTCTTTACTCTTTACCTGCTCTTTGAGGGAAAATCGCCGTCTGATTCATCAGGCGGCTTTTTTCCGCCCTTTTTCACTTCGTGAGGACAAAAGGATGGACACCAAGGTTTCCATCCTCTTGACTCCAGCTTCCTTTATTGACAGTCTGGCGAAAAACAGAGAGCGGCGACCGCTTCGAAAAGGAGAACGGCAGAGGATTTTTTCTACCGTATCTTTCTGAACCTATTCGCAGTGTCAGATACCTTTCTACTACACATACGGTTAAATCTCCGCAGGGCGCGGCACAAGGTGAATTGCCCGAAGGGCAAGAGAGAATCCTCAGAGGCAGTGCCGCACAACCTGTTTATCTGAATATTACGGACGGCACCTGTGGATTTTATTTATCGGTATCATTTACACTCGTATCCATAGGGCGGGGTGCCCTCACACCGCCGTCTATCCGATTTGCACCACTTTATAATGAACAAATGAAATTGTTACGTCAATTTTCCATTCTGCATAACGCAAAAGGCGATACCGCGTTCAACCGCGATATCGCCTTTTCTCATTCCGCGAAAAAGTCTCTGGTCTGCTGCACATTCTCCTCGATGGCGGTCTTGAGCGCCTCCACCGATTCAAACTGCATTTCCGGACGCAGGAACTTATGCAGCTCCACATGGATCATCTTGCCGTACAGATCGCCCGCAAAGTCAAGCAGATGCGGCTCGATGGTCGGTGCACCGCCGTCTAAAAATGTCGGCTTTACACCGATATTGGTCGCTGCGATATAGCTCTGTCCGTCCACCAGAACGCGGGTTGCGTACACACCGTACGGCGGCAGCGCCATTTCGGTCGGCAGACGCAGATTGACCGTCGGCACCTGCAGAACGCTGGTTCCCACACGCCGCCCGTGCTCCACAATGCCGGAAACCGTATACGGATGACCGAGAAACTTAGCCGCACCTTCCATATCGCCCTGCGAAATCAGCTGACGAATATAGGTGGAGGACACCACAATGCCGCCAATCTTGACATCCTCAATGCAGTCATAGCCGATGCCGGCCTTTTCGCACTCGATAGCCATGCCTTCTGCGTTGCCCTGCCCCTTATAGCCGAAACGGTTATTGCGCCCCGAGATGATCCAGCCCGCGTTAAAGCGGCCGATGAGCAGCTTGTGGATAAAGTCGCGCCAGTCCATGTGCTGCATTTCATGGTCAAAGTGACCGAAAATAACCTCGTCCACACCGCCGAGCTTTTTGATCTCCTCGGTGCGATATGCATTTGCGGTCAGCAGCGGCACCTGACGGCCCATAACGACCGAATCCGGATGCACATCAAACGTAAAAACCGCACTCGTGCCGCCGATTTGCTTGGCCCGCTCGACCGCACGCTGCATGAGCGCCCGATGCCCCAGATGCACGCCATCAAAGTAGCCGAGCGCGATGGCACGCGGCTTTGTAACTTCTATCATAAGGGAATCCCCCTGAAAAAAATTGATAATTGAAAATTGAGAATTGAGAATGAATGCGGCGCTTTGCGCTTATTAAATCATCGCGCAAGGCGCGATACCTTCATTATCCATTTTCCATTTTCAATTCTCCATTTCTGTTTGTATGCAAAAACTTATCGGAAGTTTTTGTATACAAACAGACCTAAACCGCCCTTATCCAGCTCTCTCACCTGACCGAGCATAAGGAACCTGTCCTGATGGTACACACGGCAGATGGTATCTGCGGTCTCCGGCAGACTGTCGGTCTGGCGCGGAAACACAACTGCACCTCTCGCAATGCGCTCTGCGCCCTCGTCGGTGAGCGAAACGGCGGGTCTATCGGTAAACAGGCTGTCGGTCGGCAGCAGAAGCTGCTGCATGGTACCCTCTGCCATTGCCTGCTCACACTCGGCAAAGGTATGGCACTGCGCCAGCTCATACGCGCCCGAACGGGTGCGCTCCAGACTGTGCAGCACGGCCAGCGTGCCCAGCTTTTCGCCAAGGTCATTGACCAGTGTGCGGACGTAGGTGCCCTTGCTGACCTTACACCGCAGCGTGCCCTTCTGGGCATTCTCATCGAAGTCGAGCAGGTCCATTTCGTGCACAATGATATCGCGTGCCGGACGCTCGACTTCCCTTCCCTTGCGGGCCAGATCGTACAGCTTCTGGCCGTTCACCTTGACCGCCGAATACATGGGCGGTACCTGCTGCTGTGGGCCGACAAAGCGCCGTACCATCTGCTTTACTGCGTATTCCGCGGCGTAGCGTTCGCTGGTCTGGAGCATTTCGCCGGTGACATCCTGCGTATCTGTGCAGTAGCCGAGCGTAAACCCGGCAACGTATTCCTTATCCTGCGCTGCGGCAAAATCTGCCGCCTTGGTCGCACCGCCGACGAATACCGGCAGAACACCGGTCGCCATCGGGTCCAGTGTGCCGCCGTGACCGATCCTGCGCGTATGCAGAATGCCGCGCAGCTTGGCTACCACGTCATGTGAGGTAAAGCCCTGCGGCTTGTTCATCAGCAGGATGCCGTTCAGGTCACTTTGCTGCATGAAACTGCTCCTCTGCCGCCTTCAGCATAGCAGCCTTGGCTTCCGCCATGCCGCAGGTGAAGCTTGCACCTGCCGCACGGACATGACCGCCGCCGCCGACCTTCTTGCAGATAGCAGCCGCGTCCATCTCCTTGGTGGTGCGGACGGAAACGCGAACCGTACCGTCCGGCTTCTCGGTCAGCGTGATGCCGATCTGTACGCCCTCAATCTGGCGCGTGAGCGATGCAATCGAGTCCAGATCGTCCATATCCGCGCCTGCATGGTCGATATCCCTGCGCCAGAGCACGGCAACCGCGATCGCGCCGTTCTCGTGGAACTCCATCGTATCAAATACAATGCGCTCCATCTCAAAACGCGGACGCGATTTGGTCTCAAACAGCACGCGGTTGATCTCACCGCCGTCGATACCGGCAGTCAGGCAGGCCGCCGCTACCGCATGCGAATGCGCGGTCGTATTCGAGAACTTAAAGCAGCCCGTATCGGTCGAAACACCGATATAAATGCACTCTGCAATGTCGGCTGTGAACTTAACGCCGAGCGCGGTCAGCACATCGTACAGCACCTCAGCACAGCCGCCTGCATCCGGCCGGATGAGGTTTTTTTTGCCGAAGCCGTCGTTCGAGCCGTGATGGTCAATGACCAAATCGACCTTGCCCTTGTACGGCTCGGCCGTGTCCGGAAACAGCTTTTCCTCAGCGATATCAGTCGAAACTACATACGCCGGAACGAAATCCTCCGGCGAATAATACGGCACGATCAGCGGCGCATAACGCCTGGTGATCTCCGGATTTTCCAGAATATATGCGCGCTTGCCAATCTGCTGCAGACCGCGGCAGAGCGCACCGGCACAGCCTGCCGTGTCGCCGTCCGGTCTGCGGTGAGTCAGGATGAGAATGTCGTCCGCTGCCTGCAGCGCAGCAGCAGCGCCAGCAACGTCAACGATCATTCTGCGTCCTCCTCGCCCAGCTTGCCTTCATTTTTCAGCTCGTGCAGCACCTCGGAGATGTGTGCACCGTGGGTGATGGACTGATCCAGTTCAAATACCAGCTCCGGCGCATAGCGCAGCTGTACCTTGTGGCCAACCTCGCGGCGCAGCCAGCCTGCAGCGGACTTCAGGCCCTTCATCACGTCCCTGGTCTGCTGCTCACTGCCGAGTACGGAAATATAGCACTTCGCATAACGCAGATCGTTGGTAACATCACAGTGTACCACGGAAACCATAGCCTCCTGTACACGCGGGTCCTTGACAGAGCGCATCGCCTCTGCCAGAGCCTTCATCACTTCTTCGGAAATACGATCAATTCGAGTAGACATAACTTTCCTCCTTTGAGGATTGATTAAAATCTGCTTGTACAGAAAATGCGATAAGCATTTTCACACGCACCGCAGTGCGTGATTCAATTCCCCATAAAAGTCCGGCTCCGCCGGACTTTTATACCACTGCTTCTGGACGCGTGTCCAGAACCGCCTTTGCCGTGCAAAGGCGAGGGGGATATCCGCCAAAGTTTCCTCGGGAACTTTGGCGGTATCTAAGGGGGACAGCGTCCCCCTTAGAAGAAGCGGTTTTACCGCTTCACTTCTTCCATAACAAAGCACTCAATGATATCGCCTTCCTTGATATCATTGTAGTTCTCGATGCTCATGCCGCACTCATAAGAGGTTGCAACTTCCTTCACATCGTCCTTGAAGCGCTTGAGGGTATTCAGGTGGCCCTCGTGGAATACGATGCCGTCACGGACTACGCGAACCTCAGCGTTACGCTGAATCTTGCCGTCCTGTACATAGCAGCCTGCAACCGCGCCTGCGCCGGTGATCTTGAACACCTGACGAACCTCTGCGTGGCCGAGAACAACTTCCTTGAACTTCGGCTCGAGCATGCCCTTCATGGCCTGCTCCATCTCCTCGATGGCATCATAAATAACGCGGTACATACGCATATCAACGCCCTGCTGTGCAGCGGAGTCGGTAGCGGTGCGGTCCGGACGAACGTTAAAGCCAACAATGATCGCGCCGGAAGCGGCAGCCAGCATAACGTCGGACTCGTTGATGGCGCCAACGGCACCGTGGATAACGCGCACGCGAACCTCTTCGTTGGTCAGCTTCTCGAGAGAGGAACGAACCGCCTCGACAGAGCCCTGAACGTCTGCCTTGACGATGATATTCAGCTCCTTCATCTCGCCCTGCTGGATGGAATCGAACAGGTTATCGAGCGTTACCTTGTGGAACAGCTTGTTGCGCTCTTCCTTCTCCTTGTCCTTGCGCTGCTCAACCAGCTCACGAGCCATCTTCTCGTCGTCTACAGCGTCAAAGATGTCGCCTGCACCCGGAACCTCAGCCAGACCGATAATCTCGACCGGAACGGACGGGCCTGCGGACTCAATCTTCTTGCCGTCGTCGTTGGTCATTGCGCGAACGCGGCCGACAGAGGTACCCGCGATAACGGTATCGCCTGCATGCAGGGTGCCGTTCTGTACCAGCAGGGTTGCAACCGGACCACGGCCCTTATCCAGCTTTGCCTCGATGACGGTACCGCGCGCCTTGCGGTTCGGGTTTGCCTTGAGGTCAGCCATTTCAGCGGTCAGCAGTACCATTTCGAGCAGGTTGTCAATGCCCTGACCGAACTTTGCGGAGATGTTGCAGACGATGGTCTGACCGCCCCACTCCTCCGGTACCAGTTCGTACTCGGTCAGCTGCTGCAGAACACGATCCGGGTTTGCACCCTGCTTGTCGATCTTGTTTACGGCAACGATGATCGGCACGTTTGCCGCCTTGGCGTGGTTGATAGCCTCGATGGTCTGCGGCATAACGCCGTCATCGGCTGCTACGACCAGAATGGCGATATCGGTTACCTGCGCACCGCGTGCACGCATGGAGGTAAATGCAGCGTGACCCGGGGTATCGAGGAAGGTGATCGGCTTGCCGTCAACCTCAACGCGGTATGCGCCGATGTGCTGGGTAATGCCGCCGGCCTCGCCCTCGATGACCTTGGTCTTGCGGATTGCGTCGAGCAGAGAGGTCTTGCCGTGGTCAACGTGACCCATAACAACAACGACCGGATCGCGCGGCTGCAGCTCCTCTTCCTTGTCCTCGTGCTCGTCGAACAGCTGCTCCTCGATGGTAACGTGTACTTCCTTCTCCACCTTGCAGCCCATTTCCTCTGCAACGATGGCTGCGGTATCGTAGTCGATCACCTCAGAGATGGACGCCATAACGCCCAGCTTGATGAGACCCTTGATAACATCCGCTGCGGTGCGCTTCATACGGGAAGCCAGTTCACCGACGGAAATCTCCTCCGGAATCATTACCTTAACCGGGATCTTCTTAAGTGCTGCCATCTGCTGCTGACGCTGCAGGCGGCGCATCTTCTCCTGCTCCTCCTGACGGCGCTTGTTGCCGAACGGCTTGGAGCGCTGGTCGGACTTCTTGGTCAGCTTCTGCTTCTTGCTGCCCTTGGACTCCATTCGCTCGGCCTTTGCGTCAACCAGCTTATCTACATGATCATCATATTTTGCAAGGTTTACGTCGCCGGTGCCGCGGGTATCAATGCGGTGAACCCGCTTTACCTTGCTCTGTGTCGGCTGCTGCTGCACGATAGGCTCCTCTCTCTTGGACTCGGTCTGCTGTTTGGTTTCCGCCTTGGACTGCTCCGGCTTCTTGCGGGATGCACCCTGTGCGTTCAGCGTACCTTCCATGTCACTTACTTGATTATGCTGGGTGAGATACTCGAAAATGACCGACAGGTCGGTATCGTCAAGCACCTGCATGTGATTCTTCGGTGCAGAGCGATACTTCGTCAGAATTTCAGTGATCTCCTTGGTGGATACGCCGAAGTCCTTTGCGACCTCGTGTACCCGATATTTATTGTCTAATGCCATGGGCAATAACCTCCTTACACACTTCGTTCAAAACCACGGTTTTGAACGAGAGAGGACGTACCGAACAATGTTCGGATACGTCCAAAGCTGCGAAAAGTTCCTCCTGTGTCGAAACTTTTCTCCGCTCTGGTATCAAATGCACGGGCAAAGCTCGCACATTTGATGCAAAGCTGCGCTTTGCTATTTATATACGCGCTTCGCGCGGGAATCAGGTTTTATTGCGGAAGCTGCGCTTGCCGCTGTTGAAGCTCGGCTTGCCTGTGCTGCTTTTACGGAACGGGCGCTTTTCGCCGTCGTTCTTGCGATACGGACGATATTCGCCGTCCTTGCGGAACGGGCGCTTCTCACCGTCGTTCTTACGATACGGACGGTCGCCTTCCTTGCGGAACGGGCGCTTTTCGCCGTCGTTCTTACGATACGGACGGTCGCCTTCCTTGCGGAACGGGCGCTTCTCGCCGTCATTCTTGCGATACGGATGATATTCGCCGTCCTTGCGGAACGGACGATCGCCGGACGGCTTACGGTAGGTGCGCTTCGGCTTCTCCTCTGCCGATTTTTCGGTCTTGACCGGCGCTTTCTCGGTCTTTTCCGCCTTATCCTTATGCTTTTTGACGCCCCTGCGGGACTGGATCTTTGCGTTTTTTTCGCTAAGCTGCTGCGCCACTTCGGCATATGCAGGATCCTGCTCCGCCAGCTTATTTACGGCTGCTGCCGCCATACCGATGTCCGCTACCGCGCACATCGCGCAGCCTGCCTTGCCGATCGCGCTGCCGAGTTCCAGCTTGCCGTGCGGCAGCGTTACACACGGCACATTGGCCTTATCGGCGTAAAATGCGGCTTTTTTCGCTGCATTTGCGCCTGCGTCACCCGCAATGAACACACAGCGGGTCTTGTGGTCGAAGCACGCCTCGCGCACCAGCTCGTCGCCGTAGGCCAGCTTGCCGGCACGGCGTGCCAGACCGAGCATTCTCAGAACCGGATCAGTTGCCATTTGCACCCTCCTGTTCCATCTGCTGCTCAAGCTGATCATAGACCGACTCGGGCACCTCTACACTGAGCGCACGCTCGATCGCTCGGCTCTTGCGGGCCTTTTTCAGACATTCCGGCTTGCCGCACAGATACGCGCCGCGACCCGGTGCCTTGCCCTTGAAATCCAGCGAAAGCTCGCCTTCCGGCGAACGCACCACGCGGATCAGCTCCCGTTTCGGGAACATTTCACGGCAGCCGAGGCACTGCCGCATGGGAATCTTCTTCTGTACCATATTCTGCCGCACCTCCGCTTGCTTATTCGCCCTGAGACTCAGGAGCGATATCGATCTTGCAGCCGGTCAGCTTGGCAGCCAGACGCGCGTTCTGGCCTTCCTTGCCGATAGCAAGCGAAAGCTGATCGTCCGGAACGATGACGCGGCAGGACTTGTTGTCCGCCTGCATGGTGGCATTGATAACATCAGCCGGAGCGAGTGCCGCAGAAACGAACTGCGCCATATCCTCGTTCCACTTGATGATGTCGATCTTCTCGCCGTTCAGCTCGCCGGTGATGTTGGCAACACGCGCACCGCGGGTACCAACGCATGCGCCGATCGGATCGACGTTCTCATCGTGGGAAACAACAGCGATTTTGGTGCGGTTGCCTGCCTCACGCGCGATGGACTTGACCTCGACGATACCGGAGTGGATCTCCGGCACCTCCAGCTCAAACAGACGCTTAACCAGACCCGGATGGGTGCGGGAAACAACGACCTGCGGGCCGCGGGTGCCGCGGCGAACCTCGATGAGATAAACCTTCAGGCGCTGACCCTCGGTCAGAACCTCACCGCGCACCTGCTCGGAAGCGGCCAGAACAGCCTCGCTCTTCTCACCGCCGGAAACAACATCCAGATAAGCGGTGCCGGAGCGCGGATCAATGCGGGCAACCACGCCGTTCAGGATCTCGTGCTCCTTGCTCTCGAACTCGGAGATAACCATGCCGCGCTCTGCCTCGCGGATGCCCTGAATGATAACCTGCTTTGCAGTCTGGGCAGCAATGCGGCCGAAGGACTTGGTCGGGATGTCGATATCAATGATATCGCCTACCATCGGGTTATTCTTGTACTCGGCAGCCTCCTCGAGAGTAATCTCCTCGTACGGCTCGTACAGATCCTCCGCCTTGACAACCGTCTTGCGGACAAACATGTGAATGGTCTTCTTGTCGCGGTCCGGCTCAACGTAAACATTGTCGGTCATGCCGTCGTTATCGCGCTTGTAGGCGGTGATCAGCGCCTGACCTACACGGTCAAGCATATAGTCTACCGGAATGCCTTTTTCCTTTTCCAGCTGTTCCAGCGCGTCAAAAAATTCTGCGTTAACCATTTTTTCCTATTCAGCTCCTTCTTATATCTCTACCGCCAGTCGAACTGCGGCAATGTCTTTGGGTTCGTATACGGTCTGCTCGCCGTTCACTTCCAGCGTTACGGCACCGTTGTCATAGCCGGCGAGTGTGCCCTCGATCTGCTTCATGCCGTTCATCGGCTTGTAAAAGCCTACTTCGACGGTCTGACCCATAAACGCCTGGAAATGCTCCGGGCGCTTGAGGCGGCGCGACATACCTGCCGAGGAAACGCACAGCGTATAGGACGGCATATCGTCAAATTCCTTTTCATCCAGCATGGGATCAAGCGCGCGCGAAACCTGCTCGCACTGGTCGATATTAACGCCTTCCGGACGATCCACGGTGACGGTCAGCATGTACTGTCCGCCCTCTTTTTCAAACTCCACATCCCACAGGGAAACACCAGCCTGTTCACACAAAGGCTTTACCAGTTCCTCTACGCGGGCTACGATCTGCTTTGCCTGCAAAGCCGTCCCTCCTTACTGAAAAATTTTCTCCGAGCAAAGCGTAAGGAGTGGCACTTGGCCACTCCTTACGGTTACTTATCATCTTACACTGATAGTATATCACGCATTGCCGTACATTGCAAGCGTTTTTGCAATAAAAATATCCGTTTTTACCGTGAAAATGCACAAATTTAGGCGTGTGAGCCGCAAATTTTGCAGATTAGCGGCTGCTGCCGTGTCTCAGCTCATGCAGGATGCACAGTCCCATGGCAAGGATGGGCAGCAGGATGCGCAGACTGAGGAAACCCATTGGATCACCGAAATCGATGTTTGCATCCAGCAGCAGGCCGATGAACCAGCCTGCAATGGTGACTAAAGTTGCTTTCAGGTACATAATCTCTATCTCCTTTTATATATTCCACCTGTCAATTACTTAAATTCACGCCAGTTGAACGAATCATAAAAAGATTCCAACTCAACACTATAACTAATACCATTTACATTTGCTTCGCTTTCACTACGAGAAAAAGCACTCCACAAATTCATATTAGAATAACTCTTTTGATTATACATTGCTGTATAATTCTTTACAGCATTTCTATATGCCGGAATAAACTCATTATAAAGCGGCAATAGTTCTTCTTCCAAAAGCGAATAGTTGATATTTTCCTTTTGCAATGTCTGTAACATTTTCTCGTTCCGGCTAATAAGAGCTTCACTATCCGGATTTCTTGTTGCTGGATTTATTGTAAATAAATTCGCGTTGATTGATTCATTATAAAGATCAAGTTCTCCTCTGCATATGGTAATTGTACGCTCCAACTTATACGCTGCTGTAACAATTTCTGTGAAATCATCATAAATCGAAATCGTCTGCGTATTGCGGTCGTAGCCGATATCCGCGCCGAACGCATTCGACACCGCACGAATCGGCACATAGGTCGTGCCGTTGTAGATAAACGCCTCGACCGCTTTACCGTTGGCGTCTGTCATGTCGATTGCTTCGTTGTTGAATTCCACATTGACGCCGGACGTGACGGCAATCGTCTTGCGATAGGTGTTCGCCGCATAGGATGTGGTCAGAAACAGGGCAAACATCAGGATGATTGCGGGGATTCTCTTTTTCATATTGTGACCTCCCTTTATTTGTTTGTTATAGTATACCAAACAATTCCTTATATTTCAATGCTATATTATCCAATCAGCACAAAAGCCGTCCGGCATTTCTGCCGAACGGCTTTGCTATTCCGTTTATATCTCAACCGACTGCACACCCGGAATGTCCTCCTGCAGCCGCAGGAAATCCGCTTTATCGAAATGCCGCAGCATGGCGATATATAGCACAATTTTTACCGAATTGCCTTCCTTCCGCTTGAGATCGATCTCGCGCACGGTGATTTTCCTCTGTGCCAGCCAGTCGTACAGACGCACAAGATCGCCTTTGCCGTCTGTCAGACCGGCCGCAAGCTCGGTCACCTGCATTTTTTCTCGCCGCTCCACACCGATCAGCAGACCGCAGACAGCCGCAACAAACAGATGATTTGAATATTTTCCGGCATACGCAAGCCCCTCTCGAATAAAAACTATCACTCAAACGACAGATACCGCGTCCCTTGGAAGGTCAGTCTGCCGGTATCACCCTCTGCAAGCATACCATATTCCGAGCCGGAAACATGGAGCTCCATCCGGTCCCCGCTTTCCACCTGAAACGTGACATAATAGGTCGTGCTCGACGTTGTGTGGAAGCCGTGTGCTCCGCTCATGTCGCCTGCATTGGCATGCTGGTGATGTGATACATCTGTCCGCTTTGCAACGATTACCGCCGGTACGGTCAATCTGGGCGAATTGTTGTTCTTATGCCATGTGCTTATCCCCTGTATGATTGAAAAAATGATGATGCCAAATACGACAATAAACATGATGGGGACGATGAAGCTCAATATATCAAACATTACAAACATCTTCCGGCCTCCTTCGACGTTCCAATTTTCGATCGGACAATTTACGTTCTACCTACATAGTATCATAGGTATTCCAAAAAGGCAAAAAGAAAAAGGTTATCCAATAAGCACGCTACTGGATAACCTTTTTAGGATCATTTTTCTGTTTTGGAACAGATCGAGTCGTCAGAAGTTAAAATTTAACTTACTTAACCAGCTCGATGATCGCCATTTCAGCTGCGTCGCCACGACGCGGGCCGGTCTTGATGATGCGGGTGTAGCCACCGTTGCGGTTAGCGTACTCCGGAGCGATCTCAGAGAACAGCTTAGCAACAACAGCTTCCTTGGTTACGAAAGCCATAGCCTGACGGCGGGATGCCAGGGTGTTCTTCTTGCCCAGGGTGATCATCTTCTCAGTCAGCGGGCCTACTTCCTTGGCACGAGCGAGCGTGGTCTCAACCTTGCCGTTCTCCAGCAGGTAGGTTACCAGCGCACGCAGCATAGCCATACGGTGATCCGTAGCACGGCCGAGCTTGCGATTGTTAGCCATGTGAGTTTACCTCCAAATTAAAGTAAAGCGGCGGCGCGGTAATCGTACCGCCGCAACAGTTCAAGTAATTCCTCTTTGAAATAATCAAGTATTTTCGTTCACAGCAAGGAAGAAGCGCGTGCCGCGTACAAAGGTACGCAATCGTGCTTCTGACGAAGCTGCGGGCGGAAAGACGCAGATTATTCTTCGGACTTGGCGAGGTGGAGACCCATTGCCTCCAGCTTGCCGATAACCTCTTCCAGGGACTTGCGGCCCAGGTTACGAACCTTCATCATGTCCTCCTCAGAGGTGTTGATGAGGTCCTCAACCGTGTTGATGCCTGCGCGCTTGAGGCAGTTGAACGAACGCACGGAGAAGTCAAGCTCCTCAATGGTCATTTCAAGCACCTTATCGTGCTGCGCTTCAGCCTTTTCAACAACGGTGGACTTGGAGCCGATTTCCTCGGACAGGTCTACGAACAGATCGAGGTGGTCGCGCAGAACCTTCGCACCGAGCGAAACCGCATCGCGTGCGTTGATGGTTGCATCGGTCCATACCTCGAGTGTCAGCTTATCATAGTCGGTCAGGTCGCGTACACGGGTGTTTTCAACCGTGTAGTTTACCTTGTAAACCGGCGTGTAGATCGAATCCACCGGAATGACGCCGATGGAGGTCTGATGCTGCTTGTTCTTCTCAGCCGGAACATAGCCGCGGCCGGAAGTCATCGTAATCTCCATGGACAGACGCGCGTCGCTCATCAGGGTAGCGATGTGCAGATCCGGGTTGAGGATCTCAACCTCGCCGTCTGCATGAATATCGCCAGCCTTGACCTCGCCCTCGCCGGCGGCCTCGATGTAGACCGTCTTGGGACCATCACAATGCAGCTTGGCAATAATGCCCTTAACATTCAGCACGATTTCGGTAACGTCTTCCTTAACGCCCGGAATCGTAGAAAACTCGTGCTGCACACCAGCGATCTTGATGCTGGACGCTGCCGTGCCAGGCAGAGACGACAGCAGGATGCGGCGCAGAGAGTTGCCCAGCGTGGTGCCGTAGCCGCGCTCAAGAGGCTCTACGACGAACTTGCCGTAGGAACCGTCCTCCGCGAGCTGTTCACAGTCAATACGCGGTTTTTCGATTTCGATCATGTGGTACCCTCCTTCACGTTGGTTGGAAACTTAAGATAGAACAGGCGAAGCAGACGCCGCGCCTGTTCCAAAAGCGAGGGTCTATTATTTCGAGTACAGCTCGACGATGAGGTGCTCGGCAACATCATAGTCGATGTCGTCACGTGCAGGCATCGCAACGATCTTGCCCTCGAAGGAATCGTTAGCCTTCTCGATCCACTTCGGGCAAGCCTTCTTGCCGTTCTCTTCCAGCAGAGACTTGAACTTGGTGGTAGAACGGGACTTCTCGGAAACTGCAACTACGTCGCCCGGCTTAACCTGGTAAGACGGAATGTTAACGCGCTTGCCGTTTACGGTGAAGTGTGCATGGTTAACCAGTTGACGAGCCTCACGGCGGGTGTTAGCAAAGCCCATGCGGAAAACTACGTTGTCCAGACGGCGCTCGAGCTCCTGCAGCAGGATCTCACCGGTGATGCCCTGCTTGCGCTCAGCCTTCTCGTAGTAAGCATGGAACTGCTTCTCGAGTACGCCGTAGATGAATTTTACCTTCTGCTTTTCGTTCAGCTGCATGCCGTACTCGGACTGCTTGCGGCGGCTCTGCTTGGGCTGACGCTTCGTGGACTTGGAGTAACCAAGTACCGCAGGGGAAAGACCAAGCGTCTTGCAGCGCTTGAGAACGGGCTGGGTATTCTTAGCCATTTATTGGTTCCTCCTCTATTAAACTCGACGACGCTTGGGCGGACGGCAGCCGTTGTGCGGGATCGGGGTTACGTCCTTGATCATAGTAACCTCGAGGCCAGCGGCCTGCAGTGCACGGATTGCAGCCTCACGGCCGGAACCCGGGCCCTTAACGTATACTTCAACAGTCTTCAGACCGTGCTCCATTGCAGCAGCAGCAGCGGTTTCAGCCGCAGTCTGAGCAGCGAACGGAGTGGACTTACGCGAACCGCGGAAGCCCATTTCGCCGGAGGAAGCCCAGGAAATAGCGTTACCGTTCAGGTCGGTAATGGTAACGATCGTGTTGTTGAAAGAGGAACGGATATGTGCCGCGCCCTTTTCAATGTTCTTGCGCTCACGACGACGAGTACGGGTCGCAGCGCCCTTCTTCTGTACCTTAGCCATTTATACGTTCCCCTCCTTACTTCTTCTTGTTCGCAATGGTCTTCTTCGGGCCCTTGCGGGTACGAGCATTGGTCTTGGTGCGCTGACCGCGAACCGGCAGGCCGCGGCGATGGCGCAGGCCGCGGTAGCAGCCAATCTCAACCAGACGCTTGATATTCAGGCCGATCTCACGGCGCAGGTCACCCTCGACGTTGTAGTCGCGCTCGATGACTTCACGCAGCTTAGCAGCCTCTTCTTCGGTCAGGTCCTTAACGCGGGTATCCGGATTGATACCGGTCTTAGCAAGGATCTCGTTGGACGTTTTGCGGCCAATGCCGAAAACGTAGGTCAGGCCGATCTCCACGCGCTTCTCGCGGGGAAGGTCAACACCGGCAATACGTGCCATACTATTATAACCTCCATAGTTACACACTGAGGCGTGTTTGCAAACACAGTATAGGAGCCGCCTCCGCTCCTGCAGCGCCGCACTCGCCGTGCGTGCTTGTCGTGCTCGCGTAAACCATGATCCGCACCCCAAGGTGCGCATTTATTCGATGACTGCTTGCAGTCATCATAAAATGGACGAGATTTGCCCGTTCATTTTATACCTTGACTCAGCGATCTTGGATCGCGTCATTTCGGTATCGAAAATCAGTTTCTACTGGAACTGATTTTCGTATATAAGGACTTTTTGAAAGTCCCTATAAGCACCGTCAGGTGCTCTTAGCCCTGCTTCTGCTTGTGCTTCGGGTTCTGGCAGATAACCATAACCTTGCCCTTACGGCGAATAATCTTGCACTTCTCGCAGATCGGCTTTACAGACGGTCTTACCTTCATGTTATTTTACCTCCATCAAATTTTTGGTGGGATGGGACACCGGAAACCTGTCCGGCGACCACTGGCGCGCAGGTCACATGCGTACCTCCGCCCGCTTTTTATCTTACTTGGAACGCCAAGTGATACGACCGCGGGTCAGGTCGTAAGGCGACATCTGAACGGTGACCTTGTCGCCGGGAAGAATGCGGATAAAGTTCATGCGGAGCTTGCCCGAGATATGCGCCAGAATCTTATGGCCGTTGGGAAGCTCTACCTGAAACATTGCATTGGGCAGCGCCTCTACGACGGTACCCTCGAGCTCAATCACATCATCTTTTGCCATTGTGGTTTATCCTCCTCGGTCAATTTGCGTTCTCGTCCCCTGTCCAGAGGGCGAGCGCCTTGCGGATCTCGCTGTTTGTCAGCCGGCTTTCGCTTTGCAGCTTAAGCCGTGTGCGCTCGTCGCATGGGCCCTGCAGGCTCACATGCTTGCGGCGCTTGCGCTTCGGGTTTTCGGCCCGGCGCGCACGTCCGTTCGCCAGCAGAAGAAAATCCCCCTCCTCTGCGACGACCAGCATCAGCTGTCCTCTGTCCCTTCCGGTCAGCGACAGCACAATGTCGGCGGTACGAATCTCTGCCATTACAGCACTTCGCCGTCGATATTCGTAAGAATCTCCGGCTCTCCATCCGTAATAGCGATGGTGTTTTCGTAGTGAGCGGACAGCTTGCCGTCCTTGGTCTTAACCGTCCAGCCATCCGGCAGGACCTTGACCGTGTAAACACCCACATTGACCATCGGCTCTACCGCGATGACCATACCGCGCTGCAGGCGAATGCCGTGGCCCGGTTTGCCGTAGTTCGGAACCTCCGGGCTCTCATGCAGCGCAGCGCCTACGCCGTGACCGACGTAGTCGCGCACGACAGAAAAGCCGTTGGCCTCGACGTAAGCCTGAACGGCTGCGCCGATATCCGATACGCGGTAGCCCTCACGGGCAAATTTAATGCCTTCAAAGAAGCTCTGACGTGTTACAGCGATCAGCTTTTTTGCCTCTTCGCTTACCTCACCGCACGGAACCGTGCAGGCGCAGTCGCCGTGGAAACCGCCGATGTATGCACCAACATCAACCTTAACGATATCGCCTTCCTTGACAACTGCATGCTTGGAGGGAATACCGTGGATGACCTGGTCATTCAACGATACGCAGGCGCTGCCCGGGAAGCCGCCGTAGCCGAGGAAGGACGGCTTGGCGCCGGCATCCTCAATCGTCTTGCGGACGATGCGGTCGATCTCCCAGGTGGTAACACCCGGCTTTACGGCGTCTGCCGCCGCCTTACGCGCAATAGCGGTAAGGCGGCCGGCAACACGCATTTTTTCAAGCTCTTTTTCCGTCTTGATATGAATCATATTACAGACCCAGCGCCTCTACTGCAAACTTTTCGGTAGCGGTGATGCCCTGCGCACCATCGATGCTCTTGAGCTTGCCCTGGGCTTCATAGTAGCCCTTGAGCGGCTCAGTCTGCTCATGGTAGGTTTCAAGACGATGACGAACGACCTCAGCCTGATCATCACTGCGGATGACCAGCTTATCGCCGCAGATGTCGCAAACGTCCTTCACGCGCGGCGGATTTGCCTCAACGTGATAGGTTGCACCGCAGCGCAGGCAGACACGGCGGCCGGTCATGCGCTTTTCGATGACGTCGTCTGCAACCTCAAGGGACAGAGCGCAGTCGATGCGAGCAATCTCGTCGAGTGCTTCCGCCTGCGGAATCGTACGCGGAAAACCGTCGAGGATGAAACCGCTCTTGCAGTCGCGCTTAGCGATACGCTCCTTCAGCATGCCGATAACCACTTCATCGGGTACCAGCTTGCCGGCATCCATATACTCCTTAGCGGACTGGCCGAGCGGAGTATTGTTCTTAATCGCTTCGCGCAGGATGTTACCGGTGGAAATGCTCGGTACACCCATCTGCTCGATCAGGTAAGAAGCAAGCGTGCCCTTACCGGCGCCCGGAGCGCCCAGCAGAATTAAATTCATTTGAACACAGCCTCCAGAATTATTCCAGGAATCCCTTATGATGACGCATCAGCATCTGTGCTTCCATCTGCTTCACCGTATCAAGCGCAACGCCTACTACGATGATAACCGAGGTGCCGCCCAGTGCTACGTTGCTCAGGCTGGAGTTTACTGCGCCTACGATCAGCGGGAGCAGTGCTACAACAGCGAGGAACAGCGCACCAACGAAGGTGACCTTGCCGAGTGCCTTGGTGATGAAGTCGCTGGTCGGCTTGCCGGGACGGAAGCCCGGGATGAAGCCGCCATTCTTCTTCAGGTTGTTGGCGATCTCAATCGGGTTGAACTGGATGGATGCATAGAAGTATGCAAATGCGAGGATCAGCAGTGCGTACAGTACAATGTAGAACACGCTGGTCTGAGAAAACAGGTTGAGAATGTGTGCACCAACCGAGCCGCTCTCCGGCTGCCAGAACATCGAGATGGTCTGCGGCAGGGACAGGATGGACGATGCAAAGATGATCGGCATAACGCCGGATGCATTGACCTTGATCGGCAGGTGGGTGGACTGACCGCCGTACATCTTGCGGCCAACTACGCGCTTTGCGTACTGAACCGGGATGCGGCGCTCGGCATTGGACATATAAACGATGAATACAACGATCGCAAGACCGATGATGATCATCACAATGCCGGAGATGATGCCGCTCGTGCCAGTCTGGAACAGATTAACCAGCGTACGCATGAGCGACGGACCGCGGGAAACGATACCTGCGAACAGGATGATCGAAATGCCGTTGCCGATACCCTTCTGGGTGATATGCTCGCCCATCCACATGATCAGCGCGGTGCCTGCGGTGAAAGTTACGATAATGGTTACGGCTGCAAGCGCGCCGGTGTTAGACAGCATAGTCTTGCCGCCGAAACCGTTGCGAAGCAGTGCGTAGTAGGACAGACCCTGGAGCAGACCAAGCAGAACGCCGAGGTAACGGGTCCAGCTTGCGATCTTCTCGCGGCCTTCCTCGCCGCCGTCCTTTACCATGCGCTCAAGAGCGGGGATGGCAACAGTCAGCAGCTGAAGGATGATGGATGCGTTGATATACGGGGTGATGGACATTGCGAAGATGGTCGCACGAGACAGACCACCGCCGGTGAACATATCCAGATAACCAAGCATCGAACCGTTCACCGATGCCTGCTCAAAGTACTGAGACAGGAGCGCGGTATCAATAAACGGAACCGGAATGCACGAACCAAAGCGGAAGATCAGGATGATGAACAGAGTGTACAGCATCTTCTTGCGCAGTTCGGGCATAGACCAGGCGTTTTTAAGGGTTTGAAACACCTTAAACCACCTCGGCCTTTCCGCCTGCGGCTTCGATCTTCTCCTTTGCGGAAGCCGAGAAAGCAGCTGCCTTAACGGTCAGCTTCTTGGTCAGCGTGCCGGTGCCGAGGATCTTGATGCCGTCGAGAGCATTCTTAACGATGCCGGCATTGCAGAGGATCTCTGCAGTTACCTCAGCGCCGTCTTCAAACTTCTCCAGTGCGGAAACATTGACCGGTGCGTAAGTGGTGCCGAAAATGTTGTGGAAACCACGCTTCGGCAGACGACGTGCCAGAGGCATCTGGCCGCCTTCAAAGCCCGGACGGACACCGCCGCCGGAACGGGCCCACTGGCCCTTGTGACCGCGACCTGCGGTCTTGCCATTGCCGGAACCAGCGCCGCGGCCCTTACGGTATGCCGGCTTGGTAGCGCCTGCGGCAGGCGTCAATTCATGCAGCTTCATGGGTTACGCCTCCTCTACGATTTCGAGCAGGTAACCGATCTGCTTTACCTTGCCGCGCGTCTGCGCGTTGTCCGGCTGAACGGTTACGTCATTGATCTTCTTAAGCCCCAAAGAATGAGCCGTTGCGATGTGCTTCTCCAAGCGACCAGCCAGGCTCTTTTTCAGGGTAATCTTCATGTTAGCCATTGTCAGTTACCCCTTTCTTACAGTTCTTCTACGGCTTTGCCGCGTACAGCAGCTACCTGAGCTGCGTCGCGCAGGCTCTTCAGGCCTTCCATCGTTGCGGTAACAACGTTCTGCGGGTTGTTGGAACGCAGGCACTTGGTACGGATGTCCTTGATGCCGGCAGCCTCAACTACTGCACGAACAGCGCCGCCGGCGATAACGCCGGTACCGGGAGCAGCAGGCTTGAGCAGAACGCGGCCTGCACCGAACTCGCCGATAACCTCGTGCGGGATGGTGGTGCCCTTCAGAGAAATCTTAACGAGGTTCTTCTTGGCGTCCTCGATGCCCTTGCGGATAGCGTCCGGAACCTCGGAAGCCTTGCCGAGGCCAAAACCAACGGTACCCTTGCCGTCGCCTACTACGACCAGAGCTGCGAACTTGAAGATTCGGCCGCCCTTAACGGTCTTGGCAACGCGGTTCAGCGCTACGACGTTCTCGGAGAATTCGTCCTCACGCTTATCGTTTCTGTTAAACTGAGCCATGTTTTACCTCCTCCCGATTAAAACTGCAGGCCGCCCTCACGGGCGCCATCTGCGAGCTCCTTCACGCGGCCGTGGAACACATAGCCGCCGCGGTCAAACACGACAGCCTCAATGCCCTTAGCCTTGCAGCGCTCGGCAACGATCTGACCAATCTTCTTGGCTGCTTCCTTGTTGCCGCCGTACTCGGTAAAGCTCTTCTCTGCAGTCGAGGCGGATACGAGGGTTACACCGGCTACATCGTCAATAACCTGTGCATAGATGTTCTTTGCAGAACGGAATACGTCCAGACGGGGACGCTCAGCGGTGCCGCTGATCTTAGCGCGTACGCGCTTGTGGCGCTGAAGGCGCGCCTTGTTGGAATCCTTCTTCGAAACCATTTATTTTCGCCTCTCCTTTCCTTACTTCTTCTTAGCGCCGGTCTTGCCTTCCTTGCGGCGGACATACTCATCAGCGTAGCGAATGCCCTTGCCCTTATAGGGTTCCGGCGGACGCTTCTCGCGGACTTCCGCTGCAAACTGGCCAACCTTCTGCTTGTCAGGACCGGAGATGATGATCGTGTTCGGGTTCGGAACGTCGATCGTGATGCCCTCTACCTCGCTCATGGTAACCTGATGCGAGTAACCGAGGTTCATAACCAGATCCTTGCCCTGCTTAGCGACACGGTAACCAACGCCCTGAACGCTCAGCTCCTTCTTGAAGCCATCGGTAACACCAACAACCATGTTGTGAACCAGGCTGCGGGTGAGGCCGTGCAGTGCGCGGTTGTGCTTGTCGTCGTTCGGACGGGTTACGAGGATTTCGTTGCCCTCTACCGCGATGGTCATGTTCGGATGAAATTCGCGGGTAAGGGTTGCCTTAGCGCCCTTCACGGTAACAACGCTGCCGTCAATCTTGACTTCAACGCCGGCCGGGATGGCAATCGGCATTCTACCAATACGAGACATTGTTTATACCTCCCTTACCATACAAATGCGAGAACTTCACCGCCGACATTCAGCTCGCGAGCCTTCTTGTCGGTCATGACGCCTCTGGAAGTGGAAACGATGGCAATACCAAGGCCGCGGAGTACCTTCGGCAGCTCCTGTGCGCCAGCGTATACACGCAGGCCCGGCTTGGACACACGCTTGATGCCGGTGATAGCCTTCTGGCGGTTATCAACGTACTTCAGTGCGATGCGGATAATGCCCTGGGTGTTGCCCTCTACAACCTCGAAAGACTTGATGTAGCCTTCATCGAGCAGGATCTGGGCAATAGCCTTCTTCATCTTGGATGCGGGTACATCCACACTGGCATGACGAGCATTGCCAGCGTTGCGGATACGAGTCAGCATATCCGCGATAGGATCAGTGATCTGCATAAAATGCTCTCCTTTAATATAAGAAGTTTGGGGGTAGTGCAGCAATCGAGCGCCGGTGGGTTAATCCGGTTCTGATTTGTCTGTTTGCCCTCCACTTTTCTTTACACTGTTCGTGGCCCTTCCACGGACAGCGGCGGGGATAAAAAAATCGCCGGTCCAGTACTCAACCAGACCAGCGTTAATTATAGCACGAGAAACCAATGGCTGCAATCGGAAAAAGTGCTGATTTTTACGCAGTTTTAGCCTGTTTTGCAGTCAAATTGCTTGATTACCCGGTATAACGGCAGGTCGGCCGTTTTTGGACCGCACCAGGGACCACGCCGGGAAAATCCGGTTGATGGCCGATGGGCGTGCGCAGGAGAAACTCCTTTGCGCGGCAATTCGGTTACGCATTTGCGCAACTGTAATTAGTATACACTACACCGGGTGTATCGCGCAAGTGTTTTTTTCAAAATTTCTTATTTTTTTTGAGATTTTCTTTTTTTGAGGAGATTTCGCCTGCGAGGCAAACGGAACTGCGCTGACGCCGCGCGGGCGCACAAGAGGATAGACAACCTGCGGTTTTCCACCCTCTGATTTTCTCCCCTTTTCCCTTAGAGGGTCTGGCGCAGATTGCCGACATGTGACCGCTGCGAAATAAGGGAACAGCAGTCGGGTTACTACAGCGTTTGTTTCGCAACATATTCGCAGTATCAGATACCATTCTGCTACACAGACCGTCTACTCTACGCTAGGTGCGGCATAACCGTGCCGCACAAGTCGTGAGCGCGTTGTTACAGGCAGGGCCTGCGAAGATAAATTGTCCCAGATAGCCAAATTCGTAGGTGCCGTGCGTTACAACGTACCAAAGGGTTGCGCGACACGGGCATGTCGCGCCTGCGTAGATTTAACCGTATGTGTAGCAGTACATTATCTGACACTGCGAATAGGGCAAGAAATGGGAGCACACTGTGCTCCCCTACGATAGAAAGAATCCTCTGCCGTTCCCCTTATTTCGAAGCAGTCGCCGCTCTCCGATTTTTGCCGGGCTAAGAAACAAAGGAAAACGGGAGTTAAGAGGGTAGAAACCGTAGGTGTCTACCCTCTTGCCCCGCCGCGGGGCGCGGCAGTCTCCCGCGCTCCGCAGAGCGCAGCTTATTCTTTAGGAAACCGCAAAGTAATACAAGTCCCCTCGCCGAGTACACTCTTCAGCTCAACCTCCGCATGATGCAGCGCCGCACCATGCTTGACAATCGAAAGCCCCAGTCCGGTGCCGCCGGTCATCTTGCTGTGGCTCTTATCCACGCGGTAGAACCGCTCAAACACGCGCTGCTGGTCCGCCGGCGCGATACCGATGCCGGTATCCGCCACCTGCACGAACGGCCGGCCGTTCTCCGTGCCGGTCGTAAGCGTCACGCTGCCCTGCGGCTTATTATAATTGATGGCGTTATCCGTCAGATTGAAGATCATCTGCTCAAGCGTGCGGCGCTGACCGGAAACCGCAGCCGGTTCTCCCTCGATGCGCAGCGCGATGCCCTTGCCTGCTGCCTTGCTTTGCAGGCGGTCGCGCACAGTATCACAGAGTGCGGACAGCTCCACCGGCTCAAAAGCCACTGTTTCTCCGCCTTCATCCAGTCGGGACAGGTGAATGATATCCTCGATGAGCGCCAGCAGCCGCTGCGCTTCCGTGCGGATCTTGCCCGCAAACGGCGCCACGTCCTCCGGCTTGGCAATGCCGCCCGCGATGATCTCCGCGTAGCCCATGATGCTGGTCAGCGGCGTTTTCAGCTCATGCGACACGTTGGCGGTAAATTCCTGCCGCTGCTGCTCGGCACGCTCGCGCTCGGTAATATCCACGATCAGCAGCACGGCGGCGTGCCATGCGCTGTTCTCCTCCACCGAGCTTGCAGTAAGTTCATAAATGCGGCCGTTCCGCTCGAGTTTTCCGTGCGCGCCTTTGCCGTCGAGCGCCTGCTCGACCACCTGAATGTAATTCGCATCGCGGCACAGCGTCAGATAGCTGCCTTCCGCACTGTCATGCGGAAACAGCGCCCGCGCAGCGTGATTGGCGAACAGAATCATGCCCTTGCCGGAAAACAGCACCAGACCTTCGTCCATGCGGGCCGTAATGTCGTCAAACTCAGCCTGGCGGCGCTGCAGCTCGTCCATCTGCGCCTGAATTTTGCGGTTCTGCTTGTCCATGCGGTGCAGCAGCGGCGACAGCTCGTCATAGGCTTCGCCCTTCATCGGCTCATGCAGGTCAAGCGCTTCGATCGGCTTGAGGAACAGACCGGTCAGCCATCCTGCCAGCACAGCTGCAACCAGCAGCGTCAGCAGGATGATCAGCACAATCCACGGCGATGCGCTCGACAGTGCGCCGAACACGCTGTCCGCAGTTGCGGAAATACGCAGAACATCGCCGTTTTTCAGGCGCACCGCGTAATAAAACGTCTGCTTAGCGAAGGTTTCGGACAGACGGTTGTCCTCGCCCGTGCCGTTCTGCTCTGCCGCCGCAATCTCTGGACGGACGGCGTGGTTCTCCATCTCGGAGGCATTCGTGCGGTTGTCGTACAGCACCGTGCCGTCCTGCGCGACCAGCGTCAAACGGTCGGCATATACCGAGCCGAACTTCTTCAGCTCCTCCCCGATATTATCCACCGCAGACAGGTAGCTGCTCTCCGTCACCAGCCGCCGCCGCATGTCATTGGTCAGACCGGCGTGAACTGCCAGCAGCAGCAGCCCGGTCGTCAGCAGCAGCGTGACAAGCGATGTGAGGAAAATGCTGCCGAATACGCGCTTTCTCATGTGTGCTCTCCCATGCGGTAGCCGACACCGCGGACAGTTTCGATCAGCGCACCGTCTGCGCCCAGCTTTTGCCGCAGCGTACGGATATGCACATCGACCGTACGGGTTTCGCCTTCATTATTATAGCCCCAGATATTCTCGAGCAGCACATCGCGCGTGAGCACGGCACCGCGGTTTTTCATCAGCAGGCACAGCAGCTGGTACTCCTTGAGCGTCAGCTGCACCTCCTGCTCGTTAACGAATACGGTGTGGGCACGCTCATCCACACAGATGCCGCCGGCTACCAGCGGACGCGGCTCATCCTTGTCCTGCATATCCTCGGTGCGGCGCAGGACCGCACGAATGCGCGCGATCAGCTCCATCATGCCGAACGGCTTGGGAATGTAATCATCCGCACCGGTGTCCAGACCGACTACCTTGTCGTACTCCGTGTTTTTCGCAGTCAGCAGAATGACCGGAATCCTCGCCGTATCCGGCGCTGCGCGCAGACGACGCAGAATAGTGATGCCGTCCTCGCCGGGCAGCATGATATCCAGCAGAATCAGCTGCGGCTTGCATTTTTTCAGAGCAGCGGTCAGCGCCGCACCGTCCTCGAAGCCGTCAGCCTCAAAACCGGTGTTGCGCAGTGTATACACCACCAGTTCGCGGATACCCGCATCATCTTCCACACAGTATATCATATATTACACTCCGATTTCTGTCAGCGTGCCGCCGCTTCCGCGCCGTGCATTGCACTTTTATGCGAGCCGGTGATGGAAAACTCCACCCATTCGGCAATATTGGTCGCGTGGTCGCCGATACGCTCCAGATACTTGGCGATCATCAGCACATCGAGTACGCGCTCGCCGTCCTCCGGGTTCTGCGCGATCTCCGCGATGAGGTCGCTCTTGCACTCGTCAAACAGGCGGTCTACCACGTCATCATATTCAATAACGCTCCATGCAAGGGTCAGGTCACGGCGGACAAACGCGTCCAGGCTGTCGGTCACCATTTTAATGGTTGCCTGCGCCATCTGGTCGATATGCGTGTTGTGACCGCACGCACCGGACAGATATGTTACAATCTCCGCAATATCGCTTGCCTGGTCACCGATGCGCTCGATATCCGTGATCATTTTCAGCACGGACGAGATCAGGCGCAGATCGCTTGCAACCGGCTGCTGCTGCAGCAGCAGCTTGAGGCACATGGACTCGATTTCGCGTTCCTTGCGGTCGATCTCCTGATCAATGCGGATGGCGGCAGCCGCCAGCTTGATATCGCCCTCAAGCAGGGCCTTTACCGCACTGGCAATTGCGTTTTCGCACAGTGCCCCCATCGAGATCAACTCATTGTTCATCTCCGCAAGCTGATTGTCAAAACGGTTTCTCATTAGCCGAACCTCCCCGTAATGTAGTCTTCCGTGCGCTTGTCCGACGGCATGGAGAACAGCTTTTCGGTGTCATCCACTTCGATCATGTCGCCAAGCAGGAAGAACGCAGTCGTATCCGAAACACGGGTGGCCTGCTGCATATTATGCGTTACCATAACGATAGTATAATCCTTTTTGAGTTCGAGCACAAGGTCCTCGATCTTCGCGGTGGAGATCGGATCAAGTGCAGAGGTCGGCTCGTCCATCAGCAGCACCTCCGGGTCTGCGGCAAGCGCACGCGCGATGCAGATACGCTGCTGCTGGCCGCCGGACATGGACAGCGCGGATTTTTTGAGGTTATCCTTGGTCTCTTCCCAGATAGCGGCACGCTTGAGCGAGGTTTCAACGATCTCGTCAAGCTGCACACGGCTCTTGATGCCGTGCGTGCGCGGACCATAGGCGATGTTATCATAAATCGACATCGGGAACGGGTTCGGCTTCTGGAATACCATGCCGACACGGCGGCGCAGCAGATTAACGTCACAGTTCCTGTAGATATCCTGACCGTCAAGCATGATATCGCCCGTGATACGGCAGTTTTCCACCAGATCGTTCATGCGGTTGAGCGAACGCAGCAGCGTAGACTTGCCGCAGCCGGACGGTCCAATGAATGCAGTGATCTCCTTCTCCTTGATATCCAGATTGATATCGTGCAGGGCGTGAAAATCACCGTAATGCAGATTCATATTGTGAATTTCGATCTTATTTTCCATGTTCATTCTCCCTTTACTTCTTGGTCAGCTTTTTCGCTGCCAGAGCGGAAAGCATATTCATCAGCAGGACCACCAGCAGCAGAACGACTGCGGTAGCATTTGCCTCGTTCATGTGCAGCGCCTCACCCGAGAGCACATACATGTGGATGGCCAGCGTACGGCCGGACTGGAACAGGCCGGGAATCTGTGCCATGGTGCCTGCGGTAAAGATGAGCGCCGCGGTCTCACCGACAATGCGGCCGATACCAAGGATAACACCGGACAGAATGCCGGGACCCGCAGCAGGCAGCACGATGCGGAATACCGTGCGCAGACGTCCGGCACCCAGACCGAACGAGCCTTCGCGGTAGGAATCCGGAACCGCAATCAGTGCTTCCTCAGCGGTACGCATGATGAGCGGCAGGATCATGATCGCCAGCGTCATCGCACCGGCCAGCAGCGAGTATCCCCAGTGCAGCCTGGTGACGAAGAACAGCATGCCGAACAGGCCGTACACGATGGACGGAATGCCGGAAAGCGTCTCGGTCGTGATGCGGATGACGTTTACCAGCTTGTTGCCGCGCTTGGCATACTCATTCAGGTACACGGCGGTGAACAGGCCGAGCGGCACGGCCAGCAGCAGTGCCAGCGCGGTCGTTTCAACCGTAGCGAGGATGGCAGGCATCATCGAGACGTTCTCAGAGGTATAATTCCACCGAAACAGCGACGGCTTGAGATGCGGGATACCCGTCACCAGAATATAGCCGAGCAGGAACAGCAGCACCGCAAAGGTCAGCATAGCCGCGCCGTACACCAAACCCTTGAGCACAGCCGCAGACGCGGCGCCGTGCACCTTTTCGGTCTTTGCCTGTACGCGCACTGCCGGTTTTTCAGCAGCGACAGCTTCTCTTGTCATGCTTCCTTCCTCCTTTTGAGAACCGAGAATGCCAGATTGATGAGCAGAATGAATACGAACAGCACAACGCCGGTCGCAATAAGTGCCTCACGGTGCAGGCCGGTGGCGTAGCCCATCTCAAGCACGATGTTTGCCGTCATGGTGCGGATGCCCTTGAGCATACTGCCGGTCAGCCGCGGCTGGTTGCCCGCTACCATGATAACCGCCATGGTCTCGCCGATGGCGCGGCCGATGCCGAGCACGATGCCAGCCAGCACGCCGGACTTGGCAGCCGGTACCATAACCGTGAATATGGCACGCTCATGCCGTGCGCCCATGGCGACGGCGCCCTCGTAGTAGCTCATCGGAACCGCACGCAGCGCCGCTTCGGACACGCCGATGATGGTCGGCAGAATCATAATGCCGAGCAGGATGGATGCCGCCAGAATGGACGAGCCGGAAATATCCGCTCTGAACACACCTGCCACCGCACGAACTGCCGGTACGATAATGACCATGCCAAAGAAGCCGTATACGATGGACGGAATACCGGCCAGCAGCTCGGTGCACGGCTTGAGCAGACCGTACAGCTTTTTCGGACAGTAGAATGCCATGAATACCGCGGTCAGCAGACCGATCGGCACGCCGATAACGATCGCACCGGCGGTGATGTACAGGCTGCCGAGGATCATCGGCAGGATGCCGTAAATGTCGTTGCCCGGCTTCCACTTCGCGCCTGTGAGGAAGTCCAGCAGGCCAATCTCCTTCATGGCAGGCACACCGTTCGCAAACAGGAAAATACAGATGAGCACCACCGCAAAGATGGAGGTCAGCGCACAGAGAAAAAATACCATGTGCATCAGGTTTTCCCGAAGGTTTTTCATAAATCTATCTCCTATACAGGCACAGGGCGAATCACTTCGCCCTGTTTTATCAGTCTGTGAATTCGCTTACGCGAGGTCGCCCCAGTCGGTGATATCGCCGACATAGATACCCTTGATCTGATCCATAGACAGGTCGTCAATGGTGTTCGCCGGGTTTACGACTACTGCGATGCCGTCAAGTGCGATGGCGGTGCCGGTAAGCTGTGCAGCCTCGTCGTCCTTCAGCTCGCGGGATGCCATGCCGATGGCAAAGGTGCCGTCCATCGTGCCGGTCATGCCGGAGGTGGAGTCAGAGGTCTGCAGGTCGATGCTTGCGTTCGGGTTTACAGCCTTGTACGCCTCGATCAGCTTCTCCATAACCGGGGATACCGAGGAGGAACCGCCGACTGCGATCTGTCCGGAGGAACCGTCGGAAGTAAAGGCTGCTGCATTGTCGTCAACAGCGATGTACTTGTTATCGGTTACAACAGCCTGACCTTCCTTGGAAAGGATGAAGTTGATAAAATCCTTGGCTACGCCGGTCGGCTCGCCCTTGGTTGCAATATTGAACGGACGGGACAGCTTGTAGGTGCCTGCCTTTACGTTATCTACGGTAGCTTCTGCGCCGTCTACCTTGACAGCCTTTACGGTGTCGTTCAGCGCACCGAGAGAAATGTAGCCGATAGCCTTCTCGTTGCCTGCTACGCTGGTCAGCACAACATCGGTCTTATTGGCGATCTCGGCATCCGCGGTGGTATTGTCGATCTTCTCGCCTGCGTCGTTCTTCTCCTCTACACCGGTCAGTTCGATGAACGCGCCGCGCGTACCGGAACCATCCTCACGGGAGATAACGGTGATCGCGCCGGATACGCCGCTGTCATTACCGCTTGCCTGGGAATCCGAAGAATCGGAAGATGAGCTGCCGCCGCAGCCGCTCAGTGCACCGGTCAGCATCAGTGCTGCCAGAAGCATGGAAATGCTCTTTTTCATAATTTGTTCTCCTTTTACATTCGTCTTCGTTTTTTGTTACAAGATTATCTTACGGAAGTTTTGTAAAATGCAAAAGCGAGAGTTCGTTAAGTTTAAGTAAAGTGTGTGTTTTCGAGTAAAATCTATGTTAAACCGAGGTTTTCGCCTGCGATTCAGCGGGATTTGTGCTCTGCGGAGCGCAGGAACGTGCGGCGCCCGCCGCGGGGGCAAAAAGGAAGGGACAACCTGCGGTTTTCCTTCCTCTTTGGACTCCTACCTTTCCCTTGCTTCCTAATCTGACGCAGATTACCTACATGTGACCGCTGCGAAACAGGGGGAACGGCAGAGGATTTTTTCTTCCGTGTCTTTCACAACCTGTTCGCAGTGTCAGATACATTACTGCTACACAGACCGGAAAGTCTTCGCAGGCGCGGCATAGCAGTGCCGCGCGATCCTTTAGCGCGTTGTTATAGACAGGGCCTACGAAGATAAATTGTACCAAACACCTAAATTCGCAGATGCCGTGCGTTACAACGTGCCAAGGATTTGCGCGGCACTGTCATGCCGCGCTTGCGTAGATGAAACCACATGTGTAGCAGTACGCTGTCTGTGAACTGCGAATATTTTGCGAAACAAACGAAAAAGTAACCCGACTGCCGTTCCCCCATTTCGCAGCGGTCACATGTCGGCAATCTGCGCCAGACTAAGAAACAAAGGGAAACGGGAGTTAAGAGGGTAGAAACCGCAGGTGTCTACCCTCTTGCCCCGCCGCGGGGCGCGGCGAATCCCCGCGCTCCGCAGAGCGCAACTCCCCGCTTGATCGCAAGCGAAAAACTCCTCGCCCGTTAGGAGCGAACCGCCTGCGCGGTTCGTGTGCCCCGCTGAGTCGGTGCCGAGAAAAAAAGAGAACCCTCTCACGAAGGTTCTCTAAAAAAATCAGGTTTTTCGTTTTCGGAAGTACCCGAGGTACATAACCGCTGCCGCCATGCTCCAGAAATACGCCATCATATACGGCACCTCGAAGATATTCTCGAAGTAGCAGTGCACCAGCACGCCGCACATGCCTGCGAACATGGAAACCGCCAGCACGCGCGTGCGGTCACCCTTGGTGTAGCCGGTACGACCGATCGAGCGCAGGCTCCACAGCACCAGACCGAACAGCAGCAGGATGAAGAACGCCAGACCGAGATAACCCATCTCGACCAGCGTTTTCAGATAATAGTTATCCATGTAGAAGTAGGAGAAATCCTTGGTCTCCTCGATGACCTTGTTCTGCATGGCAACCGCGCCGCCGAAGCGGCCGAGGCCGAAGCCGAGCACCGGATCGCTTTCCTGCAGCAGCTTGAGACCCTTGGACCAGCGAATGACACGACCTGCGCGGCGGCTTGCTGCAAGGTAATCTGCAGTAAACAGATAAGTGATGCGGTTCGCAATAGACGGGATTGCCAGCAGTGCACCGACACCGGCCACGCCCATCAGCGCGATCAAACGACGATCCAGAAAGATGGCGAAGATCACAACAGCTACTGCCAGACCGCCCCAAGCACCCTTGGAAAAGGTGAAAATGCAGCTCAGGCACATCATGCCGGTCGCGCAGATAGCCAGCACCTTGACCCACATTTTACTGCTGTAATATGCAAGTCCTGCCACCATCGGGGCAAACAGCACCAGCAGACTGCCCATGATATTCGGGCTGCCGGTGAGCGAGTACACACGCGTACGCACGCTGGCCTCGGTCTGGGAGACCCAGCTCGACGGGATCGGCGCGGCTACGATATACTGATAAATGCCGTGTGCCGCAATGCAGAGCGCCATCACGACGAGCGCACCGTAGAATACCGCGAAATCGCGGTCGTTCTCAATCAGGCGGGTGACGAGGAAGAACCAGAACAGGTACTCCACAACCGCACGGTAGCCCGCTACCGCGATATGCGTATTCGGAGAAACCGAACACATCAGGAAAAAGCCGACCGCGATGAACAGCAGCAGATATGCGTCCACCGGCGTAGCACGCGAGCCGAGCGGCGCACGCTTCATCGCCATGTGCCACAGGATGTACGCAAATGCAGCAAGCATCAGACACTCATCCCACACGGATGCCACAAACGACGGCAGATAACCGGCGTCCGACACCCAGCGGACAGCGGAATCGAGCGGCAGATACATCGCCAGACAAATCAGCAGCAGACCGCGCATGCCGACGAACCTGCAGGCTCTGCCGATCAGGCCGCCGCCTGCGACACGCTCAATCGGCCGCCAGACAGCAAGGCAGATGCGGTAGATCAGGCTGTTTGCCGCAATTCCGCCCAGCTTTTCGACAAACCGGCGCAGCGCTGCCAGAATCCGCGCATAAATGCTGTTCGCCGAGGTACATATCGGTGCCGCGCAGAATTTATTCCACAGACGGCAGAACACCGAGCTTGGGTACGCCTGCCGGATACGGTTAAAGAATCCCGCGATAGCGCCCTCGTGGTACCATGCGCGCAGACACATCAGCAGCCGCACGAACAGACTGTTTTCAAATAACGCTTTCATAGGCTTTAATTATCCGCAATATCGACCGAATCAATGTTGCCGGTCGTCTCAAAATCGTTGGTCTTTACAATGAATGTACGGCCTGCACGCACCTCCTGCGTACCGATGGCCGGTGCAGGCGTGCCCTTGGAAACCTTGGTCGTGATGGTGAATACCAGATCCTTCTTCTCCGGATCGGTTGCCGTTACAATGCGGCCGTCAGCGGTGGTAACCTGCTGATTGTAATCCTCGATCTTCATATCAGTGATCTGCGCATTGACATAGCTGTTGCCGTTTACCAGCGACTTGCCTACCTGACTGTTGCGCTGCACCTCGTTTACCAGGAACGGCGTTGCACCGCGTACGCGGACGGTCATCGTCAGGGAGACCTGCGGAGACGCAACCTCCTTGATCTGCTTGGCAAACAGCTTGTAGCCGACACCGGCTACGACAGCGATCGCAGCGACCAGCACCAGCAGATCGACAACATTGATGATGCCGAACAGCTTGCCCTTTTCGTTAATGATCTTCATAAATTTCCTCCGTTGGCAAATGAATTTCGTGTTTCACTGTGTCATTATACCATAGAGAGCGTTAAAAGTTAAGTGTTATCTTTGTGGCGAAACAAATCAACAAGGAAAGAGCGGAACTCGATTTTCTCGCTGTTTCCCGCGTCCTTTCCTGCCGCCTCCTCGCAGGTGATGGAAAACGCCGTACACCACCATGCCGCACGAGGACTCTGCGGCGCAAACGCCGACCAGAACAGCACATAAACCGCTGTCAGCACTGCCGCAAGCGCCTTTCTATCCTGTTTCTGCATGACAAAACCGCCTTTCTGCATCCGGTGTACCCAGTATGCCCGAAAGGCGGCTTTCTATACCCGTTTAATTGCAGGTTTCCGTCAAAAACGTATCCGCGAAACGGCGGCGCAGCATTTTCGCTGCCGTTTTGGCGCGGCTCTCATCCGAGAACAGGCCGTACACGGTCGGACCGGAGCCGCTCATCAGCGTACCATCCGCACCGTTTTCTGCGAGAAACGACTTGATTTCTCCGATCTGACGGCGTTTTGCCGCCGTAACAGTCTCCATCACGTTGGACAGGTACGCGCACACGCCCTCATAATCTCCCTGATCGAGTGCGGCCATCATACCCTTGTTGTCCGGATGCTCGAGGATATCCACGCTGTCGATTTCCTGATAGACCTCCTTGGTCGGCACCGCAAACGGCGGCTTGCACAGCACGACCCAGCAGTGCGGCATATCGGGCAGCAGGCTCAGCTCCTCGCCAATGCCCTGCGCCAGCATGGTGCCGCCGCGCAGGCAGAACGGTACATCGGCACCCAGTTTAAGTCCCATCTCGCACAGCTCGTCGTCGGTCAGACCGGCTGTATGCAATGCGTTGAGCGCACGCAGTACAGCCGCCGCGTCCGTCGAGCCGCCTGCCAGACCTGCCGCAACCGGAATGCGCTTTTCGATGTGAATCTCGCAGGTTTCGAGCAGTGCGCCGGTCTCCTTGTAGAACAGCTCCGCCGCACGGTACGCCAGATTGCGCTCGTCGGTCGGCAGAAACGGCAGGCTGCAGCTCAGCACGATGCCGCGCGGCTTTTTCTCGCCGTGAATGGTGGTAACGCGCACGGTATCGTGCAGCGCGATCGACTGCATGACCATCTCCACCGTGTGGTAGCCGTCCTCTCGCCGTCCGGTGACGTCGAGCGTCAAGTTGATCTTTGCACGGGCACGAACGGTCGTATCCGCGTGTGTAATTTCCTGCTTTCTTCCAAAAAACATGTTATTTCAGCCTCTACATTTATTTCAGTGCGATCTGCACCGGTTTGCGCTCTCGGAACACGGTAACGTGGGTAAAGCCTGCGTCGAGTGCATTCTTCACGCAGTCGTCTACGCCGCGTGCCACGGTGTCCAGCGTGTGCGAATCCGAGCCGATCGAGATGCGCTCGCCGCCCATGCGCTTGTATTCGTACAGAATATTCTGCGGTGGACCGACTTTTTTCTGCCAGCCCGCAAGGCCGGCAGCATTCAGCTCAAGCGCGTAGCCGTGGTCAATGCACGAGCGCAGCACCTGCTGTACGCGGTCCATATAATTGTCAAACGACGGGATATAGTCGCCGTGCTTCATCACGCGCAGCGGATAGTCAATATGCGCCAACACATCAAAGCCGCCGTGCTCCTCGAGCAGCAGCAGCTGATCGAAATACTCGTGCAGGAACTTGTCGCAGTCCATATTCGGAAAGTCGTGAAAGTAGATATCCAGATCGTTCGGCATAGCATGCAGCGAGCCGATGACCATATCGAACGGATGCGTGCGGACAAAATCGTCCGCGTCCGGTGTGGCGTGCAGCTGACCGATCTCCATGCCCGCCAGAACCTCAATACCGCCGTTCCCTGCCGGACGGCGCTTTTCCCATACCTCGCGCGCACAGGCTTCCGGGTCACGGTTGTCGCGCGTGCCGCCCGAACGCAGAAAATCCAGATGATCGGTAATGCCGATGATATCCAGTCCGGCCTGCTCGCAGGCGTGAATTTTATCGTCGATAGACTGCGGATACTGGGCATCGGCCGAATATCCGGTATGCATATGCAGGTCTACCCGCATGGACGTTCCTCCTTATAGATAATTGAACACGGTCTGCACAAAGCAGGCGACGATCAGCAGAAACATGCCTGCATTCTGCAAAACGGCTTTGAGCGACGGCGCACAGGGTCCGTGCAGCCAGACCTGCTGTTTTCTGCCGCGAACAAGCAGGATCATGCCGATCACCAGCATTGCCATCCAGAACAGACCGAGCGCCGACTGCGCGGCTATGGTATCCGGCAGCAGCATGGGCACCACTGAGCCGATGATGTTGAACAGCATGTGCAGCAGCACCGAGGTACGCAGCAGTCCGGTGCGGTAGTACGCATAGGACAGCAGCAGACCGAGCGCAAAGGCGTAGAAAAACTGCTCCAGATTGGCGTGATACAGGCCGAACAGCAGCGCAGAAATGAAGGCGCCCGGCTTCTGCCCGTACCGCGCGAGACGGCCGGCCAGCAGGCCGCGGAACACCAGCTCCTCACACAGCGGACCAATAATGCAGGCACCGAGAACGATGGCCGTCATGGACATCTGCGAAAAGCTCTCGTCCACCATGCCGACCGGATCGCGTCCGGTGAAGGTGTAGACCATGTCGTTGATATTCGTGCCGATGAGCGAACCGAGCCACATCAGCGCACAGCCGATGACAAACCACCGGCCCATGCGCTTTGCGCCTGCCCGCTCCCTGCAGAACGGCATCGGCGGTGTTTTGCGCCACAAACAGAACACAATCGGCAGCGATACCGCATAATGTCCGACGAGCAGCAGCAGGTAATACAGCGTTTCCGGCATGCGGAACGGCAGGATCCAGCCATCCAGCCAGTACAGGCCGAACTGCCAGAGGATCGACCACAGCATGATCGCCAGCACGGAAAATCCCAGCTTCGAGCAGTAGCGGCGCTCCTGCGGGATATCAATTTGCTCCATAAAAGTTTCCTCTCCGGGCAAAAACAGAGGCGGAGCCTATGCTCCGCCCCCATATTTGTCTAATTGACGAAAGGCTTACTGAGCCTTGGCCTCGTTTACCAGACGCTCGGTATCCTTGGCGATCATAAGCTCCTCGTTGGTCGGAATAACCAGAACGCGAACGCGTGCCCAGTCGATGGAGATATCCATCTGCTTGCCGCGGTACTTGTTCTTCTCCGGGTCGATCTTGATGCCGAGGTACTCGAGGTGCTCGCAGACATCCCAGCGAACCGAACGGTCGTTCTCACCTACGCCTGCGGTGAAGATGATAGCGTCTACGCCGCCCATCTCGGCAACGTAGGAACCGATGATCTTCTTAACGGACAGGTTGAACATATCCTTCGCCAGAGCAGCACGCGCGTTGCCGTCAGCAACTGCAGCGTCCAGATCACGGAAGTCGGAGGATACGCCGGAGATACCCAGCATACCGGACTTCTTGTTCAGGATATTGATGACCTCGTGTGCGTCCATGTGCTCGTGCTCAGCCAGGAACTCGATGATAGCCGGGTCGATGTTGCCGGCACGGGTGCCCATCGGCAGACCGTCCAGCGGAGTGAAGCCCATGGAGGTATCGAAGCTCTTGCCGCCGTTGATTGCGCAGATAGAAGAACCATTGCCGAGGTGGCAGGTAATCAGGCGCAGCTCCTCGAGCGGACGGCCGAGCATCTCAGCAGCCTGCTGAGAAACGTACTTGTGGCTGGTGCCGTGGAAGCCGTAACGACGGATCTTGTACTTCTCGTAGTACTCGTACGGTACAGCGTACATGTAGTGGGACTGCGGCATGGTCTGGTGGAATGCAGTATCGAATACTGCAACCATCGGAACGTCCGGACCCATAACCTCGCGGCAAGCCTCGATGCCGGTCAGGTTAGGCGGATTGTGAAGCGGTGCCAGCGGTACGCAGTCCTCGATCGCCTTGAGGACCTTCTCGGTGATGATAACGCTGTCCGAGAAGAACTCGCCGCCGTGTACAACGCGGTGACCTACTGCGTCGATCTCGCTCATGGAGGAGATTACACCCTTTTCCGGATCGAGCAGAATGTTGATAACAGACTGGATCGCTTCCTTGTGGGTGGGCATTGCGATGTCAAACTTAAACTTCTCATCGGACTTGTTGCCGGTGTGGGTCAGCACACCGTCGATGCCGATGCGCTCGCACAGGCCCTTCGCCATTACCTCGCCCGATTCAGTGTCGAGCAGCTGGTACTTCAGCGAAGAACTGCCAGCGTTGATTACCAATACTTTCATTTGCAAAAACTCCCTTATGCCGTATTTGGCGGCTTGCATAAAGCCGCGGAAGCCTATATAATAATGCTATATTTTATATTCTACACGATTTTCTATAAATGCACAACCCCTTTTTCGAGGTTTTTACCTCGATAAGCCCTGTCATCCCGCTGAAAGGAGCACCGCCATGACCGTCTGCGGCATCACCGCCGAATACAACCCGTTCCACACGGGACACCTGCACCACATCACCGAAACGCGGCGCATTCTGGGCGAAAATGCCGTTATCGTGTGTGTGATGAGCGGCAATTTCGTCCAGCGCGGCGATTTTGCCGTGCTCGACAAGTACGCCCGCGCCGAGATGGCGGTGCGCTGCGGCGCTGACCTTGTTGCGGAACTGCCGCTCGCGGCGGCGCTGTCCTCGGCGGAGGGCTTCGCCAAGGGTGCGGTGCAGACGCTGCACGCACTCGGGTGCGGCACGGTATCGTTCGGCGCGGAGACTGCGGATACGGATTTGCTTTTACAGGCGGCAGAACTCCTGAACAGCCTGCCGATGGAGAGTGAATCCGGCTCTCCGCACCTGTCCTACGCCGCCAGACGACAGGAGGAATTATCGAAAGTTCACAAACAGGCGGCAGCTCTTTTAGACAACCCAAACAACACGCTTGCCGTGGAATACTGCCGCTTTCTGCTCCCGCTCGGGATGCGCCCGCTTGCAGTGCTCCGGCAGGGCGCGGCCCACGATGCATACGCGCCGCACAGCGGCTTTGCCTCGGCGAGTCTGCTGCGAGCGCATTTGCGAAACGGCGATTTCGCGTTCTGCGCACCGTTCCTGCCGCCTGCGGCTCGCGCCGTGTGGAAGAAGGCCGCAGATTGCGGTGAAGCGCCGGTCGCTCTACCAGAGAACACACTGCTCGCGCTGCTGCGGACGGCACTCTATCAGGGCAGACTGCATACCGGCTCGGCAGACGGCTTTGACGAGCGGCTGTGCAAGGCGGTCTATACGGCACATTCGTTCTCGGATGCTGTAGAAAAGGCTCGAACACGGCGGTTTCCGGCGGCTCGCGTGCGCCGTGCGCTCCTGCGGGCTGTGCTCGGTGTGGAGCCAGACGCGCCCGTCTCCCCTGCTTATCTGCGCGTACTGGCGCTCGGCGTGCGCGGACGGGCGGCGCTCAGGCAGGCTGCCCTGCCCGTTATCGTCAAGCCGGCAACGGAAAAACGGCTGCCCGAAAATCTGCAAGCGGCGCTCTGCCGCGATGCCTTCGCGGACGACCTGTTTGCGCTTGCACTTCCCGATCCCGAACGGAGAATCGGCGGCGGGCATTTCCGCAAAACGCCGTTCTGTCTGCGCTGAATTGACAATCCTCTCATTTTGCTTTACAATAAACTTTAGCGTTGTAAAGTGAAACGAGGGGATTTTATGATTGGTCTTGGAACCATTGTAAATGTTGGCACGGTGCTTATAGGCACTACTATCGGTATACTGTTAAAAAACGGTCTGCCGAAACGCTTTGAAAAAACGGTCATGCAGGGACTGGGACTAACCACCTGCTTTATCGGTATAGGCGGAACACTCAGCGAAGTATTGACCATACAGGATGGCGAAATCGGCACCCAGCATACCATGCTGCTTATACTCTGTCTGGCACTCGGCGCTGTCATCGGTGAAGCGCTGAATATCGAGCAGCGACTGGAGGATTTCGGTGCATTCTGTCAATCACACTTTGCTGCCAAAGGGGACAGCCGATTTGTTGAAGGCTTCGTTACCGCATCTCTTCTGTTTTGTGTCGGTGCAATGGCAATTGTCGGTGCATTAAACGATGGTCTGAATGGTGACCCAACCATGCTGATTGCCAAGGCTATTCTGGATGGTGTTGCCTCGATTCTCTTCGCCGCATCTCTCGGCAAGGGCGTATACCTGTCTGTTGTGCCGATTTTCTTCTATCAAGGCGGCATTACATTGATGGCACGATTCATCCGTCCCTGGCTGACCGATGTCTTGATTGGTCAAATGTCGTGTGTCGGCTCCGTGCTGATTTTTGCCATTAGCTTGAATCTTATCTTCAACAGCAAGCTGCGTGTCGGCAATCTGCTGCCTGCGATCTTCCTGCCGGTGCTGTTTTTCTTTCTGGCGCGGTTTTTCCCGGCTCTCGGCACCTTATAAAATCGACACAATTTGACTTTCTTTTCGCCCTCCCGTATAATGGATATAACATTTAACGAAACGGAGCCGTAAACTATGCTCGCTTACACTTATCGAAAACAGGGTGAGTTTGCCCTGCAGAACAAGCCGGAACCCGTTCTCACGCATGCAGGAGACGCGGTAGTGCGCGTTACCATGTCGAGCATCTGCACGAGCGATCTGCACATCAAGCACGGCTCGGTGCCGCGTGCCGTACCCGGTATTACAGTCGGCCATGAGATGGTCGGCGTAGTCGAGCAGGTCGGTTCGGCAGTCAAAACCGTCAAACCCGGCGACCGTGTAGCCGTCAACGTGGAGACGTTCTGCGGACACTGCTTTTTCTGTCAGCACGGCTTTGTCAACAACTGCACCGATCCCAACGGCGGCTGGGCACTCGGCTGTCGGATTGACGGTGGTCAGGCGGAGTACGTCCGCGTACCGTATGCCGATCAGGGTCTGACCGTCATTCCCGATCGCGTTTCCGACCGGCAGGCGCTGTTTGCCGGCGATGTGCTCGCCACCGGCTACTGGGCCGCCAGGATTTCCGAGATCCGGCAGGGCGACACCGTGCTTATCCTCGGTGCCGGGCCCACCGGCATCTGCACCATGCTGTGCACCATGCTGCATCACCCGCACAGGATCATCATCTGCGACCCCGATCCGGCGCGGCTGCGCTTTGTGCGCGAGCGCTATCCCGATGTGCTCACCATCACGCCCGACCACGCGCAGGAGTTCGTGCAGCTGAACAGCCCGCACGGCGGCGCGGATGTGGTCTGCGAGGTGGCAGGCTCGAACGAAAGCTTCCGTCTTGCATGGGAGTGCGCCCGTCCGAACGCCGTTGTCACCGTTGTTGCACTGTATGACAAGCCGCAGGTGCTTCCCCTGCCCGATATGTACGGCAAAAACCTGATCTTCAAGACCGGCGGCGTGGATGGCTGCGACACCGCAGAAATCCTACGGCTGATCGAAAACGGTCAGCTGGATACCACACCGCTCATCACGCATATTTTCCCGCTGAATGAAATTGAAGCGGCGTACGATCTGTTTGAGAAGCGCCGCGACGGTGTAATGAAGGTGGCAATTACGCCTCCGGAGAAGTAAAAACAAGCGGCAGAGGCACAGCCTCTGCCGCTTCAGTCTGTCAAAAAAGTATTATTTTAATTTTTACGCTTCGTGCGGCAGCACGCATTTAATAGAATTTGCGGAGCAAATTCATAAAAACCGGGGGCGTGTACCTCGGTTTTTATACTTTAAGAGGGAGAAAGTTTCCGAATGGGAACTTTCGGACGTCCGTGTTTTGCGAAGTCAAAACACAGATTGTCGGAAAAACGATAGTTTTTCGACAGTCTCAAGCGGCAGAGGCACAGCCTCTGCCGCTTTTGCATTTTATTCGCAGTCGATTCTCTCGATGTTGAAGATAACCGGCCGCGCTTCGTCCGAACAGCAGGTTATCATCTCGTTTTCGCGCTTCATCCAGCCTTTCATAATCGAGCCGCCCTGCAATCCGGTATAGATACAGCACGAAATCGCATCCCAGACCTCGAAGCAGAACGGCAGTTTCGGACCGCCTGCAACGGCATCAGCATCACCGGTGGTTTTGGTCAGCGTGTTGATACCCATGTGCCAGAAATCGTCCCGCACATCATCGCGGTAGAATTCAAATTCATCTCCCACGTTGTAACGGGGGCACACGCCGGAGAACGGGTCGGCGCAATACTGCTGCTGCAGCTCCGGATACAGTTTTTTTGTCCAGAACAGTTACTTGTTCATCACCATTCACCTGCTCTATTCAAGAGAAAGCCACCATATCAGTCGATACAGTGGCTTTTATAGCATTATTTTTAATCAACCAGCTTATCCAGCTCGGCAACATGATGCGTGCCGGTTGCAGTCTGGTGTTCCGCCTGCTTGGCATACATGCCGACTACCGCAGCGGATTTCTTGATGGACTGCATCGTGCCCGCACCGGCTACACAGCCGCCCGGGCATGCCATGCCTTCGAGCAGATAACCGTTGTACTTGCCGGCCTTGGCGGCCATCAGCAGCTTGCGGCAGTCGCGCAGACCCTCGGCGTTGGCGACCTTGATCTCGCGGTCCGGGTGCTTCTCGTTGATGACGTTGACAACCGCATTTGCTACACCGCCGGATACCGCAAAGTTACGGCCGTCCGTGGATGCATCGTTGATGCCGTGCGGGTCCTCCTTGAGATTTTCCACGTCGATATGGCGTGCGGCGAAAATACCGGTCATCTCCTCGAACGTCAGCACGAAATCGACCTCGCTTCGTACGTCCGAACGCATTGCTTCAAGCTTCTTTGCCGCGCACGGTCCGATAAACGCAACCTTTGCGCCCGGCTGATGGTGCTTGACCAGTCGAGCGGTCAGCGTCATCGGGGTGAGGGCCATCGAGATGCAGTTTGCCTGATCCGGGAACAGCTTTTTCGCCATTGCGGACCATGCCGGACAGCAGGATGTTGCCATGAACGGCAGTTTTTCCGGTACTTCCTTAACGAAGTCCTCGGCTTCCTGTGCCGCACACAGGTCAGCGCCGATGGCAACCTCGATAATATCGGCAAAGCCGAGGCGCTTCATAGCCGCACGCAGCTTGCCCGGGGTCATTTTCGGACCGAACTGGCCAACAAATGCCGGTGCTACGGCCGCATAAACACGCTCACCTGCCTGAATTGCACGAATCATCTGGAAAATCTGCGATTTATCGGCAATCGCGCCGAACGGGCAGTTTACCAGACACTGACCGCAGGAAACGCACTTGTCGTAATCAATATCCGCTCTGCCGTTGCAGTCACTGTGGATGGCATCCATGCCGCAGGCTGCCGCACACGGGCGCTCCTGACGGATAATGGCGTGATACTGGCAGACATCCATGCAGCGTCCGCACTTGATGCACTTCTCCTGATCAATGATCGAACGGCCGTTGAAGCGGTCGAGCGATACTGCGCCCTTGGGACATACCTCAACGCACGGATGCGCCATGCAGCCCTGACATGCGTCCGTGACCATGACCTCATTTTCCTTGCAGGCATGGCATGCGAACTTGATAACATTGATCAGCGGCGGCGTGTAGTAGGTCTCCTCTCGGGTCGCGGCTTCGATGTTATCCGAGAGCGGCGCATGCTCGGCCGCACTGCGGCACGGCAGACCCATCGCCAGACGCAGGCGTTCGCCAACGATAGCGCGCTCGAGGAAAATATCATTGCGAATGTTGCCAACCTCACCCGGCATGATATCGTACGGCAGTGCTTCGATACGGCGGTCGGTCGGCCACTCGGTATGGTACGCCATACGGGCAACCTCGGTGAAAATGCGGTGGCGGATCTCCTGAATACGGGTTTCTACACCTCTCATAGCCATAGCTTGTTTTATCCTCCTAAATTCCTTTGCGACCCATTGAGCGGGTCTTCCCTTTATACTATCTTATGAGCGCTCCCGGCAGAGCGCATGTGCTCTTTTAACAGGATACCATAAACAGGGCTTTCTGCAAAGAGTATTTGTAGATTTTTTAACAATTACTTTGTTACAATTTTACCTGCATTTTTTGGGCATTCTGTTGAAAAACAACGCGCAGACGGACAGGTGTCTTTCTATCCCTTGCAGAATCGAAGGTTTTACGCTTGACGAAAAGCGAGCGATGTACGCTGCGGCGCGCGGGAACGGTGCCCGCTAACGAATTATGTTATAGGCAACACCGCACAATTAAAGCAGAACACAAAATGTATTCGTAAATCGCTCTTGTTCAATTATGCGGGATTACCTATAATAAATTTATCCTCTCTGTCAGGATACGCAATCCTCAATCGTATTATAGGTGAAACAACGTTGCTTTCCAAAGGAGCTGAGACCAATGAAACAATTTAACAGGGCGGACGCCGAACGTCTGGTGCAGACGTACTCCGACCTAATCCTGCGGCTGGCTTACACCTATTTGAAGTCCACGCACGATGCCGAGGACATCTGCCAGAATATCTTCCTCAAGCTGCTGACCGGCGGTCAAACCTTTGACAGTCCGGCGCACGAAAAAGCGTGGATCATCCGCGCGACCGCCAACGCCTGCAAGGACAGTCTGCGCGCCGCGCACCGACGCAATGTCGGTCTGGAAGCCGCTGCTACGACACCCGCGCCTGCCGCACCGGATTCCGATGTGCTCGATGCGGTGATGGCATTGCCGCGCAAATACCGTGAAGCGGTCTATCTGCACTACTACGAGGGCTATTCCGTGCGTGAAATCGCATCTCTGCTCGGTCAGAGCGAGTCTGCCGTTTCCGCACACCTGAGCCGCGGGCGCAAAAGCCTGCGCACCACCTTGGGAGGGGATCTTTATGAACAGAGAGTATAATGATAACAAAATGTATAATTCCGCACTGGACGAGCTTCGCTTCTCCGAAGAAGCGAAAAGCCGCATGGTTGATCGCCTGATGACTGCCGCCGAGCAGCCGGAGCAGCCGGTTGCCATTCATCGTGTACGCCGTTTTCCGCGCATCGCGGCGGTCGGCGTGGCTGCCGCTCTGGTGCTGAGCATCGGTGCAGGCGCAACCGGCGTATTCAAGTCCGCGAGCGACGCATTTGCCGGCGTATTCGGTCCGACAGCAGACACCGAAATCATCGACCAGATTGGCCGCCCGATCGGCGCGAGCGATACCTCGAACGGCGTGACCGTCACCGCGGATGCGATTCTGTTCGATGGCTACAACTACCTTATCTCCTACACGCTCGAAAAGGAGGACGGTTCGGCGTTCGACTGCACGAAAAACCCGGATACCGGTCTGCTGAATGTGTACTGGAATCGTGCAGACAGCAATATCGGCCTGAATGCGCAAGGCGCAATCGGCAGTAGCTATTTCTATGACGAAAATCCGAATGATAATGCCATTCAGTATGTTGAAACCATGTCGTACACTGACGCAGTTACGACCGGTGGTACAGCAAAGATTATGCTCGGCGACCTGACAGCAGTAACTGATAACGGCGCTGAAACCAAAACCATCGCCGACGGTACCTGGCATCTCAAGTTCAAGCTGGAGGCCGATAACAGCGCGGTTGAACTGCCTGCCGGTCAGTCTATTCAAGTAGGTGGCAAAACCGCAACGATCAATAAAGTCCTGCTCTCGCCTATCGGCTATAACTTTGTCTACACGGTTGATGGCAAAGCACCGTTTGAGAATGCCGAAAGCGGTCAGGAACCCGCCAGCCACCGCGATACATGGGACGCATTTTCCGCAAAACTGCTTATCAATAAGAAGGACGGCACTGTAATCGACGTGCCAGGCAACGGCGGCAGCATGGACCCGCATGACGGCAAGACCGTCTGCACCCGCCAGGGCACGTTCGATACCATTCTCCCGCTTGATGAAGTGGCGTCCGTCACCATCGGTGATACTACGATTCCGGTAAAATAATCGGCGTAGTGCTTGCATTATCGCAAGATCAGTGCTATGCTATACCATTAACAACGATGTGACACAGCCATGAGCATGCACCTTCTCCTATTGCTATGGCAACACAAAAGTAAAAAGACCGATGAACCAAGTTTCATCGGTCTTTCTCTTATCTTCAGATCGTCGTCAGCAGCTTTGCGAACTCCGCGCGGGTGAATGTACCCTGCGGTTTGATCGTGCCGTCGCTGAAGCCCTGCACCAGACCCTTCTGCATACACAGCGCAACCGCATTTCGGCGGTCCGCCGAGATAGAGCCTGCATCCTTGACAGACGCCAGCGTCTGTGCGGTTTCGGTATCACTCATGACCGCTGTGCCGTCCGCCTGCAGCAGATTTGCAAAAAGCTGCATCGCATCCTCGCGGGTCATGGCAGCCGTCGGCCGGAAGTTATCGCTCAGGCCCTCGAGCAGACCGTTTGCGTACACCGCGCTGACCGCATCCGAGTACCACTCGCCTGCGCGAACGCCTGCGGGCAGTGCGCCGCTGCCGGACAGACCGCGCTGACGCGCGATGGTCGTGCAGACCTCAGCCGCCGTGATCTTATCGTTCGGACGGAATTTACCGTTCGCGCCGGTCATCAGCTTGCGCTCGGTCACTGTATTGATATACTGCAGTGCCCAGCAGGTACTGCTCACATCGCTGTAGCCGGTCGCAGCAGCCGAAACTTCGGGCGAATACGACGTCATCAACGCCTTATAGCATGCGCTGTTGCAGTTCAGCACACCGGAAAGCTGCTCAAACGTCAGCAGATATTCCTCTGTGTATGCTCTGCGGGAAGCGCTCTCATATTCGTTGTAAAAATAGGTTACGCCTTTCGTGCTGATGCGCGGATAGCTGTACAGATAAATCGCATGATCGTCCGGCAGCAGCTGCTTGACCGTCTCGATGTAGTCACCGGTCAGCAGGTCGTTCAGTGTGTACTGCGTGCCGGTGTGCAGATCAAATGCCAGACAGTTATTCCAGACCGATGAACCGGCGCCTTTGCCGCTCACGCAGTTGGCCCAGACAACGAGCACCGAGCCTTCCACGGACGCACCGTAGCTGCCCTCGAGCGCATCATACTCTGCGGTAACGGACGGTCCCTTGAGGAAGAACGAGCGGATTTCGCTGTTGATGGTGCTCTGCACCTTTTTGTCGCTCAGACCGCTGATCTCCGGAAAATCGACATCCCAGCCATGCTCCGTGCCGTCCTGCTGATAGCCCATGAACTTTTCGTAATGCACAGTCCTTGCGGTGATGCCGCCGCCAAGGTCGAACGACTTCGGCTGCTCGAACAGCGTTTTGCCGCTGCGCAGGTCAATATACTTGCGGGTGTCGTCCTGCGTGACGCAGACCACGTTTTCGGTCAGAATGGTCGGGTTCTCCGCCTCTTTAACGGACGCTGCAAAGCCGCCGTTTTTGCGGAAGAAAATCAGTGTGCCGTCTGCGGTGTTGTGCCACGACAGACCGTAGCGCAGCTCGGAGAAGCCGCTGATGTAGCTTAGCGTGCGGTAAGACAGGCTGCCGCCCGCATCCACCGCGGAAACCGAACCATCCTCGCTGCGGGCCGCGTACAGGCCCTCGCCCATGTAGGACAGATAGTAATACGTCGGCGCCGTCAGCAGCTTACCGGTGGTATCCATAATGCCCCAGCGGTTGATCTGACGAACCATGGCTTCGCCATCGTGAAACTCCGAAATGGTGTTGTACAGAAACTCGGTCAGCAGTTTGCCCTCCGAAAGCGAATACAGCGCCTGATTGGTGCCGTTGGTGACGACCACCGTGCTCTCGCCGTAAATCGCCATGTAGGAAGGCGTTACGTCGTTCGGCAGAGTGTACAGCACCGTGCCCTCGGTGTCGATTGCCTGATAATCGCCGTCCTGCGTCTGCACAAGCGTTCTGCCGTTTGAGAACGCGCCAGCCTTACGGTAGCTGCCCGAAAAGGCAGTCGAACCATCCTGCTTGACATAGGAATACAGACCGGTATCCGCATTTCTGCACAGCAGCAGTCCATCCTCAAAGAAGCCGACCGCGCCCGGATATGAGCCAATGCGCTTGCCGTCAGTCGCATAATACACGCTGTGGTCAGTGTAACGATACGCAACTATCGTATCCGAAAAATCCACCGAAACCGGCGAATCCGTGTATGCAATGACGAGCTTTCCCGTGCGGTCGATCACCGCCGTCTGCCACTGCTCGTTTTCTACGGCAGCGAGTCCGCAGTCCGCGAAATCTCCTGCCTGTGCGTAGGCAAACGGAAGAACGGTCATGCCGTCCTCATCCAGATAGCCTGCGCGTGTCACGCCGTCAATGTCGGTGTACTCTGCCGGAAAAATGGTGCCGGCCGCAGCCGCACTCACCAGCATCACACACGCAACCGCCAGCGCGGAAAGTGTTTTTTTGAACATATGCTTCACCTGTATATTGTGTAAAGTTCTCTATCCTTGTTATTCTTATACAATATACATTATAAGCACTCACGCACTCTCATACAAGGTCAGGCGGCAAAGTGTAACAATGGTGAAACAACCCGCCGAAATGTTACGATTATGTTACATTCCCAGAATGCACATCAGTTGCCGATAATCGGTGTTGCGCTCTTGGCGATGGATACCTTTTCCACATACGGCACATGTGCGTAAACGTTGGCTGTGGTGGAGATGTCGGAATGCCCCAACCAGTCCTGAATCTGCTTGAGCGAAAAGCCTTGCTGCAGCAGAATCGTTGCAACCGAATGCCGTAAATCGTGAAACCGGATGCGCGGCAGGCACGCACGGCGGCACACCCGCTCGAACTCACGCGAAATGTAATCCGGCCGGAGCGGCGAACCATCCTCACGGCAGCAGACGTAATCGCTCTGGCAGTAGGCTTTGCCGTACTTTTTGCGGTTGGCGTTCTGTCTGCGGCGCAGATCGGTCAGATACCGCCGGAGCGAGTCGGACAGCGGCAGCGTCCGATAGCTGGATTTGGTCTTTACGCTGTCCGCGTAGATCACACGTCCGGAGGACAGCACCGCCGTATGATTGATGACCATGCTCCGTGCCCGAAAATCCACGGCACACCAGCGCAGACCGGCGCACTCGCTGCGGCGCAGACCATAGGTTGCCGCCAGCACGAACGCCGCCTCTGCCGGCGACTGCAGCGCCGCTGCCAGAAAAATGTTGATCTGCGTCCGGTCGTACACCTGTCCTCGAAAGCGCGTCCGCTTGGGCAGCATGACATTATCCGACGGATTCGTCGGGATAATCTGCAGTGCTACCGCGTATTTCAGGCACTTGTGCATGATGGAATGGAACTTAACGATCGAAGTCGGTGAAAGCCCCTGATCGAATTTCAGGTTGACAAAATCCTGAAAATCCATCGGCCGTGCCGTAGCAAGCGTTGTCCCTCGTGCGGTGAAAAACGGCTTGATGTGCTTTTCAAATGCGTAGCGGTAGCCGTCCATCGTGTTTTCGCGCACCTGCGTTTTCATCTGGGTCAGCCAGCGGTCCATGAAGTCTGCAAACGGCGTTTTCGCTTCGGTCGAGTAGCGCAGCCGCATCAGGTCCTCCGGACGCATAATAAAGTGAATGTAGCCGTCCTCCTCGTAAATGCGTATGTTCTCCATTGAGAAGCCTCCTGTAAAAATAGTCATCCTGCAGTATTCGGCAGCACCGCACAATGAAAGCTGCGGTGCTGTCTTGTCCTGCATTTCCATATTTTACGAAAATTCGACCAAATTCGACAATATTCAATTTGCACAGAAAAGCAACAAAAAACCGCTCCGAATCTGCATTCAGAGCGGTTTTATCGGTTTTATGGCAATTAGATCGTGCGAACAGAGATCATGCCTTCGATCGCGCGCAGCTCGTCGAGGTTCGCCTCGGTCGGAGCCTCTGCGGTATCGATGATGGTGTACGCATAGTCACCCTTGGAACGGTTGCCCATATTCTCGATGTTGCAGCGAACAGCGGAGGTGATGGACGCGATCATGTTCGGGATGTTCTTGTGGATCATGCAGATGCGGTAGCCGCCTTCGTACGGAACCTTGAGGTTCGGGAAGTTGACCGAATTGCGGATGGTGCCCTTCTCGAGGTACTCGGTGATCTCGTAAACGGCCATCTTAGCGCAGTTGTCCTCGCTCTCCGGGGTGGAAGCGCCGAGGTGCGGCAGCGTGATGGCATTCTCCTGCTCGAGGATCTCGTCGGACGCAAAGTCGGAAACGTAAGCCGCGACCTTGCCGCTCTCGAGTGCCTTCGCCATTGCCTTGGTGTCAACCAGCTCGCCGCGCGCGAGGTTGATGACGCGCACGCCGTCCTTCATCTTCTCGATCGCCTCTGCGCTGATGGTGTTCTTCGTGTCAGCGTTCAGCGGAACATGAATGGTGATGTAGTCGCAGTTTGCGAAAATCTCGTCCAACTCGGTAACGTGCTTGACCGAGCGGTCGAGCTTGAGTGCGCCGTCAACCGACAGGTACGGGTCATAGCCCCAGACCTCCATATCCAGGCCAACAGCCGCGTTTGCAACCTTAACGCCGATCGCACCCAGACCGATGATGCCCAGCTTCTTGCCGGCGATTTCCGGGCCTGCGTAGGTGGACTTGCCCTTCTCTGCAGCAGGACCGATATCCGGCGTGCCCTTGAGGCCCTTAACCCAGTTTGCACCCTGTACCACCTTGCGGGAAGCCAGCAGCAGTGCACAGATAACCAGCTCCTTAACGGCGTTAGCGTTTGCACCCGGCGTGTTGAAGACTACAATGCCTTCCTCGGAGCAGCGGTCGATCGGAATGTTGTTGACACCGGCGCCTGCACGCGCGATGCAGCGCAGGTTCTTCGGGAACTCGACGTCATGCAGCTTGGCAGAACGAACCAGAACGGCGTCATAATCGGTGAAATCCTCGGAGCAGGTGTACTTTGCCGGATCGAGATCGTCCAGACCTACCTTCGAGATCTTGTTGTAGAGTTTTACGTTATACATGGGATTATCCTCCAATGGAAAATGGAGAATTGAAAATGGAAAATGTCGTTATCCTTGCGTGATACCGCAATTTCCCATTCTCCATTATCAATTCTCAATTATTGTTACTTGTTTTCTTCAGCGAACTTCTTCATAAAGTCGATGAGCTTCTCAACGCCCTCGATCGGCATTGCGTTATAGATGGAAGCACGCATGCCGCCTACCGAACGGTGGCCCTTCAGGTTGGACATGCCGGCTGCCATGGACTCCTTGGCAAACTTTGCGTCCAGCTCGTCGTTGCCGGTGCGGAAGGTCACGTTCATGCGGCTGCGGGAATCTTTTGCGGCTACAGTCTTGTAGAAATCCTGGGAATCGAGGTAATCGTACAGCATGGAGGAACGCTTCTCAGCACGCTCCTGCATAGCCTTTACGCCGCCCATGTCTTCAACCCACTTGGCAACCAGACCGAGTACATAGATGCCGTACGTGGGAGGCGTGTTGTACATGGAATCCTTGTCAGCCATGGTCTTCCAATCCAGCATAACCGGATACTTCTCGAGCGGATAGTTGCCGAGCAGATCCTCGCGGACGATAACAACGGTAACACCGGCCGGGCCCATGTTCTTCTGTGCGCCGGCGTAGATGACGCCGTACTTGGAAACATCAACCGGCTTGGACAGGATGTTGGAGGACATATCCGCTACCAGCTCAACGCCTGCCGGGGTCTCGGGATCGTACTGATACTCGGTGCCGTAGATGGTGTTGTTGGCGCAGATGTAGAAGTAGTCGGCATCCGGACGAATATCCAGCTCATCCTGCGTCGGAACGTGGTCGAAGTTGGTCTCCTTGGAGGAAAATGCAGCGTGCATGTCGCCAAACTTCTGCGCTTCCTTGTAAGCCTTGGAAGCGAAGCTGCCGGTCAGCGCGTAGTCAGCCTTGCCGGTCTTCAGCAGGTTCATCGGGATTGCTGCAAACTGGGTGGTGGCGCCGCCCTGCAGGAACAGAACCTTGTAGTTATCCGGAATGGAGAGTACGCGGCGCAGCGTAGCCTCGGTCTCCTTGATGATGCCGTCATATACCTTTGAACGGTGACTCATCTCCATGACTGACATACCGGAGCCCTGATAGTTCAGCATGTCGGCTGCACAGCGCTCAAGCACCGGAACCGGAAGCATGGAGGGACCTGCGGAAAAATTGTAGATACGATTGTCTGCCATAGTGAATAGCCTGCCTTTCAAATATAAGCGTAAAGACGTTCCCAGTTTACATATCACGGTCTGTCGCGGTGATATTACTTTTATGAATGGAACGTATTATTTATTATAATACAAAGCCCTTCCGTTGGCTACCGAAAAATGTCCCAAAAAATCCGTAATGAATAAACGAATGTCTGCACATTGTGGACAGTTCATGAAATTTAGTAATGCGTAATCAAAAATCAGTAATTTTTTGTGATAGGTGAATGCATACCTGTGAATCACGGCAATTCCTAATTCCTAATTTCTAATTATGTGTTATACTGTATTATAGCACAATAATGTAAGGAGCCAACTCAACTATGCACCACCGCCGACCGGCTGCGCCGCACAGCCACCGTCCCAATCACAGACAGATCAACCGCCTGATGCCGTTCACGACGGCACCGCTGTTCCATGCTCTGCAGCTGCTCGAGACCGGCGACTCCGCGCGGTTTCACATGCCCGGGCACAAGGGTGAGCCGGTTTTCAACACCTATGCAGATATTTTTGCCATCGACTTTACCGAAACCTACGGCACCGGCAACCTGTACACCGGTGAAGGCCCTATCCGCGATGCGGAGGTTGCCGCCGCGCGGTATTTCGGCTCGGAGGACTGCTTTTTTCTGACCGGCGGCTCGACACAGGGCATTCTGGCCATGCTCGGCACAGCGGTCGGACGCGGCGGCGCTGTCCTGCTCGACCGCGAGGTACACAAGTCCGTCTGCTACGGCTGCGCGCTGCTCGGCATTACGCCGTATTTTTTCTCTGCACCGCTGATCGAGCCATTCGCGGTTTCCGGTGCGCTTCCGGTCAAGGATGCGGAAGCACAGCTGATTGCACATTCGGAAATTAAGGCGATCCTGCTGACCTCCCCGACGTATTACGGCATCCGGCGGGCGATTCCCGAGTTTGCCGATCTGTGCCGCGCGCACGGCAAGCTGCTGCTCGTAGACGGAGCACACGGTGCGCACTTCCCTGCTGTCGGCCTGCCGACACCGGTCGCGGAAGGTGCGGATATGGCCGTGCTCTCCATGCACAAAACGCTGCCGTGCATGGGCCAGGGCGCCGTTCTGCTCTCCGCGGCAGGCGTGGACCGCCGCGCACTGCGCGAAAACACCATGCTGTTCGGCACGTCCAGTCCGTCCTACCCTATTATGGCGTCCATTGACCTTGCGCGTGCCTACACCGAGGGGCCCGGTCACACAGAATACCGCCGCTCGGCGGAAACCTGCGCCGAACTGCGTGCCTATGTGCAGCACCGAACCATGTTCACCGCACTGACCGAGGATCATTTTCCTGCGCTTGACCCATGCCGTCTGACGGTGTGCACCGCCGGAACCGACATCACCGGTCACCAGCTGGCCGATACGCTGTGGAGCGAATGCGGCGTGGCGTGCGAGATGGCGGACGACCGCAATGTTGTGTTCATCCTCACCGGATCCGACCCGAACGGTGCGATCAGCCGTCTGAAACGCGGCCTGCGGCGCATTTCCAAACGGCGCGAGCTGATTCCCCTGCCGTCCCTGTCCGCGCCGTTTCCACCCGCCGAGCGCGTGATGAGCGTGCGCGACGCATGGTTCTCACAGACCGGCAGAGTGCAGCCTGCCGCTGCCGAGGGTCTGGTCTGCGCCCGTCCGGTCACGCCGTATCCGCCCGGTGTGCCGCTGCTCTGGCCCGGCGAGAAAATTACAGGAGCGCACATTGCACTTATCCGTGAAAGATGGTACAATATAATAGATGAAATAACCGTTGTTGTCCATCAATAACGCATCTCATCCAAGCAAACGATATGTTTCCGCGCAGCAATGCGAATAGGGGGTTACTATTATGAAAATGGTACTGGCTATCATCAATTACGATGATTCGCAGGATGTTATCTCCAGCCTGATGAAAGCAGGCTTCTCCATCACCAAGCTGGCGACCACCGGCGGCTTCCTCAAAGCAGGCAACGTCACGATCCTGATCGGTCTGGACGAAAGCAAGCTGGATGAGTGCTTTGACATCATCCGCGAGCACTCCTCCTCCCGCAAGCAGATCATGCCGGCAACCGCTGAACTCGGCATGGGCTTTTTCCCGTCCACGCCGGTGCAGGTCGAGGTCGGCGGCGCAACCGTATTTGTACTCAACGTTGAGCGTTTTGAAAAGCTGTGATCTCATTTGACGCACTTGCGGGCAACAATGCGCTCAAAAACAGCCTGAAGCATGCGCTGAACGAGCGGTTTCCGCAGACCGTGCTGCTGTCCGGTGACGATCCGGCGGCGCTCAAAACCCTTGCGACTATACTCGCGGCCGGTATTTTATGCGAAGGCAAGGGCAGTCATCCGTGCGGAAACTGTCTGCCGTGCCGCAAGGTGGAGCAGGGTGTGCACCCGGATCTGATGATCGTGGACGAAGGAGAGGCCGAACTCAAGGTCGATCTGGCGCGTCAGATCAAGGCGGAAAACGCCATTATCCCAAACGACGGCGAACGCCGTGTGACAGTCATTCACCATGCGCAGAATCTCAATCCCATGGCGCAGAATGCGCTGCTCAAGGAGCTGGAGGAGCCGCCTGCGTATGCGTTCTTCATTCTGACCGCCGAGCAGCCGGATTCGCTGCTGCAGACCGTGCGCTCGCGCTGCACTAAATTTGCGCTCGAGCCGTCGCAGGCGGCAGTGTCGGACGAGGAAGCGGCAAGCCTGCTTGCACCCTATCTCTCTGCGATTGCCGAACGGCGCGAGGACCGCATGATGCTCGGTGCAATGGGTCTGGAAAAGACGCCGCGCCGTGCACTGTTAGGCGTGCTCGGCATTCTGCAGGCCGCTGTCCGGGACGCGATTTTCGTCTCGAAGGCTCTGCCGCAAAAGCCGCTGCAGCCTGCACTCCGCAAGCAGACGCAGGCACTCGCCGGCGCCGTCAGTACGGAACGTCTGTTGGCGGTCTACGATTTTATTGATGTGCTGATCGACCGTGTGTCGCGCAACGCGGCATCCGCGGCTGTCACCTGTGCATTAACGAGCGATATTTACCGCATCTGTTACGCTTCCTAAGCGTTTCCATCATACAGGAGGAAAACTTTTTGACAACAATAATCGGAGTTCGTTTCAAATCGAACGGAAAAATGTATTATTTCGACCCGCAGGGGCTGGAAATCGCACCCGGTACGGGTGTGATCGTCGAGACGGCACGCGGCGTGGAATACGGCGACTGCGTACAGGGCAACACCGATGTGCCCGATCAGCAGGTCGTGCAGCCGCTCAAGCGCGTGGTCCGTGTGGCAACCGAGGCCGATATGAAAACGCTCGAGCGCAACAAAAAGCGTGCCGACGAGGCGTTTATTATCTGCAAGCAGAAGATCGAGGACCGCGGTCTGGAAATGAACCTTGTCACCGCGGAATGCACCTTTGACATGAACAAGCTGCTGTTTTACTTCACCGCAGACGGTCGTGTGGACTTCCGTGAGCTGGTTAAGGACCTTGCGAGCGTGTTCCGCACCCGCATTGAGCTGCGCCAGATCGGCGTGCGCGATGAGGCAAAGATGATCGGCGGTCTGGGCTGCTGCGGCCGCGAGTTGTGCTGCAGCTCATATCTCGATGATTTCCATCCGGTCTCCATCAATATGGCAAAGGATCAGAACCTGTCGCTCAATCCGGCGAAGATTTCCGGTGTGTGCGGCCGTCTGATGTGCTGTCTCAAGTATGAGCATGAGGCCTACGCCGAGCTGCAGAAGGTCACGCCGCGTCAGGGCAGCGTGGTCGATACGCCGGAAGGCCGCGGCAAGGTAGTTTCCACCCAAATGCTGCGCGGCACCTGCAAGGTGCAGCTGGATGACAGTCCGGAGCACTCGCTGACCGAGTTCCAGTGCACGCAGTGCTGCATGGTAAAGGGTGCGTGCCGCAACCGTCAGAATGCCGCCGCTATGGCCGAGGAACGCCGTAAGCGCGAGGAGCAGGAGGATGCTGCCGCTCCCGCACCCAAAAAGGATGCGCCGAAAAAGAGCGAGGCTCCGCATCAGAAGCCGCAGCAGCCGCGTCCGCCGCGCAAGCCTGCCCCGCAGCAGACTGCCGCAGACGAACTACCCGAAGATGCTCAGAACGAGCTGTCTCCGGACGGTGAAGGTGCGCCGCGCCGTCGCCGCCGCAGAGGCGGAAGACGCCGCCGCAAACCGAATGGCGAGAACGGTGCTCCGGAACAGAATTCCGACGAAGAATGAGAAAAGAGCGAAACCGTATGGTTTCGCTCTTTTTTTGTGCAAATACAGCCGCTCCCCTGTCTGCAAGCTCAGTGAAGAAAATCGGCTTCAGTGAATCATGCTTTCTACCATTCTCCTGCTTATTTTGCCGTGGCAGCGTACTTATCAACCAGCGTCTGTGCCATTTCCATCGCCTTCTCGCCCTTATTCAGACGCAGCGACAGATACGGTGTCGAACCGGCATTGAGCAGCAGGCGGCCCTTGAATTCACTGTCGCCGCAGAGCGCGGACAGGCGCGCGAAATCGGTCTCGGAGAAGGTGAGCAGCAGTCGTCCGTCCTGCTGCTTGATCTCCGCAATCCCCTGCTCGCTGGCCTTGGCACGCAGCAGCGCGATATCCAGCAGCGCGATGGTCTCCGCAGGCGGCTCACCGAAGCGGTCGATCAGCTCGTCAAGCATATCACTGCGCTGCTCGTCCGTTCGGATGAGCGCAATACGGCGGTACAGATCGACACGCTGCCCCGCATCCGCAACATAATCGGCGGGAAGGTTGGCAGAAATCAGCAGTTCGGCCGCACAATCGACACGCGGCTTGGGTGTTTCTCCCTTCTCCTCCTGCACGGCCTCTTCGAGCAGCTTGAGGTACAGATCATAGCCGACGCTCATCATGTGGCCGGACTGCTCGGGACCGAGCACATTGCCTGCACCGCGAATTTCCAGATCACGCATGGCAATCTTGAAGCCCGAGCCGAACGCTGCAAACTCACGAATCGCACCGAGCCGCTTCTGCGCGATCTCGCTCAGCGCCTTGCCGTGCCGGTAGCACAGGTAGGCGTAGGCGTGGCGCGACGAGCGGCCTACACGGCCGCGAATCTGGTGCAGCTGCGCCAGACCCATATTGTCTGCGTTCTCGATAATGAGCGTGTTCGCGTTCGGAATGTCAATGCCGGTTTCAATAATCGTGGTGCAGACCAGAATATCAATCTCGCCGTCCGCCATCTCGTTCATAACCTTTGCGATCTCTTTCTGACCCATTTTGCCGTGAACGATGCCGATTCGCGCATCCGGAAGCCGCTGCTGCCACATGCTCGCACATCGCTCGATGGACTCCACGCGGTTGTGCAGGTAGTATACCTGTCCGCCGCGTCCCAGCTCACGCCGGATGGCATCGAGCAGCACGCCGTCGTTCTGCTCAAGCACGAACGTCTGCACCGGATGGCGGTTCTGCGGCGGCTCCTCGATGGAGGACATATCGCGGATACCGGACAGCGCCATGTTGAGCGTGCGCGGGATCGGCGTTGCCGACAGCGTGAGCACATCCACGTTTTTGCTCATTTCCTTGAGCGTTTCCTTGTGCCCGACGCCGAACCGCTGTTCCTCGTCCACGACGAGCAGACCGAGATCCTTAAACTTGATCTTCTTGTTGAACAGCTTGTGCGTGCCGATAACCAGATCGACCGAGCCCGCCTCCAGCTTTTTGAGCAGCGCAGTCTGCTCCGAGCCGGTCTTATAGCGCGTTAACAGCTCGATCGTGATCGGGTGACCCTGAAAACGCTGCATCGCGGTCAGATAATGCTGCCGCGCAAGCACGGTCGTCGGTACGAGGATCGCCGCCTGCTTGCCCGCGAGAATGCACTTCATCACGGCACGCAGCGCGACCTCGGTCTTGCCGAAGCCAACGTCGCCGCACAGCAGGCGGTCCATCGGCCGGTCGGACTGCATATCGTCCTTGATCTCGGCAATGCAGCGCAGCTGATCGTCGGTTTCCTCGTAGGGAAAATCCTCCTCAAACTCACGCTGCCACGCGTCATCCGGCGGGAAGGCGTAGCCCTTGACCTTGGCGCGCTCGGCATACAGCTTGATGAGACCCTCGGCAAGCTCCTTTGCCGCCGCTTTGGCGCGTGCTTTCGCCTTGCTCCAGTCCGCGCCGCCGAGCTTGTTCAGCCGCACGCGCTCGTTGTCGCCGCCGCCGATGTATTTGGAGATAAGATCGAGCGAGGTTGCCGGAACATACAGAAAATCCGTTCCCGCAAACGCAATTTTGATGAAATCGCGCTCGGAACCGTCCACCGTCATACGCTCCATTCCGATAAACCGACCGATACCGTGGTGCTCATGCACGACAAGATCACCCGGTGTCAGGTCGGTGTACGACTTCACCTTGTCACGGTTGGACTTCTTGACCTGCGTTTTCTTTCGCCGGGCAAGAACCTGACCCTCGGTCATGACAACAAGGCCGAGATCGGGATACTCAAAACCGGCGGACAGCGTGCCCTCCATGATGTTGACGCAGCCGCCCTTGGGCAGCAGGTCGCTGATTTTTACGTTGAGACCGGTGTCGGTCAGCGCGTCCAGCATGTTCCGGCAGCGCAGCGCACTGCCGCACACGACCGCCACCGCGCGTCCCTGCTCGGTGTAGCTGCGGATGTCGGCAGACGCCATGTCGAGATTGCCGCCGTAGGCGTTCATCTGGTTGGCAATAAAGTTTTCCAGATGCTGCGGCGTCAGCTCGGCCACATTGTTGAGAAAGCTGTCCAGACGCAGAATCTGGCGTTTCATGCTGCATACGCCGACAAAATCGAGCGCATATTCTCCCAGATTCGGCGGCATTTCGCCGCGCTCGAGCAGCGCGGTTACGTCATCGGCTACACGCGCGTGGAAATCGCGGACAGCGTCACGCAGACGCGGCGTGTCCTCGATGATGACGATGGCATTTTCGGGCAGATAGTCGAACGCGGTCGCCATTTCGGGATAAATGAGCGGCATATACTTGTCCGCTGCGGGCAGAGAACCGGTCTCGCGCAGACGTTCCGCGTCCCGTTCGAGATTAGCCTGCAAATCTGCGTGCTGCTTCTTCCGGCGGGTCGAGGTGAGTGCCAGAACAGCCTTTGCCAGTCCTGCCGCACCGCCCTTCGCCAGTGCCGGAATGGATTCCATGCATGGCAGACAGCGCAGGCACTCGCACTGCTCCAACCGGCGCTGACTGCCGACGTCGAACGTGGAGATTGAGTCAATCTCATCGTCCCAGAATTCCACGCGGTACGGGTGCTCCGCCTGCGGCGGAAACACATCGAGGATGCCGCCGCGAATGGAAAACTGACCGGTGCCTTCGACCTGTACGCAGCGCTCGTAGCCTGCGCGGGTGAGCGCGTGCGTCAGCTCATCCAGCGGCGCGGTTTCACCGGTGGCCAGCGACACGATTGCCGCCTTGAGCGCCTCCGGCGGCATGGTGCGCTGGGCCGCCGCCTGCACGGACGCGACCGCAAAATGCGCTTCCGTCAGCTCGTCCAGTGCTGCCAGACGGCGCTGCTCGTAGCCGCGCGACACACCGACTACATCCGCCATCACCAGCTCACGCGAAGGCAGCTGTACAACGTCACGCTCGGAAAAACCGCGCAGATCAGCGGCAAATCGATTCGCAGCGTTATCATCGTCGGTCAAAACCAGTACCGGACGGCCTGTATCCAGTCCTAACGCCGCCGCCAGATGCGCCTTGTGGATGGCTGATAAGCCAACCGCCAGCACCGGAGTTTTGCCCTCATCAACGGCTTGTTTTAACTGTTTGTATTCTTTTAGAAAAGTTATACTTTTTGTAATTTCATTCAAGAGGTTCACCTCCCTTTCATAATGGAGAATGGAAGACGGAGGAGTCCGCCTGTACAGGCGGTTATCGAATCATCGCGCAAAGCGTGATACCAGCGCAGCGCGACTGAAGTCTGCGCAAGGATAGCGCTAATTCTCCATTATTCATTCTCAATTATTGAGACACCAAAAGGGCAGATTTCTCAATCTGCCCTAATGTTATGCGTATTTTTTGCGAAATATGCGTGTTAGTCTGCCTTGTGGCAGGTCTCGCAGTCTGCATCGCAGCCGAGAATCTCAGACGGATCCTTGCCCAGACGCTTGTAATAGTCGGAAATTGCAGAGCGCAGCGCTTCCTCTGCCAGCACGGAGCAGTGCATCTTTACCGGCGGCAGACCGTCCAGAGCCTCAGCAACGGCCTTGTTGGTCAGCTTGAGTGCTTCCTCCAGGCTCTTGCCCTTTACCATCTCGGTAGCCATCGAGCTGGTTGCGATTGCTGCACCGCAGCCGAAGGTCTTGAACTTAACGTCCTCGATGATGCCGTCGTCCGACACCTTGAGGTAAATCTTCATAATATCGCCGCACTTTGCGTTGCCGACCTCGCCGACACCGTTTGCGTCCTCAATCTCGCCAACATTGCGCGGATGCGTAAAGTGGTCGAGCACCTTTTCACTGTACTGCATAAAATCTATCTCCTTTTTGTCCAATCAAATGAATATATTGCAGGAAAATCAATCGTAGGGCGCGACGACCCCGGCGCGCCGAGTCGTCGCGCCCTACGGGATACGTTTCCGCTTATCTTAATGTGCGTGCAGCTCGGTTGCAGCGGTCAGGTTAGGATGACCGTTCTCCCAAACCGGGCTCATCGAGCGCAGGGTCTTAACAACATCGGTGACCGTCTCGATGATATAATCAACGTCCTCCTCGGTGTTCTGTTCACCAAGGGTCAGGCGCAGAGAGCCGTGCGCGATCTCGTGCGGCAGACCGATCGCCATCAGAACGTGAGACGGATCGAGCGAACCGGTCGAGCATGCCGAACCGGTGGAGCCGCATACACCTGCGTTATCCAGTCGCAGGATCAGGCCCTCGCCCTCAATCGCCTCAAAGACGAACGAAGCGGTGCCCGGCAGACGGTTTACGGGATCGCCGGTATAGTGGGAGTACGGAATGTTTTCCATAATGCCCTTAACCAGCTTATCGGTCAGCTTCTTAACGTATCCCATCTTCTCGTCCAGACCTTCAACGGCCTCCTTCATCGCTGCTGCCAGACCGATGAAGCCTGCGGTATTCTCGGTGCCGGAAACCAGGCCGCGCTCCTGACCGCCGCCGTATACCAACGGCTCAAGAGTGATGCCCTTCTTCACATACAGCACGCCGGTGCCGCGCGGGCCGCGGAACTTATGGCCGGACAGGGACAGCATGTCAATGCCCATCTCCTGTACGTCGATGTGCATATGGCCGACAGCCTGAACCGCGTCGGTGTGGAACTTTGCACCAACCGAATGTGCCAGTTCAGCAATCTGCTTAATCGGCTGAATCGTGCCGATCTCGTTGTTTGCCGCCATAACGGAAACCAGTGCGGTGTCCTCGGACAGTTCTGCTTTAAGCTGTTCAAGGTCTACACGGCCTTCCTTATCCACATTCAGATAGGTAACGCGGTAGCCTTCCTTCTCAAGCGCCTCACAGGTGTACAGCACTGCATGATGCTCGATCTTGGAGGTGATGATGTGCTTGCGGCCCTTGGAGGACGGACCGTGCATAAAGCCGCGAATCGCAAGATTGTCCGCCTGCGAACCGCCGCCGGTGAATACGATCTCGCCCGGTGCATAGTCGTTCTTCTCGTTTACCGGCTCTGCCGCATTCAGGCACTTGCCGACAACGGTGCGCGCATCGTTGAGCGCTTCCTTTGCCGCACGGCCGATGCGGTACAGCGAAGACGGGTTGCCGTAGTTCTCGGTCAGCCACGGCTTCATAGCGTTGAACGCAGTTTCGGACATCGGGGTCGTCGCCGCGTTATCCGCATATACGAATCTCTTTTCCATAGTATATCTGCCTTTCTTTGTCCAAAAAGGTTGTCTTAAATACAAGCTGAACAGGCGGTTTTCGACGCGCGAAAACCCGAGTAAAATGATAGGTTCAGCGGGTACTACTAATATACACCCGAAACGGGTATTTTAGCAAGTGAAAAACTGACGAAACAGCAAGCATATCCTGCTGCATTTTGCATTAGTTTGTGCATTTTGTGTAGTTTTATAAGGAAGTTAGCTGCGTTTTACCGGTGCGTGTGTGTATCGAGGCGTTTTTTCAGCCGTTCGAGCACCTCAGTGTAACGCTCGGAGCGGGCGGTCGGGTTGCCGCGCAGCAGGCTCTTGCGGGTACGGCCGAGTGCGGCTGCCCGCTCGTCAAAGCGGCGCTGCAGCTCGTCGAGCTTAGCCTGCAGCTGCTCGCGTGCAGCTGCGGTCTGCGCCCTGCGCTCATCGGAGCGCATTTCATGCACGGCGGCAAGCTGTTCCTTCGCATCGTCCATTTTTTCGGAGAGCTGCGCTTTTGCGTCGGCAAGCTGCTCCCTGGCATCGTCCACACGCTCGGCAAGCTGCGTCTTCGCCTCGCCCACCTTCTCGGTGAACTCGCCGTGTGCTTCCTCCACGCGGTAGGACAGGTTGGTCAGACCGACAAGCGCAGTCTCGGACAGCTGCTGACGCAGCTCGGCTCCCTACTCGCGCAGACGGTCAAGTTCCTCGAGCACCTTGGCGAGATCAAGTGCGCTGCGTACGGATACGATCACATCGCTGATAAATGCCGCCGAAAACAGAACGTCGATCACGATCAGTCCGATAAACGGCAGACCGAGCACCAGCTTTTCAATCGGCGGATGAATGACGCTCGTCAGGATCAGGCCGAGAAAGCCCCAGCACAGTGACGAGCGCAGGCAGATATAGCCCTGAAACTGGAATCTCTGCTTGGAGTAATCCCAGTATTTTACCTTGAATATCTTTTCCATCACCACACCGACAATGTATTCAAACACGGTCGCCGCGATCATGCTCGCCAGATACAGCCACACCGGATGCTGCTTTAACGGCAGCGAAACATGCAGCAGGATCACGGCGCCAAAGCCGTAAATCGGCAGCATGGGGCCGCGCAGGAAGCCGCGGTTGACTAGTCTGCGCTGTCCTACCGAAACCACGGTGGACTCAAAGCACCAGCCGAGCATACAGTACAGGTAGAAAACCAGCAGCCACTGGGCGGCGGAATAACTGTAATACACGCTCTCACTCCTCACGATTCGGATTTCGTATTTATCTATTTTATCGAATTTTTTGACTTTTTGCAAGGGGAACGATATAATAGAATCATACTATTTTAATAGGAAGGGCAGGAACGCCTAATGCTGAATTTTAATCTGCACACCACGACTGAGATTGTATTTGGTAAAGATATTGAGGAACAGATCGGCCCGCGTCTGAAAGAGCTGGGAGTGCACCGCATTTTAGTGCACTTCGGCGGCTCGAGCGCACGCACGACCGGTCTGCTGGACCGTGTGGAAAAGAGCCTGTTTACGGCGGGTCTTGCCTTTGTTGAACTGGGCGGTGTATCGCCGAACCCGAAGGTATCGCTTGTCCGCAAGGGCATTGCACTGGCAGAGCGAGAGGGCATCGACTTTGTACTGGCAGTCGGCGGCGGCTCGGTAATCGACTCGGCGAAGGCCATCGCCATGGGCGTTGCCACCAAAACCGATCCGTGGCAGTTTGCATCCACCGGCACAAAGCCGGATACCACGCTGCCGGTCGGCACTGTGCTGACGCTGGCAGCCTCCGGCTCGGAAAGCAGCAACTCCTGCGTACTCACCAACGAGGAGACCAAGGAGAAGCGCGGTATCACGAGCGAAACCAACCGTCCGCGCATCAGCTTCCTTGATCCGGAGAACACCTATACCGTGTCCAAATTCCAGACCGGCTGCGGCATTGTGGACATCATGATGCACACGCTCGAGCGTTACCTCACGCCGGAAGGCGGCGAAAGCGACATTACCGACCGCATTGCCGAAGGTCTGCTCATTGCCGTGCGCGATGCCGGCCGCCGGGCAATCGCCAATCCGCGCGACTACGAAGCCCGCGCTTCCCTGATGTGGGCGGGCAGCGTTTCGCATAACGATTACACCGGCTGCGGCCGCAAGCGCCTGTTCCCGGTACATAAGCTTGAGCATGAGCTGTCCGCGTTCCGCGATGAGATTGCACACGGTGCCGGTCTGTCCGTGCTGTTCCCGGCCTGGGCGCTGTACGAGATGAAGAACGACTTTCCGCGCTTTGCTCAGCTGGCGAACCGCGTATTTGGCGTGGAGATGGATTTCCACCATCCTGAGCGCACCGCACGCGAAGGCATCCTGACCATGAAGCGCTTCTTTGAGGAGATCGGCATGCCGACGCATCTGTCGCAGCTTGGCATCAAGCCGGAGAATTACGCACAGCTGGCCGCAAATACCGTCCGCACGGTCAAGGGTCCGGTCAAGAGCTATTCCGCACTCGACGAACAGGCTATCATCGAGATTTATAAGCTGGCGGAGTAAAACCGCCTGTGACAAAGGCAGTGCAATAAGCGTAACAGCTGCGAAGGGAAGGCTGTGCAGCAGCCGCCCCCTGTATCTCATCGCTATCGAGACCAAATGAAAGCAGGGATTTTATGCAAATTGTAGATACCGGCGTACTGACCCCGTCCTTCATGGACTTCTCACTGCCGTCCGAATTTGCGAAAAGTGCGCTGTATTACTGCCCGCAGTTCGGTCAGTTCATCTGCAACAGCGATTACCGGATTGAGCGAAACGGCATTGACCAATACCTGCTGATCTACATCAACAGCGGTTCGCTCTGCATCCGCACAGACGGTATGACCGCTGAGGCGCATGAGGGCGAAATAGCGCTGTTCGACTGCCGCAAGCCGCACTGCTACTGGTGTCCGGACAAGGTTGACTTCTACTGGTTTCACTTCAACGGTGCAAGCAGCAAGCAGTACACCGAATATCTGACCGAGCGCTTTGGCCTTGTGCACGAAAAGCAGCCGATGCTGTCGCTCAAGGACCAGTTCCGCACGGTTGTGCACTCGGCGCAGTACGGCATGAGCACACAGTTTGCCTCCATGAACGAGCACCAGATTTCCATTGCCGTCCACAGCATTCTGGGCGGTCTGGCATCGCAGACCGTGCGAACCACCGTCATCAGCGAGCTGCTTGCACCGGCACTGGCGTACATTCACGGTCATTTTGCCGATGACATTTCGCTGAACGACCTTGCCGAGATGTGCGGCATCAGCAAATCCCACTTTATCCGCAGCTTCAAGCGATACGTCGGCTGTACGCCGCATGAGTATCTGCTGCAATACCGTCTGCGTCAGTCCAAGCGTCTGCTGCTGTCCAGTGACCTGACCGTTGAGCAGATTGCCGAGGATTGCGGCTTCAACAGTGCATCGCACTTTGCGCGGGCATTCCGGCAGGAAACCGATATCTCTCCAACGGCATTCCGCGCAATTTCCTTCTAAACGCACAAAAAAGACAGACCGCAAAACGGTCTGTCTTTTCTTCTTGTAAATCGTAATTCCAGCTGTCCGCAATGTGCTTCGTGCGGCAGCACGCATTCAATCGAATTTGCGAAGCAAATTCATAAAAAGGCGGGGCGTGTACGCGCAGCGCGACCGAGAAGTCGCGCAAGGATAGCGCCTGCCTTTTTATACAAGGGACGAAAAAATGTGTCCGCAGGACGCGGTTTTTCGTCGAAATTCGATTGAAACCGTGGTTTCAATCGAGGCGAAGCCTTTAGCCGCCCAGACCCAGAGGAGAGAACAGCACATAAATGCCTGCCAGCAGGATGAACGTAACTGCAATGACCGGCTTGCGGTACTTCCACGGGGTCATATCAACAACCTCAAGGTCAGGCAGTACATATGCTTCCTTGCGCGGTGCAGCCTTGGTCAGAATCGCCATCAAGATCAGGTCAATTACGAATGCGCCTACTTCAAAGTACAGGAAGTGGAACGGCAGAAGGTTCATCATCAGGCCATAGCATACGATATGGACAATGATGGCAACCTTCGGTGCGAAGCTCGGCATGCGCGGAGCCAAAATACCCATAACAACGATGGCCAGAACCGGAACGCCGTAGTAGCCCCACATCTGATTGAGGAAGGTGCTGATGCCGGCCGGCAGATACAGCAGAAACGGTGCGATAATAGATGAACTGAATAACGCCGGGCGCTACCAGAAAGATCGGGCAGAATACGCAGGTAAGACCGGTCAGCAGAGAGCCCTTCTGTGCTTCCTTCAGGTTCTTAGCGCCGAGTACGCGCTGCATGATGGACTGGTTGGTGCACCAGTAAGAGATGTGGTTGATACCACAGCCAAGTACGATCATCGGCCACGGAATGTACGGCGGCTGTGCGTCAGCAGGCTGGATCGCATTCAGGTGCTCCGGAGAGGATGTAGCGAAAATGCGGATGCCTTCTGCGATGCTGCCGTCGCCCAGTGCGATAAATGCCAGAACCGGGATCAGGATGACCGCGCCGATGATAAAGATGATGCCGTTCAGAGAGTCCGATACGGCTACGGCCTTCAGGCCGCCGAAGATTGCATAGATACCGCCGATTATACCGAGTGCAACGCATATTACGGTGGTTGCCATGAAACGGTTGCCGCCCATCAGTGCGGTAATACCGAAGATACGCTCCATCGCTACCGAGCCTGCGTACAGCACCAGCGGCAGCATGGCTACAATATAAGCGACAAGGAAAATGAACGATACAATGACGCGGGTTGCGCGGTCAAAGCGGCTTCCAGAAATTCCGGGATAGTGGAAATGCCGAGCTTGAAATACTTCGGGATGAAGAACAGTGCCATCAGCGTCAATGCGATCGGGCACATGGTCTCCCATCCCATTGCAGTCATGCCGGCTGCATAGCCCTGACCGTTGCGGCCTACCAGCTGCTCCGCAGAAAGGTTGGCCATCATCAGAGAACCAAAGATAACCAGACCGCTCAGACTTCGGCCTCCAAGGAAGTAACCGTCTTTGCTGGTCTCGTCCGTTCCCTTGGTTTTAAGCCAGCTTACGAATGCCACCGCTACAGTGACAAGCACAAATGAACCCAATGTAAATACCATTTTTTCTTAAACCCCTCTTGTTTGCAGTGTCTTTGCTGTTATAGTATAACAGACAGTCCCTCGTTTGTCTGCTATGTACAGGATACTCTGTATGGAAATGCTAAATTTTTGCTTTTTTCTCCACCTCTATTCACAGCAATGCCCCCTGCTCCTACTGAAGAAGCAGGGGGCACCACCATATAGAGAAATAGAATGAGAGAAAGGATCTTGGAAATTTGCGTTTGTCCATAACGGATTGGCAGAACGTTGGAGCGTTTTCCTGCCGATCCGGAGAGAGGATCTTACGCGTGAACATTATCGCACAATCTGCGTTTGTGCGAAATGCAGTTTTCTTAGTGGAGCTGCGTCTTCAGGGTATCCAGGCGCTCCTGCGCGTTGTCCGGGGTAACTACGTCAGAACCGGAGTCAACGAACTCGTCAACGGTCTCGCCGTCCAGAACCTGAACCATGGTCTCAACAGCCTTGTAGCCCATCTCGTAAGCCATCTGGGCGACAGACATCGTCATCTGGCCGGCCAGGATTGCTTCACAAGCAGCGCGGTCACCATTGAAGCCGAGGAAGATGGTGTTCTTGTATGCGTCATGGCCCTGCGCTGCACGGGCTGCTGCCATAGCCATATCGTCGTTGTTTGCGCAAATGATTGCGATGCCTTCCGGATGTGTCTGCATGATAGCTTCCATAGCGGTGGTAGCGCGGTCAGCAGTTGCGTCTGCGTACTGTACTTCGTCGCTCAGGAAGGTACCGCCTGCTTCTTCAACGCCAGCCTTGTAGCCGTTCATGCGAGCGGTGTTGGTCTGGTCGCCCTGTACGCCTGCGATCTCAATGCACTTGATATCGGTCCAGCCGGCAGCCTTGGCAGCCTCTACAGCAGCCTCGCCGCCCTTCTTGGCAGCAGCTTCGTTACCGGTACCTACGAAGGACTTAACCTCCGGTGCCGTGAAGTTGGTGTCGATCGCAACGATCGGCAGCTTGGTGCCGCTGACCAGCTGCGCCGCGGTATCCGACTGCAGCGGAGAAATAACAATGCCGTCATAGCTGCCGGAGCTGAGGTCGGTCTCGATCATGTTCTGCATTTCATCGAAAGCGGTCTCAGAGCTTGGACCCTTAACCTCTACCGTAACCTTGTCCGAATGCTCGGAAGCATAGTCCTCAGCGCCCGACTTTACATACTGCCAGTACTCAGCAGCCAGGGTCTTCAGGATAACGCTGACCTTGTAGCTGCCGCCGGAAGCGGATGCGCCACCGTCATTACTGCTGCCATCGGTCGAGGCAGAATTGCCGCCGCATGCGGTCATCGACAATGCCATCGCGCCTGCCAGCAACATCGCTAACACTCTCTTCTTGTTCATAATTTTTCTCCTTTCTTTTTTCCGGGCCCTGCTCTCTCAGCGCCCTTTTACGCTTGTGTATTTCACACTTGTGTGTACTCTTTATCAGCAGTCCCTCTTGATTTTCTGTTGGAGGAAATTCAAGAGGGACCGGATAACAAAATAATGAAAACGGGAATGGTGTAGATGCGATTGTAAAATGGGTATTGCGATTACTACTTCATTAGAAACCCGCCTTGCGGAGGTTCTCACGACCGATGGTCGCCTTCTCGAGCGGTACGTCGAAGGACTTTACCGGGAACAGATCCTGCTCTACGACGCACCAGCCGTCGTAGCCGCACTCGTCGAGTGCCTTATGCATTGCAGTGAAGTCGATGCTGCCCTTGCCCGGCTCAACCATGATATCCTCGGTTACAGCCTTGGCAAAAGACCACTTGTTTTCGTCCATCTTTGCCTTGACTGCCAGATCGCAGTCCTTGAAATGGATGTACGGGATACGCTTCGCCCACTTCTTGTAGAAGGAAATCGGCTCGCCGCCGCCGTACACATGGTGGCCGGTATCAAAGCACAGATCTACATTGGTGTCGTTCAGGAAGCGCTCAATCTGCTCCTCAGTCTGAACGTGGCTGTCAACATGCGGGTGGAACAGACCGATAAAGCCGTTCGCTGCGCAGCGGTCCGCGCACTTCTGCACGTTTTTGCAGTAGATTGCCCACTCCTCGTCGGTCAGCTCCGGGTTCATCTCCAGCTCGCCCGTAGCGAGGTTGGTGTACATCGGAGGCAGCAGAACGATATACTTTGCGCTCGGGAAAGCCTTCAGCAGCTTGGAGATATCGTCGATGTCCTTGAGCATGCCTTCAACAGCCGCGTCATCAAGGAAGTTGCCGCCCTCGGTAGCGCCTACCAGAGTCAGGCCGCGTGCGTCCATAGCGTTCTTGAGCACCTTGGGATCGTCATTCGGCATATAGCCCCACGGACCAATCTCGCAGCCCTCGTAGCCGGCAACCTTCATTTCGTCCAGACAGCGCCACCACTGGGGCTGCTTTGCATTGTTCGGATCACTTGCCGGGAACCAGACGCCCCAGGAGTCCGGTGCAATACCAATCTTGATAGCCATAATTTTATCCTCCCTGTCAAATTATTCAGGAAACTGTCAGCCTTTCCGGTCTCGGCGGAATCACTCCCGCCGGAGACCGTTTCGGCATTATGTTTTAATTGATGTAAACGGGCAACTTACTTAACGTCAACCCACTCGTGAGTCTTGGAGGACTCGATAACAGCAGCTACGGTGCGGTCGATCTTGTAGCCGAACTCGAAGTCGGTTACATAGTCAGCGCCATTGGTGATAGCGTCGAACAGAGCGTGAACCTCGAGGATCTTCATGTCGTTGTAAGCGATGGAGATACCGCCTGCCGGCTGGAATGCGGAGTAACCCTTCATCAGCGGGTTGAGCAGTACGGTGCGGAAGCCGCGGTCACGCTCGTTGTCAGACTGGAAGTAAACCTGAACTTCGCCCATGCGCTCCAGATCGTAGCGAACAGAACCCTTGGTACCCTGAATCTCGTAGGTCAGGTAGTTCTTGCGGCCGGTAGCAACACGAGAGCAAGCAATCTGGCCGATAGCGCCGTTAGCGTACTCAGCCATGAAGGTCATGATGTCTTCGTTCTCAACGTCAACCATCTCGGTGGAGCCTGCGGACTTCGGACGCTTCGGGAATACGGTGGTAGCAACTGCGTTTACCTTGGTGATGTCGCCCATGATGAACTGGGAGATGGACAGCAGGTGGGAACCGAGGTCGCCCAGAGCACCGCAGCCAGCCAGCTTGTTGATGTGGCGCCAGGTGATCGGGAGGGACTCGTCGAGCAGCTGGTCCTGATCGTAGGTGCCGGTGAAGCGCATGATCTTGCCGAGAGCGCCGGACTGAACCAATTCACGAACGTAAGCGTTTGCCGGGTTCTGGGTGTTGTTGAAGCCAACGTAGTTGACTACGCCCTTCTTGGCAGCCAGCTCAGCCAGCTCCCTGGACTCCTCAGCGGAGATGGACAGCGGCTTCTCGCAGTATACGTTCTTGCCGTTCTCCAGAGCAGCCTTGGCTACAACATAGTGGAAAGCGTTCGGAGTAGCGATATCGACCAGATCAACATTCGGGTCGGTAACGACATCGTGCCAGTCGGTGGAGATGCGCTTGAAGCCGATCTTCTTCTGCGCGGACTTTGCAGCCTCTTCGTTCGCGTCAGCTACGATCTCGAAGGATGCGGTGCCGTAGTCAGGGCCAAACAGCATCTCAGCGTCAGCCAGTGCAGAGGAATGAGCCTTGCCCATCCAGCCGGAACCTACCAGACCAATACGGATTTCTTTCATGATAATTTCCTCCTTGACATTTAAGTCTTAGACATACTCTTTTCACGATTTACCAGAAGTTTTTGTTTTGTTTTAACTTTCGGTGTTTTCGTTCGTTTGACTATATTATAGCCGTGAATGGGTTATGTCACAATGCACTGTGTAACTCTGTTCTATACAAAAATTACTCTTTTATTCTCCCTCTTGTACAGCTTGCACAGAGCCGGATGTGTGCGTTTGCACACCTTGAACGAATACCGATTTAGCGTAGAAAAGTCTTTCAAAATAAGAAAATTTTCACATTTATCCTGTTCCCGCACCAGAGAAAATAATAAAAAAGAGGTGCACCGAAGTGCACCTCTGAGGCTGAAACAGTATGTGGTTTTACTTTTCCTTTACCGCGCCGTCCTTGATGAGATCCCAGTTCTTCTTGAGATAATCATAGCCGGAGTAAATGGTAACCAGCGTTACCACCCAGCCGACGATAGTCAGCAGCAGCGGCATACCATCCGCATGAGGGATGAACATAACAGCGGTAACACCATCGCCGTCCGCGAAGGCGATACCGTTTGCCAGCGCACCCACGATGATATAATACAGATAAATGACGATGATGCTGCCAATCTGCACACAGGTTTTGACCTTACCCGTCCACGTTGCGGCGAGCACGCGGCCCTTATTGGCTGCAACCACGCGCAGAGACGTGATGATCAGCTCACGCGCGAGGATAACGCAGACCATCCAGCCTGCCATCGCCTTCTGCTCTACGAACAGGATGAGCGCGGACGCTACGAGCAGCTTATCGGCCAGCGGATCGACAAATTTGCCGAAATCCGTCACCTGATTGTACTTTCGCGCCACATAGCCGTCCAGAAAATCCGTGAACGATGCCACGCAGAACAGCACGAGCGCGATGACCGTGCTGGTCGGGAACGCGGCGAGATACCGGGTCTCATCGATGATCAGCATGGGCTGCGCCGCAAAATAGATGAAAAACGGAATCATCGCAATGCGGGTCAGCGTGATTTTATTTGCGGTTGTCATAGGAAATTATGCCTCCTTCTGACGGACACCGAGTAGGTCGGGTCCAAGGCTTTCGGTGATGAGAACGGACACGAACTCGCCTTCCGCCGGTTCGTTATCCGCCGCGTCAAAGTAGACGTGGCCGTCTACCTCGACCGAATCCGCGTAGGTACGGCCATACCACAGGCCCTGCTCCTCGTCAAAGCCCTCGCAGAGCACCTGCATGACCTCACCGTGGCGGGAGGTATTGTAGTCGTCGAGCACACCGGACTGCAGCTCTTCGACGATCAGACGGCGGTTCTGCTTGGTCTCGTCGTCGATCTGGTCGGGCAGCTCTGCGGCCTCCGTGCCTTCCTCCGGCGAATACTCGAACACACCGACACGCTCAATGCCGACATTCTGCAGGAACTCACACAGCTCGGCAAACTCGTCCTCGGTCTCGCCCGGCAGACCGACGATCAGGCTTGTACGCAGCACAAGGCCCGGAATACGCTCGCGCATATCCTCAATCAGCCTGGTAAATTCCGCGCCGTCACCCGGACGGTGCATTGCACGCAGAATGCGCTTAGAGACATGCTGCAGCGGAATATCCAGATATTTTACGATTTTCGGCTCATCCGCAATCACGTCGATCAGCTCGTCCGTAATCTGGTCGGGATAGAGATAGTGCAGACGAATCCAGGTAAAGTCCATCTTGCACAGCTCGCGGAGCAGCTCGGGCAGCAGGCGCTTATGCTCGGGCAGGTCCATACCGTACTTGGTGATGTCCTGCGCGATGACGATCAGCTCCTTAACGCCTGCGTCAGAGAGTGCACGCGCTTCCTCGAGCAGCGATGCCATCTCACGGCTGCGGTAACGTCCGCGCAGCTTGGGGATGATGCAGTATGCACAGGTGTTCGAGCAGCCCTCCGCAATCTTAAAGTATGCGGTGTAGGACGGTGTCAGGCGATCGCGGCTGCCGTCGAGTGCAGCAGAGGTCATATCGGCCATGTACGCCGCCTGCTGCCCCTTGAGCGCCGCATTGGCCGCGTCCACGATGTCATCATAGCTGCCCGTTCCGCAGAATACGTCGATCTCGGGCAGCTCAGCGCGCATCTCGTCAGCATAGCGCTGCACCAGACAGCCGGTCACGACCAGACCCTTCATATTGCCGGTCTGCTTGTTCTGGGCGGTCTCCAGAATGGTTTCGATGGCCTCAGTCTTAGCGGCTTCGATGAAGCCGCAGGTGTTGACAACGCCAACGTCTGCTTCGGTCATATCCTCGGTGATCTCCCAGCCTGCGTCCCGCAGCCGGGCCAGCATGTGCTCGCTGTCCACGAGGTTTTTCGCGCAGCCGAGCGAAATAAGTCCTAATTTCGGCATGAGATTCTCCTTCTTGTCCACATTATTATTCTATTTTATTATACCGCACAATTTCGGGTTTGTCACCACTGACTGACGGAAATTTTGGCATAGAAAAAGACGCAGAGCAAACGCTCTGCGTCTTTGGAATTGCTTGATTGCAAGCAGTTGGTTCGGTAAGGAAACCTTACTTCAGCTCAACCTTAGCGCCAGCAGCCTCGAGCTTCTCCTTAATCTCGTTAGCCTCAGCCTCCGGAGCAGCCTCCTTGATGGTCTGCGGAGCGGAGTCAACCTTCTCCTTAGCTTCCTTCAGGCCCAGGCCGGTGATCTCGCGAACAGCCTTGATAACGTTGATCTTGGAAGAGCCAGCGTCAACCAGAACTACGTCGAAGTCGGTCTTAGCGTCAGCAGCAGCTGCGCCGTCGCCGCCTGCTACAGCACCTGCAACAGCTACCGGCGTAGCGGATACGCCAAATTCTTCCTCGAGAGCCTTTACCAGCTCAGAGAGCTCCATAACCTTGAGCTCTTTTACAGCTTCCATAATCTCAGCGATAGTCATGGGATTAAACCTCCAATTTTAGATAATTTTTAAGTTAAAATGTGTTCCTGACCGAATAAATCAGCCAGTGCGGGGAAATTACTCAGCAGCTTCTTCTGCTGCAGCTTCCTTCGGGGCTACCAGTTCAGCAACCTTCATTTCCTCATTGCCCTCTGCCTTCTTAACGATAGCATCGCAAGCAATAGCGAGCTGCATAATGGGGTAGTTGAAGCTGTACAGTACCTGAGCGATAAGGGTTTCCTTGCTCGGCATAGCAGCCAGCTTCTTGACCTCGTCCTCACCGATGGCCTTACCTTCCAGGTAACCAGCCTTCAGGGTGAAGTTCTCGTGGGTCTTAGCAAAGTCAGCCAGGATCTTCGCCGGAGCGACAACGTCGTCGGTGGTGGAGATTGCCAGAGCGGTGGTACCGTGCAGGCACGCATCCAGCTCGTCAAAACCCAGTTCCTTAGCTGCAAAGCGGATCAGAGTGTTCTTGATGACAGCATACTCAACGCCAGCTTCACGGAGCTGCTTGCGGAGCTTGGTATCATCCTCTACGTTGATGCCCTTGTAGTCGACCAGTACACCTGCCGGAGAATTCTTGATCTTCTCTACCAGGGAAGCGACCAGAGCCTTCTTCTCTTCCAGAATCTTTGCGTTCGGCATCATTTTCACCTCCTGTAAAATAAAAGTACCCTCCCGGTGCAAAGACACAGGGAGGGTACACAGAAAACATAATCAAATATGATAATAAACATGTCTGTGTTGACCTCGGCGGGCGGCGAACAAATCGCCATTTAAGCCTTGCGGCGCCAGCTGTCTTTGACCAAGCTCATTTAGTATAACGCATATAGAGCAGGTTGTCAACACTTTTTTTCAAAAAAACTAAAAATTAAGGCAACACCGCACAATTAAAGCTGCGGCGCTTTGCGGAAATTTTATGTCCTGACTTTGTTGCGATTTCACGGCAATACATCAAGTATTACCGCAAAACCGCGCCTTGTCAGCACGCAAAATTTGCTCGCAAATCGCTCTTGTTCAATTATGCGGTATTGCCTTAAAAATCAGTCATTGATCGGACCGTCATTCCGCTCATCAATATTAACATACTCGATATTCTTCGCAACAGGCTTATACGCCGGACGGATGATCTTACCGCCGGTGGTAACTTCCTCAAGGCGATGTGCCATCCAGCCGACGATACGCGCAGTAGCGAACAGCGGCGTATACAGCGACTTGGGCAGTCCGAGCATTTTGTAAACAAAGCCGGAGTACATATCGACATTTGCGCACATCGGCTTGTCGCTGCCCTTGATTTCGGCAAAGACACCCGGCGTCAGTTTTTCTACCAGCTCGATCAAATCCATCTCATCTGAATAGCCGGTCTTTTCCGCCAGCGGACGAGCAGCCTTTTTCAGTGCAACGGCACGCGGGTCGCTCAAGGTGTAAATTGCATGACCCATGCCGTAGATCAGACCGGAGCCGTCGCCTGCTTCCTTATTCAGAATCTTGCGCAGGTAATTGCCGACCTCGGTCTCGTCCTTCCAGTTGTGGATATTCTCCTTCATCTCCTCAAACTGCTTAACGACGCGCAGGTTCGCACCGCCGTGGCGCGGGCCCTTCAGCGAGGAAACCGCAGCCGCGATCGCCGAATAGGTATCCGTACCGGACGAAGAAGTAACACGCACGGTGAAAGACGAGTTGTTACCGCCGCCATGCTCGGCGTGCAGGATCAGACAGCGGTCGAGCAGCTTAGCCTCGTCATCGTTGAATTCGCCGGTCGGACGGATGAGGTGCAGAATATTCTCTGCAGTCGAACGGTTCGGATCCGGCACATGCAGGAACATGGAATCGTTATCAAAGTAGCGGCGTTTTGCCTGATACGCATGCGAAATGATAACCGGGAACTTGGCCATCAGGCTGATGCCCTGACGCATAATGTTCTCGACCGTGGTTTCATCCGGGTTCGCATCATAGGAATACAGTGCCAGCGTTGCGCTTGCCAGCTTGTTCATGATGTCGCGGCTCGGCGCACGCATGATCATATCCTCGGTGAAGTTGTCCGGCAGGGCACGCTCCAGACCGATGGTGTGCTGAAATTCCGCCAGCTGACGGCGGCTCGGCAGCTTGCCGCACATAAGCAGATAACCGATCTCCTCAAAGCCGAAGCGGTTTTCCTGCTCCAGACCGTGAATCAGATCGTATACATTATATCCGCGATAGGTCAGGCGGCCTTCGATTGGCTCACGCTCGCCCTCGTTCAGAATATAGCCGTGTACGTTGCCCAGATGCGATGCGCCGACCAGAACACCGGTACCGTCTGCGTTACGCAAGCCGCGCTTGATGCGGTAGCGCGTAAACAGATCAGGTGGGAGCTGGTTGTGCATACGAAAGCTCTCACTCAGTTCATGCAAAAGTTCTTCCTTTACATAATCAGGCTGAATCGTCATTCCGCCTTCTCCTTTCCGTCCCAATAAATCAGATGATGAATATATTGTACCGCAATCCTGCAAAAATGTCAATCAACGACACTTGTATAAACCGATAAAAACCGCTTTTTCGCAGGTTTTCCGCTTGTCCATCCTGATATCACGCAAGTTTTTTGTGCGCGGCGTGCAAAGATTTTATCAATTTGAAGTGAAAAAGTCACCAGCAGCGTTCCTTAGTACTGGTTGACCGGCACATGCGGGCTGCGTCAGCAAGGTGCCCTGCCAGTGCAGAAAATACGCAAAAAGTCCCCTATTCGCACACGAACAGAGGACTTTTTCTATCAAATAGTCGAGATTCGCAATTTAATTGCGGCTCCACTGCGTGCCCTGGCGGGTATCCTTAATGGTAACGCCCATATCAGCCAGTACACCGCGGATGCGGTCTGCCTCAGCGAAGTTCTTCTCCTTCTTGGCTGCGGCGCGCTGCGCGATCAGCTCCCCGATCTTCTCGGCATCCGGATCAGCCGCATCGTCGCGGTTCTGCACCAGATTGAGCACACCGGTCAGCTCCATGAACAGGTCATGCGCTGCGGTCAGGAATGCCTTAGTTGCGTCCTGATGCGAGCCGTTGTACGCGTTGATCTCGCGGGTCAGCTCGAAGATGGCGGACAGTGCGTCTGCGGTGTTCAGGTCGTCGTCCATTGCGTCGATGAACTTCTGCTTGTAGCCCTTCAGAGCCTCCAGCTTCTCGGTCTCCTCGGCGGTCATGGTGTCGCCGAATGCCTTTTCGATGCGGAACTCCATATTATTGCGGGCCTCGTACAGACGGGCAAGGGAGGCCTTGTTCATCTCAAGCGACTCAGCAGAGTAGTTAAGCGGAGTGCGGTAGTGCGCGCTCAGCATAAACATGCGGATGGTCTCATAGCCGAACTGCTTTGCTGCGTCGCGGACCATGAAGAAGTTGCCCTTGGACTTGGACATTTTCTCATTGTCAATGGTCAGGAAGCCGTTGTGCAGCCAGTAATGCGCGAAGGTGCAGCCGTTTGCACACTCGGACTGTGCGATCTCGTTCTCGTGATGCGGGAAGATCAGGTCCAGACCGCCGGAATGGATGTCGATGGTCTTGCCGAGGTACTTGTTCGCCATAGCCGAGCACTCAATGTGCCAGCCCGGACGGCCCTTGCTGCCCCACGGCGTATCCCAAGCCGGCTCACCCGGTTTTGCAGCCTTCCAGACCGCGAAGTCCATCGGATCTTCCTTCACCTCGCCGACCGAGATGCGGGCGCCGGCCTGCAGCTCCTCCATCGGCTGGTGGCACAGCTTGCCGTACTCCGGGAAGGACTTGGTGCGGAAGTATACGTCGCCGTTCTCAGCAACGTAAGCGTGGCCGTTCTCGATCAGGCGCTCAACAATATCGATAATAGCGTCCATGGTCTCGGTTGCACGCGGGTGCACGGTCGCCTTCTTGACGCCCAGGCCCTGCGCGTCAACAAAGTATTCCTTAATATAACGCTCGGCGATGGTATTGAAGTCCACGCCTTCCTCGTTCGCCTTGTTGATTACCTTGTCGTCAATGTCAGTGAAGTTCTGCACGAACTCAACCTTATATCCGCGGTACTCGAAGTAACGGCGCAGCAGATCGAAAATGATGAACGGACGTGCGTTGCCGACATGGAAGTAGTTGTACACCGTCGGGCCGCAGGAATACATCTTTACCTCGCCCGGCGTGATCGGAACGAATTCCTCCTTCTGACGGGTCAGCGTGTTGTAGAGTTTCATGATTTTTATCTCCTTTTGATGGTTTTCAGGAAAGCTATGCGGAGTTTCGGGAATAAAAAAGCCTCCCAGGGGATATTCTTCCCTCGGGAGGCGTGCAAACGCGGTTCCACTCCGATTTTTCGCTCGTGCAGTGCGGTAACGGGCACTTCCCGCAAGGCGTTTGACCCTGTTGCTCGGCAGGCGCACTTCACCGTTTCCCGCGCAAAGCCCTTTCAGCCGAGGAGCTTCTCTCTTTCGCGCAAGGCGAGCCGGTTACTTTTCCTGCGTCATCGCATAAATAACGATTATAATGATTTTATTATAACCATTTTGTGAGGAGAAGTCAAGCCGACCGGTGCAGACCACAGCTTTCCGCAAAATTAAATACACCGCAGAGAGCACCATCTTGACAAACAGCGCTTTCCGCGGTATACTATGGATATACAAGGACGCTGTCTATGCAGTCAGCCCTTTATCGAATCAAAAGTTTTATGCTAATGACCGTTCGGGGACCAGCCGAGCGGTCATCGCGCTTTTACGAAGAAAATGTACAGTACAATGACCGCACAAATAAAAAGCTGAAGTGCTTTCTTCTTCATCTGCGCCCACCTCCTTTCCACCGCAGACCGCGGGGAAAGAAAGGGCTGACCGCCATACAAAAACAGCGTGTATATATCCTTAAACAACAGTATAGCAGATTAAGGCGTATTTTGTCTATGCGCTGTATGACTATAAAAACACCGCAGCGTGCACGATTTTAACAGTTCGTGCACCTGCGGTATATTTTTACACATGATGAAACGCAGTCAGAAAATCATACGCATCGAGCAGATTGCCGATATGAAAATCCATAACCTGTGCATCCATCGGCGAGCACCGGCAGTAATCCTTAAGGTTTTCCGGCGCGGTAAGACCATGTGCCTCCAATCGCTCTATACTCTCCTCTCCGGGTGCCGGATTGGAGTCCATATTGCACAGCGCCGCCAGCTCACCGCACATTTTGGCAAGCAGCTGCTCGCAGCCGCGCAGATAGGCGGCCTCCTGCCGTCGGGCGGCAACACGCACGGCATGCTGCCACAGCGCTACCGGCTGCTTCTCGAAAATACGCAGCTCGGACGCAAGCGAGGTCATTTTCTCAGTCAGCGGCGTCAGATCCGGATAACGATGCTCGAGCACACGCGACTGCAGCAGCGGCAGAAACATTTTCTGAATCTCATCCATCGTATTGATGATCTTCTGGCGGTTGTTATACGGCCGAATCACCACATTGACGAGCAGCGCCACCACCAGACCGACCAGCGTATCCGTGAAGCGGTGGAAGCCATACACGATTGAATCTCCGCCGGTATACAGGCACACATCCGCAAACACGATGCTCGCCAGCGGAATCGCAAAATTCAGCTTGAGACCGATACACAGCGAAATCACACACAGCACGCCGAGCGCCATCCACACGAAAAACGTTGGATTGGGCAGCACGGTAACAAACACACATGCGATCAGATAGCCGAGAAATGTACCCGCTATCTGATTGAGGCTCTCCTTGAGTGAATCCACCCAGGTACGGCTCATCACCGAAATTGCACCGATGGCTGCAAAAATAGGCAGGCTGGAACCCAGCACCATCGCCAGTGCAAGCGCCAGACCGACCGATACCGCAGTCTTGATGGCACGCTGACCTACCCGAAACCGTTTGATAAACTGCAACGTCCTATCCCCTTTACCCCTGAATACCGTATGTTTTTAAGTGTACCACATTCTATCGGTAAAAGCCAACACAATCCTGTCACACAAAGAAAAAAGGCCTCCCGGCCATCTGTTCCGGGAAGCCTTTATAAATTCGGTTTGATTACCGCTTACTTAGCAGTGCGCTCTGCCTTGCGAGCCTTAGCGAAAGAACGGCCGTTATCCAGCTCCATCATACGTGCGCTTACCAGACCATTAAAGAAACCCTTCATCATGATATATACAACTCCTTAAAAGTTAATGACTAAATTACGTTTTTGTGTTTGGATCATTTCCTGATCACAGGTATTATAATACACGATAACCGCCTCTGTTACAAGAGCTATATTTTATGAACCTTCACCAATCAAGGCACAATCTTTTTGTGCATATTTAACAGTATCTGTTTGCGAAGTGTACAAATCAAACCATTTCAGCTTGTACGTTTTACATAACAAAGCTGGCAAATCCTCCAATTCGAGCATCTCCCCTCGAATTTCCCTGCTTTTGTGCGAGCAGAATCTGCGTATCACCTTGACTTTTACGGCATTTCCCTATACTATTTATATGATAAAAATTTATTTGCTGCAATTTTGCTGCAATATAGATATAGCGCGACCCCAAACCGAGCCTGACCCGCTCGGTTTGGGGCTGCTACCTGTTTGGGGAGAGTGATGAGGATTGAATCAAAATCTGGTCGATCTGCAAAACCTGAAAAAAGAATTTGACGGAACGCCTGTGCTGCGCGGCATTTCGCTGTCCATCAAGCGCCGCGAGTTTGTGACCCTGCTCGGTCCGTCCGGCTGCGGCAAAACGACCACACTACGCATCATCGGCGGCTTTGAGCAGCCGGATTCCGGCGATGTATTCTTCGACGGCAAGCGCCTGAACGATGTTCCGCCGTATCAGCGCGAGATCAACACCGTATTCCAGCGCTATGCGCTGTTCCCGCACCTGAATGTTGCGGAGAATATTGCATTCGGTCTGCACATCAAAAAGCTGGACCGCGCAGACATCAAGCGCAAAACCACCGAAATGCTCGAGCTGGTTGGTCTACGCGGCTTTGAAAACCGTGATGTGACCAGTCTTTCCGGCGGTCAGCAGCAGCGTGTGGCCATCGCGCGTGCGCTGGTGTGCGAACCGCGTGTGCTGCTGCTCGACGAGCCGCTCGGCGCGCTCGACCTCAAGCTGCGCAAGGACATGCAGATCGAGCTGAAGCGCATTCAGCAGCGCACCGGCATCACCTTTATCTACGTCACACACGACCAGGAAGAAGCGCTGACGATGAGTGACCGCGTTGTCGTTATGAACCACGGCGTTATCCAGCAGGTCGGCAGCCCGACCGATATCTACAACGAGCCGGTCAACGCCTTTGTTGCGGATTTCATCGGTGAATCCAATATCATTGACGGCGTGATGCTCGAGGACTGCAAGGTCGAGTTTTGCGGCCGCACCTTCGAGTGCGTGGACAAGGGCTTCGAGACGAATACGCCGGTCGATGTCGTTATCCGTCCGGAGGATCTTAAAATCGTTTACGCCGGCGACGGTCTGCTGCAGGGCGTTGTTGAGTCCATCGTATTCAAGGGCGTGCACTACGAGATGATGGTTCGCACCCAATTCTTCACCTTCATGGTGCATTCCACCATGGCGGAGTCGGTCGGCAAGACGGTCGGTCTGTCCGTCATTCCGTTTGACATCCACATCATGCACAAGAGTGCGGAGGCGCAAGCGTGAAAAAATCCTTTGCCTATCCCTACGGCGTGTGGCTCGCCGTATTTATCCTTGCACCGATTCTGATGGTCGTGGTCTATGCGTTCCACAATGCGGACGGCGGCTTTACCCTGCATAATTTCAGCTATCTGCCCGGCTACCTGCCGATTTTCGGACGGTCGTTCTGGCTGGCGTTTCTCTCTACCGTGGTGTGCCTTGCGCTCGGCTACCCGATGGCGTACCTCATGAGCCGCCTGTCCGCCAGCCGCCAAAGCCTGTGCATGATGCTCATCATGCTCCCGATGTGGATAAACTTCCTGCTCCGCACCTACGCATGGATGTCCATTCTGGAGAACAACGGCTTTATCAACCAGTTTTTCCGCTCCATCGGACTTATCTCGTTCCTGCAGAGCCATTTCGGCTATTCGCTGGATTATATTCCGCTCATCAACACGCAGGGCGCGATCGTGCTCGGCATGGTGTACAACTTTCTGCCGTTCATGGTGCTGCCGATCTATACCGTTCTCATCAAGCTCGACCGCAAGCTGATCGAAGCCGCGCAGGACCTCGGCGCGCCGACCCATCTGGTATTCCGCCGCGTCATCTTCCCGCTGAGCATTCCCGGTGTGATTTCCGGCATTACAATGGTATTTGTGCCGTCCGTGTCCACCTTCGTTATTTCGCAGATGCTCGGCAGCGGCAAGAATCTTCTCGTCGGTGACCTGATCGACCTGCAGTTCATGGGAGGTGCGTACAACCCGCACCTCGGCTCGGCAATCGCGCTCGTCATGATCATCCTCATCTTCATCTGTATGTGGATCATGAACAAGTTCGATGACGGCTCCTCCGAGGAAGGAGGTCTGCTGCTGTGAAAAAATTTTTCAAAAACTTCTATCTGCTGCTGATTTTCCTGTTCCTGTACGCGCCTATCGTTGTGCTGATGATCTTCTCGTTCAACGATTCCAAGTCGCGCCGCCTGTGGAACGGCTTTACCACCCGCTGGTATGTCGAGCTGTTCCACGATGCGGATATTCTCCATTCGCTGTATGTCACGCTGCTCGTGGCTGTTGCCGCTGCCGCGATTGCAACCGTACTCGGCACGATTGCCGCCATCGGCATTCACAACATGGGCCGCAGAGCTAAAACGGCCTATCTGACCGTTAACAACATCCCGATGTCCTCCTCGGATACCATCATGGGCGTAACGTTCATGCTGCTGTTCGCCGCCATCGGTCTGGACAAGGGCTATCTGACGCTTATCCTCGCACATGTTACGTTCTGCACACCGTATGTCGTTCTCAACGTCATGCCCAAGCTGCGCCAGCTGGATAAAAACGCCTATGAGGCCGCACTCGACCTCGGCGCTACACCGCATCAGGCGCTCCGCAAGGTCATCCTGCCGGAGATCATGCCGGGCATCGTCACGGGCGCTATCATGGCGTTCACCATGTCAATCGACGATTTTGTGGTGTCCTACTTTACCGCCGGCACGACCAGTCAACCGCTGTCAGTCGTTATCTACTCCATGACCCGCCACCGCATGACACCGAAGATCAACGCCATCTCGACCATTCTGTTTTTGATCGTGCTGGTGCTGCTTATCGTCATCAATATGCGCCAGTCCCGCGACGAGAAACGCCGCGAAGCCGCCCGTCGGAAAGGAGCGATGCAGCCGTGAAAAAACGCATGCTTTCCCTGCTGCTGTGCGGCGCGATGTGCGCCGGACTTCTCTCCGGCTGCGGCAATGCATCCTCGGCGGAGGTGCTCAACGTGTATAACTGGGGCGAGTACATCGACACCGACCTCATCGACCAGTTCGAGGAGGAAACCGGCATCAAGGTTATCTACAACACCTTCGATTCCAACGAAAACCTGTATTCGCGCATCCAGACCACGAGCTATGATGTCATTATCCCGTCCGACTACGCGATTTCGCGCTTTATCGACGAGGATATGCTCCAGCCGCTCAACTACGACCACATTCCCAACACGAAGCTGATCGACGAGAAATACACCCATCTGGACTTCGATCCGGAGCAGAAGTATTCCGTGCCCTATACCTGGGGCGTGGTCGGCATCGTGTACAACACCAAGTACGTTGATAAAGCGGATATCGGCTCGTGGGATCTGCTGTGGAACCCCAAGTACACAAACCGCACCGCCATGTTCAACAACTCACGCGATGCGCTCGGCATTGCGCTGATGTATCTTGACTGCTCCCTCAATACCACCGATAAGGCTGAGCTTCGGCAGGCAGCCGACCTCATTATCGCCGGAAAACCGGTATATCAGGGCATCTGGATGGACCAGATTCTCGAAAAGCTGCCGAGTGAGGAAATTGTGGCTGCACCGTACTATAACGGCGATGCCGTCACCATGATCGACGAAAATCCCGATCTCGCATTCTACGTTCCGAAGGAGGGCACCAACCTGTTTGTAGATGCCATGTGTATCCCGAAGAACGCGAAGAACGTTTCGGGCGCGGAAAAGTTCATCAACTTCATGTGCTCGACCGAGGCGGCGATGGCAAACTGGGAGTACATCGGCTATTCCAGTCCGCAGACCGAGGTCTATAACGAACTGGACGAGGAAATCACCAGCGACCCGCTGTATTTCCCGGATATTACGCAGTATCCGACCGAAGCGTATACCAATCTGCCGACGGAAATCAACCAGTACTATAATGATTTGTGGGTTGACATCTTAACGTGATTTAATGTGTTTGCCGTAGGGCGTGACGACCTCGGCACGCCGTGTAAACCATCTGCAACCCGTTACAACGGCGCGCCGAGTCGTCGCGCCCTACAGATTTTGACATCTGCGGCAAAGAAAAAGAACGTATCTGATCGGATACGTTCTTTTTTCGCACTTACTTTTGCTCCATCGCTGCCATCGCAATCTTTTCCGGCGTGATGGGAAGCTCATAGAACCGCTTGCCTACGGCATTTCGGATTGCATCCGAAATCGCCGGCAGCGGTGTATTGATAACAACCTCGCCGATGGATTTTGCGCCGAACGGGCCTTCGCCCTCGTAGCTGTTCTCGAATTCCACGCGAATCTTGCCGATATCCACGCGTGCGGGAATCTTATACTGGAAAAGCGAATTCTCCATCGGATAGCCGCGGTCATCGTAGGTGACGCTCTCAGTCAGCGTCATGCCGATGCCCTGCGCAATGCCGCCCTCGGCCTGCACGCGCGTCAGGTTCGGATTGATGGGCGTACCGCAGTCCACTGCCGCAGCGTAATCCAGCAGGGTTACCTCGCCGGTTTCGGTATCTACCTCGATTTCAGCCGCACCGACCATATACGGCGGAGGCGAAATCTCGGACGAATGCGTAACCGTCGCCTGCAGCTCGATGCTGTTGCCGTTCATGGAAGCCGTCGCAATATCACTCAGGCTGATGGTCTTGCCCTCGTTTTCGCCTTCCTCTACGCGGACTTCCGTTCCGTCAAAGCTGACCTGCGTCTTGTCGCAGCCGAGCAGCTTTGCGCCGAGCGCACAGATTTTGCCGCGCAGCTCGAGCGCGCACTTCTCGGTCGCCTTGCCGGTGACATAGATTGTACTCGATGCATACGAGCCGGAATCATACGGCGACCAGTCGGTGTCCGCACTCAGCGTGGTAATGTTGTCAAGCGGACACTCAAGCACCTCTGCCGCGATCTGCGCAAGCGTGGTATCACAGCCGGTGCCCATGTCAGCCGCACCGATGAGCAGCGTATAGAAACCCTCATCGTTGACCTTGAGCGTCGCACTGCCGACGTCCATGCTCGTGATGCCCGAGCCCTGCATTGCCATGCCCATGCCGACCGCACGAATCTTGCCGTTTCCCATATCCCGGCACGGATACTTATTATCCCAATCGATCATGTCGTGCACGCGCGCCAGACAGCGGTCGAGCGCACAGCTTGTGTTCAGCTGACCGTAGTACGCGGGCATGATCTCACCCTCGTGCGTAATATTCATCTCACGGATTTTGAACGGGTCCATGCCGAGGATGTTCGCCAGCTCGTTTACCGCGCTCTCCACCGCGAACAGGCCCTGCGTCGCGCCGTAGCCACGGTACGCGCCCGCCGACATGTGATTGGTGTACACAACGTCGCTCGTAAAGCGGAACGCCTCGGCCTTGCCGTACAGCGGAATCGACTTATGACCGGACAGACCAACCGTTGTCGGGCCGTGTTCGCCATACGCGCCGGTGTTGGACAGCGTGTGCAGATCAATGCCGCGCACGATTCCGTCCTTGTTTGCGCCCAGACGGACGTGCATTTCCATCTCGTGGCGCGGCGAAGATGCAATCTGGCTCTCCACGCGGCTGAAGATGATCTTGGACGGCTTTTTCGTCATCCAGGTGACAAACGCCGGATACACTGCGCTGACCGCGGTCTGCTTGGCGCCGAAGCCGCCGCCGATGCGCGGTTTGGTGACGCGCACCTTGCTTTTCGGGATATGCAGTGCGTTCGCCACGATTCGGCGGGTGTGGAACACGATCTGGGTCGAGCTGATAATGTGCAGACGGCCGTAGGTGTCAATCTCGCAGTAGGTGCGGAAGGTTTCCATCATCGCCTGCTGACATGCCTGCGTGTGGTACACGCGGTCGATAACGACATCGCAGTCCGCGAGGACCGCATCGATATCGCCGTTGCCGCACTCGTCGTGCGCGCACAGGTTGCGCCTGTTGTCCGCGCCGACCGGTGCAAGGCTCTCCCAGTTGTCCTCCGGATGCACGAGCACCGGATTGTCCTTTGCCGTGTGGAAATCGAGCACCGGTTCGAGCACCTCGTACTCCACCTTGACCAGCTTCATTGCCTTATCCACGCATTTTTCGTCCGCACCGGCAAGGATGGCAACCACATCACCGACAAAGCGCACATGACGGTCGATAACAAGGCGGTCATACGGACTGGCCTCCGGATAGGTCTGGCCGGCCTGCGTGTAGCGGCGGCCGTCCTGATCGACATCCTCCCATGTGAAGATGGCCTCCATGCCGGGGACTTTCATCGCGGCGGTCTTGTTGATAGACTTGACGATGGCGTTCGCGTGCGGCGAGCGCAGCAGCTTGACGCACAGGCAATCGCGCGGCGTTACATCGTCCACATACACCGGCTGACCGGTCACAAGCTGCATTGCATCCTTTTTACGGAGCGGCTGATTGACTACCTTCACTGTGCGTCCTCCTCTCTCTGCTTTTTCCAGTCGAGATATGCACGGATACCGCGCAGCTGTCCCTCATACCCCGAGCAGCGGCACAGGTTGCCCGCCAGATATTCCTTGATCTCCTCGTCGGTCGGGTCGCTCTTCTCGCGGAACAGCGCGATCGCGTTCATCATAAAGCCGGGATTGCAGAAGCCGCACTGCTCCGCACCCTGATCCGCGATGAACGCGCCGAATTCGGCGGCTTCGCCCTGCAAGCCCTCCAAGGTCGTGATCGTATGTCCGCTTGCACGTGCTGCCAGCACCGAGCAGGACAGAACCGGCTTTTCATCCATAAATACGGTGCACAGACCGCAGTTTGCAGTCTCACAGCCGCGCTTGACGCTCAGGCAGCCATGCCCCCGCACAAAGTCGATGAGCAGCGTGTCCGCCGCCACATCGTCTGCTACTTTCTTTCCATTCAATGTCATTGTGATCAGCATATCCGTTCCCCCTTACTCTGCATCGAGCGCCTGTACCGCGCGGCGCACCAGCACACCCGCGAGGTGTCTGCGGTACTCCGCACTGCCGCGCAGACTGCTGCCGGTCTGCACCTCATTCTGCACGGCCTCGGCCATCTGCTCGGCGGTATCGCCTGCCGGCGCGAACAGCATGGCGCGGCCCGGACGTGCGCCGATGGCGAACCGATAGCCGTTCTCATCCTTGACAGACGCGCAGGTCAGCACCGGAATATCGGTCTGGCTGATGCGCACAGACTGGTAGTTGAATTGCGCATTTTTCTTGGGCACGATAATGCGCACCAGAATATCGCGGTCCTTGGGTCTTTCGGCGTACTCGGAAAGCGGCACAATGCCGCCCTTGTACAGCTCTACCTGTGCGTCCAGCACGAGGAACATGGTCAGCACATCGGAAAAGCCGAACCGGCTGTACAGGCTGCCGCCGACGGTCGCAAGATTGCGCAGCTGCACGCCGACAATGTGGCGCACGGATTCGCGCATAGCACCGTTCGTGTAGGCTGCCAGTCCTTCGTGCAGCTCCAGCGCGCGCAGCGAGGCCATCGCACCGATCCGGAACTCGGTTTCGGTCTCCTCGATGGTGTCCAATCCCAGACCGGACAGGTCGATTGCCGTGCCGACATTCAGCGTCTCCATCTTGAGCCAGATCATGCCGCCGATCACGCGGTTGGACTTTTTCTGGTTGAGCGTATACGCTTCCTCGAGCGACTCGGCTTTTTTGTATTCCCGTATCGTCAACATACGTTATATCCTCTCTCTTTCAGGGGAATGTGTTATCTTTTCAGTATACTACTTTTATTTTACCACAAAATCTGCTATAATGCCGTTGTGAATATCAAAATACAACGAAAAGAAAAAGTTGTGGGAAAGGAGCCGCCATGCAGCCAAATATCCGCGTGACGCTGTTTGATGAGGACGGCGAGCGCTTTTTCGGTGAGGGACCGTGCCGTCTGCTGCATGCCATCGAGCAGACCGGGTCGCTTCGCGCCGCCGCGCAATCCATGCAGATGGCATACACCAAGGCGCTCGGACTCGTCCGTCATGCTGAGCAGGTGCTCGGTTTTGCGCTCACCGAGCGCAAAATCGGCGGCAAAGGCGGCGGCGGCAGCGTACTCACCGACGAGGCAAAGGAGTTTCTCTATCGCTATGAGCAGTATCGTGACGCCTGCAAACAAGCAGGAAAACAGCTCTATCCGCAGTTTTTCCCCGATGAAAAGTGAAATCGGATGTGTGATCATGGCATCCGGCCTGGCAAAACGGTTTGGCTCCAACAAGCTGCTCGCCGAATTTGACGGAAAACCACTGCTCTGCCGTGCGTTTGCCGTGACAGAGGGGTTGCACCGCGTGGTCGTTACCCGCTCGACCGAGGTGCAGGCATTGTGTGAAAAATACGGCATTCCCGTCCTGCATCATATCCTTCCCTTTCGCAGCGACACCGTGCGGCTTGGACTGGAGTACCTGCTGCCGCGGTTTCCGGCCATGTCCGGCTGCGTGTTTCTGCCGGGTGATCAGCCGCTGCTGACGAGGAAAACGCTCTGCGATATGATGTCGGCATTCTGCGCAGAACCCGACCGGAAATCGCAGATTTTCCGTCTATGCGAGCCGCAAAGCGGTACGCCGGGCAGTCCGGTGCTGTTCGGCGCGGATTATTTTGAGGAACTGCGTTCTCTTCCCGAGGGCAGGGGCGGCGGCGTGGTCGTCAAGCGGCATGCAGAACAGGTTGCGCTGTTTCCCGTAAAGCATCCGGCGGAATTGATGGACGCGGATACACCGGACGTTCTCGCAAAATTAAAAATGATTTTTCAAAACGATTCATTTTATCGGTAATGCCAACCATTTGATGCGGCGTTATGCGGGTGCACCTTGTGCGCCCCTACGGTTACGTTTGTGCAGTCGGTTTACACGGTGCGCCGAGGTCGTCGCACCCTGCAGTATCATTTTACGCCTCTCTCAATCGGAATGGCGAATGGTTGACTGTTACGATCATTTTCCATCCTCAATTCTCCATTCTCAATTAAAAACCCCGGAAAGAACTTCTTTCCGGGGTTTCAGTCTGTCAAAAAAGTATTATTTTAATTTTTACGCTTCGTGCGGCAGCACGCATAAAATAGAATTTGCGAAGCAAATTCATAAATTCCGGGAGCATGGTCCAGACCACCCTCTCTTGCCGCTATGCGGCAATTCACCTTGTGTATCTCGGAATTTATACAAGGGAAGAAAAAATGTGCCCGGCAGGGCGCGGTTTTTCTTCGGAATTCGCTCGAAAGCGTGGTTTCGAGCGAGAGACTGCTCGGAAAACGTTAGTTTTTCGACAGTCTCAAACCCCCGGAAAGAACTTCTTTCCGGGGTTTTGCATTATGCTTCGGTTTTCTTATCCTTCGGGAGCACGATATTGAGCAGAATCGCAACAAATGCTGCCGGTACAATACCGGAACCGCCAAAAATCAGCTGAACCGCCTGCGGCGCCTGTGCCAGAATGGTCATATTGGCACCCATGCCGTAGCCGACACCCAGAGCAACCGACACGATGGTCAGGTTGCGCGGCGTCATCTCCTCCTTGGTAATCAGCTGAATACCGCTAATCACGATGGACGAGAACATCATAACAGCCGCACCGCCGAGCACGGACTGCGGCATAATGGACACGATCGCGCCCAGCTTCGGAATCAGGCCGCACAAAATAAGGAAGATTGCGCCAACGGACAGTGCACCGCGGTTGACCACCTTGGTCATGGTAACAAGGCCTACGTTCTGGCTGAACGAGGTATTCGGCAGTACGCCGAACAGCGCCGCAAACGACGAACCGATACCGTCGCAGGCTACGCCGCCGGACAGCTCCTTGTCGGTTGCCTCACGGCCCATGCCGCCTTCCATAACGCCCGAAATATCACCGACGGTCTCGACTGCGGTAACAATAAACATAACCAGTACCGGCAGGATGGCGCGCAGATCAAACACCGGCTTTACCGGCATCAGCTTCGGGATGGCAAACCAGCCGGCCTGTGCTACCTTGTCCCAGTTGAGTACCCATGCCTTGGTGAATTCTACACCGTCCGCATCAACTGCGGTGGTCGGCAGAACCAGACCCATGATGATTGCCGCAATGTAGCCTGCAATAATGCCGACAAAGATCGCGGACGAGCCAAGGAAGCCCTTGCAGCCGTGCTTGACGACCAGAATAACCACCAGCACGAACAGCGCCAGCAGCAGATTTTCCATCGAGCCGAAATCCTTCGCAGAGTTGCCGCCGCCGAAGGAATTGATGCCGACCGAGATCAGCGACAGACCGATACTCAGCACGACCGTGCCGGTAACGACCGCCGGGAAAAACTTGCGCAGCGGCTTGAGGAAGAAGCCGAGAACGGTTTCAAACAGACCGCCGAGAATGGACGCGCCCATAATCGCGCCATACGCAATCACACCGCCGCCCATGGTAGCCGCCACGCTGTTGAACACGCCGATAAAGCCCGAGCTTGTACCCATGATGATCGGCACCTTGCCGCCGATCGGGCCGATGGAAAACAGCTGCACCAACGTTACCACGCCGGCTACGAACATCGCGTTCTGCAGAACGCTTACCTGCAGGTCCGCGAACTCGCCGCCTGCAATGCCGCACGCACCCATGATGATGAGCAGCGGTGTCAGGTTGCCGACGAACATCGCAAAAACGTGCTGCAGTCCCAGCGGAATCTTGCGCGACAAAGGCATTTTTGCCTCAAAATCGTGCGCTGCGTCCATAGAAATTTTCTCTTGCATACCCACACTCCTTTGTGTTGTCCTGTAAAGTGCCGTGCCATTCATTCCCCTTAGCAAAACACTTTCTGATTTCATGCAAATAAATTATAACAAAAACAAATTCCTATGTAAATGGATTGCGCGGACAGCCGCAGGATTTTGGAGGTATGCGCAAAAATTTACGTTCTGCGACCTGTTTCCTTAACAATTTCCCGAATCCGCGCAAAAGGGAAGGAACAACGCACACAGGCATTGTCCCTTTTCGTATCGTTTCGAATTTCTGATTAACCCAGTCTTTCCTTGCGCTCGCGTCCGTCTCTCAGCAGAATGGTCAGTTCCTCGCGGTCTCCTGCACGGATGGCCTTGCGGTATTCGTCAAGGTGCTTGATGACCTCATCAATCTCCTGCGCGAGCGGCTCTGCGTTGCACAGGAACAGCTCGCTCCACATGGTCTCATTCAGCTTGGCAACACGCGTCAGATCCTTGTAGCTGCCCGCCGAATAGCCGTTGTGCTTGTCCGCCTCCGGACTTTTGATGTACGCCGAGGAAACCACATGCGCCAGCTGCGAGGTAAACGCGATCATGTGATCGTGCTGCTGCGCGGTACAGCGCACGGTCTGACCGAAGCCAAGCGACATGAAGTACGCTTCCAGCTGCTCAAGCACACGCTCGGTGCTGCTCTTGGTCGGCACAAAGATCATGCTCGCACCGTCAAACAGGGTCGGCAGCGAATAATCCAGACCGGAGAACTCACGGCCCGCCATCGGGTGACCGCCGACGTAGTGCACACCGGCGTCAAGCGCGGCCTGTTCCAGATGATCGACCATAAACTGCTTGACGCCGACCATATCAACGATCACGCAGCCCTTTTTCATCTTCGGCATGTTCTCGAGCAGCCAGTCTACCGTTGCCTGCGGATACAGACCGATGATAACAAGGTCAGCCTCCTTATACAGCGCTTCGGTCGCAATCGCGTCAATCGAGCCGTCAGCCAGTGCCTGCTCTGCGGTTGCACGCGTGCGGTTCCAGCCCAAAACGCGGCTGAGCGTGCGCGCCTTGATGGTTTTCGCCATCGAGCCGCCCATCAGGCCCAAACCGGCGATGAGTACGGTATCAAACATGAATGGGTTCCCCCTGTCTTTTGTTTTTTATTCAGTTAAAGTTTATAACGGCAGACAGGGTTTGTCAATGAAAAACCGACTGCCTTTGCAGCCGGTTGTTATTTCATCATTTCTTTGGTCTTGGATTGACACTGCAAATCCGGTGCCACAACGGCGTAATCCGGCAGATAACGAACACAAGCAGCGCACCTGCCAGATTGAGAATGAGATCATCCACATCGCACGAGCCGGTGCCGGTGTAGATCTGCAGCACCTCCACTGCCGTGATGCTCAGCGTGAGCGACGCCGTGAAGAAGAAAATGCTTCTCTGCCAGCGGAACAGTGCGGGCAGGAACACGCCCATCGGCGCAAACGCGATCAGGTTGCCTGCCAGATTGAGCACCACAAGCCGCAGCGAGATATTGCCGTAGCCGTAGGCCAGCAGGTAATTTTTCACCGTACGGAGCGGCTCCAGATTCACCATATCGAGCGAGGTATGGCCAAATCCGCGGCCGAATGCGTTATCGAAAAACAGCACATTCAGCAGCACCCATATGTAGTACAGAAACAGCACCAGCATGTACAGCCGCCGCCGTGTCGGACGCGTATTGTCCGGCACGCCGCAGAACAGCGCAGCACGCAAAAGCACCGCAAAAATCGCTGCAAACATGAATTTCTGCTCGGGTGCAACGGTGATTCCGGGTGCTAACTCATAATAGATGTTGAAGCACAGAAATACCGCTGTCAGCAGTACCGCTATGCCGCGAATTAAATTCTTCAAAAGGAGATTCTCCTTTGTATTGGAATATCATAGGGCGGGAGTACCCGCCCTATGTCAAAAATTCTGTTACAGGCTCTCCGCTTCCTTGAGCCACAGCGCGGACACTGCATCCGACGGCATACGCCAGTCGCCGCGCGGCGAAAGCGTTACCGTACCGACCTTCGGGCCGTCCGGCAGGCAGGAGCGCTTGAACTGCTGCGTAAAGAAGCGGCGCATAAAGGTCGTCAGCCACTTCTTGATGGTCGCGTCGTCATACACGCCCTCGAAGGTCTTGTGTGCGGCACGGAAGATCTTGCGCGGCGGATAGCCGAAACGCAGCATGTAATACAGGAAAAAGTCGTGCAGCTCGTACGGGCCGACCAGATCCTCGGTCTTCTGGCTGATTTCGCCGTCCTTAGGCGGCAGCAGCTCGGGTGATACCGGGGTATCGAGCACATCCTGCAGCACGTCGGACAGCTCACCGAGGGTGCGGTCTGCCTCGTAAGCGACAAGGTAGCGCACCAGTGTTTTCGGAATCGAACCGTTAACGCCGTACATGCTCATGTGGTCGCCGTTGTAGGTCGCCCAGCCGAGCGCCAGCTCGGACAGGTCGCCCGTGCCGACCACCATGCCGCCGTTCTTGTTGGCGAGGTTCATCAGCACCAGTGTACGCATACGCGCCTGACCGTTCTCAAAGGTGACGGAAAGATCGTCCTTGGACTGGCCGATGTCCATGAAATGCTGATCGACCGCCGCCTTGATGTCCACAGTTTCCAGCGTGACGCCGTAGGCCTCGGCCAGCTTTTCGGCGTTGCCCTTGGTACGGGCGGTCGTGCCGAAGCACGGCATCGTGACGGCCAGAATGCCCTTGCGGTCGAGTTCGAGCATATCAAACGCATGTACGAGCACGATGAGAGCCAGCGTGGAATCCAGGCCGCCGGACAGGCCGACAACTGCCGTCTTGGCGTGCGTATGGCGCAGACGGGTCGCCAGACCGGTTGCCTGCAGCGTCAGGATCTCCTCGCAGCGCTCGTCGCGGAGCGCCTTGTTCGCCGGAACGAATGGCGTGCGCGGGAAGGTCCGGTCAACAAGGTCGTTCTCCACCGGCTCGAGCGAGAACGAGAACACGCTGCCCTCGATAGACTCGAATGTGTTCATGCGCTGACGCTCATGCGCCAGACGCTGGAGGTCGATATCCGCGTAAATGATGCCCTGCGAGAACATCTTGCTCTCAGCCAGCAGCGCACCGTTCTCCGCGATAAGGTCGTGACCCGCGAAAACAAGGTCCTGCGTGGACTCGCCGAAGCCGGCGTCCGCGTACAGGTACGCGCACAGCAGTCGTCCGGACTGCTGACGAACAAGGTCGCGGCGATAGCCCGCCTTGCCGATGATCTCATCCGATGCAGACAGGTTGACGATAATGTGCGCGCCCATCTGCGCCAGCGTAGTAGACGGCGGATTCGGCACCCACAGATCCTCGCAAATTTCCACGCCGAAGGTGAACAGCGGCTGCTCATCGCACTGAAAAATGCTGTCGGTCACAATCGGTACATAGCGCGGCTCACCGGCTGTATCAGTAAGCGTTACGCTCTCGATCGAACCCAACGCATCTGCCGATACGAAATGGCGCTGCTCGTAGAACTCGGAGTAGTTCGGAAGATGGGTTTTCGGCACGAACGCCAGCACGTCACCGGCGTTTACGACAGCAGCCATATTGTACAGCTTACCACGCACGCGCAGCGGCAGACCGACTACGATGACAGCCGCAAGCTCTGCGGTCTCGCGGCAGACGGTCTCGAGCGCCTGCATCGCGCCCTCGAGCAGCGTTTCCTGCAAAAACAGGTCGCCGCAGGTATAGCCGGTCAGGCACAGCTCAGGGAACGTGATGAGCTTCGCGCCTTTGGCAGCGGCCTCCTTCGCCAGCTTTACGATCTCAGAGGTATTATATGCGCAGTCCGCAGCGTGCAGATCAGGCGTTGCCGCGGCAATTTTGATAAATCCATCTCGCATCGGTGATGCTCCTTCCAGTGGAATAGTCCAGATAGAGTTAGTATACCTCTTTTTGCGCGTTTACGCAAGGGAAATGCCCTCAGAAGAAAACTTGTGCACCCACAAGACTGGGTACGCGAAGCGCGCAAGCGGTATGTTGTTTCCGAGCGAAGAGTTACCGCCTGCGGGCGGCGGGAGTTCGCCGTACCCACGGTGTGGGGGCAAAAGGGTAGACACCTACGGTTTCTACCCTCTTGACTCCCGTTTCCCTTTATTTCTTAATCTGACGCAGACCAGAGACCGGCGACCGCTTCGAAACGGGGAACGGCAGAGGAGCTTTTCTACCGTAGGGGCGCACAGTGTGCGCCCATTTCTCTACCTATACGCAGTGTCAGATACCATTCTGCTACACATATCGGCTACTCCACGCAAGCGCGACATACCCGTGTCGCGCAACTCGTTTATCTGGATATTACGGACGGCACCTGCGAATTGCATTTGTCCATGTTATTCATTCGTACATATGGTGGGCGAAAACGAATCGCAAAACGAAAAAATGGAGAATGAAATGATTTCATTCTCCATTTTCAATGACTTACCGATCGACAACCGGAATCTCGGACTCATCCTTTTCATCCAGATGCTTCAGATAATGCTTTGTCTCTGCCGCGATCACGCCGGAGAGCAGCAGCACAGCGATCAGGTTCGGGATGGCCATGAAGGCATTGAGTACGTCCGCAATGGTCCACACAAGGTCGAGTGCAAGCACGGGGGCACACACAACGACCGCGATAAACAGCACCTTATACGGCAGAATTGCCTTTTTGCCGAGCAGATACTCAGCGGCACGCTCGCCGTAGTACGACCATCCGAGGATGGTGGAGTACGCGAACGTAATGATGCTGACCATCAAAATCAGCGGACCGATATACGGAATCTGTGCGAATGCCGCCGTGGTCATCTGACCGCCGTTTGCCATGTTTTCCACGCTGACCGCCGGATTTTTCATCATCGAGGAGACAAGCACCAGACCGGTCATCAGGCACACGACAACCGTCGTCCAGAAGGTGCCGGTCGCAGAAACGAGCGCCTGCCGCACCGGATTGCGCGTCTGTGCCGCGCTGGCAACCAGCGGCGCCGAACCCATGCCGGACTCATTCGAGAACAGGCCGCGTGCCACGCCGTACTGCAGCGCCAGACGGATGCCGCCGCCGACCAGTCCGCCGGTCACAGCGCCCGGCTTGAACGCCAGCACGAAAATGGCCTTGAGAGCCGGCAGCAGAAAATCGTAGTTGGCGCACAGAATAACGATGCAGCCGACCACATAGAACAGCGCCATCAGCGGCACCAGCTTTTCGCACACAACTGCAATGGATTCAATGCCGCCAATAATGATAATCGCGGTGATAATGCCGAAAACAATGCCGATTGCGATACGCGGCAGGCTGATGGGAAGGTTGGTCTCCAGTACCTCGGCAATGGCGTTGATCTGCGTGCCGCAGCCGATGCCGAACGACGCGAGCATGGCGAACAGCGCAAACAGCACCGCCATCACCTTGCCGAACTTCTTCCACTTGAGGCCGCGCTCAAGCGCGTACATCGCACCACCCATCATGCGGCCGTCCGCGGTCTGCACGCGGTACTTGACCGCGATCAGGCTTTCCGCGTACTTGGTGGCAATGCCGAACACGCCGGTCAGCCAGCACCACAGCACAGCACCCGGTCCGCCGAGATAGATGGCCGTGCCGACACCGATGATGTTGCCCGTGCCGATGGTAGACGCGAGTGCGGTCGTCAGCGCCTGAAACTGACTGACGTCACCCGGTGAATCCGGGTCCTTTGTCACCGACAGGCGAATGCCGGTGAAGGTCTTGCGCTGGATGAAGCCCGTGCGGAACGTCATAAAAATATGCGTACCGCACAGCAGCACCAGCATGGGCAGACCCCAGATCCAGCTGTCGATTTTGTTCATTAATGCAACAAATACTTCCATGTATCCGATTCCTTCCTCACTTTTCTTCTCTTTCGGACAAGAGAAGGCGCTTACCCGCCATTTTATTCGGATAAGCGTCGCAGGCTTATATTATATCGAATTTTCCGGAAATATGCAAGCATATTCGTGCGTATTCGACACTTTTCCGGCATTTGACGGGATATTGCGCGTTCTCCTATCGTATGCTATAATCGTATAGAATCAAAAACTATCGAGGTGTTCTCTATGAACTCTGTGAATTATAAGCGACTGGAAAAGAGCCTGACCGACGTCATTCAGGAGGCACAAATCAAGATTGGCTACGACCACCACCCGATCACGCTGTATTATCCCACGGAATCCGTGGCGCGTCTGCTCGGCACACCGGAGGAGGACGCGGACAGCACCGAGCGTGCGCTCGCTTCCCTTTCCGCGCACACCGCCGGCACGCTCGGCACAATCGAAGTCACCCGCGATGACAAGCGCTTCTGCTTCCACATTTCCGCAGAAGGCACACAGTATGTGCATGAACAGCTGCCGGAACCCGCGTTTCTGCGTGCATTTCTGCAGGTAATGCGCGGTCTGACGGTCAGCTTTGACGATATTCTTGCGGTGTTCCATCAGTTTTCTGACAAGGTACACTGTGAGAAGCTCGAGGGCAACGAGGAGTTTGACTACCTCGTGTACTTCGAGGACGGCACACCGGACAGCTACCGCTACTGCATCAAGCTGGATGATGACGGTGATGCCGTCTATCACCGCTTTACGCCAGAGGATTATGCGGCGTTTGGGTTCTAAATCCCCATATAAGCATGAAAAAAGGACGCTCAAGGAGCGTCCTGAGACTGTCGAAAAACTACAGTTTTTCCGACAATCTGTGTTTTGACTTCGCAAAACACGATCGTCCGAAAGTTCCCATGCGGAAACTTTCTCCCTCTTAAAGTATCAAAACCGAGGTACACGCCCCCGGTTTTGATATATTTGCTTCGCAAATATTATTTCATGCGCGCTGCCGCGCAGCAGCGTCAGCATCGTGAAAACGGACTTTATTGACAGACAAAGGACGCTCAAGGAGCGTCCTTTCTGTTTTTGCGGTTTTACTGAGCGGACTCGGTAGTAGCCGTCTGCGCCTCGTCCGTCGAGGACTGGCTGTCGGTTGCGGACTGGTCTTCGCTCTGCGCGTCCTCAGTCTGCGCATTGCCGTCATCATCCGATGTATCGCTGTTCAGAACAGTCTGCACGTCAGCCGGCAGATAGTCCTTAGTGTTATCATAGGTGATCTCATCGTAAGCATCGGTGGTCTGGATGTCAGCCTCGTCGATCCACTGCTGCATCATCTCGTCGATCGAGCCGGCAGTGCCCTTTTCGGAAGCAACAGCCGCAATGATGGAATCGCGCATGTTCTCGAACTCATCCTGATTCAGCTCGCAGCGCTTGATGATATGGTAGCCGTACTTGCTCTTGACCAGGCCGGAAACTTCGCCTTCCTGCAGCGCCTTGGCAGCGTTGTAGAACTCGTCTACCATCTGACCCTCGGTGAAGGTATAGCCCTTGGCATACTGTGCTTCGCCTGCATCCTCGTTCTTCTCGGTCAGCAGCGCGTCAAAGTCCTCGCCGTTGTTCAGACGATCCAGAACCGCCTGTGCTTCCTTCTTCGCTTCCTCATCGGTGCGGGTGGTCTCGCCGGTGGACGGATCAACAGTCAGAATGAGGATGTGCTTTGCAGTGATGAAGTTGTCATCGAAATACTTCTGCAGCTCGTCATCACTCGGAACATTTACGCCGTTCTCACCGAAGTAGTAATCCTTCAGCACCTGTGCGCATGCGCTGACATACTGGTAGTTATTGTAGTTATCCATGTCAAAGCCGATCGAAGCCAGACGCTGCAGATAAGCGTCCTCGCCGCCGAGCTGCTCCGCATTCTGCTTGTTTGCCGTAACAATGTTCTTCTTCTGGCTGTACGACAGGGACAGGCCCAGCTCATCCATCTTCTGCTTAACGATATGGATCAGAGCGACCTGCTGCTTTGCGGACTCCTTTGCGGCATCGCCGAATGTAGATGCCATATTCTTCTCCGAGAGACCGTACATAGCGTACATCTGCTGATAATTGATGATCTGGCTCATCATATAGCTTGCATACTCATCTGCGTGGATTTCCTCACCGTTGACCGTCATAACGACCGGTGCATCGCTTTTCAGCTCCTGATAATCCACCACAAAGGTGGATGCGCCGTATGCGGTTGCGCTCATAACGACAGCCAGCATAACGACCAGCGCAACGATGCGCTGCACTAACTTGCTCATATTACTATGCTCCCTTTTCTGTATTTTACGAACGCTATCAGTATAACACTATTTCGGAACAGGCACAAGCGAAAACACAGAAACATCACAAATTTCGCTGCCCGCTGGGGACGGTGTACCACGCCGCGGGGGCAAAAGGGTAGACACCTGCGGTTTCTACCCTCTTGACTCCCGTTTCCCTTTGTTTCTTAACCCGGCGCAGACCGGAGACCGGCGACCGCTTCGAGAAGGAGAACGGCAGTCGGGTTACTCTTGCGTATCTTTCGTGAAATATTCGCGGTTCACAGATAGCTTACTGCTACACAGGCGGTTTACTCTCCGCAGGCGCGACACGAGGTGAATTGCCCGAAAGGCAAGAGAAGGTCCCCTGGGGGATACCCGTGTCGCGCAACTCATTGGCCTGGCAGCTACAGACAGCACCTGCGAATTTCATCTGATGATAAATGTTATACCGTAGGGTGCGCCGACTCGGCGCACCTTTTCTAACGAAAAAACACCCGTAAAATGCAAAAATGGAGAATGAAAACCATCTGGTCAATTCTCCATTCTTCATTTTCCATTCTCAATTACTGCAAACAAAAAGAGAACCGCTTCCGCGGTTCTCTTTGCTCATTTTGCGTCAAACCCTTGACAAATAACCTCAAACAGCTCATTGATACGCTCATAGCGTCCCTTGAGGTACAGCCAGCCGAACAGCGCCTCGAGTGCAGTCGCGTAGGCATACTCTGCCACGGAGGCCGACTTCGGCACGGATTTCGGCTTTGCGTTGCGTCCGTGACGCAGAACGGTCTGCTCGTCTTCATCGAGCATAGGCTGAATGCGCTTTACCGCTTCCGCCTGCGCGGACGCACGAACGAGCTGGATCGTACGGCTGTGCAGGTTTTTCGCGGTCTGAGTGCCGCCGCACGCCAGATGCGTGCGCACGAGTATCTCATAAACAGCGTCGCCCACATGGGCGAGTGCAAGACTCGTCATGCGGGCGATCGCAGCGTCATCCAGCACAGGGTGCAGATGATCGGTCATTACTTGTCCTCAGCAGCCTTTGCTTCAGCGGCCTGCTTTGCAGCCTCAGCCTTAGCCTTGGCAGCAGCAGCCTGCTTAGCCTGCATTTCCTTGAACTTGGCCTTCTCTTCCTCGGTCGGAACCGGCTCGATGCAGCCCTTCGGGCAAACCTTGGTGCACATCTTGCAGTTCTTGCACTTGTCGTAGTCGATCTTGGCAACGCCGTCTACTACGTGAATTGCATCGAACTTACAGGTCTTCTCGCACATCTTACAGCCGATACAGCCGTTGGAGCAAACCTTCATTACTTCCGGGCCCTTGTCCTTGTTCACGCAGTTAACGTGAACCTTCTTGACCTCGGATACCAGGTTGATGATCTTCTTCGGGCAGGTGGAAACACACTTGCCGCAGGCAACACACTTGTCGGTATCAACCTTTGCAACGCCGTCCACGATGTGGATTGCGTCAAACGCACAGGCCTTTACGCAGGAGCCGAGGCCCATGCAGCCAAAGGAGCAAGCCTTCGGGCCGCTTGCTACACGCATTGCAGCGTTGCAGTCCTGCAGACCCTCGTAGTTTGCCTTATCCTTTGCGTTGCAGCCGCCGTTGCAGTAAACGTGTGCAACCTGACGGTCGCCGGCAGCAACCTCAACGCCGAGTACCTTTGCGACCTTCTCAGCCGCAGCAGCACCGCCGACCGGGCAGCCGTTTACCGGCGCACGGCCCTCTACGATTGCAGCAGCCAGACCGTCACAGCCCGGGAAGCCGCAGCCGCCGCAGTTAGCGCCCGGCAGGCACTCGCGTACCAGCGGGATGCGCTCGTCAACCTCTACAGCGAAAACCTTAGCGGCAACGCCGAGCAGGATTGCGAAAACGATACCCATGATGAACAGTACCGCTACCGCGTAAATAACATTTTGCATATCCATTTCTTGTGTCCTCCCTTACCAAATCGACAGGCCGGAGAAGCCCATGAAGGACATAGCCAGCAGCGCTGCTGCAACCAGCGAGATCGGGAAGCCTTCAAAGCACTTCGGGCACTTGGAAGTAGCGTCCAGACGCTCACGGATGGAAGCGAACAGCACGATTGCCAGCGTGTAGCCGACACCGGCTGCAACGCCGTATACCAGAGAGCCGATGAAAGAATAGCTGTTGGAAATGTTGGTCTTAGCTGCGCCAAGTACCGCACAGTTGGTGGTGATCAGCGGCAGGAAGATACCGAGCGCAGAGTACAGCGACGGCATAGCCTTCTTCATGAACATCTCGACGAACTGAACCAGCGTTGCAATTACGAGAATGAACGCGATGGTCTGCATGTAGCCCAGACCCAGGGGTTCGAGAATGAAGTACTGTACAGCCCAGGATGCTGCGGAAGCGATCGCCATAACGAAGATAACCGCCATGCCCATGCCGAGCGCGGTGTCGGTCTTCTTGGATACGCCGAAGAACGAGCAGCAGCCGAGGAACTGAACGAGAATGTAGTTGTTGACCAGGATTGCCGCGATTGCGAGCGACAGGATATCGGTCAAACCCATAGAGGCAGGTAAATTAAACACTTACTTGTCCTCCTTTCGAGCCATGATCTTCTGGATCGCAGCCAGGATGAAGCCCATCATGAGGAAGCCGCCGGCCGGCAGGATCATCATGACCATCGGGTTGGAGTGGAAGAACGGAACTGCGATGCCGTTTACGCCGTTAACGTAACCGGACAGGATGGTGCCTGCGCCGAGCAGCTCACGGAAGAAGCCCATGAGTACCAGAGCGAAGGTGAAGCCCAGACCCATTACAACACCGTCGAGTGCGGACGGCAGAACCTTGTTCTTGGAAGCATACGCCTCGGCACGGCCGAGGATGATGCAGTTTACTACGATCAGCGGCAGGAACAGACCAAGGGACGATGCCAGCGACGGCAGGAATGCCTGCATGGACAGGTCGATCATGGTTACGAAGGTTGCGATGATCGTGATGAATGCTGCGATACGGATCTTATCCGGGATAATTCTGCGCATCGCGGAAATAACGATATTGGAGCAGATGAGAACGACGGTAGCCGCCGCGCCCATGCCGATCGCATTCTGCAGAGAAGTGGTGGTTGCCAGCGTCGGGCAAAGACCGATCGTCTGCATGAAAACCGGGTTATCGAGGATAACGCCCGATTTCAGCTGTTCAGAAAATTTCATTTGGCTTTTCCTCCTTAACCCAGAGTAGCGACATATGCTGCCGCAGTATTAACGCCGTCGGTTACAGCACGGGAGGTGATGGTAGCGCCGGTGATCGCATTGATCGTGCCGCCGTCCTTGGCCACCTTGAGCTGACCGTCAGCAGTCTGACCTGCAAACTGGGTGATCCAGTTCGGGTCTGCCTGGCTCTTCGCACCGAGGCCCGGGGTCTCAGCGTGAGAGGTTACCTTTGCGCCTGCAACGGTGCCGTCCGCATTGATGCCGACGATCATCGTCAGGTTGCCGCCGAAGCCCTTCGGCTCTACCTGTACGCAGTAGCCGATCTCTTCGCCGTCCTTGGTTGCCTTGTAAACGCCGTCAATCTGAGCAGCGGTACGGCCTGCCGGCAGGGTTACGCCAGCGGCTGCAACGTCCTCAGCGGACAGTGCGGTGTCGAGATCCTCGAAATCAGCGTCCGGGATGATCTCTGCCATTGCTGCGTTGCGGGTTTCGATACCGTTCTGGGTGATCTTATCCGCGGTTACACCGTTGATAACGCCCAGCAGCAGTGCACAGATGAACGTGATGAGGCCCAGTACGACGACAAGCTGTACGATGCCGCCTTCCTTTTTGCTGTTATCCATGATTTACTGCGCCTCCTTCTTAGCCTTGTCAAGCTGATAGCCGAACTTGCGCGGATGGGTCTTCTTGTCGATTGCCCAAACCAGCGTGTTCATGATCAGAATGGAGTAGGATACGCCCTCCGGCAGACCGCCGAAGTAGCGGATGAATACCGTCAGCAGACCGCAGCCAACGCCGAAGATGATCTGGCCCTTCGGGGTAACCGGGCTGGTAACGTAGTCGGTAGCCATGAAGATCGCGCCGAGCATCAGGCCGCCGGACAGTACCTGGCTGAGCATCCACTGTACGCGGGAAACATCGCCGGACAGCGGGAACAGGAAGGTGATGACAGCAACAGTAAGGATGTAAGCTGCCGGAATGTTGATGGTGATAACCTTGCGCCACAGCAGGTAAACGCCGCCTGCCAGCAGAGCCAGCGCGGAGGTCTCACCGATAACGCCGCCGGTCTGGCCGAGCAGCATCTCCAGCAGGCCGGTGTCAGCCGGTACAGCACCGGTCTTGAGGGTAGCCAGCGGAGTTGCGGTGGAAATCGCGTCGGTAACGGTTACGTTGCCGAACAGCGGCAGGTTTGCATGCGGAGCAGTCCAGGTGGTCATGAAACCGGCCCAGGATGCCATCATGAACGCACGGGCACCGAGTGCCGGGTTCATAAAGTTCTTGCCGATACCGCCGAACAGCATCTTAACAACGATAATGCCGAACAGAGCACCGAAAGCGCTCAGCCACAGCGGAGCTGCAACCGGAATGTTGAATGCGATAAGTACGCCCGTAACCAGGCAGGACAGGTCGCCTACGGTGTTCGGGTGATGAACGATTTTGTTGTAAATGGTCTCAAACACAAGGCTTGCCACCATTGCGATAACAACATGGATCAGCGCACGAGCGCCGAAGGTGTAAACTGCAACCGCCAGTGCCGGAACAAGTGCGATGAGCACATCGAGCATAAGGCTCCGGGTGTCATCATCCGCCTTGATATGCGGCGAGGAGGTTACGACTACTTTGCTAAGATCATAAGCCATTTTCGTTTTCCTCCTTACTTGTTCTCTGCGGGCTTTTCAGCCTCTGCCTTTGCAGCAGCCTCCGCCTCGGCCTTTTTCTTCTCAGCCTCAGCCTTGGCGCGCTCTGCAGCACGCTTAGCCTGGATCTTGCCCTTGGTCAGACGGAACTGTGCAACCAGCGGGATACGAGCCGGGCAGACGTAAGCGCAGGAGCCGCACTCGATGCAGTCCATCATGCCGCAGTCAACGGCGTTGTCCAGATCCTCCTGCTTGCCGTATACATTCATGTAGATCGGCAGGAGGTGCATCGGGCAGGCGTTGATGCACTTGCCGCAGCGAATACACTGAGGATCCTTAACGCGCTTATCCTCATTGCCTGCAAAGGCGAGGAATGCGTTGGTGCCCTTGACAACCGGGGCATCCAGAGAGAACTGGGCGTTGCCCATCATCGGGCCGCCGGCAAGGAGCTTGTTCGGAGCTTCCTTGAAGCCGCCGCAGGCATCGATCAGCTTTTCGATCGGGGTGCCGATGCGTGCTTCGAGGTTCTTCGGCTCGGCAACAGCGGAACCGGAGATGGTAACGATACGGCGGATGACCGGCATGCCGGTGGTGAAGCGGCGGTAAACCGCACCTGCGGTATCTACGTTGAATACCGCGCAGCCGGCGTCTGCCGGCAGCTTGCCGGACGGAACTTCACGGCCGGTGCAGGCATTGATCAGCTGCTTCTCAGCGCCCTGCGGGTACTTGCAGGCCAGCGGATACAGCTTGAGGCGGGAATCGTCCGCGATCAGCTCCTCGATCTTGGCGAAGGTATCCTTCTTGTTTTCCTCGATCGCAATGATTGCGGTCTGTACGCCCATGATGTCGGCCAGCATCTTCAGGCCGCCGATGGTCTCTTCCGGACGCTCAAGCAGCAGACGATGGTCGGACGTGATGTACGGCTCACACTCTGCAGCGTTGATGATGACCGTGTCGCACTTGCCGATACCGGACTGGATCTTGACATGGGTCGGGAAGGTTGCACCGCCATGGCCGACAATACCGGCAGAACGGATGCACTCGATACGCTCCTCATTGCTCATGGAAGCGAAGTCGTAGGGATGCACGGACTCGTGCTTGCGGTCCTCGCCATCATTTTCAATTACGATGGACAGAACCTTGCTGCCGTTCGGATGCAGGCGAGGCTCGATTGCCTTTACCTTACCGGAAACGGTAGCATGGACAGGAGCGCTGACAAAGCCGCCGGCTTCCGCGATAGGCTGTCCCAGGTCCACGGTGTCGCCAACCGAAACGATCGGCTTTGCCGGTGCGCCGATGTGCATGGAAACCGGCAGGATTACCTCATCGGGCAATGCCAGCTTCTCGATCGGCTTGGTGTTTGTCGCGGATTTATAGCCCGGGTCTGCGTGAGTACCCGGGTGTATGCCGCCACGGAACGAATACGCCATTTCTTTCACCTCTCTAATATTTTGCGCAAGAAGAACCGGACGCGCGCCCGGCTTCCTCTTCTTCAGAAATTGGCTGGCTACGCGTGAAGCATAGCCTTACAGTATAGATTATACTGTTTTTTGTACAGTATTGGCAAGACCAAAAGCAAAAAAAAATCGAATAAAATACAGAGAAACTTTGTACATCTTGTTAAGTCTATCATTTTTATCCGCTTTTTCTTTGTGAATAACGCTCGGGTTCGGTCAGTTTAAACGGATGCAGGTATTCCCTTTCCGGCTTGCATTTTTCGCAAAACCGGCTGAACTGCGCGCAAAATGCGAAGTTTTGCCCTCTGCCTTTTGTGCACATTTTTCGTATACCGCTATTGACTTTCCCTTTCTTCGGTTATAATATGAATACATGAACATATGAGCAATCGTTCATATATTATCAACCATCACCGACAGGAGGCGATCCGAAATGGCAGACGAACACAAGCATGAGGATACCTTATTAAATGAAGACGTGCATGAGCACGAACATCATCATCACGAACACGATGAAGATGAATGCGATTGCGGCTGCGGACACCATCACCACCACGATGAGGACGAGGAGCACGAGCACCACCACCATCATCATGACGACGATGACTGCGACTGCGGCTGCGTACATCATCACCATCACCACGGCGATGACTGCGACTGCGGCTGCGGACACCATCACCACCACGATGAGGACGAGGAGCACGAGCACCACCATCATCATGACGATGACTGCGGCTGCGGCTGCGGACACCATCACCACCACGATGAGGACGAAGAGCACGAGCACCACCATCATCATGACGACGATGACTGCGACTGCGGCTGCGGACACCATCATCACCACGACGAGGACGAGGAGCACCACCATCACGAGCATTCTGCAGGCGCGCACAGCGTAAAGCGCGTTTACACGCTGCAGAATGTCGGCTGTGCACACTGCGCGGCAAAAATGGAGCAGCGCATCAGTGAACTCGAGGGCGTGGAGGACTGCGTTCTCGTATTTGAGACCAAGCAGCTGCGCGTAACCGGCGAAAATCCGGATGCGCTCCTGCCTGAAATCCGCAAAATCTGCTCCGGCATTGAGAGTGAAGCCAAGGTCATTGCACCCAAGCCCAAGCACTACGGCAAGGACGGTCGGCGCGTTTACACGCTCGAAAACCTCGGCTGCGCACACTGCGCTGCGAAAATGCAACACCAGATCAGCCAGCTGGACGGCATCGACGATTGCGTGCTGGTCTACGAGACCAAGCAGCTGCGTGTCAAGGGCGACAATCCTGATGCACTGCTTCCCGAAATCCGTAAAATCTGCTCAAATATCGAGAGCGAAGTCAAGGTAATCGCTCCCGAGGAGGAAAAGGAAGAGAGCAGCAGCCATCCGCTTGCCGAAATGCTCATCGGTGCAGCGCTGTTCGTTGCCGGTCTGCTCATTCCGGTCGTGGCTGTCAAGCTGGTGCTGCTCATCGCGGCTTACCTGCTGCTCGGCCGCCATGTCCTGCTGACGGCTGTCAAGAACATCGGCCGCGGTCAGGTATTTGACGAAAACTTCCTGATGGCCGTTGCAACCATCGGTGCATGGGCAGTCGGCTCGTTCGACGAGGCTGTCGGCGTTATGCTATTCTACCGTGTCGGCGAATACTTTGAGGACCGTGCGGTTGACCGTTCGCGCAAGCAGATCATGGACGCGATCGACCTGCGTCCCGAGACGGTAAATCTGGTCAAGGACAACGGCGAAATCGAGGTTATTCCGGCCGAGGACGCACAGGAGGGCGACATTGTTCTGGTACGCCCGGGCGACCGCGTTCCGCTGGACGGCGAGGTTGTCGAAGGCGAAAGCCGTCTGGATACCTCGGCTGTTACCGGTGAGCCGGTTCCGGTTCGTGTCGCTGCCGGCGACAAGGCAACCTCCGGCTGTGTCAACACCGACGGCGCGATCAAGCTGCGTGTCACTCACATTCTCGCTGAGAGCATGGTACAGCGCATTCTCGACAGCGTGGAGAATGCAGCGGCCCGCAAGCCGAAGATCGACCGCTTTATCACCCGTTTTTCCCGCGTTTACACCCCGGCAGTCGTTGCGATCGCTCTGCTGACCGCCATTATCCCGAGCCTTGTTACCGGCGAGTGGCACAAGTGGGTCTACACCGCGATGACCTTCCTTGTAATTTCCTGTCCGTGTGCACTGGTGCTCAGCGTACCGCTGACCTACTTCTCCGGCATCGGCGCAGGCTCCAGGCGCGGTATCCTGTTCAAGGGCGGCGCTTCTCTGGAAGCATTGAATAACGTTAAAACCATTGTTATGGATAAGACCGGCACCATCACCAAGGGCAACTTTGTAGTACAGAAGGTCGTTCCGGCGCAGGGCGTTCCGCTCGATGAGAATGAGCTTCTGTGGCTGGCTGCCGCCTGCGAGGGCGCTTCCACCCACCCAATCGCCAAGTCCATCATCAACTCCTACGAGGAACGCAAAACGTCCGCGGCAAAGGCCGGCGACTTTTCTCTTGTTGCCGTTGGTGCAACGGTTGAGAACATCCGCGAACAGGCCGGCGAAGGCGTTTTCGCCGAGCTTGAAGGCAAAACTATACTCTGCGGCAACGTAAAGCTGATGGAGCGCAATCATATCGACCTTTCCGGCTACCACGGCACCCCGGGCAGCACGGAAGTGCTGCTGGCGATGGACGGTCACTTCCTCGGTCATGTTGACATTTCCGATACCATCAAGGCAGATGCCAAATCCGCAATCAGCCGCATGAAGGCGCAGGGACTCACCACCGCCATGCTGACCGGTGACGGTCAGACCAGTGCGGATGCGGTTGCACAGGAAGTCGGCATTGACGAAGTGCGTGCCCGCCTGCTCCCGCAGGATAAGCTTTCGGCGCTGACCGATATCCGCGAGAAGCGCGGTGCGGTTATGTTCGTCGGTGACGGCATCAACGATGCTCCCGTACTCGCCGGTGCAGACGTCGGCGCGGCAATGGGCAGCGGCGCAGATGCGGCAATCGAGGCCGCAGATGTGGTGTTCATGAAGGCCGACCTGACTTCCATCCCGATCTCGGTCAAGATCGCCCGCAAGGCGAATATCGTCTCCAAGGAGAACATCGTGTTTGCACTCGCGGTCAAGATCCTCGTTATGATCCTCGGTCTGTTCGGTATCGCATCCATGTGGCTGGCCGTATTCGCCGATACCGGCGTGGCTATGCTGTGCGTACTCAATTCGATCCGCATGCTGTATATGAAGACCGAATAACACATACTCTTTGCACCTCTTATATAGAAAGGCTCCCGTTCCGGTTGGAATGGGAGCCTTTTGTATACCATATAGTCTGTGCTGATACGCAGGGTTTCCGCCTGAAAGGCGAACGGCAAACCACCGTTTACACCCGGCAAACAAACTCATTTGTGGAAAACATACTCTTTTCTGAAAGTCCTCGGCGCCATACCCACCGCCTTGGAAAACTGCGCATTGAAATGGCTCGGGTTGTCATACCCCACCTGCGATGCAATCCGTGTTACCGGCAAATCAGTTGTGATGAGCAGCGTCTGCGCTTCGCCAATCCTGCGGCGCAGAACATACTGCAGCGGCGAATATCCGGTCACTTCCTTGCAGATATGCGCCAGATAGTACGGACTGACGTGCAGCGCATCCGCCATCTGCTGCAGAGAAAATTCGTCCGCAAAATGCTTGTCGATGTAATCCTTGATGCGCTGTGCAAAAGCGTTGCCGCTGTGCGTGCTGCCCTCGGCTGCGGTCGCGCGGAACTGCTGCACGAGCGTCAGGATCGCAAGCAGAAGATGATGTGCACCGTCGTCGTTGCCCTCGGTCAGCTCATCGTAAAGCACGTCGTACAGATGCTCCAGCCGCACGGTCTGCGGCTCGGTCAGGCGGCACACCGGACATGAATCCTCCGCGATCAGCGTATTTTCGCGCAGTCCGGGCACAGCCAGTCCGCCAAGTGCCAGACTTGAGGTTGCCACCGGACGATCCGGTCCGGACGGCTCATCGTGCACGACGCGGCTGTTGAAGATGAACAGATCGCCGCGGCGTGCCTCATACGGCGTGCCGCCGACAAAATAACGGCTCTCGCCGCCTCGCACGAGTACAATTTCCACTAAATCGTCATGCGCGTGCATAACGCGCGGATGCGCCGATGCCTTTTCGTCCGTGCGGCTGACCGAAAACAGACGCGGCATCTGCGTCAGGCCGAATGGCGCTTCATATTCTTTTTTCACAAAGCATTGAATCATAAAAACGCTCCTTTTCCCTCAATTCCGCGACAAAAGCGCCTTTCTGCGGCGGAGATAGTATCCGCGAAAAACCAGCCGGTCGGGATAGCAATCCGGATACCGACCTCACCGACCGGCCCTGTCAGCGCAAACCAGATCAAACCTTTGGCAATACTGCCTTTTGTCAGATCGCGGTACATATAATCAGATAAACTTATTATAGCGCTCCTGCGATGAAAACTCAATGCAGCGCTTCGCCCGCTGCGGTCCGGCAGGGCTGCGGATAACAGAAAGCCTGCCACCTATGGTGACAGGCTTTCTCTATGCTGATTTTATCGAATCGGCAGCATCTTGCCGGTCTCGAAGGACTCCTTGCAGCGGTAAGCAGCCTCGGAAACGGCGGTGCCGTCATAAACGGTGAGGTCCGCCGGCTTGGTGTTGTCGCGGACATGGCCGGTGAAGGCAACCATCTCGGCTACGAAAGCCTCGTGCCAGCGGCTCATGAAGTCCGGATAATACTCCTCGCGGGAGCCGTGCTCATCCACGATATTCAGCAGGTTCTTTGCGCCGACGTTTGCAATGCGCAGCGTGCCGTGGGTGCCGATGATCTCGGTCTCGACATTGCAGCCTGCGGCATGGGTGCGGTTGGTGAACATGAAGCCCATTGCGCCGTTCTCCATCTGGATGGTAGCAGCTGCGTTGTCCGCATCGTTCAGCTCCTTATACAGGTCGAACTCGAATACGCCGCCGATTGCCCATACATTCTTGACATCCGAGCCGGTGAACCAGCGGATGAGGTCGATATCATGTACGCACATATCGAGGTACTGACCGCCGGAGTGCGGTGCAAACTTGAGGGTAGACTCGATGGTGGAACGCGGGTCCTGCGTGTAAGAGCGAACCAGAACTACCTTGCCGATATCGCCGTTGTCGATCTTGCGCTTTGCCTCGGCGTAGGACTTGTCAAAGCGGCGCATGAAGCCAAGCTGGAAGATCAGGTCGGGATGTGCTTCGATGACCTTCTCGGCAGCCTTGCACTGTGCAACATCGGTGCCGAGCGGCTTCTCGCAGAACACATGCTTGCCGTGGTTCATGGCAATTTCAATCTGCTGGCAGTGCAGGAAGGACGGGGAAACGATAACGATCGCGTCCAGCTCCGGATTCTTGCACATTTCCTCAAAATCGGTGTAAGTATTCGGCACGCCGAGCTCTGCCGCAACTTCCTTTACGCGGTTTGCATCTACGTCGCAGATGGCTGCCAGTTCGCAGCCCGGAACCTGCGTTGCGAGATTCTTTGCGTGCTCATAGCCCAGACGACCCAGACCTACCGAACCAACCTTAACAGTTTTCATGGTATATTCTCTCCTTTTATATGTAACTCTCTCTCTTACTCGGCGGTTTTGCCGCTCTCCATTTGATGATTCTATTGTAGCGTTTCGGGGACTGAAAAAACAGAGCATTCTTGCGAAAAGAACGCCCCTATTTGCGGGATATGAGCGGGGCTCTCGGGCAAACTTTCAAATTCTTGCGGTCGATGCAAAAAGGCAGACCCGACGGTCTGCCTTTACGCTTACGTTCTCAGCTGACATGAATGACGGCCACCGGACAGCCGCCTGCGGCCTCCTGTGCGCCCGCCTGCTCCTCTGCGGTCTCCGGCTGATGATGGACTTCGGCAAGGCCGTCCTCCGCAATGCGGAACACGGAAGGACAGGTTCCCTCACACAGACCGCAGGAAATACAGCCGTCTCGTTCGATTGTAATGTGCATACCGATACACTCCTTTCGGAGATTCAGTTTGCCCCGTTTCCGATGATTTATGCGTGCCTGCGCGCGAGACAGCGATGGCGGATGCCGCCGAAGCCTCCCGCAGCTACGGCGCAGTCCTTTGCGGTGATGGTCTGTCCCGGCCGGACAAACTGCTCCACCTGATATACCTTATCTGTATTCAGCGAACCGAAATTGATGATACGCATAGCTTCGCTCTCCTTCTCCTTTCTGTCAGTATAGCATATCCGTCCTCCAGCTGCCACTGCAAGCAGCTTTTTATTGGTATTTTCTCCAAAATCACTGAGTTGCAATTGACTTATCCGCCCAAAAGTTCTATTATTTTTTATATGTTTTTACAAGAAAGGGAGGGGACTTTTTTGAGTCGTTTATCCATTGAAACGCCGGGCAAGGCTGAGACCGTCATTGCCGGCTTGTACCGCGATATCGAGCGGCGCATCAGCGCCAGTCCTCCGGGCCTGTGTCCGGTGGATATGTCGCTGTCGTTCCTGCGTCTGTGCCATGCACAGACCTGCGGCAAATGTGTTCCGTGCCGCATCGGTCTGGGACAGCTGACCACTCTGCTCGAGCAGGTGCTGGACTCCACCGCAACACCGGAGACCATTGACCTGATCGAGAAAACCGCCCGTGTCATTCAGGATACGGCGGACTGCGCCATCGGCTACGAGGCCGCCCGCATGGTGCTCCAGGGCGTGCAGGGCTTTCGCGATGACTACCTCTCCCATGTGGAAAGCGGCCGCTGTCTGTTCGGCTGGGATCATCCGGTACCGTGCGTGGCACTGTGCCCTGCCGGTGTGGATATTCCGGGCTACATTGCACTCGTGCGTGCCGGCCGCTACAACGACGCCGTGCGCCTGATCCGCAAGGACAACCCCTTCCCGACCGTATGCGGCTATGTCTGCGAGCACCCGTGCGAGGCACACTGCCGCCGTAGCATGGTGGACGATGCGGTCAACATCTGCGGCATCAAGCGTTTCGCGTGCGACCACGCGGACAACACCACGCCGCCGGATTCCGCACCTTCGACCGGCAAGCGCATCGGCATCATCGGCGGCGGACCGGGTGGTCTGTCGGCGGCGTATTTCCTGTCGCTGATGGGTCATCAGGTCGTAGTCTATGACCAGCGTCCCAAGCTCGGCGGCATGCTGCGCTACGGCATTCCGGATTATCGTCTGCCGCAGGACAAGCTGGATGCGGATATCGACTTCATCCTGTCCACCGGCATTGAGGTGCACACCGGCGTTTCCATCGGCCGCGATATTTCGTTCGCTGAGATTGAGAACCAGTACGACGCGGTTTACATCTCCATCGGTGCGCATAACGACAAGAAGATCGGCATTCCCGGCGAAGACGCAGTCGGCGTACACTCCGCGGTGCAGCTGCTCCGCGACATCGGCGAGGGCCGCGTGCCGGACTTCAAGGGCAAGCGCGTCTGCGTCATCGGCGGCGGCAACGTATCGATGGATGCAACCCGAACCGCAATCCGTCTCGGTGCCTCCGCAGTAACGTGCGTCTACCGCCGACGCGTGACCGATATGACCGCACTCGCAGAGGAGATCGAAGAAGCACAGAGCGAAGGCTGCCAGATTCTCTCACTGCAGGCGCCCGATCACATTGAGACCGATGAAACGGGCCGCGTTACCGCTCTGTGGACACGTCCGCAGGTCATCGGTGCCTACGGCAAGGACGGTCGTCCGCGTCCCTACGATGCCGATCAGCCGCTGCTCCGCACACCGTGCGATGTCGTTATCGTAGCCATCGGCCAGTCCATCGACGCAAAGCCGTTCGAGCAGATCGCTCCGGTCGTGCGCGGCAAGATTCAGGCCGAATCCGACGCATTTGTGCCGAACACCCCGCATGTATTCGCGGGCGGCGATGCCGTTACCGGTCCGGCGACCGTTATCCGCGCGGTAGCCGCCGGCAAGGTGGCTGCGGCCAACATTGACGCACACCTCGGCTTCCGTCACGTTATCAAGAGCGATGTTGAGATTCCGGCACCGCATCTGACCAACATGCCGGCCTGCGGCCGCATCGAGCTGCGCAGCAGACCCGCCGAGGAGTGCGTCGGCAACTTTGATCTGGTAAAGTGCGGCATGACCGAGCAGGAGGTTCATCAGGAGACCTCCCGCTGTCTGCGCTGCGACCACTTCGGCTACGGTATTTTCAAGGGAGGGCGTTCTTCTAAATGGTAAATCTGACGATCAATTCTATCCCGGTGACTGTACCGGAAGGCACCACCATTCTGGATGCCGCCGCCTCTGTCGATATCGAAATTCCCAGCCTGTGCTACCTAAAAGAGCTGAACGAAATCTCCGCCTGCCGCGTCTGCTGTGTCGAGGTAGAGGGCGAAGGCAAGCTGGTTCCCTCGTGCAACAACGTTGTGCGTGAAGGCATGGTCATCCGCACCAATTCTCCGCGTGCACTCGAGGCGCGCCGTGTCAATATGGAGCTTATCCTCTCGCAGCACGACAACAAGTGCGCGACCTGTATCCGCTCGGGCACCTGCCAGCTACAGAAGATCGCAAACGATATGGGCATTCTGGGTGTTTCCTACCCCACCGACCTCGCACACGGCAAAAAGGCCGACTGGACGACCACGTTCCCGCTCTACCGCGATGTAAATAAGTGCATCAAGTGCATGCGCTGCATTCAGGTATGCGACAAGGTGCAGTCGCTGTCCGTCTGGGATATCAGCGGCTCTGGTGCGCGCACCACCATTGATGTTTCGGAAAACCGCGTGATCAAGCAGGCGGACTGCTCGCTGTGCGGTCAGTGCATTACGCACTGCCCGACCGGTGCTCTGCGCGAGCGCGATGACACGCAGAAGGCGTATGCTGCGCTCGGTAATCCGGACCGCGTGACCATTGTGCAGATTGCTCCGGCTGTGCGCGCTGCATGGGGCGAAGCCTTCGGCATGCCGACCGGCAAAGCAACCGTCGGTCAGCTGGTGTCCGTTCTGCGCAAATTAGGCGCGGATTATGTGTTCGACACCACGTTTTCCGCCGATCTGACCATCATGGAGGAAGGCACCGAGCTGCTCCAGCGCCTGCAGGCAGGCGATCTGGACAACCAGCCGATGTTTACCTCGTGCTGCCCGGGCTGGGTGCGCTTTTTGAAGTCGCAGTTCCCGGAAATGACCGGCCGTCTGTCCACCGCTAAGTCGCCGCAGCAGATGTTCGGCGCGGTCGGCAAGACCTGGCTGGCGCACAATCTCGGCGTGGACGCGGACAAAATTTACAGCATCTCCATCATGCCGTGCATCGCAAAAAAGGCCGAGCGCGAGCTGCCGAGCATGGATTCGGCCGGTCACGGCAGCGATGTCGATCTGGTCATCACCACCCGAGAGCTGGCGCGCATGGCGCGTGCCGAGCACCTCGATGTGGAAAACATCGCGGAATCCGCGTTTGATTCTCCGCTGGGCGACGGCACCGGCGCAGGCGTTATTTTCGGCGCGACCGGCGGCGTTATGGAAGCTGCGCTGCGTTCGGCGTACTTCCTCACCACCGGCGAAAATCCGTCTCCGGATGCGTTCCGCGAGGTACGTGACGACGGCACGATCTCTCCGCTGCCGTGGCGCGAAGCGACGTTTGAGCTGGCAGGCCGGACTGTGCGCTGCGCGGTAGCGAGCGGACTGGGCAACGCACGTCAGCTTCTGCACTCGCTGCAGCGCCGTGAGGTACACTATGAGTTTGTGGAGATCATGGCCTGCCCGGGCGGCTGTGCCGGCGGCGGCGGTCAGCCGGTGGACGGCACCGACCGCGAAAAGGCCGCCGACCGCGGCAAGGTTCTGTTCCGACTCGATCAGAATGCACCGCTGCGTTTTTCGCATGAAAATCCGGCGGTTCAGGCACTGTACCGCGAGTATCTGGATGAGCCGTGCTCGCACAGAGCGGAGGAGCTGCTGCATTGCGACCATTTCGCCTGGCAGATGCCGCAGAATCCGCGATAAAAGCCGGTTCTGCAATCCCGTAGGGCGGGCTGCCCTCAGCCCGCCTCATTTGGCGGAGTTCTTATCGCATAACGGCAAAAACACCCCGAACAAGCAAAAAAGACGCTGTATCAGCTTGATACAGCGTCTTTTTTGCGTTATTCGATATTCTGTGCGCAGATAATGGAAATTTCCGACCCCTTATTACTGTTTTCCGGCTGAATATTCTTCTGCAGCAGGTCTGCGAGCAGGCGCAGCGGCTGGCTGCCCTGCCGGAACATATCCTGCGTGATGGTCAGATCAAGCGAGCCGTCGAGCAGCATTTGCTTGCGGCGCAACGACATATCATGTGCGATCACACGCACCTGCTGATCCATGCCTGCAGCTTTAAGCGCGTCCACGCAGCCGGTAACGCTGCGGTTTGCCATATAGATGGCCGCCGGCGGATTGTCCGACTGCAGCGCCGCCGTGACGCGGTTATAGGTCAAACGGTAGTCGTTATAGGTCTCCTCAATCTCGATCTGCGAGGAAGAGAAGCCCTTTTTCTTCAGATGCTCGCAGAAGCCGTCTAAACGGGTTCGGTGGCCGTCGTACTCCAGATTCCCCGCCATCGCCAGCACACGCGCGTTTTTCGGCACGCACTTGCTGAGCAGCTCGGCGGCGATACGGCCGCTTTGTGCGTAATTTTGACCCACAAAGCACAAACGGCGGCTGTTCGGCAGATCCGAGTTGAACGTGATGCACGGAATGCCCTGTTCGGCCAATTCTCCGATGCGTGCTTCGATCGAAATATCATTTAATGCACACAGTGCGATGCCCTGCGCGCCCCAGTTTACCAGCTCGTCCAGCAGCTCGATGGTCTCGCGCGGAATATCTGTATCACAAGTGCACACACGCACCTCGACATCGCGCTTTTCCAGCTCAGAACGCGCAGCCTGAATGCCTCTCGGGACGTCCTCGTGGAACGGGCCGCTCCAGTTTGGCAAAAGCACACCCAAACGCACAGGTTTGAGCGGCAGCTTTGCCTCTGCGGCCTGCCGATGCGCCTCCTTCGGAGAAAGATAACCAGTCTCCTGAATGGCATTCAGCACACGCGCACGCACATCCGCGCGCACATACGAACGATTATTTAATACACGGTCTACCGTGCCGCGGGAGACGCCCGCAAGCTCGGCAACCGTTTGAATGGTTGGTCTTTTGTTCATAATCCTTCACCTTTTCGTAATTGCTCTTTATACTATCCTGCATCTCTCTGCAATGTTTCTTTTCTCTGTGCTTATTATACCATATTTCTGTGCTTTGTGAAGACGCAATCTGTGCTTTCCCTCTTTCTGTGCATTTGCACACACAATTTTCGGTACAAATTTCCGATATATTCGGTGTTTTATGCTCCATTTTTTCATTTTTTCAAAACCATGTGCGATACTCTGTGTTTTTCACAGAATGTGTGCTTTGTGCGACATATACAATTGCACACACCAAACCTTGTGACCACCCTCGCTTTCCACATATTTGTTTTGTATTTCTCGGTTTATACGTATTTACACGCATTTTATCCGCTTATTTTGACGTTATTTCCATTTTAACGATTTTCACACAGGCAAATTGCCTGTTGACATTCCCGTACCCGCTCGCTATAATAAGCACATAAACAGCACAGAGCACACAAACGCACAGTTCTGAAAGAGAGACACGAGAAGAAAAACGAGAAAAGAAAGGGAGACTCACTATGAAAAAGAGACTGTTAGCAGCCCTGCTCACCAGCGCCCTCGCACTCAGCCTGACCGCTTGCGGCGGCAGCACCGATTCTTCTGCAGCACCCGACGGCGGCGACACCGCCTCCACCCATGACGGCCCGTACAAGATCAGCATGGTGCTCAAGACCAACGCTGCCGAGTTCTGGAACATCGTTCAGGCAGGCGCAGAGGCTTATGAGGATGAGCATCCGGATCAGGTCAGCCTGGACATCAAGGGCCCTCCGGCTGAGACCTACTACGAGGAGCAGCTCAACACCATCCAGACCGACCTTGCGGTTGAGTCCTACGATGGCTACCTGATCGCTCCGCTGCAGTCCGAGGCTGTTGCAACCGCTATCGCAAACACCGACAAGCCGGTCGTAGCATACGATACCCGCATTGATTCCGATAAGTGCCTCGCATTCGTCGGCACCGGCAACAAGGAAGCAGCCAAGGAGGGCGGCAAGGCCGCTGTTGAAGCTGCAAAGGCAGCCGGCTGGACCGATATCAAGTGCATCGAGATCGCAGGCGTTCAGGGTGACGCAACCAACACCGCCCGCATGGAAGGCTACCGCGAAGGCGTAAACGAAGCCGGCGGCGAGTTCCTTGATAACGAAACCCAGTACGCTAACGCAACCGCTGACCTCGCTGTAACCGCGATGGAAGGCATCATGAGCAAGTATCCGGAAGGCGTTGCCATCATCTGCTCCAACAACGACGATATGGCGCTGGCAGCTGCCCGTACCGCAAAGGACAATCCGAACTACGCAAAAACCATCTTCCTCGGCTTTGACGGCCAGAAGTCCGCAGTAGAAGCCGTTCTGAACGGCGAGCTGACCATGACCGCTGCACAGAACAACTTCGACATCGGCTACAAGGCAGTTGAGACCATCGTGAAGATCCTGAACGGCGAGGAGTACGGCGACGTAGACACCGGCACCGAGATCATCACCAAGGACAACGCACAGGCTCGTCTGGACAACTTCGCAAACTGGCTGAAATAATTCCTTGAAATGCACGCATTTCAAGGAGATGGGAAACACCGCGGCTTTGCCGCGGATGATTCCCGGGCGAAAATCAGCGCGTCGCACAGCGGCACACCGATTTTCTTACTTGTAAAAAAACGCAGATACATGCTCCGCGTTTTTTTGTGAAGGCAACGCCTTCACGATTTAATACCGCCTGCGGCGGAAACTATGTATGGAAACGCGCTCCAACGCTTCATACAAACCTCTCTTTTTATTCCAAATGTTCATTTAAGGAGGAACACCCATGAAAGTAGGTATTATCGGTGCGGGTCGTATCGGTAAGGTACACGCAAAGAACATTTCCATGTTCGTACCGGAGATGGAGATCAAGACCATCGCTGACCCGTTTATGAATGAGCAGACCGAGGCATTTGCCAAGTCCTGCGGCATTCCGAACACCACCAAGGACGCAAATGACATTCTGAACGATCCCGAGATCGAGGCAGTGCTCATCTGCTCCTCTACCGACACCCATTCCAAGTACATCATCGAGGCTGCTCACGCAGGCAAGAACATCTTCTGCGAGAAGCCGATCGATTATGATCTGGAGAAGGTTCACGCTGCCATCAACGCAGCCAAGGAAGCCGGCGTAAAGCTGCAGATCGGTTTCTGCCGCCGCTTCGACCACAACCACCGCGCAGTTTACGACATGGTTCGTGACGGCAAGGTCGGCAAGGTCAACATCATCAAGATCTCCTCCCGCGATCCGGAGCCGCCTCCGGTATCCTATGTCAAGGTTTCCGGCGGTATCTTCTATGATATGATGATCCATGACTTCGATATGGCCCGCTTCCTCGCAGGCAGTGAAGTTACCGAGGTAAATGCAGTTGGTTCCGTTCTGGTCGATCCGGGCATCGGTGAGGCCGGCGACGTTGACACCGCGCTCGTTACCCTCAAGTTCGCAAACGGCGCGATCGGCGTGATCGACAACAGCCGCAAGGCAGTTTACGGTTACGACCAGCGCGTTGAGGTATTCGGCTCCGAAGGCTGTGCCGAGGACCAGAACGACACCCCGAACACCGCTGTTCTGTCCACCGCAGACGGCGCAGTACACGGCGTAGCCTACAAGGTAATGTGGGACCGCTACACCGGCGCATTCGTTGCAGAAATGCAGGCATTCGCAGATGCCGTTATCAACGGCAAGGAGACTCCGGTTACCGGCGAGGACGGTCTGTATCCGGTACTGATGGCAGCAGCTGCTACCAAGTCGCTGCATGAGGGCCGCCCGGTCAAGATCTCCGAGATCGAGGCTTAATCACAGCTTCATTTTCACACCACGCACACAGTCTAAGCAATGTGCTAAAACCGTTGGTGCGCTATGCACCAACGGTTTTTTTCTACAAATTGAGGGAGTTAGAACAGAGAAAATGATATTCACTTGCGTAACCTTTGTATTTTTTACCATTTTAGTTGCGGTCATCTCCTACGTCAAGACCAAGGGCGATGACCAGACCACCGCCGACGGCTATTTTCTGGCAGGACGCGGTCTACCGGGCATTGTCATTGCAGGCTCGCTGCTGCTGACCAACCTCTCCGCAGAGCAGCTTGTCGGTACGAACGGACAGACCTGGGCGATCGGCATGAGCCCGATGGCATTCGAGGTCATGGCAGCCACCGCACTCATCGTGCTGGCGCTGTTTGCCGCGCCGCGCTATCTGAAAAGCGGCATCACCACCATTCCGCAGCTGCTCGGTGAGCGCTACGACCGCCCCACCAAGCTGTGGTTCTCCATCGCGTACATTATTCTGTACCTGTTCGTGCAGATCCCGGTCATTCTGTACTCCGGTTCGCTGGTATTTGAAAACATTTTCAACCTGTCCGGCACGCTTGGCATTACCAAGTTCCAGTCTATCGTTATTCTCTGCATTCTGATCACCATTATCGGTTCGATCTACGCCATCTTCGGCGGTCTGAAGGCGGTTGCGGTATCGGATACCATCAACGGCGTCGGTCTGCTGATCGGCGGACTGATGATCCCGTTCCTCGCGCTCAACGTGCTCGGTCATGCCTCCGGCAGCGACAGCGGCGTTGCCATCATGGACGGCGTGCGCTACCTGATCCACAACCACGCCGATATGCTCAACTCCATCGCACCCGCGCAGAGCGAAGCACCGGCGGTTCCGTGGCCGACCGTATTCCTCGGTCTGGTATTCCTCGGCTTCCAGTCCTGGTGTACCCATCAGTCGTTCATCCAGCGCGTACTCGCTGCTGAAAACCTCAAGGAAGCACAGAAGGGTGCGCTCTACTGTGCATTCCTCAAGATTCTCGGCTTTATGTTCCTCGCTCTGCCGGGTGTTATCGCTTACGCGATCTTCAACATCGAGGGCACGCAGGTATCCATGATGGATGACGCATATCCGGCACTGATCACCCGCGTTGTTCCCCAGCCGGTCATGGGCTTTTTCGCAGCCGTTATGTTCGGCGCGATCCTGTCCTCGTTCAACTCGGTGCTCAACTCGGTAAACACCATGTTCACGATGGACATCTACAAGGAATTCATCAACAAGAACGCCAGCGATAAAAAGCTGGTTTCGGTCGGCAAGAACATCGGCATCGTGTTCGCCATCTTCTCCGTGATCGTCGGTCCGATGGTTTACTTCTTCCCTGCCGGTCTCAAGACCTTCCTCGACTCGTTCGTTATGCTGGTTGGCCTGCCGGTTCTGTCCGGCGTATTCGGCGGCTTCTTCTTCAACTGCCTGCCGAAGTACAGCGCGCGCTTCATCATGGTGTTCCACATTATCTGCTACGGCGGCTTCATGCTGCTGTCCCCGAGCTACTCGCTGTTCGGCGGCAACGAGGGCACCATGCACTATCTGTACGCCGTATCCGTTCTGTGGCCGCTCGAGATGCTCATCATGTACCTCATGCACCGCCGCAACAAGAGCAAGGGCGCTGAGGTTTGGGTACAGCAGGATGTCGGCGCGGTAGACCTGACCCCGTGGAAGTACAGCAAGCTGGTCAGCGTGATCGTTATCGTGTGCGTACTGCTGGTTTATCTGGCATTCTCTCCGCTCGGCATCGGAGCATAATTTTTGGAAAACAGCGTTGCATATCCGCTGCGCTTGATGTATCATCAATTTAAAAGAGTAAGACAACCGAAACAAGAAAATTTGGAGGTAATTTATTATGGCACTGAGAAAATGCGCTTGCATTGATACCCTTTACACCGAGCTGGACTGGCTCGACCGTTTCCAGGCTGCAAAGAACGACGGCTTTGAGGCCGTAGAGTTCTGGGACTGGCGTATCCGCGATCTGGATGCGACCCGCGAGGCTGCTGAGAAGGCCGGCATTGCCATTTCCGGCTTCAACGGCGATGCGGACTACTCGCTCGTAGACCCGACCCACAAGCAGAAGTATCTGGACTACCTGAAGGAGTCCATCGCGGCGGCTAAGAAGGTTGGCGCAGCCAGCGTTACCATCCACTCCAACGCACTGGGTGACGGCGGCATTGTAGTAAACCACTACGATAACCTTTCCCACACCGTAAAGCTGTGCTCGATGTACGACACGCTGCTCGCCTGCGCTGAGCTGGCCGAGAAGGAAGAGATCAACCTCAACCTCGAGGCGCTGAATATCACCACCGACCACGTCGGCAACTTCCTCGCTACCACCCAGATGGGCGCTGAAATCGTTCGTCTGATCGGCTCTCCGCGTCTCAAGCTGCTGTATGATGTATACCACATGCAGATCAACGAGGGCTGCATCTGCGATACCATCTCCAACTACGGCGACACCTTCGGCCACATTCACGTTGCCGATGCTCCGGGCCGTCATGAGCCGGGCACCGGTGAGATCAATTATAAGAAGGTTATCCGTCACCTCGAGGAGTGCGGCTACACCGGCCGTGTCGGCTATGAGCTGTTCCCGCTAACCGATACCGCAACCGCCGTTAAGGCCATCATGGAAAACGCCTAAATCTCTCTTTCAAGTCCCTGTGCTGTATGGTACAGGGACTTCTGTTATGCTATGAGGCAGGCATATCGAATTCGCAAATCAAAATCTTCAACCGCATCCTGCATTTCCATGCTATAATAAAGCTGCAAAGATAAAAACGCAACGTGCACTCCGTGCACCAGAGCCGGTAGGTAGCCCGGCCGTCCTGCTTTTGCAGGGTAAGTAACCTGCCCCTCCGGGTTGTCCATTCTTTGTTCATTTATTTTTCAGGAGGGAAAAACAATGGACAAAGTAATTGGCAGACTGACCGTATTTTTTGAGGACCCGTTCTGGGTCGGTGTATTCGAGCGGATCGAAAACGGCAGGTTATCCGTGGCAAAGGTAACCTTCGGCGCAGAGCCGAAGGAGCCGGAGCTGCTGATTTACCTGCTGCGGCACTACTACCGATTGCAATTCAGTCCGGCTGTTGAGACTGCCGTAAAGCCTGCACACCGCAATCCCAAACGGGCACAGCGGGAAGCCGGACGGCAGACCGCGCCAATCGGCATCGGCACCAAATCGCAGCAGGCGCTGCAGCTCCAGCAGGAGCAGAACAAGCAGGCGCGCAAGCGCCGAAGCCGTGCGCGCAAACAAGCCGAGGCCAAACGGCTTTATGCACTCAAACAGCAACAAAAACGCGAAAAGCACAAAGGACATTAGTCCTTTGTGCTTCATCCTGTCGAAAAAGCTGCATTTCGACTCTTTTGCTTCGTGCGGCAGCACGCATAAAATAGAATTTGCGGAGCAAATTCATAAATTCCGAGAGCATGTATCTCGGAATTTATACAAGGGAAGAAAAAATGTGCCTGCAAGGCGCGTTTTTTCTTCGGAATTCGATCGAAAGCGTGGTTTCGATCGAGAGGCTGCTCGAAAAACGTTAGTTTTTCGACAGCCTCAAGCACAAAGGACATTAGTCCTTTGTGCTTTTTCATTCCGCTTAGAGAAAACCAAGCAAATGCTGCATTGCAATGCTGACGCACGCAATAGCGACCCAGCAGCAGAAGCCCATGAAAATCGGCTTGCCGCCGGTCTTGACCAGCTTTACGATATTGGTATTCATGCCGATAGCCGCCATCGCCATAACGATGAAGAACTTGGACAGCGTCTTGAGCGGCGTAAACACGCCTGCCGGTACGCCGACCGTGGTGCACACCGTGGTGATGATAGACGCGAGCACGAAGTACAGGATAAACATCGGGAACGCGCGCTTGAGCGAGAAGGCTTTGCCGCCCTGGCTCTGCTCGGTCTTGGCCTTGTGGGTGCGCCACAGCGCCAGTACGAGCGTGATCGGGATGATCGCCAGCGTGCGCGTCAGCTTGACGATAGTAGCGATTTCCAGCGTATTGCTGCCGTGGATACCGTCCCACGCGGAAGCGGCTGCCGTTACGGACGAGGTATCGTTGACCGCCGTGCCCGCAAACAGGCCGAAACCGTGGTCGGTCATGCCAAGCATGCCGCCGAGCGTCGGGAAGGTCAGCGCCGCGATGACGTTGAACAGGAAAATGACCGAGATGGCCTGTGCGATCTCCTCATCGTCCGCACCGATGACCGGAGCGGTTGCCGCGATTGCCGAGCCGCCGCAGATGGACGAGCCGACACCGACCAGCGTCGAGATATTGGACGGCACCTTCATTGCCTTGCACAGCACGAACGACACGATCAGCGAGGTGCCGATGGTTGAAACGATGATGGGCAGCGACTGTGCGCCGACCTTTGCAATCTCGGACAGGTTAAGACCGAAGCCGAGCAGGATAACCGCGTACTGCAGCACCTTTTTCGAGGTAAAGCCGATGCCCGGCTGCACCTTGGTCTTGTTCTTCCAGAACAGTGTGAGCACCATGCCGATCAGGATGGAGAATACCGGTCCGCCGACAACCGGCACCGCCTGTCCCAGTAGCCACGCCGGAATCGCAATGCACAGGCACAGCAGCAGTCCGGCGCCGTTTTTCTTGATAAAATCCATTGTTTTACCCCCTTATTAAACCGAATATTAGTATACACTATTCCTGTCAGTCAGTTCAATACTCAGTTCGTGCAGAGGGAAAAAGAAATCAGCCTGCAGGCTCTTTGCAGGCTGATTGGGACTGTTTAGAACTGATACGGCGGATTTCCGGAGAAATCAGCGATACTGCCGTGTGCATCCTCAAGATAGAACACCTCAAGGATCGGGTTGGTCGCCTCGCCGTACTGGCTCTTGACGATCGGATTTGCGATGCACATCTCCTTGGCAGCCATGTTGTTCTCGAAAACAGCCTTGCCGTGCAGGCGAATCCATGCGTACTCCGGGCTGGAAACCGAGATTTCGATCTCCGGATTTGCCTGCATATCCTTGTAAACGTCCTTAGTGTTGTTCGTGCAGAACCACAGCTTGCCGTCCATCTCACCCGAAAACATGAACGGGCGGCACTTTGCCTTGCCGTCACGGCCTACGGTTGCCAGATACTGTACCGGATTCGCCTGCAGAAATTCTACGACCTTGCTCATGATAAATACCTCCATGAAAATTTTATTTTCTTTTTCTATATTGGGATTGCTTTTCCCTTTCGGTGATTCTATAATAAAGCCGTAGTGACAATCTGTAAAGTAAGCACAATATTGTGGTGTAGTTACCCAAAAGATACTATTGGCGCAAATCGCGTTAACAAGGAGGTTTTTCTCATGGAACTGACCGAATCGACTGCAAAACAAAAACTGCCCGCCTGCCCTGTCGAGACCACGCTGACGCTCATCAGCGATAAATGGAAGGTGCTCATCCTGCGTGACCTGACGAACGGCACCATGCGTTTCGGCGAACTGAAAAAGTCCATCGGGCACGTCACGCAAAAGGTTCTGACCGCACAGCTGCGCCAGATGGAGGCCAGCGGTCTGCTGACGCGCAAGGTCTACGCCGAGGTGCCGCCGCGCGTGGAATACACGCTGACCGAACTCGGGTACAGCCTGAAACCCGTGATGGACGCCCTGTGGAAATGGGGAGAAAATTATCAGGCACAGTGCCGTTAATCCGGCTTTCTATCCGTAAAAACAACTTTCAGGAGGAAAATCATGCCTCATATTTTAATGATCGCCACCGGCGGCACGATTGCGTGCTGCGAGACCGAACGCGGTCTTTCCCCTGCTCTGGACGGCACCGCGCTGCTCGGCGCACTGCCTGAACTGTCTGCGCTGTGCACAGTCGAAACGCTCGATCTCATGCAGCTGGACTCGACCGACGTGACCGCCGCCGACCGTCAGCGCATGGCACAGGCGGTCTGGCAAAACCGCGAGAAATTCGACGGCTTTGTACTCACGCACGGCACGGATACGCTCGCATACACCGCCGCGCTGCTCACCCACCTGCTGCCGCATTTCGATAAGCCGCTCGTGCTGACCGGCTCCATGCTGCCAATGGGCGTGCCGGACTCGGATGCGCCGCGCAATCTGCTGGATGCGTTCCGCACTGCGGCAGACGGACGCGCAGGCGTGTACGCCGTAATGAACGGTCAGATTTTGCACGGCAGCCACGTTTTCAAGCAGCATTCGACCGAGATTGACGCATTTCTCTCGGCAAATGCCGCACCGGCCGGTGAAATCTGCGGCGGCAAAGTGCGCTGGAGCAAACCCGCGTCCACACCTTCCGGCGCGCCGCAGCTTATCGAGCAGATCGACACTCACATTTTGCCCGTGCGCCTGACACCTGATCTTGATCCGTCATTCTTCTCCGTGCTGCTCGGCTACCCCAAGGTCGTACTCGAAGCCTTCGGTGCAGGCGGCGTACCCGCCCGTTTGGAAGCCGCCGTGCGTGATCTGATCCAAAGCGGCACGCGCGTGTATATCACCACGCAGTGCCCGGAAGGCGGCGTACACCTGCACAAATACGAGGTTGGACGCCGTGCCGAAGCACTCAGTGCGATTTCTCTCGGCAGCCGTACCTTCGAGGACGCGCTCGGCGCACTCATGTGCGGTGAATTGTAAGATGTTCTGCCCGCAGCGTACAATTTAGAATACGCCAACCCGTCCGAAATAACACAAAATCCCGCCTTCTCACGCGAGAAAGCGGGATTTTTCTTTACTGTGCATTCTCCTTGCTGAACGGCAGAATGTGCATCCGATACTTATGCTTATCAACCAGCAGCGTTCTATCCGCGATCGGCATGATATCCGAAACCTTATCCGGCGGGGTGCAGATGATCGCCTGCAGACCCATTTTGCGCAGCAGACGCACGCTTTCGATGATGCGTTCGCTGTCCATCTTGTTGAATGCCTCATCGAACACGACCAGACGCACCGTGTTGCCGAAGCTGGACGTATCGCTCACGCGATACAGCTGCGCGAACGAGGCCAGAACCGCAATATAGAACGGCGTCTGCGTCTCGCCGCCCGACTTGGTGTTGAGCGTCTGCGACAGCAGCTGCTTGGAGCCGTTCTGATCGGTGGTCTCCAGATCGAACTTCAGATAGGTGCGGAAGTCGGTGTACCGCTCGATGTTCTCCTGCAGCTCACTCTGCTTGCGGGCGTTGAGCTGGGTATCGTCTGCCATGGTGATCTGGCTGAACAGCTTGTCGATCAGCGGACCGTATTTCTCCTGAAACTGTGCGGAAAACAGCGTAATATCGCCTTCCATCAGCTCCGGCGCCATAATCATGTCGTAATATTCGGCATAATCCGGATTGCGGTCCACGCGGAACTGGTAGCTGTCCGTGCCGAACTGCGCCTGCCGCAGTGCCCGATTGAGGTTCTTGACCTGATCCTGCACCTGCTCGATGCTGCTTTTCAGTCTGGACAGGAAGTCGTTCTGGAACTGCTCCATCGCACTCTCGCGTGCGGCACGGATTTTGGTGCGGTACTGCGGCAGCTCGCTTTCCTCGAGCACACGGCGTTCCGCATCGAACTCCGCATTGTCGTCTGCCTCCACGCGGAACGAGCACGGCCCCAACCGCTCGACATATTCTCGGCGCGCCCGCAGGAGTGCCGCGCGGGCGTTCTCCATCTCGTTGACAACCTGTGCATGGTGGCTGCTGAAATTGCGGTACACGATATCCGGCCGGTGCAGACGCTCCAGCTCCTGCCGGTAGCGCGGCAGACCGATATCGTCGCGGTAGGTCTCCGAGAAGGTTTCCGCCAGCCTGCGCTCCATTTCGGTGCGGCTGCGGTACTGCTCGGGCAGGATTTCCTCGTCCAGCTGACGAATACGCTCCTCCAGTCTGGCCTTGTGTGCGATCTGCACCTCGCGCTGACGACTCAGCGCCGCAATCTCGTCGCTGATTTCGGCGATCAGCTGCTTCTGCTGATCCAGCCACAGCAGGTCGAGATGGGAAACCTGCTCGTCGATCGCGTTGATCTCCTCCTCCAGTTCCGCGCGGTACAGAAAATCCGCCTGCCGCTGCGGTACGATGTTTCGCACATAATATGGTGTCAGCATGGGCGCTTTCTGCTGAGAAACTGCCTGCCAGATGGGTTTCCGGTGCGAAATCTCGGTCTGCAGACCGGCGGTCTCCTCCTCCAGACGAGCGATACGCAGCGTGACCGCATGACGGCCGATGAACGCATCCTCCATACGGTCTCTGCGAAGCGCACGCGCCACATAGCCCTGATACAGCATACCCTCATCCGTGATGGCGGTCCGATACCCGCGCAGCTGCTCAACCGTGTCGCAGCACATCACGCGCCCGAGCAGATAATCCATGTAGGTTCGCGCAAGCTCGTTCCCGGTCTCCACCTTTTCCGCAAGACTGCCGCTCTGCGGGTCGATATGCTCACGCTCGCGCAGCGTGCCGATATCGACCAGACCGTAGGCGTTCAGGCTCTTTTCCCACTTGAGTCTGTTGTAAATACGCAAAGCCTGCTCGTAATATGCCGGTTCAACCAGAAAATAAAACTTTTGGTTGTTGAGATAGCCTTCCACGGCACCGCGCCAGCGCTCATCTTCAATTTCCAGCACATCCGCAAGAATATCTACCGCAACCGGCGTTCCCGCCTGCTGCTCCAGTTCCTCCGCCAGCTTGGCACGGAACGGCAGCAGTCCACGCGGATAGTCCTTGATGTTCCTGCGCAGATCGGCAAGTGCAGTCTGCTTTTCGGTCAGCTGCTGCTGCAGCTCTGCAACCTTATCGCCAAGCTGATGCGCCGCCTTCGCCAGCGCGTCCGACAGGGCCGCTGCCGCCTGCCGGGCGTCCTCGAATACGGTCTGCTCCTGCGAGAAGATTGCACATTCGCCGCTCGACAGCCGTGCGTAGGTGCGCTGCACCTGCTCTGCCGCCTGCTGCACCGGAACGAGCACATCCTCGGCGTCCCACGCAAGCGCGGTCTCGCACAGGTGCGTCAGCCGCAGAGCCTCCCGCTTGATCTCAAGTGCGTCGCGCTCCATCTCCTGCACCAGCTTGCTCTGCTCGGTCAGCAGCGACTGCTTCTGATTTTCCAGCCGCTCGCGCTCCTGATAGGTGTCGCTCTGCGCATAATCGCGGTCCAGCTGACGGCGGCGCTCCTCCTTCGCCTGCACCTGCCCGGCCAAATCCTCAATCGCGGTGTCCGCCGCGGTCAGCTCGGACAGGCAGCTGCGCTTTTCCTGCTCGCGGCTGTCGATCTGCGCCTGCATGTCCTCCTTCTGCGCCCACTGCACGAGGAAGGACTGTACGCGCCAGCGGTCCACCGAGCGCGTCATTTCGCGGTACAAAGTGCTGATCTCCTGCAGCGCGGTCAGCTTTTCCTCCTGCTGCTGCGCCAGCTGCTCGTGCCGCTTGTAGTTGCGGATGTTCTGCTGCATGGCTTCGATATCCGGCTTATCTGGAATATCGCAGATATTCTCGGTGATAAACTGCTGAATATCCACGATTGGGCGGAACGACACCGCCTTTTTCATCATGCGGAGCACCTGCTCGTTGTGCACGTTCCACCGCGAGAGCATGTTGCGGCGGTACTCCCACTGGGTGTCGTACACCTCGGCGCGGGAGAAATTCTGCTTGAGGAATTTGCGCAGATCGTGAATATCCATCGCCTCGCCGTCCTCGACAAAGCAGTTTTCCGGCAGTTTTCCGACATAGATAAAGAAATGATCGTGCTTACTGCCGTCACTGCGGCAATCGAACATCACGCCGCACACGAAACTATTGTGCTCCACATCGTCCTCAAATTCACAGACAATATAGGTCGAAAAGTCCTTGCCTCTGCGGGAATACGGGTTATTCTCATCCATATCGGCACGCAGATAGCCGTCCAGCGTGCGCTGTGAGCGCTCATTGGCCGCCAGATTGAAGTTGCGCGCATTGGTCTCACCAAGCAGAACGATCTGCAGCGCATCAATTACCGTGGACTTGCCGGCGCCGTTTTTGCCGGTCAGGAAGTTCACGTCACCGACCTCGATGACCTCCTTGCTGAAATACAGCCAGTTAATCAGCAGAATCTTCTTCAGTTTCTTCATCGGCGGTCTCCTCCTTTCGCAGCACGGCTGCGACCTCATTCAATCGTTCGCTCGAAACGGCAGTCTGAATGGTCGGCAGGATGGCAAATCTGCAGTCAGCCTGATTAAATTTCCCCTCGATGCGCTGCAGGATCGAGTGGTTTTCAAACACGGTCAGCGCCCGCTTGACCTCCTCCATATTCGGCTTGGCTGGCAGGATAGCGTAGTCGGTTACGACCTTTTCGAGCACCTCGCGCACGGTGCAGAGCGCGTCCTGCTCGAGTCCCAGGCGCTCCTGGCTTTCGTCGTACAGCATGCGCAGGGCGAGCAGAATCGCGGTCTCGCGCTTGGACAGGATGCACCGGTTGGCTTCATCTGTGTTCAGCACATAAAAGTAGCCGTTTATGTCGTCGCGCCGCAAATCCCAGTCAAGCAGGCTGAGATACTCGCGCACGGACTCATAATGAATGGACAAAAAGGTGTAGTCCGGGTTGCTCACCCGTCCCCTGCCCGGACGGTACAGCGTGCGCACCACATAGGTGCGGCTGAGCAGCTGATTGCACACCGCTTTGAACTGCTCCAGCTCCTTTGCGGTAGCGGTATTCAGAAATTCCAAATTCATTCGTTGTTCTCCTTCCGGCTGATCTGCAGCTCCGGAATAGCATAGCCGTTTTCCCGGCGTTCGCCGTCCAGCTCCTGCACCGTGAAATCCGCCGAGCGGTCGCCGCCGGTCAGCACCGCCAGCAGGCTCATCACATAGTCCTTATCATTCTCGAGTGGAATATCCTCCGAGCGGCACACATCGCTTTCACCGAGCCAGCCCTGCACATACGCCGCGATGGCGCCGCGGCCATACTCCGAGCGCAAAAGTGCAGCCGCCTTTGCGGCGGCTGCCATATCCGCTTCGGTCTCCTGCACGAGCACAGGCGCGGCCTTTGTCCGCTTGCCCGGACGCTTGCGGTACCACAGGCTGCTCTCGGACAGGCAGGTCTGTTCATACAGCCGGAATACCGGCTGAATCATGTCCACCAGATCGGCGGCACGCCGGTTGCGCGACAGCGCGGTCAGCACCGTGTGCAGGTTGCCGCGGATATTCTGATCTCGGTTGGTCAGGTTTTCGATCTTCTGCGTAGCCGCACGCGTGTAGCGGCGCACCTGTGCGTCAATCTCATCCAGATAATCACGCTCGAGATTGTCGTAGCACTCCTGTATCCAGTAAATTTTGCGAAGAAGATCGGCGCGGCAGTTCTCCGGCGTGTCCCCTCGGCGGTCAGCCAAAGCAGCATTCGCCATGGCGATGAGCAGTTCATCATTCTCCGCCCAGTCTGTCAGCACATTTTGTATCGGCACACGGTATTTCGGCACGGAATCCTTGATCTTGAGCGGACGGATGTACGCCTCCATCACCTTCTGCCCGAAATCATCAAAGTGCGATGCGAGCACTTCCCCGACATTGTGCATGTCGATCTGCATCTGAAAATAATGCTTGACGTTGTGATATACCATCTGCAGCAGGTTGATGAGCGCGCGCGTGTTGTCATATGCGCCGTAGACAGCAGCCATTTTGTCATACACGCTATCCGACTCATGCGCGACCTTGAGCGTGGAATAGGTGCCGAACACATACGAATAGCCGCGTGCAGGCGTGTCCTCGCGCAGCGCGTGGAACAGCTCGAGCAGACGGCTGCTGTAGCCTGGAACCGTAATGTATTCCCGAAAGTCTGTACCGCGCTCCTTTTCAAACCAGCCCTTGCTGCCCAGCTTGCGGATGAGGAAACGGGCACGGCCGGAAATATCGCGCAGCTCGTCCTCGTCGATGTCCTCGCCCTCGAAGGTAGCCTCGGCCAGCTGCTGCTCCAGTCTGCTCCGCAGCATGGAATACAGCATATCCTCGGGCAGCTTCAGCTTTTCGCGGTACGCCGTGTACAGCACATCGAGCGCATCCGCGTACAGCGCACGGTTCGGTGACGCCAGCGGCGAAAACAGCTCGTCCGGCACGGCTTCAAAAAATTTCATGTCCTCTATCCTCCTCTGCGGCGCAAAACGATAGATTCGGCACGCAAATTGCTTTTCTATACAAAAATATTATACAATTTTCGAGGAAAAATTACAATGATGAAATCCGTTCCCCGCGTATTGCGCCGCTGCCCGCCGCATGATAAGATAATGCCGCAGCTCTCATGCAAGGAGAATCATCGTTTCATGGCACAGACCAAACACAAGGGCGGTCTGGCGGACAAGCTGATTTTATTCGCGCTGCAGCTTGGTGTGGCCGGTGTGCCGATTGCGACCGTTATCTCCAATATGCTGAGCGCAGGCATGGTTCTCACTCACCTTGCCCGCCGGAATGACGATTTTGCGTTACAATTAAGGCAACACCCGACAGGAATATCCTATCGGGTGTTTTTCTATGTCTAAGAGAGATTTTATCGCGGGTTCGGTGTTGAACACGCGGATATCCATCCGTTCACCTTTCGGGGCAACGCGCCAAGTCTGAGACGCCCCCTTCTTCTCAACGGCAGCACTGCGAATCGGCTTGTCTACGTTCTTTTCTCCGAAAGTCATGGTAAATTTTCCTCTGCCGTTCCCTATATGGAAGCGGTCGCCGGTCTCTGACCTGCGCCAGACTAAGAAATAAAGGAACCGGGATTCACAAGGGCGGAAACCTTGGTGTCCCCCCTTGTGCCCCTGCCGGGCAGGCAAGAGACCGCGATACCTTATCGCATAATAAGATACACCGTATAGACAGCATACATTGCCACCATGGCGATACCCGGCACACGTCCGAGCTTGCCCTTGCGCGCCGGCAGATAAAATACCGCGCTGATGGCAATCAGGAACAGGCAGTCAACGATAGAGGTCGCCTGCACCGGAATCGGCGTGATAACCGACGAAACGCCGAGAATCAGGAAAATATTAAACAGGTTCGAGCCGATAACATTGCCCATTGCAATGTCGTTCTGTCCCTTGCGTGCAGCCACGATGGAAGTGACCAGTTCAGGCAGGCTGGTGCCCATGGCCACAATGGTCAGACCGATGAGCGTTTCACTCAGGCCGAACATACGCGCAATACCGGTCGCGCCGTTTACGGCCAGCTGACCGCCGATCACGATGCACGCCAGACCGAGCAGGATATTCACCCAGATCATCGCAGCGGACATGGGCGCTTCCGCTTCCTCGGCCTCGGCTTCTGCAGCTGCGGCAGCAAGCTGCTCGCGGTTCTGCAGTGCGGTGCGAATCTGGTGCGTCAGAATGAATGCGAATATAATCAGCAGTACAACGCCTTCCCAACGGGCGATGGTCAGGTCGGGTGCGATGGCGCCCAACAGCAGTACAGACGCGAGAATGGACAGCGGCCAGTCACGGCGGAGCAGCGTTTTATCCATCACAAGCGGACAGACAGCGGCGGACAGACCGGCCACCACCAGCAGATTAAAAATGTTCGAGCCGACAACATTACCGACCGCAATCTCGTTTGCACCGCGCAGGGCTGCGGTGACACTGACCGCCAGCTCCGGCATGGACGTGCCGAACGCAACGATGGTCAGACCGATCAGCAGCGGTGATACGCCCAGCTTGCGCGCCAGTGCGGATGCACCCGCAACAAACTTATCCGCACCCCAGATCATAAGTGCAAAGCCGATCACCAGAAATACAAATGACAGCATACAGGTTCCTCCTTCGTTTCCGGAAAATCTCGGACAGCACCGCACCTTCACGGCAATGCCCTTGTCCCCAACAGTGTACATGCTTACGAGGGAGTTTTCGCTCGATTTCCGGCTGCAGAGCACAAAAAAAGACTTTTACCGCATACTGCGGTAAAAGTCTTGCTGCTTACGGCTCGGTACGGATTGACTTTTCGTCAATCGGGCTTGTCGGCACCGACCACGCGCTCTCGCGTGAGCTACTCCCTTTTACAGTAACTATCATATGGGAAAAAAAGCGATTAGTCAAGCCGAACTTGTGGAAATGTACACAATCTTTACGGGACAACCCCTTATAGCAGTTCAGACAAATACTGCAACAAGTGCGCGCATACAGCACGCAAATAGCATCGTCAATTTCATTCGCCATGCGCCCAGCATGGCTTCATAAAATTTCCTTGCTCTTTGCGCGCTTTATACGCTACTTTTGCCGCATTATTTATCTAAACTGCTATAATTCACGAAAAAATCTTTACAAGTCCCTCGTGAACCTATATACTATAAGGTACTGAAATTTTGAACAATCTGAAAGTGAAGGAGCATTTTCATGCTGGAATTTGAGGAATACAAGGTCAAGCTGAACAACCTCAAGCCCGAGCTTGAGGAGCTGTACACCTCGCTCGGTCTGGAGCAGGCGAAGCGTGAGGTAGAGGAGCTGGAGATCAAGTCCTCTCAGCCGGGTTTCTGGGATAATCCGGAGGAGAGCCAGAAGATCGTCTCCCGCATGGGCTCGCTCAAGGGCAAGGTTGAAGCGTACAATAAGATGACCGAGCTGTGCGATGACCTGCTCACCATCTGCGAAATGGCGATTGAAGAAAACGACGAATCCATGCTTGAGGAGCTGGAAAGCGGCTACAAGGAGCTGGAAGACGGCATTGCCGAGCAGAAGCTGCGCACACTGCTGACCGGCGAGTACGACAGCCACAACGCGCTCGTATCCTTCCACGCCGGTGCCGGCGGCACCGAGGCACAGGACTGGTGCGCGATGCTGTACCGCATGTACACCCGCTGGGCAGAGCGTCACGGCTTTACCTATAAGATCATGGACTACCAGGACGGCGATACCGCGGGTATCAAGTCTGCCGATATTCTCATCGAGGGTGAAAACGCCTACGGCTTCCTCAAGGGTGAAAACGGCGTACACCGTCTGGTCCGTATCTCTCCGTTTGATGCATCCGGCCGCCGTCAGACCTCGTTCTCGGCGGTAGAGGTCGTTCCGGATATTCCGGATACCTCCACGGACTTTGAGATCAAGCCGGATGATTACGAAATGCAGGTTTACCGTTCGTCCGGTGCAGGCGGTCAGCACATCAATAAGACCTCGTCTGCGGTTCGACTGATCCATAAGGCGACCGGTATTGTTGTAGCCTGCCAGACCGAGCGAAGCCAGCTGCAGAACAAGGAAAACTGTCTGCGCATGCTGCGTTCCAAGCTGGTTGAGATCAAGGAGCGCGAGCATCTTGAGAAAATCTCGGACATCAAGGGCGTTCAGCAGAAGATTGAATGGGGCAGCCAGATTCGCTCCTACGTTTTCATGCCGTATACGCTCGCCAAGGATACGCGTACCGGCTTTGAAAATGCCAATATCAACGCTGTAATGGATGGCGATATTGACGGTTTTATCAACGCATACCTGTCTGCACTCGCTACCGGCGTGTGGGAAGGCAGTAAGGGCGGCAGCATGTAATTTGCCGCACCCGCGGCTGAGGCAAAAAGGAAGGGACACCTGCGGTTTCCCTTCCTCTTTGAACTCCTACCTTTCCCTTGTTAGATAGTCTGGCGCAGACCAGAGACCGGCGACCGCTTCGAAAAAGAGGAACGACAGAGGATTTTTCCTCTCATAAGGACGGACCTACTTCGGGTCCGTCCTTTTCTTTTACCTATTCGCAGTTCGGTTACCCTACTGCTACACATATCGGCTACTCTGCGCAGGCGCGACATGACAGTGTCGCGCAATTCGTTAGCTTGGAAATTACAGACAGCACCTGCGAAGATAAATTGTGCCAAACAGACAGATTCGCAGGTGCCTTCCGGTATAACGTGCCCAAAAATTGCGCGACACGGTTATGTCGCGCCTGCGTAGATGAAACCGTATGCGTAGCAGTACGCTGTCTGCGAACTGCGAATATTTCACGAAAGACACGCTGTGGTAACCCGACTGCCGTTCCCCTTTTCGAAGCGGTCGCCGTTCTCTGGTCTGCGCCGGACTACGAAATACAAGGAAGTGGGAGTTAAGAGGGTAGAAACCTTGGTGTCTACCCTCTTGCCCCGCCGCGGGGCGCGGCACGTTCCCGCCGTCCGTAGACGGCGAATCCCCGCACAGTCGGTGCTGAAAAGGTTCCACCCGGAAAATCCCGCTTGCTGAAATTACCATTTTGACAAATCCCGCGCATTCCGCGTGATACAATAACACTCCGCGGCACCGGCATGGAGTCATCTAATTATCCACAAGTCTGTGGATAAATCCGTGCAAAATCGCGCCGCAACGGAGGAGTTTTTACGCAGACAGCAGTTTTCACCGCAGCGGCTAAAACAAACGCGCTTCCGCTGCGATTTTACCCGTTACGCAACAATATCGCGCTGTGCACGCTCGGTGCGGACGAACGACCGCTGACCGGTCACGACGAAGTCACCTCGGTGGACCGCAGTCTGGTGCTGAGCAGCACCGCCGTCCATCTCGGTGAGCACGGCAGCATCCACGATCTCGCCGAAAGTGAAATCTACCGCTGGGCCAACGTGCGCGGCTACGTTGCACTGCACCGCACCCAGCCCATCTATCTGAGCGAGAACCGCTGCATGATGCACCTGCGGCTGACCGGCGTGCGGCTCGGCATGGAGCAGGTGGTAGTCTACACCCGGCTTTCCGGCGGCATGGCGCGTGTAGACCGCCTGTGGCATCCCCTGTCCGAACGGGAAAACGACCCGTCCGCCGCCGTGTTTGCCGCCACAGCCGCTGCTTTAACAGCTTTATAATATCAGCAATTTGCTTATTCACAAAAAATTTATTTATATCCTGTCCACTTTATGCTATAATACTATCGTATATGTAACAAATGGGGCTATTGCGCCCTTTTGAAAGGCTGAAGAAAAGTAATGGCTAATTTTTTGACCAAAATTTTCGGCACGCACTCGTCGCACGAGCTGAAAAAGATCTACCCCATTGCGGATAAAGTGGACGCACTCGAAGAGCAGTTCAAAAAGCTGACCGACGACGAGCTGCGCGCCAAGACAGACGAATTCAAGCAGCGCTACCAGAACGGCGAAACGCTCGACCAGCTTTTGCCGGAGGCATTTGCCACCTGCCGTGAAGCAGCATGGCGCGTACTCGGTATGCGTCATTACCGTGTACAGGTCATCGGCGGTATCGTCCTGCATCAGGGCCGTATCGCTGAGATGAAGACCGGTGAAGGCAAGACCCTTGTGGCTACCCTTCCCGCTTATCTGAACGCACTGACCGGCAAGGGCGTACACATTGTCACCGTCAACGATTACCTCGCCAAGCGAGACAGTGAGTGGATGGGCAAGGTATACCGCTTCCTCGGTCTCAAGGTCGGTCTTGTCATTCACGAGGTTCCGCCGCAGGCCCGCAAGGCGATGTACGCCGCTGATATTACCTACGGCACGAACAACGAGTTCGGTTTCGACTACCTGCGCGACAACATGGCGATCTACAAAAATGCAATGGTTCAGCGTGACCATGCGTTCGCCATCGTCGATGAGGTTGACTCCATCCTGATTGATGAGGCGCGTACCCCGCTGATCATCTCCGGTCAGGGCGAGAAGTCCTCTCAGCTGTACGAGATCGCGGACCGCTTTGCCGCTCAGCTTTCCTGCCTGCGCGTCAAGGAAGTGGATGCCAAGGAGGAGCAGGACGACATCGATGCCGATTACATCGTCGATGAAAAGGCCAAGACCGCGACGCTGACCCCGCACGGTCAGAAGCGCGCCGAGGCTTACTTTAAGGTAGAAAACCTGTCCGACCCCGCGAATACCACGCTGCAGCACCACATTAACCAGGCCATCAAGGCACGCGGCGTTATGCAGCGCGATGTAGATTACGTTGTCCGTGACGGTCAGGTCATCATTGTTGATGAGTTTACCGGCCGTCTGATGTTCGGCCGCCGCTACAACGAGGGTCTGCATCAGGCGATCGAGGCCAAGGAAGGCGTAAAGGTCGAGCACGAGAGCAAGACGCTGGCAACCATCACCTTCCAGAACTACTTCCGTCTGTACGGTAAGCTGTCCGGCATGACCGGTACCGCGCTGACCGAGGAGGAGGAGTTCCGCCACACCTATCAGTTGGACGTTATTGAAATCCCGACCAACAAGCCGATCGCCCGTAAGGACAATCCGGATGCGGTTTACAAGAACGAGCGCGGCAAGATCATGGCGACCATTGCCCGCATTGAGCAGTGCCACGCAAAGGGTCAGCCGATTCTGGTCGGCACGGTTTCCATCGAAAAATCCGAGGAACTGAGCAAGATCCTGAAGGCCAAGGGCATCAAGCACACCGTCCTGAACGCAAAGTATCACGAACGCGAGGCAGAGATCGTTGCACAGGCCGGCAAGCCGGGCGCAGTTACCATCGCAACCAACATGGCAGGCCGTGGTACCGATATCATGCTCGGCGGCAACGCCGAGACCATGGCGCTGGATGAAATTAAGAAGTATCTCCGTCACGAGGTCGAGGACCGTGTGCAGAAGGGCGAGATGGACGAGCGCGTTGCGCACGACTACATCGACCACATGATCTACGAGGCAAACGGCCATGCCGACACCGACGATCAGGAGGTTCTCGCTATCCGTGCCAAGTTTGAGGAGTTGTACAGCAAGTTCAAGACCGAGACCGACGCGGCAGCCGAAAAGGTTCGTGCGGCAGGCGGTCTGTATATCCTCGGCACCGAGCGTCATGAATCCCGCCGAATCGACAACCAGCTGCGCGGCCGTGCCGGCCGTCAGGGCGACCCCGGCGAATCCAGCTTCTACATTTCGCTGGAGGATGACCTCATGCGTCTGTTCGGCTCCGAGCGTATCCAGAACATGATGGACACCCTCGGCATTGCCGATGATGAGCCGATCGATCAGAAGATTCTATCCGGCGCGATCGAAAATGCCCAGAAGAAGATCGAATCCCGCAACTTCGGCGTTCGTAAGCACGTCCTTGAGTATGACGATGTGCTGAACACCCAGCGTCAGACCATCTACGCACAGCGTCTGCAGGTGCTCGAGGGCAAGGACGTTAAGGACAACATCGTCAAGATGATCGACGAGACCATCGCCCATGCGGTTCATGCCGCCATCGGCGAGCATAACCTGATTTCGACCGAGATGGTTGAACAGGCACGCCGTCCGTTCATCGGCGTATTCCTCCGTCCGGAGGACTGCACCTTCACGCCCGAGGAGTGCGACGATCTGACCGCTGACCAGCTGACCAACATTCTGGCGGATCAGGCACATAAGGTTTATGACGCTAAGGAGCAGGCCCTTGGCTCGCCCATCATGCGTGAGCTGGAGCGCGTTGTACTGCTCAAGAACGTAGACAGCAAGTGGATGGACCACATCGACGCTATGACCGAACTGCGAAACGGCATCGGCCTGCGTGCATACGGTCAGTACGATCCGGTTGTCGAGTACAAGCGCGAAGGCTTTGATATGTTTGACGCGATGATCGATTCCATCCGTGAGGATACCGTCCGCATGATTTTCCTTGCACAGGTTCGCACCCGTGAGGAACCCAAGCGTGAGCAGGTAGCCAAGGAGACCGGCGCAGCAGGCGCAACCGACGGCTCTGTCAAGGCAGAGCCCAAGCGTGCCGGCAAGAAGCCGGGCCCGAATGATCCGTGCCCGTGCGGCAGCGGCAAGAAGTATAAGAAATGCTGCTACCTCAAGCCGGACGACCCGTATAAATAACTGTCGCGAAACCGGACTTTATTGACAGACTGAAACAGGAGAGAACCAAGGTTCTCTCCTGTTTTTATTTAATTGAACGCTTCATCATTTTGCTCGGCGAACATGCGCTGCACACGGTCGAGCAGGATGGGATATCCGGCGAGTGTCGGATCGGCAGACAGCAGCGCTTCCGCTTCCTCGCGGGCGTTTTGCATGAGCGCAAGGTCAGCCGCTAAATCCGCAACGTGCAGTGCGGGCAGGCCGTGCTGCCGCTGACCGAAAAAGTCACCCGGACCGCGCTGTGCGAGGTCTGCGCGTGCGACCTCGAAGCCGTCACCGGTCCTGCACAGGATGCGCAGGCGCTCCCGCGCGACCTGTCCCTTATCCGCACCGAAGAACACGCAGTACGACTGCCGTGTACCGCGGCCGACACGTCCGCGCAGCTGATGCAGCTGCGACAGACCGAACCGGTCTGCGTCCTCGACCACCATTAGATTGGCGTTCGGCACGTCCACACCGACCTCGATAACCGTCGTTGCAACCAGAATATCGTATTTCTGCGCTGCAAAATCGCGCATGATCTGATCTTTTTCCGCGTTTTTCATCCGTCCGTGCAGCACAGCCACACGTCGGTGCGGAAGCAGCTTCTGCAGGTCTTTTGCGTGCTGTTCCGCACTTTTCAGCTTGGTTTCTGCATTTTCGCTGTCCTCGATGAGCGGACACACGACGTAAGCCTGCCCACCGAGACCGACCTGCTTGTCGATGAAGGCAGTAATACGCTTGCGCATATTTTCGCCCACGGCGTAGGTCTCGACCGGACTTCTTCCGGGCGGGATCTCGTCCAGCACGGACACATCCAGATCGCCGTACATGATGAGTGCGAGCGTGCGCGGAATCGGCGTAGCCGACATGACGAGCACATGCGGCGAGCCGCCTTTCGCGGACAGCGCGGCACGCTGCGCCACACCGAACCGGTGCTGCTCATCCGCGATAACGGCACCCAGCCGGTGGAACTGCACACTCTGCTGAATGAGCGCGTGCGTGCCCACGACCACCTGCGCCGCACCGGTCTCGATGGCGGCCAGTGCCGCACGTTTCTGCGCGGCAGTCATCGAGCCGGTGAGCAGCGTGCACGAGATGCCCAGCTTGTGCAGCATAGGTGCAAGCGTCTCCGCGTGCTGCGCGGCGAGAATTTCGGTCGGCGCCATGAAAGCCGCCTGCCAGCCGTTCTGCGCGGCCAGCGCACACAATCCGGCCGCTACCACTGTCTTGCCCGAGCCGACATCACCCTGCACCAGCCGGTTCATCGGCCGTCCGGAGGCGCAGTCTGCCGCGATCTCCATAATCGCACGCCGCTGTGCGCCGGTCGGTGTAAACGGCAGGGCTTCAAAGAACGAATCCAATCCATTCGAGGTAAAAACAATGCCGGAATCCGCCTTTCGACGCTCCTTCAGCTGCTGCAGGCCGCAGCAGAGCAAAAACAGCTCCTCGAATACCATGCGTCGGCGCGCCTGCGCCACATCGTCCTTGGTTTTCGGTCGGTGAATGGCAGAAAGCGCATCTACTGCGTCCGGCAGGCGGTATTTCGCCCGCAAAAGTTCGGGCAGCGGATCGGGCCATTCACCAGTCAGCGTGTCGAGCGCGGCAGCGGTTACACGCTCAAGATCGCGCTGGGTCAGTCCCGCCGTCAGCGGATAGACCGGCACGATGCGTCCCGGGTGGTCAGCGTCCGGTGCGACCTTCTCCGACTGCGGGGAGACCATCGTGCGGCCGCGTCCATAGCCCTGCACCTTGCCGTAGAACACATACTCCTGTCCGACGCGCAGCTGCGCCGCAGCATACGGATTGTTGAAGTAGGTGACGTTCAGCGTGCCGGTTTCATCGTAAATCGTACACTTGACCAGCGTCAGGCCCTTGCGGATACGGTTGACCTTGGGTTCGGTGCCGACCACAGCGCGCACAGCATACTTGTCCTCCATGCCGATTTCCGCAATCGGCGTGATGTGAGTGCGATCCTCGTAGTCGCGCGGGTAGGTCTCGAGCGCGTCACGAAGCGTGCGGATATGCAGTTTTTCGAGCAGCTTCGCCTTTTTCGGGCCGATGCCCTTGACGAACTGGATGCTGTCATCAACCGATGGCATGAGGATTCTCCTTTGGGAATTTTGATTTGCAAGGCACCCGCTTTACGGGGCGCACGAACCGCGCAGGCGGTTCGCCCATTCTGGGCGGCGCCCTTTTTTCTGCACCAATTGACCGGGGCGCACGAACTGCGTAAGCATGTTCGCCCTGACGGGCGGCAGCATTTTTCGCTGAACCTCAGCGAAGGAGCTGCGCTCTGCGGAGCGCGGGAGACTGCCGCGTCCGCGGCGGGGGCAAAGAGGAAGGGACACCTGCGGTTTCCCTTCCTCTTTGAACTCCTACCTTTCCCTTGCTTCCTAATCTGGCGCAGATTGCCGACATGTGACCGCTTCGAAACAGGGGTACGGCAGAGGATTTTTTCTTTCGTGTCTTTCGAAACCTGTTCGCAGGGTCAGATAACGTTCTGCTACACATGTGGGTTAGTTTCCGCAGGCGCAACATACCCGTGTTGCGCAACTCTTTGGCACGTTGTAACGCACGGCACCTACGAATTAAGCGTTTGGTACAATTTATCTTTCGCCGGCCCTATCTATCATAACGCGCTCACGAGTTGCGCGGCACTGTCATGCCGCGCCCTGCGTAGAGTAAACCGCCTGTGTAGCAGAACACTATCCGACACTGCGAATATGTCTCGACATGGGAGCACACTGTGCTCCCCTACGGTAGAAAAAATCCTCTGCCGTTCCCCTGTTTCGCAGCGGTCACATGTAGGCAATCTGTGCCAAGCTATCTAAGGGAAAGGGGTGATTCACAAGAGGGTGGAAACCGCAGGTGTCTACCCTCTTGTGCGCCCGCGCGGCGTCAGCGCACGTCCCCGCCGCAGGGCGCGGCGAAGTCCCCGCTTGATACAAGCGAAAAACCTCCCGCCCGTTAGGGGCGAACACGCCTGCGGCAGTTCACGTCCCCCGCTCAGCCGGTGCCGGAAAAGGCTGCTCTTAATACTCGCGGTAAACCGCCTTCACCACGCCTAAAATCTGGCACCCGGTGCCGTTGATCGGCGGATACGCCGGATTCTCCGGCATGAGCCAGACACCGTCCGGCGTGATGTTGAGCGTCTTGCAGGTGGCCTCATCCTCGAGCAGCGCGATTACGATGTCGCCGTTGCGCGCCTGCACATCCTGCCGGATAATGACCAGATCATCATCCATAATGCCCACGCCGATCATCGAATCGCCGCGAATGCGCAGCGCGTAATACTCGCCGCCGCCCGCTGCCGGCTCGAACGGCACATAGCCGATATGCTCCTCCACCGCGAGGATCGGCATACCGGCGGTGACGCGGCCCAGAATCGGCACGCGCGGCACCATGGAAGGGCCGCTGACTGGCGTCAGCGCACGCGATTTATGCTCATTCGGCTCCAGATAACCGGCCTCCTGCAGCTTTTTCAGGTGCGCATGCACGGTGGACGGCGATCGCAGTCCCATCTCTGCACCAATCTCGCGCACCGAAGGCGGATAGCCGTGTTCGAGGGAATAACTGCTTATATACTCCAGTATCTGCTGTTGTTTGGCGGAAATCTTCTTCATTTTCGGCACTCCTCGCTGTTTCCGTCGGAACATACGTTCGTAATTTTATCCTTATTATACCGCAATCCGCCGCAATAAGCAAACATTTGTTTGCATTAACCTGCACGAATTTTCCGCGTTATTCGACACTATCCTTCAATTTATCCATTTTCTGCCGCTGTGTTGAAAAATAACGCAGTTTCATCACCGCATTGCTTGTATTTTACATGATTTTGTTATATCATATAAACAGCAAAAGTATTGATTATTGCAAGGGGACCCGCATTCTGCACCCCTAACTCGCAGGGAGGTTTTTATATGACCATCAAGACCGATCTCGGATATATCGACATTACCAACGAGGTGCTGGCCGGCATTGCCGGTTACGCAGCATCCTCCTGCTTCGGTGTCAAAGGCATGACCATCCGCTCCATGTCGGACGGACTGGCGCACCTGCTCGGACTGGAAAACCAGTCGCGCGGCGTAAAGGTCACCGAGGCTGTGGACGGCGGTGTCAACATCGACCTGCACATTGCAGTCGAGCACGGTGTGAATATTGCCACCGTCTGCCGCTCTATCATCGGCGAGGTACGCTATCATGTTGAGCGTCTGACCGGTGTGGACGTTAAGAACGTCGATATCTATGTAGAGAGTATTAAGGCGGACTGACCTATAGGGGACTTCGCAAGTCCCCTATATACGGAAGTCAGTTCCGGAGAAACTGACTTCCGATACCCGAACGTCGCCGTCCAGGACGGCTGAGTCGGGGTAACAAAACCCACGCACATGTCGCGGGTTTTGTTGCGGCGAAATACGCCGCTGATTGCATGCCGCGGCGTAACCGCGGACGTCTGCGGACGGGACCAATGGCTCGGATTGCCCTAAGGAAATCCTGCCATGCGGTTACGGTTTGCAAGCAAACCGAAATCTTATTACGCGCAACTGCGCGGTTACTTTTAGGGAGAGATTAAATTAAATGGCAGATCAGAAAATCAACGGTGCGCTGTACCGGTCCATGGTGATCGAGGGCGCACTCGCCATTGCAGAAAAGAAGGAACAGGCAAACGAACTGAACGTATTCCCGGTACCGGACGGCGATACCGGCACGAATATGTCCATGACGATGGGTTCCGCGATGGCTGAGATGGAAAAGCTCGCTGAGCCGACCCTCGCCAAAGCGGCGGATGCGACCGCTTCCGCGCTGCTGCGCGGCGCGCGCGGCAACTCGGGTGTTATCCTGTCGCTGCTGTTCCGCGGCATGGCGAAAAAGCTGCGCGAGACCGAGGAGGCTGACGGCCGCACCCTCGCGCTTGCGCTGCGCGAGGGCGTAGACACCGCCTACAAGGCGGTTATGAAGCCCGCTGAGGGCACCATCCTGACCGTATCGCGCGTTGCGGCACAGCACGCGGTCGAGCTGTGTCAGGCCGAGCCGACGCTCACCGCAGAGCAGGTTCTGGCAGCGATCCTCGAGCAGGGCCATACCGCACTCGAGGAGACCGTTCACCAGAATCCGGTGCTTGAAAAGGCAGGCGTGGTTGACGCCGGCGGCTTCGGCTTTATCACCATCTTCGAGGGCATGCTGGACGCGCTGCGCGGCATCCACAAGGAACGTGCTGTTGCGGCAGAGCCGACCAAGTCCACCGCAGACTTCGCTGCGATCAACGACGAGGACATCACCTTCACCTACTGCACCGAGTTCATCGCATCCCGTAAGGATAAGGCACGCAATGTTGCCCGTCTGCGCTCTATCCTGAACGAAATCGGCGATTCGCTGGTTGTTGTCGAGGATGATGATATTGTCAAGGTACACGTTCACACCGACCAGCCGAACAAGGCGCTCGAGGAGGGTCTGAAATTCGGTCCGCTGCTGACCGTTAAGATCGAAAACATGCGCGAGCAGCACACCGCCAAGGTAATCGAGGGCACGGCAGACGCGCCCAAGGAGCGCGTGATCGTTCCGGCAGAGAAGAAGTTTGGCTTTGTAGCCGTTGCGGCCGGTGAGGGTCTCAAAACCCTGTTTACCGACCTCGGCGCGGACGTTGTCGTACAGGGCGGACAGACCATGAACCCGTCCACCGACGATATTCTGCACGCTGTCGATGCCGTTCCGGCAGAGATCGTTTTCGTGCTGCCGAACAACAAGAACATCATCATGGCTGCCGAGCAGGCGGTTCATCTCTCCGAGGAGAAAAAGGTGATCGTCGTGCCGACCAAGACCATCCCGCAGGGTATTTCGGCCATGCTGGCGGTCGATCCGGAAGCCGAGCAGGACAGCGAGCTGGCGCTTGCTATGCTGGACGCGGCAAAGCACGTCCGCAGCGGTCAGGTGACTTACGCGGCCCGCGACAGCGAGTTTGACGGCAAGAAGATCAAACAGGGTGAGTATCTCTCTCTGTGCGAGGGCAAGCTGTGCGCTAACGGCAAGGAAACCTCGGTCCTCAAAAAGCTGGCTCGCGAGATGGTCTCCGACGACAGCGCGTTTGCAACCGTTATCTTCGGCGAAGGCGTTACCGAGGAGCAGGCCGCTGAGGTTGAGAACCTGCTGCACAAGGAAAACAAGGAGATGGAGATCAACATCATCGACGGCGGTCAGCCGGTTTACTACTACATCATTTCGGTGGAGTAAACCATCCCCTAAGCATAAAAAAGCATCGGAAACTGCGTTTCCGATGCTTTTTTCATGAAATTTCGTCTGCTGCGATTTACTTTACAAGCTCAGCTGCCATATCGAACATGGTCTGTGCGTCCAGACCGGTATCAAAGCCGCTGATGAGATAGGTCACGCCGTCCTGCTCCCAGAGCACGGACTGGAACATCTTATCCTCCACCTCGTCCGAGCCATAATAGCTGATAACGAGTTCGCCGTTCTTCTCCTGCTGCTTTTCCTCGTCGGACTTCTCGTAGTCGTCCGGTACGAAGCGGTAGTGCGCATCGCGATAGGTCAGCGTAACGCCGTTTACCTCGGCAGTCGTTGCCGGAACCGGATTCTCCATCTCGTCCTCGGTGAACACGGTGTAGCTCTTGTGCGCGGACAGATTCAGCTCCGCGCCATCCTTCGTGTAGGTCGCATCCACCTCGGCGATTTTCTCCGTTTCACCCACGCTGTTCCGCGCGGTGGTATCCACATCAGAACCGTAGCTGAACGTGTACTCGCCAATCTTGTCCGGCAGCGTGAGCGCTACACCGGCATCTGCCAGATGCGCCTGCGTGCTCGACAGATCCAGCCGCTGGTCAGACCAGCCCTTACTGAAAATGCCGCCCATGCCGCCTGCCGCAAATGCGCCGGTCACTGCGATGGCAGCGACTGCGGCAACCGCCACAAAGCGTTTGCTCCACAGATGACGCTTGCGTGCCGGTGCATTGTTCAGTGCGAATTTGACGCGCGCCTGCATCGAATCCGGTGCATGCAGCTCATCTGCACACTGATGCAGCATTTCCTTGATTTCACGTTCCATTTTGATTTCATCCATGATTTGCAGCCTCCTTCGGCTTCCGTTCTTCGGTCAGCGCCTGCCGCAGATGGCGGCGAGCGGAAAAAAGGCGGGATTTCACCGTTCCCTCGGTCACGCCGGTCGCCTGCGCGATCTCGCGCACCGAGCGATCATCGAAGTAATACAGCACCACGGTCACGCGGCGTTTTTCGTCCAGTGTGTCGAGGGCGGCATACAGGCGGCGCTGCTCATCCGTCCGCAGTACGGCGGACAGTGCGCTTTCACTCTCGCCTGCGTCAAAAAACTCTGAGACCGGCGTTTCCCGTTTGGCTTTGCGGCAGTACTTCCATGCCGCGCGGGAAAGCGTTCTGAGCAGCCACGGCCGGAATTTACTGCCGTCCCGCAGGGATTTGATGGACTGTGCACAGGTGACAAAGGCCTCCTGCGCCAGATCCTCGCCGTCCGTCCTGCTGCCGGTGATCAGGCACGCAAGGCGGTATGCATCGTCCTTGTAGCGCTCGTACAGCTCATCGAACGCCTGCATATCGCCGTGCTGCATGCGGCTGACAAGCTCTTTATCGTTCATAACTTTCTATCCTTTCCCTGGGTGCGTCTGTATATAAGAGCAGCCACTCCGGATTCGGTTCATTTTATTTTCGGTGAAATCCGCGTCCTTTGACGCACCCGAGTATAAGAGCCGCGAAGCGGCGGGCCGGTTCATTTTTATTTAACGGACACTTTGTACAGTTTTGACGGTTGCGTTTAACATGGATGTATTCTATACTGGATGTATGAATATGCCAGTTCCGCTGACTCCAGCGGTGGTGTCGCCTGTCCGGCGGGGGCACAAGAAGGAGACAACCTGCGGTTTTCTCCTTCTTGTGAATCTTCCGCTTTCCCTTGGAGAGTCTGGCGCAAACCGGAGACCAGCGACCGCTGCGAAATTGGGGTACGGCAGTCGGGTTACCGTTGCGTGGCTTTCTCCGCCTTTTCGCAGTTCACAGACAGCGTACTGCTACACAGGTCGGAAGGTCTACGCAGGCGCGACACAAGGTGAATTGCCCGAAGGGCAAGAGAAGGTCCCCTGGGGGATAGCAGTATCGCGCAATTCGTTCGTCTGAATATGACGGACGGCACCTACGAAGATAAACTGTACCAACACCTAAATTCGCAGGTGCCTTCCGGTATAACACGTTAAAAATTTGTGCGGCACTGTTATGCCGCACCCAGCGTAGATTTAACCGCATGTGTAGCAGTAATCTATCCGACACTGCGAATATGCGGATACACGGACGCGCAAAGCGCGTCCTGCGGTAGAAAAGATCCTCTGCCGTTCCTCTATAGTCTCAGTTCTGAACAGCCACCGTGCCCTCCCAAAAGGAAACGGGATTCACAAGGGTGGAAACCTTGGTGTCCATCCTTGTGCCCCTCACCGTGGGTACGGTGCGCCTGCCGCGTAGGCAAGATTCCGTTCGCTTCGCAAGCGACCATCCCCCGTTAAGGGAAAAAGAAAGGAAGTGCTTCCATGAATCAGCACCAATTCTTCACAGGAGAAATTTTCGACGCCTACCGCTGGTTTGGCGCTCACATAGAGCAAAACGCTGTCGTTTTCCGTACATTTGCACCCAATGCCAACCGCATTACGCTGACCGGCGCGTGCAACGGCTGGACCGAAACCGATCTGGTACAGGACGGCCGCAGCGGCTTCTGGTCGGTCTCTGTGCCGGACGCCTGCGCAGGCCAGTTTTACAAATACCGCATCTACGGCCCGGACGGCTCTGTCACCGAGCACTGCGATCCCTACGGCTTTGCCATGGAGCTGCGGCCTGCCTGCTGCTCGATTATCACCGACCTTGACGAGTACCGCTTCACAGACGAGGCGTGGATGGCTGACCGCACGGCTTCGCCGGACGCACCGCTGAGCATCTACGAGATGCACCTCGGCTCGTGGATGCGCAATCCGGACGACGCGAACGGCTGGTACACCTACGATGAAATCGCCCGCCGATTGATTCCCTATCTGCAGGAAAACGGCTACACGCATGTGGAGTTTCTGCCGCTGTCCGAGCACCCGTTTGACGGCTCCTGGGGCTACCAGAACACCGGATTTTTTGCCCCGACCTCGCGCTACGGCACGCCGGCGCAGCTGAAACTGCTGATTGACAAGCTGCATCATGCCGGTATCGGTGCGATCATGGATTTTGTACCGGTACACTTTGCCGTGGACTCCTACGGTCTGGCGAAATACGACGGCACGCACCTGTACGAGTACCCGCACAGCGCGGTCGGTGAAAGCGAATGGGGCAGTTACAATTTCATTCATTCCAGACGGGAAGTACGCTGTTTTCTGCAGTCTGCAGCCGATTACTGGCTCACTGAGTTTCATTTTGACGGTCTGCGCATGGATGCGGTCTCGCGCCTGATCTACTGGCAGGGCGATCCCGCACGCGGCGTCAACGGCGACACGCTCGACTTCCTTAAAAATATGAACCGCGGTCTCAAAGCCCGCCATCCCTCGGCTCTCCTCATCGCTGAGGACTCGACTGCCTATCCCGGTGTCACCCGTCCGGTGGACGAGGGCGGCTTGGGCTTCGACTACAAGTGGGATCTCGGCTGGATGCACGACACGCTCGAGTTCTGTCAGACCCAGCCGGATCTGCGTCCGCGCGATCATGGCAAGCTTCTCTGGTCGATGCACTATTTTTTCAACGAGCACTATCTGCTGCCGCTCTCGCACGACGAGGTTGTGCACGGCAAGGCGGCAATCGTGCAGAAAATGTGGGGCGCGGACGAATGCGACAAGTATGCGCAGGCGCGCGTGATGTACCTCTATATGTTCACACATCCGGGTAAAAAGCTGAATTTCATGGGTAACGAGCTGGGTCAGCTGTACGAATGGAGCGAAGCCGGTACGCTGGACTGGGCACTGGCCGAGCGTCCGTTCCACCGTTTTTTCCACAGCCTGTGTAAAACTTATGTGGAGAATCCCGCGCTGCACGCAGATTATGCGCCGGATAATTTCCGGTGGGCAAAAAATCATGCGGATGCCCCCTGCGTATTCGGCATGGAGCGCCGCGCAAATGGAGAAACGCTGCTCGCCCTGTGCAATTTCGCGGACAGCGAACAGAAATTTACCGCTTCCCTGCCGAAGTTTACGATTCTGCTTGACAGCAATGCCGCAGAGTTCGGCGGCACCGGAGAGACACTTGCCGTCTCCCGCAAGGATGATCTGTGTACGGTTGCACTGCCGCGATACAGTGCGGTTCTGCTCAAGCTGTAAAATCAAAAGCGCTCTGCCAAAAACAGAGCGCTTTTCCTATTTATTCGACCGAAATCGGCTTTATCATCTGATAATGCAGTCCGTTCTCATCGCGGTACTCGCCGCGCTGCAGGAAACCGAATTTATGATAAAATCCCTGTGCACGCATGTTTTTCTCGGCGACACGAGCACACAGCTCGCGCTTGCCGAGCGCACGGTACACGCTGATGGCCTGGCCGAGAATCTGTCCGCTCAGACCGCAGCCACGGTAGTCACCGGCAATGCAGAAGCCGCCGACCAGACCAATCTCCGGCTGCTCCTCCCACCAGGTTTTCAGGTAAACGAGTGCGGCCTCTTCCCCGCTTTCCAGACAGCCGAAGGTACACGCCCGCGGCGAGACCTTCTGTGCCCGCTCTACATCGCGGATGAGCGCATCCGGATCGAGGTTTGCATCCGTACTGTAGGCATTCTTGTGCAGTTCGCGCATGAATCCCACGATTTTATCCACATCCTGTGGATTCTTTGGGTCAGCGCGGCGGAACCAGATCTGCGGAGACGCCGGAATGCCCTTGGTATTCGTCCATCCAATGGACGCAAACGTGGAGTATTCCTGTGGCAAATGCGAGGCATCATTCTCGTAAACCACGTCGATATTGCCGTTTTCGTCAAATTCCAGCTTGGCAACACAGGTGTTGTCACCCCAGCCGATTTCGCCCATCTGTTCGGGTGCAAAGCCGTGTGCAATCGTCAGCATGCCGCGAATCGCACTGCCGTGCGTCACTACCGCAACCTCTTTGCCCTCATTTTCACGCACAATCGCGCGCACGCCGTCCAGCATGCGCTGACCGGCCTGCATGACCGTCTCGCCGTGCGGCGGCGCTGCCTCCCACGGACGGGCACACCACAGCGCATACTGCTCAGGCCATGTGTGCGGCAGCTCGGCCCACGGAATGTCCTCCCAGTCTCCCATATCAATCTCGCGCAGCACCGGTCGGGTCTCCACCGAGAGATGGTGCGGCTCTGCCACAGCCTGTGCCGTTACGCGTGCGCGGAACAGGTCGGACGAGTAAACCGCCGCGAGCGGCACATTCTCAAACCGCTTTGCCAGATACGGCAGCTGCTTGTACGCCCGCGTGGTCAGCAGCGCGTTGTACTGACCATGACACCGGCGGTATACATTGCCCTCTGCCTCAGCGTGACGGATGATGTAGACCGTGGTTCTCATCAGCCTACCTCAACTGCACCGGACAGCTCAGTGACAGACTTCACGCCGTGTGCATCCAGCCACTCGTTCAGCTCGGCAAGCGCCTTGACCGGAGCGGTCGGGTCGTTGAACATCACCGTACCCATGGCAACCGCGTCTGCGCCCGCAAGCATCATTTCGACAATGTCGCGGCCGGTACAGATGCCGCCCATGCCGAGAATCGGCACGGAAACCGCCTTACGCACCTGATATACCATGCGAACCGCAACCGGGAACACCGCCGGACCGGACAGACCGCCCATTACGTTGGACAGGATCGGCTTGCGCTTTTCGATATCAATGCGCATACCGAGCAGTGTATTGATGAGCGAAAGCGCGTCCGCACCTGCGGACTCCGCTGCGCGTGCAATCTCCGCAATATCGGTGACATTCGGGGACAGCTTGACGATCAGCGGCTTCTTCGCCTTGGCCTTGGCTGCCGAAACGACCTCCTCAACCATCTTCGGCTGGGTGCCGAATGCCATGCCGCCGCATTTTACGTTCGGACAGGAGATGTTCATCTCGATGAGGTCAACATCCGCGTCCGAAATCTTCTCGACCATGCCCTCGTACTCCTCGACCGTGTTGCCGGAGACGTTGGCAATGATTTTGGTGTCGTACCGGCGCAGGAACGGAATCTGCTCCTCGATGAAACGGTCAATGCCCGGGTTCTGCAGGCCGACACAGTTGAGAATACCCTGCGGGGTCTCCGCGATGCGCGGCGCCGGATTGCCGAGACGCTCGGTCGGTGTCAGACCCTTAACGCCGATGCCGCCAAGCTGGGACAGGTCAAAAAATTCGCCGTACTCATGCCCGAAGCCAAAGGTGCCGGATGCGGTCGTGATCGGGTTTTTCAGCTCAACGCCGCAAAAGTTCACTCTTAAATCTGCCATTACCACTCGACCTCCTCAGCATTGAACACCGGACCGTCCTTGCAGACATGACCGTAACGGGTTTCGCCGTTTTCCGACTTGAGCGCGCAAGCGCATACCAGACAGGCACCGATGCCGCAGCCCATGCGCTCCTCCATCGAAACCTGACAGGGCACGCCGGCTTCCTTTGCAATCGCCGCAATCGCCTTCAGCATAGGCTTGGGACCGCAGGCAGCCACGCCGGTCGCACCTGCCGCCTGCTCCTTCAGCACATCGGTGACAAAGCCGTGACGCGCGTAGGTGCCATCGTCGGTGGTGACAAAGGTCTCGCATTCATCACGGAAGTCGCCCTCAAGGATCACCGCACCCTTGTTGCGGAAACCGAGGATTGCGGCAGGCTGTGCACCCTTTTCTACTGCCGTGCGAACACATCCAAGCATCGGCGGTACGCCAATGCCGCCGCCGATAAAGATCGGACGATCGCCCAGTGCCTGCACGTCAAAGCCGTGTCCGAGCGGTCCAAGCACGTCGAGCACATCGCCGACCTTGCGTTCGCTCAGCCACTTCGTGCCGTCGCCCTTCACCTGAAAAACAATGCGCAGATGGCTGCCCTGCCAGGTGCAGATCGAAATCGGGCGGCGCAGCAGATGACCCTCACCGCATGCAATGTGGACGAACTGGCCGCACTGCGTCAGTTTAACGATTTCCGGCGCGTCCAGCACCATCAGATACAGACCCTCGCCCAGCCGTGTATTTTCTACAACACGGCAGTTTTCCTGAATCGACATAACATTTCTCCCTCCGTTGATCGGTCTGCCGACGAAACAGTGGATTTTCGACAGCAGGCGAAAAATTTTTCGATATTTCTATTGTACAGGAAAATCGGGAAAAAGAAAAGATTCTCCTGCATTTTATGCAAAAGAAAAAGCAGCAACTTTCGTTGCTGCTTAGATGTAGGCGTTGAGTTATCTTCCCGGGCCGTCGCCAGCCAAGTATTGTCACCGTAAACGAGCTTAACTACTGTGTTCGGAATGGGAACAGGTGTACCCTCGTCACCATTAACACCTACTTTTGAAGATTTACACCCTCAAAACTGAACAATCCTACTCGCAAGCTATCTTTCGAGGTTACCT
>ERZ772878.26-NODE-26-length-193368-cov-13.5348_pt1 | contig 193368 bp, 167 predicted proteins | sample MGYA00580578_ERZ772878 | MGnify/ENA primary metagenome ERZ772878 (study PRJEB29015, sample SAMEA2737686) | human gut metagenome | biome: human gut; feature: human-associated habitat; material: faeces | place: China | collected 2012 ...
TCGTATCCACGATGGTATACAGCTGCTGAAACACGCTGCCCAGCATCAGCGGCAGCGAAAACAGCAGAATCAGCCGTATCGGACGGCCGTGTGTCATATCGGTAACGCGCACCCTATCACACCTCCCTTGCGAAAAAATCATAAAACCCAAAGCGCAGAAGGAGACAGAACTGCACTTCGGGTTTCAAAACGACGGTACCGCAGAATGCTGTTGATTTACCGCACGGTGAGATAAAACGCAGTACCGCCGCTGCTATGGTCATCAATCAGAGGAAATCGCCGCACAGGCTGAGGGCCGCCTCATCCGCGATAACGATCGCGTCGTTGTGCAGCTGCAGAATCGAACCGGGCACCTTGGGCGTTACCGGACCGAAGCAGGATTCACGGATAGCCCACGCCTTGTCCTCGCCGCTGGCAACGACCAGCACTTTTTTTGCGGTCATGATGGTGTGAATGCCCATCGAGTAGGCACGGCGCGGCACCTCATCCTCGCTGGCGAAAAAGCGCTTGTTTGCCTCGATGGTGGACTCGGTCAGCTCCACACAGTGTGTGCCCTTGGCAAAGCAGTCGTCCGGCTCGTTGAATCCGATATGGCCATTGCGGCCGATGCCGAGCAGCTGGATATCCACATCGCCCACACTGCGGAGCACCGCGTCATAGCGGGCGCACTCCTTTTTCTCGTCCGGCTCCATGCCGTTCGGCAGATTGATACGCGACGGATCAATGTTCACATGGTCAAAAAAGTGGTCGTGCATGAAATAATGATAGCTCTGATCGTTTTCCGGCTTCATGCCATAGTATTCATCCAGATTGACTGTAGTCACATCCGCAAAATCCAGATCGCCCTTTTCGTACCACTTGACCAGCTGCTCATATGTGCCGATCGGCGACGAGCCGGTGGCAAGGCCGAGCACGGAATCCGGCTTGAGGATGACCTGCGCGGAAATGATATTTGCCGCCTTGCGGCTCATATCCTTGTAATCCTTTGCACGAATGATTCTCATAACGAAAAGCCTCCAAACGCTTATAAATCCTTATACTTTTCACGCAGTGCGAGCAGCTCGCTCTCCTGCACATACTCGGTCAGGCAGCCCACACCGGTGACACTCTTGCCGCCTGTGATGTTGCCGAACCGCACACAATCCGCGAACGGATAGCCATGGTACAGACCGTACATCAGTCCTGCAAGGAACGCATCGCCCGCACCGGTGGAATCCTTACAGGTGAATTCCGGAATATTGCGCAGCAGACGCGGCGTGCCATCCTCGAGGATGAGACAGCCGTCCTTATCCAGCTTGACCAGCGGATGCTCAAAATACTCCGCCAGCACGCGGAGCGCCTCCTCCGGCGTGTCCCTGCCGGTAATCTTGAGCGCTTCCTTGGTATTCGGCGTATAGTAATCCGCCAGACGCAGATAATCACCGTACTTCTCAAAGCTCAGCTCATCATCCCAGCCCATGTCGAAAATCAGAATGGCTCCTTCCTCGTGCAGCTTGCGATATACCGGCAAAAAGCCCTCCTGCATCTGCACGAGCTTCGCGCCCTTGGACATGGTATATACCCGCTCGAGCAGCTCGTCCGTGATGGCGGTCGGCTTGCAGTAGGTCGCAAACGTACGGTCGCCGGGCGTGAGCATGGCACTGGTGACATTCACCGGAATACCGGTCTCGCCCTCCGCCGCCAGATTGTACGGAGAAACGCCGTTCTGCTCAAACTGCGCGCGGGCAAAGCCGGAAAACAGATCGCTGCCGAGATAGGTCGCCAGACGGGTCGGAATGCCCAGCCGGGCGGCGTTTACTGCCGTACCCGGTGCACCGCCGCCGAGCAGCACGCGGAAATCCTGCGAAAAGATCTCCTCGCCCTCCTGCGGCACGCGCGGCATGCCGACATACATCAAATCCACATTGGTCACACCGACCGAAGCGAGAAACGACATGTGTCAGTCCCTCCAGTCCCCGATGTACGGCGCGTTGAGCTTGATATACTCGTCGGTCAGCTTGCTTGCCAGCGAGTACGAGCCGACCAGCGGGTGCATGGTCAGGCACTCGGTGATATCCTTCCTGGAGCGGTTGACGATACCGCGTGCCGCCAGACGTTCGTAATATTTTACGCGGCGGATCATTTCCAGATTGCTCTCCGGAATATTGGTGATATGGTGCGGCTTGCAGCCCTCACGGGAGATATCGCAGGTGACCTCAATAATATCGGTCGGCTCGAGGCCCTCGATGGCATTGCCGTTCGGTGCGCACAGGATCATCGTGCCCATGCCGCCGGAGGCTGCAATCTCGATGAACTTGAGCGCAACGCCTGCGTAGCCGCCCGCGTCCTTGGAATACACATCAAACGTCCACGGCTTATCGCGGTGAATACCAGTCTCATTGGCCATGTAGTTGTTCTCACGGATGCCGTACCACTTCTCAAAGCACTTGAGCCCCGCCTCAAAGTCGTTCTCGATGTCGATCTTGGACAGCTCCTCGGTCATGTGGCGGTTGATGTCGCAGATCATCTCGCCGCGCGTCTGCTTGGCGTTCAGAATGTTGGCAACCGCCTTTTCACGGTAGTAGAAGTAGTACAGATATTCATTCAGCACACAACCGCGATCCTCGAGCAGACGCTTCTCGAAAAAGCGCATATCGGTCTTGGCGTAAGCCTCGTCATTGGCGATCAGCTCGGGCATGATCTCCTTTCCGTCCACCTTGATGCTCTGGAAGTAGGACAGATGGTTCAAACCGTAGCATTCGCCGTAAATGCGGGACGCATCCACGCCGTACAGGTCGGCAAACTGGTGCAGCATGCCGCTCGGTGCGTCGCAGATACCGTAGGTGAAATCATATCCCATATCGCGCAGCGCCTGCGAAACCACGCCTGCCGGATTGGTAAAGTTGAATACCTTGACGCCCGGCTTTGCCAGCTTTTTGATCAGCTCGCAGTACTCAGCCAGCGCCGGAATCGAGCGCATGGCAAACGAAACGCCGGCAGCGCCGGTCGTTTCCTGACCGAGAATACCCAGATCAAGCGCCAGTCGTTCATCGCGCACGCGAGTCGCGTCGCCGCCGACACGGATGGTCGTGATGACGTAATCCGCATCGGTTACCGCCTCCTCCGCACTGGAGGTCAGCGTGAACTTCATGGTCGGGCACAGCATACGCGCAACGTGCGCCGCCAGACCGCCGTAGATGCGGAGCTTTTCCGGATCGTTATCCATAAATACCAGCTCATCAATGTGCAGCTCCTCCGCACGCTGTGCAATGCTCTTTGCGAGGAACATAGAGCGTACACCGCCGCCGCCGATTACCGTTAATTTCATAAAAAGATACCTCCTGTTATCGAATCAGATACCGTTTGCAGCTGGACCAGCCGATCATGCCCGAGGCAAATCCGGACAAACCGCACGGGAACAGCAGCACATACGGCAGAGAAAGCGGGAAAAACAGCACTGCAGGAATCAGCAGCAGCGCATTTACGCCCAGCCCCAGCACGGTCATGCCGGGACGGAGCAGACACAGCAGCCACGCATTTTTCGCCGCTGCCGCAAACAGGATGTCCACCGCCGCCTGTACTGCCCAGAAATTCTGGAAAAACGCAGCCGTGACGCAGAGCAGCAGCATGCCCAGCAGCGCCGGGAAAAATCCGTCCGCCGTTACCAGCATCACGCCCATCCACAGCAGCGCAAGCTCGGCCAGTCCGCACAGAAGATTACGCACCGTATCCTGCCGCAGCGCCGCACGGAAATCGGTCCACACGTCGTTCGGCACATCACGCGCCATATTGACCGTGCAGCGCGCCATGGCGGCTCGAGCCGCGCCAAAGGTCACAACCGGCAGACAGCACAGCAGAAACAGCACGTTCAGCTTGACGAGCTGCCAGAACTCCCGTACAAGGGTCTCCCCGACCCATGCGGCGCCAGTCTTTTCCGGTGCATCCTTGGCAATGCCCGGACCTTCCTTCAAATAGGATGGACGAAACACAGATTTTCCTCCTGTCAGAACGCGATCGCGCGTTCGGTCTGCTTATCGAACAAATGGATGCGGCTCATATCCACAGCCGCGGTGATGGTGTCGCCCGCATGAATCGGCTCGCCGGACGGCGTACGCACGGTCACGGACGTACCGTCACAGGTGCAGTGCGCGTAAATCTCCGCGCCCATCAGCTCAGCGATGTCCACATGCATGGTGAGCGTATGCGCCGCATTCTGCGTAAACTTTTCACCCGAGGTGTGCAGATTCTCCGGACGGATGCCGAACACGACCGTCTTTCCGACGTACTCACTCAGCGCATCGCTGCCCGCAAAGTGCAGGCTCTGGTCTGCGAAGGTCAGCTTGTAGCCGTCCGCATCGCGTCCCAGTTCGGCGTCCATGAAGTTCATCTGCGGCGAACCAATGAAGCCCGCAACGAACAGATTGCACGGATGGTCATACAGCGTCTGCGGTGTGTCCGCCTGCTGAATCTCGCCGCCCTTCATAACAACAATACGGTCGCCCATGGTCATGGCCTCGGTCTGGTCATGCGTGACGTAAACAAAGGTCGTATCCAGCTTCTGATGCAGCTTGATGATCTCGGTGCGCATCTGGGTGCGCAGCTTGGCATCCAGATTGGACAGCGGCTCATCGAGCAGGAATACCGCCGGGTCGCGCACCATCGCACGTCCGAGCGCGACACGCTGCCGCTGGCCGCCGGAAAGCTGCTTGGGCTTGCGATTGAGCAGATGCTCGATGTCCAGCACCTTAGCCGCCTCGTGCACCTTGCGGTCGATCTCGTCCTTGGGCGTTTTGCGCAGCTTGAGTGCGAACGCCATGTTCTTGTAAACCGTCATATGCGGATAGAGCGCGTAGTTCTGGAAAACCATCGCGATATCGCGGTCCTTCGGCGCTACATCGTTCACCTTGCGGTCGCCGATGTACATTTCGCCGTCCGAAATCTCCTCCAGACCCGCGATCATGCGCAGTGTGGTGGATTTGCCGCAGCCGGACGGTCCGACCAGTACGACGAACTCCTTATCCTTGATCTGCAGGTTCAGGTCGGAGATAACCTCGATATCACCGGGGTACACCTTCTTGATGTGATTCAAACTAATGCTTGCCATGTAATTTCACCTCGTTTATTCTTTGACCGAACCCGCGGTCAGGCTGGAAACGACCTGCTCCTGGAAGATCGCAAACACGATGATCGAAGGAATGACCGCAATGGTAACTGCGGCAAACAGCGCCGTGTAGTTAAAGCTGAACTGGCTGGTAAAATAGCTGAGCGACAGCGGCAGCGTGCGGGCACTCTCGCTGCTGGTCAGGATCAGGGAGAACGTAAATTCGTTCCATGTATTGAGGAAGCACAGCACAGCTGCGCTCGTAAGACCGCCCTTGGCGCACGGCATCATGATCTGGAAGAACGTGCGCAGGAAGCCCGCACCGTCGATGTAGGCGGCTTCTTCGATCGCCTTGGGGATAGACTGGAAGGCTCCGCGCAGGATGAGCAGGCTCATCGGCATATTCAGTGCGGTGTTGACCAGAATCAGACCCGCCTTGGTATCGTACAGGCCCAGATTGTTGACCACGCTGTACACCGGCTGCAGCAGTGCCGTCATCGGGATGACGAGCGACAGGCTGAGCAGCATGTACAGCAGCTTATCGCACGGAAAGCGGAACCGCGCAAACGCGTAGCCTGCCATAGCGAAGACGAGCACATTGAGTACAGTCGCACAGCAGGTGACGATCACGCTGTTGCCGAAGAACTTGAAGATCGGCGCCATATCCAGTGCGGACTGATAGCCGTCAAACCCGAAGTGCGTCGGCAGCGAAATGCCGTTCGACAGGATCTCCGCATTCGTCTTGAACGAGGACAGGATGACCCAGATGATCGGGAACAGCGCAACGACCACGCACAGCGCCATAAACAGATATTTGAGCACAAAGCACAGGCGTTCTCTGCCGGTCATTGCACCGAAGCTGGTTTTCATTTGTCGAACGCCTCCTTAGTAGTCTTCTTCGTTGACGCGCATCGCTTTGTTGATGAGCGTCATGCAAACGACACCCGCGATGACGATGCAAACGCCGATTGCATTTGAGTAGCCGTAGTTGTTTTCGTTCTTGTACACGCTGTACAGCATGAGCGGCAGGTTCATGGTAGCCGAGCCGGGGCCGCCCTTGGTGGTGATGTAGATCAGGTCGAACATCTGCAGCATATAGGTTGCCGCCATGACCATGGTCGTGCCGATGATCTTGCGCAGCAGCGGCAGCACAACGAACATATCGGTCTGGAACGAGGTCGCACCGTCCACACGGGCCGCTTCGAGCACCGAATCGTCAATGGTCAGCGCCTCGGCGAGCACGAGCGTCGTGGTGTAGCCCGCAAACAGCAGCCACGTCATGGTGACGGACGGGAACGCCGTTGTGGTATCCATCAGCCAGTTATGCGTCAGGCTTTCCAGACCAACAGCCTTGAGGATGGAATTGACCACGCCGTACTGCGGGTTGAAAATATTGAGGAAGATCATGCCCATTGCGGCGTTGGAGATGATATTCGGGATCATGTATGCCGTACGGACAAATTTCCAGCCGCGCGGCTTTTTGTACAGCACAAGCGCCAGGATAACGCCGATGGAGACATGAATAATACAGTGGATCAGAATCCAGACGACCGTGTGGCCGCACGCCTGCCGGAAGGTCGCATCGCTGAACAGCTGTGTATAGTTCTGCAGACCGATGAATGTCATTGAGTCGCCCGTCAGCCGGTAATCAAACAGCGAGGAAACAAACACGATCACCAACGGAACAGCATAGATCAGCAGGAACAATGCGACAGCCGGAAGCAGGAACACCGGCAGCCAGCCCTTTTTACGTTTCATAAAGCGGTTTCCTTTCTTGTTGAGGAGAAAAACAGGGACCCGTTTTTGACGGGTCCCTGCGGTAAACAGTTTACTGGTTCTTCGCTGCAGCATCCGTCAGCGTCTGGCAGAAGCCCTTTGCGTCCAGCTCACCCGAAGCGAGCAGCGGGAGCTGCTGGCTCATAACGTCGAGCAGGTTGGAGTACATCGTAGCCTGCAGAGTATCCGAGCGCTTTTCACCCTCAGTGGTTGCAAGGTCAAGGAACTCAGCAAGCAGCGGGTACTTGTCCTTTGCGGTGTCGGTCAGCTCTACCGTGTTGGAGGCCGGAACCATGCCCTGCATCTCCATTGCGGTCTGCTGTGCCTCAGCCGAGGTAAAGAACTTGACCATCTCAATGGCAGCCTCTTCTACCTTCGGGTCGTCCTGCTTGGTAACGATATAGCCCTGAATCGGTGCATCGTATACGAAGTTGCCCGGGAACAGCGCTACGCCGACCTTATCAGCGAAGCCTTCCTCTGCCATGGAGGTATCGAAGAAATCACCGATCATCCACGGGCCGTTCGCCAGCATTGCGGTCTGGCCGGACAGGAAGTTGTTTGCAGCATTCTCATACTTGCCGCCGATTGCATCCTGCGTGGTGTAGTTCTGGTACATCTTCTGGATCTTCTCGGCTGCTGCGATCATTTCCGGCGTGTTGTAGTCGGTCGGGTTCATGGTATTCATGAACTCCAGGCCTGCGTCGGACTCGGTGCCTACCATAGCGCCCATCCACAGCTGGGTTACCCACGCAGAATCTGCGGTATCCATGGACAGCGGGGTGATGCCTGCTGCCTTCAGCTTGTCGCACTGCTGGAAGAACTCGTCCCAGGTCTTAGCCGGCTCGGTGATGCCTGCCTGCTTGAACAGCTCCTTGTTGTAGAAGTAACCGATAACCTGACCTTCCATCGAGGAAGCGTAGATCTTGCCGTCGCGGCTGTTGGTAGCCAGTGCGGTATCGGAATACAGTGCCTTCCAGTCTGCATCGGAATTTACCGCATCGGTCAGATCAACTGCCAGATCCTTGGCAACGACCATATCCAGCAGATTGTAGCCGCCGCCGTAAATAACCGGCGGGAGATCGCCCGTGCCAAGCTGTACCTTGATCTTGTCGATGTAATTCTGATCGCCCGGAACGTCTTCCTTCTTGATCTCGTACTTGCCTGCGTACTTCTCATTGAATTCCTTGATCAGTTCATCGCATACCGGAGCGGACGTATTCGTGCCGCACTGGAACGTCGGATAGTTGATGGTGATCACACCGGAGCTGTCACCGCTCTGTGCAGAATCATCCTTCTTGCCGCCGCAGCCGGTCAGTGCACCGGTCAGCAGCGCGCCTGCCATCAGCAGGGAGAGGATACGCTTTGTTTTCATGTGGGGTTCCTCCTCTTTCTCTCCTTACGGCATTTGTCTCATTCAAATACCGCTCTGTGTTTTGTTGTATTTATTATACCCGAGGAACAGTCTGCCCTCAATGCAGTAAACCGGTCAAAACATATGACGATTTTGCTTTTCGTTCACACGCTCTGCACTCCTCTTTGAAAACATAGGATTATTTTGCGCCAAAACAGGATATTTTTTTCTAATGTCGCTTCTCCCCCTCCGGATGGTACACAAAGCGGTCGAATTGTGGTATATTTAGGGTAACTCCGCAGCTCCATTGTATGGTGCTGCCCTTGTATGGTTCGCAGAATCTCCCGTGAGGTGTATTGTATGGCAAAACGCAAGATCTCTCTTATCGGGCTGGTCGTTGTGATGATATGTGTTCTGGTATTCGCACCTGTTGTCACCGCCGGCATCTATTTTATCCATACCGTATCCGGTCAGCTGCAGCATACCGCCAGTGAGACGGTTTCCATGTATCTGAACGAATTCACCGACCGCACCGACCGCATGATGGAGACCCTGCGGGATGGTGTGTACTACCTGACCTCGGACAGCGCCGCCCAGCAGATGATGAGCAGCAGCGAACCGCTCACCCAGATCCAGATTCTCCGGCTGGAGCAGAATTTCAGCCGCGCATTCTCGCTCGGCGATTCGCTCAACCCCGATGTGGTCAGCGCCATCTACCTGATCAAAAACGACCAATATGTACCGGTCTACGGCGGCAACTACTATTTGAATACCTCGTGGCGCGTCCGGCAGATGTACCAGACGCACGAGGACTGCAACTCCGCACGCACGCTGTACACGCACTACACCATCGTTGGATACGCATATATGATCGTCGATTTTGTTGACCTCAACACCATGCAGCCGCTTGGCAAAATCATCGTCGAACTGAACATCAACAAGCTGCTCTCCACGCTGTCGCTGAACCAGCTTTACCCTTCCACTGTCGTCATTTTCAGTGGTGATCAGGGCAAACGCATCAGCTCTCTGCAGACCGACCTGTTCCGCGAGAACGAGGATATGAATAAGTGGTATCATGCGTCCAGCTCACTCCGCAAAAGCCGTGAGCGCGTGGATATCTATATTCCAAACGCCGAAATCCTCGCCGGTGTGCGCCAGAGTACGCGTGTGTATTTTCTCGTCTGTGCTGCCATCCTGATCCTGGCTCTGCTGCTGGCCGCCACCTGTCTCATCCTGCTGCTGCGTCCTCTTCGGCAGATGCTGCACACCATCGGCAGTATCGGCAGCGGTGATTTCTCCGTGCGCATGGATGAAACGCCCTACACCGAAACGACCGCTATCTCACATGCCTTCAACGACATGGCCGACCGGCTGGACACCCTGTTTCAGGAGGTCTATCAGCGCGGTCTGCTGCTGCGTGACGCAGAGATTCATCAGCTGGAGAGCCAGATTCAGCCGCACTTCATCTTCAATATTCTTGAACTGATCAATGTCCGCTGCATGGTAGCCGGTCAGCCCGCCATCTGCACCACGGTGCAGAATCTGGCACAGCTTCTGCGGGCAAGCGTTGTTAACCACGGCAAGCAGATTATCACCCTGCAGGAGGAACTGGATTCTGTAAAATACTATCTCGCCCTGCAAAAGGAACGCTTTGAGGAAAAGCTGCAGTACACCGTCGATGTGGAGGACGACAAGCTGCTCGGCTGCTACCTGCCTAAGCTGACCATTCAGCCGCTGGTAGAAAACAGTATCGTACACGGACTCGAGCCTAAGCGTCACGGCGGCTGGGTGCGCGTCAGCATCTGGGAGGAGGAGGACGCCGTGTACATCCGCGTGCACGATGACGGCGTAGGCTTTGACCCGTCCGCCATCCCCCAGCCCGGCAGCGATGACAAGCACCATACACATGTTGCACTGCACAACATCGAGCGCCGTTTTCAGCTGCTGTACGGCGAGCCCTACGGCATGTCGATCAAATCCGAACCCGGACACGGCACGAGCATCGTGCTGACGCTCCCCATCATCACCGCACCGCCCGAAAAGGAGAAAGACCTATGCTGAAAGTTATGATCGTTGACAATGAATCCGCCATCCGCAAGGGTCTGGTACACTGCATCCACTGGGGGGAGCTCGGCTGTGAGATTGCCGCACAGGCAGACGACGGCATGATGGCGCTTGAGCAGATTCCGGTCATTCAGCCGAATATCGTTATCAGCGATATCCGCATGCCCGGAATGGACGGTCTTGAGCTTGCCGAGATCATCGCCCGCGACCATCCCGGCATCAAAGTCATCATTTTGACCGGCTATCCGGATTTTGCCTACGCGCAGCGTGCCATCCAGTATCATGTGGTTGATTTTGTACTCAAGCCGATGACGGTAGAAAACCTGACCAATGCCATCGAAAAAGCCAAGGCCGCCATAGCGGAAGACCGCAGCAGTCAGGATCTGCAGGAGAAGCTCTCCACGACCTCGGCGCGCAACATGGAGCTGCAGCAGAGCATGCTGCTGCATGACCTCGTCCACCGTGTTGCATGCTCGCAGCTGTATGTGCTCAACCGCCTGGCTCAGCTGAAAATGGACCTGCACAGCTATTTTGTACTCAAGCTGTATATTACCTCGCTGTCCGAGGAAACGCTGACCGATGAAGAATACAGCGAGTATCTCAACCAGTCGCAGGAGATTCTGTCCGACTGTCTATCCTCCTACCCGCATTACTACATTGCCCGCGGCACGCAGGACTGCTTTGTGGTCATCTGTGCCGCCGGCGAAGCGCCCATTACCGCATTGTGCCAGGAAGCGGTGAATATTGTCGGCAGTCTGGCGCATTTTCTGCTGTTTATCGGCATTTCCAACTGCAATGACAATCCCATCAATCTTGCCGATGCCGCCGATGAAGCCGCGCAGGCGGTGCGCTTCACCGTCTTCACGCCCGACCATCCGGTGACGCACTTCGCTGAGCTCAGCTCGTTCCCGCAGCAGCTGACCGACGAAATCTTTGAAATGCTCTCTGCCCTAAAATCTGCGATGGAGCTGCGTAATCCCGCCGACACAGAGCAGCTGCTCGACTGCATTTTCGCCTATGCGGACAGCAGCAAGCTGCCGCCGGATACCGTGCGCAATATCTGCGTATATATTCACCAGTTCGGCATGGAGCTGCAGTTTCCCGGAATAGCCGGACATTCGCTCGAGGGCGGCAGCATTTCCTCGCTCAAGCGCATTATGGAGACCAACTCCATCGCCGAGATGGAATCCTGCACCCGCGCACTCGTGCAGCAAACGCAGGACATGGCGCAGAGCAGCGCCGCCAGCGCAGATCATATCGTTTCCTCGGTACAGACCTACATCAGCGCACACTATGGCGAGCAGCTTTCGCTCGACCAGCTCGCCCAGCAGTTCTATCTCAGCTCAAGCTATCTCTCGCGCCTGTTTAAGCGCGAGACCGGCACAACGCTGACGACTTATCTGCAGAACGTGCGCATCGAAGCCGCAAAAAATCTGCTGCGCACTACGGCACTCAAAAGCTATGAAGTTGCCGAGCGGGTCGGCATTAACGATCCTGTGTATTTCTCACGCATATTTAAGAAGATCACCGGTCTCAAACCGAAGGATTACCGTCACAGCGTGCAGAACGAATCATCTGTATAAACGAAAAGAAGCGAAAAACGCTCCGGCACGCATCCCATCGGAACTTTTCCGCAATTCTCAAAATTGTCTGCACAAGCAAATCGGTTGCATTTTCCGCACCTTTACTATATAATATAGTTAAATATTTTTAATTATCAGCAAAATTCATGGCAATACCGCATGATCGAACAAGAGCGGTCTGCGAGCAAATTCTGCATCCGTATCCGTCGCGGTACTGCCCTATATAAAGGTAATCCGGAAAATGAATACAACTTGGGAAACACACAAATTTGAGCACTACATATTCAGCCTTTTGCTGGCGGTGGAAGTCATTATGTCCTTTACATTTTTAGGATATATGCACATTCCGCCGATTTCTATTACCACAGCGTATATCCCTATCGTCATTATCGCCTGCCTGTTTGGCCCGGCCGAGTCTTCCCTCGCGGGACTGCTGTTCGGTCTTGGCAGTCTGTATAAGGCTTCCGCGACCTATGTCATGCCTGCAGACGCGGTCTTTTCTCCGTTCCGGAGTGATTTTCCCATTGGAAGCATACTGCTGAGTGTCGGCACGCGCGTGCTGTTCGGTTTTCTGCTCGGCTGTCTGTTTCAGCTGGCACACAAAAGCAAACGAAAGAATCTGTGCAAGCTGCTCATCACGATCGCGGCACCTAAGCTGCACGCGCTTCTGGTCTATACGGCGATGGGTCTGCTCTTTCCCTCTCTCGGTTTTAATATTTCATCAATATTTATACTTAAAAAAAGCGACCTCATCATCCTGTCGTTCTGTGCTGCGGTCGTTCTGGCGATTGACAAGCTGTATCACAGTCCCTTTATCCAGACCTATAAAAACGCGGTCAATGAATACGAAAACACCCCGTACTGGTCTCCAAAGATTGGTTTCGTGCTGGGGGGCGTAAGTACGTTTATCTTCTGTATGGCGGTCCTCTCGACCGTGTACTTCTCCAACCGTATGTACTACATGCTCGGGCAGCACGGCGTAGATGTCACACAGCACATTCATCGGGATATTCTCCACCTGCAGGTGCAGTTTTTGACTGCCATGCTGGCGCTCAACTTCATTCTGCTCATCCTCATCCTGATGGTCTACCGCTACATGAAATTTCGTGAGTACACCGGCGAGCTGGACTTCCTGACCGGCATTATGGGCCGCAAGCTGTTCCTGCACACCTGTCTCCGCAGCCAGAAGTCCCACGCCGGAGCAGCCGGCTGGTTTCTGGTCTGTGATCTGGATTATTTCAAGCACATCAACGACAAATACGGCCATTCTGTCGGTGATGAGGTCCTCAAGCAGTTTGCCGAGCATTTACAGAACACCTTTCGTTTCTGCGGCTCTGTCGGCCGTATCGGCGGTGACGAGTTTGCCGTAATGCTCGATATAGATCTGTCGCAGGACCAACTGGAGAATCTGCTGACGCAGTTCCTGCGCGATGTTTCCGGTATTCTCGAGCAGGTCACGGTCAGCTGCAGCATCGGCGCGTACCGCTTTGTTTTCCCGCAGGAGATCAAGCACCTGCTCACCGAAACCGACCGCGTGCTCTATCAGGCCAAGGAGAACGGCCGAGCGTGCTTCGTGATGGAGGATTCGACTGAAAAGTAAATTGCAAAAGCCCGCACAGCGTAAAGCAGCTGTGCGGGCTTTTGTGTCTGTCGAAACACTAACGTTTTCCGAGCAGCCTCTCGATCGAAACCACCCTTTCGATCGAATTTCGAAGAAAAGCCGCGCCTTGCAGGCACATTTTTCTTCCCTTGTGTATCTCGGAATTTATGAATTTGCTCCGCAAATTCTATTTTATGCGTGCTGCCGCACGAAGTACAAGAGTCGAAATGCTGCTTTTTGACAGACTAAAACGGAGTGCAAACGCACTCCGTTTTACTTTCGATTTTAGAAAGGCTGTGTATAACTCCAGGTACCAATGCCGAGCGGAGAGAACGCAAGGTAAACCGCTGCAACACAAATGAGAATCAGTGCGGTGGCAACCCAGCGATATTTCCACGGAGTAAGATCGACAGCACCGATGTCCTTCTGTACCCATGCCTCCGGATGCTTTGTCTTGTTTCGCTGATTGAAAATGAACATAATCAGCAGCTCAACCGGCAGCAGAACGAATACAGCATACAGATAATGGAACTTGCTGTTGAGGAACAGCAGGAACGAGCCGTAGCAGACCACATGCAGCGCCAGAATGACCTTTGCGCTGTATTTCGGCAGGTGCTTGAAGAAGAAGCCGCCGAATACGGCCGTCAGAACCGGCAGTGCAATCAGCATTACGAGGGAATCCAGGAAGGTCTTGAGACCTGCTGGGAAGAAGTAGATCAGCGGACCAACGATGGTGGTCAGCACCGCGAAGATGATGCCGACATTCTTGCCGATCTTGACCAGTTTTTCCTCGGAAGCGTCCTTGTCGATGAATTCCTTGTAAATGTCCATGGTAAACATGGTATCTACCGAGTTCAGCACCGAGTTGAACGAGGACAGGATCGCACCGAGCATTACGGCTGCGAAGAAGCCCATCAGCGGAGCCGGAACAACCTGCGAAACCAGCTGCGGGTACGCTTCGTCCATCATGGATACCTGATCGCCCTGCAGCTCAAACAGCGCATACGCGATAACGCCCGGCAGCGCAAGGTACATAAAACCAATAATTTTCAGAAACGCGCAGTAGAGTGCACCCTTCTGTGCTTCCTTGAGGTTCTTTGCAGCAAGTACACGCTGAATAAACGACTGGTGCGTACACCAGGACTGCAGACCGAGGAAGAACAGACCGGTAAATACGGTCGGCCACGGAACCGCAGGCGGCAGAGAATCCGCCGGAGCGATAGAGTTGAGCATATCCGAATGGTTTTCGATCAGGAAACGCATACCATCGATAACCGACAGACCGTCACCGCCTGCCGTTTTGCCGAGCACGCTCAGTGCGAAGAACGGGATCATGAAGCCGCCGATCAGCAGGCCGATGCCGTTTACCGTATCCGATACGGCAACAGCTTTCAGTCCGCCGAAGATGGCGTAAATCGAGCCGATGACACTGATGATGATACACAGAATGATAACGGCCTGAAACTTGGTTACGCCCAGAATGCCGGATACGTTGAAGATATTTTCAAATACCAGCGAACCGGAGTACAGGATAACCGGAATCTGTACGACAATGTACAGCAGGATGTACGCGATGGAGAACCACAGCTTTGTGCTGCGGTCATAGCGCAGACCGATCAGCTCCGGAATGGTGGTAATGCCGCTTTTCAGATAACGCGGCGCCGCAAACAGCGCCAGCACGATACAGCACGGAGCCGCTACGATCTCGAACGCCATCGGGCTCATGCCCACGCTCCAAGTCTGGCCGTTTGTGCCGACCAGCTGCTCTGCCGACAGGTTGGTCAGCAGCAGCGAACCTGCGATAACAAAGCCCGGCAGTCCGCGTCCGGCCAGAAAATAGCCGTCTGCGGTGCTCTGGTCATCGCCCTTTGTTTTTACATACGAAATAACTGCAACAAGTATCGTGAAACCGATAAACGTCGCCATAGTCCAAACCATTGGAATCCCCTCTTTCACGCGGTCCCTCAACCGCTTCAATTTCCCATATTTGTAATTTAATTCTCAAAAATGCGTATAGTTAGGGCGGACGCATGTGTCGAACTCTGCGTCCGCCCTGTCTATAAACTGTTTATGCTGTCAAATGTGTGTTTGAATTACTCCCACAGGCCCTTGGACTTCATGTCGGAGACGTACTCGTCGATATTGGAGGAGTCGATAACCTTGGAGCCGGAGTCAATGAAGGATTTAACCGAGCCACCCTCAAGTACGGTAACTGCTGCTTCAACAGCCTTGTATCCCATGTCGTAGCCCATCTGAGCAATGTCGATGGTCAGAGAGCCGTCCATAACAGCCTCGATGGCAGACTGGTTGCCGTCAAAACCGCACAGAACGGTATCTGCGTAATTGGTGTTGCCGGAATCCTTGATAACCTTTGCAGCTGCAAGCGCCATGTCATCCGCGATGGACAGAACTGCGTCTACGCCATTCGGGTACTTCTGGATAACCGCCTCCATAGCGGCTGCTGCCTTGTCCGGCATGGTATCGGTGTACTGCACTTCGAGCACCTGACCGCCTGCGGCTTCGATCGCATCGCGGTAGCCGCGCAGACGTGCTTCATGGGTCTCGTCGCCCTGTACGCCTGCAATGATAACCGCCGTCGGCTTGTCCTTGCCCAGCGCCTTGCAGGCCTCAGCAACCGCCTTGCCGCCGTTCAGCGCTGCGTCCTCGTTGCCGGTGCCAACGAAGCATGCCTTCTTGTCCGAGGTAAAGTCGGTATCGAGTGCTACTACCGGCTTGGTCGCGGTATCTACCAGCGTTGCGGTAGAGGTGGACTGCTGCGGAGCGATAACAACGGCATCGATGCCCGGGTTGCCGAGTGCGGTCTCGATCATGTTTACCTGCTCATCATACGAGGTAGCCGAGGTCGGAGACTGGATTTCGACGTTTACATTGTCGTGCTCGCTGCCGTAAGCGCGCGCACCGGCAATAACCTTGTTGAAGTGACCGTCCGTATGCTTTACGATAACGGTTACGTTGTAGGCATCACCGGAAGCGGTGGAGCCGCTGTCGCCCGTGCTGCCAGTCGATGCGGACGAACCGCAGCCTGCCAGCATGCCGGCACACAGAGCACTCACTAACGTCATTGCTAAAAGCTTCTTTTTCATAGTTCAAACACTGCCCTTTCTCTTCTTCTCATATTGATTTTCTTTCTTCTCTATGGGGTGGTGCTGGAATTGCGAAAATGCTGTGGACTTAATGAAAAATCTTTTTCTTTTACGGTATCACCGGACAATTCGACAAGAGCAATTTGCGAACAAATTTTGCGTCCTGATTAGGCGCGGCTTTGCAGCGATACTTTGTGTATTGCAAAAAGTCGGAACGACATCAGGGCACAAAATTTTCGCAAAGTGCCGCAGACGTAATTGTTCGGTAATGCCGCACCAATTACTGGCTGATGGTCTGGCGCAGCGCGTCGATCGAGGTATGAACACCTGCATCAACGGTCATGGTCAGGTCCTCCATCTCGAGGGAAACGTCTCCGTCGTAGCCCATCATGTGGCAAACAGAGAAGAATTCCTTCCACCACTGCAAATCCTTGCCGCAGCCGACTGCAACGTAGTTCCAAACGCGGTCAGCGGACTCGGTAACGGGGCGAGGCTCGAGCAGACCGTCAGTGTCAGCCAGACCGCGCTCGATACGGGCATCCTTACCGTGAACGTGGAAAATGCAGCCCTTGAGCGCACGTGCCGCTGCAATCGGGTCAGCACCCAGAACCATCATGTGGGACGGATCGAGGTTGATGCCGAGCATCGGGTCGGTAGCCTCACGCAGCTTGAGCAGGGTAGAAGCCGACCATACCATTGTACCCGGAAATTCTTCGATTGCAATATGTTCAATGCCGCATTTCTTGCAGTGCGCAATAAACTCGTTCCAGAACTCAATAGTCACCTTCCACTGGTACTCGTAAGCCGGAGCCATGAAATCCGGCCAAGAAACGGTAGAGGTGATCCAGTTCGGGGTCGTGTCGGTCTCGCTGCCTGCCGGCAGACCTGCCATCGCTACGATCTTCTTAACGCCCAGCAGACCTGCAAGCGTTGCGCAGTCGTACATGGACTTCTTGTATTCCTCGCCGGTCTTGGACGGCCAAAGCGGGTTGCACGAGGTGTTCAGTGCAGAAATGCGCATGCCGCGCTTCTCGAGTTCGCCCATGAATTCCTTGCGCTTGCCTTCGTCCGCGAGCAGCTCCGCGGTGTTGCAGTGCTTGCGGGCACCCCAGCCGCCTGCGGTCATCTCGACCGCGTCGATACCGAGGGACTTTACCTTGTCAAGCATGTCCGTGTAGGACAGATCAGCGAATACGTCAGTGCAAATTGCGAGTTTCATATAAAAAACCTCACTTTTCTTCTTTTTTGTTGTAGTAGAAATCGTTGGAGCGATTTTTAGAGAGAGAATTTCAAGAGTATGTTATATAGGAGGGAATTTTTAAGCACCTTAAGAGGTTGCCGCTGCCCGCCTTACGGAAGGCAGCGGTACAGAGAAAAGAAATGAGAGAGTATCTTAGGCAACACCGCACAATTAAAGCAGCGGCGCTTTGCGGAAATTTTGTATTCTGATTTTGTTGCGATTTCTTGCAATACGGCAAGTATTGCTGCGAAACCGCGCCTCATCAGTACGCAAAATTTATTCGCAAATCGCTCTTGTTCAATTATGCGGTATTGCCTTAGTTTAGATGGAAATCGGGAGAATTACTTGAAATCTACCCATACGCCGCCCTTGTCAGCGGACTCTACGCACTTGGTTACCCAGCGGATGCCGTCGATGCCGTGCTCCAGATCCGGGTAAACCAGATTCTTGAGGGTCTCCTCGTCGCCGCGGTTCTTTGCATCCATTGCGATAGCAAAACGGGTGTACAGGTTGCTCCAGGACTCAATCAGGCCGGTGTAGTGCAGCGCACCCAGGCGCTCGTACTCGAGAGCTTCCGGATTCAGGTAATCCATTGCACGAACCAGCGTCTGACGCGGCTGACCCTGTACTTCGTAGTACAGCTCATCCGGATGCATGTCGTTCCACTCGAGGGAAGCCTTGGTGCCGACAATGCGGATGTGCTGGCTGCTCATGTCACCTGCGTTAACTGCGGATGCCCACATACGGCCAACTGCGCCGTTCTCGTAACGCATCAGGACGTAAGCATTGTCCTCCAGCGGTGCGCGGGACTTGATGAAGCTCTGGCGGTCGCACAGCAGCTGCTTCAGCTTCAGCTGCGGGCAGATCAGCTCGGACATGTAGAAGGTGTGGGTGGACAGGTCGCCAAGTACGAAGGACGGGCCGGACTTTGCCGGATCAACACGCCACTTCTGACCCTCAGCCTGCTTGTCGCCGGTCGGGTCGCAAGCGAAGCCATGTGCGTAGCGGAGGTCTACCATAGTAACCTCACCGATGTCACCGTTCAGGACCATGGAACGCATCTGGCTCAGCAGGTCGAAACCGGAGAAGCCGTAGGTTACGCAAACGATCTTGCCCTTTTCCTCAGCCAGCTTCTTGATCTCCTCGCCTTCCTCAACCTTGAAGAACAGCGGCTTCTCGCAGATTACATGCAGGCCGGCTTCCAGAGCTGCCTTGCAGACCTCAAAGTGCTGGAAGTTCGGGGTTGCGATGTCAACAGCCTCGATGCCGTCCTCGCGCTTTGCTTCCTCAGCGAACATGGTCTTGTAATCCGGATAGAGGCGTTCCTCATCCATGTTCAGGTTCTTGCCAAAGCCTACGCAGCGGGCGAAGTCCAGGTCGAACGCTGCAGCCTTGAGTACGAACGAGGTGTTGTCTCGCATAGCGCCCAGACGATGCTTGTAACCAACGCCGGAAGTGCGGCCGCCGCCTACGATACCCCAACGGAACGGACGATCAATTTTCTTTTCACCGATAAACATAATGTTTTCCTTCTTTCTTTGATTTGCAAAAAGTGTTTGATTCTGTTTTTGTACTGCTAATTTTGATGTTTTGTGAAATGCATACAACAAATTCGATTTATCTTTGTTTATTGTATCCATTCCCTAACTTCTGCCCTAAGTATAAAATGTTTTATGGATATATTCAATAAGCGTTTCTGCCGTAAAGTTCATCGATCCTGCTTTCTGTGAAAAAACACAGAAAACCAGTTCATCAATCCTGCTATTTCGTTCATGGATTCTATGAATGCAAAATAAGGAAGGAGAAGAGTCTATGCAAAGTGTTGATCCCGGCATCCGAAGTGAGTCGGTTTGTTTTCCGTTTACGCCGTCGCAGACCGCGAGAGAGCTGCTGTTTTACCCGACATGGTGCGGTCACTACTACTGCACCGCCAACTATTTTATGAAGCGCGACAGTTATCCGCCGCTGCTCATCGCCTACATCCGCAAGGGACGCTTCCGCGTGGAGTACCGCGGTGAGTTCAATGTCGCCGAGGCCGGTGACATACTGCTGCTCGACTGCATTGAGCCGCACTACTACCACGCCGAGGACGGACTGGAGTTCGTGTACATGCACTTTGAAGGCTCGAACGCGCGTGAACTGTGCCGCCGCATCACCGACCGGCACGGCTGGCTCATCCGCCGCGATAACAACACGCTGATCGGCAATCTGCTGTACGACATGGTGCGCTTTTATGATGAGAACGGTGTAGAGACCGACATGCAGCGCTCGGCACGCATCTACCGCATGTTTGACCTGCTGCTCTCACCGAGTGCCGCCGAGCAGTCAGCGGATACGCCGGTCGAGCAGGCCATCCAGTACATCCGCTCGCATATCGGTCAGCCGATTTCCGTGGAGGATCTGGCGTCCACCGTGTGCCTGAGTGCGTCCTATTTCGCGCATATGTTCAAGCGCCGCACCGGCTTCTCCCCTGCCGATTATGTCATCAACTCGCGCATTGAGCGGGCGAAGGTTCTGCTCGTGCGCACGCAGAAGCCGATTGCGGAAATCGCCGAGGAGGTCGGCTACTCGACCAGCGGCAGTCTGATCAACCTGTTCGTTAAGAAGGTCGGTACGTCACCGCGGCAGTACCGTATCCAGCATATGTCCAAAGCGATTGATGCGGTATGCAAAACCGATGTACCGTTCATAGATACAGATGTGCCGGAGCTGTAACCGTGCAAATACGCAAAAAGACGCACATCGCAAGATGTGCGTCTCAGTCTGTCAAAATGTCATATTCCTGCAATTTATACAATTCGCGCGCCAGTGCGCGTTAAAAGGTTTACGGTCTGTTAAGACAACACCGCATAATGAGAACCACAGCTTCTTGCGCAGACTCCGGTCGCGCTGCTGCGACGCTTTGCTGAAATTCTGCGCCCTGACTTTGCTGCGCTTTCATGGTAATACCTCAAGTATTACCACAGAACCAAGCCTCGTCAGCACGCAAAACCTGCTCGCAAGTCGCCTTTTGTCTCATTATGCGGTGTTGCCTGAAAGGATGAAATGCAATAGATTTGTTCTGTTTTACAGTTCCTCGACCGACACGATGCCTTTACGCTCGCCGACCAGTGTCATCAGACGGTTTACCGTGCAGCTGCGCGGCAGGCGCAGCGTGAAGATGGCACAGGCATTGTGCTCACCGTTTTCCGCCGCACGGGTGATCTGGATATTCAGCACTTTGACATCACATCTGCGGTACAGCTGCAGCACATCGTCCAGACACGTTTTATCCTCATATTCCATATACACATTGATCTCGGGAACGTGCTCCAACACACGGTACTCCAGCCGCGAGAACACCTGCTCTGCCAGCATGATAAAGCCAGTGGCCAGAATGCCGCCCTCATAAAAGCCGCCGCCGAACGCCAGACCGATGATAGCCGAGGTCCACAGTCCGGCCGCCGTTGTCAGTCCCTTCACATTCTGCCGCTTGGTGACGATGATCGTACCGGCACCGATGAAGCCGATTCCGGCAACAACCTGCGCGCCCAGACGCGCCATATCAGTGAAATAATGCATATTCAGATACAGATACTGACTGGTCAGCGTGGTGATCGCTGCACCGATGCAGATGAGGATATGCGTGCGGAAGCCTGCCGGACGGCGCTTGTACGAGCGCTCGATGCCGATGATGCCGCCGCAGATAAATGCACAGGCGAGACGCACAAATACGGAGAGCGTGGTAACGCTGCGCAGACCGTCAAAAACAGATAACATATTGCTTCCCTCCCGTTACAGCTCTTCGATCACACACAGACAATCCAGCCCGGCCAGTTCGGACAGCAGCTGCGTATGCGGTATTTTTTCATTCAGACGAATCGAAAAGATCGAGCTTGGATGCAGCTGCTCACCGCTCCGGTTGCGCTCGATGTCGATGTCGTAGATCTGCACATTCTGCGCCTTCAGCTGATTGATGATCGTGCTGACATCGTCCATTGAGTTAAACTCCAGATACAGATTGATATCGCGTGCGTTTTCCTGAATATATGCGTCCACGATTGGGAACAGGCGGATGCTCAGAAAGATCATAGCAAACGCGATCAGTACGCACTCGTAAAATCCCGCGCCGACCGCAAGACCGGTACACGCCGAAGCCCACAAGCCGGCGGCGGTAGTCAGTCCCTTGACCTGCTGACGGCCGGTGACCAGAATCGTGCCTGCGCCGAGAAAGCCGATGCCATTGATGACCTGTGCGCCGAAACGGGAAACGTCGGTTTTTATGCCGATCTCTGCGCAAATATCCGACCACGGCCCTGTCACCATGGTAAATTCGTACAGGCTGAGCAGCACGGTCAGCGTTGCACCCAGACACACCAGCATATATGTACGGAAGCCCGCCGGACGGCGTTTTCGTTCCCGCTCCAGACCGATGCAGCCGCCGAGCAGCATAGCCAGAGCGAGCCGCAGCACGACCGATGCAAAGTGAAATTCGCGAAGATATGCAATCGTTTCTGTCATGTTCTGCTCCTCCTCATTTCCTGCGGAAACCGTTTACGCACACGTTTGCGCTGATGGTCGTTTTGCACCCTGCGCTCCTTGGTATATATACAGTATAACACCGAATCAGGCAAAGTTTCATCCCTCACATTGTAAGAAGTATTTTGTTTATTTTTGTGTAATTTGTACATTCGCAAACGTTTGTGTATTTAATTGTATCCATATTATTATATATTAAGTTCTAAATATCCGCATTTGTGAAAATTTTTATTTCGATACATCCTCTCCGAACTGTTTTTTCCCTTCCACAGAGCGTAAATACCCCCATTCTGCACAGATTGTGCAGAACGGGGGTATTCGTTCTGTATCGCACGAAGCTGCGCCTGCACGCAGCACAAGGCACTTCCGCCTTACATGGTCCCTTCCTCCTCCATTGCACTGAGCAGCGGCGTTACCATCTGCTTTTTGCGACTGACTACACCCGGCAGCACGACCGAATGCTCCCCACATTCCTTGCGGAACGCGGTATGCACCAGATTCTTTGCACCCCTGCCGACATAAAGCAGTTCGGTCTTTTCCTCGATGATATTAGTCAGCATGACAAACTGCATGGACAGTCCGCTCGTCTTGAGATAGTCCTCCATATAGCCCAGCATTTTATCCCGGATGCCGTTCAGCTCATTCTCGCTGACACTCGTGATCTGCGAAATGGCGATTTTTTTATTCTGTACCTGAAAGTACTTGAAATCCATGTGGAACAGCTCATCCATTGAACGGTCGCGCAGGCGCGAGCTGGAGCGGAACATCTCCGTTGCATACTCTCTGATGTCCAGACCTGCGATCTGCGCCAGCTCCTCTGCGGCGGCGCGGTCGAGCGGCGTACAGGTCGGAGAACGGAACATCAGTGTATCCGACAGAATCGCAGAGCACAGCAGACCCGCGATTTTCGGTTCGATCGGCACATTATGCTCATGATACATTCCTGTGATAATGGTCGCAGTACAGCCGAGCGGCTGATTGCGGAAATAGATCGGCCCGCTCGTTTCAACCGAATCAATGCGGTGATGGTCGATGATTTCAATGATATTAGTCGAACGAATGCCGTCTGCCGCCTGATCCCGCTCGTTATGATCGACCAGAATGACCGATGGACGCTCCAGATCCAGCAGATTGCGCTGAGAAAACATTCCGATATACCGTCCCTGCTCATCCAGCAGTGGATAGTAGCGCATACGCTTTTTGGATACCGCGCGCTTTACATCCTCTACCACGTCATCGGGTTCAAAGGTGATCAATCCCTTGCGGCGCATGACATGGCGCACCGGCACAGCCTGACTGACCACCTTGGCGCAGCTGTATGTCGTCAGCGGCGTTGCGATGATGGATACCTGATTTTCACTTGCCAGCTTGCGGATGGTACGCGAGACTTTCGCGCCGAGCCCGATAATAATGCAGCCCGCGTTCATCTCAATGGCGCAGAGCTGACTCTCATAGCGATTGCCGAGAATGACCATGTCACGCGGCCCGATATAATCCTCCAGAACATCCGGATTGGCTGCCGCAACCACCACGCTGCCCTGCTCGAACCGCTTTTCGATATCACCGACAATCAGCGTACCATCCAGTACATCCACCAGGTTGCGATAGCTTGTGCCGGCCTCCGCCAGTGCGTTCGCGTCCTTATCCTCCATATAGAAGCGCGCGATATCACTCAGCGTCAGCAGTCCTTTAAGATGACGCTCCTCATCGACAACGGCCAGAGTCTGAATATCATTTTCGTTCATGTAATTCCATGCGCGGTGCAGCGACATCTCCTCATCAATACCGGGGATCCTGCGATACTGCACATCGCTCAGACACGGCTCAAACGACTTGATATAACGCGGCGCTTTTACGCCGAAGCGCTCCAGGACAAATTTGGTCTCTGTATTGACATGGCCTGCCCGGCAGGGGATATATGGTTCTCCGGTCAGCCTGTGCTTAAGCTCTGCATAACAGATCGCAGAGCAGATCGAATCTGTATCCGGATTACGATGTCCGATAACAAAAACCGGGTTCATACTGTACCGACTCCTTTGTCTGAGAAATGACCGCGGGAACTGCTGTGGTTTTCCCGACGGTGTATGATTGCGGGTAAAAGGAAACAGCAGCACCGACCATGCCACTGATTCGGGTGCTGCTGTTCCCCTCGGGAAGAAATAGGACAATACCGCATAATACTGCAAGCAAATTTTTCTGCACGGACGAGGCGTGATCTTACAGCAATACCTGATGTATTAACATAAAGGCACAGCAAGGTCAGGGCACAAAATTTCCGCCAAGCGCCGCGGCAGCGCGACCGGAGCCTGCGCAAGAAACCGCGGCAGCGCGACCGGAGCCTGCGCAAGAAACCGCGGCAGCGCGACCGGAGCCTACGCAAAAAGCGGCTGCTCTAATTATGCGGTGTTGCCTTAGATATGGTCATTATGATTTTCCATGCGGATCATGCCGGAAACACCTGCCAGCTCCTGACGGAATGCATTCTGCGCGGACTCATATCCGTTCGGTGGAAAGCTTGCACGGAAGCTGATGATATAGGTGTTATGCGGAGTTCTGCTGAAGGACAGATCAAGCAGCTTCGCGAAATGCCGTTCTGCCAGATGCGACAGTTCCACCATGATGTCGCCCATATGGTCACATTCGATCTGCAGATCCAGTTCCGAGCGGCTTCTGGCGCGGATTTTTTCCTGAATCCCGTCAAACGCCACCAGTGTTACAAAGGCAATCACCGTACCGACCGCCGTGAGCACATAGTATCCCATGCCGACCGACAGACCGAGACAGGCAACGACCCAGACACTGGCCGCCGTTGTCAGTCCGCGAACGGTAAATCCCTCACGCAGGATCGCACCGGCACCCAGAAAACCGATGCCGTTGATGACCTGTGCACCCAGTCGCGCCGGGTCAGAGGGCGTTGTCCCAAATACTGCGATCGTCTGCTCATACAGGATGCAGCTTGTCACCATGACCACACACGAGCCGAGTGCTACCAGAATATGTGTGCGGATTCCCGCCGGATGCGAGGTCCGTGCGCGCTGCGCGCCGACGGCAAACCCGACGATCACTGCACCCAGCAGCCGCAGCACGATATCCACCACTGTAATTTTCCCCATTTTCGTTTCCCTCCTGTCTAAAATATTTGACCGCACCCTGCAATGGCAGGGTACGGTCAGAAAAAGAGAGAGAGATTGTTACGGTTACGTTCTTTTTCTTATTGCATCGTCAAGCGCTCTGCTCGATTTCGCTCCTCCAGATAATCTACCAGCTCCGGCAATTCCCGAATGATATGATCCGGCTGGTAAGCAGCATCTACACCGGCATCCTTCTGCGCCGACAGGAACGACTGGATCTGGATCGCGGCACCAAAATGCATTCGCTTTGCACCGATGATATCACGCGAGATCGTATCTCCCACATAGGCACATTCCTCCGGCTTCGCCTGCATCTGGCGCAGCGAGATTTGGAAAATAGACGGATGCGGTTTCCGGTATCCGGTCACGCTGGACAGGGTAACATCTTCAAAATAATCGCGGATTCCGTACTGCTCCAGCACATCGAACACCGAATAAAGCGATGCCGTGTTGGAGATGACGCCCAGATGATACCCGCGTTTTTTCAGCTCCTCCAGAGTCTCCTTGACCTTCGGACGAAGCTCGCGGTGATAATAGGTCACTTCCCACATGCCGGCCAGCCGTTCCGCTACCTCCTGCAGTTTTTCACGGTCCAGATTGAAGTCCGCCATATAATACTCCGGCCAGATTTCCTCCGGTTTTTTCTCCAGTTCGTTGGATTCGCTCCATTGTTTGTAGGTACGGATACCGCTGTTCAGCTTGTTCCAGAAGGTAATGTCATTGCAGCCTGTACCCAGATCATGTTCATTGAGGAACGTCCGCAACTCTCCGGTAACCGAGTGAATCGTCTGATCATTATACCAGATATCCTCGAGCGTTCCTCCCATATCAAATAATATAGTGTTAATCACGTTTACTCCTCCTTCTGCGGCAGTGCAAGGGAGGCACGAACCACATTGTGATCGCTCAGCTCCGGCTGTGTATACCGGGCCAGCGCACTGTCCTGCGCAGCAAAGCCGCAGTCTGCCGTCAGTGTAGAAATCACACTGCTGCAGTGCACGGTAAAGCCGCGCGGCAGCAACCAATCCAGCTTCATATGCAGGCAGCCGCCCTCCGGCAGCGGTTTGCGCCGTGTGCAGTCCGCACCGCCCGAAGCCGCCCGCCATGCATAGCCTGCTGCGGTGCAGTCCTGCAGAAGCGGTTCATACAGGTCGATCATTTCGATCGCCGCAGCCAGTTCCTCCGGCTCGTCACGCAGATGACGAATCACCGCCTTATCGCGTCCGTCAAAGGTATTGGTATTGAGATCGCCGCCCAGCACAACGGGAATCCCCGGAAATACACGCTCAACCTCCTGCAGTACAGCTCTCATCTGCTGCAGGCGTCCCGCGCCGCTCGTCCGGTTTTCCAGATGGATGGATACCGCGCCGACCTCCTGTCCCTGCACATCAAGCTTTGCAAAAACCGCATTGCGGCCGCCGATGCGCTTCTGTCGGTCATGATACCAGTTATACTGCTCCGGCAGACGGAGCACCTCTGCCCACAGGATCGGCCAGCGCGAAAAGATTGCATTGCCGTGAAACCCGTGTGCAGCGTCCTTCAGCTCGACAAACTCCAGCCCGAACACATACTGCATTCCCAGCGCACGGGCGATCTCTGCGGCAGTATCCCGCTCGCCCGACCGGGCACAGCCGCTATCCAACTCATTGGCCAGGATCAGGTCATACGGCCGCAGCGCCGGGCATTCCCGGAGAAAATCTACTGTTTCAGCAAGACATATGCCCCGCTCCATGTTGAACACCAGCGGATTCAGTTCTTTCTTCTGCGGCACCGCACCCGCAAACCGGGTCACGATCTCCGCCTCAAAAAACTGAGGAATATCCCGCATCACCGCATCCTGCGATTCCTGCTCCAACCGTGCCGCAGATTGCAGCACGCACTCTTTTGTCAGTTTTTCCATACTGCTCCCCTTTACAGGCGGCGCGGCATCGGTTTTTTGTACAGCTTGAAATATAGCGTCCACGATACCGCGTTGCCGACAAGGATCGGCATCAAGGTATACAGGAAGGTCACATACAGCATCATATTCCGGGCAGCAGGCTCCAGCTGGAACGCTGCGACCACGCACATGATCGTGATAACCGGCAGGCTCGCAAAGCTGTAAGGCACGATCCGCTTATCCGGCAGCAGAAACAGGATGCAGCAGACCGCAGTACCCACCACAGAGATCAGACCGCAGTGAATCCAGTTCTCTGCCATGCCTCCGCCGAGAGGCAGATTGTCATGCAGTACGCCGGTCAGCAGTGCATACATACCGCCGAATACCAGACAGAACAGCAGATCCACGAAAAAGCAGGTAACTGCCATCGGACTCTTGCGCTTGCCTTCCTTGGTTACGAATAAAGCCATTCTGTATGCTCCTTCCGCTTTTACTATCCGCGGCAGGCTTTTCAGCCTGCCGCGTCCGTATCGTTTTCTCTTTTGATTACGTCTTAGCCGAGCAGCGTCCAGAAGTCACGAACCGGATTGATGTTCTCATAGATATCGGTAACGTTGAAATCAGAAACGTGCAGCTCGCTGTACGGGGTGGAACCCTCAGCCGGTTCGATATCATCGCGTACCGGCCAGCCGCCCAGCGTATTGAAGTACTTGTAGCCGGATACATCGCCGTCTGCGCCGCCCATCATGAAGCGGACCAGCAGCTTGGCAGCATTCGGATGCTCGCACTCGCCGACAACGTACAGGGTGTTGATCTGCGGGATACCAGTGGTCGGCTCGAGGTTTACCGGAGCGAGGCACCAGTTGTTATCCTCGTTCTTACGCAGCTTGGAGGAAGCGCAGAAGCCGATCGGCGGATTGGTCTGACCCTTGGTACCTACAGCTTCCGCGATCTCGTCAGAAGAAGAGGTGAAGATGGGTTCGTTGTCATGCAGACGCTTGAGGAACTCATAGCCTGCGTTCTCGCAGCCGTCGGACAGCGTCAGCTCTTTACCGTACAGCTCCTTGTAGGAAGCAGCCAGCTGATCCGGAACATCGCCTACGCAGAAACCGGTGATCCAGGAGCCCCATGCCAGATTATCCAGCGGGTTCTGCATCATGACACGGCCCTTCCAGTCCGGCTCGGTCAGCTGCCAGATATTCGTCACCGGAGAACCGTCCGGATAAGCTTCACTGTTGTAGAACAGCTGCGTCAGCTCGACATACATCGGGGTCTGCGTCTTGGTGTACTTTTCATCAATGTGCGACAGGATATCTGCCGGCTTGTAGTTATAGAACTTGCGCGGCAGAATATACTCGTTGTACAGCGTACCGTCCTGATCCTTGATATGCACCACATCGGCAACGTGCTGACCGGCATCATACTCACGGGTAACCTTTTCCAGCAGCTCGTTGGTGGAAATATCGAACGGCTCTACTTCAACGCCGGGATACTTCTCCATGAAGGCATTGGCGACCTTGGTGATACGGGAGGAAATCGAATAGATGGTTACCTTGCCCTCTTCCTTCGCCTTCTCGTACAGTTCCTCATCGGTCTCATCCGTGTTGAAGATACCGGAGGACTCTTCCCACTCGCTCAACTGGAGCGTGCCCGCTGCCGCTGCCTCATTCGGATCCTGCGCGGCATCGCTGCCCGGATCCGTCGTCGCTCCGCCTCCGCCGCACGCGGTCAGCGAGAACATCATCGTTGCTGCCAGAATACCTGCTAAAGTGCGCTTGTGCTGTAACATTTGTTTTTCCTCCTTCAGTTTCCTCTCTTTTTTTCTTGTGAAAGTGTGCATTGATGGTATGATGCTTATTCAACCGAATACTTGATGAGGTTTTCGGTTTTCTTATCAAATACGTTGATCTTGGTGGTGTCGATCGACAGATAGACCACCTGATCCGGGCTGTAATGCGTAATGCCGAGCGCCTTGATGACCATGCTCACGCCGCCGACCTTGACGGTGACCAGAGTCTCGGAGCCGGCAGGCATCGAAGTGTAGATATGCGCTTCGATGTCGGACGGGGACTGACGCGAGGTGTTGATGGTAACCTGCTCCGGACGAATGCCGAGCACTGCATCGAACGATGCTTCCCGCGGCATATTCTCGTCCTTGAGATGATCGGTCGGGAATGTCATCCGACCCAGCACGCTGTTTACTGTCAGACCGGAAGCGGAAACCTCTGCCTTGCCGTCAACAAAGTTGATGCGCGGGTTGCCGATGAAGTCCGCAACGTACAGGTTTGCGGGGTTGTTGTACAGCTCCAGCGGAGGTGCCACCTGAATGATGATGCCTTCGCGGAAAATCGCGATCTTGGTGGACATGGTCAGCGCCTCGACCTGATCGTGGGTAACGTAGATCATCGTCGTGCCGGTTTCGGTGTGCAGACGCTTAAGCTCGCTGCGCATATCCACGCGGAGCTTTGCATCCAGGTTGGACAGCGGCTCATCCATCAGCAGCAGATGCGGCTCGGAAGCGATAGCGCGGGCGATTGCAACACGCTGCTGCTGGCCGCCGGACAGCTCGGACGGGTAACGGTCTACATACTGGCCGATCTGCATTCTCCCAAGGGCATCCTTGATGCGGCGATCTACCTCATCCTTGGGCAGCTTCTGGATATTCAGACCGAACGCGATGTTCTCGCGCACCGTCATATGCGGCCACAATGCGTAGGACTGGAATACCAGGTTAAGGTCACGTTCGCTCGGAGGCGCGAAATGAGCCTCCGCAGCGTTGACGATTTCCTTGCCGTCCATGTGAATGGTGCCGTTCTGCGGCTTCTCCAAGCCGGATACTACACGCAGCGTGGTGGTTTTGCCGCAGCCGGACGGGCCGAGCAGCGTCATAAAGTCACCGTCTTCAATCGTGAGGTTTACATCCTTCAGAATGTGGTTCTTACCATAGAATTTATCAATATGCTTCAGTTCAATTTTGCTCATTTTCCAAACTCCTTTTTTCCGGTTATACCATGCGGATCAGCCGCCCATGCTCTTCGCCAGATCTGCGTCGCCAAAGATATTCGCCAGTGCGTATACCAGGAATACGATGGAGAACATGACGATTGCCACGCAGTCAGAAGCCTGCGGAGAGTTACTGTTCTGATACTGGAATGCCAAATACGGCAGCGTGGAGGTTTTCGGGGTCATCAGCAGGATGATCAGATCGAGTTCCTTCATAATGGAAACGAAGATCAGCATGAAGCCCGAAATGAAGCCGCCCTTGGAAAGCGGGAATACAATGCGAATAAAGCGCTTGAAGAAGCCTGCGCCTGCAATCTCGGCTGCTTCCTCCAGCTCGCCGCCGATCTGCAGCATATTGGAGGTGCCGGCGCGGGAAGCGAACGGCAGATGCTTGACGACCGAGGTAATGGTCAGCAGGGCGAACGTGCCGTACAGGGACGGAACCAGTGTTACACCGAACAGCTGCTGCGGACGGGAGAACATCGACAGGAAGATACCGCCGAATGCGATGGACGGGATCAGATACGGAATAAATACCAGCTGCTCTACGACCTTGCCGTGCAGCTTGCCGCGGCCCTTGGCGCAGATATAACCGATGATCTGACCGAAGATGGTGCCGAATACACCGTTTACAAACGTCAGCTTGAGGGAATTGATCAACGAATTGATAAAGTTAGCATTCTTGAAGATACCCGGCTGGCCTTCCATTACCGTTGCGATCGGATCGCCGATCCAGTAGTGCAGCGTCAGGTTGGACAGCGAGTAGTCGCCCTGCCGGAGCATAAAGGACTCGAGGATCAGCAGTGCGATCGGCATAATGATGCCGAAAACAAAGAACAGGAACAGCACGGCCGTGATCAGCAGCTTATGCTTGCCCAGACGGATCGGGGTGGAACGGCCGCCCTTGCCGCCGATGGTGGCGTAGGACTTGCGCGAGCCGATCAGCTTCTGGTTGACGAATACCGAGATCGAAGCGATGCAGATCATGATGAGTGCCATGGCAAACGCGGTCTGGGTGTTCTGGGACTTGCTGTTCATGTACAGCTGGCTGGACAGGGTCACGAAATTGACCTTAGAGCCCAAGTAGTTGATAACGCCGAAGGTGCCGATCGCCTTGGAGAAGGTCAGGATAACGGCGGAAAGCATAGCCGGCAGTACCAGCGGGAAGGTGATCTTGCGGAGAATGGTCGCCTTGCCGGCGCCCTGGATCTCGCCCATCTCCTCCAGCTCGGAGTTGATGGAGTTCAGTGCTGCGGAAACCAGCAGATACGCATATGCGTAATAATGAAGCGAAAGCACGGTGATGATCGCGACCGGGCCGTATGCCAGCCAGTCGGGAACATTGATGCCGAGACTCATCAGGAAGCCTGGCGAACCGCCGATGCGTTCGGTCTTGAACATAGTCAGCCATGCCTGCGACTTACACCAGCTCGGGATCATATAAGGAATGATAACTGCCAGCGAGAAGAACGGCTTGAAGGGAAGATCCGTGCGGACCATCAGCCATGCAAGAACCGATCCGATCAGGATGGCGAAGAACGATACGCAGACACCGATCAGCAGCGAATTGAACAGCGGCTGGAGCAGCATCTGCTTGGTCAGTGCGCTGCCGAGCAGGCGCTGCCAGTAATACAATGTGAACGATCCCGCTGTGCCGCCCGCCAGTCGTGCATCCTTCTGTGCCAGCGTAAACGAGGTCGAAATCATATCCAGCAGAGGAAGAACGATCAAGTAGGTCAGCAGCACAATCGCGATCAGCACGATCAGGTTATATGGGTTGGTGACAACCGCCTTGATCTGGTTCTTTAACCTTCTGGATTTGGAGTAGTTCTGATCTTTTGGTTTCATTTCAGTTTTGCCCCTCCTTCAAATTCCGATTGTATTGTTCCACCGCGGTTACCACTTCGGGCAGCGAGCCGATCTTGACATCCGGCTCATACCCCATGCCGCGGTACTTTTCGTCTTTGTGATAAATGCGAGGGTTATCGATCTGAATCATCAGCGGCCATCCGGCGTTTCGCACACCGCGCACATCGCGGGAGATGGTATCTCCGACGTAGGCCGCCTGTTCTTTCCCGATTCTCATTTCGTTCAGCGCGATCTCGAAAATCTCCGGCCGCGGCTTGCGGATACCGCAGACGCTGCTCATCGTAATCGTTTCAAAATACTGCGCTATGCCGTGTTCCTCCAGAATGCGCGGTACGAAGGTCGTGCTCATAATGTTGGAGATTACACCCAGCCGATACCCGCGCTGCCTGAGAGCCTCCAGCGTTTCCTTCAGCCCCTCGCGTTTGACGATGTGCTTACGGTATCGGTCGAACATGTAGCAGAGCTCCTCGCCCAGTCCCGCAAGTTTTTCTGCCGGAATGTCAAAGTCCTTCAGGAAGAACTTCTGCCAGATCACATCCGGCGGCAGCTCAATCAGTTCCTGTTCGGTATAGGACTTGTATGCTTTGGCGCCTGCATTGATGTGCTCCAGAAGCTGCTCCGGCGTTTCTGCTGTGTAAATATGATTCATATGAAGGAAGCACCACAGTCGGCGGATATAATCGCGGTCACTCTCCGGGGTAGCGTCCTGTGTATGTACGGTTCCTCCAATATCGAAGAAAACAGCTTGTATCATAACAACTCCTCTCTCTTCCCTTTTTTCTTTACTCCTGCATTTTCATTTGCATCACGTTTTACGCAAACGTTTTCATTTCCTGATTCAACCGTACCACTATCTCCCGGCTATGTCAATAAAAAATCACATTCTCCTATCAAAGTTTTATGATATTCACAATTTACATCCAGGTGTTTTCGTTAATTATGCACAGTTGCTTTTCTCTCCACATTCCCGTATACTGTAATCAACGCAAACGTTTCCGTAGAAATGAGAAAGAAGGATTCGTATGAAATATGATCTTATGCTGATCGGACCCGCCACGCGGGACATCAATATCGACTATACCGGTCAGGAAGTCCGCGAAATCGGCGGCGCTGTATTCTTCTGTGCATACGCTGCCGCAGCCGCTTCCGCAAACCTTTTCGCTTCAGTCAAGATCCATCCGGACGATACCGATGTACTGGATGCATTTCATCTGGACAGCGACCATATCGCCGTGCTGCCCGCCCAATGCACCACCCTGATGCAGAACACCTACTTCACCGCCGACCGTGAACGCCGCAAGGCCGAATGCCTGGCACAGTCGGATGCCATCACTCCCGATCAGATCCCCGATGTGGACTGCGGCCTGTATCATCTGGCCGGTCTGCTGTACGGCGATTTCCCCAACGAGCTGATCCCCGCGCTTTCCAAAAAAGGCAAGGTATCCGCAGATATTCAGGGATTTCTCCGACACAACGAAAACGGCCTGATGAACTTCCACGACTGGAAAGACAAGCTGACCTATCTCCCCTATTTTGATTTTCTCAAAACCGATGCGGCAGAAGCCGAGATCCTCACCGGTCTGACCGACCGCCGCGCTGCTGCCAAGCAGCTTTATGAATGGGGCGCAAAGGAGATCCTGATCTCGCACAACAGCGAAATGCTGGTCTATGACGGCAAGGACTATTATACCTGCCCGGTCAAGGCACGCAATCTGTCCGGCCGTACCGGACGCGGTGATACTACCTTCGGTGCTTATCTTGCCAAGCGCATGATGGGCGTTTCCATCCCGGATGCGCTGCTGTTCGCTACCGCAGCCGTTTCGCTCAAAATGGAAACCCCCGGTCCGCTGCAGGGTCCCGAACAGGCTGTCCTCGACTATATCAAGGAATTTTACGCCTGAGTCCATCCGGAACCGCTTCGGCACCCGGAACATATCTGATATTTTTCCCGCCTTCTGCCGTTATCCTTGTCTTTCCCCGGCAAATACGGTATTATATTCTTATTAAAACTACTATGGGAAGGAAGCGGCATCTATGCGACAGCACATTACCATCAAAGATATCGCCCGCATTGCCGGTGTTTCGACTTCTACCGTCTCCCGCGCACTCAGCAATTCGCCTGAACTGAGCGAGCAAACCCGCCAGCGGATCCTGGAAATCTGCCGACGGGAGGGCTACCGTGTCAATGCACTCGCACGCAGTCTGATCTGCAATAAAACCAACGTCATCGGCCTGATCGTTCCCGAGGTGACCAATCCGTTCTATGCCGAACTCTCTCTCGGCATCGAAACGCACGCACGCAGCCTCGGCTACAACATGATCCTGTGCAATGGGCAGAATGATCCCAAAGTGACCGAAGAGCTGTTCGGTTTCCTGATCAGTCATCAGGTTGACGGCATCATCCTTGCCAGCTCACAGCAGGATGCAGGAACCATGATCCAGAATTTCGCTCCACGACTGCCTGCCGTTCTGCTCGGAACGCCGGCACTCGTCAGCGGCGATGAGGTCAACTCGGTCTGCATTGATAATCTGGCAGGCGGCCGTCTGGCAGCAGAGCATCTGCTGGAACTCGGCCACCGTGACATTGTCTATCTGGGCAACCGCCCCAACAGCCTGACGCACCAGCTTCGTCTGCGCGGCTTTACCGAAACACTGGAAAAAGCAGGTATCACCCCGCAGGTCATCGACAATCCGCATGGTTGCTCCTCGATCGACATCGGCTATGCACTCAGCCGGGAGTTGTTCGCAAACGGCTGTTCCGCCACTGCGATCTTCGCCTCGACCGATTCCATGGCGCTCGGCGTATTGCAGGCAGCAGACGAATACGGCATCTCTGTCCCCGATGATATTTCCCTGCTCGGCTTTGACAACATCATTTATTCCGCACTGCCAAAGATCGAGCTTTCCACCGTCGATCAGCGCAAGCAGCTTCTTGCAGAAGCCACCGTTGATCTGCTCACGCGCATCATTGATTCGGATGAGCAGGACGAGTTCACGCACCGCATGATCCGCCCGACACTGGTTTCGCGCAGCTCATGCCGCGCATCAAAAAAATAAATCCACAGCACTGCGCACCGACCGCCTTTCTCTCTTAACCCTTTTATCACACACAATACACCAACAGGTCAACCGCAGCGCTGCTGATTGAGAATGCCGCAGGATTCTGCGGCATTCTCATACACCAAAAGGAGGATCTTATGTACCGCATTGAAACCCATCTGCATACCACCTACATCTCCCGCTGCGGCTGGCTTGGCGCAGAGGCCATTATGAAGTATTATACCGCTTGCGGCTATGACGCGATCTGCGTCACCGACCACTACAACCGCGAATGCTTCGACTATGCCGAAATTGATCTGACCACCCCCGGCAGTAAAACGCAGGCCTTCCTGCAGGGCTATCACCGGCTGAAAAAAGTGTCCGAAAAATACAATATCCGCGTGTATGCGGGTGCTGAACTGCGTTTTGACGAATCGGACAATGATTATCTGCTGTACGGCTTTCACGATGCCCTGCTGGCCGATCCGGATCGCGTCATGCGCGAGGGTCTGGCGGCCTTTGCCCCGCAATACCGCGCAGACGGCGCACTGCTCGTGCAGGCACACCCGTTCCGCAAAAAATGCACCCCCGCTCCGGCTGAATATCTGGACGGCATCGAGGTGCTCAACCTCAACCCCCGCCATGACAGCCATAACGATCTTGCGCTGGCCTATGCCAAGGAGCATCATCTCATCATGACGGCCGGCTCGGACTGCCACCGTCCCGGTGATCAGGGTACGACCGGTATTCTGTCCGACACCCTCCCCGAAGACAGCTTCGGTCTTGCAGATCTGCTGCGTTCGGGCAACTATACCATCATCCGTCCCGAATGCACCGAGGATTGAGACAAAACGATACCATGTAAAAGCTGCTGTTGCCCCAACGCAACAGCAGCTTTTTTGTCGTACATCACGCTTCATTCCCGGTTCACCGCAAACGTTTTCTGTTTGTATTTCACCTTTTATTCTTCTTGTTTCATGCAGTTTGCCTTTTCGATTGTTCATTCTGCATAAAAGTATTTTTATTTCATTGTATATTCCGTATACGTTTGCGCTTGTTTTGCATAAAATAATCTGGTAGAATATCATCAGTAAAAAAAACAAGACTGAATTGAGGTAATTGTAATGCGTAAGAATTTTTCCAAGTTTCTGATGAACACCGCTATGTTTGAGCTGTCCTGCGATCCCGGCACCACTAAGCTGTTCACTGCACACCGCACCAGCCGCAAGTAAGCTGCTCCTCAGAAAACACAAACTCCGCAAGCGAAAACGCTTGCGGAGTTTTTTCTGTTCCGGGCAGCGACAGCCGCCGGCTGCGCCCCCGTTTATGGTTTATCTTTCAAAGGATCATGCTGCAATGCGCTGCATGATGGTCGCCATCTCCGCACGGGTGATGGTAGACTTCGGCGCAAATACCTTGCCCGGCTTGCCCTGCACCAGACCGGTCTTTGCACAGTAGGCTACGCCTGCTGCTGCCCAGTCGGCAATCGTGCTGCCGTCGGTAAACTGCTTGACGATGCTGCTGTCTGCCGCGGTATCCTCACCGCTCAGCTTGCGCTGACGGGTCAGAAGCGTTGCTGCCTCCTGACGGGTCACACTGCGGTCGGGCGAGAATTTGCCGCCGCCGACACCCTGCATGATACCGGTCTTTTCTGCCCATGCAATCGCGGTGCGAGCCTGATGCGTTACCGGAACATCGCTGAAGCTGTCAGTCAGCTTGGTCTTGGGCTGGCCTGCCAGATTGTACAGTGCCTGTGCGACCTGTGCACGGGTCAGCGCCTTGTTCGCGCCGAACTCGTAAGCCTTATCACCGGAGAGCAGACCGTTTTTGGTGACATACTGCGCCGCATCATAGTACCATGCGCCTGCCGGAATATCGGTAAAGTCCTCTGCGTCCTTGCCTTCGCGCAGGGTGTTGCGGATCTCGTAGCTGTCCACTGCCTTGAAGCTGTTCCAGTTGTCCTCATCCTGCTTCTGGTAAGCGGTGCCCTTGATGGAATTCTCGCTGAACTCGATGATGGAGAATACCTGCTTATCCTCTTCATCGGTGTAGAAATCGGTGGAGTAGTCCGAACGAGCCGGAATGTACTCGTAGAACTTGTTGCCTACCGTACCGCCGGTCAGATAGGTCGTGCCGTCGCCGGTATTGACCTTAATGTCGTTCTTCACGGTGGAACGGATATAGATGTGGTCATGGCCGTTGAGGAACAGGTCAACGCCCATTGCGTCGAGCGAATACTCGCTGTCGTTGATATAATAGTCGCGTACATCCATCGGATCATGGTTGGAGGTATACGGGCCTGCGTGCGTCATAACGATGCGCCATTTCTTGTCGGAAGCATCCAGCACGCTCTTGCACCACTGGAGTTCTTTCTTCATGATCTCGGCCTTCTTGTCGGCCGGCGTAACCTCGCCGTTCAGGATAACGAAGATAGCATCGCCATATTCGAAGTAGCCCATCGTGCGGTCAAACTGCGGATAGCCGGTCTTTGCGCCCGACATATTGAAGCGCTGTGCGAACGATACGAAATTCCAGTCGCCCTTCATCTCGTGGTTGCCTGCAACGGTAACAGTCGGATACTTGGCGTAGTAATCGCCCATAACTTCAAAGCATGCCTCCCATTCGGTGGACTTATAGCCGTTCTGGGTGGTATCGCCTGCGGAAATCATCAGATCCGGGTTCGGGCAGATCTTGAGTGCCTGGTCGATGGAGTACTTGAAGCTCATGTAGTTCTCTACGGACTCAGACTGCGGGTCAGAGTAGAAGATAACGCTGAAATTCTTATCCGAAGCGGACTTCGGTGCGGTGAACGACTTTTCCTCGCTCATAAAGCTGCCGCCGTCGCCTACGCGGTATACATACTCGGCAGACGGTTTCAGACCGATGATTTCCACACGATGTGCGGCTTTTTCCTTATAGCCTGCGGTTACGGATTCTACATAAGAGGTGCCGGACTTGCTCTCCCACTTGGAAGTGCCCTTGACCTTGTACTGGATAACGGTCTTGGTGACAGCGGGATCAGTCAGCCAGCTGAAGCGCAGGCCGCCCTGTTTGGTATCCGGCGTAATGGTGATCTGATCGGGTTCGCCCTTTACCTTGCCGTCATCAATATTCAGCACGATCGGCTCGGACTTGGTGTACGGCTTGGTTACGGTTTCCTTGTCGGTCTTAACCTCGATATAGTAGAACATATCGCCGGTCTTATCGGTCGGCAGAGAAGCGGTGTAGGTGCCATTCGATTCCTTCATGGCAACAGCGGTATCGACCTTGGAAGAATCATAGCCGTAGTACAGGGTCGCGCTCTGTACCTTGTCGCTGGTGACGATGCGGGCAGAGACCTCGGCCTTGCCTTTATGCGGTGCGGTGTTCAGCGCGCGGGAGATGATGCGCGTGCCGCTGACGGTGTAATCCACTGCCGGGAAGATAGAGGCATCATAGCCGCGCAGAACAGGCTGCTTGCCGGAGGCACTCCAGTCCCAGACCTTGCTCATATCCCAGCCGAGTGCTTCGTAGGTGGCCTTGTCCTGCATTTTTGCAGCGGAAACGTCCTCCCACTTGATGGGCTGCTCGGTCGGCTCGTTGCCGGACAGCAGCGTGCCCTCCCATGCAATATTGCCGGTGATGTTGGTAGCTGCCTCGTCGTCGAGCTGACCGACGATCTTATCCACGTCCGCAACGCCGTTGATAACGGTCTGTGCAGAAACGCTGTCCTTGAGCGTTTCACCGGCGTTGAACGAGCCTGCAATACCGCCCGCATGACCTACCGTGCCGCTCTTTGCGATGGTATCGACCGTACCAGCTGCAAAGCAGCGTGCCAGATAGCCGCCGCCGTCCTGAATGCCGGCAACGCCGCCCGCATCATACGGAGCGGAAACGTCTGCGTTGACATAGCAGTCCTCAACATGACCGACGATCGGGCCTTCGCCCTCCTTCAGCTTGCCGCAGATACCGCCTGCGGTGTGCGAGTTGGACAGATCCAGGCACTTTACCTCACCGGTGACAACACAGCCGGTAATCGTACCGTAGTTGACGCCTGCCAGCGCGCCGACGTTCTGCTGACCGGTAACGTAGCAGTCGAGCAGCGCAACATCCTTGATATACGCCTGATCGTCCTGATTGCCGACATAGCCGAACAGGCCGGCATATTTCTTTTCATATTCTACGCGCAGTCCCTTGATCGCATGGAACTGACCGTCAAATGTGCCGGTAAAGCCCTGATCCTTTTTGGAAGCAATCGGCTTAAATCCTTTGACACCGGTCATATCAATATCGGCAGTCAAAACATAATGTCCATCGCGGGGAGCGCCGTCCCTCCAGCTGCCGGACAGATAGAGCAGCTGGTCCGGGGTAGAGATTTCATAGCAGCCTGTTGCCTTATTATATACCGGCGGCTTTCCCTTGTCGCTGGCAGCAAAGGCTCCCGTCGGGAGCATCGTCAAAGCCATTGCAGCAGACAGTGCCAAACTGAGTATGCGTTTTTTCATGTATCTCGGACCCTCTTTCTTAAAATTTTGTTTCTTTCTCGATTCTGCAGCGAAATCTCATTCCTCCTCCCCGTGCAACAGATTCGTGTGGTTATGCATTCCGTTTTCTTTCTCGCAAACGTTTGCGTAACTTGTACTTATAATTCTATCCCTGTTCCGTCAGAAAAGCAATCTCACTTCTCACCAATCTTTTCAAGCAAAAATTATGCATTTCTTCCTCAACGCGTGTCCGCTGCTGCGCGCAGAAAAGCTCCCGCCGGAACCGATCAACCGTTCCAACGGGAGCTTTTCTGTAATTATCCCTGCTTGCGGGCAATGGCACGCAGAGCTGCCGCCGCAATATCCTCTGCAGTGAGGTTATACTGCTGCATAAGGAAATCCTGCGGGCCTACCTGACCGAAGCGGTTCTGGATGCCGATACGTTCCACCGGAACCGGATTCTTTGCGCTCGTCAGGTTGGTGATGGCAGAGCCGAGGCCGGTGCCGACCTGATGGTTCTCTGCGGTGACGATGCAGCCGGTCTCTGCAGCCGCACGGAGCACCAGCTCCTCGTCAAGCGGCTTCCAGGTGTGCATGTCGATCACGCGGGCGGAAATGCCCTGTGCTGCCAGCTGCTCCTCTGCCTTGAGTGCCTCGTCTACCAGAATGCCGGAGGCAATAATGGTTACGTCCTTGCCGTCGCGCAGCGTAACACCCTTGCCGATCTCAAAATCAGAGCCATCCGCGTAAACCGTGGTGAAACCCTTGCGGATCAGGCGCATGTAGGATGGACTGCCGCAGGCAGCTAGCTTCCTGGTCAGTGCCTTGGTCTGTGCAAAGTCGCACGAGTCGATAACGACCGCGTTCGGGATGTTCATGTACAGCGCACAGTCCTCAAACGGCATGTGGGTTGCGCCGTTGAACGCTGCGCAGACACCCGGGTCGGAACCGATCACATGCACCGGCAGCTCAGAGTAGCCTGCTGCCAGAAATGCCTGATCGAACATGCGGCGGGCAGCAAAGCAGCCGAACGAGTGCGCGAATACGGTCAGGCCGGTGGCGGCCATGCCGGAGGCAACGCCCATGGCGTTCTGCTCCGCGATGCCTGCGTTAAAGGTCTGGGCCGGGAACGCCTTCAGCAGCTTTCCGGTGTTGATGCAGCCCATCAGGTCGCAGTCAACGTGCATCAGCTTGGGATTTTCCGCCATCATTTCGAGCATGGCTTCTACATAGCCGTCGCGGTTGGCGCGGCTGTCCTTTTCATGCTTGCCGATCAAAGTAAAACTCATTGTGTTCCCCTCCCTTACTTTTCGTTTTTCACTGCAGTCAGAGCGGCTTCGGATGCGGCGATCGCTTCATCCCACTGCTCCTTGGTCGGCTGAGAAGAATGTGCGCCGGACGGCTCGGCAAAGGTTGCGCCCTTGCCCTTTACCGTGTTCAAAATCAGGCAGGTCGGCTTGCCCTTGCACGCCTTCGCCTGCTCGAGCGCGTTATAGATCTGCTCAACATCGTTGCCGTCGGCTACGTCAATAACATTCCAGCCGAATGCGTCAAACTTGGCACCGATACCCTTGCCGTGGCTCATAACGTCGGCAACCGCGCCGTCCAGCTGACGGCCGTTGTTGTCCACGAGACAAACGAGGTTATCCAGCTTGTAGTGCGCTGCAAACTGCGCTCCTTCCCAGATCTGACCCTCGTCACACTCGCCGTCGCCTACGGCAACGTAAACACGGCTCGGACGATTCTGCGCACGATTGCCGAGCGCCGCGCCGATGGCTTCGCTCATGCCCTGACCGAGCGAACCGGTCGTCAGGTCAACGCCGATGGTCTTGCTGCGGTCGGTATGCGACGGGAAATTCGTGTTCGGCTGGTTGAGCGTGTACGCGCTCTCCATCGGGTAATATCCCTTGAGACCGAGCGTCGCATACATGACCGGGCCGCCGTGTCCCTTGGACAGAACGAACCAGTCGCGGTCCTCCCAGCGGGGATTCTTCGGGTCGATATGCATAACCTCGCCATACAGCACCGCCATAGCATCCGCCATCGACATCGAGCCGCCCACATGGCCGAAGCCGCGCGACGCGATCACCTTGAGCGTTTCCAGACGGATTTCCGCCGCAAACACACGCAGCTCGTGCAGTTTTTGCTTATCCATTGCTTTCCTCCTTGAAATTACGGTTTGCAGAACAAAACCCGCCCTTCCGCAATAAAAAGGACGGGTCTTGTTAGTTTTTATCGGTGATATTGCCGCTTTCGTATCGGTCTGCCGGTTAGACATACTCCATTTTGACATGGAACCGTCAGACCTTCCTTATGCAGCAGTTCTCACAGAATTTACTTTATGTTTTAGCCAATGCGCGCGATCTTCTTCGCCAGCTCCTTCTTCATTTCCATGTTGGACTGACGAGCGATCATAATGCGCTGTGCCTGCGGCGAGCCTGCGCCGTGCATGGACTCGGGCAGGTAGCCGACAGCAGCGGTGCCCATGGTCATGTTCTCGATCAGGCGCAGCAGACGCATACGGTCCTCGGTCGGAACGGAAGCCACACCCTTGAGGTACTTCTCGATGTAATCGTGGGTTGCCGGGTTGCGGTAATCTGCCTCGGACGGCTGAGTAACCATGATGCCGCCGGCCAGATCCTGTGCCAGACGAGCGATCTCATACGGGAAGCGGGTGACATTCTGCTTGCAGACGTTTGCCAACAGCAGGTCGATCAGGTAGTTGCCGGACTTGGTCTTGGTGCCCTGAGACGAGCACGCAATGCCGCAGCAGTACAGGGTTTCATTCAGGTGGGTCATCTCGATCAGCTTATCCTTAACATGAGAAGCCTTTGCAGAGCCAGCCATCTCACCTGCCAGTGCGGTAGCGCCGATGAGCACATCGCCTACACCAACCTTGCAGCCGCCATAGGACTGACGGTGATAGCCTGCAAAGCGCTCTACCATCATGCCGGCGAACTGAGTCTCGCCATTGAGGAAGATCATGTCGTTCGGAATGAACACGCGGTCGAAGATTACCAGCACCTCGTGACCGCCGTAAACCTTGTTGCCGACATCAATGTCGTTGTATTCCTCGGTCTTGCGGGTGTCGCAGGACTGACGGCCCAGAATCAGGGTAATGCCTTCTGCGTCGGTCGGGCACGCGAAGGAAATGGCATAGTCCTCGTCGCCTTCACGCATGGAAATGGTCGGCATAACCAGAACATAATGGCTGTTCAGGTAGCCGGTCTGGTGTGCCTTCGCGCCGGTGACGTAAACGCCGTCTGCGGTGCGCTCTACAACGTGCAGGAACAGGTCGGGATCCGCCTGCTTGGACGGAGACAGACCGCGGTCGCCCTTAACGTCGGTCATCGCGCCGTCAACGCCCCAGTCGTTGTTCTGTACATCGGTCCAGAACTTAACAAAATTCTCGTGGTACTTGGTGCCGCACGCCTCATCGGTCTCGAACGTAGTCGAATAAACCGCATTTGCTGCATCCATGCCTACACAGCGCTGGAAGCACGCTGCGGTCTTCTGACCGAGCAGACGCTGCATCTTTACCTTCTTAATGAGATCGTCCGTAGACTGGTGCAGATGGGTAAAACGGTTTACCTTTTTGCCGGTCAGATTGGACGTTGCCGTCATCAGATCTTCGTACTGCGGGTCCTCTGCCAGCTCGTACGTTGCCGCAAACGAGTTGAGCGACGGACGAACGATCGGGTTGTCCACGACATTCTCGACCTTCTTGCCGAAGCTGTACAGATTGAGGTGCAGCTTTCGCAGGGATTCGATGTACTGGTCTTTTGTCATCATGATATCATCTTCCTTGTCCTTTTTCTTTCTTTTCAATAGGAAAAAGCGCCGATTCACCGATTTTTATAACATATTTGAGGAGACATGAAGGGAATAGTCTTTGTAATGGAAAAGTTCGGTTTCTCGGCGCATATCCACAGAATTTATACGCCCATGAGCAGATGTGTGAGGTAAACACAGCAGCCGGAGAGCGCGATCAGCAGCAGCAAAATCACATGAATATAGATGATTTGAAAACGTGAGAATGTCTTTTTCATCGTTATGACCTCCTGCTGTATGTTGAATCTTAATTGGTTACACCTTGAGTTTTTCACCGAAGCGCTTCTCAAATTCCTCGGCAAGTTCTTCGCGGAATTTTGGATGCGCAATGGCAATCAGACGCTTTGCGCGCTCGCGGAGTGTTTGACCGCGAAGCTGCGCCACGCCGTACTCGGTGACAATGTAATTGACATCGCAGCGGCTGGTGGTAACCGGGCCGCCGGTGGTGATGGTTGTAACAATCTTAGACGCAGACTCGTCCTTGGTGGTTGAGTGCAGCGCAATGATGGAGCGACCGCCCTTGGACAAGTTTGCGCCGCGCACAAAGTCCATCTGGCCGCCAATACCGGAAATCTGGCGCAGACCGATTGCCTCGGCGCAGACCTGACCCTGCAGATCCACCTCAACGCACGAGTTAATGGAAACCACGTTGTCGTTCTCCGCGATAACCGCCGGATTGTTGCAAACATCCACCGGAAGCATGTTGATAATTGGGTTGTTATCCACAAAATCATACAGCTTGCGCGTGCCCATCAGGAAGGTTACGCTCACCTTTCCGACGTCGCGCTGCTTGCGTTTGCCGTTGATGTTTCCATTTTCAAGCAGCGGCAGCACGCCGTCCGAAATCATCTCGGTATGCAGACCAAGGTCGTGCTTGTCGCCGAGGAACGAGCAGACCGCATCCGGCACCGCACCGATGCCCAGCTGCAGGCAGTCACCATCACGCACGAGTTCAGCGATATATTTGCCGATTGCACGGTCTTCCTCACCGATTTTCGGCGGCGCGGACTCCGGCAGCGGCTCCCACGAGCACAGGAAACCGTCAATCTCGGATACATGAACGAAGCTCTCGCCATAGGTGCGCGGCATGTTCGGGTTGACCTCGGCAATGACCGTTTTCGCGGATTTGACCGCCTGTGCGCCGTAGTCGCAGGACAGACCGAGCGACACATAGCCGCGCTCGTCCGGAGGCGAGCAGGTAAACGCAAAAACATCAACCGGCAGCGTGTTGTCGCGGAACATGCGCGGCACGTCCGAGAAAAACGCTGGGGTGTAGTCTGCACGGTTTTCCGCGATCGGCTTGCGGGCCGGACCGCCGACAAACAACGCGTTGTGGCGGAAATGACTTTCCATGCCCGGCTGCAGATACTCGCCCGAGCCAAGGTATACCATGTGTGCAACTTCCACGTTATGGAACTGCTCTGCCATTCGCGCCATTGTGCGCTGGAATACAATGGGTTCGCCAACCGCATGACCGAACACAACGCGGTCGCCGTCATGGATCACACCAACCGCCTGCTCAGGCGTCATCGTGTGCTCTTTATAGTATGCTCTCCAATCCATTTCTCGTCCCTCCCGCGCTCAAAATGCCTTGCGGTAGATGTCGAGCAGGTCGTCCTCGGTCAGCTCCACATAGTTGTTGCCGAGCAGGCGCTGCTGGGTTCCGATGACATTCTTTGCAAAGACCGGCAGCTCATCAGCGGTTACCCCGTGTTCGTGCAGGGGATCCTTTTTCAGTACCTCGTCCATCAATTCGTACAGATTTTCGAGTGCAAATACCGGTTCAACATCCAGTTCTGCGCTCAGAAGTTCTTCCAGCTGATTCAACTTGCCGATGGGCTTCTTTTCCTGATACTTGCGCATTACGTCCGCGAACATCAGCTGATTTGCCTGACCGTGCGGAATGTGGTGCACGCCGCCGAGCGGATACGCCATCGCGTGAACAGCCGCACAGCCCGCGTGACCAAACGCGATGCCTGCATAGTTGGAGGCGCGCAGGAACTCAAGTGCATGCTTCTTCCACGCATCCTTGCCGCCGCTTGCTACCGCGTCCTTCCAGCAGGACAGGATCAGGTGCAGCGCCTTTTCGGAGAACAGCTCGCTCAGTGCGCAGGCGTTCGGAGAAAGGTAGCTTTCGACCGCGTGGACCATGGCGTCAATGGAAGAAGTTGCAAAAACCGGATACGGCAGGCTGAGCAGCATGCCCGGAACGAGCGCCGCTTCGTCCGCAAACATCGCCGGAGACACCAGACCAACCTTGACACCCTTAGTTGTACGGTTGATGATGGAAATGTTGGTAACCTCAGAGCCGGTGCCACAGGTAGTCGGCACGATGATCAGCTCATGCTCCTTCTCGAGGTTTGCCATGCGGTCGTACAGATCGTCCACACGGTCGGTGGACTTGGCAACGGTCAGCACCTTGGCGATGTCGATTACTGTGCCGCCGCCGACCGCGATAATGCGGTCAAACTCCTTGCCGCGCAGGTCGTCGAGGATGGCGTCAACCATGACGTCGGTCGGCTCACCGCCGCCGAACTTTTCCTGAAAACAGGTGTGGCAGCCGAGATTCAGCGCCGCGATTGTCGGATTGTAAATATATTCATTTGTCAGAATCAGGTCTTTCGCGCCAAGGCTTAATTCCTTCGCCAGCGTGCGAAAATCGACGTATTCCGCAATAGAAGGTACGATTTTGAAGGCTTTCATGTTATTTCACCGCCTTAAATATCCGGGAAATACTTCGCGTCGGTCTTAGTTACCCACTCATACTCGGGCACAACGGTCGTCACGATGTTCTTGTCGTCCTGCAGGCGGATGCACCACAGGTAATACTCCGCGTAGCCGGGAGCCGCAGCCTGAGAATGGGTCACGTTTTCCGGCATGCCGGTCAGGTCGTTGTTCTTTACCTTAAAGGCATCGTCGCCATATTCTGCCAGACCATAGCCGTTTTCCGGCAGGAACTTGTAGTAGTACAGCTCCGGTTCAACGTGCTGATGCGGCGGATAAGAGGACCACTTACCGGGAAAATGCACCACTTCACCGATGAAAAAGTTAGTTTCCGGGCAGTTGGAGCGGTCAAAGAAGGTGCGTACCAGACGGGTCGAGCACTCGTTCATCTGACCGGCGCCGCGCTCCTCATTCGCGCACAGGCAGTCCTCCGGACGCAGCAGACGAGCTGCGAAATCACGCTTGTTTTCCGTGCGGGAAACGGCGATTTCCACGTCGCTTTTGGCGGAAATTGTCACCTTGGTGTTCTGCGGAACGTGCAGCAGGATTGCACCCTCGTGGAACACATCACGGCGGGTAACGCTCTCGGACTTGCCGTTCCACTCGAAGGTCACGCTGCCGCTCATCAGGTCGTAAACGACCTCCTGCGCGTAGTCGAAGTGCATCACATCGCCCGCTGCCATCTTGACAACACCGAACTCCATGCCCATCATTTCCGGGTTCTCGACTGCGGAGACCATGCCGTTGTAGCCCTTATCGAAGGGGGTCTTGTGCGTATATTTCATAATTCTTGCTCCTCTTTTCTTTGCTCGATACCTTATTATATAAGCGAAGCCGCCCGTCCGGAAACGGGCGGCTCATATTGAATCTGCGTTTAATTAGTACATGCGTGCTTCTGCAAGGTGATCATCGATGCGCTTGCGTGCAGCCTTTACCTCGTCAGACTTGGAGGTGGACGCTACGCCGATGTGCCACCAGGACTCGTAGCCCTCAGCCATGGTCTTGGGCAGAACCTTTGCGTCGATGATGCAGGAAACACTTTCCTTCTTGGCGTCCTGAACGGCCTTGCGGAATTCGTCCGGGGTCTTGGCGTAGAACGCCTTCATGCCGAAGCCTTCACCGATCTTGCCGAAGTCGGTGTAGCAGTAATCGCCGTCCAGTTTGCCGGTGGTCTCGTTGCGGTGACGCATTTCGGTCGCCAGAGAGCCAACGCCGTTGCCCATCTGCAGATTGTTGATGCAGCCGAACGCGCAGTTGTCGAATACAACAACGGTGATCTTTGCGTTCTCCTGCATTGCGGTCGGGATCTCGGAGTTGAGCATCATGAACGAGCCATCACCGACCAGTGCATAAACTTCCTTATCCGGCTCAGCCAGCTTGGCGCCGAATGCACCTGCGATCTCATAGCCCATGCAGGATGCGCCGTATTCCATGTTGTAGGAGTTCGGTGCGTCGGTGACCCACAGACGCTCGAGGTCTGCCGGCAGCGAGCCTGCTGCTGCAACCACGATTGCGTCGTCGTCTGCCTCCTCGCGGAGAATGCCGACCGCATTGGACTCAGTGATGGTGCCGCCGATCTGGTCAACAAAATCGTTCATGATCTTCTCGGTCCAGCTGGGAACGCACGGCACGAACTTGCCCTCGCCGAAGCCTTCGCCCTTGTACTGAACGCCCAGAACACGCAGACGCTCCTCTTCCCAAACCTTGCGGATATCCTGAATTTCGGTGGTGTAGCCGGACTTATAGCCGTCTGCCTTAAGCTTTGCCATGATCGCTTCGAGAGTAACCTTTGCATCACCGATGCAGCGGGTTGCGTCCAGCTTTTCCGCGTGGAACTCGGAGGTGTTGATTGCCAGAACCTTAATATCCGGGTTGCGGAACAGCACCCACTTGGAGCCGGTAACGAAGTCGTTGAAACGAGTGCCGACACCGATAACGAGGTCGCAGTCCTTGCACAGTGCGTTCGCCGCCAGGCCGCCGGTTACGCCGATGCCGCCAACCGCCAGTTCAAACGAATCCGGCAGGCAGGAGTGGCCGGCCTGTGTCTGAGAAACCGGAATGTTGAACGCCTTGCAGAAGTCCATTGCGGTCTGACCGGCCTCGGAGTAACGAACGCCGCCGCCTGCAATGAACATCGGCTTCTTGGAAGCCTTGATCATCTCAACTGCCTTCTCGATATCGTAGTCATCCGCTACGCGGCGTGCAACGTGATGTACGCGCTTCTGGAAGAAGTAATCCGGGAAGTCGAAGCTCTCACCCTGTACATCCTGCGGAAGCGAGATAACAGCGGTGCCGCAGTTTGCGGTGTCGGTCAGGACGCGCATTGCGTTGACCATCGCGCTCATCAGCTGCTCCGGACGCGAAATGCGATCCCAGTACTTGGCAACCGGCTTGAAGCAGTCCGAAGCGGACATGGACAGGTCGTTCGGAACCTCGAGCTGCTGGAGAACCGGATCCGGCTGACGGGTTGCGAAGTAATCGGACGGGAACAGCAGCAGCGGGATGTTATTGATGGTAGCGGTCAGTGCTGCGGTTACCATGTTCGCTGCGCCAACGCCGATAGACGAGGTGCAGGCGATGATCTTGCGGCGGTTGTGCTGCTTTGCGTAGCTGATGGCGGCGTGTGCCATGCCCTGCTCGTTGCGGCCCTGATAAACTCTCAGGTGGCCCGGATCCTCCTCCAGCGCCTGACCGAGACCGACTACCATGCCGTGACCGAAGATCGTGAACATGCCGTCTACGAAGGGTTCCTCTTTGCCGTCCATCTCGATGTACTGCTGGTTCAGGAACTTTACGATTGCCTGACCGACTGTCATTCTGGTTTTGCTCATTGTGTTTTCCTCCTCAAATGCTTTACTCTTTTTCCCTGCCGAGGCTCTTTCTTTTCGCTCCCGGCGGTGTTCTCTTTTGATGATTTAAGTTTAGCATTTGAGCGTTTGCTTTTCTTCTAACATCTTGAGAAATCGCTTTTTTTCTTATATTTTTACGTTACATACGAACATTTTCACATTTTATTATAGAATTCAGAACTTTTCTCTCTCCTACCGCATTGTTTTCCGTGTCTGCCGCTCCCGCCTGCGGCCTGCGTTTTGCACCTGTTTTTTAAATATCTCGCTATCGTGCGGAAAACGCGGCATACTGTCATTACAGAATTTCGCATTTTCCGTCCTAAACAACAAGCAAAAAAGCATATATCTCAATATTTTATAAAAATACGCAATCTTTCTCCCGCCTTTATTTTTCACTCACAGGCTGCATTTTCACCACTTTTTATAGGTTGTTGCTGCCGTTTTCCGCGTATGCTGACTGTCTGTGCCGGTCAAATTATAGATTCTTGCTCAACTCTATGAAATACAAGAAGTTAGAAGAAAAACCGCGTCCAAGGGACTACAATAGAATCATCAAAGGAAAGCCGAACGCAAACGGCGAAAGAACGGATAACGGAGGAATAAATATGTTATTCACCATTTTTCTGTAGTAGTTATCCTTGCAAACATGGTCTTTACGCAGACCGTGCTGTATCAATAAGATAATTATGCTCCGGCAAACGATCATCACACACTCTCTCTAATTTCACACACATCCCCATTTCACCGGCGCAGCCGCCCTCTCTCTCGGCTGCGCCATTCTTCTATTTGTAAGTAAGATAGAAAAACACCGTGCCAAGCGTTACTGCTCTGCACGGTGTTTTCCGTTTTACGATTCCTCTTCTTCACTTTTTCCTTTTTCGCTGTGCGTGATGCTCTGCTTGAACGACTGCCGGAACTTACCGGGCGGCGTGCCGGTGTACTTCTTAAACATGGTGTTGAAGTGACAGATACTGCTGAAGCCGAGTGTGTCCGCAATCTCGGCGATCGGGATGCCGGTATTCATCAGAAAGCCCTGCGCCTCACCAATCCGGCGCTTCATCACATACTGCATAGGCGGCACGCCGAACTCCTGCTTAAACACATGCGCCAGATAATACTCGCTCACGCGCAGTCGCTCCGCCACCATACGCAGCGTGATCGGCTCACAGTGGTGTGCATCCAGATAGCGCCGCACGCGGTGCGCCAGTACAGACGGCATTTCACGCTGCTGCTCCTGCTGGTGGATACGACTGCGGAGCAGGGAATCGGTCAGATTCAGCATTGCCTCTGCCAGACTGCAGCACACGGCATGCAGGTTTCCCGCATCGGCGCTGAGCAAATACAGCAGGTGCATGGTCTCGCCTACCTGCCTGGCAAGCTGTCCGCACGATACGACCGGACACTCCCCTTCTGCGATCAGACAGTTGGGCGGCAGACCTTCTACATTGACATCGGTAATTGCTACGCTGTACGACCGGATCTGCCGCACCTGATCGGGTTCCTCGCCGTGCAGCACACCCTGATTGCAGATAACAATGTCGCCCTCTCCAATCGGATAATACCGGTTATCCACCATGTACTGTCCTTGTCCGCTGCACACATAGAACAGCTCCAGACGGTTGTCGTGCATATGCGGAAGTATAGACTGCTGGTTGTTGTAATTGCGATCGATCGAAATGCAGTTGAAGAATGTTCCGCTCAGTTTACAAGGCTTGTTTCCCATGTATGCTCCCTCCCAAGAATCACAAGATTACGAAATCCTTCCCTCGATTTTCTTTCTTTCCCTCGGAAAATCCTGCTGTTTTTTCCACAAGAACACGATAACGCTCTCACGGACTTTGTTTGTATAATAATCACAAGAAAAGCGCAAATGATTCAAAAACAGCAGTTTATATCGTTGTTATATTCGATATTTCAACGTTGTTCTTCTCTGTGTGCAATTATTATATCATAGAAGCACAGAAAAAAACTTCTAACATACTGCTTTTTGAGCAAACGCGTCAATTCAGGTTTCAGAGTAAAAAAGGAGTGCAAGAAAAAATGGCAAACAAGGTAAGAATCGGTCTGCTGGGTGCAGGCAGAATCGGCAAGCTGCACGGCGAAAATCTGGCACATGCAGTGCCGAACGCAGACCTCTACGCAGTGGCTGATCCGTTCATGAACGATGCGACCCGTGCATGGGCAGCGGACATGGGTATCGAGAAGTGCTACGATGATCCCGAGATGATCTTTGGCGATCCGACCATCGAGGCTGTGTTCATCTGCTCCTCCACCGCAACGCATGCAGACTTCATCATGCGCGCTGCGCAGACCGGCAAGCACATCTTCTGCGAGAAGCCGATCGACACCAAGCTGGCAAAGATCGAGGAAGCACTCGCTGCGGTGAAGAAGGCAGGCGTTAAGCTGCAGGTCGGCTTCGTGCGCCGCTTTGACCACAACCACAAGGCCGTCCGCGATACGGTCGCTTCCGGCAAGCTGGGCAAGCCCAATCTCATCAAGGTCACCTCCCGTGATCCCGATCACCAGCCGATGAGCTATATCAAGGTTTCCGGCGGTATCTTCATGGACATGACCATTCACGATTTCGACATGGTCCGCTATCTGGCAGGCAGCGAGGTTACCGAGGTTACCGCTTACGGTGCAGCGCTCTCCGGCGCCGGCTACGAGGAGTACGGCGACGTGGATACCGCAATCGTCATGCTGAAGTTTGAGAACGGCGCACTCGGCGTGATCGACAACTCCCGTGCCGCTCACTACGGCTACGACCAGCGCACCGAGGTGCACTGCGACCAGGGCTGCGTGCAGGTTGCAAACGATCTGAACAACACCGCCATGATCTCCTCCGCCGCAGGCGTCGAGGTTGCAAAGCCGACCTGGTTCTTCCTCGAGCGCTACAACAACGCATTCATCGCAGAGGCAAAGGCGTTCACCGATGCCGTTCTGAACGACACCGACACGCTGGTTACCGGCTTTGACGGTCTGCAGCCGGTCAAGATCGCAATGGCAGCAAACCTGTCCATGAAGGAAGGCCGTCCGGTCAAGCTGAGCGAAATCGAGTAATTTATCCCTGCATATCACAGGAAAAGAGAAGGAAAAGAGTTATTCGGCAAGCCGCCGCACTCGGCGGCGGCTTCCGTTTTTTGAGAAAAGAAAGAGGGGTTGCTCCTTATGAGTGAAAAGAACAACACTGCCTCCCTTGGCTGGGGAACCCGTATCTCCTATGGTTTAGGCGATACCGCCTGCAACATTGTGTTCGGTATGATCACCGCGCTGCTCACCCTGTTCTATACGGATTACTGCGGTATTCCGGTCGTTACCGTCGGTCTGGTCATGCTGATCTCGCGTATTTTTGATGGCTCGTCCGACGTTATCATGGGCATCATCGTAAGCAAGACCAAATCCAAATGGGGCAAGGCCCGTCCGTGGATCTTGTGGATGAGCGTACCGTATGTTCTGTGCGCGGTTGCGATGTTCTGTGTGCCGCACAGCAGCAGCACGACCGTTCAATTCTGGTACATTTTTGTTACTTATAACCTGTGCACCACCGTATGCTACACCGCAATCAACGTGCCCTACGGCACCCTGTCCACCATGATGACCCGCTCCTCGCACGAGCGCGACCTGCTGTCCGTTGTGCGTATGTCACTGTCTCCGATTGGCAAGATCATTGCCGTAACCTTCACCATGCCGGTCGTCAAGCTGTTCGGCAACGATCAGGCCGCCTGGATCAAGACCATGAGCATCTGGTGCGCCATCGCACTTGCTCTGCTTGTCATCTGCTTTGTTCGCTGCAAGGAAACCGTCAATTTCGAGGCCGCGCAGCAGGAGCAGCCCAAGGTTCCCGCTTCCCGTGCGATTAAAGCGCTGCTGGGCAACCCGTATTTCTGGGCAACGCTCGTTCTGTGGACCGTCACCTGCGTACATACCACCATCATCGGCACCGATCTGCCGTATTACTGCAAATATGTTCTCGGCAACGATGAATGGTATTACAGCGTCATTTACACCTCGAGATCGTCGCACTGATCGTTGGCGCGCTGCTGTGTCCAATACTGCTGCAGAAATTCAACAAGCGCAACCTGTCGCTCGCCGGCTGTATCGTAGTTGTTATCGCCCATGCACTCATTATGGTAAACCCGATGAGCTTCCGGTGGATTCTGGTAATGACCATCATCCGCTCGCTCGGTCAGGCTCCGCTGACCTCTCTGGTATTCGGCATGATGGGCGACGTTGTAGAGTACGGTCAGTGGAAGAGCCATCTGCGTCAGGAAAGCCTGATCTTCGGCGGCGGTTCGCTCGGCTTTAAGATCGGCACCGGTATCACCAGTGCGGTTATGACTGCCATGCTCGAGGGCGCAGGCTTCCTCAGCTCGGTTACCGGCGGTGCTATGCAGCCGGCTTCCGCCCAGCAAATGATTTCCTCTATCTTTAAGTTCGGTCCGATTCTGGTCTGGATCGTTGCCATTATCGTCCTGCTGTTCTACAAGCTGGATAAGATTTACCCCACTATTATGAAGGAACTCACCGAGCGTGAAGCACGCGGTGAAATGTAAAGGAGACTGTCTTATGCTGAAACTCGGATATAACGAAGCAACCTGCAAGGAAAATTCCACAGTTGAAAACGACCTGCTGCTGTGTGAAAAGTACGGCTATGACTATATCGAGCTGCGTCTCGATATGCTGCAGGACTACCTCAAGACCCACACCACAGACGATCTCAAGGCGTTTTTTGCAAAGAGCCATATCAAGCCGTTTGCATTCAACTCCATTGAAAACATCAACTTCTGCACGCCGGAGGAGTGGAGCAAGCTCGTAGAACTGTTCACCTTCGGCTGCAAGGTGGCTCAGCAGATCGGCAATCCGTACATTATTGTTGTGCCGACTGTTACCAACGAGATCTGCACCAAGAACGAGAAGGAGATCTTCGACGACTCGGTGAAGGTGCTGAACGAACTCGCTGACATTGCTGAGCCGTACGGCGTCAAGCTGTCCTTCGAGCCGATCGGTGACAAGAAATGGTGCGTCAACAGCGTTCGTCAGGCGCTCGAGATCGTAAACGCCGTCAACCGCGACAGTGTTGGTCTGACCGTGGACTGCATCAATGTTTACCTGCACGACAAGTGCGCGGACGTTGATTTCATCCGCAAAATTCCCAAGGAGAAGCTGTTCGTGTTCCACATCAACGACTGCGAGGACCTGCCGCTCGGCATCCTCGACCACTGCCACCGTCTGATGCCCGGTCTGGGTGCCATTCCGGTGCAGGAGGTTGCTGATGCGGTACAGGCAGTCGGCTACGACGGCCCTGCGTGCCTCGAACTGTTCCGTCCGGAATACTGGAGAATGCCTGCTGAGGATGTGATCCGCATGGGTGCGGAAACCACCCGTCCGTTCCTCGGTTAATTTTCCCGAATCGCAGATCAAATTCTACATTCAATTTATTCTCTCTTATTTATATTCAAGTCTCCAAACAGAATACAAATATAATTTTCTCCACAAAAGGACGGAAGGTACTTGGACCCTTCCGTCCTTTTGCTTTCCATCACATCAGACAATCCTGCAAAACCCCAAAGGGCGCTCCTTCGAGCGCCCTTTGGGGTTTTGGAAAGACCTGACTTTCGCCAGACCGATCGCACTTGTCTTTACCGCAGCGTGAGCACCACCAGCACAACTGCCGACACGCTCAGCACAAGGCCGATAATGCGCGTCAGCCGCGTTACGCCGCGGATGCTCATCGCGTGAAAGCTCTCAAACGAGGTGACCGGATACCACAGCAGTGCGTCGTAGTCCTCAACGATCGGCTTTACCGCCTTACGCGAGGAGGAGGTCCAGCAGCCGAAGATGGTCGCTACGCCATCGCTGTCGATCAGCTTTTCGGCCTTGGCAGCAAAGGTGGAAGGCTGGGATGCGCCGTCCTCCTCGACGTACGCAATCTGGCAGCCGTTGATGCCGCCGGCCTTGTTGATCTCGTCGATGGCAAGCACCTCCGCGTCACGCACGGACATTTCGGAAATCGCCATTGAGCCGGTCAGCGAGTGCAGCAGGCCGACCTTTACGGTGCCGCCGTCCGCGGAGGAATCCGCGCTGTCTGCCGCCGGTGCAGAGGAACCGCCGCCGCAGGCGGTCATGGTTGCCAGCAGTGCGGCGCAAACCGCGCCTGCCGAAAGTCTGCGAAGCAGGGAATAATTCATATGTAATCTCTCCTTTACTGGATTGGTTTACGAATTTGAGAATGAAAAAAAGCCGACCCGCACGGCACCTGCCGTTCCGGATCGACCCCATTGTCGAACTTGTTGTTTAATAAAGCGCGTCCTCACCGAACTTGATGCGCGCCGCCTGAATGATCAGCCGCGCCGCGTCCTCGCGCGACAGCCTGCCGGTGTTCACCGTCAGGTCATACAGCGTGGGATTGGTCCAGTCGTCGCCGCCGGTGTAGTATTTGTAATACTCTGCGCGGTACTGATCGGTTTTGACGATCAATTTGTTTGCCTGTTCCGTGGTTACGCCGGATTTCTGCATGATAGACTCCACGCAGGTCTTGCGCGGCGCTTCCACATACACGCTGAGCACGTTTGCCCGATCCCGCATGATATGGTTGGCGCACTTGCCGCTGATGATGCACGGCTTTGATTTTGCCAGTTCTCTGATGATCCATGCCTGAATGCGAAACAGATTGTCGTCAGAAACAAACTTGCGGTCGCTCGGCGCATACGCGCGGTCGATATCCGGCGCTTTGCGAATGAGCCGCAGCAGACTCGGCGTGCAGCCCGTGATGTCCTTAAAGATGCGCGTGAAGTAGTCCGGCGAGGCAAAACCAAGCCGTTCGCTGATCTCGCCGGCCTTGTCCGTGCTTTCTCGCAGCAGCTGCCTTGCATACGCCACCCGCACCTGATTGTACAGCGCACCGAACGCCATTCCGGTATAACTGCGGCACTGCTTGCCGAAATAGTCCTTGCTCAGCCCGAGATGCTCGGCGGCCTGCTCCATCGTGATCATGCCATTCAGGTATGCCGCCAGAAACGCCGCCAGTGTATGCACAAAGCTGTCCTCCTGCACCGGAATGCCGAGAGTCTCGAAGGTTTCGCGCACGAGCGCGTACTGGCTGTCCTCGTCCGTATGCGCCGAGAGCGACTGCGCCGCGCGGCTCAGTACGGCGTTCAGCTGTTCCTCGCGGAAGGGTTTTACGATGTAGTCGAACGCACCAAGCACCAGTCCTTCCCTTGCGTACTCAAACTCGCCGTAGGAGCTGACCAGAATGACCGGCGTCTGTATCCCGCGTCGGCGCAGCTCGCGCAATAATTCCAGTCCGTCCACGAACGGCATACGGATATCGGTCACAATGATGTCGAAACGCTCCTTGTCCAGCTGCTCGAGCGCCTGCTTGCCGTTGACGGCCTGCGCCGCCAGACAACCCCCATTCTCCTGCCATGCGTGCATGTGCGCATACACATAGCGCAGCGCCTCATCGTCCTCGACCAGTAAAATGCGATACATGTCCTCACTCCTCTTTTTCGTCCAGCAGCTTCGCCGCTCGTTCAAAATCATAGCGCTCGAGCGCTTCCGACAGCCGCGCAAACCGCTCGGGCGGCATGGTATGCCGCAGGCTGCTGCCATGCTGCTCGAACCACTGCACGGCGGAGAAATCGTAGTTTTCCACCAGCTTTTTCAGCTTTCTGGCGGCCTGTTCCATCGGTTTTCCGAGCGGTTCGGTCTGGGTTTCCGCAAACGACCGCAGTTCCTCTATCGTGCGGTCGAACACCTCGGTAAACTGCGGCAGCGTATCTATTCTGCCGTGGTGCACCTCATCGAGCAGCACACGGCTGGCACCCGACAGTGCGTCGCACCCAAGGTTGCCCGCAAGTCCGATGAGATCATGCAGCAGCGCACGCGCGTTCGCGGGACGGCCATGCTCCAGATGCAGCCGCACATACTCCGCCGAGCGGCTGTGCGCCCGCAGGAACCGGCGGCACAGCGCGGCAAGCTTCTCTCTGTCCCCGCCGAGGGTGGCAAGCGCCCGCTCGCGGCGGAACAGATCGCCGTGGTCGGTGGCAAGCGTTTCCGGTGCATCCACTGCCAGCGCGAAGTACCGCCGCAAAACCTGATACAGCCTGTCCGGCCGCACCGGCATGGTAATGCAGTCGTTCATACCGTCGTCCAGTGCCCGCTCGCGGACACCTCCCACCGCATCAGCGGTCAGCGCCAGCAGCGGCACGGCGCGATAGGTTTCCAGCCGCCGCAGACGTTTTGCCAGCTCGTAGCCGTCCATATCCGGCATGCGAATGTCCAACAGCACCAGATCGTACACGCGCTGCTCCGCCAGCCGCAGCGCGTCTCCTGCACTTGCCGCCGTGTCCACCTGCAGGCCGAAGCTGCGCAGCAGCTCGCACTCCATCACAAGGTTGATCTCGCTGTCATCCACGAGCAGCACCGTCTTTTCCTCGTCCATCTCGGGTAAGCGTTCGCATTCCGGCTCAAGAACCGGCTCCGCCAATGCAAAATCCATTGCAAACCGGAATGTCGAACCGAGGCCTTCCCTGCTCTCAAGTGTCAGCTTGTGCGTGCCCCTGCTTGCCGTTTCCACAATGCGCCGCGCGGCGTGCAGCAGTGCCGTCGGCTCGAATACGACCGCCTCAAACGTCAGCGCGCCTGCTTCGATCTTGGAGCTATCCGGCGGTTTTCCAGTTCGCGTTCCAGTGTCGCCCGCAGACGGTTGAACATCTGTCCGAACCGGTACGGTTCGCTCGCGCCGCACGGCATAACGCGCACCCGCATCCGGTCTGCTGCCGCACCGGAGAGCGCATCCGTGTACCGGCGCAGCGGCATGATATACAGCCGCATCAGCAGCCACAGCACCGCTGCAATCAGCACCAGTGAGCACAGCAGACAGAAAATCTGCACCTCGGAGGCGGTGTGGCGTCCGGCGGTCGCGCATGCGACTTCGTTTTCTAAACGATCTGAGGTCTGCTGCCGGAACTGCTCGATGGGCGACATAATTTCATACTTGGCCCGCTCATACGCCGCATCGTACAGGATTTGACGGACGGTTTCGCGCTTTTGCGCGGCGGAAAGCACAGTATCTGCACCGGAAAGCGGTGTTCCCGTCACACGGGTGACGTAGCTGTGCAGCGGCTCGTCCGAAAAATCATCTGCATTTTGCCCTGCCGCGGCGAGAATCAGGTGCATGGAACGGGTCTCGGTGTCGATGAGCAGATCCGAGCAGCGCTTGGCCTGCGCCAGAAGCGCGGCTTCTTCATCCGGCAGCCGATCGTTTTCCAGTGTCTGAATTACCGCGTCTCGCTGTCTGGTGGCAAGAACCTCGGTCCAATAGTTGTTCAAATGGGTGATATCCTCGGTTTCGGCATACGCGCGGACCTCATTTGTCAGCAGGTCGGATGCATCGGCAAGCTGCTGCCCCAGCGCAATGAGAGACACCAGTTCATCCTTCGCCTGCGCCTCCTGCTGCACGCAGTCCGCCATGTATCGATTGCTGCCCAGCAGAATGCAGAGACCCGCCGCAAACGCACAAATAAAAAAAGAGCAAAGGCACTGTGAAGCACCTTTGCTCGATTGCTACATATCATACCATATCTATGTGAAAAAATCAAGTGCGTGCACAGTCACGCAGTCCGCGCCGAAAACGGTTCTGCATAAGCCAAACAAGGTGGAAAACAGTATCATGAAATACTTTCGAGCCATTTATCCATCACGCCTTGTATTGATATATTATTTATGCATATTCATGGTTAAACCGCCCGCATCACGGCAATCCTAACTACCAGAAGGAGGAATTTTCATGACCAACAATTTCCTGTGTGCGCAGATCTACCAGATTCTCGCACTCAACGACGAAATGCTGAGGAGCGGCTGCATCACCCGCGACGAGCACGATTTTGTCCGCCATGTGCAGACGGACAAGCTGACCCGGCTGCACAGCACGCCGTAAGGAGGCCGCCCAATGGACGTCCGCAGACTGGACGAAATGCAGGCACAGGGCCGCAGTATTTTCGATACCGAGCTTGCTGTGGCGTACTATGCCCGCGTTTCGACCGACAAAGACGAGCAGATCAACAGTCTCGGCAACCAGAAACGCTATTTTGAGGACTACATCGCCGCAAATCCGCACTGGAGGTTTGCCGGCGGCTACGTCGATGAGGGCATCAGCGGCACGTCTGTCGAGGGACGTGAGCAGTTTCTCAAGATGATCGAGGACGCGAAACGCGGCCGCTTTGACCTCATCGTCACCAAGGAAATCAGCCGTTTCGCCAGAAATACACTCGACAGCCTGCGCTACACGCGTGAGCTGCTGCGCTGCGGCGTGGGCGTGTACTTTCAGAACGACAACATCAACACCTTTGACAAGGATGCCGAACTGCGGCTCACCATCATGTCCTCCATCGCGCAGGACGAGGTGCGCAAGCTGTCCGAGCGCACGCGCTTCGGCTTTAAGCGGGCGCAGGAGAACAGCGTGCTGCTCGGACAGAACAATCTGTTCGGGTACAACAAGGTTGACGGGCGATTGGAGATTGTCGAGCCGGAAGCCGCCGTCGTCCGCGAGGTGTTCGAACGCTATGCCGCCGGGGACCTCGGTCTTCGCGCCATTGCCAACGACCTGGACAGCCGCGGTATACGCGGACGACAGGGCAAGCCGCTCACCTACTCCACGCTGTACGGCATGATCCGCAACCCGAAATACAAGGGCTGCTATGCCGGTCGGCGGTACGCCTCGCGCGACTACCGCGACAAGCGCAGCTACCGCCTGAGTGCAGACAAATGGCTCGTGCATGAGGACGACCGTGTGCCTGCCATCGTGCCCGAAGCACTGTGGGAGCAGGCTAACCGTCTGCTTGCCTCACGCGGCAAGACCATGAAGGCGCACGCGCAGGCATCCCAGAATCGCTACGCCTACAGCGGCAAACTGATCTGTGCCAGGCACGGCACAGCTTTCCACAGGCATGTGTATAAAAGCAAAAGCCGCGGCGAAATGGAGTGCTGGAACTGCAGGCTGTACCGCGAAAAGGGCAAAACCGGCGGCTGCAATTCCCCGACGGTTTACAGCCACGAACTGGACCGCATTTTGGAGCGCGTGTTCGAGCAGGTGACGGACGAGCGCTCAGCCGCCGTGCAGGAGTACATCGACAATCTCCGCGCCTTTGCCGCACAGCAGGACAACGCGCCTGCGCTTGCTCAAGTCGAGCAGGAAATCGAAACCGTCACCAACCGCAAGGACAAGCTGCTCGATCTGGTGCTTGCGGGTGCGCTCTCCAACGACGAATTCAAACAGCGCAACGAGGCCTGCAACGAGCAGCTTGCCGCCCTCGAGCAGCAGCGAACAGAACTACAGAACGCAGACAAGACACTGGAAGAACGTATCCGGCGGGTGGAAAACCTGCGCCGCACCATCGAGGAACGGTGGCAGATGAGCTGCGGGTTCTCGCGCGAGATGTCCAAGGCGCTCGTTGACCATATCGTCGTGGACTCGGACGAGAGCAAAACCCGTATCTCGCTCGATATTTTCCTCACCACCGGTGCAGAGCCGATCGTATCTGAGACGCAAACCTCTAACGCGCAGCTGCAAATGAGCTTTCAGCGGGCGCGATCCGGTTATCAGGGTGAGTATACGGTGACGTATCTCGTGCGCTGGCATTTGGAATAAAAAAGCAGTGATGCTGCCTTCAAAAATGAAGCGCATCACTGCTTTTATCCTTTTTTACAATTCCAGCGGAGCCAGTGTTGTCGTATCAATCGAGCGAATCGCCGACCGCAGCGGCAGCACCGCCGACGGCGAAACCGAAAGCTCGTCGATACCCATCGACAGGAAGGTTTCGATCAGTTCCGCGTCTGCGCCGAGTTCGCCGCAAATGCCGATCCAGATTCCGGCCTTGTGCGCGTTCTCGGCTGCCATGCGGAGCATACGCAGCACCGCCGGATGGTGCGCGTCAAAAAAACGGTCGAGACCCACACCCTGCCGGTCAACCGCCAGCGTGTACTGCGTCAGATCGTTCGTGCCGACCGAGAAAAAGTCCACCTCACGCGCCAGCTCTGCGCTCATCATGACGGCGGCCGGTGTCTCGATCATAATGCCGAGCTCGACCTTGTCCGCCATCGGTACACCTTCTTCCGCGAGTTCCGCACGGATGTTGCGGCAGATGCGCTTGATCTCCTGTACCTCCCAGACCGAGGTGATCATCGGGAACATAATCGCAATTTTGCCGTAAGCCGATGCGCGGTACAGCGCACGCAGCTGTGTGCGGAACACCTCCGGACGGCTCAAGCAGATGCGGATGGCACGCAGACCCATGGCAGGGTTTTCTTCTTTATCGAGGTGGAAATAGTCCGCCTGCTTGTCCGCGCCGATGTCCAGCGTGCGGATGATAACGCGCCTGCCGCCCATGCGCTCCGCGACCGTCTTGTAAGCCTCAAACTGCTCGTCCTCGGTCGGATAGTCGCTGCCCTGCAGGTACAGAAATTCCGAGCGGAACAGGCCGATGCCGCCGCCGTCATTCTGCAGAACCGCATCAATATCTGCCGGAGAGCCGATATTGCAGTAGACCATCACATTCCGGCCGTCCTTGGTCACATTCGGCTTGCCCTTGAGTTGATCGAGCAGTTCTTTCAGCGCCTTCTCCTTGGCCTGCTTTTTGAGCAGACGCTCGCGCTCGGCGTCATCCGGTTCCACGACCGCCTCGCCGGTCTGGCCGTCGATGATGGCGTACTTGCCCTCCATTTCCGGCTGCAGCGCCTCTCCTGCACCGATAATGGCCGGAATGCCCATCGTGCGGGCCAGAATCGCCGTGTGTGAGTTCGCCGAGCCGCCTGCCGTGATGAATCCCAGAATAAGCGCCTTATCCAGCTGCACGGTCTCGCTCGGCGCAAGATCATCTGCCGCCACGATACACGGCACATCGGACACGATGCCGCTTTCGCCTTCGCCGGTCAGAATACCAATCACCCGCGCGGAAATATCGCGGATATCCGCTGCACGCGCCTGCATGTAGCTGTCGTCCATCGCAGCAAACATTTCCGCGAACTGTGCACCGGTGTCGCTGACGGCGGCCTCGGCGTTTACACGGTCGTTCTCAATCATACCCTCGATGCTCTCCACGAAATCCAGATCGTCCAGCATCATCTGGTGCGCCTCGAACAGCATTGCCGCGTCCTCACCGGCCTCAGCAAGTGCCTTGTCATACAGCTTTGCGAGCTGCTCCTTCGCCGTCTCCCGCGCTGCGCGGAATCGCTCCAGCTCTGCCGCAGTGTCGCTCACCTCATGGCGCGGAATGACGCCGCTTGCTCTGCGGTAAAAGCTGATCGGGCCTGCCGCTACGCCTTTGGATACGCCTTTGCCGAAAATCTGCTCCATCTCGCTCACTCCTTACAGGTTCGCCTTGAAAAATGCCTCAATCTGCGCTGCCGCTTCCGCTTCGTCCTCGCCTTCCACTTCCACGCGAACGGTGTTGCCGTGCTTGATGCCCATGCCCATGATGGCGATCAGGCGGCGTGCATCCGCTTTTTTATCGCCGAAATGCAGGAAAACCTTGCTCTTGAACTTCGCGGCCTCCTTCGCCAGCATGCCTGCCGGACGTGCATGAATGCCAATGGAATCCGTAATGGTGTACTCAAATGCTGTCATGATGAAAACTCCTTTTTTCTTCATTCAAATGGTGGATTGCGGCGAGAAATGCCGCTGCAACCTGCGGTTCGTGTCCATAAAAGTCCACTGCACCCGGTCGATACGGCGGCTTGTCCTCGCTGAGAAATCCGCTGCCGCCGGTGACGATCAAACCGTGTCTGCGTGCCAGTGTGTGATACCGTGCGGTATCTGCTTGGCTGTGACTGCCGTATGCTGCAATGCCGTCGAATGCCGCCACCGGAAAGGTGTCGTCCATCTCATTCGGCGGCACGAGCACGGCCAGTCCGCCTGCTTCGTGAATCGTGCGAATCGCCTGCTCGGCTGCAAATGACTGCACCGAATCGTTCCGCATCCGCTCGATCTTGAGCAGCGCCGGACAGGTGATGTCAATGCCGATGCCGAGCGTAAGGAAATCCTGTTCCCGCCAGCGGCAGTCGAGTTCAATGCCGGGCACAATGCGCACACCGAGCTGTGCGCCGCGCCAGATGCATTCCGGCACACCGCTGACTGCCCGCCGGTCGGTCAAAGCCGCCAGCGTCAGCCGTTCCTCACAGCAGCGTTCGGCCAGTGCACGCGGCGAAAGCTCACCGCCTGCAGTCAGGCTGCTGTGGATTTGCAGATCGGTTTGTGCCATGGAAAGACCTCCGACAAGGTTCAGGATACGGGAAGGATTTCGGAAGGACAGGCCGCGTCCTCCGGGATAAACCAGCGTTGATGCACGCGTACCGCGCCGAGAATCTCACGGTTTTCGCAAAACTGCCGCAGCTCGGCGGCGGAAATGTGCCATAAAACCGCAGCTTCCGGAATGGTCATAAACGGCATGTCTCTTCCTCCTCTTGTGTTATTGGAATAGGTGATAGACCGCCTGTGCCACGCCGTCATGGTCGCAGTCTGCGGTGATGTATTTTGCCAGATCCTTGAGCGCCGCATCCGCGTTGCCCATCGCCACCGGCATCCCGACTGCGCGAAGCATTTCCGCATCGTTGTCGCTGTCACCGATGGCGACCATTTCGTCCGGCGTGATGCCGAGCATCTCGCCTAAGCGAGTGAGTGCGCGTCCCTTGTCCGCACCGGCGGGCAGAATCTCAAAGTTGTCCGCGCCGGAACTCGTAATCGTGATGCCCGGCAGCGGCCGAATCTCTGCGAGCGCCTGCTCGAGTACCTCGCGTTCGCCGAGGGCGTACACCTTGGTGACGTTCAGATGGTTTCTCCGAATCTCACCGGCGATATCCTCCACGACGATTTTGTTCGCGTGAAAGCCCTCCACGCGGTAATTTGCGACAAAATCGCGGTTGGAATATTCGTTGATATAAATTTTGCTGCCCACGTAGGTCATCACGCGCACCGGCCGGCTCTGCACCGCCTCGACCACCTTTGCGCCGATTTCGCACGGCATGTCCCAGCTTTGCAGAATGCGCTCATCCGATGCAGTGGCAATCGCCGTGCCGCCCGCCGTGACCATCAAATCCTCGCAGGGCAGCTCACGGGCGAACTCTGCCGCTTCGCCGACAATGCGTCCGGTCGAGAGCACAACGTATACGCCGCGTTCCTTGACCCACTCGAGCGCCTGTTTGACCTCGGGCGTTACCTCCTTGCGGGAGTTCAGCAGTGTGCCGTCCAGATCGAGCGCGAGCAAACGGTATTTCATGCCTGTACCTCCCCCGATATAGCGATAAATGGCGCACGCCACGCCGTCCTCGTCGCACGAAGCGGTCACTTCGTCGGCGGCTGCCCGTGCAATCGGAGAAGCGTTGCCCACTGCAATGCCCAGTCCGGCAGCGCGGAGCAGCGGCGCGTCAATGTCGTGATCACCGAGTGCCATCACCTCATTAGGCGAGATGTGCAGCGAATCGCACAGCACATGCATGGCCGTGTCCTTGCCCGCGCCTGCCGGTATGACTTCAAGATATTCGTCCTTGGAGCGCACGAGCGTCATCGGCAGGTGCTTTGCCTCCAGTACCGGAATCATTTCGTCAATCTGCGATTTCTCGCCCATGCAGAGCAGTTTGTGCGCGCCTGCGTCGCCCCAGTCTGCAAACAGAGTCTCCAACAGCGCGATGGTCGGCTGTACGCCGGTTATCTGCGCCTCGGCGCGGCTCCACTCGTCCTCGGCGGCAATGAGCCAGTCGAGGTCGCGGTAAACACTCAAGTGGATACCTCTCGCCTGCGTTTCCTGCAGGACAGCCTGCACACATGCGCGGGTCAGGCGGCTGTCCGCCAGCCGGTTTTCACCCGAGAGAATAAGTCCTCCGCCGCAACACACCAGCGGTCCATCCACGCCGAGTGCATCCTGAATCGGGAACACTGCCCGCGGCGGTCGTGCGCTCATCAGGCAGATGGTCACGCCGTTCTTCGCCGCAGACTGCACAGCCTCGCGGTTGGCGAGCGGCAGCTTGTGCGCGGAATCCAGAAGCGTGCCGTCAATATCCATGCACAGCAGCCGATATTGTTGTTGATTCATTGCATTTCTTCCTTTATGACTGCTCTGCCGCCGACAAAATATTGGCGACATTGCGGTTTCCGTTGCGGATGCCCAGTCCGATCACAGCCGCGCAGACCGCGCACACCAGCGCGATAATCACGCCGCATACGCCGCCCGCAAAGCGCAATCCGCTGCCCGTGATGCCCCACCATGCCAGCACCGCCGCGCAGGATGAGAGCAGCATAGCGATTCGCTTCCAAAGGGAAAGCTGCCGAAGGGCCTGCTGCTGCTGTTTGGCCTCGTGCAGTAATGCGGTCTTGTTCATTAAGAAAACTCCTTTCCTGTACGGCGGCCGCTGAACGATTTCGTTCAGCGGCCAGAGGGGTGAAAGTGTGATATAGTCTGAGTGAATCTGAATTAGTATGCGAGCTGCGGATCAAAGAATCCAACCAGTACGCCGACCAGCGCAATGCCGACCAGCACGAGCATAACGGTCGTCGGCGCCATTTTCTTCTTGCTCATTAGCCAGTAACAGAGCATAACGGTAGCCAGCGGCAGGAGCTTGGGGAATATGGTATCCAGCACATCCTTCTGGAGCGATATATCACCGGGCAGGACAAGCGGCGTTGTAATCGAAATCCAGCTTGCGGCAACCGCGCCGATAACGACCGTACCGAGCATAATAATGCTCTCGCGGATGGCGTTCGCCTTTTCGCCGACGATCATTTCAACCGCCTTGCCGCCGAGCTCATAGCCCTTGAAATACAGCAGGCGCATGCCGAGCGTCAGAATGACATTGTACGCGATGATGTAGAAGATCGCGCCGAGCGGCGAGCCGCCAGAGGATAAGCCGAGCGCAACGCCCAGCAGAATCGGAATCAACGTGCCGACCAGCAGGCTGTCACCGATACCGGCCACCGGTCCCATCAGACCGGCGCGAATGCCGTTGATCATCTCACCGTCGATGTCCTCGCCGTTGGCCTTGGCTTCTTCCAGACCGGCGGTCATGCCGACGATGACGGTGCCCAGCTGCGGCTCGGTGTTGAAGAATGCGGAATAAGTCTTGAGGGCTTCGGTCTGCTCCTCCTTGGTGTCGTACAGCTCCTCTACCAGCGGCAGCATGGCGCACAGGTAGCCGAACGTCTGCATATGCTCCTGCGAGAAGCAGGTCAGATGGCCGTAAAACCAGTTGCGGAACGATTTGTTCAGCGCTTTCTTGGAAAGTTTCTTTTCTGCCATGATCAAATCTCCTCCTCATCGTCGTCAAACTCTGCTGCAGAGGCTGCAGCTGCGGGAGCGGCTTTCTGCAAAGCAAGGATCTTGATGCGGTAGTTGATGACCGCAAAGAAACCGCCGACGATAGATGCCGCAATCAGGTTGAGGCCCATGCAAGCGGCCAGCGTGAAGCCGAATACGAATACCAGAATATCAACCGGCTTGGTCGCAACCTGCTTGAGCAGGATGGCGATACCGACTGCCGGAAGCAGCGAGCCGACGGTGAACAGTGTTTTCATTGCCACGCCGTCCATTGGCAGGTAGGCCTTCATCAGATTTACCATACTGGTGCCGACCTTGGTGATGATAAACGTCGGAATAAACGAGCACAGGATGTGGGAAATCCACGGGAGACCCATATCGACCACATACAGCTTGCGCAGATCGCCCTTTTCCAGAGCGCGCCAGCCCATATGCTGCCAAACGAGGTTTACGGTAGCTGTTCCGTAGAACAGCACGGTGCCGATGGTGCCGACAGCCGAACCGAGCGTTACCGCCATTGCCTGTCCCTCAGCAGATGCGGGATTGAGACCCATGGAATGCACGGCAACCATGGAAAGCGGAATGCCGATGTAAGAGATCGCGCGAACGTCAGCGGAAACCGTGCCGCCCGGCGTTACCAGTGCGATGTATACGACCTGAATGGCCGCGCCGAGATAAATGCCCGTCTGTACATCGCCCATGATGAGGCCGACGATCAGACCCGCTACCAGCGGACGGCCCAGTGTGTAGTTGCCGAGCACCGTACCGCCCAGACCGGGCATGGATGCCAGACATGCGAGCAATCCGAACAATGCAGCCTGCCAAACTTGAACTTGCATAAGTTCTCCCTCTTTTCTTTTTTATTTTGTGAAATAGAATTTAGTAGCCGAACTGACCGCGGAACTTCTTCCAGTTGCCGATGGCGGCCTCCTTGATGAGCGCGAACTCTACTTCGTAGCCCTTCTGCATAATGGCCTCGAGTGCGTCCGCCTCCGGCTGGGTGATCGCCTGATTGTTGCCCAGCTTAGTCGCGCCCGGGCGGTCGTTGCACGGTCCGATGATAACCGTCTTTACCTCACCGGGATCAAAGCCGTCGTCCACAAGGATGCTCTTCATCGTGATTGGGTCCTTGGTGATGAGGAAGTAGCGATCCTTGCTGGCAAGCACCTTGCCGCACTTGGCGCGCCACTCGTCGAGCGTCCACACGAAGGTTTTCTTGTCGCTTGCGTTCTTGTACGCCGCCTTGAGCACCGGCGTGGTAGCCGCCTTGTCGTTTACGGCAATGAGACCGTCGCAGGGATACTCGAGCGCCCAGCGCGTGCAGGTCTGACCGTGGATCATACGGTCGTCAACACGAATAAAAGAGATTGACATAACTTTTTCCTCCTTAATACTGCTCTTTACTATTTTTATTAAGGCAATACCGCATAATTGAACAAGAGTGATTTGCGAGTAAATTTTGCGTACTGACGAGGCACAGTTTTGCGGTAATACTTGATGTATTACCGTGAAACTTCGGCAGCGCGGACGGAACTCGCGCAAGGAACCGAAGCCAAAGTCAGGACACAAAATTTCCGCAAATCACCGCGGCAGTGCGACCGGAGCCTGCACAAGGAGCCGCCGCTTTAATTGTGCGGTGTTGCCTTAAATATCGTCGTCTTCATCGCCGCCGAGGTCAAACCGCTTGATCTGGTCCTTGGCCTCGCCGGTCAGCTCCTGTTCCAGCTCATCGAGCGGTGTCTCCGCATCCGCGAAGGCCGCCGTCAGTACGAGCGGCAGGTTCATGCCGCCGATGGCAAGCGTTTTGCCCAGCAGACCCTTTTCGGTGAGCACATCGAGTGCAGTTGTCAGCGGCGAGCCGCCGATGATGTCCGCCGTGAGGATGATCTCGTCCTCTGCGGTGATGTCCCCCACCAGCTCTGCAAAGTTTGCGCGGAACGTGTCCACATCCATGCCGTCGAGCAGGCTGGTCGAGCGGATGTCCTCGCGGTCGCTGCCTGCCATCATGCCGAGCGCGTTGTGCAGACCCGGTGCAAAGGTGCCGTGACTGACCAAAATCAGATATCTCATTTTCCGTTCCCTCTTTCCTGTTTGTTGAGCATAGTATACCGGATTTTATCCTGCATGAAATCTGTATTTTGTCATGACCCTCGTGTGATAATCGTCCTGTTTTTCTATGACAAATGTCATGCTGATTATCAAAATATGCAAATAAAATGCGCTCTGTCTGTGCGTGTTGCACAAACAGAGCGCGTATCGCGTTCGATATCGTCAGTTTTTCTGTAAATATTCCTGCACTTCGTGCTGTACTCTTTGCAGCTGGAGTGACAAATTATGCTCATCCTCCATCGCGGTCTGTACCAGTCCTTCGGTCAACAGCAGCGCCTGATCGTAATTGCGGAACCGCGGCGCCGCCACCGCCTGTTCCATGACATCCGACAGCATTTCCACGCCGGACCGGCTTTCGCCTGGTGTGTCCTGCCGGAGAATCTGGCGGGTTTTTTCCGAGTCAGTCACGCTCCGCAACGCGGACACGCTGTGCGAATCCGTAAACAGCATGGACTGATTGTCCGCATTGGCGGTCAGCTCGTGCAGAAACTGCCACGCAAGCGTTGTATGTGCCGAGCGGCTGCTGATACCGGCCAGCACGGTGCTCAGCTCCGAGCTGTTGCTGCCCGCCGGACCGTGCGGCATCGGAATACAGTCCCACGAGAAATCCGAGTAGCGCTTGATGCGCCACGGATACGGCTGATACGTCCGGTAATCCGAGAACAGGAACGGCCGGAACGCCACCCTGCCCTCGTCAAAGTCCCGCGCAGAAGGCGCGGTCTCTGCGGTGAGCTTGTCCAGCCGCTGTGCAAACGCCACCGCCTGCACGGCTCTCGGCAGAGAGATCAGACAGCTGCTGCCGCCCTCAGTGAACAGCGATGTGCCGTTCGCGATCAGCGCATCCTGCCAAGTATATCCATAGCAGCCAAACTGATCGATTTCACCGTCACTATCCGTGTCGTGCGTGACCTTGGCGCAGATGTTGTAAAAATCCTCCCACGTCCAGTCACCGGACGGCACAGCAATGCCTTCGCTTTCGAGCAGCGTCTTGTTGACGCACATCAGCGTCGGTACGCACTCATACGGCAGCGCGTACTGCACGCCGTTCTCCGCGCCGCTCTGCAGCGCCGCCGGATAGAAATCCGTGTCGGACACCGCCTCATCCTGCGCAAGATAGCCGTCCAGCGGCGCGAGTGCACCGAGTTCGCACAGCTCACCGAAATCCTCCGGCAGCACGAGGAACACATCCGGCTCACTGCCGAGCAGGTACTGGTCGATAAGCCACTCCGAGTAATCCCGTTTGAGGATGCCGCTTGTGTAGGTGACGTGCACATTCGGGTGCTCCCGCTCGAACCGCTCGATCGCCGCGTCGATGACGGCGTAGCAGTTGCCGTTTGGCGCATCCCAGTAGCTGCCCGCCATAAAGCCGAGTCGCAGTTCGACTGGACGTGTGCGGCTGTAAGCGACCATCGTCAGGCACACCGCTGTCAGCACGATGATCGCTGTCAGACGCTTCGCCAGCCCCTTCATTGCGGACCTCCAAACGGACGGCCTGCTACGCCGGTCTGCACCGCCCAGATGGCAAGCTGCGTGCGATCGCGCAGATCCAGCTTGCTGAGAATGCTGCTCAGATAGTTGCGCACCGTGCCTTCGGACAGGCAGAGCGCAGCCGCGATTTCCTTGTTAGACAGTCCGGCACCGACCTCACGGATGATGCGCCATTCGTTATCCTGCAAATCCTCAGTCTGCTTTTCGTCCACACCGATGGTGAGGTTGCCCTTGGCCATCCGCGCGAACATCTGCAAGGCTTTGCTTGCCACGTCCGGCGCGATAATGGAGCCGCCGCGCACGACCTCGCGCACCGCGTTGGTCAAATCCGCAACAGACACACCCTTGAGCAGATATCCGGACGCGCCGAACCGCAGAGCGTTGAACACATATTCGTCATCGTCGAACGTGGTCAGCACAATCACCTTGATATTCGGATGCGCCGACTTGATCAGCCGCGTGCACTCCACGCCGTCCACCTCGGGCATGCGGATGTCCATCAGCACGACATCCGGCTTTTCGCTCCGCACCAGTTCGATAGCCTCGCGGCCGTTCTTCGCCATGCCGACTACCGTAATATCGCCCTGCGCTCCCAGAACAAAGCCCAGACTTTCCCGAATCAGCTCCTGATCGTCTGCCAGCAGCACTTTAATCATATACATCACCCCATCGCAGCGGAATTTCCGCGTGCAGTTCAAATCCTTTTTCGCTCTTTACCTTTAATGTGCCATTTAACAGCTTAAGCCGCTCGCGCATGTGCCGCAGACCAAATCCCGGCTCAATTTTCGTGCAGCCGCAGCCGTTGTCCGTTACCGTAATGCCGAGCCGGCGCTCCTCCGCTGCAATGCGGACACGCACCGCGGTTGCGTGTCCGTGCCGGATAGCATTCGTGATGCTCTCCTGCACGATGCGGTACACCGCGTCCTCCTCGTCCGGCGACAGCCGCAGATCCTCAGCCTGCAGATCGAGCATAATCTCCGCCTGCGAAGTCGCCTGCATTTCGGTGCACAGCTTCGCTATCGCATCTGTTAATTGCATGCGCTCAAGTGCATCCGGCCGCAGTGCCCGCACCGAACGGCGCACCTCATTCATGCCCTCACGAGCGGTAGCCGCAATGCGTTCCATCTGCTTTTTCGCCATCTCGGGCGAGATTTCCAGCATTTGCAGACATGCGTCCGCACCGGCGGTAATGCCGGTCAGTGCGTGGCCGAGCGTGTCGTGAATCTCGCGGGCAAGGCGGTTACGCTCGCGCGTTTCGGCCATGCGTTCACTCTCGGCGGCGTAAGCCTTGAGCTGCTCGTTCATAACCGAAAGCCGATCGTTCGCCTGTTCCAGTTCGCCGTTGAGACGGCGTATTGCCGAATTTTCCTCGGTCCTCTGCCCGATGAGTACCACCATGTACACCACGAACAGGATAAGGTGCAGTGCGCCCAGCAAATCCACCGTGCTCTGCAAAAGCTGCCGCGTGTGCATGTCAAAATACAGCAGATATTCCGAAAACGGAACCGTGTGCAGCGCTCCCTGCAGGGCACCCAAACCGGTCAGCAGGAACAGCGCCGTCATGACGCCGAGAAACCGGCGGCGCGTTCTGCCGTGCAGGCCGTCGATCAAATCCACAACCACATACAGCAGCAGGCCGTTGTAGTCCAGATGCAGCGCAAAAATCACGCACAGCGCGAATAACGGCTCGGTCCAGCCGACGAAATGATAGCTGCGTCTGCGCAGTACACCAACCACAATGAGCGCCGCCATGCTGAGAATCGCTGCGGTCAGCGTCCACGGCTTGGCCGGCAGCGCGCTTAAATTCTGCGTGAACGCCACACCGTCCGACTGCCGCGCCGCCAGCACCGGCGTCATGCCGAACACCCATGCGAGGAATACGCACACGGTGATATTCAGCAGCAGCATAATCCGGCGGAAAAACTGCAAACTCTGTGCCATACCATCCCCCCTACTGCCAGCCGTCCATGTCGTAGCTGTTTACGCTGTCCCTGGTCACCAGTGCTACCGGAACTGTAATTTCCTTTTCGTAGTCCTCGCCGTTTAAGATGGCGTAGACCGTCTGCGCGGTAATCTGCCCCAGCCGAATGGGTGACTGGGCCGCTGTCGCCGTCATAGCGCCCTCGCTGATCATGCTTTTCGCTTCGGGAGCACCATCCACGCCGTAAACCGCCGTATCCTGCAGCATGCCATGCTCCTGCAGAGCCGCCATCGCGCCGAGTGCGCTCGGGTCGTTAAGTGACATCACGGCGTCCGGCACAATTCCCTGTTCAAGCAGCTTGTCCATCTCCGGCATGGCGACTTCAAGCTGACCGGCGCTGTCCGCGCGACCGATGATTTGATAGTTGACGTCGGATGCCAGTGTATCGCAAAAGCCCTGGATACGGTCTCGGCCGGACTTGGTAGATGCGTGCTCAAGCAGCACGACCTTCGCGGAATCACGCGTGTTCATCAGGTGCTCCGCGCAGAGCACACCCGCACCGTAGTTGTCGGACGCGATCGTGCACGCTACCAAATCCGGGTTGCCGACCTGCGAGTCGATAACCACGACCGGTACGCCCGCCTTCTGTGCCTCCCGCAGTGCCGGCTCGATCTCACGATAGTCCACCGGATTGAGCACCAGCAGGTCGATATTTTCGTGCAGCAGATCGCGTATCTCCTCGTTCTGCCGCTCCTGATCGAGCGCCGGATCACGCGTCAGCAGAATATCGCCGCGGCTTTCGATCACCAACCGCAGTTCCTCGTCAATGACGCTGTAAAACGGGTTGTTCATCGTCATGTACGTCGTGCCAATGCGGAGCGGCTCGTCCGCCTGCGATACGGCCTGATGCGTCACGGCGGCAAGTCCGGCCGCCAGCAGCAGCGCCGCTGCCGCAAGGATTGGTCTTGTGCGCAACGGTATCCCGCCTTTCCCCTTAGTAGTTGATACCATTATAGCATAAATTTTTCCGGTGAAAAAGACGGATGTGATGGGTTTCTTGCGGCTTTGCTGCTCTATTGGTCAATCGCTTGATTTTCCCGGCCCATCTTGACAAATCCGTACTTTTACCGTACGATAAGCGCAGAAATTATCCTGAAAATCACATCCTTTCGTTTGACGAGATACACATCTCACAGGCGCAGGTATCCCGATTGGAGAAGGGCGCACTGGAGCACATCCGCAAGCAAATTTAACAAATTGAGGATGGAGAATGAAAGAAACTGCCCAAAGGGCGGTTACAGCTTGTCGAAAAGTCAGATTTCTATTTTGTGCTTCGTGCGACAGCACGCATAAAATAGAATTTGCGCAGCAAATTCATAAAAACCGGGGGCGTGTACCTCGGTTTTTATACAAGGGAAGAAAAAATGTGTCCGGAGGACGCGGTTTTTCTTCAGCATTCGATTGAAAGCGTGATTTCGATCGAGAGGCTGTCGAAAAACGATAGTTTTTCGACAGCCTCAAACCGCCCAAAGGGCGGTTATTGAATAAACGCGCTTTGCGCGTTACCGAAATTCTCAATTTTCAATTCTCCATTCTCAATGAAAGAAAAAACAGCAAGTCCAACTGAACTTGCTGTTTTTCTTTACGCTGCCTGACTTTCGCCGGAGGCATAATCAATTTCCACGCCTGGCTGGACGTTATAGCAGTACACGTTGAAGCAAATGCCTTCGCCGTCGTCCTCGACCGACCACGCCTCCATCTGCACGCCCGAGGCAACAAGATTGCTGCCCTCAAACACCGGCGTGACCCGATAGAGCACATGGTTGCCGGTTTCCTTCACATAGTCAGCGACCATATTCTCAAACGGCAGCATCCCCTCAATATTGAGGTATCGCGTGCCGGTGATCAGATTCTGCTTGTTGGCATTCTCGGCTGTAAGCTGCCAGCCGATCAGGTGACAGCGGTTATACAGGTATTTGCCGTCCACACAGTCATACTTGACGGTATGCCATCCGGTTGGCTTGACCTGACCGATCGAACCGCGTTTTTCTCCATCTGCGGGCATCAGATCCTGTCCGACATTGGCGTATGCCGTGCCGCACCGTCCGAGATAATCCAAATCCGAATATTCCTCAAACGATCCGGTCTCCTGTTTGTCTGCGTCGGTGAAGAATGGCTGGTTGCCGTCGATCTCGACATAAGCAGAATCCGAGTAGGCGGGCAGCTCGTCCATCGAAACCATACTGCTCGACGGCATGGGCAGTGCACAGCCGGAAAGCAGCAGGCTGAGCACGAATACAATCGGCGCAAACGCGCGGGTCAATTTTCGCATTTAACAAATACTTCCTCTGTTATTTTCTCATGCGAGGAACCGGCAAATTCGGTCTCGCTTTGCTTCGTCCATCCGGTTTCCGGCAGGGTGAAATACCGGTCGGCGGGATAGACACGATTCCAGTGATATAATATCACCTGCTGCACCCTGTTTAAGTATGGTGCAGGATCGTGCACCTCAGCAAAGCAGTAATCGTCCTCTGCCGCCCGCTCGAGGCAATCCTCGGCGATGCAAAGCCGTACTGCCGTATCCGCTCCGAACAGCTTTGCGGTGTACGGACTTATCCACAGCCTGTGCATACCGCAGTGCATAAGAATGTGCTCATTCAGCACACGATCGCGGCTCTGGCGGCGATGGTTAAAGGCCAGGCCGCCTTTATCATCCACACATAAGATCAGCTTCATAGAGTCCTCCCTTCATCGGGTATCGGATGCACTGTTGACCGGCGTAACGCTGTATGTAATGTGTCCTGCCAAAATACCCTGCCGTCCGATATACGAGCACAGTGCTTCGGTCAGTCTCGGGGTTGCCTTGCTGTGATGCAGCCGCACGACTACCACGCCGGACGTGGAGGCGAAATACTGTACGGTCTGCGTATACGCTTCCGCCGCATTTTTCTCGGCATCGCCGCTGTCCAGACCGGCATCCCACAGGCGGTAGCCTGCACCGATGAGCACGCTGCGCTGTGCTTCGGTGAGTGCGTCGCTGCCGCTCTGGTTGGCGGCTATGCGGGCTGCAACACCGGTCAGCAGTGTCAGGCGTTCGTTCGCAGCGGCAAGGTCGGCCAGCATGTCTGCTCCTGTGGTTTTGCTGTCCACCTGCAGCAGAAAGGCTGCCGTATGTCCTTCCGCTGCGATTCGGCGAACCAGATCATCGTCCCATTCGGAGGTATCCGTCGGCAGGAAAAACGCCGCCTGCCTGCCTGCGTCATGCAGATTGTCCAGAACAGCCGCCGTGTTTTCGTTCGGTGCGCCGTAATAGGCAAGATACACGCGGACCGGCTTCTTCGCCGGCTTTTCCTCTACCTTCGGTATTTCGATGGTATCGTTGTCCACCGGCTTTGCCGGTGCCGGATTGGTATTCGTGTTATTGCTGCGGTCCGACCCGGAAGTGCTGCCCTTGTAGTTGTCGATCGTGTTCTCAATCACCTTGGTATGCGCCGCAATAAACGCCGAATCGCTCTGTGCCGAGCCGTCCGCGACACGCAGCACATTTTCCCCCTGCAGGGTCAGTGAAGAATAGGTAAAGCCAAACTTCGCACAACACAGCTTGACCGGCACATAAACCGTTCCGTTCATCTCATACGCGGGTGTGGAATAGCTGTTCAGATTCTGATCGTACACATAGCCTTCCGCAGTCGAAAAGCTGAGCGTTTCGTCGTTTGCGGAAAGATCGAGCACGCCGTCATTCTCCGAGGCAGACACACCGAGCGTGGTAAACACACTGTACGGCACATAGGTTTCGCCGCCGAGACGCGCAGGCATGGTGCTCTCGTCGAGCGGCAGGATGGAGTCATTTACCGCTGTCAGCGTCACCGCATGCGCCGGTGCAGGCAGAAACGTCAGCAGCAGCGCGGCACACAGCACACAGCTGATGATTTTTTTGATACGCACTCACTCCTTTCAGCAATTCGTACGAACATATTATACCAAAGCATAGCGGGTTTGTCACCCTTTCTGCCGAAAAACACCTTGCGTTGTGAGAATCGAGTGCTATAATAAAAGAGTACAAATTCTTACAAAGAAAGAGTGAATCAACCATGCTGCAGATCACAACACAGCGCACTACTACTCCTAAGGCAAAGCCGGACGAAAGCAGCCTCGGCTTTGGTGTTCATTATACCGATCACATGCTGATCATTGATCACGATGAGGAACAGGGCTGGCACGATGCCCGCATCGTACCGTATCAGCCGCTTGAGCTTGATCCGGCAGCGATGGTTTTCCATTACGCAATGGAGTCCTTTGAGGGTCTGAAGGCTTACCGCACCCCGGACGGCTCCATTCAGCTGTTCCGCCCGGACAAGAATGCACAGCGCATGATCAACACCAACCATCGTATGTGCCTGCCGAGCCTGCCGGTAGAGGATTTTGTTCAGGCTGTCAAGGCCATTGTTTCCTTCGATCAGGACTGGGTTCCGCACGCTGAGGGCACCAGCCTGTACATCCGTCCGTTTGTCATCGCTACCGAGCCGCATCTGGGTGTTCGTACCTCCCGCACTCACAAGTTCATCATCGTATGCTCTCCGGTCGGCGCTTACTACTCCACCGGCATCAATCCGGTTAAGATCTTCGTCGAGGATGAGTATACCCGTGCCTGCCCGGGCGGCACCGGCTTCACCAAGTGCGGCGGCAACTACGCTGCATCCCTGATCTCTCAGGTAAAGGCACACGAGCTGGGCTACGAGCAGACCCTGTGGCTGGACGGCGTTGAGCACAAGTACGTTGAGGAAGTCGGCTCCATGAACTGCTTCTTCAAGATTGACGGCACCGTTTACACTGCTCCGACTGTTGGCACCGTTCTGCCGGGCGTTACCCGTATGAGCTGCATCGAGCTGCTCAAGCACTGGGGCATTCCGGTATCCGAGGAGCGCCTGCCGATCGCTGACGTTATGAAGGCTTCCCACGACGGCAAGCTGGAAGAGGTATTCGGCACCGGTACTGCTGCAGTTATCTCTCCGGTTGGCGAGCTGCGCTACGAGGGCGATGTTGCTCACATCAACAACGGTGAGATCGGCGAAGTTACCCACAAGCTGTACAACACCCTGACCGGCATCCAGTGGGGCAAGCTGCCGGATGAGCTGGGCTGGACTGTAAAAATCGACTGATTTCGATAAAAAGGCAAAGCCTTTTCATCGAGAGGGACGTACCGAGCCACAGGCTCGGATACGTCCTTACGGGATTCTGTACGAAATCCCGCCATGCGGACGCGGTTTGCTTGCAAACCGACATTCAATAAAAAAGAGGCTGACAGCTGTGAACTGTCAGCCTCTTTTTTTACAATGCAAGCGTGTGATATGGTTCGCCGCTCAGCGTTTTCCATGTAAAAACGCCGTTTTCGAGTGTCATATAGCCATGTGCGGTATCATTTTTCGGGATGGACACTGAACCCGGGTTCAGATACAGGTTTTCTCTGCCAAACGGCTCCCATGCCGGAATATGCGTATGTCCGTGCAGCAGCACATCGCCCTGACGCAACGGAGGCGGTGTTTTCGTGTTGAATTGATGTCCGTGCGTGACATACACCAGTCGCTCCCCTGCCGGCAGGACGGCATAGTCCGCGAGGATTGGAAACGCGAGTACCATCTGGTCCACCTCGGTGTCGCAGTTGCCGCGCACACATAGGATTATATCCGCCATGCCGTTCAGCATGGCAACCACCTTCTTGGGCGCGTAATCGCGCGGCAGATCGTTTCTCGGACCGTGGTAAAGAATATCGCCGAGCAGCAGCAGACGCGCAGCCTGCTCGCGCTCGAACGCCTGCAACAGCTGTTCGCAGTAGTACGCCGAACCGTGAATATCGGATGCAATGAGAAATTTCATGCCGCGCCTCACCTGCCTGCCTGTCCCGGCACATCCACGATGGTGCCGCCGCCGACAACTACATCGCCGTCGTACAGCACCGCCGCCTGACCGATCGCTGCGGCTCTTTGCGGCTCATCAAACACCAGCTTGACACGGCCGTCCTCCATCGGAGAAACCGTCACCGGCTGCTCCGGATGGCGGTAGCGAATCTTCGCCTTGATGTGGATTGGCTCGGTCAGCTCCGGAATCGAAATCCAGTTCATGTCATCTACGATCACAGTGTCCGAGAACAACGCCGCCTCCGGTCCGACCGAAACCGTGTTCTTCTCCATATCCTTGCCGCAGACGTACACCGGCTCACCCATCGCAAGACCGAGGCCGCGTCTCTGACCGACGGTATAGCGGACAGCACCCTTGTGCTTTCCCACCGGCTTGCCGTCTAAATCGAGGAAATCGCCTGCCGGATAGTGCTTGCCCGTGTACTGCTCCATGAACTTGACATAATCGCCGTCCGGCACAAAGCAAATATCCTGGCTGTCGTGCTTGCGTGCGTTGCAGAAGCTGAGCTGCTCCGCCAGCTCGCGGATCTCCGTCTTGTTGCGGTCTCCCAGCGGAAATTGGGTGTGCGCCAGCTGCCGCTGCGTCATCGTGTACAGCACATAGCTCTGGTCCTTGCCCGCGTCCACGCCCTTTTTGAGCAGCCAGCGACCGGTCTGTTCGTCCTGCTCAATACGGGCATAGTGACCCGTGACAACGTAATACAGGCCGTGCTGCTCGGCAAAATCCAGCAGCTTGTCGAACTTCATAAAGCGGTTGCAGTCAATGCAGGGATTGGGCGTGCCGCCTGCCTCATAGGTGCGGACAAACTTGCCGATGATCTTCTCCTGAAAATCCAGTGTAAAATCCAGTACCTCATACGGAATATCCAGCTGAAATGCAACCTCACTTGCATCCTCGATATCCTTTTCCGAACAGCAGGTGCGGAAATTACATGCGCCGAGATCCTCGTTGCGGTACAGCCGCATGGTCGTGCCCATGCAGCGGAAGTCCGCCTGCCGCATCAGGTAAGCCGCGATCGAGCTGTCTACGCCGCCGCTCATCGCAATGAGTGCGGTCTTCTGTTCTGCGTTCTGCATCAATGCCGTCCTCTCTTTCGATATATTAAGTGGTAAGTAAAATTTTCATCAGATAGCAAAAAACTCCGAAAACCATGTGGTTTCCAGAGTTTTTGTGGTCGAGGTGACAGGATTTGAACCTGCGGCCTCTTCGTCCCGAACGAAGCGCTCTACCAAGCTGAGCCACACCTCGAAATATTGTTATTTGATTTGAAAAAAGTGGTCGAGGTGACAGGATTTGAACCTGCGGCCTCTTCGTCCCGAACGAAGCGCTCTACCAAGCTGAGCCACACCTCGAAATCAAGCTGCCAACGCTTTCCCGTGACAGCTTTATTAGTATATCGCAGAAATCGCTTTCTGTCAACACTTTTCTAAAAATATTCGTTAAATTTTTTGAGGTAATGCTGCATAATCGGACAAGAGCGATTTGCGAGTAAATTTTGCATGCCGATCAGGCGCGGTTTTACAGCAATACTGTCATATTGCAAGAAATCGCAACGACATCAGGACTCAAAATTTCCGCAAAGCGCCGCAGCTTTAATTGTGCGGTATTATCTCAAGGAGCCTTGCCACCAGACGGCGCAGCTCTGCGCCGCGGCGCTCGGCAGTCTCGTTGACCTCAGCGCCCGAGAGCGGCTGCATAAGCACGCCCGCCGCCATATTGGTGATCATGGCAATACCGACGAGCGGCAGACCGCAGTGCGCGGCCGCAATGACCTCGAACACGGTGGACATGCCGACCGCATCCGCACCGAGCGTGCGGAACATGCGGATCTCCGCCGGTGTCTCAAACTGCGGGCCGTTTACGCCGCAGTATACACCCTGATGCAGCTTAAGACCGCAGTCCGCAGCGGCCTGCATGGCTTTTTCTCCCAGTTCGTGACTGTACGCGAACGTCATATCCGGAAAACGAGTACCGAGTTCGGGATCATTTTTGCCGGTCAGCGGACTTTTGCCTGTCATGTTGATATGGTCGGTGATCAGCATAAAATCACCCGCATGATAGCCGGTGTTAATGCCGCCGGAGGCATTCGTCACGACAAGTGCCTTCACCCCCAACTCTTTCAGCACATAAACAGGATATGCCACCTCGTCCGGCGCGTAGCCCTCGTAGCCGTGCAGACGGCCCTGCATGCAGATAACGCGGCGTCCGGCCAGTGTGCCGCACACCATGCGTCCTGCGTGATCGGGCGCGGTGGATACCTTAAAATGCGGAATCTCGCCGTAAGGTACATACGTCGGGTTCTCCACCTCATCAGCCAGCGGGCCGATGCCTGAGCCGAGCACCAGTGCGATTTCGGGCACAAACGGCAGCTTTTCTTTAAGATATGCTGCAGATTCCGCTACATTTGCTTTTTTCAGCATAGGTCTCCCTCCTTACAGCCGGTGCAGGATAGCGTCCGTGCGCTTCTGCGTTTCCGCCTTTACCTTTTCAATGTCGATGGTCTTGAATTCACCGTCGCGGTACAGCACCTCGCCGTCCACCATGGTCAGGCGAACGTCCGCGCCCTGAGCCGCATAGACCACGTTGCAGGCAGCATCGGTCATCGGTGTGAACTGCGGCGTATCGGTGTCGATGACGCACAGGTCAGCCTTATATCCAACCGCCAGCTTGCCGCAGTCCGTGCGTCCCTGCGAGAGCGCACCGGCGCGCGTTGCCGTGTGCAGCACCTGTGCAGGCGTCAGCAGCGTAGAATCGTGATAGAAACCCTTATAAACCACACCGAACAGGTAAATATCCTGCAGAATATTCAGGTTGTTGTTGGAGGCTGCGCCGTCTGTGCCGAGCGCGATATTGATGCCCTTCTCCAGCATTTTCGGAATGTTCGCGTAGCCGGATGCCAGCTTGAGGTTGCTCGCCGGACAGCAGGCGACCGAAACATTGTGCTTCTTGAGGATATCGAAATCCTCGTCCTCCAGCCAGACGCAGTGCGCCGCCGTGGTCGGAGAATCGAAAATGCCGTGCGCCTCCATGTACGCCGCCGGCGTCAGTCCATGACGCTGCTTGCACTCCTCGTGCTCGGTCTGCGTCTCGGACAGGTGGATGTGGATACGCGCACCCGCGTCCTTCGCGTGAGCGGCTACCGCCTCGACCACCTTGGGTGTCGAGGTATACTCGCCGTGGATACACAGATCACCGATCAGACGGCCGCCCAGCTCGCCGTTCCACTCGTTCAGCAGGCGCAGATTGTCCTTGTAGGCGGCAAGGCTCTCGTAGTCGCTGTCGTCAAATACGGTCAGACCGCGGCTGAGGTTGCACTTGATGCCGCTCTCGCGTATCGCGGGCATCATGCCGTCGAAGAAGAAATACATATCCGAGAACGAAACCGTACCGCTCGCCAGCATTTCCGCGATGGAAAGCTGCGTGCCGTAGTACGCCGCTTCGTCATCGATCTTGTCCTCAAACGGAAATACCTTCTCGCCCAGCCAGCGCTGCAGCGGCAGATTCTCCGCGTAGCCGCGCAGCAGCGTCATCGGCGCGTGGCTGTGGACGTTGTAGAAGCCGCTCATCAGCAGACGGTGTCTGCCGTCGTAACGCTCACCGTAGTCCTCCTGCGGCTCGGTGTCACCAATATAGGCAATCTTGCCGTCCTTCACGCCAACGTACTGCCCGCGTTTGAGCGCAAAATTCTCATCCAACAGATCAATGTTGCAAAAAAGCATTGTTTTCTCCTTTTCTCTTTACAGAACATGGTAATGCGGGATAATATCCTCATATTCGCCGTCCTTGTTCAAAAATCCGCCCGGAATCACACCAAGCTGTGTGAATCCCAGCCTTTTGTACAGCGCAAGCGCACCCGTGTTGCTCTTGACGACGGCGTTGAACTGCAGCACGCGGAATCCGCATGTTTTCCCCTGTTTCATGCAGTGTATAACGAGTTTTTCACCGATATGCTGTCCGCGCACGGTCTTTTTGACGGCGTAGCTGGCGTTGCAGATATGACCGCAGCGGCCCACATTGTTCGGGTGCAGAATATACAGACCGACCAACTCACCGGTTTCCGTATTGTACGCCACGCCGGTATAGGTCTGCTCAGTGAAAAAGGCATGACCGGTCACCTCGTCCAGCTTTTCCATCTGCGGAAAGGCTTTGCCGTCCTCAACGACCTCGTTCCAAATTTCTGCTGCCTGTGCCGCATCACGCTGCTCGTACTGCCGAATTTCGATCTGCATGGTATCTCATCCCTTGGGTTTTCTCTTATTATAGCATAGTGCAGGAGAAAAGAAAACTGTTGCATCGGCTGCAAACCGAGGAAACGCGCTGACGCCGCGCGGGCGCACAGTGTGCACCCATTTCTCTACCTCTACGCAACGTCAGATACCTTACTGCTACACATGCGGGTTACTCTCCGCAAGCGCGGCATGCATGACAGTGTCGCGCAACTCGTTGGTCTGGAGAATATTCTGCACAGCATTTGTGAATTATCTGCGACTTGCCGAACGATAACCCATTGCGTTCTCTCCCCTCTCAACTTTTCACTCCTCGCTCTTTCTTAAGGCAACACCGCACAATTAAAGCGGCGGCTCCTTGCGCAGGCTCCGGTCGCGCTGCCGCGGTGCTTTGCGGAAATTTTGTGTCCTGACTTTGGCTTCGGTTCCTTGCGCGAGTTCCGTCCGCGCTGCCGAAGTTTCACGGTAATACATCAAGTATTACCGCAAAACTGTGCCTCGTCAGTACGCAAAATTTACTCGCAAATCACTCTTGTTCAATTATGCGGTATTGCCTTAAAACGCCGAATACTTTAAAATATCTTTTCGCATTCGCGCGATAATCCGCTTTTCCAACCTTGAAATGTAGCTTTGCGAGATACCCAGCAAATCCGCAACCTCCTTCTGCGTCAGCGCCTTCGGCGTGCCGATGCCGAACCGCAGCGAGATGATCTGCCGCTCTCTCGGCGGCAGATGGCCCAGTGCCCGATGCAGCAGCATTTTGTCCACATCGTCCTCGAGCGGCCGCATGACGCTGTCCGGCTCGGTGCCGAGAATATCACTCAGCAGCAGCTCGTTGCCGTCCCAGTCCGAGGACAGCGGCTCGTCGATGGAAACCTCGCTCCGCCGTCCGGCAATCTTGCGCAGATGCATGAGGATCTCGTTCTCGATACACCGCGATGCATATGTCGCCAGCTTGACGTTTTTGTCGCTCCGGTAGGTGCTCACCGCCTTGATGAGTCCGATCGTTCCAATAGAAATTAAATCTTCTGTTCCCACACCGCTCGACTCAAACTTGCGCGCCAGGAACACCACCAGCCGCAGATTGTGCTCGATAAGACAGTTGCGCGCCGCAACATCGCCCCCGCTGTTCGCCTCCACGGCAGCAGCCTCCTCCTCCGGAGACAACGGCGGCGGCAGAACATCGCTGCCGCCGATATAATGTACACCTTGCGCTTGAAACCGCCGTAAAATCGTCTTTAACCACTGCAGAAGCTTCATTTCGCTCTCCCTTTCACACCCCGATAAGTCCCTCGTACGCGCCCTGACCGATGGAGACCGCACCGACTGCACACACACAGTCGAGTGCCGTGCCGTCCGCTCTCCGCACGCTGTCCGGCCGGAAATACAGCAGCAGACCGCCATCCGTGCCGACCGCGTGAAACGGCAGCAGACCGCAGCGTGCAGCCAGATTTTCCGGCAGAGCCGCCAACTGCGCGGACGCACTGCCGAACGGCAGTTTCGTGTCCAGCAGGCACTCGGCGGCCTTGCGCTCGAGCACCACGACCGGCTTTCCGGATACCGGTTCGAGCAGGTCGTTGCCCGTGTCGTGCAGCACACGCACGGCGGTCTGCCGATTGCCGAACCGGATGGTCAGCGTTTCCGTTTCGCGGTGCAGCGCGCCGTGCTTCGCGTCTCCGCGCAGGAGTATCCCGCTTGCCGCGTAGCCGACGGCTGCCGCCAGCACGAGCACCTGTATCGGCACCGCAAAGTAGTACCCGCACGAGAGCAGCAGCCTTCTGCCGCTTGCGGCACTCAGCGCCGCCGCCAGTCCGGCGAACGAGGCCGCGACCACGCCGTACAGTATACACAGCCGCGCAAGGTGCCGCTCTCTGCCGAAAGCGATCATGCACAGGCCCAGTCCTGCAAGAAGGCGCAGCGGTGCAAGTGTCAGCACCGGCCAGACCGCACCCAGCACGGCATAGCCGCCGCCGAGTGCTGCTGAGAAAATCAGCCGCATTTTCCGCACCTGCACGCCGCCTAAGCGAGCCGCCGCAAGCAGCGTTGCACCATCCATCAGCGCGTTGACGGCAAACAGCACATCCAGATAGACGACCATACCGCACCTCCCGAACAAGATTCAGTATAGCACGGACAACGTGCGCGTTTTGCCGAATAAAGAGCGTAAAATACCTGAAACCGCTCTACCATAAGATAGAACGGTTTCAGGCAAAGAGTAGTATGTAAGTAAGATGTGGTCGAAATGAGAAAGGATATAAAAGAAAACAGCAAGAGTCCTGCACCTTTTATCGGTATCAGCCCCCTTGCTGTGTCTTTATCATACTGCAAAATCGGCAGCTTGTCACCTGTCGTTTTTTACAATATTCCCAGTAACTCTATCGGTTATTTTTGGAGTGCATACTGTGTCAACAGCTTTGCCGCGTCCTCTACATCGGAAACCGCACACAGCTCGCTCGGAGAATGGATATAGCGAGTCGGGATGGAGACCGCGCCTGCCTGCACGCCTGCGCGCGCCTTCTGCAGCGCCGAAGTATCCGTGCCGCCGCACAGCAGAATTTCGCGCTGCGCGGATACACCGCAGTCTTTCGCCGCCTGCTCGAGCGCATCCACAACCGCCGGTGTGCAGATAACCGAGCGGTCCATCACCTTGACTGCCGGTCCCTTGCCCAGCTCGACCGCCATCGCGGACTTCATCTCCGGCAGGTCGCCGGTATCGGTCACATCCACCGCGATAGCCGCATCCGGCTCAACTGCGAACGCTGCCGCGCCTGCGCCGCGCAGGCCAACCTCCTCCTGTGCCGTAAACACGAAGTACAGGTCGTTCTCGATTTCCTTGTCCGCCAGCTGCTCCATCATCAGCAGGAGTGTCACACAGCCGATACGGTTGTCCAGATACGGACCGCACAGCACGCCGTTCTGCTCGAACCGCGGTGCTTCGTACACGGCAAAATCGCCGATCTGCACCAGCTTGCGCGCTTCCTCGGCGTTTTTTGCACCGATGTCGATAAACAGATTATCCAGCGTCAAATCCTTGAGCGGCGTCTTTTCCTCGTACGAGATCACGCCGCGCGTGCCGTTGGCAAACTTCACCTGAATATTCAGCAGGTCACCGACATACAGGCCGCCGATCTGCGAAAAACGGATGAAACCCTTGTCCTCAATATAGGTGGCAACCACGCCGATGGAGTCCATATGCGCGGCAAACAGCAGCTTTTTGCCATTCTTTACGCCTTTTTTACGGCAGATAAGATTGCCGAGCGCATCTGTCGTTACATCGTCGATATACGCGCCTGCAATCTCCGCGATGGTTTCGCGAACCGCATCCTCATGGCCGGAAGGGCCGAATGCACCCGCGACCGTGTTCCATAAATCAAAAATCTTGCTCATTCGTCGTTCCCTCCGAGTTCTTCCAGAAATGCGCGTGCGGCGGAAAGCACCGCTTCGCAGTCAGCTACTGCCGCCACCGAGGACGGCGAGTGAATATAGCGTACCGGAGCCGCGGCCGCGCACACGCGTACGCCCGCACGGCTCTTGTGGATGCGGCCTGCGTCCGTGCCGCCGGCTACGCGCGTTTTCGTCTGCCAGCGGATGCCGCGCTTGTCGCAGGCATTGCGCATAAGTTCAAACAGCTCCGCATCGTAGATAGTCGCGCCATCCATGAACGGCAGAACAACACCGCCGCGTACGCGGCAAACGGCTTTGCCGCCTTCCACCTCTGCGAGATCAGCAGCTGTCGTACCCTCGAGCACCATTGCAAATCCCGGGTCGAGCGCATACGCCATGCTTGCCGCACCGCGCAGACCGACTTCCTCCTGCACAGTAAAGCAGAACCAGGTGTCGATCGGCGGCTCGTCCTCGATGAGTTTGAGGAGCGCAGCACAGCCGACGCGGTCATCAATCGCCTTGGCCTTGATAAGACCGTCACCGAACTCGACAACCGCCGAGTCGAACACGCCGTAATCGCCAAGCGAAACCTTGTCCTCGGCGGCAGCTTTGCTCGCTGCACCGATGTCGATATACAAATCCTTGGTCTTGGGCATGGTGCGGCGCTCTGCTGCGGTCGTCAAATGAACTGCCTTGATGCCGATCACGCCCTGCACATCACCGAAGCGAACCGGTCGGCCGATGACCACGCGCGGGTCCACGCCGCCGACAAAGCCAAATTTCAGCATACCGTCATCGGTGATCTGCTTGATGATAACGCCGACCTCGTCCATGTGGGCGCACACAACGACCGGACGCTCGAGCGCCTTTTTGCCCCTTCGGAACACCATAATGTTGCCGATGGCATCGGTCTTTATCTCGTCCGCGAACGGCTTTACCTTCTCGAGCACAAACTCGCGCACCGCATCCTCACAGCCGGACGGCCCCGGCAGTGCGCACAGCTGCTTCATCAGTTCGATCATGCGCCCACCTCCCCGTCAAATCCGCGCAGAAATTCCGCCATCAGGTCAGCAACCGCCTGCACGTCAGACAGCTTCACAACCTCGACCGGCGTATGCATGTATTTTTCCGGAATGGACAGCAGGCCCATTGCGATACCGTGGCCGACGATCTGCATCGTCCACGCATTCGTGCCGGTGTTGCCCTCCATAATTTCAAGCGTATAGTCGATGTCGTTCGCCTTGGCGGTCTTGATGAGCGCCTTGGTAAAGCCGCGGTGCAGGTTCGGGCCCATGCCGACTGCCACGCCGCTGCCGAGGTCGAACACACCGTCCGACGGACCGTCCGGCGTTCTGCCGTGGGTCACATCCACCGCGATGGCGTACTCCGGCTGAACCGTAAACGCGCCGGTCTGCGCACCCAGCTCGGTGACCTCCTCCTGCGTGCTGATGAGCACCGCAACATTGCATTTCAGCTTGTCCTTCGCCGCGTGCAGCTGCTCCATCGCCAGCAGGATGGCGGCAACGCCCGCTCGGTCGTCAAGGCACTTGCTGCAAAGCTGACCGCCCGCCAGCTTGATCGGCTGCTGCGCGAACACGATGGGCGTGCCCACGCGAATGCGGCTTTTGGCATCGAGCAGACCGGTGTCAATCGCCATCTGGTCGATGGGTACGGCCTTGTTCTGCTCACCTGCTTTGAGCAGGTGCGGCGGCATGCAGGATACCACGCCGTACAGCGGTTCGTCCGCGAGAATGGTCACCTCACCGCCAAGCAGCATGCGCGGGTCCACACCGCCGACCGGCGCGAACCGCAGAAAGCCGCCGTCCAGTACCTCGGTGACAAGAAAGCCGATCTGGTCGAGATGCGCGTCCAGAAGGACGGTTTTCGCGCCCTCTTTACCGCAGGACAAGCTGCCGATCACATTGCCGTTCTTATCCGCGTCCACGCTGTCGCAGTACGGGCGGAACAGCTCTGCAACGGCGTGTGCCGCCTGCATTTCAAAGCCGCTGACCGCCGGCAGTGCGCACAGCGTCCGCAGCGTTTGTTCTAACTGCAAGGAAATTCCTCCTTTTTCGTCTTTTGTCGTACAGGTTCTATTATAACCGTTTCATTGCTCGGTTACAAGGTACAGCAAATGAAAAAGGCACCGAGTCGGTGCCTTTTTCGTGTTTATCAGATTTCCTCACCGGTCGGGAGGTACAGCTTATCCATTACGCGGACACAGCCGTTTTCAAAGGTGATTTCCTGCGTCATTGCACCATCGTTCTTGATGGTGCCGAGCGTCGTGCCGAAGCGGTCAAAGCAGGTAATAGTGTGCTCATCCGTGCGGAGCGCATACACGCCTGCACCGTCGGTCGGCAGTGTGCCCGGACGGCCGTTCGGGCACTTTACGCGGAACAGAACCTTGTTCGTGCCGTCCGCATCACAGCGGATGTACTCGTATTCGGTATTGCTGATCCAGCGGCTGTAAATATTCTGACCGACCTCATTGAACGCATTCTGATAGGTCTTTGTCAGCTTTTTGCCCTTAAAGTTGTACAGCGCGTAATAACCGGTCGATTCTGCGGCGATGTAGGTATCGCTGTACTGATTTAGCTGCAGCGCGCGCGAGCTGGACGCAATGCGCTTGCCGCCTGCAATAATCGTGTACGAGGAACCGTCCAAATTTACAACAACAAAGCGGTCACCCTTGCCATCACCAGAAAGCAAAATCTCAACAGCCATCTTGCTGTGGTCAAACGCAAAATTCATGCTCCACAGGGTCTTGCCGGTGGTGTCGATGGCGGCAATGGTCTTGCTGTCCACGCGTACAACTGCCTTGCCGTTCTTGAAATCGGTCAGTGCATCATACGTCTGCGTGCTGCTCGTGCCATCGGCATAGATAATGCGGTCCTTGCCATAAACCTCACCGCCATTCTCCGGAGACGGACGCAGCCAGCCTGCCTGCTCGCCGTCCGTGCCGCTAACAGCGTAGTTTTCCAGTGTTTCGCCGGTCTTCATGTTGTGCACATCATGCTGATAGTCCACGGTTTTCCGCAGCGTGACCCACTCACCGAACAACTCAATATCGTAAAATTCGCCCTTGGTGTTCTTGTAATCTGTCAGCAGGCGATTGCCCTTTGCATCCTCCAGATATACCTGCGACACACCGGCACCGACAGCTCCGTAAGTAATACGATATTTGCTGCCGGTACCGCTCGTGCTGTCGTCCTTGACAGCATACTTGGTATCATACAGCCGCAGCATGGTCGCGATGGACTGCTCGCGTGTATAGCTGTTATTCGGTGCAAAACGATTGCCGCTGACGCCGTTCATTACGCCCTGATTGTAGACCCAGTACACATCATTCCGTGCCCACGCCTGAATGTCCGCGCCGTCCGCAAAAACGTGCGGCATACGGTCCTTGACGTTGTCCTTGGCATTCTTGCGCAGATTGCCCAGACGGTGCAGCATGCTTGCCGCCTGCTGACGGGTCAGCTGCTGCTGCGGTGCAAACTTTCCGCCGCCGACACCGTTTACCACGCCCAGAGAGGCACAAAGCAGCACATCCTCGTCCTTGGTATCCGAGAAGGAAACCGCGGTTTTCTCGACGGATTTTACGTTGCCGCTCTTTTCCCAGGTGCGGTAAACCGCTGCCGCCAGTGCGCAGAAATCCGCACGGGTGATGCTCTGCGTATACGCCTGATCGACCTGCTCCGGCACAATGCCCGCGTTCCGCGCGGTATCCACCGCAGACTTCGCCCAACTGCTCGGCGCTTCCGCTGCCGCAGCTGCCGTTACAAGCATAGCCGCAGATAAAATTGCTGCAATCGTTCGTTTCATAGAAAATCCTCCTTTTAATTCAGCGGTCAGTGATGTATTTTCTTTGTTCCCGGTATCGCGCGCTGTTTTCTGATCGCTGCATTGTATTTGACGTTGGTATCTGCAAAAGGTTCCCAGATTTATCTGGTAATGTCAAAAAAATCATTGACGGTGCAGGTCTGCAGAATACTGTCCGGCGTGTAGTATTCTTCCCGCAGGACGCGCTGCTGCTCGTCAAACCATATTTTCTCGGTTACGCCATCCTCGCTGACGCAGACTGCGGTGTGCTCAGCGTCGTCATACGTCCACTCGTTGTCCTGCATCATTTCGTAATTCGGATCATGCACATTGTTTTCCATACGCAGTATGGAACCGCGTGCATCCTTCACCGTAATCCATGTACCGGTCAGCACGCCCTCGAAAACCGTACTGGTTCTGGTCGTTTCTCCGGTTTTAGGATTGTATTCCGACACCGCCTGTGACTGCATGTTGCCTGCCGTGTCGTAACTCTGCTCCAGATACGGTTCTTCCTCGTCTCCGCGATAGGTGTAAGTCTCTATTCCGTCCGCATCCTCCGTGCGAACGATACGACCCTGCTCGTCATACTCTGTATAAGAAACCGTTTTTACGCCGCAGGTTGTGGAATACCATGTCATTTTGCTGCCGCTGTAAACCTTGCGTTCACTGGAACTCACACCGAACGGACGCTTGCAATTCAGCGACCAGATCTCGCGGTTCTGCGCATCGTAGCCGGTGATCCTGAGATAGGACCATTCCTTCTCATCCGGTATCACGCGCGTTGTCTTTTGCTGTTCAATCCGAGCAGCAGACTGCATATACGCCAGAAGTGTCCAGTTTTCCGCTGTCGGACGGACATACCGCAGTCCGTTCAGCGATAAGCCGCCGAAAACAACACCGCAGCAGACCGCAGTGCTCGCCGCCAGCATACCGGCTCGTTTAAGAATGTTCAGCTTCACCCAAACACCTCCTCAGCGGGTTACATCGGTGTATGTTGTTGTAATCTCACGCGGAAAACCATCCTCCGAAAAGCTATATGCATTTTTTATCCAGCGTCCCTGTTCGTCATACCAGTATTTCTCGGTCGTGCCCTCCGCCTCGTCCACACAGGTGGCCGTGCGCGCGGCATCGTCATACGTCCACTGATAGTCACAGGTTCTCATCTGTCCGCCCGCGCTGACATGCACTTGCTTTACGATGTTGCCATGCGAATCCAGTATGCAGTACTGCGAGGCAAGATAGGTACCATCGTCCTCGTATATGTCCATATTGGTGACGGTACTGCCTGTTTGCGGGTCGGTTTCGGTGATCTTGCGGCCGGTCAACGCGCCCTGCGCGTTGTGCGTTTCCTCCAGATACGTTTCAGTCGCATCGCCGCGGTAGTAATACGTCGATATGCCGCCATAGTCGGTTTCCATACGGATAAGCCGTCCCTGTTCATCATACTGGCAAACCGAGTCCGCTTTTCCGCCCTGACCGAAGAAATACCGCGCCGATGTATTGCCGATGTACACATCACGGCTGCTGCCGACCGATGCCAGTTTGCCGAATGTCGTGCGCGACCAAATCTCGCGGTTCTGTGCATCGTATCCGGTGACAGTGTAGGTCGGGTCGCCCTCACCGAAGTCCATAACGCACTGCTCGATGCGTTCCGCCGGTTCGACCCACGGCAGCAGCCACCAGTTGTCCGCCGTTGGCCTCATGTAACGCAGTCCATTCATCGCCAGCGCCCCGAAAACACCGGCTGTACAGACAGCAGTTGCCGCCGTCAACATTCCCACACGTTTGAGCAGATCTCTGTTCATAAAACCCCGCCTTTCTCTATCCAATTTTCCTGCCTGTCTTATTGATTTCAGTATAGCATAAATTTTTCCGAAAGGATATATCTCTTTACATTTTGAAACAGAAATGTATCATGCAGCCGCAAAATCGTTTGTCCGCGTCTGGTTGTCGGTGATGCGAGAGCGCACTGTATTCCCCTACGATTGCGCGTGTACAGATGAATTTACAGGCGGTACGCCGAGGTCGGCGCACCCTACGGCAAAGTCTAACATCAAACATAATTCGCAGGTGCCGTCCGCAGCCACCAGACCAACGAGTTGCGCAACACGGGTATGTTGCGCCTGCATAGAGTAAACCGCATGTATAGCAGTAATGTATCTGTCATTGCGAATAGGTTGAGAAAGACACGGAAGTAAAAATCCCTCTGCTGTTCTCCTTTTCGAAGCGGTCGCCGGTCTCTGGTCTGCGCCAGACCAACAAATAAAGGGAAACGGGAGTTAAGAGGGTAGAAACCGTAGGTGTCTGCCCTCTTGCCCACCGCCGTGGGTACGGCGAACTCCTGCGCTCCGCAGAGCGCAACTCTCCGCTTGATTAAAGCGCAAAAAAATCCCGCAGAGAAAACCTCTGCGGGATTTATTATGCTATTTCAGCAAGCGCTTTGCGCGATCTTACGCCTCGGGAGCGTACAGATCCTGCAGGCGCTTCAGGTGAGCGTAACGCTTGGTAGACTCTACCTCGGAACGCTCGAACAGGCCCTCTGCACGATCCGGGAATGCACGGGTCAGTGCGGAGTAACGAGCCTCATTCATCATGAACTTGCGGTAATCCTCGGTCTTGGGCTCCTTGGATTCCAGAATGAACGGGTTCTTGCCCTCGTCAGCCAGCTGCGGGTTGAAGCGGAACAGGTTCCAGTAACCGCAGTCAACAGCCTTCTTCATCTCAGCCTGGCAATTGGTCATGCCGCCCTTGATGGAGTGCATCTCACACGGAGCATAGCCGATTACCAGCGACGGGCCCGGATAAGCCTCAGCCTCAGCGATGGCCTTCAGGGTCTGAGCCGGGTTAGCGCCCATAGCTACCTGTGCAACGTAAACGTAGCCGTAGCTCATAGCGATCTCAGCAAGGCTCTTCTTCTTGGTGGTCTTACCGGAAGCTGCGAACTGTGCAACAGCGCCGATGTTGGTAGCCTTGGAAGCCTGTCCGCCGGTGTTGGAGTAAACCTCGGTATCGAATACCATAACGTTTACGTCCTTGCCGGATGCCAGAACGTGATCCAGACCGCCGAAGCCGATATCGTATGCCCAGCCGTCGCCGCCGAAGATCCAAACGGACTTCTTAGCGAGGTATTCCTTGTGAGCCAGAACATCCTTGCAGTCCGGGCAGCCTGCTGCTGCGCCCTTTTCGAGCTCTGCAACCAGTGCCTTTGCCGGCTCAGCGTTAGCAGCGCCGTTGTCCTTGGTATCCATGAAGCTGTTAACAGCGTTCTTGAAGCTGTCGGTAGCGTTCTCAGAGCCAGCCATAACTTCCAGCTTGGAGATCAGGCGCTCACGGAGAGCTTCCTGACCATAGTACATGCCAAGGCCGTGCTCTGCGTTATCCTCGAACAGGGAGTTAGCCCATGCCGGACCGTGACCGTTTGCATCAACGGTGTACGGGGAGGTAGCAGCCGGGCCGCCCCAAATGGACGAACAGCCAGTAGCGTTGGAGATGTACATACGATCGCCGCAAACCTGAGTGATCAGGCGGGCGTAAGAGGTCTCTGCACAGCCTGCGCAGGAACCGGAGAACTCAAGCAGCGGCTTCTTGAACTGCGAATCCTTTACGGAGTTCGTGGAGATCATGTCGGCCTTCTCGGAAACCTTTGCTACGCAGTAATCGAATGCATCCTGCTGAGCAGCTTCCTCTGCCTGCGGTACCATCTTGAGGGACTTGGTCGGGCAGACGCCGATACATACGCCGCAGCCCATGCAGTCCAGCGGAGATACAGCCATGGTGTACTTGTAAACGCCCTTGCCCTTGCCTGCCTTGATGTCAACCAGCTTGGTGGAAGCCGGTGCAGCAGCAGCCTCTTCTTCGGTCAGTGCAAACGGACGAATGGTAGCGTGCGGGCAGACGTAAGCACACTGGTTACACTGAACACAGGTAGCCTCGTTCCACTGCGGAACGGTAACTGCTACGCCGCGCTTCTCGTAAGCAGCTGCGCCGTGCTCGAAGGAGCCGTCAACATGCTCGCCTGCGAATGCGGATACCGGCAGGGAGTCGCCGTCCATGCGGCCGATCGGCTCCATAACGTCCTTGACCATCTTGACAACTTCCGGACGGCCCTGCAGATCGCGGGTATCAGCCTCGTCCTGTGCGTCAGCCCAGTCAGCCGGTACGTCGATCTTCTTGAATGCGGTAGCGCCGATGTCGATAGCCTTGTGGTTCATATCAACGATGTCCTGGCCCTTCTTCAGGTAGGACTTGGTAGCAGCGTCCTTCATGAACTGAATAGCCTGCTCGCTCGGCATTACCTTAGCCAGTGCGAAGAATGCAGACTGCAGAATGGTGTTGGTGCGCTTGCCCATGCCGATCTCGATAGCGAGGTCGATTGCGTTGATGGTGTAAAGCTGAACGTTGTTCTTAGCAATGTAGCGCTTCTCGGAAGCTGCCAGATGCTTGCTCAGCTCTTCCGGAGACCACTGGCAGTTGATGAGGAATACGCCGCCCGGCTTAACGTCACGCACGATCGGGAAGTGCTTGGTGATGTAGGACGGGTTGTGGCATGCTACGAAGTCAGCCTTGTTGATGTAGTAAGGAGAACGGATCGGCTTGTCGCCAAAACGCAGATGCGAAACGGTTACGCCGCCGGTCTTCTTGGAGTCGTACTGGAAGTAAGCCTGTACGAACTTGTCGGTGTGGTCGCCGATGATCTTGATGGAGTTCTTGTTTGCACCAACGGTACCGTCGCCGCCGAGACCCCAGAACTTGCACTCGGTCGTGCCTTCTGCTGCGGTGTTCGGTGCCGGCTTCTCCTCGAGGGAGAGGTAGGTAACGTCGTCGTTGATGCCCAGGGTGAACATCTTCTTCGGCTCTGCCTTAGCCAGCTCCTCGTATACAGCGAATACGGAGGACGGGGGCGTATCCTTGGAACCCAGACCGTAACGGCCGCCGGTTACTACCTTATCGGTGATGCCTGCATCAGCCAGAGCGGTAACAACGTCCATGTAAAGCGGCTCGCCCTGGGAGCCCGGCTCCTTGGTGCGGTCGAGGACTGCGATCTTCTTAGCGGTCTCCGGGATAGCTGCGATCAGCTTGTCAGCACGGAACGGACGGTACAGACGAACCTTAACCAGGCCGACCTTCTCGCCGTGTGCGTTCAGGTAATCGATAACTTCCTCTGCAACGTCGCAGATGGAGCCCATAGCGATGATAACGCGGTCAGCGTCAGCAGCGCCGTAGTAGTTGAACAGCTGGTAGTTGGTGCCGAGCTTGGCATTTACCTTGCCCATGTACTCCTCAACGATGCCCGGAACAGCTTCGTAGTACTTGTTGGCAGCCTCGCGGTGCTGGAAGAATACGTCGCCGTTCTCGTGAGAGCCGCGCATCATAGCGTGCTCCGGGTTCAGTGCGCGCTTGCGGAATGCTTCAACAGCATCCATGTCGCACATTTCCTTCAGATCCTCGTAATCCCAAACCTGAATCTTCTGGATCTCGTGGGAGGTACGGAAGCCGTCGAAGAAGTTGATGAACGGAACACGGGACTTGATGGTAGCCAGATGTGCTACTGCAGAAAGGTCCATAACCTCCTGCGGGTTGGTCTCAGCCAGCATAGCGAAACCGGTCTGGCGGCAAGCCATAACGTCGGAATGGTCACCGAAGATGTTCAGTGCATGAGATGCAACGGTACGAGCGGAAACGTGGAATACACACGGAAGCAGCTCGCCTGCGATCTTGTACATATTCGGGATCATCAGCAGAAGACCCTGAGAAGCGGTGTAGGTGGTGGTCAGCGCACCTGCTGCCAGAGAACCGTGTACGGTACCCGCCGCACCTGCCTCGGACTGCATTTCGATTACCTTAACGGTAGTACCGAAAATGTTCTTCTGACCTGCGGCAGCCCACTGGTCAACGCTGTCTGCCATGGGGCTGGACGGGGTGATCGGATAGATACCCGCAACTTCGGTAAACGCGTACGATACGTGCGCGGCCGCAGTGTTGCCGTCCATGGACTTCATCTTTCTTGCCATGTTGATGTCCTCCTATAAAAAATTATAATTCTCAATCGGAATTAAAAGCCCTCGTTTTGGTGTATTTTAACCTAAACTAAGCCTTACCTGCCCCTCCATTGTAGCACTCACGCACAAAGTTGTAAACAGTAAATGTACTATTTTCCGCACTATTTTTCAAATTTTGATAAGACGTTTCATATTATGAAACGCATACAAACTTTTTATCATGGAATTTCTGTGTTTTTTCCGTGTTTTTTATTGCGTAATCTGATGACACATAGTATAGTATTAGATGTATAGTTATCTGGTTATGTCATACGTATCGGAGGGATCGGCATGGTATCTCGCGTCTTCTCCGCAGGACTGAGCGGCATTGACGGCTACATTGTCACCGTCGAGTGCTTCCTCTCCGGCGGACTTCCCCGGCTGGATGTCGTCGGTCTGCCGACCGGCGCGGTATCCGAAGCCGGAGAGCGCGTCCGTGCCGCCGCAAAGGCCTGTGCCTTTGACTGGCCCGTGTCCCGACTGACCGTCAACCTCGCACCTGCCGACACAAAAAAGGCAGGAACAGCATACGATCTGCCCATTCTGGCGGCAGCGGGCGAGATTGATGCACCGCCCGACAACGCTCTCTTCTTCGGCGAGCTTTCCCTCACCGGAGAGCTGCGGCCTGTCTGCGGTGCGCTTTCCATGGCGCTTGCCGCGCGTGATGCCGGTTTCAAAACCGTGTTCGTTCCCGCGATGAATGCCGCTGAAGCATCCTATGCTTCCGGTGTGACGGTGTTTCCGATCCGTACATTAAATGAGCTGCTCGGACATTTGAACGGCAGAAAGCCGCTCACGCCGTGTGCTCCTCCGCCCAGACCCGAACCGCAGGACGATGCGCTGGATTTTGCGCATGTGCTCGGTCAGCACGCGGTCAAACGCGCGCTCGAGATCGCGGCTGCAGGCGGACACAACGTGCTTCTTTCCGGACCGCCCGGTTCGGGCAAGAGCATGGCTGCAAAGCGCTTTTCCACCATCCTGCCGCCGCTGTCTGACAGCGAACGGCTGGAGGTTATCCGTGTCTGGTCCGCCATTGGCAGAGGGCAGGAGGCGGTCGAGCGTGCCGAACGGCCGTTCCGTGCACCGCACCATAATTCCTCGGCCAACGCGATGGCAGGCGGTTCGGGTGCCGCAGGCCGGCTGCCCGTCCCCGGCGAGATCACGCTCGCGCACCGCGGTGTGCTGTTTCTGGATGAATTTCCGGAATTCCGCCGCGATGTGCTCGAAACCCTGCGCCAGCCGCTTGAGGACGGCAGAGTTACCATCTCGCGTGTCGCCGGTCAGGTGACGTATCCGGCACGGTTTCAGCTCATTGCCGCGATGAATCCCTGCAAATGCGGCTGGTACGGCACGGAACGCTGCACCTGCACCAAGGCTGCCGTTCAGCAGTATCTGCACCGTCTGTCCGGTCCGCTGCTCGACCGAATCGACCTGCAGGTTGCTGTGCAGCCGGTTGAATACGCCGCGCTTGCCGCACGAGGTCAGGCCAGCGAAGAACACTCCGCCGACATTCGTGCCCGCGTGCTCGCCGCGCGCGAGCGGCAGTATACCCGACAGGGCGCCGACGTGTGCAACGCCGCGATTCCGCCGCCGCAGCTTGCCGAGCACTGCCTGCTGAGCGCGGATGCGTCTCGTATGTTTGCGGCCGCATTTCAGCGACTGGGGCTGACCGCCCGTGCGCATGACCGCGTACTGCGTGTTGCCCGCACGATCGCCGATCTGGCAGACAGCAGTGTCATCGAGGCTGAGCATCTCGCCGAGGCTCTGCAGTACCGTTCACTCGACAGAGCCGCAGGTTCTTGACAGCTTGTGGAAAAGTCTGTGGATGATGTGTATAAATTTACAATTACTGTAACTTCGTCTAAATTCGACCATTTCGTTTTATTTAAGGCAATACCGCATAATTGAACAAGAGTGATTTGCGAGTAAATTTTGCGTACTGACGAGGCGCAGTTTTGCGGTAATACTTGATGTATTACCGTGAAACTGCAACAAAGTCAGGGCACAAAATTTCCGCAAAGCACCGCCGCTTTAATTGTGCGGTGTTGCCTTAACATACTGGTTTGTTTTATCGGCAAACCAACAACCAGTCAGGAGGAAAATTCAATGTCTCATCCTATCGCTCGCCGTGCCGGTATGCTTGCGCTGACTGCCGCAATGCTCATGCCGAGCGCGGGAGCATTATCCGATGTGTCCAGTTGGGCGCAGGAAGGCGTTGCCGCTGCGCAGAATGCCGGTCTGGCACCTTCGTCCCTGGCCAACAGTGCCGCTTCCGGCTCTATCACCCGCGCAGAGTTCTGTGCCGTTGCGCTGAACGCCTACAAGGCTGTCAGCGGCAAGGCTGTCTATGTTTCGGGCAAAAAGCCGTTCGAGGACTGCTCGGACCCCAATGTCACCGCAGCTTACCTGCTCGGCATTGTAAAAGGCCGCACCAACGGCAACTTTGATCCAGATGCCAAGATCAGCCGCGAAGAAATGTGCGCCATACTCGACAACATCCTCGCCGCTGCCGATATCGAAGCAACCGAGATCGCCGGTGATGCCTGCATCGAGGATTACCCCGATGTAAGCATGATCAGCGATTACGCAATGCAGCCGGTCATTACCATGGTCGATCATTCGGTCATCAACGGCATCACCGATACCAGCACGGACACCACCATTCTGGCTCCGTCCGGCACCACCACCCGTGAGCAGGCGCTGATCATGGCAAACCGCTTCTGCACCGCCTTCAAGCCGGATAAGACGCCGATTGCAGCGGTTGACGGCTCCGCTAACCTGCCGACTACCGCCGGTTCTTCCGCCTCTGCCGCAACCACTATCGCCGGTCTGCCGCAGACCGAGGCTGAGAAGATGACCTACGTTTACGGCGCAGGCAACGGCAAGTACCAGTCCGCAGCTGAGGCTGAGGCTCACATGGTCGAGATCGTGGTTCCGGTATGGCATCTGCAGTCCGACGGCACCAAGGTGGCCTCCAAGGCTTATCTGCAGGTAAACGCTTCGCTGGCTTCCATCTATCAGGCAATCTTTGAGGAGATCTTCAACGGCTCCGAGAAGTTCCCGATCTATGATGTAGGCTGCTACTCGTGGCGCACCGGCGAGCACTCGCAGGGCACCGCAGTTGATATCAACCCGGACGAGAACATGGAAGCTACCATCAACTCGGACGGTTCCCTGTCTCCGACCTGCGGCACCCACTGGACGCCGTATATTGATCCGTACTCCATCCCCGAGGGCGGCGATGTTTACAATGCCTTCACCAAGTACGGCTTCACCTGGGGCGGCAACGGCTGGCGCACCAAGCGCGACTACATGCACTTCAGCTACTTCGGCCGCTAAGCACTACATACGAAATGGCAAAAGAAGGGACGGCTTATCGTTAGCCGCCCCTTATCTTTTGTGAAATTTGTGTAACTTTACAGGAATTTAATTTGCATTTTTAGAATAACATGCTATAATAATATATAGAGTACATTAGTAAGGAGGCATGACATCATGAGAAGACTTTCTATTCCGCAGAAGCCCGACCGTCCGGACATCGACGATCTGATCTTTGGTGATGACCATAAGACGCAGAGCGAAAAGTAACCGCACTTTTTGATCGGTTCCACGCAGGGCTTGCAGAGAAACAGCAGCCGCGTGGTTTTTTTATACCTGTTTTTGAAAGGAAACATATAAAAATGGAATCATCCAGTCCCGCGTCACGGACAAAAATGTAACACCCGAAGCATTTTTAATGCCTCGGGTGTTTTATTTTGGTCGTTTCGATGGTGGTAACGGTGTCGGTATATCGGTCAATCCAAGCAAATATTCCAGATTGACCTGATAGAAACGAGAAAGCAGAATCAGAATCTCCAACGGAAATTCACGCACACCGTTTTCATAATTGCTGTATGTGTTCTGCGCTACCTTTAGATATGCGGCAATTTCACGCTGTTTGATATCCCTGTCTTCGCGCAATTCTTTTATGCGGTTGTGCTCCATATGACCACCTCGCATTTACCTTAACTTATCTCGAAACAGGATATTGACTTCTATCTCGTTTCGAGATATAGTGTATGTAAGGTGGTGGAATATATACGACGGGAGGAAAAAGTATGTGGTATGATTTTGAAGCTGCATTTGAGAGTAAGAAATCTGAAGCAGAGGAAATGCTGCACGACGAAGATAAGCTACTGGAATTCATCAGCAAAGTCTTGAAAAAGCTGGATACAATTCCGGTTGTAGGCTCGTTGCTGGGAGATATTCCGCTGTTGTGCATGATCGTTGTCGATTATGTCAAAGGAGAGTATACCGAAATTCCGTTAGCAAGCGTGATTGGCATTATTGCAGCATTGATTTATTTTTTCAGTCCGGTTGATTTGATTCCGGATTGTATTCCGGGGATTGGGTTGTTGGACGATGCGGCAGTTATTGGAATTGCGATTAAGGCAGTGGATAATGATTTGCAAGCCTATAGAGAGTGGAAAGGAATGTAATTATGGCAACAAGAAAAACAAGAAGTGATTGCACAGTAGGAGCGTTTGAAAAGAAGCATGGTTTACCGTCCGGAGCGATTCGTAATCCAAACGGCAAAGATGCAAGAGCGGATAAGAAAATAGGAAATCTGCGCAAAGATTTTGCAAATGCCAAAAAGAATAAGAAATAATAAAAACCACCACGTTTCCGTGGTGGTTTTTATTATGCAATTTACGGCCGTTTCCTCTTAACCCACTCCTATCTCCTCACTCCTAACTTCTACCTTGCACAATCTCTTCATTCTCAACTCTCCACCCAAAATATCAATTTTAATTACATTAAACAGGTAAAATAAAACCCCACCCTGCCGATGCAGTCCAATTAGTAACCTGCACGACTCATGCAGGTGGGTCCTCTGTTTGATACCTCTGCGCTTCCAACTTCCGTGTATACCCGGGAGGCCTGCTGCTCAGTATCAAAACTTTCCGAAGTCCCGTACTAAAAATGTGGGTTAAAAAAGGACTGCTGTCGAACAGGGCAGGATCTTACCGAAATAAAATGCTTTTGCTTCCGATAACGAAGCTGCGCTGTTTACTCTTATTTTATGCCATTGGTCGGAGAATTACTCCTCCTCTGCCTCGGCGCGTTCCATAACGATGTTGAACACTGCATCTGCGATCTCGTCATCCTCGACCGCCTCGAGCAGCTCTTCGCCGTTCTCCTCAACGATCTGCATGATAACGACCTCTGCATCCTCCTCGATGGAGATCTCTGCAGGGATAAACGCCAGATAGGTCACGCCATTATATTCCACGGTGTCGATATGCTCAAACTCGACCTCGTTGCCGTCCTCGTCGATCAGGGTTACAAAATCATTGCCGTATTCCTCGCTCATGGGTCCGGCACCTCCTTAAATTCATAGTAAAGGGGAGCAATCAGGTGTTTCCTGTCCCTTGTATTAAGCATAACAAATTATGACGTATTTGTAAAGCCTTATGTTGTGCATTCAGCACTACACTTTACACGATCATAGTATGTCTGTTGCTGTAATAATCATACCAGTTAAAAAACGTGAAATAAAGCCTTGACTTTGCAAATTAATTCTGGTATAGTAGTTGAGGTAACAAGGAAGAAGGCATGTCCTCACCCGCAGCGAAGCAAACGGGTCAATAAAGCACAGAAGCCGCTTTGCGCGCTCTGCGATTTTATTTGGAGGACGGTCTGAATGATCAGTCCTTTTTCTTTTTGTCTTAAACCGATTTCGTTTGGAGGTGCTTACCAATCAGCAGCATGGAACATCAAATCAATGAAGAGATCCGCGACAAGGAAGTTCGTCTGATCGGTGACGACGGCGAACAGCTCGGCATTCTGCCTATTCAGCAGGCACAGGATATTGCCGTAGAAAAGGGCATGGATCTGGTCAAAATCGCGCCGCAGGCTAAGCCGCCTGTCTGCAAGATCATGGATTACGGTAAATTCCGCTTCGAGCAGGCAAAGCGCGAGAAGGAAGCGCGAAAGAATCAGCGTGTCGTGGAGATCAAAGAGATTCGCCTGACGCCTAATATCGACATCGGCGACCTGAACACCAAGGTAAAGAACGCTTGCCGCTTCCTGCAGGACGGCAACAAGGTCAAGGTTTCGGTTCGCTTCCGTGGCCGCGAGGTCACGCACGCGTCGCTTGGTCAGGATCTGCTCCATCGCTTCGCGGAGCTGTGCTCGGAGTGCAGCACGGTAGAAAAGCAGCCCAAGCTCGAAGGCCGCCAGATGCTGATGTTTCTGGCGCCCGCAAAGGACAAGTAAAACCAACGCGCAGATATAGCGCAAATTCAGAGAGGAGCAAAACCTTATGCCTAAGATCAAAACGCACAGCGGTGCAAAAAAGAGATTTTCCGTTACCAAGAACGGTAAGTTCAAGCGCGGTCACGTTGGCAAGCGCCACCTGCTCAACGGCCATGGCAAGACCACTAAGCTGAAGCGCCACCTCCGCAAGGAAGGCTTCGCAGATTCTACCAACGTAGCACAGCTGAAGCGTCTGCTGCCGTACAAGTAAGCTAGAAAACAACATCTTTCATATAGGAGGCAAACACAATGGCAAGAGTTAAGGGCGCAATGATGACCCGTAAAAGAAGAAAGAAGATCCTGAAGCGTGCTAAGGGTTACTGGGGTTCCAAGTCTACCCACTACCGTGTAGCCAACCAGGCTGTAATGAAGAGCCTGAAGTACGCTTACATCGGCCGTAAGCACAAGAAGCGTGACTTCCGTCGTCTGTGGATCACCCGCATCTCTGCAGCTTGCAAGACCTGCGATATCAACTACAGCCGTTTCATGAACGGTCTGAAGAAGGCTGGTATCGACCTGAACCGCAAGATGCTGGCTGACCTGGCTGTAAACGACCAGGCTGCATTCGCTGCACTGGCTGAGAAGGCTAAGGCTGCACTTTAATTGCATAACAAAAACGAGTCTGTGAAAACAGGCTCGTTTTTTGCATTCAGCGTTCCGCTCGGGACGCTGTTTTCATATTCCGCGCTCCTCTGCCCTATACTGTGATGGTAAGGAGTGTGGTGAAATGGGTCCGTCCATTTACTTAGGCGTACAGGGCTACGGCTGCATCCGTGCCGAGGATAAAGACCGGTTTGCGCATCGGTTTCGGCAGGACGACAGCGTGTGCTGCTATGCCGTGTGCAATAAAGGCCGCTACGCCATCCAGAACCGCCTGCAGGAAGGTCAGGCGTATCATTTGACCATCCGGCAGGGAACGGTGACACAGGCCGTTCTCAGCCGTCCGGATGCACAAGGCGTAATCAATGCCGTCAGCGGCAATTCCATCACGGTAGACGGCATGCACCTTCCCTGCCGTGCTGTGTTTGAAATCCGCACGCGAGCCGGCGGCGCTGTCGTTCTGCCGTGCTTTCTCACCGGCCGGATCGTCGGCAGTTATGCACAGGTATTCGGCGGTGTTGCGTATATCCGGCCTGCTCCGCAGATGTATCATCCGCCGGTTCACGGTGTTCCCGGTCAGCACACCCTGCAAAACCTGCTCAGAACCGCCTTGATGCCTGTCGGCATAGCCCTGTACGTCTACGGCGGCGGCTGGAACCGGCAGGATACCGGCTCCGGCAACACCGCTATGCACATTGGCCTGCCGCAAAGCTGGATTGACTTCTTCGACTGTCAGAACGCCTGCTATACCTACCGCAGCGACAGCAATCCCGCGCACAGCTACTACCCGACCGGCGGCTGGAACCAGTACGGCTATTCCGGTCTGGATTGCTCAGGCTACCTCGGCTGGACGCTGTACAATACCCTGCATACCGAGAGTGCGTCTGTCTCCGACTGTGACGGCTATGTCACGCCCGCCGCCGAGTTTGCCCATACGCTTGCCCAAAGAGCCTGGGGTACCCTTTCCCGTCAGGACTGCGGCAACGGCCTGCAGGAGCCGTCCTCGTTCCGTCCCGGCGATATCTTCAGCACGGATGGCCATGTGTGGCTGTGCATCGGTCCCTGCCGAGACGGCAGCATTGTCATCGCGCACTCTACGCCCTCGCCCAGTAAAACCGATTGTAAAGGCGGCGGCGTGCAGCTCAGCGCGCTCAATCCCGCGAGTGATGCGGATAAGGATTGTCAGGCTTATCGGCTTGCAGAACACTTTATGCAGCGGTATCTGCGCTGGAACGCAAGATATCAAGCACAGCTGTTGCCCTATTCGGTTTATGGGAAGCTGTCTGAGAATCCGCATACAGGGTTGTTCCGGTGGAATGATTTTCTATCGGATAAAGAAGGTGTTCGGGAACAGTTTGCGGAGGAGATTCTGCAAATTGAGAATTGAAAATGGAGAATGGAGAATTACGCAGCGGTAAAGCGTTGTGCGGGCGGCCAACGGCCGCCCCTGCGGTTACGCAAGGTGCAGATGGGTTACAAGCGGTGCGCCGAGGTCGCACCCTACGGTATCATCCGTTATCAAACAAAACCCGCAGATGCCGTCCATGACCACCGAGCAAACGAGTTGCGCGACACGGGTATCCCCCAGGGGACCCTCTCTTGCCCTTCGGGCAATTCACCTTGTGTCGCGCCTGCGTAGAGCAGCCGATATGTGTAGCAGTACGGAATCCGGCACTGCGCAGAGGTAAAGAAATGGGAGCACACTGTGCTCCCCTGCGGTAATAAAAATCCTCTGCTGTTCCCCTTTTTCGAAGCGGTCGCCGGTCTCTGATCTGCGCCAGACTAACAAACAAAAGGAAGTGGGAGTTAAGAGGGTAGAAACCTTGGTGTCTACCCTCTTGCCCCGCCGCAGGGTGCGGCGACTTCCCGCCAAAGATTGGCGCCCATTCCTCAATCTTCAGCAAACAGAAAAAGCAAAAAATCCACTTGCTTTCGCAAGTGGACTAACTGGAGCGGCTGACGAGGCTCGAACTCGCTACCTCCACCTTGGCAAGGTGGCGCTCTACCAGATGAGCTACAGCCGCATATGTGATTTTGAGAAGAAAAGGTGGAGCGGCTGACGAGGCTCGAACTCGCTACCTCCACCTTGGCAAGGTGGCGCTCTACCAGATGAGCTACAGCCGCATATTCCTTTCATCTCGCTTTTGGCTTATCGCCTCAAAGCAAGATTTATTATATCAGGCAATGTGTCCCCTGTCAACACTTTTCTTTCTTTTTTCGTAAATTTTTCCGAAGTACAGAAAACCGACGGCGCACACCGTCGGTTTTCTCTTTCCCTTTTTCCTTTCAGCTTCTCAGTGCACCCAGACCTCTTCGTGCTCGCCGCGGCGCGGACGATTGAGCAGATGCTTGATCGCCTCCTGAGCAGGCATGCCGCCGTACAGCACGGCATACATTGCTTCGGTGATCGGCATGGACACGCCCTGCTGCTGTGCAAGGTGATAACCCGCCTCGGTCGCGTAATAGCCCTCGACCGTTGCACCGACCTCCTTCATCGCCTCCTGCGCAGTCGCGCCCTTACCGATCAGGATACCGGCACGGCGGTTGCGCGAGTGCATGGAGCAGCAGGTTACAATCAGATCGCCCACACCGGACAGGCCCGCAAATGTCTCCTGCTTGGCGCCCAGCTTGACGCCCAGACGCGCGATCTCGGTCAGACCGCGGGTCATAAATGCCGCCTTGGAGTTGTCGCCCAGACCCAGACCATCCGAAATACCGGCGCCGAGTGCGATAATATTCTTAAACGCACCGCCCAGCTCACAGCCGATAATGTCGGACGAGGTGTACACGCGGAAATTGGTATCGTTCATGAACGCCGCCTGCGTCAGCTCAGCCGCCGCACGACTCTCCGAAGCGGCTACGATAGCCGTCGGAATGCCGCGTGCAACCTCCTCGGCGTGCGTCGGACCGGTCAGTGCAACGACCGGATTGCTGCCGTTCATCGCGTTCGAGATGGTCTCGGAGAACCGACAGTAGCCGTGTTTGGAGTCCAGACCCTTGCCGACGTTGACGATAACCGTATGCGGCGGCACGATCTTCGCCAGCTGCTCCGCCGTGCTCGCTACCGCGAAGGACGGCACCGCCAGCACGACCAGATCCGCCTTGGCAGCGCCGGACATGTCAGTCGTAATCTCAATGCCCTCCGGAATGACAACACCCGGCAGCAGCTTCTCGTTGCAGCGCTCGCGGTGCAGCAGGTCACACTCCTCCTGCAGATAGGTCCACGAGGTTACTTCATGTCCGTTCTGGTGCAGCAGCATCGCCAGTGCGATGCCCCAGCCACCGGTACCCAGTACAAAAACCTTCATGTTACTTCTCCTCTCCGTCAGGCGATGCTTCGATCGTCTTTTTGCTCTTAAAAGAGAATTTATTTTCCGTGCCGTGCAGGATGCGTCCGATATTCGAGCGGTGCATGAAAACGACTGCCGCCGCCATGCCGAACGCCATCGCCGTCAGCACCGGATCGCGATAGAACAGCCATGTCGTGATCGGAAAGCTGACCGCGCCGAGGATCGAACCGAGCGAGATCCACTTCGTCAGCACGACCGACAGGATGAACAGCGCAAATGCAATGGCGAACACGCGCCAGTCAAAAAACGCAAGCATAACCGCGCCGACCAGCACGCCCTTGCCGCCCTTAAAGCCGAAATACAGCGGAAACATATGGCCGAGGATAACAAAAATACCCGCTGTCAGCTTGCCGACCGGACCGCCGAGCGCCCAGCCGACCGAAACCGCTGCGGCACCCTTGGCAATGTCGCCGAGCAGAACGAACAGCGTCTTTTTCGCACCCATCGTGCGGTACGCGTTCGTCAGACCGGCGTTTCCGCTGCCGTAGTTGCGGATATCCTTGCCAAGCGTCACCTTGCTGACAATGATCGCAAAGCTGAGCGAGCCGAACAGATACGCGCACACGGCAATGATCGCAAAATGCGTAAGTGTCATGTTGCCCTCTCCTTACTGCGACTTGTCGCTGCGCTCGCGGATGACCATGCGTACCGGCGTACCGGTCAGACCGAACACCTCACGGATCTGGTTTTCCAGATAACGCTGATAGGAGAAATGGAACAGACGCGCGTCATTGCAGAAGCAGACGAATGTCGGCGGGCAGGTAGAGGCCTGCGTCATATAGAAGATACGCAGACGGCGGCCCTTGTCCGTAGGCGGCTGCACGCGTGCGGTTGCCTCTGCGAGAATGGCGTTGAGTCGGCCGGTCGGAATGCGCATGTGGTTCTGCTCGTATACCTCGTGGATGAGCGAGAACAGCTTATCCACACGCTGACCGGTCTGCGCGGAAATGAACAGCACCGGTGCGTACGGCATGTATGCCAAACCCTCACGGACACGCAGCGTGTACTCCTTCATGGTGGAGCCGTCCTTCTCGACCAGATCCCACTTGTTTACCACGATGATGCACGCCTTACCGGCGTTGTGCGCCTCTCCGGCCACCTTGGTGTCCTGCTCGGTAACGCCTTCGGTCGCGTCAATCATGATAACGCATACATCGGCGCGCTCTACCGCCAGCAGCGAACGCATAACCGAGAATTTCTCGATCTTCTCGTCCACCTTGCTCTTCTTACGGATACCGGCGGTGTCGATGAACGTAAACTTGCCGTGCGCGTTGTCCACATCGGCATCAACACTGTCGCGGGTCGTACCGGCGATGTTGGAGACAATAACACGCTCCTCACCGAGCACGCGGTTGAGCAGACTGGACTTGCCGACGTTCGGCTTGCCGATGAGGGCCACACGAATGCGGTCCGCGTCCTCCTCTTCCTCGTCTGCCGGCGGGAAGTATTCGTAAGCCGCATCCAGCAGCTCACCGACACCATAGCCATGCAGCGCAGAAATACCGTACGGCTCGCCCAAACCGAGGTTGTAGAACTCATAAAACTCCGCCGGAGGATCACCCGGCTTGTCGCACTTGTTGACAGCCAGCACGAGCGGCTTGCCCGAGCGCAGCAGCATGGACGCAACGTCCTGATCGGCGGCAGTAATGCCGGTGCGCAGATCGGTGATCAGGATAATGACATCCGCATGCGAGATCGCGGTCTCTGCCTGAAAGCGCATGAACTGCAGAATCTCGTTATCGTTCGACGGCTCAATGCCGCCGGTGTCGATGACAGTGAAATCACGACCGCGCCAGTCGCTGTCAGCGTACAGACGGTCGCGGGTAACGCCCGGCGTATCCTCAACGATGGAAAGCCGCTTGCCCGCCAAGCGGTTGAACAGCTGCGACTTGCCGACATTCGGACGACCGACGATCGCAACAATAGGCTTTGCCATAAATTCCCCTCCTTCAAGGTCAGTTTAAGACATTTGCAAACAAATTACAAGCAAGAAATTCGTTAAAAGTCGCGCGTCAGCGCGCATTCAATCGAATTTGCTCCGCAAATCCATAAAAAAGCCGCAGCATGTATGTGACTTTTTATGCAAGAACACAAATCAGTGTGCCGCAAGGACGCGCCGATTTGCGCCCGGGACATATCCGAGCCGTGCTCGGTACGTCCCTTCTCGATGCAAAGGCGAGCCTTTTCATCGAAACCTGAAAAAAAATGGAGAAAGCTATCCGGCCTTCTCCATTTTTCCTGTTCTGTTTTAAGGCTTACGCTTCCTTAACGGACTTAACCTCACGACCGTTGTAATAGCCGCAGGCCTTGCACATTCTGTGCGCCAGCTTCATCTCGCCGCACTTCGGGCACTTAGCCATGCCGGGCAGAGAGAGCTTCCAGTGGGAGTTACGACGCTTGTCGCGGCGTGCCTTAGAAATTTTACCCTTAGGTACTGCCATGTTGGATACACCTCCTACTCTATCGTCTTATTTTTCAATACGAACTCATTCGCCCTTGTCGGAATCGAGCAGGGCGCGCAGCGCGGCAAATCGCGGATCGATCTGCTTTTTATCGCAATCGCAGTCGGTCACATTGCGGTCGGCGCCGCAGTGCGGACAGAGGCCTTTGCAGTCCTCTTTGCACAGATAGGTCATCTGTACCTGCAGGATCAATGCCGGCACCAATACGTCCGCAGGATCCACGCTGTCGCTGGTCAGCACAAAAAGATCGTCCTCTTCCTCCGCCTCGGGGTCATCCGAGAGCATCATATCAGCCTCGGCTGAGAGCGGAATCTCGAGCGGTTTCAGGCAGCGTGCGCATTCGGTGGAGTAGATCGTTTCGATCGAACCCGCCAGTCTCACAACACCGCTTTCATTGGAAACCACGCCTTTGATGTGGACAGGGCTTTGAAACGGCTTCACGCCATAGAGCTTTTCGTCCGTCAGGTCGATCGTTTCATCGAACGGAATCGACGCATGTGCAGACGCGTTCAGCTTTTTTAAGTCAATCTTCATGTCAACCTCACATGGTACTAAGATAGTATACTACAAACAATCGGTCTTTGTCAACCAAAAAATCTACAAAACACGGTATTTTTCCGAACTGTCCGCCCGCACTTTTCTTTTTTCGGAAAATGCGGTATACTGGTTTCACCCAAACGGGCAAATTAACGGAAAAGGATACCCTGCCTTGAGAGAATATTATATCACAAAAAACGACAGTGGACAACGTCTGAATAAATTTTTAGAAAAAGCCGTGCCGCTTTTATCCGGCGGCATGATGCACAAATACCTGCGGTTAAAGCGCATTAAGGTCAATAACAAGCGCACTGAAGCTGCCTACAAGCTCGCTGAGGGCGATTCCGTACAACTTTACCTCAACGACGAATACTTTGACGCGCCCAAGGAGGAAGAAGCCTTCCGCCGTATTGCCAAGCCGCGCGTGCGCGTTGTGTATGAGGACGAGCACATCCTGCTGGCGGATAAGGCGCCGGGCATGGTCGTTCACGCAGACGAGCGCGGCGACACAGATACGCTCATCGCGCACATTCAGGCGTACCTGTTTCAGTCCGGCGCGTGGAATCCGGATGATGCCGCGTCATTTGCACCAGCCCTGTGCAACCGTATCGACCGCAACACCGGCGGCATTGTCATCGCGGCAAAGACCGCTGAAGCGCTGCGCATATTAAATGATAAGATCAAAGACCGCGAGATGGAAAAGCGGTATCTGTGCATCGTGCACGGCAGACCCAAGCCGCCCGAGGGGCTGATCGAGAACTATCTCCGTCGTGATGAAAAACGCAAGCAGGTCACGCTGCACAGGACCCGCGTGCCGGGTGCCAAAACCGCACGCACGCGCTACCGCACGCTCACGTCGCACGGCAGACTGTCGCTCGTGGAGTGTGAACTGCTGACCGGCCGTACGCACCAGATCCGTGCCCATATGGCGTCCATCGGCTGCCCGCTGCTCGGTGACGGTAAATACGGCACGAACGAACTCAACCGTCCCTACGGCGAAACCGGTCAGGCGCTCTATGCCTATTCCCTCACCTTCCGATTCGCGCAGGATGCGGGAGCCTTGCAGTACCTCAACGGAAAAACCTTCACAGTCAAGGACATTCCGTTTGTGAAGAAGTATTTTCCGAACTTCAAGCCGTGAGTAATTGAAAATGGAAAACGCTGAGCCACCGCTCAGCGTTTTCCTTTATGCGATTTAGTTATCGTCCTGCAGAGCATCAAAGCCTTCTGCGCCGGTACGAACCTTTACGACGTTCTCCACATCGTAAACGAAGATCTTGCCGTCACCGATATGACCGGTGTACAGAACCTTCTTGACCGTTTCAACAACAGTTTCAACCGGAACCTTGGATACAACAACCTCCATCTTCATCTTGGGCAGCAGGGTTACGTCAACCTCAGCGCCGCGGTAATACTCGGGAGCGCCCTTCTGTACGCCGCAGCCGACTACGTTGGTCACGGTCATACCAGATACGCCGATGGATGCCAGCGCTTCCTTCAGAACCTCAAACTTGGACTGCTTTGCAATGATAACGATCTTGCTCAGCTTATGCTCGTGCGAAGCGCCCTCGGTCGTCACCTTGGTGACCGGAACAGCCTTCTCGACTGCTACCGGAATGGTGTCCTTGATCTTTGCAGCGGTTTCGCCAGCCTTGGTGCCCAGAACAGCAGGAACGACCGGCATAAAGTCTGCGTATGCGGAGGACAGGCCGTGCTCCGGCTTATCCAGACCCATGATCTCCTCAGCCTCGCTTACGCGCAGGCCGATGGTGTGCTTGATAACATTGAATACGATGGTCATGGTGATCGCAACCCATGCAATGACTGCAACGACACCGAGAACCTGAATGCCGAAGAAGTGGAAGCCGCCGCCGTAGAATACGCCGAGGGGCTCAACCTCAGTGCCATTATAGTAAGCGAACAGGCCGGTAAGAATCGTGCCCAGTGCACCGTTGATGCAGTGAACGCCGACAGCGCCGACCGGATCATCGACCTTGAGCTTCTGATCGACAAATTCGATACCGAATACAACAGCAAAGCCTGCGCAGATACCGATGATAACCGAACCAAACGGAGTAACCATATCGCAGCCTGCGGTGATGGCTACCAGACCTGCCAGAGAGCCGTTCAGCGTCATAGAAACATCAGGCTTCTTGTAGCGGATCCAGGTGATGCACATAACGGTAACGGTTGCAACAGCAGCTGCCATGTTGGTAGTTACGAATACGCGGGATGCGACCTCAGCACCGCCGCCCGACAGTGCAACGGTAGAGCCGCCGTTGAAGCCGAACCAGCAGAACCACAGGATAAAGCAGCCGAGAGCGCCGAGCGTCAGGGAGTGACCCGGGATTGCACGAGCCTTGCCGTCCTTGGTGTACTTACCGATACGGGGACCGAGGATTGCAGCACCGACAAGGGCTGCAACGCCGCCGACCATGTGTACCGCCGTGGAGCCTGCGAAGTCGTGAAAGCCAAGCTCTGTGAGCCAGCCGCCGCCCCAGATCCAGTGACCGGAAACCGGATAGATGACCGCAGAAATAATCATCGAGTAAATGCAGTATGCAGAGAATTTGGTGCGCTCTGCCATCGAACCGGAAACGATGGTCGCGGCAGTCGCACAGAATACGGTCTGGAAGATCAGGGTCGTCCAGTCGTAGCCCTCACCGACAACGCCGTCCGCGAAGAAATCAAAGCCGCCGAAGAACGGGCTTGCCGCACCGAACATGATGCCGAAGCCAAGGATCCAGAAGATCGGCGTGCCGAGCGAGAAGTCCATCAGGTTCTTCATAATGATGTTGCCGGCATTCTTTGCTCTGGTGAAGCCGGTCTCAACCATTGCGAAGCCCGCCTGCATGAAGAATACCAGCGCCGCCGCAACAAGTGTCCAGCCTACGTCCATCGACGCAGCAAGTTCCATGATATCCATTTTTAATAACCCCCTTGGAAATAGAAATGGCGTATATCTCCACCATCCCCGAAGGAACAGCGGAAATACACGCCATTGTGTATAGCAATATATTTTCTAACGAATGTAATTGATGTCTGCTCTATTAAACGTAGAACAGAATGTCGGAGTAGGTCGGGAACGGCCAGAACTTCTTGCCTACCAGACCCTCCAGCTTATCAGCCGGTACGCGAACCGCATCCATTGCGGAGATGACAACATCGTGGTAGTAATGTGCTGCCTTCTGGCTATCATCGGTCGGAACGGCTGCAACAGCCTCGTCGAGTGCTGCGCTCTTGGTGTACAGCTCCTCGGTCAGCTCGGAAACCTTGCCCAGCAGACCGACCTCCATGCCGCCGGTAACGCCTGCTGCCTTCTTGGCATTGACGGTACCTGCCAGCTCGTTCTCAAATGCGATGCACGCCGGAGTGATCTCCTCGCGTACCATATCGCTCATGGTCATAGCCTCGATGTGCAGGATCTTGTTGTACTCCTCAAGCTGGGTCTCCATACGGGAATGGATCTCCTCGGCGGTGTAAACGTTGTGCTTTGCGAACAGGTCGAGGTTCTTCTGGTCAACGTAATGCGGGAATGCGTCCGCTGCGCTCTTGAAGTTGAGCAGACCGCGCTTCTCCGCCTCTGCTACCCAGGAATCATCGTAGCCGTTGCCGTTGAAGATGATGCGCTTGTGCGCCTTGATCTCGCGCTTTACGAGTGCCATCAGCGCCTTCTCGAAGTCCTCGGCGCCCTCCAGCTCGTCAGCGAACTGGCGGAGCTCCTCAGCGACTGCGGTGTTCAGCATAACGTTTGCGCATGCAATGTTGACCGCAGAGCCCAGCGAACGGAACTCGAACTTGTTGCCGGTGAAGGCGAACGGAGAGGTACGGTTGCGGTCGGTGGTGTCCTTCGGGATAGCCGGAAGAACAGCAGCGCCCAGATCCATCTTGGTCTTGTAAACGTCGGTGTAGTCCTCGCCGGACTCGATGGAATCCAGAATAGCCTGCAGCTCGTCGCCGATGAACATGGAGATGATCGCCGGAGGCGCCTCGTTCGCGCCCAGTCGGTGGTCATTGCCTGCGGAAGCAACCGAGATACGGAGCAGGTCCTGATATTCGTCAACAGCCTTGATAACGGCGGTCAGAAACAGGATGAACTGGCTGTTTTCGCTCGGGTTCTTGCCCGGCTCGAGCAGATTCTCGCCTGCATCGGTGGAAATCGACCAGTTGTTGTGCTTGCCGGAACCATTTACGCCTTCAAACGGCTTCTCATGCAGCAGGCAGGTGAAGCCGTGCTTCTGTGCCACCGTACGCATAACCTCCATGGTCAGCTGATTGTGGTCAGTAGCGATGTTGGTGGTGGAGAAGATCGGCGCCATCTCGTGCTGGCACGGCGCTACCTCGTTGTGCTTGGTCTTGGAGAGGATACCCAGCTTCCACAGTTCCTCGTCAAGATCCTTCATGAAGGCAGCTACACGCGGACGGAGTGCGCCAAAGTAGTGATCGTCCATCTCCTGACCCTTCGGGGGCATTGCGCCGAACAGAGTGCGGCCGGTGAAGATCAGGTCCTTGCGCTTCGTGTAATCCTTGCGGTCGATCAGGAAGTACTCCTGCTCAGGGCCTACGGTGGTGGTTACACGCTTAACATCCTTGCCGAACAGCTTGAGGATGCGGCACGCCTGTGTGCTGATGGCGTCCATCGAGCGCAGCAGCGGCGTTTTCTTATCGAGGATCTGACCGGTGTAGGAGCAGAATGCGGTCGGAATGTAAAGGGAACCATCCTTTACAAATGCGTAGCTGGTCGGGTCCCATGCGGTGTAGCCGCGTGCCTCGAAGGTTGCGCGCAGACCGCCGGACGGGAAGGACGATGCGTCCGGTTCGCCCTTGATCAGCTCCTTGCCGGAGAACTCCATCATCACATGACCGTCGTCGGTCGGCGTGATGAACGAGTCGTGCTTTTCGGCGGTGATGCCGGTCATCGGCTGGAACCAGTGCGTGTAATGGGTTGCACCCTTGCTGATCGCCCAGTCCTTCATTGCCGTTGCAACAACAGCAGCAACATCAGCGTCGATCGCGGTGCCCTCGCGCATGGTCTTCTTCAGCTTCTTGTAAACGTCCTTGGGAAGACGTTCTTTCATCACAGTGTCGTTAAACACCATGCTGCCGAACAGCTCGGGAACATTCGTAATGCTCATGAATGGTTCGCTCCTTACATATGTTAATTTTAATAGCAAACAAACTGAATAAAACAAATCAGGCGCTGCGGGTCGTGTGCCCACAGCGCCTTTGCTGTTTACACTTTGCATTATAGCCGTCCTGCCTTGCTTTGTCAAGGGAGATTATGGTGTTTTTTTCATTTCTGGAAGATTTGCTACAACATACTTAATTTTCGCTTGTCCGCACCGTCACTTCCTGTGCAAAATGTGAAAATTCACTTTTTTATGTTCTTTGCGCTTGACGATTCCCGGTTCCCTGCTATAAAATATGAAGCGAACAAAGGTGTTCGCCATAGCTGAGGATTTAAGGCTTTTGATCCTCTGCTGCGGCGAGCACCTTTTTATTTTGTTAAGCAGCCGGTACATATCGCCTTCCATCTGAAAGCACCCGCCGAAGCCTGCTTCTCTGAATCCGTAATTTCAGCGCAACATATAAGGAGGAAGCACCATGTTACAAAAAGAAGGGCAAGTCCGCATCCCCGCAGGCTGCGCGATCTCCGGTATCTTCCACAAGGACGGCACCCGTGAGAACGGCACCCGCATTATCGACTCTATCCGCACCATGCATGATCGTTCCAACGGCCTAGGCGGCGGCTTCGCCGGCTACGGCATCTACCCTGAATACGCCGACTACTATGCGTTCCATGTATTCTATGATACACAGGCAGCTAAGGAAGAGTGCGAGCGCGAGATCGAGCGTCACTTTGACATTGTAAACCTGTCCAAGATCCCGACCCGACGTCATCCGCGCATTACGGATGCCCCGATGATCTGGCGCTACTTCGTTACGCCCCTGCCGACCAAGCTGGCAGCCAGCCAGCTCGAGGAGCGTGAGTTCACCTCCCGCTTTGTCATCCGCATCAATCACACGCTGAACGGCGCCTACATCTTCTCCTCCGGCAAGAACATGGGCGTTTTCAAGGCAAACGGCTTTCCCGAGGACGTCGGCGAGTACTACATGCTGGAAAACTACGAGGCCTACTCCTGGACCTGCCACGGCCGTTATCCGACCAACACACCGGGCTGGTGGGGCGGCGCGCACCCGTTTGCGCTGCTCGATACCACCGTTGTCCACAACGGCGAGATCTCCTCTTATGATGCCAACCGCCGCTTCATCGAGATGTTCGGCTACTCCTGCGATCTGCTGACCGACACCGAGGTTATCACCTACATTATTGATTACCTTGGCCGCAAGCTGGGCATGACGTACAGCGAGATTGCAAATGTCATTGCGGCTCCGTTCTGGTCCACCATTGAAAAGCAGGAGCCGAAGGAGCGCGAGCGTCTCACCTATCTGCGCAATGCCTTCGCTTCCCTGATGGTCACCGGTCCGTTCTCCATTCTGGTCGGCTACACCGGCGGCCTGATGGCGCTCAACGACCGACTCAAGCTGCGCAGCATGGTTGTCGGCGAAAAGGACGACACCGTATACATCGCCTCCGAGGAATGCGCGATCCGCGTCATCCAGCCTGAGCTGGATAAGCTGTGGGCGCCCAAGGGCGGCGAGCCGGTCATCGTTAATCTGAAGAACGGAGGGAACCAGTAATGGCTATCGATTTCTTATATCCGCAGTATGAGGTCGTCCGCAACAACGACCGCTGCATCAACTGCCGCGCCTGTGAGCGTCAGTGCGCGAACGAAGTACACTTTTGGGACGCCGACAACAACCGCATGCAGGCGGACGAGTCCAAGTGCGTAGCCTGCCACCGCTGCGTAGCGCTGTGCCCGACCCGTGCCCTTAAAATCGTAAAGACCGACCACACGTTCCGCGAGAACGCCAACTGGACCGGCAAGGCGATCTCCGAGGTTTACCGTCAGGCAGGCTCGGGCGGCGTGCTGCTGTCCTCGATGGGCAACCCGGACCCGCACCCCATCTACTGGGATAAAATTCTCATCAACGCTTCGCAGGTTACCAATCCGTCCATCGACCCGCTGCGCGAGCCGATGGAGACCAAGACCTTCCTCGGCAAAAAGCCGGGCAAGATTGAGCGTGACGAGAACGGCAATCTGGTTCCCAATCTGGCGCCGCAGCTGGAGCTCAACCTGCCGATCATGTTCTCCGCAATGAGCTACGGCTCGATCTCCTACAACGCACATGCCGCACTCGCACGCGCTGCAAGCGCGCTCGGCACCTACTATAATACCGGTGAGGGCGGTCTGCATCAGGACTTCTACCAGTACGGCCCGCACACCATCGTGCAGGTTGCATCCGGCCGTTTCGGCGTACATAAAGATTACCTTGAAGCCGGTGCTGCCATCGAGATCAAGATGGGGCAGGGCGCAAAGCCGGGTATCGGCGGCCATCTGCCCGGACTCAAGGTCGGCCCGGATATCTCCAAGACCCGTATGATCCCGGAGGGCACGGACGCGATTTCTCCGGCTCCGCATCATGATATCTACTCCATCGAGGACCTGCGTCAGCTGGTTTACTCGCTGAAGGAAGCTACCGAATACAAGAAGCCGGTTATGGTCAAGATTGCAGCCGTAAATAATGTAGCAGCAGTCGCTTCCGGCGTAGCCCGCTCGGGTGCAGACATCATCTGCATCGACGGCTACCGCGGCGGCACTGGCGCAGCTCCGACCCGCATCCGCGACAACGTCGGCATCCCGATCGAGCTGGCGCTGGCTGCTGTTGATCAGCGTCTGCGCGATGAGGGCATCCGTGATGAGGTTTCGGTCGTTGTCGGCGGCTCCATCCGCAACTCCGCCGATCTGCTCAAGGCCATCGCGCTCGGCGCGGACGCATGCTACATCGGCACCGCGGCTCTGCTGGCAATGGGCTGCCACCTGTGCCGCACCTGCCAGACCGGCAAGTGCAACTGGGGCATTGCAACCCAGCGTCCGGAGCTGGTCAAGCGCCTGAATCCGGATATCGGCTCCCAGCGTCTCATCAACCTGCTCACTGCATGGGATCACGAGCTCAAGGAAATGATGGGCGGCATGGGCATCAACTCCATCGAGGCACTGCGCGGCAACCGTCTCATGCTGCGCGGCATCGGCCTGACCGACCGTGAGCTGAACATCCTCGGCATCAAGCACGCAGGCGAATAAGCACAGGAGGTGCGCGAAAATGACAACTGTACAGGCAGGACTTACCTATTATAAACAAGTAAACGAGCAGATCCGCGCAGCGCAGGACAGCGAGATCACGGTTGAGAACGTGATCGGCCAGCGCTACATCGGCTGCGGCTCCACCGACCGCAAGATCACCGTGCACGGCACGGCAGGCAACGGTCTCGGCCAGTATCTGAACGGCTCCACCATTGAGGTCTTCGGCAACGCGCAGGAGGCCGTCGGCGACACCATGAACGCCGGTGAGATCGTTGTGCACGGCAACGTCGGCGACGCCTGCGGCTACGCGATGCGCGGCGGCAAGATCTATATCAAGGGCGACTGCGGCTACCGCGCCGGCATCCACATGAAGGCCTACCAGCAGCACTTCCCTGTTATGGTAGTCGGCGGCAAGGCAGGTTCGTTCCTCGGCGAGTATCTCGCCGGCGGTCTCATTCTTGTGCTCGGCATCGGTCAGAACGGCGCGTATCCGGTCAACAATTTCTGCGGAACCGGTATGCACGGCGGCAAAATTGTGTTAAGATGTGATAAAGCACCGACCGATCTGCCGCGTCAGGTCCTCGTGAGCGAGGTCTCCGAGGACGATATGACCGAATTTGCACCGTATATTAAGAAATACGCGCAGCTGTTCGGTGCAGACGCGGAGAATCTGCTTTCGCAGAAGTATTTCGTCCTCACGCCGAACCCGGAGGCTGGGTATAAGCAGCTTTATACCTTTGAGGCTTGATTTTGCTCTCAGAGTGAAAAACTCCTGCAAGGCAGGAGTTGGAAATGAGGAGATGGGAGTTACCTGATAGGTGTAACTCGCAGGTGCCGTCCGTAACAACACGCAAACGAATTGTGCGACACTGTTCTGTCGCACCTGCGTTGATTTAACCGTATGTGTAGCAGAACGGTATCTGACACTGTGTATGGGTTTCGACAGGGGAGTACACTGTGCTCCCCTGCGGTAGAAAAAATCCTCTGCCGTTCCCCTTTTCGGAGCGGTCGCCGCTCTCTGATTTTCGCCAGACTATGAAATAAAGGAAACTGGAGTCCCAAGAGGATAGAAACCTTGGTGTCTATCCTTTTGGTGCCCCAGCCAAGGTTTGGCACCCATTCCGCATTATTTAGCAAAAAATTTATTCCTCAAGATACATTATGAAAAGGAGGCTTGCCCTATGGACACCACCATGAGCGAAGTCGTACAATTTATTCAGGAGAACGACGTAAAGTTCATTCGTCTTGCGTTTTGCGATATTTTCGGCAACCAGAAGAACATCGCCATCATGCCGACCGAGCTGGAACGCGCCTTCGAGCAGGGCATTCACTTCAACGCCGCCGCACTGCGCGGCTTCCTCAACGTGGATGCCTCCGACCTGCTGCTGTTCCCCGATCCGGCAACGCTTTCCGTTCTGCCGTGGCGTCCGGCTCAGGGCCGCGTGGTGCGCTTTTACTGCGACATCCGCTATCCGGACGGCACGCCGTTCGAGGGCGACGGCCGTCATTTGCTGCGCGAGGCTAACCGCCGTGCACGCCGCGCAGGCTATTCGCTCACCATCGGCACGGCAAGTGAGTTTTACCTGTTCGAGCTGGATGAAAACGGCCATCCGACCACCATTCCGCACGATCACGGCGAGTATTTCGATGTAGCGCCGCTCGACAAGGCGGAAAACGTGCGCCGCCAGATCTGCCTGACGCTCGAGGAGATGAACATCCAGCCGGAGTCCTCCCACCACGAGCAGGGTCCCGGCCAGAACGAGGTTGACTTCCGCTACGCCGAAGCCCTTGAAGCGGCAGACAATTTCGTCACCTTCAAGTGGGTCGTCAAGTCCATGGCGTCCTCAAGCGGCCTGTTTGCGTCCTTCCTGCCCAAGCCGCTCCCGCATGCGCCGGGCAGCGGACTGCATCTGTCTGTTTCGATAAACAAAAACGGCAAGAACCTGTTCCAGCCCTCGTTTGAAGAATCTGCCGAGGGCCAGAGCTTTGTGGCGGGCATTCTGCAGCGCGCCGCCGAGATGACCATCTTCTGTAATCCGCTCACCAACTCGTTCCAGCGTCTGGGTGAGTTTGAAGCGCCGAAGTACATCACATGGTCGCACCAGAACCGCTGTCCGCTCATCACCGTGCCGCTGACCGGTGATCACTCCGCCAACCGCATGAAGCTGCGTGCATTCGACGGCTGCATTAACCCGTACATCGTATTTGCCCTGCTCATCCACGCCGGTCTCGACGGTATCGAGCAGGGACTGCCCCTGCCGCCCGCTTGCGACGAAAACCTGTTCACCGCTTCCAATGAAGTGCGTGCCAGGTACGAAGCACTGCCCGGCGCCCTGTGCGACGCGATCCGCATCGCCAAGGACAGCGACTTTATCACCAAGTACCTGCCCGAAAAGGCACGCACAGCCTTTTTCGCCGCCAAGCAGGCCGAGCACGACCGCATCGTGCTTGCCGACGACCGCACGGCTGCCGAACGCTCCCTCTATTTTGAACGCTACTAATCCCACATAATATCGTTTGAAAGGAGGAGCACACCGCATGGAACGCATTCTTCTCGTTTCTGCAACCGAAAAATCCCGCACCATGCTTTCTCAGTTTTTAACGTCCTGCGGCGTACAGGCTCAGCTTGCACCTGCTTCCTCCGGTGCGGAGGCCCGGCGCATGCTGGTGGACGGCTCGTTTGATCTAATCCTCGTTAACACGCCGCTGCCCGATGAATTCGGGCATGATATGGCGCAGCAGGCTGCAAATGATACGCTTTCCGGCGTGATCCTGCTCGCTAAGGCCGAGATTGCGGACAGTGTTGCCGAAAAGGTCGAGGACGACGGCGTGTTCGTCGTACCCAAGCCACTCTCGCGCGTGCTGTTCATGCAGGCGCTCCGCATGACGCGCGCCGCGCGCAGCCGCCTGACCGGCCTGCAGAGCGAAAACCGCCGTCTGCAAAAGCGCATTGAGGATATCCGTCAGGTAGACCGCGCCAAGTGTCTGCTCATCGAGTGCTGCGGCATGACCGAGCCGGAGGCGCATTCCTACATCGAGCAGCAGGCTATGAACCAGCGCCGCTCCAAGCGAGACATCGCCGAGGACATCATCGGCGGAAAAACACCGTGATTTGTGCGATACCGCTTAAAAACATCTCATATCTCACGCGAAAATTTTTTCGGTTTTTTCGATTTTATAGAGAAATTCCCGACAGATTATGATATACTAAATGGTGTATGAGCAGAGAAGCTCTGTCTTTCCCTGCCTATATGCCATTTTGTTATTTTCTAAGGAGGGAATCCGTGTGAAGCTGGCTTTCACCAAGATGCACGGCTGCGGCAACAATTATATCTATTTTAATTGCTTCGACCAGACTGTGCCCGATCCCGAGTCGCTTTCGATCAAGCTCAGTGAACCGCACTTCGGTATCGGCGGCGACGGCATTATCCTTATTTCTCCTTCCGACAAGGCGGATGCGCAGATGCGTATCTTCAACGCCGACGGCTCGGAGGGAAAAATGTGCGGCAACGGCATCCGCTGCGTGGGCAAGTACCTGTACGACAACGGCATGACCGATGGCCGCACCACCATCACCATTGACACGCTTTCCGGCGTAAAAACGCTTGAGCTGACCGTCAAGGACGGCAAAATGCAGTCCGCCCGCGTGGACATGGGTGCAGCCATTCTTGCTCCGCGGGAGATTCCCGTTGATATGGACGGCGAAAATGTCATCAGCGCACCCATCGTTGTGGACGAAAAAGTCTACCACATGACCTGCGTTTCCATGGGCAACCCGCACTGCGTTATCTTCCAGAAGGAGGATGTGGACGACCTCGACCTTACGCGCATCGGACCCAAGTTTGAGCATCATCCGCTGTTTCCGGAGCGTGTCAACACCGAGTTTGTCAACGTCCTGCCGGACGGCAGCCTGAAAATGCGCGTCTGGGAGCGCGGCTCCGGTGAGACATGGGCGTGCGGCACCGGTTCCTGTGCAACCGGCGTGGCAGCATGTCTGAACGGCTTTGCAAACAAAAACGAGGATATCGTCGTGCACCTGCGCGGCGGCGACCTCACCATTCGCTATACAGATGAAACCGTGTTCATGACGGGCGCGGCAACGACCGTATTCAAGGGGGAAATTGAGATATGACAAAGTACATCTTCGTGACCGGCGGCGTAGTTTCCGGTCTGGGCAAGGGCATTACTGCCGCATCTCTCGGCCGTCTGCTGAAAAGCCGCGGCTTGAAAATTGCAGCGCAGAAGCTCGATCCCTACATCAACGTAGACCCGGGCACGATGAGCCCGTTCCAGCACGGCGAGGTTTACGTTACCGACGACGGCGCAGAGACCGACCTCGACCTCGGCCACTACGAGCGCTTCATCGACGAGGACCTGAACAAGTTCTCCAACCTGACCACCGGCAAGGTATACTGGAATGTTCTGAACAAGGAGCGCGCCGGCGAGTACCTCGGTGAGACCGTGCAGGTTATTCCGCACATCACCAACGAGATCAAGTCCTTCATCTACTCGGTAGGCAAAAAGACCTCGGCTGACGTTGTTATCACCGAGATTGGCGGCACCACCGGCGATATTGAGTCCCAGCCGTTCCTCGAGGCGATCCGTCAGGTTGCTGCTGAGGTTGGCCGCCGCAACTGCCTGTTCATCCATGTAACACTGGTTCCGTTCATCTCCGGCTCCAATGAGCCGAAGTCCAAGCCGACCCAGCACTCGGTTAAGGAGCTGCGCGGTCTGGGCATCTCTCCGGACATTATCGTAGCCCGCGTTGACCAGCCGATGGATGACGATATCAAGCGCAAGATTTCCATGTTCTGCACCGTACCGGAGGACTGCGTAATCGAAAACCGCACCCTGCCGGTTCTGTATCAGGCACCGATGATGCTCGAGGAGAGCCATCTGTCCGACATCGTCTGCCGTGAGCTGTCCATCGGCGCAGGCAAGGGCGATATGACCGAGTGGCAGGAAATGCTCGAGCGCATCGCAGCCCGCAAGGACCATGTGAAGATCGCGCTGGTCGGCAAGTACGTCAAGCTGCACGACGCATACCTTTCGGTTGCAGAGGCACTGCAGCACGGCGGCTACGAGACCGGCTGCTTCGTCGATATCGACTGGGTAGACTCCGAGGAGATCAACGACTCCACCGTGGACAAGCTGCTCGGTGAGGTTGACGGCATCATCCTGCCGGGCGGCTTCGGCGCACGCGGCGTGGAAGGCATGATTTGTGCAGCAAACTATGCGCGCACGCAGGGTATCCCCTACTTCGGCATCTGCCTCGGCATGCAGATCGCGGTTATGAGCTACGCACGCAACGTGCTCGGCTACGCGGATGCAAACTCCAGCGAGTTTGACCCGGATTCCACCCATCCGGTCATCGACCTGATGGAGAGCCAGCAGGGCATTTCCAAGAAGGGCGGCACGATGCGTCTGGGCGCTTATCCGTGCAAGATCCGTCCGAATACTATCATGGCATCGGCGTACGGCGAGGAAATGATTTCCGAGCGTCACCGCCACCGTTACGAGTTCAACAACAATTTCCGCGAGGAGATTGAAAATAAGGGCATGCAGATCACGGGCACCTCGCCGACCGGCGAGCTTGTGGAGACCGTTGAGATCCCGAACCATCCGTTCTATATCGGCGTACAGTTCCACCCCGAGTTCAAGTCCCGTCCCAACCGCGCTCATCCCCTGTTCAAGGCGTTCGTCGCGGCATCTCTGAAAAGGAGCCAGAACAACAATGCAGACTAACAAGAACTACGACAATCTCGAGCAGAGCTATCTGTTCTCCACCATCGCACGCAAGGTGCGTGAGTACTCCGAAGCACATCCGGAGGCTGATATCATCCGTCTGGGTATCGGCGACGTAACCCGTCCGCTGGTACCGGCTGTTATCGACGCACTGCACGCAGCCGTTGAGGATCAGGCCAAGCAGGAAACCTTCCACGGCTACGGCGATGAGCAGGGCTACGGCTTCCTGCACGAAGCACTGGTCGGCTACTACAAGACCCACGGCGTAGAGCTCGCCACCAATGAGATTTTCATCTCAGACGGCGCAAAGAGCGACCTCGGCAACATCCTCGACATTTTCGGTACCGACAACACTGTTCTGGTTCCGGACCCGGTTTACCCGGTTTACGTTGATACCAACGTTATGGCGGGCCGCAAGATCGTATTCGCTGACGCAAATGAGGCAAACGGCTTCCTGCCGCTGCCGGACGAGTCCGTTCAGTGCGACATCATCTATATCTGCTCTCCGAACAACCCGACCGGCGCTGCTTACGACCGTGCAGGTCTGAAGGCTTGGGTAGATTACGCCAACAAGCAGAACGCCGTTATCCTGTATGACGCAGCTTACGAGTGCTTCATCGAGGATGAGACTCTGCCGCGCTCCATTTACGAGATCGAAGGTGCTAAGTCCTGTGCAATCGAGTTCTGCTCTTTCTCCAAGATGGCAGGCTTCACCGGCACCCGCTGCGGCTGGACCGTTGTTCCGACCGCTCTGCTGGACGGCAAGCTGAACAAGATGTGGCTGCGCCGTCAGACCACCAAGTTCAACGGCGTTCCGTATATCGTACAGAAGGGCGCTGCTGCCTGCTTCACCGAGGAAGGCATGAAGCAGATCAAGGAGACCCTCGGCTACTACAAGCAGAACGCTAAGGTTCTCGCTGAGACCCTTGATGAGCTGGGTATCTGGTACACCGGCGGCAAGAGCAGCCCGTACCTGTGGCTCAAGTGCCCGAACGGCATGGATTCCTGGACCTTCTTCGACTACCTGCTTGAGAATGCCAACGTCGTTGGTACGCCGGGTGCAGGCTTCGGCAAGAACGGCGACAGTTTCTTCCGTCTGACCGCATTCGGCGATCAGGCACGCACCAAGGAAGCTGCTGAGAGACTCAAGAAGCTGCTCAAGTAATATAGGGGACTTCAAAAGTCCCCTATATACGAAAGGCGGTTCCGGAGAAACCGCCTTTCGATACCCGAATGACGCCACCCAAGGTGGCTGAGTCGGGGTGTAAAAAGTCAGGTACACGCCCCGACTTTTTACGCAAATGCAAAGCATTTGCTAATTAAATGGCGCTGCGGCGCAGGAATTAAAAAGCGACCGTGCAACGGTCGCTTTTTTGTATATAACGAGGTGATTCGATGGGCATTCTTTATGGTCACAGGTGCGTTTTATGCGGCGCGGATTTTCCGGTGACGACCAGCCGCACGCTGCAGCTTTGTCCGGACTGTGCCGCCGCAGTCCGACGGGAATACCGCTGCACTGAGGTCATCTCCATCGCCGGAGCGGACGGTACGATCGCTCCGCTGTATTACCGCGGCACAGTACGCAATGCCATGAAACGGTTCAAATTCAGCAGCGCCGCCTACTGTGCGGACTGGTTCGCGGCACAAATGTCCGTGGCTCTCACCGCACAGTTGGACGACTGGCAGCCGGATTTGATTACCTACATGCCGATTGGATTTCTGCATTACCGCAAGCGTGGATACAATCAGGCCGAGCTGCTGGCAAAGCTCATCGCCAAGCCGCTTTCCCTGCCGTGCGAGGCAACACTGCGCAAGCGATGGTTTGTCGGCAAGCAATCCGCGCAGAAGGATTACGCCGCGCGGCAGAGCAACGCAAAAGATGCCGTTCTGCCGAAGGGCAGCGTGGATTTGACCGGAAAATCCGTTGTGTTAGTCGATGATATTATCACCACCGGCGCAACGGCGGCTGCCGCCGTCAAAGCCCTGCGGGAGATGGGCGCAAGCCGTGTTTACGTCCTTGCTGCGACATTTACACCGAGGAAATAACAAAAAGACCGCTTTCGCGGTCTTTTTTGTTATTGGAAAAACTCACTGCTGTACACTCTGCCGTAATTGTCGGTAATCTCGGCTTTCATCTGGTACTGATCCAATCCACCTTCCATATTGCGCCAGTCAACCTGTGTATAATAATAAACGTCTCCACCGAATCCTGTTTCTATATTCTCTATCTTCTGTTCTTTGATTTGTTTTCCGTTCTGATACAGCAATATACGACCACTGACCGGTGTCACACTGTCATCGCCGCAGTAAATATACGTTGCCACATTGCCGCTGGCTGATGTGGTCTTACCATTAAAGCTAAAGCTACCGTTCTCCCACCACGCACGCACTTCGAGAGAAAAACGCTGCTTCAGGTCATACTCAGAGGCAACCATAATATTACGGATTTCTCCGTCCGTACTTGTCAGCGTCAAATAAACAGAAAACGTATCCACCAGCGGCACGCTGATTTCGCCGCTGTAACCGTTCTTGTTTTCTGCGTCGCACTCCCACGACTGATCGCCGCTGCGGACAACAAACTTTGCGGTTTCGCCGTCCCGCATTTCTTTCGGCACGGCGCTCACTGTGACAAGAAGATTTTCGTTGTGATCCGGGTCTACCTCGATATTCTCCGACCAGTCGGCAAGATCGCTATTCTCATTGTCTGTCTGCGGATAGTAAATCGTGCTCGGCCCGCTCTGCAGCCGTAGCTGGTCAATCTGGTTCTGCATGACGATCACGCGCCACAGGCTGACCGCGCTGCATACCACGCTGACGCACAGCAGCCCTGCCGCTGCGATTGCCGCAATTTTCCACTTGCGGTTTTCGTTCCTGACCGACTGGTTCTCTGCACCCGGCCATGATTCATCCGAGTCCTCTGCCTTTGGCATTAGCTCCGCATCCGGACGCAGCAACGTATCCACCGGAACGCCGAACAGCTTGCTCAGTTCCATTAAATTATCCATCGTGGGCACTGCCTGATCGGCCTCCCACTTGCTGACCGCCTGACGGCTGAGACCCAGCTTTTCGCCGAGCGCCTCCTGACTCATGCCCTGCTCTTTTCGCAGTACCGCGATTTTCTCACCTGTTGTCATCTCTGCCACCTGCCTTTCTTTTCTGTCTCCAGTGTGCCTGAAATGCCGCAAAAGCGCCACCAACCCATCGTTTCTTTTTGTCAACCGACGGTTGCGTACGTCTTTCCGGTTGCAAAAAAGTCCCGAAATGTGTATTTCGGGACTTTGAGGCTATCTGGGAAAACACTTATGGGCATTACCACACAATTCAGCGGTGAGCGGTTGGCGAGTAAATTTTGCGTGCTGATGCGGCGCGGTTCCGCAGCAATACTTTGTGTATTGCAAGGAAACGCAACAAAATCAGCGCACAAAATTTCCGCCAAACGCCGCCGATGCAATCGTGTGGTATTGCCCCCAATTAGGCGTTGAAGAACTCCTCGTGGATAGCCTTAACAGCCTTCTCGCTGTCCTCCTCGTTGATGAGGACGGAGATCTTGATCTCAGAGGTGGAGATCATGCGGATGTTGATGCCGGCGCTTGCCAGAGCCTCGAACATCTTGGAAGCAACGCCGGTAGCGGAAGCCATGCCTGCACCAACAATGGAAACCTTTGCGACCTTGGTGTTGATGGAAATATCCTCGTAGCCGAGCATCTCCTTCGCGTCGCGCAGGATCTTCTCGACGCGCTCTGCATCGTCCTGACGGATGGTGAACGAGATGGACTTCTTGTTATCGCGGCCGACGGACTGGAGGATGATGTCGATGTTGACATTGTGCTTCGCCATCAGCGAGAATACCTTGAATGCAGTGCCCGGCGTATCGTCCAGATTGATGATTGCTACACGCGCGCAGTTATTATCACGGGCAACACCCGAAACCAGCAGTTTTTCCATATTAGAACCCTCCTTGACTTTGGTACCCGGATTGCGGGTAAAGCTCGAAACGACCTCAAGATCGACATTGTACTTCTTTGCCATCTCAACCGAACGGTTGTGCAGCACCTGTGCACCCAGAGATGCCAGCTCCAGCATCTCATCATAGGTGATGGCGTCCAGCTTCTTGGCATCCTTTACGATGCGCGGATCGGCAGTGTAAACGCCGTCTACGTCGGTGTAAATCTGGCAGAGATCCGCGCCGAGCGTTGCTGCAATGGCAACTGCGGTGGTGTCCGAGCCGCCGCGGCCGAGCGTGGTCACGTCGCCCATCTTGTTGATGCCCTGGAAGCCTGCAACAATAACGATGCGGCCGTTATCCAGCTCTGCCTTGAGACGCTCACCTGCGATACGCTTGATGCGGGCATCCGAGTAGTTGCTGTTGGTCTCCAGACCGATCTGCCAGCCGGTCAGGGATACGACCGGAAAGCCCAGCTTCTGGATGGCCATCGCCAGCAGAGACATGGAGATCATCTCGCCGGTGTTGAGCAGAACGTCCATCTCACGCTTAGAAGGACGGTCGTTCAGCTCGGCAGCCTTTACGATCAGATCATCCGTGGTATCGCCCTGCGCGGATACAACTACAACAACCTGATTGCCTGCCTGTGCGGTCTTGGTAACAATGTCCGCAACATTCTTCAGTCGCTCGGTGTTGGCAACCGAAGTGCCGCCGAACTTTTGCACAATAAGACTCATACTAACTATGTTTCCTCCTTATATACACGGACGAGAGCACTCATCCGTCCCCTATTACAGTCGTTTTACGGTCGCACCGACCTCATCACAGCGCAGCTGGACGGCCTTCCAGTGCGGATACAGCTTCTCGCACAGCTCCTGTGCACGGGTGATGTAGTCGCGGTCGCCCTTGTAGACGATAGCCACGATGGACGGGCCTGCGCCGGAAATGAACGCGCCGAGCGCGCCCAGCTTCTTGGCCTCACGCACGATGTCCTCGCCGTTTTCGATCAGACCGAAACGGTACGGCTGGTGCAGACAGTCACCGGTTGCCGCGTCAAGGTTTTCCAGCTTGCCGGTGGTCAGGCTGCCCGCAAGCAGCGCTGCGCGCGCCAGATTGTAAACCGCATCGTGATGGTCGATGGTCTTTGGCAGCGCCGCACGCGCCTTTTCGGTGGACAGCTGGAAATCCGGAATGAATACCACGAAGTCGATCGCGCCGTGAACCGGCACACGAACGTGATGCACATGGCCGTTTTCGAGCAGCGCCACGCAGAAGCCGCCGAGGATCGCCGGTGTGGAGTTATCCGGGTGCCCCTCGATGGTAGCCGCCAGATCAATGACCGCGTTGCGGTCGAGCGGCTCACCGAGCAGCATGTTTGCACCCATGATACCCGCAACCGTGCACGCCGAGGACGAACCCAAACCGCGAGTCTGCGGGATAGCGCAGTCCTCAACGATGGTCAAACCGGAAAGCGGCTTGCCGCACTCGTCGTAGACGCGCTTCGCACACTGATAGATCAGGTTGCTCTCGTCCTGCGGAACATACTGACCGTTTTTATCCGAAATATCAATATGATCGTTCTCTGCGAGGTCGATCACGTTATACAGCTCGAGCGCAATGCCGATGCTGTCATAGCCCGAGCCCATATTGGCACTCGTAGCAGGAACGGTTACACGAACCATTGTATTTTCTCTCCTTTACAGAATACGCATTGCCGCACGAACTTCACCGCGTGCGTTCAGCTTCTCTGCTGCGGCGTTCATCTCTGCGGTGGACAGCTTGCGCGTCTGCACCACGAATACGCCCTCAGCAGGCTCGGTCAGACTCTCAACCGGCAGCAGCTCCTCAACATCCTTCTGTGCACCCTTGAAGCGAACGTACCATGCACTCTGCAGGGTATCCAGCGGACGGAGCAGGTGCTTGGAGCCATCGCCCCAGAAGATACGGCGGCGTTTGTCCTTGTGCTCGATGCTGTCCAGCATATCGGCAACAACAGCGGAAGCAGTAGCCAGCTTGCCGGCGCCCTTGCCGTAGAACATAACCTCACCGGTCGCATTGCCGTCGATCATGATGGCGTTGAATACGTCCTCAACAGCGGCCAGCGGGCTTTCCTTGTGGATGAGATGCGGTGCAACATAAGCGTAAGCGGTGCCGTCCTCGCAGCGGACCGAGCGGCCCAGCAGCTTGATAACGCAGCCCAGCTTGTCGGCGTTTGCTACGTCCTCGAGGGTGATCTTAGTGATGCCCTCGCAGGAAACCTGATCCGGATCGAACTTATCGCCGTAAGCAAGGTCGGACAGAATGCAGATCTTGCGGCAGGCGTCGTGACCCTCGATATCAGCGGTCGGGTCCTTCTCGGCATAGCCGTTGAGCTGTGCCTGCTTGAGCGCATCCGCAAAGGTAACGCCGTTGTGGATCATCTGGGTGAGAATGTAGTTGGTCGTGCCGTTCAGAATGCCGCAGATTTCGTTAAACTCGTTGGCAGCCAGGCACTGCAGCATCGGACGGATGACCGGAATGCCGCCGCCGACGGAGGCCTCGAACATATAGTTTACGCCGTGCTCCTCGGCAATCTTGAGCAGCTCCTCACCCTTGGTAGCAACCAGTTCCTTGTTGGAGGTGCATACGCTCTTGCCAGCCTCGAGGCAGCGCTTGGTGAACTGGTACGCAGCGCCCACGCCGCCCATTACCTCGGCAACGACTGTTACCTCGGGGTCGTTCTCGATGACAGAGAAATCGGTTACAAATTTATTGCCATACGGCAGAGAGGAGAAGTCGCGCAGGTCGAGGACATACTTTACCTCAACCGGCTCGCCAACGGTCTTGGCGATCTTGTCGGCGTTCATATCAAAAACCTCGTATACGCCCGAACCGACAGTGCCGTGTCCCATGATTGCTACTTTAATCATATGCTGATTTCCTTTCATCAGTTAAATTAGCGTTCTGTATACCGCCGGACGGTCATTCAGATGCCAGAATTTCCACTTTGCTGACGCCTTCCATTGCTTCTGCACGGTGCACAAGCTCTTCGGATGAGTATTTCATCTCACCGGTGCGGGCCGAAATAGTGACCGACGCCATTCCTCTCATCGGAATGGACTGGTTCACCGTCAGCAGGTTTGCACCCGAGCGTGCCATCAGTCCGAGGATGCTCGACAGAACACCCGGCTGATCGTGCAGCATGAAATGATAGGTGACAATGCGGTCGGTAGTCGCCTCAAAGAAAGGGCGAACGCCGTCCTTATATTTGTAGTACGCACTGCGCGACAGACCAGCGATCTTTGCCGCTTCGCTTGCCGTAGCCGCCTTGCCCGAAGCGATGGCTTCATTCGCTTCGATCACGCGCTGAAATACCTCCGGCAGCAGGGTGCGCTCCACGAGATAATACTTTGGTTTTACCATGCGATGTCTGTCCTCCCTAAAAAGACACTTGTCTTTTTCACGCTCATCTATCATACCATATCCATCCACCGAGCGCAAGAGAATAACTGATAAATTTCCCTAAATTCCGACGAGTGTTTTGTTACTTCTGTCAAAAGCTCCCGCTTTTCCTGTGAAAAGTGTAAGTGGCTTTTTGCTTTATTTTGTGTTATACTATGTTTACATCTGTAAACAATCGGAGAGTTTTATTATGCATCAGAAAAACGAAAACGGAACCTTTACCTCAAAAATCGGCTTTGTGCTGGCGGCAGTCGGCTCTGCGGTCGGCATGGGCAACATCTGGATGTTCCCTTACCGCACCGGTCAATACGGCGGCGCGGCTTTTTTGATCCCCTACCTGCTGTTTATTGCGCTGTTCGGCTATGTCGGCCTGTCCGGCGAGTTCGCCTTCGGCCGTATGACCGGCACAGGTCCGATCGGCTCGTATGAATTTGCGATGAAGTCCCGCGGCAAAAAGGGCGGCGCCATCCTCGGTACGATTCCGCTGCTCGGCTCGCTCGGCATCGCCATCGGCTACGCCATCATCGTCGGCTGGGTTCTGCGGAGCGCATTCGGTGCACTGACCGGCTCGCTGATGAGCACCGAACCGGAGCAGTTCTTCACGGAAATGAGCAGCACGAATTTTTCCAGTGTGCCGTGGCACACCCTGGTTATCCTGCTGACGGCGGCTGTGCTGATCTTCGGCGTGTCCGGCGGCATTGAAAAGATCAACAAAGTGATGATGCCCGCATTCTTCATCCTGTTCATCATTATTGCTGTCCGCGTAGCCTTCCTGCCGAATGCGATCGAAGGCTACAAATATCTGCTCGTACCGCAGTGGGAGTACCTGCTGAACCCGCGCACATGGATCATGGCGATGGGTCAGGCGTTCTTCTCGCTGTCGATCACCGGCTCGGGCATGATCATTTACGGCTCTTATCTGCCAAAAAATGAGGATGTTGTACATTCGTCGTGCATGACCGCTGTGCTCGACACCTGCGCGGCTATGCTGGCCGGCTTCGCCATCCTGCCGAGCGTGTTCGCATTCGGTCTGGACCCGGCCTCCGGTCCCAAGCTGCTGTTCATCACCCTGCCGCGTGTATTCCAGCAGATGCCGTTCGGCCGTCTGTTCGCGTTCTTCTTCTTTATTTCCGTGCTGTTCGCGGGCATTACCTCGCTGGCGAATATGCTGGAAGCGGTCTCCGAAGCCGCGCAGACGCGCCTCAAGCTGAGCCGAAAGGCCGCTGTCCTGCTGGCGTGCGGTGCCGCATTGGCGGTTGGCCTGTTTATCGAGCGCGATACGCTTATGGGTACGCTGATGGACGTTATCACCATTTACGTCGTGCCGATCGGCGCTATCCTCGGTGCGATTATGGCGTACTGGGTGCTCGGCATCGACAAGATGGAGCAGGAGCTGATGAACGGCCGCAGCAAGCCGCTCAGCCGCGCATTTGCGCCGCTTGCGAAATATGTGTATATCTTCCTTGCCGCACTCGTCGTATTCTTCAGCTTTATTATCCCGGGCGGTATTGGATAAATCCGTGCTGTAAAAAAGGACTTCCTGCGGGAAGTCCTTTTTTCATGCAGGAATGGAGAATGGGAAATGCCCCATCTATACGTTCATTCTCCATTTTCAATTCTCAATTTTCACGATTCTTCATCGAGGAAGAAAATCTCCTCCACCGGCTGTTCCAGCAGCCGCGCGGTTTTAATCGCCAGCTCGAGGGTCGGGTCGTATTTATCGTTCTCCATCGCCACGATGGTCTGCCGCGATACCCCGAGCAGCTTTGCCATGTCCTCCTGCCGCAAGCCGCGCGCCTTGCGGAGTTCTTTAATATTGTTCTTCATCTTCAGCGCCAGAACTTCCATATCAAATCTGCGAATATCACGACCGGAATGAAAATACGCTTTACAATATCCCCGGCAAGCGCACTATGGGACGGCAGATTTTCCTCGTCATCTTTTGTGGCACGGTAGGTTGCGATCGCTCTGTAAACGCCCTCGAACACCATGCACACAAACCACAGAATTGCAAACTCGCTCACATTTTTGCCGAATGCAATGATATCCACCAACATCACCACGAACAGTCCGACCGTCATCAAGCGATAGGCGATAATCGCACCATTGCGTGTGATCGTGTTCTGCATTTCGTCCTGCTCCCAGCCATTAGCCTTCGCGGAAGCGCGTGCACGAGCAGTCTTTCCGGCCTGTCCCCAGTCCTCCCAGAGCATAAAAGCCAGCCAGATTGCCGCAAAAACAACCATTACGACCACGCCTATACCAGTTTCGGTTGTAAACATAGGTGCACCTCCCTACATCCAGAAAACCTTCACCACAATCCACAGATACATCAGATTATTGAACACACTATGTCCCATCTGTTTCCACATTTGCGTTTTATCCTCATCGCCCGCCATATTGCGAATGGTTTTGATGATAATAAACAACACTTCAGCAACAATGGACACGATTGCCAAAACACTGAGTTCAATCGAGCGATAATCACAGAAAAAGCGGCTGTAACCAAGATAAATGATAACACCGGCCTGCAGCACACGGTAGCCGATCAAGCGGCCCTTCACATTGACGGCGTGCGCCATCTCATCGATATTCCATTCCCAGTCCTTCATGATTTTTCTCGCTCGCGGCGATTGTCCTTCTTCTACCCAGTCGTGCCACAGGCTCGCTGCAAGAATAACCAGCGGCAGCACAATCGCAACCACAACAACCTGCACCTTCTGTGTCATATCGTACATATCCCAGCTCATAAGCGCACCCCCTACCAGTTTTGCGTTAGAACCGTCATTCCGACGGCCAATCCGATCAGCACCGCACAGAACGTCAGCTTTGCGATAAGGAAAGCCAGTCTCGGCGGATGCTCCTCGTCGTCCTTTGCTTTGCGGAACGTCTGCACAAGTATAACAGCCACCTCCGCCATGCCGGACACGACCAGCAGCGCACACAACTCCATTGCCGCCTGCCCTTTTACCAGCAGCCGATAATACAGGCACGCCAGGATTCCTGCCTGTGTCACGCGGTACGCGACCGCCTGCGCCTGTGTGATGATGGCGTGCTCCATCTCATCGGTCCTGCTGCCGAGTGCTTTGGCGGCTTTGCGGGCCTTTTTCGATCCTCCGGCATCCATCCAGTCTCTTACCAGCCATGCCGCCAGCAGGAGCACCGGCAGGCCGATGCAGACCCACAATACCTGCATTTTCTCGGCTGATGTGTATAAATCCCACCGCATAAAAGCACCTCCTGCCCTTGATGCCATTCGCTAAAATGTAAAGTTCTCTTTACATCTTCAAGATAACAGGCAGACAGCAAAATGTCAAGAGTATTTGACATTTCAGGTAAGGAAAAACCCCACAGAATTTTCTGTGGGGTTTTGTGAATGTTTACTGATCCTGCTTATCCGGGTCGAGATCCTTTTCGGCTTCTTCGACCTTGGCAAGCTCCTCTGCGGATTCCGCAGGCTTGCTTACCTTGGCGTGCAGCTCCTGCTGCAGCTCGGTCATCAGATCCTCGCCGACGATCTTATCCGGAACGATTTCGCCGTTGTAGACCTTAACAAAGGTCTCGCCGTCCATCGTTTCGTTACGGATGAGATACTCGGCAACGCGCTTCATCTCGTCCATGTGCTCGCTCAGCAGCTTTTCACAGGCGTGATATGCGTGCTCGATAATGCGGTGAATCTCGTCGTCGATCTCCGCCGCCTTAACCTCGGAATAGCCCTTGCCGGCTGCCAGATCGCGGCCGAGGAACACCTCTCCGTTATCCGAACCGTAGTCGATCGGGCCGATACGCTCGCTCATGCCGTAGCTGGTGACCATGGCGCGAGCCATCTGGGTTGCCTGCTTGATGTCGCCATAAGCACCGGTGGAGATATCCTCCATCGTCAGCTGCTCGGCCACGCGGCCGCCCAGACAAACGATGATGTACTCCTCCATATATTTCTTGGTGCGGTAGGCCTGATCCTCCTCAGGCAGCGGCATGGTAAAGCCGCCTGCGCCGGACGAACGCGGGATGATGGTAACATGGTGTACCGGATCCTGCGTCGGCAGAACGTGGAAGCAGATCGCGTGACCGGCCTCGTGGTACGCGGTCAGGCGCTTGTCGTGCTCGTTGATGATGTGGCTCTTCTTCTCCACACCCATTACGACCTTGAGCAGCGACTCCTCGATCTCTTCCTGCGAGATCAGCTTCTTGTTGCGGCGTGCCGCAAGCAGCGCTGCCTCATTGAGCAGGTTTTCAAGGTCTGCACCGGTGAAGCCGGCGGTCGTCTTGGCAATTTCAGAGAACTTGACATCCGGGTCGAACTGCTTGTTGCGGGCATGTACCTTGAGGACAGCCTCACGACCCTTGACATCCGGTGCGCCGACATAGACCTGACGGTCAAAACGGCCCGGACGCAGCAGTGCGTTATCCAGAATATCCTTGCGGTTGGTGGCTGCGATGACGATAACGCCCTCGTTTGCACCAAAGCCGTCCATCTCAACGAGCAGCTGGTTCAGAGTCTGCTCGCGCTCGTCATGGCCGCCGCCGAGACCTGCGCCGCGCTGACGGCCTACCGCGTCGATCTCGTCGATGAACACGATAGCCGGTGCGTTCTTCTTGGCCTGCTCGAACAGGTCGCGCACACGCGATGCGCCGACACCGACGTACAGCTCAACGAAGTCCGAACCCGAAATAGACAGGAACGGTACGCCCGCCTCGCCTGCAACCGCACGCGCGATCAGGGTCTTACCGGTGCCCGGAGGGCCGACCAGCAGCACGCCCTTCGGAATACGCGCGCCGATCTGCACGAACTTCTGCGGATTCTTGAGGAACTCGACAATTTCCTGCAGCTCGGCCTTTTCCTCGTCCGCGCCTGCCACATCATTGAAGGTGACCTTGCGCTTATCGTCCTGCGCCAGCTTTGCACGGGCCTTGCCAAACTGCATCGGACCTGCTCCGCCGCCGGACTGCTTGTTCATCATAAAGTACCAGAACGCGATCAGCAGCACGATCAGGATCACATACGGCAGGAACTGTGCCCACCACGGAATGGTCGCCGTGCGGTAATCGACCTTGGTCAGCGTGCCATCCCGCATCTGCTGCTGAATGGTCTCGCCCAGATCGTTATAGAACACGCTTCTGTAGTCACCCAGATCGTAGGTGTACGTCCGGTTTTCCTTTTTCAGATGCATGGTCAGCGTGGTGTCGTCCACGTCGTACTGGTCAACATCGCCATCCATAAAATAGTTGTAGATCTGATTATAGGACAGCGTTTCTGTCTGCTGTGTCTGGCTGACCACATAGCTGACGCCCGCCAACAGGCACACCAGTATGATCAGGTAAAGGCCGAAGCCTTTCATTTTGCCTTTCAAATCGGTTTAACACCTCTTCCCTAAATTACTCGCCGCCGTAAACATACGGCTTAAGTACACCGATATACGGCAGATTGCGATACTTTTCCGCGTAGTCGAGACCGTAGCCGACTACGAACTCGTCCGGAATCTCAAAGCCGAGGTAATCCACATCGACGTTGATCTTGCGGCGCTCCGGCTTGGAGAGCAGCGTGCACAGGCGGATGGAGTTCGCGCCGCGTGCTGCCAGAATCTGCATGAGATAGTGCAGCGTTACGCCGGAATCCAGAATATCCTCCACGATCAGCAGGTCGCGGCCGTCGATCGGCTGTGCGATATCCTTGATGATCTGCACCTCACCGGAGGTCTTGGTGCCCTTGCCGTAGCTGGATACGACCATGAAATCCACGTTGCACGGCGTATCAATGGCGCGGGTCAGGTCTGCCATGAACACATAGGAGCCCTTGAGCACACTGACGATCAGCGGGTTCTTATCGCGGTAATCCTCCGTGATACGCGCACCCAGCTCTGCTACCTTTTCGTGAAGCTGCTCCTCGGTAAAGTAAACTTCCTTGATGTCATCTCGCATATTATAAGCCATTTTTTGATAACCCCTTTACTGTAATCTGCAGTGTATTTGCGTTATTTTTGGCTGTTCTGCTGCAGTCCGCACCGATATCCTGCACCGCGATCACGCCGTTTTTATCCGCGATAACGGCCATCGCATTCCGCATATAGCGCGGAATCTTTCGGTCGATCATCAGCTTTTTGAGCGATCTGCTGCCGCCGTTTTCGGTCAGCCGCAGAGTGTCTCCGGTGCGTCGTGTGCGAACACACAGCGATTCAAAATCTATTGTACCACAATCCAGACAAAAAGTATTGAATGTTTTGTAAAAAACTTCGGATTTTTCTAATTTCTTTGCAGTCAGCCTTACCGTGTCCTTCCAGATCATCCCTGCGAATGGTACGGTAAACGGGATTTCCGGCCGCTCGACTGCGGTTTCCGCCTTGGGAATGATGCGCAGAACGTCATATTCACGTCTTGCGAAACAGCCGTTCGGTAAATCGGTTTCCGCAGACGGAGACGCGGTTTCCAACAGATGCTCGAGCGCTGAAATATGCTTTGCGGTTACGTCTTTGAGCGGCATATCCGCGTTTTCGAGCAGCAGACGCAATGCTCGGCTGCGAACCGCCGATGCGGCCTCCCGCAGAGGCTGAATCTTCCATGCGCCGTTCCCGGCTGCACAAAGCTGTACACAGGTCTGTGCATAACTCTGCAGGCAAGTCTCGTCCTGCCGAAGCTGACGCGAAAGCCGTGCTGCCGCCTGCGCCGCCTGCGGATTCAATTCCCGCAGAATGGGAACGACCTCTTGACGGAGGCGGTTGCGCGTATAAGCCGTGTCCGCATTGGTGCTGTCCGTGACGAAATCCTGTCCGCGCTCGCGCAGAAAGGCTTCGATTTCCCGCCGTTCGATCTCGATGAGAGGCCGGATAATGCGTCCGCGCACCGGCGGAATGCCCGTGAGACCTTTCGCACCTGTGCCGCGCACCAGATGGAACAGCATGGTCTCCAGATTGTCATCCGCATTATGCGCCACCGCGATTTTGGCTCCGTGCGCGGCATACTCCAGCCGCGCATAGCGAATACGCCGCGCGGTCTCCTCCACCGCGGAATCGCCTGCGGCAGCGGCTATGTCCACGCGCTCGACCGTCAGTTCCACGCCGAGCTTCTCACACAGCCTGCGACAGAAGGCTTCGTCCCGGTCGGACTCTGCACCGCGCAGACAGTGGTTGAGGTGAAATGCCCGCACCGGATACCCCAGCTCGCGCAGACTCAGCAGAAGCGCTGTGGAATCCGCACCGCCAGACAGGGCAACCAGCACATTTTCGCCGGTTTCAAGCATCATATAGTCGGAAATCGTCCGTTTTACCGTATCCAGCATGGCTTACTCCTCGTGAATGCGGTCCGGATTGGAGAACGTGGTATACTGACCGACCCACTGCAGCTCAATGGTGCCGGTCGCACCGTGACGGTTTTTCGCAATGATAATTTCTGCGATATTTTTATTTTCGCTTTCATCATCGTAATAATCGTCGCGGTAGATAAACATAACGATGTCGGCGTCCTGCTCGATCGCGCCGGACTCTCGCAGGTCGGACAGCATCGGGCGCTTATCCGAGCGCTGCTCGGACGCACGCGACAGCTGCGACAGACACACGACCGGAACATTGAGTTCCTTCGCCATAATTTTCAGCGAACGTGAAATCTCTGCGACCTCCTGCACACGATTATCCATGTGACGGCCGCCGACGTGCATCAGCTGCAGATAGTCGATGACGATCAGACCGAGTTCGTCACCCAGTCTGCGGCATTTCGCCTTGATCTCCGCAACCGTGATGGCCGGATTGTCGTCCACATAGATATTCAGTCCTGCCAGTACGCCGGACGCACGCGCGATCTTTACCCAGTCGTCACCGTCCAGATTGCCGGTTTTCAGCTTCTGCGACTCAATGAGCGCCTCACTCGACAGGAAACGGCTGGCCAGCTGTTCCTTGCCCATCTCAAGCTGGAACACGCACACGCCGGTGCCCTTTTTGTCGCCGCGCTCCTTATTCTTAACACTTGCCTTAGCCGCATTGAGCGCCACATTGAGCGCAAACGCGGTCTTGCCCATGCCGGGTCGTGCCGCAATGAGAATCAGGTCGGATTTATTGAGACCGGTCAGCGCCGTGTCCAATGCATGGAAGCCGGTGGACATGCCGGGAATTTCACTGTCCGACCGGGCGCGCTCGTCCAGTTCGGTATACAGATCCGCGATAACCTCAGAAAGCCGTGACAGGCCCTTAATTTCACGTCCCTGACGGATGCTGTAAATACGCTGCTCCGCCAGCTCGGCAATGCCGGAGGCTTCACCGTGGGCTTCAAGGGCGTTCTGCTGAATCTCGCTGCCCGCGTCCGCCAACTGGCGCAGCAGGCTCTTGTCACGCACGATGCGGACGTACTCGTTGACGTTCCGCGCACCCGGCGTGACCTCCATCAGCTGAAAGAGATACGCGCGGCCGCCGGCCTCGTCGTAGTAGCCCATGCGCGTGAGCATATCCAGAACGGTTACCGGGTCAATGCGCTGTGCACCGTTGAACATCGAGTAGATAGTCTCGAAGATGCGCTTGTTTTCTTCCGCGTAAAAATCATCGGCGCGCACCTGCTCGATGACCTCGGGAATGCAGTTCGGATCGACCAGCATCGCGCCTAAAAGCGACTGCTCCGCAGTCAGATCCTGCGGCACCTGCCGCATTAAAAGTTCGTCGGGCACTTACTTACCTCCCTCCGCTAATAAAAATAGAGAATTGCGAATAAAGAACGAAAAATGACAACGCAGGCATAGCCTGCGTCAATCAAATCCCGCTTTGCTTGCAAAGCGCAACCTCAGATGCAGCCGTACCGAATGGTACGGCGAGCATCTCGGTCCCGCCGCAGCGACCGTGCGTTCCACGCACGGCATGAAATAGGACACGGCATTGCCGTGTCCGTAAAAAGTCGCGACATGCGCGTGACTTTTTACACCCCGACCCAGCGCTCTTGGAGCGCGTCCGGGGGTATCGCCGGTCGGTTTCTCCGGAACCGACCGGCGTATATAGGGGGTATTGGATACCCCCTATAGGTGCAGGTTACGCCTCAACTACCTGCACCAGAATCTCGCCTGCGATATCCTGATACAGCTTTGCCTTTACACGGTGTACACCGAAGGTCTTGATCGGCTCCTCGAGCACGATCTTCTGCTTCGGTACGTTCAGACCGTACTGCTTGTTCAGCTCCTCAGCGATTTCCTTGGAGGTAACAGCGCCGAACAGGCGGCCGCCCGTGCCGCCCTTGGCCGGAACCTTTACTGGGCTCTCCTTGAGCTTCTCGGCTGCCTCGCGGGCCGCCTGCTGCTCGAGTGCGATCTTGCGTGCGTGTGCCTCATCCTGCGCCTTCTTGACGTTCAGGTTATCCGCGGTTGCCGGCTCTGCCAGACCGCGCGGCATCAGGAAGTTGCGGCCGTAGCCCTCGCTGACCTCGATCAGCTCGCCCTTTTTGCCCTTGCCCTTAACGTCGGCCTTGAGAATTACTTTCATGATGATTACTCCTTTTGTGTTTGCTATATCGAATGCGGCGAACAACTTCGCCTGCTTTTCGGTTTTATTTATTGTCGTCCTGCTTTTCGGTCCGCTGATCGTCGAAGTAGCCGCGAATAGCATCCGTGATCAGCTTGTCGGCCTCCTCCGGCGTGGTATTCTTCAGCTGTGCACCGGCCGCCGAATGGTTGCCACCGCCGCCGAGTCGTTCCATCAGCAGCTGCACATTGACGTGGCCTGCCGCACGAGCGGAAACCGCCATATCATTGCCGCTGCGGAACGCAACAACGCTTGCATGTGTGCCGATGATGGACAGCAGCTCGTCTGCTGCCTGTGCGGCCGCAATACGGTCTACCTCCTCACCGGTGATAGCGAAGATAACGCCCTGACCGCAGTTGCGCGCGGACGAGATCAGCTTCTGACGCTCCATATACTGGTCAAAGCTGGACTGGAACAGGCGCTTGACATCGCTCGACTCCGCACCTGCGCGGCGCAGATACGCTGCCGCCTCAAATGTGCGGACGCCGGTGCGCGTTGCAAAGCCCTTGGTATCCAGATAAATACCTGCCAGCATGGCTTCCGCCTCGCAGGTGAGGATGCCGCTGGTCGGCACAAGATACTGCAGCAGCTCGCTGACCAGCTCGGATGCGGACGACGCATACGGCTCGTGCAGGGATACGACTGCGTTCTCGATATAATCCGCCGCACGGCGGTGATGGTCAATAACTGCGATCTTGTTGATGGATTCGAGCAGTGCCGCGCTCTCCACATAGCCGGGACGGTTTACGTCCACCACGATAAGCAGCGTGTTGAAATCGCACGCGATCATCGCATCCTCGGCGCTGATGAACACGCCCTTGTACTCAGACTGGGTTTCCATCCGTTCGATCAGGTCATTTGCCATGGTATGCTGACGGTCCACAACAATGTGCACCGGTCTGCCCTTGACGCGCGCGGCACAGACCATACCGGCAGCAGCGCCGATGGCGTCCATATCGCTGTTCTTGTGGCCCATGACCAACACCTGAGACGAGTCGCGGATCAGCTGGCTGAGTGCGTTTGCAACCACGCGGCTCTTGACCTTGGTGCGCTTCTCGACTTCCTCGCTCAATCCGCCGAAGAAGGCGAAGTTAAATTTATTCTTGATAACCGCCTGGTCGCCGCCGCGGGACAGCGCCATGTCGATAGCGAGTCCGGCAAACTGATAGCTTTCCGCAAGCGTTTCGCCGTCGCGTCCGATACCGATGGACAGGGTAGCTACAACGCCCTCGTGGTTCTCAATCTCGCGCACCTCCTGCAGAACGGAGAACTTGCGCGCGACCAGCTTGTCCAGCTCGGCGTTTTCGATCACGAAGATATACTTGTCGCGGTCGTACTTGCGCAGTACGGCGCTCGAGTCCTTCACCCAGGCAAACAGACGTTTGTCAATGCCCGCCAGAATGTTGGATTTTTCCGAGTCGGTGGTGTTCTTGACCAGCTCCTCGTAGTTGTCGATTGCGATAACCGCGATAGCCGGACGGGTAGTCTCAGCCGCATCCCGCAGACGGACAAACTCGGTGCAGTCGATGAAATGCAGCATCATCAGCTGTCCCGCACCGCTCTGCACCATACTGCCGAATACATGGTACTGCCGCTTGCCAATGCCAAGCTCACCCGGGAACGCAGTCTGCCCCTTGATGAGCCAGCCGGTCTCAAACGCCGGTGCGATCTCGCCCATGCGAACGCCGCTTACCGCAGTCCCCCGACCGCTGATTTCCGCAAATGCGTCATTCGCCCATACGATCTCGCCCGTGGTAGCCAGCGCAACAGCTGTCGGCAGCGGCGAGCGTGTCACCGCCGGACGGATCTCTCCGCCATCTACCTCGATGTTGTTCATCAGCTCCTGCACCTGCCGCCGCCGTGCCGCATTCATGCGCAGCGAAACAATCCGCAGGATGATACACACCACAATACCCGCCGCACCGTACACGCGGGAGAAATAAAGTCCCACGACCGCAAACAGGAAAAACAGCACATAAAACATTACGCTGTTGGGAGCCAGCATCTTCTGTAATCTCTTTTTCAAACCCCTGCCTCCTTTTTTGGACGCAAATATTCAACCTAATTATAGCAAGCCATCGCCAGAATTTCAACACTAAATGCAAACCGGTTTTGTATCTTTTCGCCGTCCGCTTGCAATTTTCACAGCTTCATGGTACAGTAACCGTAGATTCGCAATCAGGAGGATATCATTATGCAATTTTCGTTTGCACACAACAATTTTAATGTCCGCGATCTGAACCGCTCGCTTTCTTTTTATAAGGAGGCTCTCGGTCTGACCGAATCCAGCCGCATCAACGCACCGGACGGCAGCTTCATTATTGTATACCTGACCGATGGCGTAACGCCGCATCTGCTCGAGCTGACGTGGCTGCGCGACTGGGACAAGCCGTACAACCTCGGTGACAACGAGTTCCACCTGGCCTTCCGCGTGGATGATTTCGATGCCGCACACGCAAAGCACAAGGAAATGGACTGCATCTGCTTTGAAAATCCGGCAATGGGCATCTATTTTATCTCCGACCCGGACGGCTACTGGCTGGAAGTCATTCCCGCAAAGTAAACAGAAAACGCTTGGAGTTGCTGCTTTGAGCGTTTTTTTCATTCTCTTAACAGGATTATTCTGTTCATTTTTCGACAACGGGTGTATACTATTGAAGTTATCTCCTGACGAAAGGACTGTATCATTTGAATCCTTACCTTGATCTATACCTCACGTTTGCACGGATTGGCGTATGCACGTTCGGCGGCGGCTATGCCATGCTGCCGATTCTGCAGCGCGAGGTCGTTGAAAAACGCCACTGGGCGACTGAGGACGAGCTGATGGACTATTACGCCATCGGTCAGTGTACGCCGGGCGTTATCGCCGTGAACACATCCACGTTCATCGGCTACAAGACGCACGGCATTCTCGGCGGCATTGCCGCCACGGCAGGCATGATCACGCCATCGCTGATTATTATCACGATCATTGCCGCATTTATCCAGCAGTTTGCGCATCTCGCTGTCGTGCAGCACGCATTTGCCGGAATCCGCATCGCGGTCTGCGCGCTTGTGCTGCAGTCCGTGTGGAAAATGGCGAAAAAGGGCGTTGTTGACGTTCCGACCAGTGTTATCCTGCTCGTTACGTTCGTGGCTGTCGCCTTCTTCGGCGTTTCTCCCGTTGTGATGGTCGTTATCGCCGCTGCTGCCGGTATTATCATCGGTATGATTCGGAGGAAGCGCGCATGACTTTTTTACTGCTGTTTCTCGAATTTTTCAAGACCGGTCTGTTCGCCATCGGCGGCGGACTGGCGACCCTGCCCTTCCTCAAGCAGATTTCGCTGCGGTATCCGTGGTTCACGCCGAACGATCTGATGGACATGATCGCAGTCTCCGAATCCACACCCGGTCCGATGGGTGTCAACTCGGCAACGTACGCCGGCTTCCACGCGGCCGGCATTCCCGGTGCCCTCATGGCGACCTGCTCGCTTGTGCTGCCATCGGTCATCATCATCATTCTGGTGTCGCGTGCGCTTGATAAGTTCCGCGACTCTCCGTTGGTCAAGAACGGCTTTTACGGCCTGCGTCCGGCGTCCGCGGGTCTGATCTTCGGCGCAATGCTCGAGGTGTTTGTCGCAGCGCTGCTGCATACGGAAAACTGGTCAGGCATCGCAAGTCTCGGCTCGGTCATCAATGTTCCGGCGATAATTATTTTTCTCGTGCTGTCGCTCGGTATCTGGAAGCTCAAAAAGCTGCACCCGATCGTGTTTATCCTGATCGGCGCGGTATGCGGCATTGTGTTTAATCTGTAAGTTTTGATTTGTTATCGTACAGATTCTCTGTGGAACGGCGGGATGGGGCATCCCGCCCTACCCGATACATTCTGCCAAATGTTTTGCCGCATACACCATAATCACACGACATACCGTAGGGCGGGGTGACCTCACCCTGCCGCTACCCTCCGAATTGCACAAAAAATCCCTTTCTCAGTCGAGAAAGGGATTTTCTTTTTATTTCGTGAGGTATTCCTCAATCAACTCACACGCATCCTCAATGCAGCCCGGACAGGAGCGCCGTACATTGCCGTCGGCTACGCCCTTGAGGTCGCGGCACAGATACGCGCCGTTCTTCTGCTCAAACTTCTCCTTGAGCATTTTCGTGACCTTATAGGTCTGACCCTTGGTCGTGCCCGGCTGATCCAGTCCTGTGCTGTTCTTCATGCCCGCGAGCATGAACGCACCGCTCAGCGCGCCGCACATCTCCATGCAGCCCATGCCAAAGCCGAAGCCTTCCGCCATTTTATAGGCGGTCTCCCTATCCAGACCAACCAGATCGCAGTACGCGCAGACCACCGCCTGCGCGCAGTTGTAGCCCTGATTGTGAAAATCCTGTGCCAGTTTTGCCCGTTCTGTCATAACAAATATCTCCTTTTTTCAAAGCAAACCGCGCCGTAAACGACGCGGTCAACTTATAGTTTACTTAAGGCACCGCCGCTTTAATTATGCGGTATTGCCTTAATACTGCACCTGTGTGAAATAATACAGGATCGCATTGCGCTGTGCACGCGCCTGCTTCTGCCAGTCCTCCTCACTGTCGATGAACTTCTGGTCCTCCTCGTTATCAATGAAACAGAATTCACTCGTCAGCGCCGGAATATTCAGCGCCGCTGCTGCACGGTTGGTGTAATAATAATCGCCGTGGCTGCCCTCGCGGAACACGATCTGGCGAATCGGAACACCCAGCTTTTCGTACTCGTCGAGCAGCGCCTGCGCCAGAATTTTGGTCGGGCCGCCGTTCTTGTCCGCAATCTGCGCCAGGATCTCCGCGCCGCGTGCAGTGGTGTTGGCTGCATTGTGGTGGATACTAAAGAACAGGTCCGCCGAGGACGCATACTGTTTCATAACAGCGCCGCGCAGCGTCAGCTCGCTGCCTTCCTCAAGGGTATCGCGCACCATGATAACCTTTGCACCGGCTGCCTCAAGATACTGCTTGAGGTACTGCGCCACATACAGGTTGACATGCTTCTCATCGAGCGAACCGCCGTTGTTCCCGCCGACATCGCTGCCGCCGTGACCTGGGTCGATAATGACCGTCATCACGCCATCAATGTGCGAGGTGCGCGGCGGCTGTATCGGATCGTTATCCTCGTCGCCGCTGACGTAGTCGCGCACGCGCGTCAGGTAAGCCGCACTGCAGTAGCGGCCGCTGCCCGAAGAGTTATCCATAATATGCGCCCAGCCGTTGCTGATGCTGTCAACCGCGATTTCCGCGCCGTTTTTCAGCACGCCGACCAGCGTGCCGGAGGTTCTCGGGCTCGAGCGAACAGACAGCTCGGAATCCACGGTTACACGGTACACGCCGCTTGTGAATGTCTCGGCGGGCGTGTCCGGCGTTGTCGGCTCAGTCGGCGTTGTCGGCTCGTCAGGAGTCACCGGTGTACTCGGCGTCGAAGGTGTGCTCGGCTTGGAGACAGTCGGCTCGGTCTGCTTATCGACCGCCGCATTGTAATCCCTTACGCGCACCAGATAGTCCGCGCTGCAGTAACGGCCGCTGCCGCCTGCGCTGTCCAACAGATGTGCCCAGCCGTTCGACAGCTTGTCCACGATAACCAGAGCATCCTTGGCGTACTCGCCGACTTCGGAATAGGTTTTGCCCGGACCGCTGCGCACGGTCAGCGCCGAATTGACGTTGACGCGGTACACGCCGGTCGTAAACGAAGCCGGAATCGGTGCAGGTGTCGGTGTTTTAAGCGAAACCGTGCGGCTGGGTACGTCGTAATCCGCCGTAAAGCCGAGTGCGGCCGCCATATCTGCAATCTTGTAGTAGTTGTTTCCGTTGATGATGTAACCGTCAAACGAAACCTTTTTGCCGTTCACCTTGACGATAGCCGTGGTGGGTTTGCCTGCCGCGCTGGACAGTGCCTTCGTGTTCAGCTCTCCGCCGACCGCGGTGTAGTTCTTGCCGGTCGTCAGGGTGATAACGTTAGTGGACTTCTCCCAGCCTACCTCAAACTCTGCGGTGCTGTTGCGCAGCAGATAGGCTACGTCACGCAGCTTAAAATAATTATACTTGTTAATTAAGTACGCCTGCGGATTGGTTACCGCCTTGCCGTTGAGCTGAAACGCGTGCGTGGTCTTTGCCGCGCTGACGACCGCTCTCGCCTGCGGCAGATCCTGTGTCAGATCCCGCTCGGCGGCAGTCTCGGTCGTGACGGCTGTGGTCTCTGCCTCCGCGGCATCCTGCGGCAATTCTGCGGCCGCCGCACCCGCTGTCATATATATCGCCGCACTAAGCAATGCCGCGATCATTCGTTTGAAACGCATTCTTGAACCTCCATGCTGTTTCGCCGGTGGGTTGCTTTCCTGCATGCCCGCCGTGGGCATTCTTGATGGTATTTTACCACAAAACATGGCACATTTCAACGAAATATGACGAAACCGGGGCATTTGTAATATTACAAATGCCCCGGTTATTCCATATAAGTACAATATTGCCTTAAATCTCTTCCATCTGCCTGTTGATGGAATCCTCGCAGGAACGCATGGCATCCAGCGTTTGCTGCCACAGCTCCTCGAGCGTCAGTCCGCACAGCTCTGCGCCGCGCTCGATGACCTCACGCGAGCAGCCTGCCGCGAACTTTTTATCCTTGTATTTTTTCTTCAAGCTCTTGAGCTCCATGTCCTGCACGCTTTGGGACGGGCGCATGAGCACCGCCGCACCGATCAGGCCGGTCAGCTCATCAGCTGCATACAGCAGCTTTTCCATCTCGTGCTCCGGCTTGATGTCCACGCAAATCGCCCATCCGTGGCTGCATACCGCATGAATAATGCTCTCGTCTGCACCGCCTTCGCGCAGCAGCTCAGATGCCTTGACACAGTGCTGCTCCGGCCACTGCTCGAAATCAATGTCGTGCAGCAGACCGACAATGCCCCAGAATTCCGGGTCATAGCCGCGCTGCTCCGCAAAACAGCGCATGACGCCCTCAACTGTCAGCGCATGCCGTAAATGGAACGGCTCCGCGTTGTACCTGCGAAGAAGCTCCCATGCTTGTTGTCTGGTCATTTTACAAAATCCTTTCTGGCATTTTCAATGTATGCATAGGGACGGGCCCATATCAGTTTTGCAGCCAGCTTGGCTTTTCTCGCATTCTCACGCCTGCGGCGATGCCAAGCGCGGCGAACATGGTTACGATCGACGTACCGCCGTAGGAGAAGAACGGCAGCGTCAGGCCCATGACAGGCAGCAGACCGACATTCATAAAGATATTCATAAAGGTCTGGAACAGCAGCATGCCGCCTACGCCGACCGCAATCAGCGCCGAAAACGGCGTGGAGGCGCGGTACGCCACATAAAATAGGCGGATGATCAGCGCCATCAGCAGGATGATGATGAGCAGACAGCCGAGGAAGCCCAGTTCCTCGCCGGCTACCGAGAAAATATAGTCGGTCTGGTTCTCCGGCACATACTGCATCTGGGTCATCGTGCCGTTGGTCCAGCCTTGACCGGTAAACTGCCCCGAGCCGATGGCGATCTTGCCGTAGGTCGCCTGTCGGGACTGCTCCACGTCAATGGACGGGTCAAACAGCACGAGGATTCGCGTTTTCTGGTAATCCTTGAGCACATAATTCCACAGGATCGGCACGCTTGCGATACCGACTCCGGCAGCAATGCCCAGCCACTTGAGCGGCAGACCGGCCGAGAACAGCATGATAACCGCGATCATCAGGTACTGGATCGCCATGCCGGTGTCGCCCGACGAGAGCACGACCGCCCCCATCATTACCAGCGTGTGCAGACCGACCGAAACCAGTCCGCGCCATTCGGTGATATGATCCTGTATTTCGGTCATATGCGCAGCAATCGTGAAGATGAAGATCAGCTTGCCCAGCTCACCCGGCTGCAGGCTTGTCACGCCCAGATTGAGCCATGCACGCTGGCCGTTGACCTCAGTGCCGAGCGGCGTAAACAGCAGAAACTGCAGCAGAATGTTGCCGATCACGAATATTTTCCATAGGTCGCCCAGATTTTCCAAGTCGATCAGACTGAGCGCGACAAACGCCGCCAGACCGAGAATGATCGCGGCACCCTGTACATACAGGTTTTTCGTCGAGCCGTCCAGTGCCGTCACCGGGTTGAGCGTTGCCGAGTAAATGAGGAACATGCCGTAGATCGAGCAGACCAGTCCCAGCAGCATCAGATACAGGTCGGTGTTTTTGATATAATGCGTAACAGAGTGTACAATGGAACGAGCAGTGTCCATCAAACCCCTCCTTTTCAAAATGGAAAATTGAGAATTGAGCATCGGAAATTAAGGTATCGCCGCAAAGCGGCGGAATTAAATTGCAGTGCTTTGACTGCCACACTCATTTTCCATCCTCAATTACATTTCTATATGATACCACAACACACCCCGCTTTGCGAGTAACAATTTCGGCAAATTTTTCGCGTGCTTGTATGGAAAACCGGACGAAGTATTGATATAATGAATATATTATGTTACCCGCTGCAAAATAGAGGAGGAATTTCATGTTATCCGATATTGAAATCGCACAGGGCTGTCAGATGCGCCCGATCACCGAGGTTGCCGCTGCTGCTGGTCTGGATGCCGATGATCTGGAGCTGTACGGCAAGTACAAGGCAAAGCTGTCCGCAGACGTGTGGACCAAGGTGAAGGAAAAGGAAAACGGCAAGCTGGTCCTCGTTACCGCCATCAACCCGACGCCTGCCGGTGAGGGCAAGACCACGACCTCGGTCGGTCTGGGGCAGGCACTGTGCAAACAGGGCAAAAACGCGATTATCGCACTGCGTGAGCCGTCTCTCGGTCCGGTATTCGGCATCAAGGGCGGCGCGGCAGGCGGCGGCTACGCGCAGGTTGTTCCGATGGAGGACATCAATCTGCACTTTACCGGCGATATGCACGCCATCACGGCAGCAAACAACCTGCTGTGCGCCATGCTGGACAACCACATGCAGCAGGGCAATCTGCTGAACATTGATCCGCGCCGTATTGTATTCACCCGCGTAATGGACATGAACGACCGTGCTCTCCGCAACATCACCATCGGTCTGGGCGGCAAGGTGAACGGCGTGCCGCGCGAGGACCACTTCATGATCACCGTAGCGTCCGAGGTTATGGCTATCCTGTGTCTGGCTGCTGATCTGGACGACCTAAAAAAGCGTTTCGGTGATATTCTGGTGGCATACAGCTACGCCGGCAAGCCGATCTACGCCCGCGACCTGCATGCAGAGGGCGCCATGACGGCACTGATGAAGGATGCCATCAAGCCCAACCTGATTCAGACGCTCGAGGGCACGCCCTGCCTGATGCACGGCGGTCCGTTCGCCAATATCGCACACGGCTGCAACAGCGTGCAGGCAACCAAGCTGGCACTCAAGTTGGGTGATATCGCCATCACAGAGGCAGGCTTCGGCGCTGACCTCGGCGCAGAGAAATTCATGGACATCAAGTGCCGCAAGGCCGGTCTGGCTCCGGACTGCATCGTACTGGTTGCAACCGTCCGCGCGCTCAAGTACAACGGCGGTGTAGCCAAGGCTGATCTCAACCAGCCGAACATGGATGCGCTGAAGCACGGTATCTGCAATCTGGATGCACATCTGGATAACATGAAGAAGTTCGGCGTACCGGTCGTTGTTGCCGTCAACGCATTCCCGACCGACACTGACGAGGAGATGGATTTCATCCGCGAGCACTGTGCCGAGCGCGGTGTGCGTGTAGCACTCTCCGAGGTATTTGCCAAGGGCGGCGAAGGCGGTCAGGCGCTGGCCGACGAGGTTCTGGCTGTGCTCGACGAGGGCAAGGCCGACTTCCACATGCTGTATGAGGATTCGCTCCCGCTCGAGGACAAGATCCGCAAGATCGCCAAGGAGATTTACGGTGCACTCGGCGTGACCATCGCGCCTGCCGCAAAGAAGGAGCTGGCAAACATCACCGAGATGGGCTACGGCAACCTGCCGGTCTGCGTTGCAAAGACGCAGTATTCGCTCTCCGATGACGCATCGCTGCTCGGCCGCCCGACCGAGTTTGTTGTCAACGTGCGCACCGCTCGTCTGGCTGCCGGTGCAGGCTTTGTTGTTGTAGAGACCGGCTCGATCATGACCATGCCCGGTCTGCCCAAGGTTCCGGCTGCAGAGAAGATCGACGTAGACAGCAACGGTAAGATCACCGGTCTGTTCTAAATACAATTCAAATGAAGAGTGGAGAGAACATCGGCTGCGGTGTGCTCTCCACTTTTCCCTCTTCTTTTTGCTGTGAAAGTGATATTATGCAAATCAGTCTTATTTTAGCGCAGCAGATTGCCGAGCTGTTTCTCATTCTTCTGATCGGCTGCGTGCTCGTCAAGGCCCGGCTGCTCAAAAGTGCGGACAGCCGCGTGCTGTCGGTCGTGATGGTGTATGCGGTCATGCCGTGCGTCATCATCAACGCCTTTCAGGTGGATTACTCTCCTGCCGTTGTTACCGGATTGCTGTACGCCTTTGCGCTGGCGATTGCGCTGCACGCGCTGCTTCTTCTGCTGGCGCGGCTGCTGCGCCGTCCGCTGCGGCTGGATGTGATCGAGCGCACCTGCATCATCTACACGAATGCGGGCATTCTGGTCATTCCGCTGGTGCGGGCACTGCTTGGCGAGGATTATGTGATCTACTCCTGTGCGTTCCTCGTCGTACAGCAGGTTCTCCTGTGGACGCACTGCCGCAGTCTGCTCTGCGGTACGCGCGGCTTCGAGTGGAAAAAGATCATCGGCAATATCAATATCATCGCTATTTTGATCGGCGGTGCACTGTTCGTCCTGCGGCTGCCGCTGCCCGGTCTGGTGAACGATTTGTTTTCTCAGCTCGGCGCGATGGTCGGCCCGATCGGCATGCTGCTGGCCGGTATCGTCATTGCGGACACGCCGCTCCGCCAGCTGTTTATGCGCCGTCGGCATTATGTTCCTGTGCTGCTGCGGCTGATTATCTGCCCGATTATCACGGTACTGCTGCTTCGCGTCATCGGTGCGGCAAGCTGGATTCCGGATGGACACAGCATTCTGCTGACCGTGTATCTCGCGTGCATCACGCCTGCATGCGCTACGGTTACTTCGATGGCGCAGCTTTACGACCGCGATGCTGAGTATTCCAGTGCACTGTATGTGCTCACAACGCTGTTCTCCATCCTCACCATGCCGCTGATGGTATGGGTGTTTGAGGTGCTCATTTAACAAAAACCCGTGTATTTCTTGTGAAATACACGGGTTTTTGTTAATATCCCAGTTTTTCGCCGATGAGCACGACCTCACAGCTTTCAAATCCGCTCGGCGCGCCCATATGAATGACCATGGCGCGGCAGATACGCTCCGGACTTTTACAGTTGTGACATCTGTCGTCAACCGCACACGGTGTTTTTTTATTCAGCCGCTTGGCATTGAGCGGAGCGGCAATATTTCTTGCCCGCTCGATGGCGCTCTGCAGGTCGGGACGCAGCTTGTTCACGCCGCACACGAAAATGCAACGCTTCGGTCCGAACAGCGTGGCCGCCACGCGGTTGCACTTGCCGTCGATATTGACGATCTCACCGGTCTCGCTCAGTCCGTTCGCCGAAGAAAGGTAAACGTCCGGCGTCTGGCAGTACACGCCCTTGTCGATCCAATGCCAGTGCGCGTCCGTGCTGTCCGCAAAGTTCTCCGGAAAACCAAGCTGCTTCATCGTCATTGAGCCGCCCATCGACACGGATTTGCCTGCACAGGTGTCTCTCAGGTAGGAAACTGCCTCGTCTTTCGTTTCAAAGTAGCGGAAACCAAAGCCGTAATCGGTCAGAGCCTTTTCCGCCTTGCTCACATCAGGCACGCCGTACGCAAACAGCGGCAGCAGATCGCTCGGCTCATATGCGAGCGCGTCCGCACCGGATGCACGCAGCTCCTCCGCCGAGCGGAATCCCCAGGCAACACCAATGGCGGTCAGTCCTGCGTTTACTGCAGTCTGCATATCGGTCGCGCTGTCTCCGATGTAGAGGGTCGTTTCCTTGTCGCCGCCCAGTTCGTCCAGCAGCTGCAGCACGCTCGTCGGATCCGGCTTGCGCGGGATATTCGGCCGTTCGCCATAGGTAATGTGCACCAGATTGCCGAAATAGTGCTCAATCAGCGCTTTCGCAGCGGAATCGTACTTATTCGACAGCACACCGACCGTCACGCCGTTCTCCTTGAGCGTTTCAAGCACCGAAGCAATGCCCTCATACGGATGCGTGCGATTCATCATGTGCTCGCCGTAGAACGCGCGGAAATCCGCCAGACAGGTGTCGATCATCTCGTTCGTGCGGCTCTCCTCGGGAATGCTGCGCTCGACCAGCTTGCGTACGCCGTTGCCGATACGGATGCGCGTCTGCTCCATGCTCACCGGCGGAAAGCCATGCTTCTCGACGGCATAGGTCACGCTGTCGCACAGATCACCGAGCGTGTTGAGCAGCGTACCGTCCAAATCAAAAATGGCCGTTGTAATTTTCATACATATTCGTCCTTTTCTTGTCCGTGAAAATAGAATACCGCACCACAGAATCCTGTGATGCGGTATCATTATAGCACATTTTCTTACCCGCGCATATACGTCTTGGTAATTTCACCGAGCATGGACGAAACCGTCGGGTTGAGCGCTTCCGCGCGCACGCGCCAGCGCCAGTTCTTGCCGCCGATGGTGGCAGGCGTATTCATGCGGGAATCCGCACCGAGCGAGAGCAGATCCTGCAGGGTCGTCATAGCGATGTTCGCCGAGGACGCCCATACGCACTTGATGGCACTCCAGCCCATGGCCTCGGCGTGCGAGGTACGCAGATACCGGTATGCAAACTGCTTTTCCGGCTCGGAGCAGATGTCCATGATCTGCTCGCACACGGTCTGCGAATCATGGGTCGAGGTGTAGACGATGCTGTTCGGCTTATAGTTGTGCGGCAGATGCTCGTTGTCGTAATCCGGCGTAAAGCCGAAAATCAGCACGCGCATGCCCGGGAAACCGCTTTCTTCGAGCAGCTTCTTGACCTCATCGGTCTGCACGCCGAGGTCCTCCGCGATGAGCGGCACCGGACCGAGTGCCTTCTCGATGGCGTTAAACAGTTCCATGCCCGGACCCTTGCGCCACTTTCCGTTGATGGCGGTCTCCTCGTCCGCGCCGACCTCCCAGTAAGCGGCAAAACCGCGAAAATGGTCGAGACGTACCACGTCGAACAGCGCCATGTTGCTCTTCATGCGCCAGATCCACCACGCGTAGTTTTCCGCCTTGTGCGCTGCCCAGTTGTACACGGGGTTGCCCCACAGTTGACCGGTTGCAGAATAGTAATCGGGCGGTACGCCTGCCACCAGCTTGGGGCTGCGGTCGGGCTTCAGCTTGAACAGCTTGGGGTGTGTCCATACATCGGACGAGTCGGCGGAAACGTAAATCGGGATATCACCGATGATCTGAATGCCCTTTTCGTTGGCATACTCGCGCAGTGCCGTCCACTGCTTGAAGAAGATATACTGCAGAAAAATCCGGAAATCCACCTCGTCACGCAGCTCTGCGGTCACTTTTTCGAGTGCTGCAGGCTTGCGGTCGCGCACATCCTTGTCCGGCCACATGTAGACCGGCATGTGATGGTATTTCTCCTCCTTGAGCGCCATAAACAGCGCGTAATCCGGCAGCCATTCACTGTTCTTCTCAGTGAAGACGGCAATTTTCTCACGCATTTCCGGTGTCACGCGGCTGTATGCCTTGCGGAACAGCGGCCAGCGGGTATCGGCCAGCTGCTCGAAATCCGCGGTATCCGCCGAAGCGTTGAAGTCGCCCTGACGAACCTCATCCGCGGTGAGCAGACCGTCCTCAACGAGCAGATCCATGTCGATCAGATACGGATTGCCCGCCGCTGCCGAAAAGCACTGGTACGGCGAATCGCCGAAGCCGGTATGACCGAGCGGAAGCACCTGCCAGTAGGTTTGATGCGCCGCTGCCAGAAAATCTACAAAATCACGGGCGGTCTTGCCCATGGTGCCCACGCCGTGCGGCGAAGGCAGTGAAGTGACGTGCGCAAGCACGCCGCTGGAACGCTTAAACATATCCTTCTCTCCCTCTGTCAGTGGATCTGTTGTTATTATAGCACAAATGTAGCATTTAACCAAGAACTATCTGCAAATTTGCATATTTTTTGTGAAAGTTGTGGTCTTTCTGTAAATTTAGCTGAGATAACGGTTGTGCCCGACTATCTCTCTGTGGTATAATATTATGTCTATTATTGCAGAAGATGTGCCGCAGACCGGAGTATTCTGCGGTAGCTTACTCTTTTTTCGTCCCGTTTGAGGACAGTTTTCCGTACTATAACACTGATGTAAGGGGTTTATCACGCATGAGAATGCGCAAAAAGAAAAACTTGGACGTTCGATTTGCCGCCTGTGCGGACGTTATGGCGTTCGAGCCGAAGGAAAAACGCGGCAAGTGGCGCGCCCTGTTCGGCAACGACAATCCGATCCATCTGGAGATCGGCTGCGGCAAGGGCCGTTTTGCCATCGGCATGGCTGAGCAGCACCCGGATGTGAACTTTATCGCGGTCGAGCGCGAGGAAGGTGCGCTCATCATGGCAGCCGAGCGCTGCCAGCAGCAGCCGCTGCCCAATCTGCGGTTTGTATCCTTCGACGCAGCCGAGCTGCGCGAGGTGTTCGCGCCCGGTGAGGTGGACCGCATTTACCTGAATTTCTCCGATCCATGGCCGCCCAACCGTCAGCGCAAGCGCCGGCTGACGTGGCGTGCATATCTGGAAGTATATGATGAAATCCTGCGTCAGCAGGGTGATCTGTGCTTCAAGACGGATAATCAGCGCTTTTTCGAGTGGAGTCTGCAGGAGATCTGCCAGTTTGGCTGGCTGATTCAGAATATCTCGCTCGATCTGCATAACTCGGACTTCGAGGGCAATGTCATGACCGAGTATGAGGAAAAGTTTTCCGCGGAGGGCTACCGGATTTATCGTCTGGAGGCGCGCCGCCGTCTGCCGGGGTTTCTGAAAAAGTAAACGAAAGAGGAAGGTTTTTACCTTTCTCTTTTGCTTTTTCAAAGTTTCGGTTATCAGTATTGTTTGTTAGTCTCTGCCAGACGGTGGTTGAGCGCTTGCGAAGCGAACGAAATCTTGCCTGCCCGGCAGGGGCACAAGAGGGTAGACACCAAGGTTTCCACCCTCTTGTGAATCACCCCTTTCCTAAGATAGTCTGGCGCAGACCAGAGACCGGCGACCGCTTCGAAAATGGGGAACGGCAAAGGATTTTTTCTTCCGTAGGGGTGCACAGAGTGCGCCCATTTCTCTACCTATTCGCAGTGTCAGATTCCATACTGCTACACATACCATTTCATCTCTGCAAGCGCGACACAAGGTGAATTGCCCGAAGGGCAAGAGAGGGTCCCCTGGGGGATGACAGTGTCGCGCAACTCGTTTGCGCGTTGTTACGGACGGCACCTACGAATTTCACCTATTCGTCAACTCCTACCTCCTCACTCCTAACTCCTACCTTGTGGAATCTCTGCACACGAAAAAAGAGGAAAGCACACGCTTTCCTCTTGCCTGTTACAGCTTATTGTACCCTCTCGGGGTGACGATTGCATCCAGCGGAGTGCCTGCGGCACAGTCCGGGCAGGCTTTGCCGCGCACAAAGTTCTGGTAATGCGGGAAATCCGCGCCGGAGAACAGGCTAACAACCTTTTTTCCGCTCAGCTCGCTGATATTGGAGAACAACGCCGCAAAGCCGGAAACGCGGCCGCCGTAATACTCAACGCACTCCTTCGCCTGCGAGAAGGTCTGACCGGTGGATGCGGAATTGACCAGCACGAGCACATTACGGTGCTCGATCATATGGCGCAGGTTATCCGAGAACACAAACTGACCGTTAACGTTGCTGTCCGGCTCGACAAGATAAATATCCTTGCCGCTGTTGACATTGCCCATGCCCACGCTCGACAGCTCACCGGCGAGATACGCGCCGATGTACTCCGTGCCTTCCATGCACAGCAGTGTATCAATGCTGGTGGACGATAACTGGTATGCAATGCTGCGCGCGGCTTCTCTGGACATTGCCATGCTGTGCTTGATCTCGGACATATCAATATAGTAGTTGATGTGCGAATGATTCGTGGCAAAATGCCCCGGTATCGCGTCCGCGTAAAGTCGCTTGTTCACACGGGAGGTGATGCGGATCGACTGCTTCATACAAAAACCACCTTTCTTACAGCGCACCCCTATCGGGGAATATCTGAGAATCTATCTATATTATACCTCAGTCCGGTTCTCGTGGCAAGAAAAAAGGCGCGGCAGCAGCTTTTCAAATTGCACGCCATGCATAGGGTCGGTATGCTGCGCGGCAGTGTAGGCGATGCAGTCCTTGACGAACTCGCCGGCAAGTGCACAGGCATCGGCAAGCCCCCTGCCGTTCAGCAGCGCGCCGAGCACGACCGACGCAAACAGGTCTCCGGTGCCGGGATAATACTGCGCGATCCTCTCATGCAGGCTGATGATGCCGCCGTCCGCAGACAGACAGCCGGAACCGACCTTCCCCGGCTCGTAATCCAGACCGGTCAGCACAACCTGTGCGCCGTAGCGGCTGTGAAGTGCATGCAGCCACTCCTGTGCTTCTGTTTCGTTCTGCGGTGCGGAGGCCGGGTCGCGGTCGAGCAGGATCGCCGCTTCGGTCGTATTCGGCGTGATGATATCCGCAATTTCACACAACTCGCGCATACGCGTGCACATTTCGGGTGTATAGGTAGCGTAGACCTCACCGTTATCGCCCATCACCGGGTCGATAAACGCCGTGCCGTTTTCGGATTTCAGCCGCAGCACGGCATCCCGCACACAGTCGATCTGATCTGCCGAGCCGAGAAAGCCCGCGTACACCGACTCAAACCGTAACCCTAACCGGTCGTACTGGTCGATAACACGCGGCATAACGCCGGTCAGATCGACTGTTTCCCAGCCGGGAATGGCCATGTGCGTGGAAAAATATGCGGTCGGCAGCGGCACGCACTGGTGTCCTGCCGCCGAAATCGCTGCAATGATCGGCACAAGCGACGAACGTCCGAAACCCGACAGATCGTGCAGCGCTAAAACCTTTTTCTGCATGGATTTGCTCTCCTTCTTACTCTATGGCAACACCGCATAATTAAAGCAGCGGCTTCTTGCGCAGGCTCCGGTCGCGCTGCCGCGGCTTCTTGCGCAGGCTCCAGTCGCGCTGCCGCGGCGCTTTGCGGAAATTTTACGCCCTGACTTTGGCTTCGGTTCCTTGCGCGAGTTCCGTCCGCGCTGCCGAGATTTCACGGTAATACATCAAATATTACCGCAAAACCGCGTCTTGTCAGTACGCAAAATTTACTCACAAATCGCTCTTGTTTAATTATGCGGTATTGCCCTGTCTGTATTTCAGCATACAATGAAAAGCCTTTTCTGTCAACGCACCTGTCTGCCAGAATTCACATTATGTACTTAAATTTCCCGATCGGTTGTGGTATAATATAGGGTAACAAATTGGCGAAGCTGCTTTCACAAGCAGGGTATGCAATGGTTATGAAAGCAGCTTCCGGATAAAAGGAGATTCTTCATGCTGAAAAAACGCATTCTATCCATCGTGCTGGCGCTGACCATGCTGATGGTACCGGGCGCTTACGCCGCTCAGCCCGCAAAGGACGATATGCGCGGTGTCTGGGTCGCGTCCGTACATAATATTGATTTTCCCTCCGAGCAGGGCATGACCGCCGACCAGCTCAAGGCCGAGGCCGATACCGAGCTGGACAATATTGCCGCAATGGGCCTGAACACGGTCTTCCTGCAGGTGCGGCCTTCCGCAGATGCGCTGTATCCGTCCGATCTGTTCCCGTGGAGCCGCTACGTCAGCGGCACGGCCGGTCAGGCACCGGACGGCAGCTTTGACGTCCTCGGCTACTGGGTAACCGCAGCGCATGAGCGCGCTCTGCAGATTCACGCGTGGATCAACCCATACCGCATTACGATTGACGGCGAGGACGAATGGAATGCAATCCCGGATTCCAGCCCGGCCAAGCAGCACCCGGAGTGGGTAGTCAAGTACAACGATAACTACTACTTCGATCCCGGTATTCCGGCGGTGCAGCAGCTTGTCGTGGACGGTGCGGCTGAGATCGTCAAGAATTACGACGTGGACGGCATTCATCTGGATGATTATTTCTATCCGGGTACGGATTTTGCCGATGAGGCGACTTACGAGCGCTACGGTCAGGATTTCAGCAGGATCGGTGACTGGAGACGCGACAATGTCAACACACTCATCGCTGCTCTGGATGAGACACTGCATACGCTGGATAAGAACCTCTCGTTCGGTGTCAGTCCCGCCGGTATCTGGGAAAACAAGAGCGCAAACTCCAAAGGCAGCAACACGCAGGGGCAATCCTCATACAGCGAGCTGTACTGCGATTCCCTGCAGTGGATCAACGCCGGCACAGTAGACTATATCTGTCCGCAGCTGTACTGGTCGATCGGCTTTGAGCCTGCTGACTTCCAGACGCTCGTCAAATGGTGGCAGAAGGCGGTTTCCACCAGCGATGTAGCGCTGTACATCGGCATCGGCGCATACCGTTCGGCGGAAGCGCAGCCCGGTGATACCTGGTACGGCACGGATGAAATCGAGCGTCAGCTTACTCTGCTCGATGACAGCATTGATATTCAGGGCGAGGTATTTTTCAGTTATGCCTCTCTTGAGTCTATCGACGGCTGTCCGGCCTTCCTGACCGCGCACTACGCGGAGGATAAGCCGGTCACCAAGCCGGATGCCGACAATTCCGGCACCATCACCCAGGAGGAAGCACAGCGGCAGGCTACCCTGCTGGATATGCTTTCCCGCTTTATCGTTTCCCTGTTCCGCTGACCGCACATTTTTTCGGAGGTGCATTCCCATGGTCGATCTACTCACCCGTGAATATGAGGTGAATTACAGCCACATTGACAACCGCGGCATTGCCAGGCCGTCCTTTCTGTGGAATATCATGCAGGACGCGGCGACCGTCCACGCAGAAGCGCTGCACATCGGTCCGCTCGATCTGCGGATCGTGTGGGTGCTCTCGCGTATAAAAGCGCGGCTGACACGTCCGCTGCTGCCGTATGAGCGGCTGCGGTGCGAAACGTGGTGTCCGGGCATTAAAGGTGCAAGCTGGTACCGCAGTTTCTCGTTCTTTGTGGATAACAAGCCGGTCGGCGACGCACAGTCCATGTGGGTAACGCTCGACCCAGAGACCCGCCGTATTGTGCGTCCGAGCGCATTTCCCGAAGCCGAGCAGTATCTGCACACCTCCCGCGGAGAGCTGTTTGCGCCGCTGCCCAAGCTGTCGTGCGACAATGTACGCCTGCATCATGTTCACGAGGTCCGTTATTCGGATCTGGATGTCAACAATCATGTCAACAACGTGCGTGCGGTCGAGCTGATCTCGGATGCGCTCGACCTGTACAAGCAGCCGGGTTTTGTCTCCGAGCTGCAGGTCAACTATACCGCCGAAACCGCCTGCGGCGAATCGCTTTCGCTGCTGACCGGCACGGCGGACAGCGCACGTTACATTCGCGGTGAAGCCGATGGCAAAACCCGCTTCGAGGCGCTTGCCACGCTTTCGCCGCTGCCCGACCCGAAGGAGGGATTGGTATGACGCAAGCGATCGAGCAGGCTGTATGCGACATTTTGGGCGCGTGCCAGCCGGTCAAAATCATCCTGTATGCGGAAAAGCGTACGATGGCAACCGACAAGCTCAAGGCGTTCAGCCTTTGCGTTATCGTGCCGGAGAGCGCCAACTGCCGCACACTGCGCACACACCTGCACCTGGCGATTACGGTTTCCGTACCCGTCAGTCTGAGCGTTTACACCACCGAGGAATGGGCGGAGCTTTGCACGGACAGTACCTCGTATGCCGCATGGATCGCCCGGAAAGGCAAGGTGATTTATGACCAGACGGCGTAAAGGTGCATCCGACAGCTGTTTTTACTACAAATGGCTGGACAAGGCGCTGTGCGACCTGCAGGCCGCACGTCTGCTGCTGACCTACGGCGGCGATCATTACAACATCGCGTTCCACTGCCAGCAGGCGATTGAAAAGGCACTGAAAGGCTATCTGCTGTTCCGCACCGGACGGCATTTTGACGGACACAACCTGACGTACCTGTGCCGTCAGGCGATCCAGCTGGACTCGAAGGCGTTCTCCGAATATCTGGATGAGAGCGCAGCGCTCAACGATTTATATATTGAGACGCGGTATCCAACCGACCTGCCGTTTGAGATTGATGAGCTGGAGGTCCGCCGGTATCTGGATATGGCAGAGCGGATGTTTGCCGCGATTCGGCAACAGCTGTATGAGAGCGGGAGACCGCATGAGATTGTTCAAAGACGATAACTCGTCTTAAATCGTGAAATTTTCGCTTGCGAAGCGAACAGAATCTTGCCTACCCGGCAGGGGCACAAGAGGGTAGACACCTGCGGTTTCCACCCTCTTGCGAATCTCCCCTTTCCCTTAGAAAGCACGGCGAAATTTTCAGAACTGAGACTATAAAGGAACGGCAGAGGAGTTTTTCTACCGTAGGGGCGGACCAATGTGTCCGCCCATTTCTTTACCTCTACGCAATGCCAGATTCCTTGCTGCTACACATATCGGCTACTCTCCGCAGGCGCGGCACAAGGTGAATTGCCCGAAGGGCAAGAGAGGGTCCCCTGGGGGATGACTGTGCCGCGCAACTCGTTTGTCTGATGGCTACGGACAGCACCTACGAATTACAATTATTAACCAATTTTACCGTAGGGTGCGGCAAGGTGAATTGCCCGAAGGGCAAGAGAAGGTGCCCTGGGGTGCGACCTCGGCGCACCGTTTGTCAACCATCTGCACATTGCCTAACCGTAGGGGCGGCCAGTGGCCGCCCACGCAACGCCCAATCATTACAAAACTCCTACCTCCTCACTCCTAACTCCTAACTCCTACCTTGCATAATCTCTCCCATCTTGACACTTGCATACTCCGTCAACTTTTGCTATCATATAAGGATGTAAGGAGTGACTAACCATGAACGCTGCGGAACGACGCACTAAAATCACCCACCTGCTTGCACAGGCGAACGGGCCGTTATCGGCGACCGCGCTGGCCGCGCAATGCGGTGTCAGCCGCCAGATTATTGTAGGCGATGTTGCGCTGCTGCGTGCAGGCGGATTGGCCGTGCTCGCTACGCCGCGCGGATATATTCTGGAGAACACCTCGGCGCCGACCTGTGCGGAGCGGCACATTGTCAGCCACCACGACAACAGCCGCATGCTTGAGGAGCTATACACGGTCGTCGATCTCGGCGGAGCCGTGATTGATGTGACGGTCGAGCACGCTGTATACGGCCAAATCTGTGCACCGCTGCACATTTTCTCGCGGTATGACGCCGACGCGTTTAACGAGAAGATTCAGCAGTCCGGCTCCCGGCCGCTGTCCAACCTGACTGGCGGCATCCACCTGCACACCATCCGCGCCACGGATGAGAAAACGCTCGAACGCGTAATTCAAGGACTCAAGGACAAAGGCTTTCTGCTTCTCGAGGATAACTAAAAACCACCCGAACGACAGATTTCGTTCGGGTGGTTTCCTTTTACTCGTTTTCTGCCTGCTGTTCCTTATACATGGCGATCTGCTCCGCGTCCCATACCTCCAGATCACGCACACCGGCGCGTCCCTCGACGTGATGGCGGAATTCATGCCGCAGGACTTTTCGCATTTCTTCGGTCAGCTCGTCCTCATCCAAATGGCGGTACGCCCGCTTGAACGAGCCGTAGTACATTACAATATACTTGCCCATCGCCGGATCAATGCGGTACTGCCCCATCACATACAGCGTGCCGTTGCGGTCCTCCGGGTGCAGAAGATACCCGGGTTCCACGACGATACCACCGTTCAGTTCCTCGTAAAACGACTGCGGAATCTCCTCCGCGAGATCGGATAATATTTCTTCAAATCGGTCAATCGAGATCATGCCTGTCTTCCTTTCTGACCTTACTGCTTGTCTGCCCTTACTATAGCATAACCTGTTTTTACAGGCAACCAAACTTTTTGTGAACAAGGTGTCTTGACATGTGTTGTTTTATGTTGTATACTTCTATCTGTTCACAACTCAAATATTGGAAAGGACCTGTTCCCATGGTTAAGAGTAAAAGTTTGTATCATTTGGCGCTGGCCGGCGTACTGTGTGCGATCGGCATCATCATCCCGATTTTTTCTCCTGTAAAGATTCGACTCGACCCGATGAGCTTCACGCTGGCAAGCCACGTTGCTATTTTTCTGGCGATGTTCATTTCTCCGGCTGTCGGCGTGGCCGTTTCAGTCGGCACGACGCTTGGCTTTATGGTCGGCGGCTTCACCATGCCGGTCGTCCTGCGTGCGCTGACCCACGTTGTCTGGGTTGCGCTCGGTGCATACTATCTGCAGAAGCACCCGGAGCTGATCGACTTCCGTCAGCAGGTTGAAAACCGCAACGCAAAGCTGTTTGGTCTTGGTGCGGTACTCAGCATCATCCACGCGGCACTGGAAACCCTAGTCTGCGTACCGGTTTACTTCGGTCAGGGCCTATCTGGCGCGGAAACCGTTCGCATTCTGCTCGGTCTGGTGCTGCTCGGCTCGTTCATTCATTCGATGATCGACTATGCGCTGTCTCTGCTGATCTGGCGTCCGGTCAGCGGCACGATGCGCACTAGCAGAGTTTCGTAAACTGCAAAAACACCCGTCAATGACGGGTGTTTTTCTTTTCTTATTTCACCCCGCAGCCACCCCATTCCACCACGGTGAAGCCGTCTCTTGCAAACGACGTGAACGTCTGCGGCTCGATGGTCTGCGGCTTGCTCAACGGCTTCCACGCCATGAATACGCGGAGAACGCTGTCCGGTGTCGGGTCAATATCCAGCTTTGCGATGTCGGTGTAGCGTTCCGACTGGAACGAGATGAGATTGTACGGGTTTTCCTGCATTTTCGGCAGCCAGTACACGATGAACTCGTTGTACTCCTTCGGGGTAAGGCCGATCTCAGCCAGTGTTTCGCGGAGGAAGTCTGCCGTGTCCGCTCCCGCGACGCAGAAGCCCTTGGAAAAATCGTAGTCCGGCTTCGATTCGCCTTCCCAGAACAGATAGGAGTATTCATTTCCGGCCTCGTCATACAGCGTGCCGTCCGGTTCGGCGGTGACGTGCCAGCCGTTCTCATACGCCGGATAGGTCGCGGTCAGCGTGCCCGCGTAGTCCAGCGATACGGAAACTGCTGTCTTCTGTTCGGGATATAGGTAGATGACCGGCTTTTCAGCACATTCCTCCTGCTGTCCGCAGCCGATCAGACCAAGCGCCAGAGCCGCCGTAAGTGTTCCTGCAAGCAATCTCTTCATAGCGATTCCTCCTTTGTCCGGTTAGACGAAATCGAGGCGATTTGGTTCCCTGTTCTGCGGAAATTTACGGTCGTACCCACTCACCGGTCAGCGCATTCTTCTGCAGAACCAGATGGAAGCCGTCGGCATCATTAAAATAAACCGCCTTATCCATATCCTCAATCGGCAGGACAACGGTATATCCCGCACTCATCGTGTTTGCACTGCCGAATGCGTTGTAAAACGTGAGATAATGTTCGCCGTTCTTCGGCTCGTCCTTATAATCCCGGATATCCTCAATCGGCGGAAAGACAGCTGCATGGAGTGTCAGTGTTTTCCCGTCCTCGGAAACCGTATAATCGCGCAGTGTGACATTCTGCTGCTCGGTCAATCCTGATCCCACACGAAATAGCAGAAACGGTACAAAAACCGCTGCGAATACAGCAATAATTCTTCGTATTTTCATCGTCTTTCTCCTATCCTCTTATCTGCAAAAATGCGAAAGGCCGTCCGCAAGGGACGACCTTTCCGCACTCTCTCTTTTCTCTTTTCCCTATACAGCAGTTACTTCTTCAGGCGATTGATGTACTCCAGAATAATATCGGTGGAATATTCAACGCCCAGACGGCCTGCGTTAATGCAGAGGTCGTAATGGTCGCACTTGCCCCATACCTTGCCGGTATAGTAATTGTAATAGGTAGAACGCTGCTTATCCATCTTTTCGAGAGCAGCCTCGGGCGTCTTGCCCTCGATGACGTAATCACCGCAGGTCTGAACGCGCTTTACACGGTCCTCAATCGAGCCATGGATAAAGAAGTCGAACTTATTCGGGAAGTCACGCAGTACATGGTCTGCACAGCGGCCGACGATAACACACGAGGAATCCTCTGCCATCTCGCGGATGATATTGGACTGAGCCAGATACAGCTGATCGGTCAGGCTCATGCCGTTCAGACCAACCGAACCGAACATCGTCAGCGAGTACAGGAAGCTATTGGTAGCACGCTTGTCGAGCTGCTCGAACAGTTTTTCGTCAAATCCGGTCTTTTTAGCCGCACGGGTAATAAGTTCCCGGTCATAGAACGGAACGCCCAGACGGAGCGCCAGCTTCTGACCGATCTCACGACCACCGGTACCATATTCACGACCAATAGTAATAATCAAGTTGTTATTCATAACGCACCCTCCTTACCAACCGGAATTATACAAATTGTACAATTCTCTATATCTGTAGTATGAACCATTTATGCGTTTTTGTCAAGTAGGATTCAAAAATTTTTTCATTCTGTAAATCGAGTTAGGATTGCTGCCTGCAGGCGGCGGGAACGTCGCCGCACCCACGGCGATGGGCACAAGGATGGACACCAAGGTTTCCACCCTTGTGAATCCCGTTTCCTTTATTTCTTAGCCTGACGCAGACCAGAGACCGGCGACCGCTCCGAAAAGGAGAACGGCAGTCGGGTTACTCTTACGTTTGTTTCGTGAAATATTCGCAGTTCATAGACAGCTTACTGCTACACATATCGGTTACTCTCCGCAGGCGCGACACATCTGTGTCGCGCAACTCTTTTACGCGTTGTTATAGACAGTTCCTACGGATTACGATTATCAATAATCTTTACCGCAGGGTGCGGCAAGGTGAATTGCCCGAAGGGCAAGAGAAAGTGCCCTAGGGTGCGACCTCGGCGCACCGTTTGTAGACCATCTGCGCATTGTATAACCGCCACGTCAATTCTCCATTTTCCATTTTCAATTCTCAATTTGGCAAAAGAAAACCCGCTCGAAAGCGGATTTTCTCGTTATCTGTTTACTTATTCTTGATCAGCATCGGTCCGACTTCATTGATATTACCGGCGCCCATGGTGAGCACCAGATCATTCGGGCCTGCCTCCTTACGGAGATAATCCGCAATCTCATCAAAGCTGTCGAACGATACCGCGCCCGGCACCTCCCTGGCGATATCCGAGGAATAAATGCCGATGGTATTCTTCTCGCGGGCGGCGTAGATTGGAGCAAGAACCGCCTGATCGCACAGCTTGAGCGCGTCCACAAACTCGTGGAACAGCGCCTTGGTGCGGGTATAGGTGTGCGGCTGGAATGCGCACAGGATACGGTCGAAGTGCATTTCCTTCGCGGTGTTCAGCGTGGCCTTCATCTCGCTCGGATGATGCGCGTAATCGTCCACGACGGTTGCGCCGTTCGGCATTTTTCCGACCAGCTGGAAACGGCGGGACGAACCGGTGAACTTGTTCAGACCGCACTCGGCAGCGTCACCCGGCACACCGAGAAACTCGGCAGCGGCGCAGCACGCCAGAGCGTTCAGCATGTTATGACGACCCGGAACGGACAGCGCCACCTTAGCGTACTCCTTCCCCTCTACCATAACGGTAAAGCGGTAGTAGCCGTTCTCGTCGCGCACGTCGGTCGGGTAAACGTCCGAGGTTGCGCTCGTGCCAAAGGTACGAACCTTGCGGTTGATGCCTGCCACACTGCGCATTGCATGCGGGTCATCGCCGTTGACGACAACAAGACCGTTCATCGGGGTCAGCTCGGCAAACTCGTGGAACGAGTGGATGATATCGTTGATATCCTTGAAGAAGTCGAGATGATCCTCCTCTACATTGAGGATAACTGCAACGGTCGGTGCAAAGCGCAGGAACGAATTGCAGTATTCGCAGCTTTCAGCCACAAAACAGCCCTTGCCGCCGATCCGGAGCGTACCGCCGATGGCAGGCAGGTTGCTGCCGACCATAACGGTCGGATCCATCTGCGCCTCCATGGTCATGAGCGTCATCATCGAGGTAGAAGTTGTCTTGCCGTGCGTGCCTGCCAGACAGACCACGTTGTCATAATCGCGCATGAGGTGTCCCCATGCCTCGGCACGCTCCATGACCGGAATGCCCAACTCATGGGCGCGGACAATCTCTGGATTTTCGTCATGCACAGCAGCGGTGCGCACGATGAGCGACGCACCCTCGACGTTCTCCGGCTTGTGCTCGTAGGTAATCTTTGCACCCAGAGCCTCCAGCCGTGCGGTAACATCCGTACGCAGACGGTCGGAGCCGGAAATCGGCACACCGCGGCTGAGCAGCAGCTCGCCAAGTGAATTCATGGATACGCCGCCGATGCCGATCAGGTGGATGCGTTCCTTATTTTCAATGTAGGGCTTAATAGACAGAGCCATTTCCCTAAGCCTCCTGTATTTTTGTTTATCAGATTTATTATAGTACAAAATCGCCCGGAATAAAATAGCTAACCGAGAAAAACTCCTGCCGAACCTGAAAAAAAGGAATATATGATACCGGAAATACCGCTGCATATCGCTTATCCGCATACATTTAACTAAAGTGTAGTTTGATTTTTTCACATGTTTACGATAAAATATCTTTAGGCGTGCTGTCCGGTCCGGTCAGCACAAACGCCGCAATATAAGGAGAGGCATTGTATGAGAGTACTGATTTTATCCGTCACCGCCGGATTCGGCCACCATGCCACCGCAAAGGCCATCGGCGATATGCTGGAATCCAAGGGCGCGGAAGTTCACACACTGGATGTTTACGCCTATATCAGCAACCTGATCAAAACCACCATCGACAAGGGCTATCTGTTCTCCTCCAAACACATGCAGACGCTGTATCGTCTGGTCTACCAACTGGCTGAGAACAACGGCGCAAGCTATTTTAACTCTGCGCCGAGCATTATCAATATCATCAACGCACTCGGTGCGTCCAAGTTTGCCAAGGTCATTGCAAACCATGTGCCCGATGTTATCATCTGTACGCACGTTTTTGCGGCGCAGATGGTCGATGAACTGAAAAAACGCAAAAAACTCGCCGATATTGAGACCATCGGCATTGTTACCGACTACACGCTTCACCCGTACTGGGAGGATGTGCCGCGCGTGCAGTACATCGTCACTGCGAGTGAACTGCTCACCTACCGCTGTGTGCAGCGCGGCATTCCGGAGGACCGCATCCTGCCGTTCGGCATTCCGGTGCACCCGAAATTCAACGAAAAGCTGTCCCGCGAGGACGCGGCGGCACAGCTCGGCATTGACCCGAATAAGAAAACCATCCTGCTGATGGGCGGCAGCATGGGCCACGCCGACCATGTGAAGAACATCGAAAGCCTGTCGCAGATCGGTACGCCGTTCCAGTTTCTTGTGGTATGCGGCAACAACAAAAAGATGCTCTACCATGTAGAGCAGTTTGCCTCACACTATCAGGGCAGCTGCAAAATCTATCCCTACGGCTTTGTACACAACGTAGAGGTGATGATGAGCGCGTCCGACTGCATTGTATCCAAGCCGGGCGGTCTTACCGTGTCCGAGGCTTTGTCGAAAAACCTGCCGATGCTGCTGTTCGATCCGATCCCCGGTCACGAAGAGCGCAATGTTGATTTTCTGGTCAACAACGGCATGGCGGCGCTCATTACCAAGCACTTCCCGATCGACGAGGCGGTGTACGAGCTGTTCCGCAATCCGGTGCGGCTGGAGACCGTGCGGAGAACCATGAGCGAGATCGCCCATCCGGATGCCACCGAACGGCTGGCTGAATTTGTCCTGCGTAAACGATAATACCGTGAAAGGGAGTACCCGCAGGCGGGTACTCCCTGAGGCTGTCGAAAAACTCCGTTTTTCGAGCAGCCTCTCGATTGAAACCACGCTTTCAATCGAATCTTGACGAAAAGCCGCGCCCTACGGGCACAATTTTTCGTCCCTTGTATAATTCCCGAGGTACACGCCCCCGGGAATTATGAATTTGCTGTGCAAATTCTATTTTATGCGTGCTGCTGCACGAAAAGTAAAAACGATAGATTGACTTTATCGACAGACTGAGGGAGTACCCGCCTGCGGGTACTCCCTTTCGTGCCGTTAAATTCCTACTGATTTACTCAGTTCTGCGCTGCCTCCGACTGCGGCACCAGCGGTGTCAGCGGTGTCAGCAGCTTAGTGATCAGGCTGACCATCTCGGTCTTCGGGATGGGCTGCGACTCAGTGATCCACTTTTCGGTCATGCCGATGACACCGGTCGCAAGGAAGCGTGCAGCATACGCATCCTCGACACTGCGGTACGGCAGCAGCTCCATGCGGCATTCCTCGATAACGCCGATCATCTTTTTGCCGAAACCATCCGGTGCATTGACCTTGATGAGTGCGGTGACGATCTCACGGTTCTCCTCCAGATAATCCATCAGACGGCTGAGCACCAGCTTGAGCGTTACCGTCTCGCTCGGACGGATGGCTGCGATCATCCCGCGGAAATCCTCGATCATCCCTGTCTCGATCTTATCGCGCAGGTCATACACGTCCCGATAATGCGCATAAAATGTGCCGCGGTTGATATCCGCTTCGCGCACTACGTCGGTCACGGTGATGCTCTGGAAGTCCTTCTGCTGCATCAGCCGCGTCAGTGCCTGCCGCAGCAGCTTTTTCGTTCGTCGGATGCGCTTATCCTCCACTTCTGCCATGGTATTTCACTCCATTCATATTGCTTTTTCCGTCCATTTCCGTAATTCGCATTTTAACGAACACATACAATATTTTTGTATGTTATCATCCACTCTTATCATATTTGATTATTGCGTTCGTTATCCTTATGTACTATACTATAACACGAAAAGAAATCCTACACAATATCTATTTCTGAGAAAGATGGTGTTTTCTTTGTGAAACTTAAAGGACATAGCCCTGTTGACCTGATCATTAACAATCGAAAACTGATTGAAAAGATCTATATCGTACTGATCATCTTCAGTTTAATCTGTGTGCCAATGGTTGGGATCAACTACGATTTAACAAAATACCTGCCGGATTCGTCTCCGTCCGCACAGGCGCTGGACATCATGGAGGACGAATTTACCTATCCCGGCATGGGACGCGTCATGCTCGAGGATGTGACGCTGTACGAAGCCAAAAACATAAAGGACCGCATCGCGGACGTTGACGGTGTGGACATGGTCATGTGGTGCGATATGGCCACCAATATCTACGGCTCGAGCGAATTCATCAACTACGACAATATCGACGACTACTACAAGGATAACACCGCCTATATGGATGTTATCTTCACCGACAAGGACTCGTCCAACCAGACCCACAAGGCGGTGCATGAGATTGAAAACATCGTCGGTGACAAAGGTCTGGTAGCAGGCTCCGCTGTATCGGATACCAACCTCGGCCCGACCATTAACAAAGAGGTCGCCCGTGTTATGGCACTGGCCGTCGTCATTATTTACATCATTCTGACGATCACGACCACCTCGTGGTTTGAGCCGGTGCTGTTCCTGTCCGTGCTCGGCATTGCAATCCTCATCAACATGGGCACGAACATCATCTTCGGCGAGATTTCGTTCCTGTCCAACGCCGTTGGTGCGGTACTGCAGCTGGCCTGCTCGATGGACTACTCCATCTTCCTGCTGCACGCCTTCACGCAGGAGCGCGCAACCGGTGCAGAACCCGAACAGGCGATGGCGAACGCCTGGCGAACCGCCTTTTCATCCATCGGTGCTTCCGGCATGACGACCATCGTCGGCTTTGCCGCCATGGCGCTGATGAACTTCGGCATCGGCCCGGATATGGGCTTCGTACTGGCAAAGGGCATCGCGCTCAGTCTGCTGACCGTGCTGCTGCTCATGCCGGCGCTCATCCTGCGTTCGCAGAACATCATTGCCAAGACGCAGCACCGTCCGTTTATCCCCAAACAGGGCCGCGGCATCGGTGAATTTGCGTACAAAATCCGTCATATCGTATTTCTCGTGGTTCTTATCATCATCATTCCGTGCTACATTGCACAGGGTATGGCGAATTTCTCTTACGGCAACGAGGCCGTTGCAAACTCACCCGGTACACCGGTTTACGAGGCCGAGCAGCAGATGAATGCCAAGTTCGGCAAAAGCAACATGATGATCGCGCTTGTCCCGCCCGACAGCAACATCACCGAGAAAAAGATGACCGAGGAGATCAACGACCTGTCCTACGTCAAGTACGCGCTCAGCCTGTCGTCCGTTCTGCCGGAAGGCATTCCCGAGGATTTCCTGCCGGAGAACATCACCAGCCTGATGCACTCGAAAAACTGGGCACGCGTGATCATTAACGTGCGTTCCGCCGGTGAAAGTGACGATGCCTTCAAATTCTCGGACAACATCCGCGCGATCATTGACAAGTATTACCCGAACGAAACGACCTACCTTGTCGGCGTAACGCCGTCCACGCAGGATATTAAGGATATTATTGTACCGGACTACAACCGCGTCAACATCGTTTCCCTGCTGGGTGTAGCACTCGTTATCGCGATCACCTACAAGGCACTGATCCTGCCGATCGTCGTGCTCATCCCGATCGAGTGCGCGATCTTCATCAACACCGCTCTGCCGTACATTTACGGTCAGCGAACCATGTACCTTGGCTTTATCATCGTCGGCTGTATCCAGCTGGGTGCTACGGTTGACTATTCAATATTGATGACCGGCAACTATCTGGATGCCCGCTCACAAGGGGATAAAAAGGAAGCCGCAATACGGGCGGTATCGGTCAGCGCCGAATCGGTTATGACATCCGGCCTGATTGTTATGACGGTTGCCTACGGTCTGTACTTCATGACCTCGGTCGAAGCGATTTCCGGTCTGGGTCAGCTGATCGGCCGCGGTGCACTGATTTCGGTTATTCTGGTCCTGTTCTTCCTGCCGATGTGCCTGATGCTGTTCGACCGCTGGATCGTCAAGTCGGATTACGCAGAAAAGAAGCACGCCAAGATGAACAAGATCCGCGCGACCAAGATCAAGCTGCCGATTCTGAGCGAGCTGCGTCAGCAGCGCGTCAACCTGCAGAACCAGATCCGCGAGAACCGCAAGGCGCGCAACAAGGAACTGCACCTCAAACTCAAGAACCTGATGAACGGCGATGGCTTCAAGCTGCCGCAGAACTACACGCCGCCGACGCAGGAGCCGTCCAGGCAGCAGCAGACCGAAGAATCTGCACACAAGCGCATGATCGGCAAAAAGCTGCGTATGCGCATCCATAACCGCATTGAGATGCGGAAAGAACAGCTTGAGCATCTGACCCAGCGCCTCGGCAGCGACAAAAACAAACCGAACAACAGCCAGAACGACAACCAGAACGATAATACGGAGGAGAACGACCATGAAAACAGATAAGCTGCGCCGACTGACCGCAGCCTCGCTTGTTCTTGCGTTCACACTGCCGCAGGCGGCACAGGCCGCCGCGCCCACGGTAGAAACCGACGAATCGGTATATATCAACATGGATTACTACGGTGCGCCGACCAATACGCGCATCGTAAAGGGTGTCAGCCTGAACGGCCACACCGAGTTCACCGATTTCGGCAGCTACGCAGATGTGTACAACATGAGCACCTATGACGAGCCGGTCATCAAGGACAATTCGGTGTACTGGAAGCTGTCCGACACCAGCAAGCAGCGCTTCTACTATGAGTGCATCCCGACCGACAAGGTCAATATCCAGATGCCGTGGAACTTTGATGTTTCCTACAAGCTGAACGGCGTTTCGGTCAAGGCGGAGGACTGTGCAGGCGCAAACGGTCTGGTAGAGATCACCATTCACGCGGTGCCGAACAGCTACGCGAGCGACTACTACAAAAACAATATGATGCTCGTCTGCGGCACCGGTATCGACATGAGCAAGGCGCTTTCCATTGATGCACCGGGTGCACAGGTTCAGTCCGTGGGCACTTACAAGCTGGTCGTATTCATGGGTATGCCGGGCGAGGAAAGCACGTTCACCGTGCGTATCGGCTCGGATAACTTTGAGAACATGGGTATGTTCATGTTTATGACGCCGGCTACTCTGTCCTCGCTGGATATCATCTCCGACCTGAAGGACGTCAAGGACCGCCTGAGCGATTCCGGCGACAGCCTGTACTCCGGCATGAGCAGCATGCTCGACACCATGCAGTCCATGCAGAACGGCATGGGTACGATGTCAAGCGGTATTTCGGGCATTAACGCCGTGCGCCAGCAGCTGATCAAGGACCGCGGCACGATTGATCCCAAAACGGATGCCGCGCTGACCGCTCTGGAAAAGCTGACCGGCGAAAGCGATTCGCTGATTCCGGAACTGAATAACACCAAGGACACGCTCGTTAAGCTGAACGCGACCACGAACAGCATTCTCGATACGCTCGAGGAGTCCGGTGCAGATATCACCGAGTACCAGACGCTGCTGCAGAATGTCCGCACCTCGCTGAATAATCTCGAGGATCTCATGGATGATCTGGATGACAAGACCGGCTCGGAATGGCTGTATATCAGTGAGCTGCAGAACGATCTTTCCAATATGAAGAAGGATCTGAAGAACATTAAGAGCGATATGAATGATCTGAACGACCGTATCAAGGCTCTGAATGATCTGAACGGTTCTATCAATACCGCAATGACGAACATATTGACGACCTTGGTCAAAAAAGGCGTGATTACTGAGGATATGGCTGCAAGCATGGGTCAACTGCTCAGCGCAATCTCCAGCAGCACCAAGAATCTGTTGGACGCGCTGCAGAGCGCAGCCGGCAACCTGTCGAGTGCCTCCAGCTCGCTGTCCGGATTCCTCGACACCTCGGATTCCATCCTCGACAATCTCGACGACGTCTGCGACGTACTCGACGATTACAAGGGTCTCGGTCAGGACTTCACCACCGAGGGCAAAAAGCTGACCGAACTCGCCAATACCACGCTCGGCCGCGTCAACCAGCAGCTGACCGAGATTCCGGCACTGACCGAGTCGCTCAACCAGCTGACCTCGATTACCTCGTCCTCCATCGACAAGGGCACCGAGCTGATCGACACCACTACCAAAACGCTCACCGCGTCCTACCAGCTGCTCGACACGGTCAACAGCACACTGCGCTCGGTTCGCAGCGACGCGGATGCCAGCACACAGACCACGCTCGACGGCCTGCTCGATGTGCTCGATAAGGCTTCCCGCTCGAACAGCTCGAATAAGCTGCAGAACGCGACCGATGATATTCATAATGCCATCGACGACGCTAAGACCGACCTTGAGGACGATACCAACATCCTCAATATCGACTCCTCGGCCGACCTGCAGTCTGTCACGAGCAGTATGAACCCGACACCGAGCAGTCTGCAGTTCATCCTGCGCACGCAGGAGATTTCGACCGATGATGACGATGATGCTATCACCTCGGATCAGGATGCTGCTGACGAAGGCGTTCTTGCGCGTATCGTGAATATCTTCAAGAAGCTCGCAAGCGCGATTTACGGCGTATTTGCTTCGGAAGAGTAACCGCATATAGACCAAAAGGACAGGAAAATTTCCTGTCCTTTTTCCTTATCCACAGGTTGGGGATAATTGCGTAACCGTATGGTGTGAAACCGTTTGTCAAATTCATTTATATCATCGACGTTGATTGGTGCAATTCAAGTAGAAACAGCGGGGTGAGGTCTCCCCGCCGTTCCACAGAAAATCACACAATAACAAATCAAAATTCGCATAAAAAAACGGTTCCGTCTCCGGAACCGTTTTTCCTATCCATTTATCATGCGCGAATCTTCTCGCCCATCTCCGCGCTTGCGTGACTGAGTACCGGAAGCAGCACCGCACCAACGATGATGCCCGCAATGCCCTGCACGATATTCATCGGCACGCCGAGAACAACCGCGGCTGCCGCAGCGCCCATGCTGCTGCCCATCACGACTTCCATGCCGACCTCATACACAAAGTAGCCCAGAACCATGACGATCTCTGCCGGAATGCCGCACAGAACCACACGGGTAATCGTATTCATGCCCTTGCCTGCCATGCGGTGGTACAGCCAGCCGCCGAGCAGAGCGGTCAGCGCCTTGATGGCAAACGTGCCGGGCACCCATGCCATGTAGCCGCCGATAAGATCCGCCATCATCGAGCCGATACCGGCTGCCAGTGCGCCCAGACCGGGACCGAGCAAAATACCGCAGATCAGCACCATGCCGTCACCGAGGTGAATGTAACCCTGTGTTGGTGTCGGAATGCGGATGATCATCGTAGCAACTGCCGTCAGTGCCGCCAGCAGTGCTGCCAGCACAAGCTTTCTGATGTTTTTCCCTGTCATATCGCATACCTTCTTTTCCAGTAATTCTGTCTGTAAGACTATTGTATGCGATATTGTGGCTTCGGGAAAGTGTCAGTTCAAACAAGTTTCACAAGGTCAGTTTCAGGCATTCGCCTTGAAATTATTGATGTAGTAATCGCCGTTTTCGTCGTCCATCACAACGCAGACCAGCTTGCCCTTAGCGACAACCTTGGCCTCATCCACGCCTACGCAGATCCACTTACGCGGGTCAACCGTGGTCTTGAGTTTAGCCGCCGCGTCTGCCGCCTGCTTTTCATCCGCAAAGCGCAGAACAACGATGGAATGTGCCTGCGAGGTAATCATAGACTCGGAGGCCACGCCTGCTTCAAACTTGATGTCATCCGTGCCGAGATACCAGAACAGGCCGCGGCTCATGCCGTCCTCACCCATGCCGTTGTAGAGTGCCTCCTCGGCAACGCCCATGCCGCCGAACGGACGCGCACCGTAAATCTTGCTCACCAGTGCGGAAAGCTGCTCGTCCACCTTGACGGTCTCCGGCTGCTCCGGCTCGGTCACCTCCGGCTTTTTATAGCCCCAGACAGCCTCGCCGTACTTCTTCATGAACAGGTCGTAATTCTCGTTGTAGCGCTTCTTATACACGCTTTCGATCTGCGGGTCGAAGGTGTAAGCCGTGCCGTCGATGGTGATCTCGGTCCACGCGTGAACCGACTCACTGCCCTTGGGCGAAACGCCGGTGCCCGGAATCGCCTGTGCATCAAAGCCGACCTGACGGGCGAGGTAAGTAAAGCCTGCCGCCCACGAGTAGCAGTTGCCCTTGTGGGTCTTAAGCATATCGGTCGCGGAGGTCAGCGCCCAGTCGCTCTTCGAAGTGTCAGCCGCGCCGATGCCGAGGTAACCGAACGTATTCTTCGCGTAATCATACACCGCACGCAGCTTCTGCTGCTGGGTCATGCTGTCCTTGACAACGCTCTTTACTGCCGAAGCCAGCAGCGCGTCCAGCTCGGTCGAGCCGGTGATGTAATAGCCGTTGTGGTCAAGCTCGAGCGAGCCGATGAACTTGTCATGGTCAAACTGCTTGTCCTCGTTGACATGGAACAGCTTGCCGCCAATGTTATGCCAGCCCGGCGTCAAATCGGTAGTCTCCTTATCGAACGAAGTCCACTTTTCAGAGCCGCTCGACTTGTCAAACTTATGGTCGGTGGTTGCCTCAAGCATATCCCAGTATGCCCAGTGCGTGTCCGGCACGTCCGGCATAATACGGATGCCCTCACTCGTATTGATCGTAAACTCATCCGCCTGACGGCCGAGCACACGGTTGAGGATAGTTACCGTCTCCGCACGGGTAATCGGCGCATTCGGACGGAAATTCGTGCCTGCCGAAATCCAGCCCTGTGCCAGAGCGGTCTGCACCGCATTGTACGCCCAGCTGGTCTTGGGTACATCAGCGAACGACTTGTCCGTGCCGATGTCGGTGTGCGGGAAGCGCGACAGAATCGCTACAAACTCTGCACGGGTAATCTTGGCATTCGGCTTAAACGTGCCGTCCGTATAACCGTTCACCAGACCGAAACCGGTCATTTGACGAACAGCATCCGCATACCACGCGGAAACCGAAACGTCATTAAACAGATGGTCCTCATTCTTGACCTTGTTCACCAACAGAGAGGCCAGCAGCTTGCTCGCTTCTGCACGGGTGATGGACGCATCCGGACGGAAGGTGCCGTCCGTGTAGCCGTTCATATACTGCATATGCTCTGCGGTATTCAGCTGCGGCTGCGGTGCCGAATTCTGAGCCGCGCACGCGGAAATCGGCAGAGCTGCCGCCATCAAAGCCGCAAGCGCACCTGCGGTCATTCGTTTTTTCATCATACTTCCATACTCTCCTTCAGATCGTTTTCGGGGATAGTATTGAATTAGACGGAATCACTCGTCATTTGGTTCCCTGTTTTGCTCATCTTTTTTACTTTTTTCTTTTTCGGGATCGAGCACGACCGGAATGAGCGCTGCCGCCAGCTTGCCCTTGCCGCGGTGCTTGACGTAGAAAAAGCCGATGATGGAAAACGCGATTGCACCGATGCAGTTGACCTGCAGATCCTTCATCGTGTCGATCAGGCCAATATCCAGATAGCCGCCAAGCTGCTCCGTCCAATCCTCACCGTTGACAATGACCGACTCAATCTGCACATGCACCGGCACATTCAGGCCGTCCGGGTTGAGCGACACCGAGTTGACCTCGTGCACGACATAGTCCTTCTGCATGTCCGTGTGCATCACCTGATCGGCGGTGAACTCGAAAAATTCCCACAGCACGCCGACCGTCATGGAGAAGCAGAACGCCACGATAGCCAGGAACAGCGGCGACAGCTTGAAGGTAAACCGTTCGCTTCGGTTAAACAGGTCAACCAGGCAGAAGCCGACCGCCGCGACCAGAAATCCGTTTATCGTGTGCAGCATGGTGTCCCATCCGGGAATGATGGTGTAGAACGAATTGATCTCGCCCATGATCTCGGCGGCATAGATAAAGCAGTAGATGATAGCTTCCATCATCGGCGGGATGTCGATGGCAAGCTGTTTTTCAATCAGCGTCGGCATCGCCAGCAGCACGAGCGACAGCACGCATACGAACATATTCTCATACCGCTGCATGAACGCACAGCGTATGAATGTCAGCACGACCAGAAGCGACAGTACGCCGCGAATGGTCAGTCTGCGGCGTACGCGGCGGCGCTGCTCCGTGACGCGCTGCTGTAATTGTTTTTTATCCATATTTGTTAACTCCTTAAAGTAATTGCGAAAAGCGTAAAAGAGAGAACAACAATCTGTTGTTCTCTCTATAGTTTGTGTATTGCTTACAAGACGTAAACCTGCGTGGTCTCGTACACCTCGTAAACCTTCTTGAGAGAGGCCATCTCGGTGCCGGCCAGACGGGCACATGCACGGCCCATCGCAACAGCGTAGCGTGCCACCTCGTCAAACTTCATGCCCGCGTGCATAGCGTTTGCAATCGCGCCGACCATTGCATCACCGGTACCGACCGCACCTTCGTCGTAGATTTTCGGGGTGGTAGTAACGTACAGCGACTCCGGCTCGTCCTTTGCGGTCAGCAAAGCGCCCTCCTGCCCCATGGAAACGCAGACAGCCTTTGCGCCCATATCCAACATCTTGCGTGCAGAATGTACAACGACCTCGGGATCGGCGGACGGCTTGTCGCCTACAGCCTCAGCCAGCTCGAAGATGTTCGGCTTTACAAAGTCCGGCTCGCACCTCAGTGCCTCCTGCAGCAGCTCGCCCTGTGCGTCGATGATCAGCTTGCAGCCGTGCTTTTTGATGGTCTTGCACAGCTTACGGTAGTTCTTCAGCGGGAACTCCGGCGGCGTAGAACCCGACAGAACGAAGATATTGCCCTCGTCCAGATAGTTCTCCATGCGGTCGAGCAAACGCAGGAAATCCGAATCATCCAGCTTGTTGCCCGGCTCATTTACCTCGGTATGGCCGCCCTGCGCATCAATGATCTGCGTATTGACACGGAGTTGTCCCGCAATATCAACAAAATCGTGGTGAATGTCCGCTGCTGTCAGCATGTCCTTCATAATGCGGCCGTTTGTGCCCGCACTGAAGCCAAGCGCAATACTGCTGCCGCCCAACGCCTTGATCGCGCGCGACACGTTGATGCCCTTGCCGCCCGGTTCCAGATGACTGGACACCGCGCGATTGAGCTTGCCCACCTGCAGCGGGTGCTCGATCCGCTGCGTACGGTCCAGTGCAGCGTTAAGCGTTATCGTGATAATCATGGGACGCCCCTCCTGAAATATAATTTCCCTCATCGCGGCTTCGCATTTGTCCCGTGCGAATAACCGCGTTCTCATCTATATTACATTTTACAAAATCTTATGAATAAAGTAAATGGTTTTTCTTGATGTTAGCCACATTTAACCGGGTTGTTTTTATACCCAAACTTTATTTGAGCCAGCCGGAGTCACCGCACCACGGACACTCCCACTGTTTGCCCGTGACTTTTGCTTCCGCGCCGCACATCGGGCAGCGCATTTTGCCGGTCTTTGGCTGCGGCCTCGGCTTTGGCGGCTCTTTCGGTGGTTCCTGCTGCCGACGGTACAGCCGCGCAAAAAAGACTACGCCGAGCAGCAGCACCACGGCGATCGCCGCGAGCTGTTCTTTTGTCATGCTGTCCCTCTTCTCACTTGTGGTACTTGCCGCCTGCCGCGATATTGAGCGCGCGGTAAATCTGCTCGAGCACCATCACTCTTGCCAAATGATGCGGAAACGTCATCGGTGACATGGACAGCCGCAGCGCCGCCTTCTTTTTCACCCGCTCGGACAGGCCGCACGAGCCGCCGATGAGCACGCAGATCTTGCTTGTCCCCGATACGGTCAGCTTGCCGAAATAGTCCGCCAGCTGCTCAGAGGACATCGGCTTGCCTTCCACGCACATCGCAATCACAGACGCGCCGGGCAGCAGCTTACTCTCGATGAGCGCGGCTTCCTTTTCGAGCGCCTGCGCGATCTCGCCCTCAGAGGGCGTCTGCGGCAAACGCTGCTCGGGCAGCTCGATGATCTCTAATTTACAATATGCACCGAGGCGCTTGGTATATTCCTTTACAGCGTCTGCCCAGAATTTTTCTCCGAGCTTTCCAACGCAGATCAGCCGGACAGAGAGCATAGTTTTTCCTCCCCAAACGATACCGGATGTTCCATGTGCTCCTTCGGCGCAACGAGCACCTCGCACGCGGGCAGTCCGCGCAGCGCCGACAGCGTTTGCTGCCGCGCCAGCTCCGGCATGTTGTTTTTCTCACTCAGGTGCGCCAGCACGAGCGTTCGCGTGCCGCTTTTCACCAGATCCGCTGCAAATACGGCGCAGTCCGGATTGGACAGGTGCCCGCTCGGTCCGGCAACACGCATCTTGAGCGAATACGGGTACGGACCGGCCTGCAGCATGTGCGGGTCATGGTTGCTCTCCAGCACGACCATTTCACAGCCGCGCAGAAGCTCGGCCGCATCGCGCGGCACAAAGCCAAGGTCGGTCGCAAAGCCGAACCGGCTGCCGCCGTGCTCGAATATGTAGCCCGTGCTCTCGGCTGCGTCATGCGGCGTCGGAAACGGCACAACGTCCACATCCCTGACCCAGAAGCGCTCACCGCTGTCGAATATGTTCAGACGGTCGGCGTACTCCGGATTCTTTTCCTCGAAAGCCTCGGCTGTGCCGCGAGTGGCAAACACCGGCGCCTTCGCTTTTTTAAGAAACATCGGCAGTCCCTTCACATGGTCGATGTGCTCATGCGTCAGCACCACCGCCGAAATATCCTCCAGCGTGAGCGACAGTGCCTTCAGCGCAGTCGTAATCCTGCGCAGCGACACACCGAGATCGATCAGGATCGCGGTGCCGTCCGCCATATATAAGCCGCAGTTGCCGCTCGAACCGCTGGCGATACTGTAATAATAATGCTCTGCCATGGTACTCCTTCAGCAGTTGTTTTCATCCGTTTGTGTGCTGCAAAAAGGCAGTTCGCGTTAGAATCATCGGTGTGATGTTTCCGCAGTAGAATGCGAACGGTTCCCCGGCAATCTCTGCGCCGAATCCGGTAAGAATGTGCACCGTTGCGTCTCTCGCTTCGAGGAAAATGTTATCCACATCCTGTGCAAAAACATCTTCCAGCACGCGTTTCAGCAGAAAGGTTCCCTTGTGCTGTCCGCGCAGTCTGCGCGCGACCGTGATACGGCCCATGTGCCACTGCCCGCCCTCGCGGTAGATGGCCGCTGTGCCGACGAGTTCGCCGTCCTGCTCCATGCACCACCACTGCGGCTGCTTATCCGCCGGAATGAAGTTCAGCTCCTTCGGAATATCCTGCTCGTCCGCGAAAATCTGCGCAGCAAAAGCGAGAACCGCATCCATGTCCGCATCAGACGCACGCCGAACCATGCATTCTGCTTTCATTCTGCTCATCTGCCTTATATTCTGCAAAAAAGGCGAAAGGATGCTCCCTCCGCCTTTTTTCCTCATTACAATTAGAAATTACTTGTTCTCGGCGCTTTCCGGAATCTCGGAGCGATACATATCCGCACCCAGAGCAACAAACTTCTCTACAAGCGTCTCATAGCCGCGCTCGATGTTCTGCACCTGCTCGACCTCGGTAACACCCTTGGCTGCCAGACCGGCGATAACCATCGCCGCGCCTGCGCGCAGGTCGTGTGCACGAACCGGAGCACCATTCAGCTCCTGGACGCCCTCAACAACCGCGATCGCGCCGTCCACATGAATGTTTGCGCCCATGCGGGTCAGCTCCTCGGTATAGCGGTAGCGGCTGCCCCAGATCCCCTCGGTGATGATGCTGGTGCCCTCTGCCAGACACAGCGCCGTCGTCATCTGCGGCTGCATGTCGGTCGGGAAGCCCGGGTACGGCAGGGTCTTGATGTTGGTCTTGGTCAGCTTGCCCTCGCGGCGAACGAGCACCGCGTCGTCAAACTCGGTGACCTCAACGCTCATCTCGCGCAGCTTTGCGGTGATGCACTCCAGATGGCGCGGGATAACATTCTTCACCAGAACCGAACCGCCGCAGGCTGCAACGGCTGCCATGAAGGTACCCGCCTCGATCTGATCCGGAATGATGGAGTAATTGCCGCCATGCAGGCTCTCTACACCGCGAATCTTGATCACATCAGTACCGGCGCCCTTAACATCCGCGCCCATTGCATTCAGGAAGTTCGCCAGATCGACAATGTGCGGCTCCTTCGCGCAGTTCTCCATAATCGTCTGACCCTTGGCCAGAACAGCTGCGAGCATGATGTTCATAGTCGCGCCGACCGTAACAACGTCAAAATAAATATGTGCGCCGTGCAGACCGTCCTCGGGTGCCTCGACCCGGATGTAACCGCCCTTGGGCAGCGTTACCTTTGCGCCCAGAGCTTCAAACCCCTTGATGTGCTGGTCGATCGGACGGACGCCGCCGAAGTTGCAGCCGCCGGGCATTGCTACCTCGGCAAAGCCGTACTTGCCGAGCAGCACGCCGAGCAGATAGTAGGATGCGCGCAGCTTGCGCTCCAGCTCGTGCGGCTTGAGGCTCGGGTTCTGCGCATTCTGGATTTCCACCGTAGTGGCGTTGATCTGGCGGATCTGCGCACCCAGCTCGCGCATAATCTCCATCTGCAGCGTTACATCAATGATCTTGGGCACGTTTTCAAGACGAACCGGGCCATCTGCCAACAGAGCCGCCGGAACGATTGCGACCGCTGCATTCTTTGCGCCGGAGATGGTCACCTCACCATTCAGCGTCTTGCCGCCGTTGATTACATACTTTGTCAATCTACCTACTCCTCACTAAGCCTTGGCGCGGAAATCTCCGCGTTTTTCTCCGAATACTGTATCTTATGTCAGCGAATGACTGTCCGTGCCGATCCTCTTTGCAGGCAGCTCCGACAGCGGCTAAACCCATTCGCGTAAAATCTCACTAATACATTTTACCACAATTTCAGATAAAGAAAAGCAGTTTTTCAGTTTTCTTCACCGATAATCGTCTTTTTGTCACAATCCACCAAATATTCGCCTGTTTCGGTGTCAATCTTCCAAGTAGGTGTAAGACGAATACGGCGGCTGCTGTCGGTTTGCATACGATAACCGGCCGTCATCGACTCGATCGTGCCGGTTTCGCCGCTTTCTGCGGCAAACTGCAGCAGAGCATCTGCTGCGCTGCAGGTAATGCTGATGCCGTTCGCAGTGGTATACGGCGTACCAAGGCTCCACAGTCCGACGAGCGACACTGTGCCGTCTCCGGCGGAAAAGTCCAGTGTCAGCCGCCGGTTGTGCACCGGCAGTCCGGCGACCGAGCCGGTCAGCGTAACTGCCATGTCCTTCGCCGTCCAGTTGGCCTGCTCAGCCTGAAAGCCCCACCGGCCGCACAGTCGGCGCGCCTGCTCGAGCGCTTCCGATGCGGAAGTCGGCGCAGATTCAGTCAGCGTATAGTCCGCCTGCACATTGCCGTCCGCCTGCCACTCGAGCATGCCCTTGTCACTCTCAAAGCGCACCGTGCCGTCCTCCTGCTCGGTGCGTTCAGCGTGTTCGCCCAGCATGGCGGCTGCGATCTTTTCCTCATCTGCGCGGCTGCGGTCGAGCGACAGCTCGGGCAGCGTGATGTCCTCCGGAAGCGAGAACGCCGTATCCAGCTGCATCCCTCTGGCGCTCACCAGCGTGCGCAGATTGGCCTCAAGCTCACTCGTTCTCCGATGGCTTTGCCAGCCGCGTACCGCCAGATTGCCCAGCAGAAACAGGTTGATCGCAAGCAGTATTGCGATCAGTATATTTTTGACTTTATCCCATTGCAAGCGCTCTCATCTCCCTTCCGCGGTCACTCTGCCGCATTTTTCAGATAGAACCGGCTCGGTACATACTGTCCGTCCTGTGACCGGTAGGCTGCCATCAGACCGCGTTCCGCGCCGGAGGCTCCGGCTGCCGCCTGTTTTGCGGGCATGACCGTGCGTTTGCCGCCGGTCGGCTGAAATTTCTGCAGCCGAATCGTTGCCGTGCGCAGCGCACTGCCGTTGAATACGAAGGTAGCAAAGTCCGCGTCACCGAGCACCGGCACGCCGCTGTACATCTGCAGAAAAATCAGCGTGGTTTGCTCTTCGCTGCGCTCCACCGCGTACAGCGACGCATGCGTATCCGTATCGCCCGCTCGCTGCGCCGCATCAAGAATCAGCCGGGTGCAGTCCAGCTGTGCATCTAGCGCCGCCGCATCCGTGATATCGCTCTCGTCATAAGCGCTCACCGTTGCCGAGCCGTCCGTGGACGCGTACTGCACCAGACCGGACGCACTCAGCCGCAGCGTGCTCGTATCATCGAGGAACACGCGGACGGTTCCGTCCTGCTCGTTGTAAAAATCCGTGTAGGCCGTGTAGCCGAATGCACCGAGCAAATCCTCCAGTCCGGTACCGCTCTGTCCGGCAAACAGATTCATCTGCGCCGGCTTCAGCACCGGAAGCGACAGCGCTTCGCTGTCGAACAGCAGCGTTTCCGGATAGACCGCATACGCATCGCCCGCAAAGCTGCACGACAGACCGCGGAAGTTCTTCTGTGCCTCCTCAAGCGCATTCTGCGAGACCGCTGCATCCGCGGCATACAGACTGCCGTCTGCCATGCGGACAAACAGCCGCTGCACACCGGCGGCATACACCAGCGTTTCCACCTGCAGGCGGTCGTTATCCTTCCACGAGCCGCCCAGCCAGCCCGCAATAGACTGCATCGGGATCGCACCGTGGTAGCGCAGCAGCGCACAGCTGCCCGACCGCAGAGCCGTGCACAGCTCACTCTCATCAGCCGGCCGCAGTCCCTCACCTGTGAGCGCCTGCGACCACAGCGAACGCGTTGCCGTGATGCCGGCGTCAATATCGGTCAGATTGTACTGCACGCCGTACAGCTTGCCGGCAACAGTCAGCGCCATCTGCGCCGGATCCGCCGCCGAAACACCGGAGGACCGTATCTCATAGCCCACCGCACCGCCTACAAAGCGGTCGTGCAGACGGCGAAGTGCGCTGTCTGCAGGCATTTGCGCAATGTTCAGACCCATCAGCCAGTTGACCTCGCACAGCACACCCATCAGTCCGCACAGCACCAAAAGCGAGATATTCTTTGCGGTGTTCTTCGCTGAGCGTTTCGCGCCTCTCATACCTTATCCTCCCTGCCGTGCGGCTTGAGGTCGGTCGGAAGCGTGATCGTCACGGTCGTGCCCTTGCCGTATTCACTGGTCAGAGCGATCTTGCCCTCGTGCTGCTCAACGATCTCCTTGGCGATCGCCAGACCCAGTCCGGTGCCGCCTGCGGCACGCGAGCGTGCCTTGTCCACGCGGTAGAATCGCTCAAACAGGCGCGGCACATCGTCCGCCGGAATGCCGACACCGTTGTCCTCAACTGTGATGCGCACATGGTTTGCGCCTGCGCGCTGTGCCGCCAGACGGATCCTGCCGCCCGAAGGCGTGTACTTGACCGCGTTGGACAGAATATTTACCACAACCTGCTCGATGCGTTCCCTGTCGCCGACCATTGGCGGCAGGTCCGGCTCGGTCTCAATGAGGATCATGTGACCGCTGTCCTCAGCGGTCAGCTTCATGGCATTCGTCACCTTTTTCAGCAGATCGGACACCGAGAACCGCGTCATACGCAGCTCCATCCGTCCGTAATCCAGCTTGGAAAGCGTCAGCAGATCGGTGACAATACGCGCCATGCGCTCGCTCTCGCTCGAAATAACGCCCAGAAACTGCTTTTCCATGTCAAGCGGCAACTCTCCGGCGGCATCGAGCAGCGTTTCGGTGTACGAGCGGATATTCGTCAGCGGCGTGCGCAGCTCGTGCGACACGTTTGCCACAAACTCGCGGCGTGCGTCATCCAGACGGCGCTGCTCGGTGACATCGTGAATGACGGCGATGACGCCGCCCTCGCCATCCAGTGCGCCGTAAGGCGCCAGCGTGACGGACAGCACGCGCCCAAATCGCGTAATCTCGTTCGTAAGGAAGCTGCGCGAGACGGTTTCGTCCGTGTCCGGCATGTCCAGATCAGCGAACATCTCATCAAAGCTCAGCTTCTGCTCCACACGCACGCCCAGTAGATTTTCGGTTGCCGGATTCATGTGGATGAGCGTGCCGTCGGTCGTGAAGGCGGCTACGCCGTCGGTCATGTGCAGGAACAGCGTGTTCAGCTTGTCGCGCTCTCCCTGCACCTCGCCGACCGTGTTTTTCAAACGGTGCGCCATGTAATTGAACGAACGGGTCAGCTCGCCAATCTCATCCGACGACTGCACGCCGAGGTCCTGATCGAAGTTGCCTTCCGCGATTGACCGCGCCCCCTCAGTGATGCGCTCGATCGGCGTGGTGATGGTCTTGCTGAGCAGGAAGGACAGCAGGATCGCCGCCAGCAGGCCGAACATCATCGCCTGCATGACAATCTGGAAGAACCGCCACGACAGGTCGGAAATCTCCCGCTTGTTGTCCGCGATATACACGATGTAGTCCACCGCACCGTCGCCGTTCTTGTCCAGCGGCACCGCAATGTCCATAATGCTGTCGGACACCGCCGAGCGCGTTCCGGTCTCTCCTGCCATTGCGGCAATGACGTTGCTCGTGCGGGTGACGGATACGTTCGGGTTGGAGCCGTCAAGGAAGCCGCCCTCACTATCGAGAATGGCATAGTTGCGGTAATCGTCAATGCCGAGTCGGCTCTTGTGGGCATCTATGATGGTTTTCAGACCATCCGTGCCGGGTTCGGCAGCCGCCTCCTGCATGGAGCGGATGGTGTCGGTCGTGAACACCGCCTGCATCTGCTCATAAAAGCTGTTCAGATAGAAGGTGTTGATACTGTTGATCAGAAACGTGCCGACCACCGCCATAACGGATACGATCAGCAGCACCAGAATCAGCACCAGTTTTCTGTGTAGTGAACGGAACATAGCTTACTCCCCGTCAGCAAAGTAATATCCCATGCCTCTTTTTGTGATGATGTATCTGGGACTTGCCGGTTCATCCTCGATCTTCTCGCGCAGACGGCGGATCGCCACGTCCACCGCACGCAGGTCGCCGTAGTAGTCATAGCCCCAGACCTGCTCCATCAGCTCCTCACGGGAGAAAACCCGTCCCGGAGCAGCGGACAGGAAGCACAGAATATCAAATTCCCGCGCGGAAAGCTCGAGCGGATGACCGTTTTTGTAGACCATGCCGTTGTCCTTGGATACACGCAGACCGCCGCCGGACGGCGCTTCCGCCTTTTCCCTGTCCTCTCCTGCGTAGGTACGGCGCATGTTCGCCTTGACGCGCGCCATCAGCTCACGCATGGAGAACGGCTTGGTGATATAGTCGTCTGCACCCAGCTCGAGACCCATGACCTTGTCGGTCTCTTCCTCACGGGCGGTCAGCATGATGATCGGTGTGTCCTTCTCCGCGCGCACCCGCCTGCAGACCTCAAAGCCGTCCATCTCGGGCAGCATGACATCCAGCAGAATCAGGTCGGGTGCTTCCTCAAGCGCGCAGCGCAGACCTTCTGCGCCGTCATACGCCGCAAGTGTGTCGTAGCCCTCACGCTGTAAATTGAATACCAGAATGTCTGAAATGGCCTTTTCGTCCTCAACCACAAGGATTTTTTTCTTATCCAAACCCTTTCCTCCTCTGCACTCTCCAATCTCCACTCTTATCTTAGTAAAGATTCTTCAGCTTTGCTCTATACATAGCCGCCACCGTTTTTGCATCGCGGATCTCATCCCGCTCGATCATTTTTTCTACCTCTGCGATCGGCAGGCGCACGACCTCGACAAATTCGTCCTCATCCGGCTGCATTTCGCCCTCGGTCAGGTCAAGCGCGGCAAACAGATAGGTCACCTCGGTCAGAAAGCCGGGAGACGGATAGATCGCGCCGAGCGGCACGATGCGTCCGGCAGTACAGCCGGTCTCCTCCTTCAGCTCGCGGATGCCGCATTCCTCGGCGTCCTCCGGACCGTGATCCATCTTGCCGGCGGGCATTTCGAGCAGCTCAGTATCGAACGCATAGCGGAACTGCCGCACAAGAATAACGTTGCCGTCCTTGTCGATCGGCAGCACGCCGACACCGCCGACGTGCTCACAGACCTCTCGCGGCGCGGTCTTGCCGTTCGGCAGCGATACCTCGTCCACACGAGCGGTCATGATCCTGCCTCTGAACTTATATTCGCTGGAAAGCTGTTTTTCTGTCATATCCATAGAAAATCCTCCTTAATCAGCTGCATTTACACAGCGCAGGATATAGGCGGTCTCCGGCGGGACGGATACGATCAGACCGTCCGGATCGGCGTACGCGAAGCCCTCGCCGCTGAGCAGGTCGAGCGCATACAGCGCATCAATTTTTGTTTCCACATACTGGTGTCCGCGGTTGACCGCGATCACCAGACGCGAGTCACCGCTCGTGCGCTCATAGCGCAGCAGTGCGCCGGCTGTCGTGTCGCTGAACTGCAGGTCGCCGTCCGCAAGCGTCTGTTCCTCGGCACGGATTTCGCACAGCTTGCGGTAGAACGCAAGCAGCTCCTGGTTTTCGTGTCCCCACGGGTAGGTCCGGCGGTTGAACGGGTCCTCGAAGCCCTGCTGACCTGCCTCATCACCGTAGTAAATGGTCGGAGAACCCGGCATAGTGAACTGGATGACTGCCGCCATCCGCAGGCGGCGCAAGGCGATTTCCAGACGGTCCGGCGGCAGCTGATAGTGTGCGCGGCCGTTTCTGTCCATCTTCCACTCGTTCTCGGTTACGCCGAGAAGGGTGAGCGCACGCGCGGTGTCATGCGTACCTACAACGTTCATCAGGTTGTAGAACACGTCCCGCGGGTAGTTCTCGCGGATGCACTCCATGCTCTCCGCGAAATGCTCGGCCGTGCCGCCGTTCAAAAAGCCGAAAATAGCGTCTCGCAGCGGGTAGTTCATAACCGAATCCAGTTCGCCGCCCTGGAAATAGCGTCGGCGCTCGGAGTACGCGATTTTATTGGACGCATCCTCCCACACCTCACCGATGATGAGCGCATCGGATTTCTCCCTGCGGGCTGCCGCGTTCAGCTTCTGGATGAAGCTGTCCGGCAGCTCGTCAGCGACATCCAGACGCCAGCCGGACGCGCCCAGCCGCAGCCAGCGGCGGACCACGCTGTCCTCGTCCTCGATGATGTAATCCTGATAGCTGCCGTCGGTCTCATTGACCTGCGGGAGCGTGTAGATGCCCCACCACGAGCCGTACTCGTTCGGCCAGTTGTGAAAGTCAAACCAGCTGAAATACGGCGATTCCTTGGACTGGAACGCGCCTACGCTGTCGTAGTGACCGCGAGCGTTGAAGTAACGGCTGTCGTAGCCGGTGTGATTGAATACGCCATCCAGTACAACGCGCATGCCGCGTCTGGCGGCTTCGCTGCACAGCGCCCGGAAGTCCTCCTCACAGCCGAGCAGCGGGTCGATGCGCTTGTAATCGCCGGTATCGTAGCGGTGATTGGAATACGCCTGAAAGATCGGATTGAAATAAATGGTGGTAACGTGCAGGCTCTCCAGATAATCCAGCTTGGCGTATACGCCGCGCAGCGTACCGCCGAAAAAGTCGTTATTGAGAATTTCGCCGTGCTCATCCGGCAGGTATACCGGAATATCGTCCCAGTTCTGATGCAGCACACGCGGGATCACGCCTTCGCCCTCCGGCTGCTCGGGCGCCTTGTCACGGCAGAAACGGTCCGGAAAAATATTGTAGGTGATGCCCTCACCGAACCAGCGCGGCGTGTGGTAATCGCCGTCGTATACGGTCAGCTGGTACTTATCGCCGACCGCCTCGAGCAGCTCCGCCTGACCGCCGTAGCCGCGTGCACAGTAGTGCAGACCATCCGCCATCTCCACCGAAAAATAATACCAGTACAGACCGGGATGCGGCGGCGTATAGGTTACCGTATACCGGTCGTGTGAGCCTTGATAGCCGCACCAGTGCAGCGGATAGGATTCGGCCTGACAGCCGTCTTCCTCAATCCAAAGGGTAACCTGCAGCGCGCCCTGTGCCCGCTGCGGATAAACAGAAAACTCGACCGCCTGCCCTGCCGGTATCGCGCCATACGGCTTCTTGCATGCAGTGCTGCGGGAGTGAAACATACTATCAGAAATGCGATTCACGCAAGCTCCTCCAAACATATATCCTCTTGCCAAATCATACCTTACCATTATATCAGCAATATTGGCGGTAGTATTTTTAGTATAGCACAAAACCGCAAAACGGTAAACAAAAGCTGTCGCACGAAAGAAAAGAAAACCGGCTCAATACAAACTTTTTAGGTGTAAAAGCAAAGAGCCGACTCCGATGGAGTCAGCTCTTTTGATCCGGTTTTGATTTTAGCCGAGCAGGTTCAGGATTTCTTCCTTCGGCATAGCGCCGACAGCCTTATTGGCAACCTCGCCGTTCTTCATCACGATCAGGGTCGGGATGGAGACAATGCGGAACTGCATGGACAGCTCACCCTGCTCGTCTACATTGATCTTACCGACCTTGATATCGTCACGCTCGTTTGCGATCTCGTCCACAATCGGCGAAACCATGCGGCAGGGACCGCACCACGTTGCCCAGAAGTCCAGCAGGACCGGCTTGTCCGACTTCAGCACTTCGTTCTCGAAATTTTCCTTCGTAATGGTTACTACTGCCATATTAAACACTCCTTAACCTTTCAGTGATAATTCATAGTAAAATGCATACTGCTGCATGACACCCGCAAAGCCTTTATATCGTTTCAGCGGAAACCCTTTCGGATAGTGTGTGTCCAGCATTTGCCGGATATGCGTATCGACCGGAAATGCGTCGATGTGATGCAGCGCAAACAGACAGATACACTCCGCAACCTTGATGCCGACACCGGTCAGGCGCAACAGCTCGGCTTTGGCGCGGGCGTAATCCATATGCCGGATAGCTTCCAGATCAACCTCACCGGACGCGACCTGCCGGGCCGCAGCGCAAATGTATTTGGCGCGGTAACCGAGCCGCACCGGCGCAAGTTCCTCGGGCGTGCACGCCGCCAGACGCTCTGCCGTGGGAATGCTATTGTATACCTGTTCACTCTTATTATAACAGATTTCCCCGAAAAGGGAACACAAATTTTCGACACACTTGGTAATCCGCGCGATATTGTTCTGCTGCGAGATGATAAAGCATAGAATAGTTTCCCACAGATCCTGCCGCAGAATACGCAGTCCGCCGCCGTATGCAACGGCGTTCTGCAAATAGATATCACGTTTGGCAACTGCGGCTTTGCAGCGGCCGTAGTCCGCATCCAGATCGAAATACGGCCGCCAGATGGCGTTAAACTCGTCTTCATCGCAGTCGAACCGTACGGTCCGGCCGTTCTGCTGAATATTCAGCAGGTGTGTGCCCGCAATCAAATCGTACGACTTATCCCCAACCCTGTGGAAGCGGAAGCACTGACCGGAGCTTGCGATCTGGTCAATGTCGAAATCGTTCAGTACGCGCTCGATCATTGGTGCATAGCCTCATGCTCGCGCACCAGCTCGGTAAACAGGTCGCTCAGCGTCCAGCCGATGTTGTGCTCGGTGACCATGGCCTTGTACGGCACGGAAACACCATGCGCCTTCATTTCACGGAGCAGAATGTCCAGTCTCTTTTCGGTAAAGCCGTCCAGCACCATCATCGGTGCGGAAGGCGCATCTGCAGTCGCGTCAGTCGGCTCAAAGCCCTTGCGGTTCAGCAGAAAACCGACCGTCTGACCGGCAGAGACCGCTTCGACGTTCTTAATCCGCACGCCCATGCGAACGAGCACGGTCTTAAGTGCCGCAGTCTGTTCGCTCGGCTGCGGCTCGAAATATAACACTTTTTCACGGGATGCCGCCATAGTGGAACCCTCCTGTTTTATTCTCATAATATTGTATACTAATATTATATCATTTCTGTCAAGTCCCCTATTGACAGAAAGTGTGTTCGGTGCTATGCTCATAGTTAGCAATAACTAACCAATTAAAAAGAGAGGTGCGTATGATACAGCAGACATTGCTTTGGGCGGCCGCAGGCACAGGCTTCACCTTCCTGATGACCACGATCGGCGCCGCCATGGTATTCTTTATGAAACGGCAGTCCAGCGCTCTGATGCAGCAGATTTTCCTCGGATTCGCGTCCGGTGTGATGATCGCCGCGTCCATCTGGAGTCTGCTCATTCCCGCGATTGACGAGGCCGCGCAGAACGGCCAGCCGGGCTGGATACCCGCTGCAGGCGGCTTTATCCTCGGTCTGGTGCTTATGCTTGCGCTGGACGGATTCATGCCACACCTGCACAGCGGCGCAGAGCAGGCCGAAGGTCTGCCATCCTCCTTTCGACGAACCACGCTGCTTGTTCTTGCAGTGACGCTGCACAACATTCCGGAAGGCATGGCTGTCGGTCTGTCATTCGCTCGCGCCGCGCAGCACACCGGCAACGCGGGATTGTTTGCAGCGGCAGGCGCGCTTGCCATCGGCATCGGCATTCAAAATTTCCCGGAGGGAGCCGCAGTCGCGCTTCCCCTCCATCAGGAGGGGCTGAGCCGCGCACGCTCATTCGTTTACGGTTCGCTGTCCGGCATCGTTGAGCCGATTTTCGGCGTGCTTGTCGTGCTGTGCGCGTCCGCGCTGACACCATTCATGCCGTGGCTGCTGTCCGCCGCCGCAGGCGCAATGCTGTACGTCGTGGTCGAGGAGCTGATTCCCGAGGCACATCTCGGTGAGCATTCACATCCGGGCACGCTTGGTGTGATGGCGGGTTTTCTGGTGATGATGGTGCTGGATACAGCTTTGGGATAATTGAAAATGGAGAATTGAGAATGGAAAATGAAGTTTTCTTTCTCCTTCCACAAAAACGAAAAGCGTCCCAATGGGACGCTTTTCGTTTTTCAGATAATCTGTGTTTTAACTTTGCCTAATACAGATTATCCTCAATATCTATTATGAATCTGTTTGCGGTAATCAAAATAGACTTGCCGCAATTCCTTCAGATTTTTCTTGCGAATGAGCACCACATCGTCGTTTGTAAGGATAAAGTCCTTATCCACAGCTTTGACGTAGTTCATATTCACAAGGAAGCTCTGGTGGCACCGCAGAAAACACGGAGCCGTCAGTTCCTGCTCAATCTCGCTGAGTTTTTTATATATTGTGTATGTCTTTTCGCCCGCCTGATGCAGAATGCACTGTGAGTTATGGCTTTCCACATACATAATCTCTTCGCGCGGAATGTGTAGCACCTGCAAACGATTCTTGATCGCGTATGTATTCTCGACGATATCGGACAGTACACGGTGCATGGTTCGCTCGAACGTCTTCGGGGTATATGGCTTGAGCAGATAACCGGATGCACCGACTTCAAAGCTGTCCGGTGCAAAATCCAGCGCAGCGGTACAAAATACGATCGTGCCCTTGTAGCCAATCTCACGCAGACGGCGTGCTACGTCAATGCCGAGCGGCGGGTCCATCAGAATATCCAGCAGAATAATATCAAACCATCCGCCGTCCCCAAGCTCATAATAAAGCGGTTCACCGCTGTCGTACATTTTGTAGGAATAGTCAATCGCATGTGAATTGCAGTAATGACTGAGAAAATCCGCAAGGATATCTCGTTCTAACGCCGAATCATCACAAATTGCGACCCGCAACATGGTTATTGACAGTCCTTTCTCGTCAGTTTTTGTCGAATTTCTTAGCGGTTTCTTAACACATTCTGCCGATTTCACAAGATTCTGTTCCAATTTCACAGAATAGCAAAAACCGCGTGATCCTTCTGATAAAATAAACATGTTCCCAAATGAAGTGGGAACATCAGCAAATATCGACGGAGGAAGCATCATGTTTGTCTACAAAGTAATCAAAAAAAATCACTATTCGCCTGAGACCGGAGCTTATATATCTTTCGGTATCAGTGCTCACGATCCACAGCACGGACAAACCTGCTTCGTCCCCGATGTGTTCATCGGTGAGCCGGAAGCACGCGCCTTTACAGAACGCCTGAATACGCTTCAGGTGTCGCCCATCCATTTGATTGATGTGATTGAGGACACATTAGGCGTTTAACACGCAGATTACATAAAAATGCCCAGTTCAGAGGCCAGAGAGCGAATTGCCTGCACAATGCCGATGTATTCGGCCGTGACTTCGTATCGCAGTTCCGTGATTTCCTCATCCCGATTGCCGCGCAGCGCTTGCAACAGTGCTGCGCTCTTCTTTTCCAGCCGTATAAAGCCAAAGCTGCGTGCCTGTCCGGTCAGCGTGTGTACCGCTTTGATTGCCGCATCGCGATCGTGCCGACCCAAGGCATCGTTCAATTCCGCGCAGCAGGGCTCGTCCAAAAATCGGATCAGGAATTTCTGCAGCATATTCTCGTTATAAAAGCGACGGCAGGCTGCTTCAAAATCTCCATCTATCGCTCGATAAAATTTATACAGAGACATATCGACATCTCCCTACGGATATTCTATCATTTCAAAAATCGACTGGCAAGAGGTGAAAATAGTTTTCTATCGTCATTTCTCGACAAAGATCGCGATTTTGCAGTAAAAGAAAAACGCCTGATCAAATGATCAGGCGTTTTTATGGAGCTGCTAACCAGATTTGAACTGGTGACCTCATCCTTACCAAGGATGCACTCTACCGACTGAGCTATAGCAGCGAAAGAAAAAACGGCACGATTACGGTACCGTTTTTTGGCGACCCGGATGGGACTTGAACCCACGGCCTCTAGCGTGACAGGCTAGCGCTCTAACCAACTGAGCTACCGGGCCATATTAACTTAATTTGGTGGGCCTTCGGGGACTTGAACCCGGGACCGACCGGTTATGAGCCGGTTGCTCTAACCAACTGAGCTAAAGGCCCATATAGGGAATCGACTTTACCCTGCCGTCACGATAAAGTGACGGCAAAGCATTGTCTTGATGGCTCCTCAAGTTGGACTCGAACCAACGACCCTGCGGTTAACAGCCGCATGCTCTACCAACTGAGCTATTGAGGAATATCGAGCGGATCTGCGATCCGCAGATGTAGGCGTTGAGTTATCTTCCCGGGCCGTCGCCAGCCAAGTATTGTCACCG